>Ga0335078_10000009_pt1 | contig 400338 bp, 438 predicted proteins | sample Lox_Sample_32_FD_206711 | JGI IMG/M metagenome (GOLD analysis project Ga0335078, IMG submission 206711) | Soil microbial communities from Loxahatchee National Wildlife Refuge, Florida, United States - Lox_Sample_3.2 | ecosystem: Environmental > Terrestrial > Soil > Wetlands | place: USA...
CGTTCATCACCGCGACGCAGGAGGGTCCGAAGCACCTCGACCTCCAGCTGACGCGCGCCAAGCTCGAGGAGCTCGCGCACGATCTGCTCGAGCGCACGGTCGGCCCGACGAAGCAGGCGCTCGCCGATGCGGGGCTCGACGCGTCGAAGATCGACCACGTCGTGCTCGTCGGCGGCATGACCCGCATGCCGGCCGTGCAGGCGAAGGTCAAGGAGCTGATCGGCAAGGAGCCGCACAAGGGCGTCAACCCCGACGAGGTCGTTGCCGTCGGCGCCGCGATCCAGGCCGGCGTGCTCAAGGGCGAGGTCAAGGACGTGCTCCTGCTCGACGTCACGCCGCTGTCGCTCGGCATCGAGACGAAGGGCGGCGTGTTCACGAAGCTGATCGAGCGCAACACGACGATCCCGACGCGCAAGGCGGAGGTGTTCACGACCGCCGAGGACAACCAGCCGTCGGTCGAGGTGCACGTGCTCCAGGGCGAGTCGGAGATGGCGCTCTACAACAAGACGCTCGGCAAGTTCCAGCTCGTCGGCATTCCGCCGGCTCCGCGCGGCATGCCGCAGGTCGAGGTCGCGTTCGACATCGACGCGAACGGGATCATCAACGTCTCGGCGAAGGATCTCGGCACGGGCAACGTGCAGCAGATCAAGATCGAGGGCGGCTCGGGCCTGAAGGAGGACGAGGTCCAGCGCATGATCCGCGAGGCGGAGGCGCACGCGGGCGAGGCACACCGGCTCCGTGAGCTCGCCGACACGCGCAACACCGCCGAGGCGCTCGCCTACCAGACCGAGAAGTCGCTCACCGAGCACCGCGACAAGCTCGACGAGGCCGTGGCGTCGACCGTCGAGGGCCGGATCATGGAGCTGAAGGGCGTGCTCGAGTCGAGCGATCCCGCCGAGATCAAGGCGAAGTCCGACGCGCTCCAGGAGGCGTGGACGGAGGCGGCGCAGGCGATCTACGCGCAGGCGTCCGCGTCCGCCGCTCAACCTCCGACGGGTGACGGCGCGGGCTCGCCGCACGACGACGAGGTGATCGAGGACGCCGACTACGAGGTCGTCGACGAGGAGGCCAAGACTCCGTAATGACGGAGGAGATCGAGCAGAACGACGTCGACGAGGTCGACCAGCTGGCGAAGGAGCGCGACGAGTATCTCGACGCGCTCCAACGCCTCAAGGCCGAGTTCGAGAACTACAAGAAGCGCGTCGCGCGCGAGCAGGGCGACTTCGTCGCGCGCGCCGCCGAGCGGCTGATGAAGCAGCTGCTGCCGGTCGTCGACGACCTGGAGCGGGCGCTCGAGTCGGCGGCACAGCACGAGGAGGCGGAGCTCGAGGACGGCGTGCGTCTCGTTCACCGGTCGCTCGCCGAGCTGCTCGCGCGGGAAGGGCTCGTCGAGGTGGAGACCGACGGAGCGTTCGATCCGCACACGCAGGAGGCGCTGCTCGCGCAGCCCTCCGACGCGCCGGAGGGCGCCGTCATCCAGGTGCTCCAGAAGGGCTACAAGCTCGGTGATCACGTGCTGCGGCCGGCTCGTGTGGTCGTGAGCGCAGGGTCGGCGGAGCCCGATGGCTAGCTCGCTCTACGAGGCGCTCGGCGTTCCGAAGAGCGCGTCGCAGGACGAGTTGAAGAAGGCCTACCGCAAGCTCGTCCGCCAGTACCACCCCGACAAGAACCCGGGCGACGAGGCGGCGGAGAAGAAGTTCAAGGAGATCCAGCACGCCTACGACGTGCTCTCCGACCCGGAGAAGCGAAAGCAGTACGACACCTTCGGCTCGCGCAACGGGCGTCCCGGCCCGGGGCCCGGCCCGACGACGTTCGACTTCGGCGACTTCGACATCGGCGACATCTTCGGCGGCCTCTTCGGCAGTCGCGGCCGCGCCGGGCAGTCGCAGCCTCAGCGCGGGCAGAAGGGTTCCGACGTCGAGGTCGAGGTGCGCGTCTCGTTCGAGGACTCGCTCAAGGGGTTGCAGACGACGGTGCCCGTCACGCTCGAGCTCGCCTGCCACACCTGTCACGGGACCGGCGCCGCTCCCGGCACGAGCCCCAAGCCCTGCCCGGACTGCAACGGGACCGGCATGGTCGCGACGTCCCAGGGGCTCTTCGCGCTCCAGCAACCGTGCGCACGCTGCCACGGCATGGGCACCGTCGTCGAGAAGCCGTGCTCGACCTGCCGCGGCACCGGTCGCGAACGGCGGACGAAGCGCTACACCGTGCGCATCCCCGCCGGCGTCAAGGACGGGACGAAGATCAAGCTCAAGGGCAAGGGCGAGGCCGGCTACGGCGGCGCGCCCGCGGGAGATCTCTACGTGATCACGCGCGTCGAGCCCTCGAAGCTCTACACGCGCCGCGGCGACGACCTGATCATCGACGTGCCCGTCAACTACGACGAGGCGGCACTCGGTGCCGAGGTCGAGATCCCGACGCCCGACGGCCGCGTCTCGCTGAAGATCCCCGCGGGGTCGAGCGACGGCAAGCTGCTTCGCGTCAAGGGACGCGGCGCGCCGAAGCTGAAGGGCGAGGGCCGCGGCGATCTGCTCGCGCGGCTGCGCGTGCAGGTGCCGTCGAAGCTCTCGAAGGCCGAGCGCGAGGCGCTCGAAGAGCTGCGCAAGGCGCACAAGGGCAATCCGAGAGACAGGCTGTTCAACTGATGGACGAGCGCGAGCGCATGCTTGCCGAAGGACCGCGCGTCGCGCCCGAGCCTCCGCCCGCCGAGTCCGGCTTTGGGTTCGAGGCGCCCAAGCCGGTTGTCGAAACGCCGACGGGCAGAGTCCCGCCTACCCGGCGGGCACAGCTTCCGTTCCTGAGGCTGATCCCGCTTGCCGGCTTCGCTCTCTTCGTGCTGGTGAGCGCCGCCGGATACAGGCAATACGCGTTCCTCTTCCTGGCGGCCGGCATCGGGATCTCGATGTTCTTGCGCACCCGCGCCCGGAGGCGCTGATGGACGATCGCCCGCGCTACATGATCAGCGTCGCCGCCGAGCTCGTCGGCATGCACCCGCAGACGCTCCGCATCTACGAGATGAAGGGGCTCGTGCAGCCGAAGCGGACGGCCGGCAACACGCGGCTCTACTCCGACGCCGACGTCGAGCGGCTGCGCGAGATCCAGCGGCTGACGACGGAGATCGGGCTCAACCTCGTGGGCGTCGAGCGCGTGCTCCGGCTCGAGGACGAGCTCGACCGGATGAAGCGGCGCCTCGGCGAGATGGAGGCCGAGATGCGCGAGACGATCAACGACGTGCACCGGCAGTACCGGCGCGACCTCGTCCTCTACCGGCCGGCGCAGCCGCCGATGCGCACCGAAAAGAACTAGGCGGATGGACTTCAACAAGCTGACGATCAAGAGCCAGGAGGCGATCGCCGCCGCGCAGGAGCTCGCGCGCCGGCGCGGCAACCCCGAGATCTACCCCGAGCATCTCCTGCTGGCGCTGCTCGACCAGGAGCTCTTCGCCGACTGGCAGGGCCTGCGCGCCGAGGCCGAGCAGAAGCTCGGCACGCGGCCGACGGCGAGCGGCGCGCAGACGGTGCCGCAGACCTCGACGTCGTTTCGCGAGGTGCTCGACCGGGCCGACCGCGAGCGCGCCCGTCTCGAGGACGACTACATCTCGACCGAGCATCTCTTCCTCGCGCTCGAGCCGGTCCCGCGCGACGAGATCCTCGCGTGGATCAAGAGCGTTCGCGGCGGGCAGCGCGTCACCTCGCAGGATCCGGAGGGGAGCTACCAGGCGCTCGCGAAGTTCGGCCGCGATCTCACCGAGGCGGCGGAGCAGGGGAAGCTCGACCCGGTGATCGGCCGCGACGACGAGATCCGCCGCGTGATCCAGATCCTCTCGCGGCGGACGAAGAACAATCCGGTGCTGATCGGCGAGCCGGGCGTGGGCAAGACCGCGATCGTCGAAGGGCTCGCGCAGCGCGTCGTCGCCGGCGACGTGCCGGAAGGGCTGAAGGACCGGCGCGTGTGGGCGCTCGACATCGGTGCGCTGCTCGCCGGCTCCAAGTACCGCGGCGAATTCGAGGAACGGCTCAAGGCCGTGCTCACCGAGATCAAGACGAGCGAGGGCCGCATCGTCCTCTTCATCGACGAGCTGCACACGATCGTCGGCGCCGGCGCGGCGGAGGGAGCGGTCGACGCCGCGAACCTGTTGAAGCCGATGCTCGCCCGCGGCGAGCTGCGCTGCATCGGCGCGACCACGCTCGACGAGTACCGCAAGCACATCGAGAAGGACGCCGCGCTCGAGCGCCGCTTCGCTCCCATCTACGTCGACGAGCCGAGCGTCGAGGACACGATCGCGATCCTGCGCGGGCTGAAGGAACGCTACGAGGCGCACCACGGCGTGAACATCCGAGACGCCGCGCTCGTCGCTGCGGCCGTGCTGTCGCACCGCTACATCGCCGACCGTTTCCTGCCCGACAAGGCGATCGACCTCGTCGACGAGGCCGCATCTCGACTGCGGATGGAGATCGACTCGTCGCCGATCGAGCTCGACGAGGCGAACCGCCGCGTCATGCAGCTCGAGATCGAGCTCGCCGCGATGGCGAAGGAGTCGAAGCAGGTGCGCGAGCCGGTCGAGCGCGCGCTCGCCGAGGCGAAGGAGGAGCGCAATGCGCTCGCCGCGCGCTGGGCGAAGGAGCGCGAGGCGCTCGAGAAGATCAAAGAGGCGAAGCGGAGGATCGAGGAGCTGCGCATGGAGGCCGAGCGCGCCGAGCGCGAAGGGAACCTGCAACGCGTCGCCGAGATCCGCTACGGCGAGATCCCCGAGCTCGAGCGCGAGCTCGCGGAGCGCAAGACGCCGGAGAACCCGATGGTCAAGGAAGAGGTCGACGAGGACGACATCGCCGCCGTCGTCGCGCGCTGGACCGGCATCCCCGTCGACCGGCTGCTCGAGGGCGAGACGGAGAAGCTGATCCACATGGAGGATCGCCTGCACCGGCGGGTGATCGGTCAGGGCGAGGCGGTGTCGGCGGTCGCGAACGCGCTCCGCCGCGCGCGGACCGGGCTCCAGGACCCGAACCGGCCGATCGGCTCGTTCGTCTTCCTCGGGCCGACGGGGGTGGGGAAGACGGAGCTCGCACGCGCGCTCGCCGAGTTCATGTTCGACGACGAGCACGCGATGGTGCGCCTCGACATGAGCGAATATCAGGAACGCCACACGGTCGCGCGCCTCGTCGGTGCTCCGCCCGGCTACGTCGGTTACGAAGAGGGCGGCCAGCTCACCGAAGCGGTGCGCCGGCGTCCGTACACGGTCGTCCTCCTCGACGAGATCGAGAAGGCGAACGCCGAGGTGTTCGACGTGCTGCTCCAGATCCTCGACGACGGGCGGCTGACCGACGGCCAGGGGCGCACGGTCGACTTCCGCAACACCGTGATCATCATGACGTCGAACATCCGCAGCGCCGAGTCGCTGCGCGAGCACTTCCGGCCCGAGTTCGTGAACCGCATCGACGAGATCGTCGAGTTCCGCGCGCTCTCGCGCGAGCAGATCGCCGAGATCGTCGAGCTTCAGCTCGCGCGCCTGCGCGGGCGGCTCGCCGAGCGCGAGCTCTCGCTCGAGCTGACCGACGCCGCGAAGGAGGCGATCGCCGAAGCGGGCTGGGACCCAACCTACGGCGCGCGTCCGCTCAAGCGTGCCATTCAGCGTCTGCTCGAGAACCCGCTTGCGCTACGGCTGCTCGAGGGCGACTTCACCGCCGGCGACACGATCCGCGTCGACGCGCAGAACGGCGATCTGATCTTCACGCATGCGTTGCGCGAGCCGGCCACGGCTGCTTAGGGGACTTGTCGTACGGCCGGGGAACGCGGGGCGATCCGGTCGGACATCAGCGAGGAGCGATTCACTACCATCGTGAATTGGCTCATGCGCATCGACGCGGAGAGACGCTTGACAAGCGTGGATGGAATTGCGCGTAATTCTGTGTCCCGTGCGTGTAATCAGGTTTTCAGTCGTCGCCCTGAGCATGGCTTCGGTTCTCTGCTTGTGGCCTGCCTGGGCGGCGACAAGCGACACGGCTACGGTCTATACGCTCTATCAGCTCCGGATCACGGTCAAGGGGACCGGCTCGGCTAGCCTCGCCTCGCCGGCCGCGTCGAACACCTACACCTCCGAGAGCGGCACGGCAAGCGGCTCGTTCACCGTGCTCTACAACGTCAACTTCGCAGTCAACGAGGCAGGGCAGACGGTCACCGTCGACCCAATCGCCCAGGGCGACGTGGAGGGGACGATCACCGCGAGCAGCCTGTCCGGCGTCGATTCGTACTCGCTCACGACGACGTGCGTCGCCGGCTCGGGCTGCAACACCCCGCCGGTCACCTGCTCCTTCTCGAACGTCCCGATCAGCCCGCGCAACTCCACCGCGACCGCCTACCTCCAGCCGACGTGGGGACTGGGCGCAAGTCACGCGGCCTACGCCGCGGGCACCGTCGCGTTCCTCGAGCTAGGGGGCGTGTCGTGGACGGGACAGAAGTTCCCCTGCTCGAACCCGGCCGCGGGGTCGGTCGCACCCAACGCGGGGACGCTCCCGGGGCTCACGGCGCCGACGTGCGGGTCGTCGGGGCCCGGCTACACGCTCGACATCCCGATCGCCGGGATCGAAAAGGAGCAATTCTCTGTCGCCGAGTCGGGAAGCGGCGCGGCGGACTCGGGCTGCGCGATCGGGACGCGCGAACATGCCTCCTACAGGATCACCGGGGCGCCGTATAGCGGGTACGACAACCGGTTGCTCCAGCTCTTTCTGGCTTCCGGGGGCGACCTCGACGGGGCGCTGAAGTACCTCGGACATGCCAGATCCGGCGCGTTGAAGTTCGACTTGGGCAGCGCGTTGGACGACCTGGGCGATGCGTTGAACCGCTTGGACTCCGACGACCCGCCGGGAATGCCGGCCGCCGTCCAAGAGGAACGCGAGAAGGCGCTTGCGGATATCAAGGCGGCCGAGGCGCAAGAGAAGGCGGCGCAAGCGAAAGCGGCAGAAGACAACGTCCTCAACTTCACCGAGCCGCTGGAAAGCATCAAGGGAGCCCAATCCGCACTCGACGCGGCCGACGAGGTTCTCTAGAACCGCACAGCGTGTTCTCGCCCGATCGGCGTAGGCTTGCTCGAGTTGAGTTTCTTCGAGCCGCCACCACCGCCGCCGGAACGGCCGCCGCCAGGGCGGCGACCTCCATGGTTTGCGCCGCCGGAGAATGAGGTAGGGGTTTCGGTGCCTCTGCGGCTGGTGCTCGCCCGGAACGACGAGGTCGCGGTCGCCCTGGTCGACGTGGTCGCGTACTCGACGGGATTCACGCTCCGCCTTGTGGTGCGGGTGCATCCGGAGGGAGCGGATTTCGATCCTCGCCAGCTGATGATGCAGGTCCGAGGTGGCCCGATGGGGTCGAGTGACGATCAGCTGCGGTTCGGGATCGAGTTCGCGGATGGTCGCAAAGCGACGAACCTTGGTCAGCGTGGCGTGCCGGGTGACGAGCCTCCTTCGATCAACATGACGCCGCAGGGCGGTAGCGGCGGCGGTGGGCGGAGCTGGGAGACCGGTTACTGGGTCTATCCGCTTCCACCCACCGGGCCCCTCACCGTTGCCATCGCCTGGCCGACGCACGGGTTATCTGAGCAAACACACACCCTCGACTCGACTCCGATCATCGAGGCGGCCGCCGCATCGCTTGTCCTCTGGGAGGACAACCGACCGATCAGATCAGCCGGCACGGGGCCGCGAACAAGCATGAACTTCAGTTCGGCGCGCGCGGGGTTGCCGTCGCGACGACCGTGAAGTCCACCGCGTTGTCGTTCGTGTCGTGGCCGTCGGGCCTGCGCACGATGCTCGAGCCCGGTGAGGCCGTGGTCGGCGGCGCAGCCGCGACGGTGCCCTCGACGAACGCGTTCGTCGCCGTTCCCCAGCCAGCCGAGTCGACGACGGTCCCGTTCGCGTCGCGAAGCGCGACGCCGCCGCCTGCCGACGCGAGCCCGGTCGCGAACGACTGGTCGGCGGCACGCGCGCCGGCATACGCGCTGCCGCCGAAGAGGTAGAAGCCGCCGGGGCCGAGCGTCGTGCCGGCCGGGATCGTCGCGAGGGTCGTGTCCGAGGTTCCCGTCGCGGAGCGATAGACGAGCTTCCAGCCGCCGACATCGGCGGTCGCCGCGCCCGCGTTCACGAGCTCGACGAACTCGTCTGCGGCCGACGCGGAGGTTCCCGTCTCGATCTCGTTCACGCGCACGATCGCGACGGGTGGAGACGCCACTGCACACGTGAGCGTCGCGTCGTTCGACGCGTCGTAGGCGATCTGGAGCGTGCCGCTTCCGGTTGGCGTCGTGCAGCCGAGACCGCCGAGGTCGTCGAACGACGCGACTCCCTGTCCGGCCGGTCCGGGCGGGCCTGCCGGACCGGGTGGACCGGCCGGGCCCGCCGTCCCGTCGGCGCCCGGATCGCCGCGATCGCCCTTCGGCCCGGCCGTGCCGGCTGCGCCTGCGGGGCCGCCGGGACCGGGCGGCCCGGTCTCACCCCGCGCTCCCGCCGGACCGGCTTGGCCCGTCGCGCCGCGCTCTCCCGCGGGCCCGGCCGGACCGGGGTCGCCTGCGGGTCCGGCGCCGCCGATCGGCCCCGGCGGGCCGTCCGTGCCCGGTTGCCCCGGCCTCCCGCGTGGGCCGGCCGGGCCGGGCGCCCCCGGCGCACCCCGCACGACCCGAGCGGCCGCGCGTCCGCTCGCCGGCGCGCGCACGACCGGCCGCGCGGTGTCGCCGCGCGTCGCCAGCGCCACGCCCGCCGCGAGTGCGAGCGCGGCGAAGAATGCAGCGGCGATCCTGAGCGCGGTCAGCCTCATTGCCTCCTCCGAAAACGGGTTGTCCATCCGGGATACAGATGAAGGCGCGCCCGCGCAAGGGCGCGTCACAGAGTTGTCTCGAAGTTCTTAGGAAGCCGTCAGAGCTCGACGTCGTTGAGGTATTCGGCCCGGCCGGTGACCGGGGGCGCGCCGTACGCGAAGACGACGACCTCGCCGTCGCTCTCGTTGCGCATCTGGATGCCTGTTCCCGGTGCGACCGTGACGACGCTCTGCGGCGGCAGGTCGTGGCGCTCCGGCGGATCGCCCAGGAGCATCGTCAGCGTCCCCGCGAGAACGACGAACACCTCCTCCTGCACGCCCTCCGAATGCCGCCGGCCGCGCGAGTGCGGCGGATAACGCCAGATCCGGGCGCGGGACTGCGAGAGCTCGCCGGCGGCCGTCACGTCGGCGATCCGGCGGATCGCCCCCTCCTGGTTCGGCCTCTCTTCCCAGACGTCGTCGTCCGGACGGATGATCACGAAGCCCACGTCCCGATCCTACTCAGGGGCTAGCGTCTGACCGTGCTCCTCGTCGCCGCCACCGAACGCGAGCTCGTCGGGCTCGACGGCGTCCTCTGTGGAGTCGGCCCCGTCGAAGCCGCCGCCGCCGCCGGCCGGATCCTCGCCGAGCGCCGGCCGAGCGCCGTTCTCCAGGTCGGTCTGGCGGGCATGCACGGCTTCGACGAGCCCGCCGTCGTGCTCGGAAGCGAGGCGATCTACTGCGACGCGGACGTTCCGTCGCTCGTTCCCTCGCGCGCGTATCCGGATGCCGCGCTGCTCGACGCAGCTCGAGGCGCGCTGCCGTCCGCGCGAGTGGCGGCGATCGGAACGACCGCGCGCGTCGGCGGCTCGAACGGCTGCGAGTTCGAGGCGATGGAGGGATTCGCAGTCCTGCGTGCGTGCGAGCTCGCGGGCGTGCCCGCACTCGAGGTGCGCGTGGTCGTGAACGAGATCGCGGAGCCGGATCGGAGCCGCTGGCGCTTCGACGAAGGGCTCGAGCTGCTCGCCGACGCCGTCCCGCGACTGATCGACGCCCTTGCCTGAGCTGCCGCCGCCGCTTCCGCCCGAGCAGCGCACCGTCGGCCAGCTCGTCGCGGAGTCGATGCGTGCGTACGGGCAGAGCTTCTGGCGCTGCCTGCCGCTCGGCCTGCCGCTCGCGGTCGCGGACCAGCTCAGCATCCACCACGCAGCCCAGGTGCAGGCGGTGATCTACTGGGCGTCGACGCCGCTCTTCGTCGCCGCGTACGTCTGGGCGTGCCGGATCGTGCTCGACGCGCGGCCGAATCGCACCGCGGTTGCGATCGCGGTGCTCGTGTGGCTGCCGTTCCCCGTGCTGCGCGCCGCGTACATCCTTCCCGGGCTCGCCTGGCTCGCGTTCGTCGGCCTCGCCGTGCCGGCGGCGATGGTGGAGGGGACGGCCTTCCGCGAGTCGCTCGTCCGTGGACGCCGGCTCGGCCGCGCGGGCTACGCGCACGCACTCGGTTCGCTCTGCACGCTCGTGCTCGTCGTCGGCATCGCCGCGAACGTGCTCGGCGCCGTCCTGCACAGCCAGAGCGAGGCGGGGCTTCGCATCGCCGTGTTCCTCTCCGAGCTCGTCCTGAGCCCGCTCCTCTACCTCGGCTCGGCGATCCTCTACGAGGACCAATCGGCCCGACTACGCTTGCGAGGCGATGCCGGTGTACATCCTCCTGTCGAGCCTGACCCAGCAGGGCGTGCAGACGCTCAAATCGAATCCTGAGCGGCTGCGCGAGGTGAACCGGGACGTCGAGGAGCTCGGTGCGAAGGTGCTGCACCAGTGGGCCACACTCGGCGAATTCGACTTCGTGAGCGTGGTCGAGGCGCCCGATGTCGAGACGATCGCACGGATCTCGGTCGCGCTCGGAGCCCGTGGCTCGACGAGGATCCAGACGCTTCCCGCACTCGATGTGGACGCGTTTTTACAATCGCTCTCCCTTTAGAGCGGTTGCGGTCGGCGCCGAGTCGGAGTAGAACACGCAGTCGTGCGTGATCCTCGCATCGACGAGTATGCCCGCCTGCTCGTCGACAGGTCGGTCGGGGTTCGGCCCGGCTGGGAGGTCCTGATCCGTGCCACGCCGCTCGCGCGACCGCTGATCGAGGCGGTCACGGAGCAGGTCGCGCGGCGCGGCGCGTATGCGTTCTGGCAGCTCCAGTGGGAGCCGACGAGCGGGCCGTTCGCGCGCGAGGCACCGCTCGACCTCCTCCGCGTCCCGTCGAGGACGATGGAATTCCTCTGGGACAACTGCGACGCGTTCATCATGATCGCCGCGCCCGAGAACACGCGCGAGGGCGCAGATCTCCCCGAGGAGCGCCGCCAGGCGCTGCTCGACCGGAGCAAGTCGTTCCGCGAGCGGCAGATGGCGATGGAGGTGCCGTGGGTCGTGTGCGAGTACCCGGTGCACGCGACGGCGCAGGAGGCGGGGATGACGCTCGAGGAGTACACCGAGTTCATCTTCGGCGCCGTGCTCCTCGACTGGGACGCCGAGGGCCAGAAGATGAAGCGGATCGCAACCGTCTTCGACGCGGCCGAGGAGATCCGCATCGTCGGCGAGCAGACCGACCTGACGATGTCGCTCGCCGGCCGCCGCGGCGCGATCGACGACGGTCACATCAACATGCCGGGCGGCGAGGTCTTCTACTCGCCGATCGAGGATTCGGTCGAGGGCACCGTCACGTTCTCCGAGTTCCCGGCCGTGTACTACGGGCACGAGGTCGAAGGCGCGCGCTTCGTCTTCGAGAGCGGACGCATCGTCGAGGCGAGCGCGCGGAACGGCGAGGCCTTCCTGCTGCGCACGCTCGACACCGACGAGGGCGCGCGCCGGCTCGGCGAGCTCGGCATCGGCTGCAACCCGGGCATCCAGCGCTTCACGAAGAACGTCGGCTTCGACGAGAAGATCGACGGCACCGTCCATCTCGCGATCGGCAACTCGTACACGTCGACCGGCGGGAAGAACGTCAGCCGCATCCACTGGGACATCGTGAAGGACCTCCGCCGCGGCGGGCAGCTCTACGCCGACGGCGTGCTCGTGCAGGAAGACGGCGCCTGGCGTCTCTGAGCCGGATCCGCCACCGTTTCGTCGTCTCGTCCCTCGTCTTCTTCGGCTGCGTGCTCGCGCCGCTCTCGGTCGCGACGATCTGGGCGCGCGACCAGGTCGTCGACGAGCGCGCGTACGTGCGCACGGTCTCGCCGCTCAGCTCGAACCCGGCGATCGACGCCGCCGTCGCGGCGAAGCTCACGAGCGCCCTCTTCTCGCACGTCGACGTCGACGCCGAGGCGCAGCGCGCGCTGCCCGCGCGCGGGCAGTTCCTGGCGGTGCCGCTCGCGGCCGGCCTGCGCGACCTGACGCAGCAAACGGTCGACCGCTTCCTCGCGTCGAAGCAGTTCAACGAGCTGTGGCGTCTCGCCAACGAGCAGGCGCACCAGGAGCTCGTCCACGTGCTCGAAGGCAAGGGGCCGCTGCGGGTGGGCGAGCACGGCACGGTGAGCATCGACCTCACCGCTACGGCGCTCGCTGTGCGCAAGGAGCTCGACGCAAATGGAATACACGTCTTCGACGCGGTGCCCGTCTCTGCGTTGCACCGCGAGTACGTGATCGGACACTCGCGCTGGCTCGCGCGTGCGCGGTTCGTGTTCAAGCTCCAGGCGATCGCCTTCGCGGTTCCGGTGCTGGCGGTCCTGGCCTGGGCGCTCGCACTCGCGCTCTCGCGCGGCCGGCGGCGCACGCTGCTCGGGATCGGCATCGGCGTCGGCATCGCGAGCGTGGGCGCGATCGCAACCGTCGCCGTCGGCCGGACGCTCTACCTCGACCACGTCATCTGGCCCGTCGTGCCGCGAGACGCCGGCGCCGCGTTCTTCGACACGGTGACGCGCCTGCCGGGGCTGGGCCTGCGGCTCGAGCTGCTCGGCGGCGTGCTGCTCGCCGTCGGCGCGGCCTCCTGGGGACGCGTGAGCTTCGGCGTGCCGTGGGTGGCCGACAACAAGCGCCTGCTCGAACGCGGTGTGCTCGTCGTCGCCCTGCTCGTCCTCGCCGGCTCGGGCCACCTGACGCTCGGCCTGCTCGCCAAGCTCGCCGCCGGTGTCGCCGCGGCGTACGTCGTCGTCGAGCTGCTCGCGCGGCCGGCGCGACGCTAGGGGTCGGTCGCGAGCCGCGACCAGATCTCGGTGTCGACCCGCACGCCCGGCTTGAGGTAGTGCGAGCGCAGAACGCCCTCCTTGACGTAGCCGCAGCGCTCCGCCACGCGCTTCGAGGCGACGTTGTCGACGCTGATCAGGAGCTCGAGGCGGTGGAGCTCGAGCTCCGCGAAGGCCCATTCGGTGAGGAGGCGGAGCGCTTCCGTGGCGACGCCCTTGCCGCGCGAGGCGGGCGCGACCGCGTAGCCGAGCTCGGCCGTCGCCGTGTCACTGTCGATCCGCGGTGCCATGCAGAGGCCGAGCAGGTCGCCGCCGCCGTCGACGATCGCAAACGCCTCCTTCGTCCCCGTGCGACGGCCGTCCTCGTAGCCGCCGAGCCAGGTGCGCGCGAAATCCGCCGGGACGGGGACGGGCACGCGCGTGAAACGCTGGAGCTCGGGGTCGGCGAGGAGCGGTCCGAGCAGGTCGAGGTGCTGCTCGGCGAAGGGCTCGAGGCGGATCATCCCCGGTGTCCTATCCGAACGCTCATGCGGACGCCCGCCGCCGCCGATACCCGGCGGAGGTGGACGACCTCCAGAACGTCCTTCGGCTTCAGATCCCCCAGCAGCGCACGCCGCTCGGTGCGCTCCTGCATGCGGACGGGCTGATCACGACCGAGCAGCTCGAGACGGCGCTCCTCGAGGTCGAGAAGCGACGCTGCCGTCTCGGCCAAGTCCTCGTCGAGCACGCCTGGATCTCGCAGCGCCAGCTCGCAGAGGCGCTCGCGCGCCAGGCCGGACTCCCGTTCGTCGACATCGACGGCGTCGAGATCGACCTCGAGGCCGCCGCGCTCGTCCCCGAGCAGCTCGCGCGCCGCTACCACGCGCTCCCGGTGCGCTTCGACGGCGAGGATGCGGTCGAGGTGGCCGTCGCCGACCCGACCGACATGATCGCGTCCGACGACCTGCGCCTCGCCCTCGGCCTCAACGTCCGGCTCGCGGTCGTCGAGGGTGCCGCACTCGATCGCGCGATCGAGCGCGCGTACCACCCGAAAGCCAAGGGCCCACAGGCCGTGACGAAGCAATGGGCGACCGACGACATGGTCCACGTCGCCACGAGCGCGCCTGCGATCAAGCTCGTCAACTCGATCGTCGACAAGGCGATCGAGCTCGGCGCCTCCGACATCCATTTCGAGCCGCAGGCGTCCAACCTCGTCGTGCGCGCGCGCGTCGACGGCGTGATGCGGCGGCTGGCCGTCGTCCCGCAGGACCAGCAGGCGGCGGTGACGAGCCGGCTGAAGATCATGGGCGAGCTCGACATCGCCGAGCGGCGCGCGCCGCAGGACGGGCGCATCGACTACCAGGTGGGCGGCCGTGGAGTCGACATCCGGATCGCGGTCATGCCGACCACGTACGGCGAGCAGGTCGTCCTCCGGATTCTCAACCGGCAGGCCGGGCTGATCGGCCTCGGCGATCTCGGCATGAGCCCGCAGGCGCAGGAGGTGCTCCAGCGCGCGATCGAGCAGCCGTACGGCGCGATCATCGCCTGCGGCCCGACCGGCAGCGGCAAGACGACGACGCTCTACGCCGCGCTCGACCTCCTGAACGACAGCGAGCGCGTGATCATGACGATCGAGGATCCGGTCGAGTACCAGATCCCCGGCCTGTCGCAGATCGAGGTGAACGTGAAGGCGGGGCTGACGTTCGCGCGCGGCCTGCGCACGATCCTCCGCTCCGACCCGGATGCACTGCTCGTCGGCGAGGTGCGCGACGACGAGACGGCGGCGATCGCGATCCAGGCGGCGATGACGGGCCATCTCGTGCTGACGAGCCTGCACACGCACAACGCGGCGAGCTCGGTCGAGCGCCTGATGAACATGAGGGTCGAGGCGAGCCTGCTCGCGAGCTCCGTCAACTGCATCGTCGCCCAGCGACTCGCGCGCCGGCTCTGCGTCGAGTGCCGCGAGCCCTACCACCCGACGGAGGCCGACCTGTCGGCGCTCGGCCTGCCCGAGGACACGTCCGGCGAGCTCGTCCTCTTCCGGCCGCGCGGCTGCGCGAGCTGCGCCGGCACCGGCTTCCGCGGCCGGGCGGCGCTCTACGAGGTGATGCCGATCCACGGCAAGCTCCGGCGCCTGATCGGCGGCTCGACCGAGGATCTCTTCGCCGCGGCCGTCGAGGAGGGGATGACGACGCTGCGCCAGGACGGCGTGCGGCTCGTCGTCGACGGCATCTCGGCGGCCGACGAGATCCGCCGCGTCACCGGCGACCGGCTCGTCTAGGCTCGCGCAGAGGAATCGGCGGCGGCAAGCGCCGCCTCGCCCGCGAGCCGCGCGTTGCCGACGACGAGCTCGCGGTTCGCGCGCAGCGTGCGCCCGCCGCTCTCCCGGTGCAGGAACGCGAGCACGAACGGCGTCACCGCCTGCCCGTGCACGCCCTCGGCCTCCGCCGCCGCGATCGCGCGCTCGATCAGCGGCTCGACGTCGTCGAGGCTCTCGTCCGGCGGCCGCACGAGCAGCAGGCCGCCGCGGTCGAGCTCCCAGTGCGCGGCCGCGATCGCCGCGACCTCCGCGACCGTCTCGACGCGCGCCGACACCGGCGGGCCGCCGTGTGCCGTGTAGAAGAGCGGCATCGTGTCGGTCCGCCACCCGAGCACCGGCACGCCGAGCGTCTCGAGCAGCTCCGACGTCGCCGGCACGTCGAGCAGCGACTTCACGCCGGAGCAGACGACGAGGCACGCGGTGGCGGCGAGCATGTCGAGATCCGCGGAGACGTCCGGCGGCACCGGCCAGCCGCGGTGCACGCCGCCGAGCCCGCCGGTCGCCATCACCTCGATCCCCGTCGCGTTGCAGGCGGCGAGCGTGCCGCCGACCGTCGTCGCGCCGACCGCACCCTGCACGACCGCGGCGGCGAGGTCGCGCGGGCCGAGCTTGCGCGCCGAGGCGTCGAAGCGGGCGAGCTCCGCCTCGGTAAGGCCGACGACGATGTCGCCGTCGAGGACGCCGACCGTCGCCGGCACCGCGCCCGCCTCGCGCACCGCGCGCTCGGACGCGAGCCCGACCTCGACGCCCTCGCCCGGTGGGAAGCCGTGCGCGACGATCGTCGTCTCGAGCGCGACGACCGCCGCCGACTCACGCACCTCGTCGGCAACGCGGATCACGGCATCGCTCCCATCTGCCGACAGCATCGCGCAGCGGCCTCGAGCCCGAGCTCGACACCGCCGAGGAGATAGCCCGCGGCGAACGCGTCGCCCGCGCCGGTCGTGTCGACGACCTCCGTCGCCACGGCCGCGTGCTCGACGCCGTCGACGACGACACCGAGCGCGCCACGCTTCACGATCCATTCCGTCTCGAGCTCGCCGAACTCCTCACGCTCGCGTTCGCCGGCGAACACGATCTCCGGGGCGAGCTCGCGCACGCGCGCGCGGAACGCGTCGTCGATCCCGGTCCACGTCGAGAGGTCGACGGCGACGCGCGCGTCCTGCGCCCGCGCGGCCGCCGCCGCGCGCAGCGACGCCGCCGCGATCGGCTCGCGCTGAAGCGCGTAGCCGGAGACGTGGAGGACGTCGCACTCGAACCAGCGGTCGTCGAGCTCGTCCGGCGAGAGCTGCGGTGCAGAGCCGCGATCGGATGCCATCGTGCGCTCGCCCGCGGCTGCGATCGAGACGACGACGCCGGTGCGGCCTTCGACCGGGCCGCACACCTCGACACCGCGGCGGCGCAGCTCACCGGCAACGAGCTCGCCTGCTGCGTCCTCGCCGCGCTTGCCGACGAAGCGCGCGTCGCCGCCGAGCGCCGCGACCCACGCGGCGACGTTCGCCGCCTGCCCGCCCGCACCGACGCGCGTCCGCGCCGGCCGGTCGTCGCCGGGGACGAGCGGCTCGCAGGTCCGCACGATCACGTCCAGGAGCAAATCGCCGATCGCCACCGCCAGCACCCTAGGATGGTCTCATGGACGGAAACCGCAGCCGCCGGAAGCGTCTGCGCTCGTTCGTGCTCGGCGGCGTCGTCGGCGCGGCGGGGGCGATGGCGACCGCGCGCCGCCTGCGCCATCCGCCTCGCCGCCCGCGGGCCGCACAGGCAGGGCTCGCCGCGTTCGAGGACGCGCCGTGCTTCCTCGAGGTCGTCGAGCGCGAGGCACAGGACTACCGCGGCGGCGAGATCGCCGGCGAACGGAACGAGTAGTCGTGGTGCATGAAGTGCGCCTCCGCGACCATCGTCAGCTCGCGCGGGCGGCCTGACGCGTCGAGCCGAAGCCGGTACCACGCGCGAACCTGCGGGTCGTAGAAGGTCAGCGTGTCGGGGCCGGTGTAGTAGGCGTTGCGGGCCTCGGTGCCCCAGTAGGTGCGCGGCACGAGCACGAGGCTCTGCGGCGACTCGAGCCACGGCGATTTGCCGACGCGATCCCAGCGGTGGTCGCCGATCACGATCCCCTGCGACCCCGCGACGCCGGCCTGCGTCGAGGAGACGATCCGGTACGAGTACTTGTCGGGCGCGCGCTCGTGGAAGACCGACACCTGGAGGTTTCCCGGTCCCGACGAGAGCCGCTCGACGATCGTCAGGGCGGGCGCCGCGTCGTACTCGCGGCGCGCCCGCGCGAGCGCCGCCGCCGCCGGCCGGAGCTTCGCCGGCACGAGGAAGTGGAGCGTCGAGGAGCCGACCGTCACGGTTGCGTGGCGCAAGGAAGAGCCGGTGAAGCAGCCTTCGCCGCAGGCCGTCGCCGCCGCGCCGTCGATCGTCACCGGCTCGTTCGAGACGCCGGATCCGTCCGGCCCGACGACGGTGACGGTGCCGCGGCCCGAGCGCCACGCGAAGCCGACGGCGAGCTTGCCCGCCTGCCCGGCGTCGACGAACACGCCGGGCGGCGGCTCCGGCGCCGGCAGCGGCACGTTGGACTGCGACAGGGCGGCCGCCGCCTGCTCCCGCCCCGGGCGCAGATCGGTCAGCACGCCGACCGTCGTCGCGAGCGCGGCGAGCAGCGCCAGCTGGACGAGCAGCGCGCCGCGCCGGGCGAGCCAGACGAGCGCGAGCAGGGCGGCGAAGATGCCGGTCTTCACGATCAGGGCGCGGCCGTAGCTCGTCGTCCAGATCTGCGAGACGGCCGAGAGCTCGGTGAGCGCGCGCGCCGCGCCGCCGAGCACGACGAGCGCGACCGCCGGCATCGCGTACTGCGAGAAGCGCTGCACGGTTCCCGTGCGCGCGAGCGCGAGCGAGGCGACGCCGCCGAGCCACACCGCCGCGCCGCCGAGGTGCAGCAGGTCGGCCGCCGGCGCGATCACCTTCGGCTGGTCGGGGTCGAGCGCGTGGCCGGCGAAGGTGGGGCAGACGAAGAGCGCGGCGGCGGCGCCCCAGACGATGAAGCCGAGCCGCGGCTCGCGCGGCACGAGCGCTGCCGCCGCCGCGCCGAGGCCCGAGGCGACCGCGGCGACGATCATCAGCTGCTCGAACCGCGTGCCCGACGCATCCGTCATCTCGATCAGCGCGTCCGCGCCGGCGAAGGCGAGCACGAAGCAGGCGAAGACGAGGTGGGCCTGCCTCCTCGGCATCGCGCCGCCGAGCACCGTCGCCGAGAAGAACGCCGCGCCCGCCGCGCCGAGCACGCCGAGATAGAAGAGCGCGCGCACGATCGCGAGCTGCCACGTCGCGTAGCCGCGCGTCGTCAGGATCGACACCGGCGGGCCGGCGGTGCCGACGCCGAAGGCGACGATGCCCTCCTCCTCGTGGCCGTCCTCGGAGACGATGCTCCAGCGCACGGAGTAGTCGCCCGAGGGCAGGCCGACGCGCAGCGGGATCACGAGCCGGTTCCCGCTCGCGACCTGCGGCTTGCCGGCGAGGACGCTCGTGCCGTCGTTCGAGACGGCCGCGTTGCGGGGGCCGACGCGGACCGGGCTGTCGAAGGTGACGACGACCGTGCTCGGCGCGCTCGGGAGGGTCGCTCCCGAGGCCGGGTCGGAGCCGAGCGGGATCGCGTGCGCCTGCGCGGGCGCCGCCGTGGCCAACGCAAGAGCGGCGACGACGAGAGCCCGGCGCAGCATCTGCCCCGAAGGTACCCCCTGGTAGCGTTGCGCGTCCGATGCCGATCTACGAGTACAAGTGCCCGAACGGGCACCTGCTCGAGGTGTTCCACGGGATGACCGAGTCGGGCCCGACGAAGTGCGAGGTCTGCGGCGCCTCGCCGATGGTGCGCGTGCTCCACCCGGTTGCCGTCCACTACAAGGGCTCGGGGTTCTACTCGACCGACTACGGGCGCGGCAAGAAGAAGCCGGCCGACTCCGGCGGCGGCGGCGGTGACTCGTCCGGCTCCTCCTCGTCGGGCGACTCGGGCGGCGGCAGCGGCATCAAGGACCCGGGCGGCAGCCCCTACACCAAGGGCGGCGACGTCAACTAGCCGGAGCGTTTCAACTTGCCGTGGCGCTTGGCGTAGATCTCGCCGCGGCGGAAGACCTCGAGCCCGAGCGGCACGGCGACGACGCCGATCACGAGGAGCGGCCAGAGGTCGCCCCACAGGCTGCCGACGCCGGCGCCGTCGATGATCGCGGCGCGGATCCCGCGCAGCGCGTACGTCGCCGGCGAGACCTTCGCGAGCCATTGCATCCACTCCGGCAGCACCGAGACCGGGTAGTAGACGCCGGAGACGACGAGCATCGCCCCCTGCGCGACGAAGCCGAGCTGCGCGCCCTTCTCCGGCGAGACGAGCGGGAGCACCGCCGTCATCACGCCGACGCCGAGGAACGAGATCGAGGCGACGGCGAGCACGACGAGCGCGCCGGCGAAGTCGGCGTGGGGGAGCGAGAGCGCGAAGAGCAGTGCGACGACGCCGAACAGCGCTCCGGCGCGCACGACGCCGTAGGCGACGGCGAAGAGCCCCATCCCGAAGAGGTGTGTCGGCCGCGAGAGCGGCGCCATGAACGTGTACTCGATCGTCCCCTCCCAGCGCTCCCAGGCGACCGTCTCGGTGATCACCTCGAAGATGATCCCGAGGTACGACCACACGACCGCGCCGATCAGGAGCACGGTCGTGAGCCGGTTGACGTTCACCGAGGCGCCGGACGCCTGCACGCCCTTCGCGATGAAGACGATCGTGAGCGTGTTCGCGACCGTCCAGAAGAAGAACGTCAGCTCCCACCACGCGTAGCGCTTCACGAGGTACCAGTTCCGCTCGACGACGCCGCCCATGCCGACGAGCTCGTGGCGGAGGGCCGGCGAGATGCTGCGAGCCATTACGCGAACACCTCCCGCTCGTCGGCGTCCTCCTCGACGCGGCTGCCGGTGGCGGCGAAGAACGCCTCCTCGAGCGTCGAGGCCCCGTACCGGCGCAGGAGCTCGTCGACCGGCTCGAGGCAGAGCAGCTCGCCCCCGTCGAGGATGCCGACGCGTTCCGCGAGCGTCTCCGCCTCGGCGAGGTCGTGCGTGCAGAGAAGGATCGTCGCGTCGTGCTCGGCGCGGACCTGTTCGATGAACTCCTGCACCTCGAGCTTCGAGCGCGGGTCGAGGCCGGTCGTCGGCTCGTCGAGCAGGAGCAGGACGGGCGAGGTGAGCAGCGCCCGCGCGAGTGCGACCTTCTGCTGCATGCCCCGCGAGAGGTTCTCCATCGGCTCGCCGCGCCGCTCGGCGGGAAAGCCGACGTGGGCGAGGATCTCGGGGATCCTGTCGCGGGTCTCGGCGCGGGTGAGTCCGTAGAAGCGCGCGGCGTAGGAGAGGTTCTCCTCGGCGCTCATGCGCTTGAAGAAGCTCGCCTCCACCGACACGCGGTTGACGAGGCGCCGCACCGCGCGGGTCGCCGTGAACGCGTCGTGGCCGAAGATGCGGGCCGACCCGCCGTCGCCCAGGAGAAGCGTCGACAGGAGCCGGACCAGGGTCGACTTGCCGGAGCCGTTCCGGCCGAGGATCGCCACGCACTCGCCGCGCCGAACCGTGAAGGTGACGCCCTTCAGGGCGGCGACGGGGCGCTTGCGCGCGAAGCGGCCGTCGGTGCGAAGCCGGCGGCGGAACTCCTTCCGCAGGTCGACTGTTTCGATTGCCGGGACGTTCAGTACTGCCTGGGTCATTGCTGCTCCTTGGTACGCGAAGGGACGGAATCCGGGGCCGGACGCGTGCCGAGGAGGCGCGCGAACCTACCTGTGCCCGGGGCCGAGGTGCGGCGCCGGGCAGATGAAGCCCGTCCGCATACGGCGAACGATCCGAGTCGCGTGCAGCAACATGGTCAGTCGAGGATACGAGACGCGCCGCAGATGCGCAATGCGCACGGCGCGACTAGTAACGCAAGGGCTAGTACGTCAGGTTGTGTCCGCGCGCGCAGCCCGGGCCGAACGTCGAGGTCGGGAGCTGCGGCGCCGACTTGCCGAGCCACATGAGGATCGTCAGCGCGTCGTCCTCGCTCGGCGCGCCGGTCCCGCCCGGGCCGAAGTCGCCGCCGAGCCGGCAGTGGAGCGCGTTTCCGCTCGAGGAGCGGAACTTCACCCAGCCGAGCTCGATCAGCTGCGTCGCGGTCAGGTCGGTCGAGATCGGCTTCACCCACGAGCTCGCGTGGAACGGGGCGCCGATCAGCGTGCCGAACGAGGTGAACTTCGCGAGCACGGCCTGCGTCACGGCCTGCTGCCGCGAGGTGCGGAAGAAGTCGGACGACTCGCGCGGGTTCAGCAGGTTCTCCCGGATCCGCGAGTAGATCAGCGCCCGCTCGCCGTCCATGTGCTGCGGGCCCTTGGCGAAGCGCCAGCCGGGCCACTTCTCGCAGAGCGCGCTCGTCGCGTAGGGGCAGTCGAAGCGGTTGGAGAGGACGGCGTCCGGAACGTCGACGGTGATGCCCCCGAGCGAGTCGATCAGATCCTTGAACTCGGCGAAGTTGACGACGATCACGTGGTTGATCGGCTGGCCGGTGAGCTCGCTGATCGTCTTGATCGCGAGCGGCACGCCCCCGGCCTGCATCGCGTAGTTGACCTTCTCGTCCCCGATGCCCGGGATGTCGACGACGAGGTCGCGCGGGATCGAGAGGTAGGCGATCCGGTGGTGGCTCGGATCGCTGCGGACGAGCATGATCGAGTCCGAGTGGTTGTCCGCCGCCCTGCCGTTCCCTGAGGCGTGGTCGGTGCCCAGCACGAGGATGTTCGTCGCGTGCGAGAGGAGCAGCCCGTTCTGCTTCGTGAGCGCCGCGCGGTCGCGCGCATCGAGCCGCTTGTTCGCGTCGCCGACGCCGCTCGAGAACTCGAGGTAGCCGACGACGGCCCAGATCAGGAACAGCACGAGCAGGGTCAGCAGGCTGAGCAGGATGATGCGGCGCCACGGCGGCCGGCCCGGCAGGCTGAGGCGGAGCAAGCCCGGGCCCTTGATCTTGAGGCGGCCGCCGTCGCCGCCGCGTGCACGCTGCGAACGCTGCTCGCGGCGCGGCACCGTCGGCACCTTGCCCTTGACCCGCCCGCCCTTGTAGACGCGGTAGGGCTTCTCGTCCGGCGGAGCCACGTACCGAACTAGGGTACCCGGGCGACTTGACGGGCAATCGCGTGATCGGCGTCGACCTCGGCGGGACCAAGATCCTCGCGGGCATCGTCGACGAGGACGGCACGGTCGGCGACACGGTCGAGGTCGTCACTCCGATCGAGTCGCAGGCGCTGCTCGTCGAGGCGCTGGCCGCCGTCGTCGAGGAGCTGCGGACGCCTGACGTCGGCGCGGTCGGCTTCGCGGTGCCGACGCGGATCGACCGCCGCGGGATTGCGCTCGGCGCCGTCAACATCCCGCTCGCGCAGCTCTCCCTTCGCGCCGAGCTGGGCGGCAGGGTCGGCCTGCCGGTGGGCGCGATCAACGACGGGAGCGCGGCCGCGCTCGCCGAGCACCGGCTCGGAGCGGGGAAAGGGGCGCGCGACCTCGTGATGCTCACGCTCGGCACCGGCGTCGGCGGCGGCGTCGTGATCGACGGCCGGCTGTACGACGGCTGGAGCGAGGTCGGGCACATGGTGATCGTCGTCGACGGCGAGCCGTGCCTCGGCATCTGCACCGGCCGCGGCCACGTCGAGGCGTACTGCTCCGGCACCGCCGCGGATCGCATCGCCGCACGCGAGCTCGGCGAGGGTGCGACCGCGTACGAGCTCGTCGAGCAGAAGCATCCCGCGCTCGAGCAGATCGGGCACTACCTCGGCGCGGCGATCGGCTCGCTCGCGAACGTGTTCGATCCGGAGGTCTTCGTCGTCGGCGGCGGCTTCGGTCTGGCCGCCGGCGAGCTGCTGCTCGCGCCGGCGCGCGCGACCGCCGAGCGCGAGGTGCTGCCGGGCGGCCGGCGGCTCCGGATCGTGAACGGCGAGCTCGGCCCCTCGGCGGGGATGGTCGGCGCCGCGCTCGTCGCGTTCGAGGCCGTCTGAGTGCTTTCGGTCTGCGCGACGCCGATCGGGAACGCGGGCGACGTCACGCTGCGCGTGCTCGCGGAGCTGCGCGAGGCCGACGTCGTCCTCGCCGAGGACACGCGCCACACGCGCGGGCTGCTCGCGCGTCACGGCATCGAGGCGAAGCTCCTCTCCTACCACGAGCACAACGAGGCCGCCCGCGTCGAAGAGCTCCTGCCGCGGCTCCTGGCGGGGGAGCGCGTCGCGCTCGTGTCCGACGCGGGGCTGCCCGGCGTGTCCGATCCGGGTGCGCGGCTCGTGCGCGCGGCGCTCGACGCGGGCGTCGCCGTCACGGTGCTGCCGGGGCCGTCCGCGGTCGAGACGGCGCTGGTCGCGAGCGGGCTCGTGTCGGAGCGCTACGCCTTCGTCGGCTTCCTGCCGCGGAAGGCCGGCGAGCGCACCGCCTTGTGGGCCGAGCTCGCGGGCTGGCGCTGGCCGGTCGTCGCGTTCGAGTCGCCGGCTCGGCTCGGCGCTTCGCTGCGCTCGCTGGCCTCGTTCTCGCCGACGCGCGACGTCTTCGTCTGCCGCGAGCTGACGAAGCAGTTCGAGGAGGTCGTGCGCGGCACGGCCGCGGCGCTCGCCGAGCGCTTCGCCGAGGCGCCGAAGGGCGAGATCACGCTCGTGCTCGCGCCCGCCGCGGCGGAACCGGACGCGTCTCGTTCAGCCGAGGCGCACGCCGTCGTCGCCGAGCTCGTCGCCGCGGGCACGCCGCGCAAGGTCGCGGTCGAGGTCGTCTCGCGCCTGACAGACATGTCCCGAAACGACCTCTATCGCACGTCTTTGTGACAACTCTGTAACCTTTTTTGACAACCCGGCGCGAGGGCCCTACCGTGGACGAACAGACGTTCTCCACTCCGACAACGAGGTTTGCCATGCGCCGAGTCCTGCTCTTCCTGATCGCCGCGCTCACGATCGCGCCCGCCGCGCACGCGTGGACGTGGCCCGCCGGCGGGCCGGTGCTCGCGCCCTTCTCGTTCGACGCGGCCAATCCCTATGCGGCGGGCGAGCATCGCGGCGTCGACATCGGCGGCGCCGTCGGCGACCCGGTGAGGGCGCCGGCCGCGGGTGTCGTGTCGTTTGCGGGCACGGTTCCCGGGAGCGGCAACTCGATCACGATCGACACCGCCGACGGCTGGTCGGTCACGCTCACGCACCTCGGGCTCGTCAGCGCGAAGGCGGGGGCGACCGTCGCCGAGGGCGACGTCGTCGGCGCGATCGGCGATCCCGGCGGCGGGGCGGAGCCCTTCGTCCAGCTCGGCGTTCGGCGCACGGCCGACCCGCAGGGCTACGTCGACCCGCTCGGCCTCCTGCCCCCGCGCCCGGCCGCGCCGCCACCGCCGGCCGCCGTCGTGCCGTCGGAGCCGCCGCCGGCCGCCGCTGCCGCCGAGCCGCCGCCCGCGGCCGCGGCGCCCGCGCCGCCGGCCGACACGCCTGGTGCACCCGTGGCGCCGGTGGACGTGGCTGCTCCGGCTGCCGTTCCTGCTCCGGCGGTCGCGGCCGCCTCGACCGTCACCCCGGCGGCGCCCGCCTCGCCTGCGTCCGTGTCACCTTCGTCCGTGCCTTCGCGGCCGGCGCCCGCACCTCCGGCCGGCCGGCCGGTCGCCGTCGTGGCCGCGAGCGCGTCGTCGCCGACGCCGTCGCGCGCCGCCGGGCCGCGACCCGAGAGCGGCGAAGCGGCCCGCCCGCCCGACGCGATCGAGCGGCTGCCTGCGCCTGCCCGCGCACCAGCGCCGCCCGCGGCGGCGGTGCGTCGCGTCCCGGTCGCCGCGCCCGCGCCTGTCCGTGCGCCCGCAGCAGCCGTTCGCGCGGCAGCTCCCGCCACCCACGCGGGCGACAACCGCCCGCTCGAGCTGCTCGCTGCGTTCGCGGCGGCCCTCGCGCTGCTGCTCGCTCTCTGCTCGCGGCGCCGGGTCGGCGAAAAGGCCGCTCCTATGATTGATCCCGATGCGCTACTACCTGACGACGCCGATCTACTACGTGAACAGCACGCCGCACATCGGGCATGCCTACACGACCTGCGCCGCCGACATCCTCGTGCGCCATCAGAAGCAGCGCGGCGCCGAGACCTTCTTCCTCACGGGAGTGGACGAGCACGCGACGAAGGTGTTCCGCGTCGCGCAGGAGCAGGGCCTCACGGCGCAGGAGTACGTCGACTCGATCGCGGGGAGCTGGCGAGACCTCGCGCCTCGCCTGAACGCGCATCCGGACTTCTTCATCAGGACGAGCGATGAGGGTCACAAGGTCTTCGTCCGCGACTTCCTGCAGCGGATCTACGACAACGGCGACGTCTACGAGGGCGTCTACGCGGGCCTCTACTGCGTCGGCTGCGAGGAGTTCAAGGCCTCCGGCGACCTCATCGACGGCAAATGCCCGATCCACGACACCGTTCCGGAGACGATCGAGGAGAAGAACTACTTCTTCCGCCTCTCCGCCTACCAGGACAAGCTGCTCGCGCTCTACGACGCGCGGCCCGATTTCGTCCTGCCGCAGTTCCGTTACAACGAGGCGCGCAGCTTCATCGCCGGCGGCCTCCAGGATTTCTCGATCTCGCGCGCGGGCCAGCCCTGGGGCATCCCGCTGCCGTGGGACGAGAGCCAGGTCGCCTACGTCTGGGCAGACGCGCTCGTCAACTACCTGAGCGCGCTCACCTACGCGCGGCCGGGCGAGGACCTGCGCGACGAGTTCTGGCCGGAGGCCCGCCACCTGATGGCGAAGGACATCCTGCGCTTCCACTGCGTCTACTGGCCGGCGATGCTGCTCGCCGCCGGCTACGACGTGCCGAAGCAGATCTTCGTCCACGGCTACCTGCTGCTCGACGAGAAGAAGATCTCGAAGTCGCTCGGGAACATCCTCGATCCGCTCGACCTGATCGACGTGTACGGCTCCGACGCCGTGCGCTACTGGTGTGCGCGCGCGATCAACTTCGGTCACGACGGCACCGCCTCGATCGACGGCCTCCACGAACGCTACGAGCGCGAGCTCGGCAACGACCTCGGCAACCTGCTCTCGCGCACGACGAAGATGATCGAGCAGTTCCTCGGCGGCGAGCTCGTGGCCGGCCGGGGCGGCAACGCCGAGCTCGGCGCCGCGATCGACGCGCTCCGGGACGGCGTCGCCGCCGATCTCGACCGCTTCGAGATCACGACCGCGATCGACCGCATCTGGGAGCTCGTGCGCCGGCTCAACGGCCACGTGAGCGAGCGCAAGCCGTGGGAGCTCGCGAAGGACGACGCCCGCCGCGAGGAGCTCGCCGCGGTCCTGCACGACCTCGCCGACGGCCTGCGCGTGACCGCGATCGCACTCGCCTCCTACACGCCGGATGCCGCGGCGAAGATCCTCGCCGCCCTCGGCCAGCCCGCGGACCTCGCGTGGGCGCGCGTCTCCTACGGCGGGCTCGAAGCCGCCTCGGGCATCCGCGGCGCCGAGCCGCTCTTCCCGCGGATCGACGCGCCCGCTGCGGCTTGATCGACACCCACGCCCACCTCGACTCCGCGGAGGCTCCCGCGGTGCTCGAGCGCGCCCGTGCAGCAGGCGTCGATCGCGTGATCGTCGTCGCGACGACCGTCGCGCAGGCGGCCGAGACGCTCACGCTCGCCGAGGCCCACGACGGCGTCTACGCGTGTATCGGCGTCCACCCGCACGAGGCCGGCTCGCCCGGCGACCTCGACGCGCTGCGCCGTCTGCTCGGTCACGAGAAGGCGGTCGCCGTCGGTGAGACCGGGCTCGACTACTTCCGCGACTACGCACCCCGCGACGCGCAGCGGCAGCTCTTTCAGCTCGAGCTCGAGCTCGCGAGCGCGACCGGCAAACCCGTGGTGATCCACACCCGCGCGGCCGACGACGACACCCGCGCGGCGCTTCGCGAGTTCGACGGGACGGTGGTCCTCCACTGCTTCTCCTCGCCCGCGCTGCTTGCGCCGGCGCTCGAGCGCGGCTGGTACGTCTCGTTCGCCGGCAACGTCACCTACCCGAAGGCGCCCGAGCTGCGGGAGGCGGCGGCCCGCGTGCCGCGCGACCGGATCCTCGCCGAGACCGACAGCCCGTATCTCTCACCGCAGCCGGTCCGCGGCACGCGCAACGAGCCGGCGAACGTCGTGCACACCGTTGCCACGCTCGCGGAAGCGCGCGGCGAGGACGCCGCCGAGCTCGCGGCGCAGATCGACGCGAACGCGACCGCCGCCTTCGGACTGTGAGAGTGCTGCCGAAGAAGGAGCTCGGCCAGCACTTCCTCGTCGACGAGAACATCCTCGGCGTGATCGGCCGGCTCGCCGGCCTCGATGCGAGCGACGTCGTCCTCGAGATCGGCCCCGGGCTCGGCGTCCTCACGCGCTACCTCTCCGCGCGCGTCGCGCACGTGCACGCGATCGAGCTCGACCGCAGCCTCGAGCCGGAGCTGCGCGACATTCCCCGCACGACGCTCCACTTCGCCGACGCGCTGAAGTTCGATCCGGCGACGCTCGCGCCGCCGCCGACGAAGCTCGTCTCGAACCTGCCGTACAACATCGCGACGCCGATCGTCGTCGAGAGCCTCGACGCGATGCCGACCGTCGCGGCGTGGTGCGTGATGGTGCAGCGCGAGGTCGCCGACCGCTTCTTCGCGCAACCGGGGACGAAGGCGTACGGCGCGGTGTCGGTGCTCGTGCAGCTCGTCGCCGAGCGCACCGGCTTCCACGCCGTCTCGCGCGAGGTGTTCCGGCCGCGGCCGAACGTCGACTCGGCGCTCGTGGCGTTCCGCCGTATCGCGCCCGGTGTGCCGCCCGGCGTCAAGCGGATCGTCGAAGGCTCGTTCGCCCACCGGCGGAAGACGCTTGCGAATTCGCTCGCGCTCAGCGGCGGCATCGTGCGCGAGGACGCGGTGGAGGCGCTCGCGTCGATCGGCCGTGACGCGAACGTGCGCGCGGAGGTGCTCGCGCCGGCCGAGTTCGTCGCGCTCACAGAGGCTCTCGGGTGAAGGCGCACGCGAAGATCAACCTCGCGCTCGTCGTCGGTCCGCTGCGCGACGACGGCAAGCACGAGGTCGTGACCGTGCTGCAACGACTCGAGCTCGCCGACGAGGTCACCCTCGAGCAGTCCGAGCGGCTCGCCGTCGAGGGCTTCGACGGCGACACGATCGTGCACGCCGCGCTCGAGGCCGTTGCCGCCGCGGCAGGCGTCGAGCCGCGGTGGCGCGCACGGATCGACAAGCGGATCCCCGTTGCCGCGGGTCTCGGCGGCGGCAGCTCGGACGCAGCGACGGCGCTTCTGCTCGCGAACGAACGCCTGGCCGATCCGCTCGACGACGGGCGCCTGCACGAGCTCGCGACGGCGCTCGGCGCGGACGTGCCGTTCTTCCTCACGCGCGGCACCCAGCTCGGCACGGGCGACGGCTCGGTCCTCGAGCCGATCGAGCTGCCGCGCGACTACACCGTCGTGCTCCTGCTCCCGAACGATGCAACGAAGGCGTCGACCGCGGCCGTCTACGCGCAGTTCGACCGCGACGCGGGCTTCGAGAGGCGGCGGGCGTACCTTCTCGAGACGGTCGAGGCGGGCGACATCGCGTCGCTGCCGCCGAACGATCTCGCCTCGTCGCGACTCGCCGAGCGCGTGACCGCGCTCGGGGCCTTCCGGGCCGACGTGAGCGGCGCGGGGCCTGCTGTTTACGGGCTCTTCTTGGATCGCAACGCGGCCGAACGGGCGGCCCGCGCCCTCGAGCCCCTCGGCCGCACCTGGGTCAGCGGGCCGGCGTGGTAGCTTCACGGTGGTGACGACCCTTCGTGAGCACCGGATCAAGATCTCGCTCTGGATCGCGGTCGCCGAAGGTGTGCTGCTTCTCGTCGGCATCATCCCGCACTGGCTCGTCTACGTCCTCGCCGCGGTCGCGATCGTGTTCTGGGCCGGCGCGGGGCGCAACTACAAGTCGAACCTCGGGCGGCAGCTCTCCTGGATCTTCGCCGCCTCGCAGGCGGCGGCCGTTCTCGTGCCCGTCGTCTGGTTCCTCGCCAAGTGGGCTGCGATCGCGGTAATCGCCGTGGTCGCCGTCGTCGCGCTCGTCTACCTCTTCACCGAGCGCGACCACCACGACCACCAGGCCGCCGGGCATACGGAATAATCCAGACGCCGATGGGGCGTAGCCAAGTGGTAAGGCAGCGGGTTTTGGTCCCGCGATCCCAGGTTCGAATCCTGGCGCCCCAGCCATTCACTCACCCTTGACCGACTCCTCGCCTGCAGCCGTCGTCATGGCCGCCGGGCTCGGGACGCGGATGCGCTCGACGCTGCCGAAGCATCTGCACCCGCTGCTCGGGCGCCGCCTCGTCGACTGGGTGATCGACGCCGCCCGCGGCGCCGGGTGCGATCCGATCGTGGTCGTCGCCTCGCCCGACACGCGCGATGCGTTCGGCGACGTGCGCGTCGCGGTGCAGGAGACGCCGCTCGGCACGGGAGACGCCGTCCGCGCGGCCCACGACGCGCTCGCCGGCTTCGACGGCGAGGTGCTCGTGCTGAACGGCGACGTGCCGGGTCTCACCGCCGAGCTGCTCGCGGTTCTCGTCGGCACGCACCGCGCCGAGCAGGCGTCGGCGACCGTCCTCTCGTTCGAGCCGCCCGACGTGCGCCAGTACGGCCGCATCGTGCGGGACGGCGACGGCCGGCTCGCGAAGATCGTCGAGGCGCGCGACGCCTCCGCCGCCGAGCTCGAGCTCGGCGAGGTCAACTCGGGCATCTACGTGTTCGAGGCGGCGAAGCTCTGGCCGGCGCTCGAGCGGCTCGAGCCGCACAACGCGCAGGGCGAGCTCTACGTCACCGACACGGTGGGCTTCATCGTCGGCGACGGCGATCGGGTCGCCGTGCACGTCGCGCCGGATCCGTTCGAGGTCGAGGGGATCAACACGCGCGCCGAGCTCGCCGCTGCGGCGGCGGGCCTCCGCGACCGGATCAACGAGCGGCACATGCTCGCGGGCGTCACGCTCGTCGATCCGCAGACGACCTGGATCGAGCCGGGCGTCGAGCTCGAGGCGGACGTCACGATCCATCCGTTCACGTACCTGCGCGGCTCGACGCGCGTCGCGGCCGGTGCGGAGATCCACGCGCACACGGTTGCGGTCGACGCCGAAGTCGGTCAGGGTGCGGTGGTGGGCCCGTTCTGTTACCTTCGTCCTGGAACGGTCCTCGGGGCGAAGTCGAAGGCGGGAACCTTCGTGGAGATCAAGAATTCTCGGCTTGGACCGAAGAGCAAGGTGTCGCACCTCTCGTACATCGGCGATGCCGACGTCGGCGAGGACACGAACGTGGGCGCCGGCGCGATCACGGCCAACTTCCCGCACCGGGAGGGCAGGCCGAAGGGCCGGACGACGATCGGCAAGAACGTCAGGACCGGTGTCCAGAATGCCTTCGTTGCACCCGTGGAGGTGGGTGACGGCGCATGGACTGGGGCTGGATCGGTGATCACGAAGGACGTCCCGGCGGACGCGCTCGCGGTTGCGCGCGCGCGGCAGGAGAACAAGGAGGGGTATGCAGCTCGGCACAGGGACAGCTGATCTCGTTCTGCCCGGTCTCGACGTGGCGGCGCCGGTGAGCGAGCCGCACCCCGGACACTGGATCGAGCGTGGGCCGCAGAAGCGGCTGATGGTCTTCGCCGGCCGCTCGCACCCTGAGCTCGCGCAGCGGATCGTCGAACAGCTCGGCGTCGAGCTCGGCGAGGTCGAGCTCTCGACGTTCGCGAACGGCGAGACCTACTGCCGCTACGACGAGTCGATCCGCGGCTCGGATCTCTTCATCGTGCAGACCGGCTGCGGCGAGATCGACCGCAACCTGATGGAGCTCTTCCTGATGATCCAGGCGGCACGGCTCGGATCGGCGAAGCGGATCACCGCCGTGATCCCGCTGTACCCGTATGCGCGCCAGGACCGCAAGGCGAAGCCGCGCGAGCCGATCTCGGCGCGCTTCGTCGCCGACGCGCTCCAGGTCGCGGGCGCCGACCGGATCCTGACGATGGACCTGCACGCGGGCCAGATCCAGGGCTTCTTCAGCATCCCCGTCGACCACATGACGGCGCTGCCGCTCTTCGCGCGCCACTTCCGCGACCTCGGCTTGCACGGCGATGGGATGGTGTCGGTGTCACCGGACGCCGGCCGCGCGAAGCAGGCCGTCCGCTTCGCAGAGATGATCGACTCCGAGTTCGCGATCATGCACAAGGCGCGCCCGGATCACGACATCGCAGCCGTGGCCGAGATCGCGGGCCGCGTGCGCGGCAAGAAGGCGATCCTCGGCGACGACGTGATCATGACCGGCGGCACGATGATGGCGAACGTGCGCGCACTCGAGGAGGCGGGCGTCGAGGAGGTCTGGATCTACGCGACGCACGGCCTGTTCTGCGCCGACTCGCTCGAGAGCTTCGACGGCCATGATCTGATCAAGGGCGTCGTCGTCACCGACACGGTGCCGATCGACCCGCTGACGAAGCCCGACAAGCTGACCGTTCTGCCCGTCTCCGGCCTGCTCGCGGAGACGATCATGAACGTCTTCGCCGACGACTCGGTCTCGGCGATCTTCGGCGGCGAGAACCAGCTCTTCTAGGCTCTTCTCGGCGGAATCCGTCCACTCGGACGGAACGAAAGAGACGGTCGCCTCGGAACGTCGTCAGCGAGAGCTGTCGGCGAGGTAGCGGGCGATCCACTGCGCATTCACGCCGTCGGCCTGCTTGCGCAGATCCGGCGGCGGCTTGATCGCAGCGCCGGCGGGAGTCTCCAGCTCGAGGTACGCGAGGACCTGATCGACGACCTTCAGCGGGTTCGCCGAGAGATCCTCGTACCAGATCACCTCCGGAGCGACTCCCTGCGTTTCGAACCATCGTGTCCATGCGCCGTCCCAGACGCGGATCTGATGCACGATCCAGTCGATCTGGCCGAAGTCGTACGCCGCCTCGCGCACCTCGGCGAAACCGGCTCGCCACTGCCCGGTCTGGACGGCCTTCGCCCACGACACCGCCTGGGCGACCGTGTCGCGACGGCGTAGCCACGCGAAGCGGGGCCTCGGCAGGAGCGCCTCGATGACGGTGAGGTCGTTCGACGCGAAGTCGCCGCTCGCGCGCCTGGCGTAGAGCAGGAACTCGCCGAGGTGCCCCCACATGAGCTTCGTCGCGAAGACGCCGTTTGCCGCCGTCCCTCGAGCGAGCACCCGGTCGAGGTAGTCGTCGTGCGAGCTCACGCGCCACTCCTGCCACAGGCGCTCCCGCTCCGGGTACAGGAACCACTCGCCCGCATAGCCGACGACGCCTGTGCTGTAGAGGAGCTCGCCGAGGAGCGAGCTACCGACGCGGGGAAGCGAGCAGAGCAGTAGCCCGGTCCTCGGACTGGTCACCGAACCCATGATGACTCCGGCGGTTCGGCGCAGCCGCCGAGAACCGACCTCCCCGGACGCCCGTATGCGTAAATTAGGAACGATAAGTCCACTTCACTCCCCGTCGGCAGAAGGGAAGGGATGATCCAGAAGAAGCTCTACGCCGGAACCGCGCTGGCCGCACTCGCACTGTCGGCGCCGGCCTTCGCGGGCCACGCTGCGGCGCCGAAGGTGGTCGGCAACGCCAAGGCGGGCAAGTCGGTGTTCGTGACGACCTGCGGCACGTGCCACGTGCTCAAGGCTGCGGGGACGGTCGGCAACATCGGCCCGAACCTCGACAAGGCGGCGAAGTCCCTGACGGAGGCGACGATCATCAAGGCGATCACGAACGGCGGTGCGACGGTCATGACCAAGGCCGCTGCCGCCAAGTACACGACGATGATGATCGCGTACAGCAGCGTGCTCTCCAAGACGCAGATCAACAACGTCGCGGCCTTCGTCTACAGCTCGACGCACATGTAGCCGGGGAGCGGCCCTCGCGGCCGCTCCCGCTACACTTTCCCGCCATGGCAGGAGAGCGCGTCAAGCTGCCCGTCGCCGAGCGGCAAAAGCTCGGTTCGTCGGAATCCAGGCGCCTGCGCAGGCAGGGCCTGATCCCGGGCGTCCTCTACGGCCGTGAGAGGCCGGTCGCGATCCTGATCGGCGAGCGCGAGCTGCGCGCCGCCCTCACCGGCGCCGGCGGCACCCACGCCGTGCTCGACGTGACCGTGGACGGCGGCAGCGAGCACTCGGCCATCCTCAAGGAGTTCCAGCGCGACAAGGTGCGCGGGCAGATCACGCACGTCGACCTCCAGGAAGTGCGCCTCGACCAGACGATCAACGCCGCCGTCTCGATCACGCTCGTCGGCGAGGCGGTCGGGACGAAGGAGGGCGGCGTCCTCTCGCAGGTGATGAACGAGCTGCGCGTCGAGGCGCTCCCGCTCGAGGTGCCGCAGCACGTCGACGCCGACGTCTCCGCCCTCCGGATCGGCGACGCCGTTCGCGTCGGCGACCTCAGCGTGCCGGCGGGTGTGACCGTGCTCGACGATCCCGAGTCGGTCGTCGCGACGGTGACGATGCCGATGCGCGAGGTCGAGCCCGAGGTCGAGGCCGTCGAGGGCGAAGAGGCGGCGGAGGGCGAAGCGCCTGCTCCCGCCGAGGGTGCGGAGCCGGCCGCCGAGGGCGGCGCGCCCGCCGAATCCGGCACCGAGTAATGCGGCTCCCCTGGCGCCGGGGCGAACGCGCCTCGTCGCTCGACCTGCTCGTCGTCGGCCTCGGCAATCCAGGCCGCGAGTACGCGGGCAACCGTCACAACGTCGGCCACATGGTCGCGGACGAGCTCGCCCGCCGGCACGGCGGCACGTGGCGGGGAAAGTTCTCGGGGCAGCTCGCCGAGGTGCGAATCGACGGGCACAAGGTCGCGCTCCTGAAGCCGGAGACCTTCATGAACGAATCCGGCCGGTCAGTCCGGGCGGCGTCGCAGTTCTTCAAGGTCGAGCCCGACGCGATCCTCGTCGTCCACGACGACGGCGACCTCGAGCCGGGGCGGCTCCAGGTCCGGCGCGGCGGCGGGCTCGCCGGCCACAACGGGCTGCGCTCGGTCGCCCGGCATCTCGGCACCGAGGACTTCCTGCGGCTGCGGGTCGGGGTGGGGCGGCCCGGTCGCGGCGACCGGCGCGACCTCGCCGACTACGTGCTCGCCGACTTCGAGCCGCACGAGGACCGGGACGGGCTCGTGGGCCGCGCGGCCGAGGCGGTCGAGACCCTCGACGAGGAGGGGCTCGAGTCGGCCCAGCGCAGGTTTAACTGATTTGCAAGCGATATTCGTTTGTAAAATGTAATTCGTCCGGATCGGCACGAGTTGCCGCGCCAGACCCGGTCACCCGGCGGTTCGGGGCCCGTCGGCCCAAGGGAGGAGTCCCGGCGGTCCCATTGACGTTCGCCCGGCCCGCTGCTTTCTTGCGGCTGCCCAACGACACCCCGGTGCGCCCTTTCGCCACCGGCCGACGCCGAAGGGAGCTCTCCCATGGCAGCCTCACTGCGACTCATCTCGCTCGTCTTCGTCCTCGCCTACTCGCTCGTGTTCGGGCCCGGCTCGGCCGTCGCCGTCGGCACGAAGGCGATCGGGCAGAGGGTGTTCCGCTTCAAGGTGCAGCGGGCGCCGTGGCTCGGCGTCAAGCGGCTGAAGGCGCAGGAGCCGATCGGCGTTCGGGCCGTCAGCTTCGCGAAGAAGTTCATCGGCGTCCCGTACGTGTGGGGCGGCTCGGGCCCGGGGGGCTTCGACTGCTCGGGGCTCGTGCGCTACGTCTACGAGCGCTTCGGCATCGACCTGCCGCACAGCTCGTACGCGGACTTCGATCTCGGCGAGCGTGTCGGGCGCTGGGCCCTGAAGCCCGGCGACCTCGTCTTCTTCGACGGTGTCGGCCACGTCGGCCTCTACGTCGGGAACGGCCGCTTCATCCACGCGCCGCACAGCGGCACGACCGTCCAGATCTCGACGCTCGCGAGCTACGGCGGCAGCTACGACGGCGCCCGCCGCATCGTCAGCGGCGCGAAGCGCCGCCTGCTGCGCGGGTAGCCGACTACCCTGGCGGAGGCCCCGAAGGGGCTTTCGCCATGGACCGGCCCGCACTCCACCCGCTCGTCGAGCGCCTGCGCGCAGACGAGCGGCTGCCCGCGTTTGCCGCGGCCCTGCCGGCCCGGGCGCGCGTCTCCGAGCCGGCCCTGCCGCTGCTGCTCGCGGCGCTGCACGAGGAGCTCGGACGGTCGCTGCTCGTCCTGCTGCCGGAGGACGCCGACGCCCGCGACGCCGCCGAAGGCGCGGCGTGGTTTCTCGGCGAGGATCGCGTCGCGCTGCTGCCCTCGCGCGGCGTCCGTTGGGGCTCCGGGCTCGAGCCGCCCCCGCACCTCGTGGGCGAGCGCGCGCGGGCGCTCGACCTGCTCGCCGGCGGCGGGCTCGTCTGCGCGTCGGCGCTCGCGCTCGCCGAGCCGGTGCCGCCGCCCGAGGCCCGTCCGGCAGCGCTCCGCGTTGCGCGCGGCGACGAGCCGGGCATCGACGCGCTCGCCGAGTCGCTCGCGCTCGCCGGGTACGAACGCGTCGAGCGCGTCGAGGAGCGCGGCCAGTTTGCGGTCCGGGGCGGCATCGTCGACGTCTTTCCGACGACCGGGCGCGAGCCGCTGCGGGTCGAGCTCTTCGGGGACGAGATCGAGGGCATCCGCGCGTTCTCGCCGTTCACGCAGCGCGCGCTGCGCGACGTCGACGAGGCGGTGATCCAGCCGGCATCGGAGCGTGTCTTCCTGGATCTGGAGGGCACTGAGCCGGACGACCTCGTATCGATCGTCGACCGCATCCCCGACCTCGTCTGGCAGCCGGACGACGTGCGCGCCGTCTGGGCAGAGGAGGGCGTCGAGCCGATCGCGCTCGACGGCACGGCCGAGCTCGATCCACTGCCGCAGGGCCAGCGGTTCTCGTTCGACGCGCAGCGCCCGGCGCTCTCGGCGCGCGGGCTCGCCGAGGCGGAGACCGAGCTCAGCGGCCTCCTCCGGCAGGGACTGGACGTCTTCGTCGCGTTCGCGCACCGCGGCGAGGCCGAGCGGCAGAAGCACCTCCTCCGCCGCGTCGCGGTCGGCAGCGGCCTCGAGTTCGTCGTCTCGCCTGCGCGTCGCGGCTTCGTGTGGCGCGACCTCGGTCTCGCGCTGCTGCCCGACACGCAGGTCTTCCGCCGTCGCGCACCGCGGGCGACGGCGCCCGCGGGGCGTGCGCTCGCGAGCTTCTCCGACCTGCGCACCGGCGACTACGTCGTTCACGAGGACCACGGCGTCGCCCGTCTCCTCGGCTTCGAGACGAAGGAGGTCGCCGGCGTCACGCGCGACTACCTGCTGCTCGGGTTCCGCGGCGAGGACCGCGTCTTCGTCCCGCACGAGCAGATCGGCAAGGTCTCGCGCTACATCGGCGCCGACTCGCGCGCGCCGACGCTGTCGAAGCTCGGGGGCAAGGCCTGGGACAACCTGAAGTCGCGCGCGCGCGAGCACCTGCGCGAGATGGCGGGCGAGCTGCTCCAGCTCTACGCGCAGCGGCAGACGCGGCCGGGCGTCGCCTACGACACGGACCAGGAGTGGCTCGAGCGGCTCGAGGCCGAGTTCCCGTACCGCGAGACGGAAGACCAGGCGCGTGCGATCGAAGCGGTCAAGGAGGATCTCGAGGCGCCGCATCCGATGGACCGGCTCGTCTGCGGCGACGTCGGCTTCGGCAAGACCGAGGTCGCCCTGCGCGCGGCGTTCGCCGTCGCGGTCGCCGGCAAGCAGGTGCTGATGCTCGTGCCGACGACCGTGCTCGCCCAGCAGCACTGGGGCACGTTCCGCGACCGGTACCGCGACTTTCCGGTCCGCGTCGAGATGGTTTCTCGGTTTCGCCGGCCTGCTGACGTCAAGAGGGTGCTCAACGAGTTCGCACTCAGGCAAGTGGAAGTGCTGATCGGCACGCATCGCGTCCTCTCGCGCGACGTCATCCCGAGCGACCTCGGCCTCGTGATCGTCGACGAGGAGCAGCGGTTCGGCGTCGCGCAGAAGGAGCTGCTGCGCCAGCTGCGGCTCGAGGTCGACGTGCTCGCGCTGTCGGCGACGCCGATCCCGCGCACGCTGCACATGTCGCTCGCCGGACTGCGCGACATCTCGGTGATCGAGACGCCGCCGGAGGGCCGCCGTCCGATCCGCACCTACGTCGGCGAGTACGACGAGGAGCTCGTCGTAGCCGCGCTCACCCGCGAGCAGGAGCGAGGCGGCCAGAGCTTCTACCTCCACAACCGCGTGGAGACGATCGACGAGGCGGCCGCGAAGATCAACCAGCTCTGCCCGCAGCTGCGCGTGCTCGTCGCGCACGGGCAGATGAAGGAGCGAGAGCTGGAGGACAAGATGCTCGCGTTCCTCTCCGGCGACGCCGACGTGCTCGTGTCGACGACGATCATCGAGTCGGGGCTCGACATCCCGCAGGCGAACACGCTGATCGTCGAGCGGGCCGACATGCTCGGCCTCGCGCAGCTCTACCAGATCCGCGGGCGCGTCGGCCGTCGCGACGTTCCCGCGCACGCGTACCTCTTCTATCCCGACTCCTCGGAGCTGACTGCGGAGGCGCGGGCGCGCCTGGCCACGCTGGCCGACCACACCGAGCTCGGTGCGGGCTTTGCGATCGCGATGCGCGACCTCGAGATCCGGGGCGCCGGCGACCTGCTCGGCGCCGAGCAGTCGGGGCACGTCGCCGCGCTCGGTTTCGAGCTCTACGTCGAGATGCTCCACGAGGTCGTCGCCGAGCTGACGGGCCGGCGCCGGCTCGCGGCGCGCCCGGTTCGCGTCGACGCGCGCGTCGACGCATACGTGCCGGCGAGCTACATCTCCTCCGAGGCGTTGAAGATCGACCTGCACCGCCGGCTTGCGCTCGTCGAGGACGAGGACGAGCTGCGGGAGCTCGAGCGCGCGACCGCCGACCGCTACGGACCGCTGCCCGAACCGGTCGAGAACCTGTTCGCGATCCAGGACGCGAAGCTAAAGCTCGCCGTGCTTGGCGCCGATTACCTCGTCTACCGTGCTGGTCGTGCGTCGGTCGGGCCGGTCGTCCTCGGATCGGGCGAGCTTCGCGCTCTGCGCGAGCGGATCGACACCGCCGTCTACACGTCTGCGAAGCGCGAAGTCTCGCTGCGCGACGACGCGCTCGCAGGGGCGCTGCGGCTGCTCGATGCTATGCTGGAGGCGCGTCAGGCGGCATAAACGGCGCGCCCCCTTATGAGGTTCCACTACCTGCTGATCGCATCCGTCCTCGCGCTGCTCCTGGCGGGCTGCGGCGGCGGCGGCTCGGCTTCGCTCAGCTCGGGCGACATCGCCGTCGTCGGCAACCAGCACATCACCAAGGCGGCCTTCCAGCAGGCGATGACCGAGCAGACGCTCAGCTTGAAGGCGCAGGGCGAGTCGGTCCCGAAGGCGGGCACGACCGGCTATGCGACGCTCAAGAGCCAGGTGATCATGGTTCTCGTGCAGGACGCCGAGTTCCAGGAGGAGGCGGCGAAGCTCGGAGTCAGCGTCAGCGACAAGGACGTCGCGACGCAGCTCACCCAGCTCAAGAAGCAGGACTTCGGCGGGAACGAGAAGCTCTACCAGGAGCAGCTGAAGAAGCAGGGTTACACCGACGCGAGCGTACGCGAGCAGATCCGCGACCAGCTGCTCTCGCAGCAGCTCTACGACAAGGTCACCGCCAACGTGACGGCGAGCGGCAAGGCCGTCGCCGCGTACTACGCCGCACACAAGAGTCAGTACGTGACGAAGGCGTCGCGCGCCGTCCGCTACATCCTCGTGGGCAAGAACAAGCAGTCCCTGGCGGAGTCGCTCAAGACGCAGCTGACCGGGGCGCCCGATGCGACGTGGTGCTCGCTGGCCAAGAAGTACTCGCAGGATTCCTCGACGAAGTCGAGCTGCGGGAAGGCGTCGTTCCAGAAGGGGCAGACGGTGGCGGAGTTCGACAAGGCCCTGTTCTCGCTGCCGACGAAGACCGTCACGGCCGTGAACAGCTCCGCGTACGGATGGTTCGTCCTTCAGCCAACCGCGGCCGTCACTCCGGCGGCGACGGAGACCGAGTCGCAGGCCGCCTCGGCGATCGAGTCGCAGCTCGAGACGCAAGACCGCAACCAGCAGATGACCGACTGGGTTACGAGGATCACGAAGAGCTTCTGCTCGGGTAACGACATCAAGTACCAGCCGGGCTACGAGCCTTCGCCCGATCCCTGCACGTCGCTGGCGACGGCCACCAACACGACGACCACAGGCTGACCATGACCCTCGCCGACGCGCTGCTCGAGCTCCAGGAGCTGACCGAGCGGCTGCGGCGCGACTGTCCGTGGGACCGCGAGCAGACGGCGAAGACGATCGTCCCGCACACGGTCGAGGAGGCGTACGAGGTCGCGGACGCCGCGCTCGCCGGCGACGACGCGAAGCTCCTCGACGAGCTCGGCGACCTCCTGTTTCAGGTCTACTTCCTCGCCCTGCTGCTGTCCGAGCGCGGCGCCGGCGACCTCGAAGACGTCGCGCGGGCGATTCACGCGAAGCTCGTGGCGCGCCACCCTCACGTCTTCGGCTCGGTGGAGGCCGACACGCCCGGCCGCGTGCGTCAGAATTGGGAGCGGCTGAAGGTCGAGCAGGAGCAGCGCGAGGGCGTCTTCCACGACGTCCCGGAATCGCTGCCGGCGCTCCTCCACGCGCGGAAGGTGCAGCGGCGCGCGGCCGCGGCCGGCTTCGACTGGCCGGAGCTCGAGGGGCCGCTCGCCAAGATCGCCGAAGAGCTCGACGAGCTTCGGCTCGAGCTCGATCGCGCCGGCGCGCCTTCGCCGGAGACCGAGCCGGACCGCGCCGTCGCGGACGAGATCGGCGACGTCCTGTTCACGATCGTCAACCTCGCGCGTCGCGTGAACGTCGACCCGGAGCTCGCGCTGCGGCAGACGAGCGCGCGCTTCGTCCGCCGAATCGAGGAGGCGCAGCGGCTCGCCGCCGGGCGCGGCGAGGACTGGACGGCGCTCGATCTCGACGCGCAGGACCGCTACTACGAGCAGGCGAAGGAGAAGGTCTCGTGACCCGGATCGCCTCCGTCCGCGGCCGGATGATCGCCGACTCGCGCGGCAACCCGACCGTCGAGGTCGACGTCGCGCTCGAGTCCGGCGCCGTCGGCCGGGCCGGCGTGCCCTCGGGCGCGTCGACCGGCGCGCACGAGGCGGTCGAGCTGCGCGACGGCGGCGGCGAGTGGGGCGGCAAGGGCGTCACGAAGGCCGTCGCCAACGTGAACGGCGAGCTTGCCGAGACGGTCGTCGGCCGCGACGCGCGCGACCAGGACGGGCTCGACGCGGCGATGATCGAGCGCGACGGGACGGAGAACAAGGGGCGTCTCGGCGCGAACGCGATCCTCGGCGTCTCCCTCGCCGTCGCGAAGGCGTGCGCTGCCGAGGACGGCGTCTCGCTCTACCGCTATCTCGGCGGCGAGCAGGCGGTGACGCTGCCGGTGCCGATGATGAACGTGATCAACGGCGGCGTGCACGCGCAGAACTCGATCGACCTCCAGGAATTCATGCTCGTGCCGGCCGGGGCGGAGTCGTTCGCCGACGCGCTGCGGATCGGCTCGGAGGTCTATCACGCGCTGAAGGCGGTGCTGCACGGGCGCGGGCTCGCGACCGCCGTCGGCGACGAGGGGGGCTTCGCACCCGACCTGCCTTCGAGCGAGGCGGCGATCGAGGCGATCCTCGAGGCCGCGGAGCGTGCCGGCCACAGCGGGCGGATCGCGATCGCACTCGACCCGGCGACGAGCGAGGTCTACCGCGACGGCGCCTACCGGTTCGAGGGCAGGGAGCTCACCTCGCAGCAGCTGCCGGAGTTCTGGGCGGGGCTGCTCGACCGCTATCCGATCATCTCGCTCGAGGACGGCGCGGCCGAGGACGACTGGGAGGGATGGGTGCTCCAGACCCGCGCGCTCGGCGATCGCGTGCAGCTCATCGGCGACGACGTCTTCGTCACGAACCCGGCGCGGCTCCAGCGCGGGATCGACGAGGGCGTCGCCAACTCGATCCTCGTCAAGGTCAACCAGATCGGAACGCTGACCGAGACGCGCCGGGCGATTCGCCTGGCGCAGGATTCGGGCTACACCGCCGTCATCTCGCACCGCTCGGGGGAGACCGAGGACGCGACGATCGCCGATCTCGCCGTCGCCACGAACGCCGGGCAGATCAAGACCGGCGCCCCGGCGCGTTCGGAGCGGGTTGCGAAGTACAACCAGCTGCTGCGGATCGAAGAGGAGCTCGGCCCGCGCGCGGTCTGGCCGGGCTGGTCGGCTTTCCCGCGGCGGAAGTAACGTTCGGTCATGGTCGGGGAGCGCCGCCGCACCAAGATCGTCGCCACGATCGGGCCGGACACGTCGTCCCACGACATGGTGCGCGCCCTGGCCGAGGCCGGCATGGACGCCGTGCGCCTCAACTTCTCGCACGGGACACAGGAGGATCACGCGACGCGCGCCGGCATCGCGCGCGCCGTGCAGGCGGAGCTCGGCCGTCCGCTCGCGCTGATCGCCGACCTCCAGGGGCCGAAGCTCCGCGTCGGCGAGCTGGCCGAGCCGCGCACGTTCGAGACCGGCGACCTCGTCGTCGTCGCGGGCGTCGACGTCGCGAAGCCCGGCGATCTCCCCGTCGCGCCGGCGGTGATCGGGCAGGTGCTCGCTCCCGGCCACGACGTCCTGATCGACGACGGGCACGTTCGACTCGTCGTCGAGCGCGTCGACTCCGGTCGTGCCAGCTGCCGCGTGATCGTCGGCGGCGAGGTCAAGTCGCACAAGGGCGTCAACCTGCCGGGGGTCCCGATTCCGATCCCGTCGCTGACGCCGAAGGATCTCGACGATCTCGAGTTCGCGCTCGCGCTCGGCGTCGACTACGTCGCGCTGTCGTTCGTGCGCGAGGCGAAGGACCTGACGGAGCTGCGCGCGATCATCGACCGCCACGGTTCGCCGGCGCGGGTGATCGCGAAGATCGAGAAGGCGGAAGCCGTCGCCGTCCTCGACGACGTTCTCGACGCGGCCGACGCGGTGATGGTCGCGCGCGGCGATCTCGGCGTCGAGATGGGCGCGGCGACCGTGCCGCTGCTGCAGAAGAAGATCATCCGCCGCTCACTCGACGCGGGGAAGCCGGTGATCACGGCGACGCAGATGCTCGAGTCGATGATCGAGCGTGCCGAGCCGACGCGTGCCGAGGCGAGCGACGTCGCGAACGCGATCCTCGACGGCACGTCCGCGGTGATGCTCTCCGGTGAGACGGCGATCGGCGCACATCCGGTCGACGCCGTGCGCACGATGGACCAGATCGCGCTTGCGGTCGAGCCGTCGATGACCTACCGGCATCAGACGCCCGTGCTGGGGGATGCGCGCGCGATCGGGATCGCGATGTCGAACGCCGCGTGCGACGTCGCGCAGGCGCTCGGTGCGAAGGCGATCCTCGTGCCGACGTTCTCGGGCCGGACCGCCTCGACCGTCGCGAGACTGCGGCCGCGCTGGCCGATCATCGGCCTCTCGCACCATCAGACCTCCGTGCAGCAGATGGCGCTCGAGTGGGGCGTGATTCCGATTCTCTTCCCCGAGGCGAAGGACGTCGAGGATCTCTGGGACAGCGCGGTCGAGGCGGCGCTGCGGGAAGAGCTGATCGCGCCCGGCGACCTGGTCGTGCTGACGGCCGGGACGGCGGTCAACATGCCCGGCTCGACCAACGTGATCAAGGTCGAGATCGCGTAACGCCCGGCTCCGGAGGGGTCGGGCCCCGGAGCGCGAAGTTCCACGCATGCTCCGTCCCACCCGGCTGCTCGCGCTCGGCGGGCTCATCGTGATCGCGCTTCTCTACTGGAAGCCGCTCCACACCTACGAGCGGACGCGGGCGGCGGTCGGCCGGCGGCAGGCCCAGGTGGCGCAGCTCCGCTCGCAGCAGCAGCAGCTCCAGGAAAGCCTCGCCACGGTCGGGAGCGGTGCGGATCTGATCCGCGCGGCGCGCAGGCTCGGGCTCGTCAAGCCCGGCGAGCAGCTCTTCATCGTGAAGGGCATTCAGGCCTGGCGCAAGCAGCATCAATAACGTTCCGCGCGTGGACGACCGCGCAATCGTCGAGCGCCAGCTCGGCCGCCCGCCGCGCGCGTTCCGCCGAGTCGCCGTTCGCTGCCCGTTCGGTCTGCCCGCAGTCACCGAGCAGGCGCCGTTCGACGACCGCGGGACGCCGTTTCCGACGGAGTTCTGGCTGACGTGCCGGCACCTCGGCGCGCAAATCGCGCGTGTCGAGGCGGGCGGCGGCGTGGAGCGCTGGACGGCCGCCGCCGAGCGGGATCCCGAGCTTCGCGCGAGCCTCGCACGGGCGCACGCCGAGCAGCGCGCGCTTCGTCCGGAGCTTCCGGGCGGCGTCGGCGGAGCCGATCGTCCCGGCAGCCTGAAGTGCCTGCATGCGCACGCCGCCTTCGCGCTCGCACGGCCCGGCTACCTGCTCGGCGACCGGATTCTCGCCGAGGCGGCGCCCCTCTGGCCGAAGGACGGGTGTTGCCTGCGCCTATAGTCGTCGCGGCCGTGGACGTGCAGCTCGCACGCCAGCATTGGGAAGACGGCGTGCGCCGCGTCGAACGGGCACGGTCCGATCCGGCGGCGTATGCGCGCCTCTCGGCCCAGGTCGAGCTCGTCGTCGTCGAGCTCAGACGACGCGTCGGCCTGACGTTCACGCTCGCGGAGCTCGCGCGCGCCTACGACCACGCCGAGCGCTGGGCGCGGGACGTGCTGTACGACGCCCGCGACGACGACGACGCCGCTCCGGTCGAGGCGGCGACGGTCGCCGACGCCGCATTCCATCGCTACGCCCGCCACGCGTCCGACTACACGCCGTGAAGACGCCCGGCTGGCGTACGCTGCTCGTCCTCTTCGCGCTCGCCGCCGCCTTCATCGGCGGCATCGGCCTCGGCGAAGCGCTCCACGACCGTCCAGACCTCTCGGGCAGCGTGACGATCGTGCGCACGCTGCGGCCGCTCACGGTGACGCCGGTCGCGACCGAGACGGTGACCGTGACGACGACGACGTCGACGACTCCGTGACCTTCGGCGGTGCTCGGCTGGGACAGACACCTCGAGCGCTGGCAGGCAGCCCATCGCGCCGGCTTCCTCGATCCGCTCTTCAAGGGGCTCACCTACGCCGGCACCGACGGCGCGCTCTGGCTCGTGCTGGCGGCGCTCGCGGCGCTCGCCTGCCGGCGGCCGCGGATCCTGGCGACGACGCTTCTCGCGGACGGAATCGCCTGGCTCGCGGCCGAGGGGCTCCAGCTCGCCGTCCCCCGCGCGCGCCCGCACGGGCACGCGCTCGTCGCCCGGCCGCACGGCCACTCGTTCCCGTCGGGTCACGCGGCGACGAGCTTCGCGTGCGCCACGGTGCTCGCGCTTGCCCTGCCTCGCCTCCGCGTTCCGCTCTTCGTGCTCGCCGCCGCCGTCGCCTGGTCACGCGTCTACGTCGGCGTGCACTACCCGCTCGACGTCTTCGCCGGCGCCGCTATCGGCGTGGCGATCGGCGCCGGCGTGTGGCGCATCAGAGATCTTCCGCTGCCTGGAGGAGCCCGCCGGCGATCACGGCGAACGCCGCCAGCAGGCTGATCCAGAGCCCGATCCCGCGCGCGTCGGCCGGCAGCACCGAGTCGGGGATCGAGATCACGCGAATCAGGACGAAGACCGTTGCGAGCGCGCCGAGCGTCAGGACGACGAGGCTCTCCGGCAGCGAGGCGGGCAGGCCCATGCCGGCGTAACGGAGCGCGACGATCGCGACCACGGCGAAGCCGATGAAGAAGATCAGCTTGCCGAGGACGCCGGTGTGCCAGCCGATCACGGCGAGCTTCACGCCGACGCCCGAGCCCGCGTACCAGTCCATGAAGGACGAGAGGGCGAGGACGAGCCCGGCCACCCAGGTGACGCGGTCGGCGGCGGCCCACAGTCCCTGCGGGGCCGCGCGCACCGGCACCGGCGGCGGACCGGGGTCCGGATCGATCGGATCGTCGAAGAAGTCGGGCGTTTCCACTGGAGCTAAATCCCGAAGGTCGTTTGAACCTGGTGCAGCGCGACGAGCGCGATCACGACGGTCAGGAAGACGAGAAACGCGATCACGACCCAGTAGCGCGCGCTCGAGCTGCGGGCCTCGATCTGCCGCGCGTAGCGGGCCCGGCGGCGTGCCCGCTCGCGCGCGTAGGCGCGTTCGATCGCGGCGGGGTCGAGCGACGGCTCGTCGACTCGTGCAACCCGGAGGTGTCTCGCCGGCTGGGCCATGGCCGGATTCTAGTCGGCCTGCTCCCGTGAGCCATACTTGCAGGGGAAATGGTGGTCGATGCCCAGCGGCCGCGGCTCGAGCTCTTCCGCCACGACCGGCCGGTGGTGATCGGCCATCGCGGGGCTCCGGTACTCGCGCCGGAGAACACGCTCGCGTCGTTCGAGGCGGCGGTCTCGGTCGGAGCCGATGCGGTCGAGCTGGACGTGGGCGAAGGTCTCCTGATCGGGCATTCGAAGCGCGAGGTTCCGGAGCAGCCGCTCACCTTCGACGACGCACTTGCCTTCGTTCGCGCCCACGACGTCGCCGTGCTCGTCGACCTGAAGCACGCGGGGATCGAGCGCGAGGTCGCCGAGGCGGTGCGGCGGCACGGTCTGCTCGAGCGCGCGTTCGTCTCGACGACGTCGCCGCTCTGGCTCCGCCGCCTCGCCTCCGTCGAGCCGGCGTTGACGCGCTCGATCTCCTATCCCAACGACCGCTACCGGATCTCGCGGTTTGCCTGGCCCTCGCCGGCTGCCGCCGCTTCCTCGGCGGCGGCGCGCCTCGCGATGCCCCTTCGCGTGCCGCTCCTCCTCTGGTCGGCGCGTGCGACGGTGCTCACGCTCCACCACAGGGTCGTCTCTGAGGCCGTCGTCCGGGCGGCGCGGCAACGGGGGGCGGCGGTCGTCGCGTGGACGGTCAACGACCCGGCCCAGGTGACGCGGCTCGGGCGGCTCGGGGTCGACGGAATCGTCACCGACGACCCGCAAATGGCCCTCTCGGCGCTGGCTACTATGGACCGGCTGTGATTCACCGGGGTTTTCAGGCCGTTGCGGTCGCGTTCGTGCTCGGGTTGCTGGCGGTGCTCGTCTGGAAGGTGGTGCACAACCCGACGAGCCCGGTGATCCGGGCGGAGCAGTCGGACACCCCGATCCCGGCGCCGCTCTTCACCAAGGATCGCGTCAACGGGACCGGCAAGCTCAGCCTCTCCTCGCTGCACGGCAAGGTGGTCGTGCTGAACTTCTGGCAGTCCTACTGCGCGCCGTGCACCGCGGAGGCGCGGACGCTCTCGACGAGCGCGAAGCAGTGGGCGGGCAAGGGCGTCGTCTTCGTCGGCGTCGACGAGCAGGACCTGCGCGGCCCTGCGCTCAAGTTCATCCGTCGCTTCGACATCACCTATCCGATCGTCGCCGACAACCTCTCGCTCACGAGCCTGTACGGCGTCACCGGCTATCCGGAGACGTTCTTCATCAGCCCGAGCGGGGAAGTGATCCCGCTGCCGCCGACCCACGACAGCGTCTGCAACTGCACGCAGTCGGGCCACGTCGTCGGCGGCGCGAGTGCGGCGACGCTCGACGCGGGCATCAAGCAGGCGCGCACGGCGTGAGGCTGCTGCTCCTGTCGGCGCTGGCGCTCGCGTTCGCGGCGCCGGCGCTCGCGATCGCGCCGCGCACGTCGGTCGCGGCCGTCGAGGAAGATCTCGTCTGCCCGGCCTGTCACGAGCCGCTCGACGAGTCGAGCTCTCCGGTCGCCGAGCAGATGAAGGCCTACATCCGGCTGCACGTCGCGATGGGTTGGACGAAGAGCCGGATCGAGAACACGCTCGAAGCACAACCGGGGATGGGGCCCGCGATCCTCGGCGTGCCGAGCAAGCACGGGTTCGATCTGCTGATCTGGGTGCTGCCGCTCGGCGGCATCGCCGTCGGCGCGGTCGCCCTCGCCGGCGGCGCGTTGGTCTGGTCGCGCAACCGCAGCGACGACACGCCGCCGACGGGTGGCTCGGGGCTCGACCCGGCGCTCGAGCGGCGGGTCGACGAAGCGCTCGCCGGCTTCGATGGCTGAGCTCCCTGGCCGCGTCCCGCTCCCGCCCGGCAGAGCCGGGCTCCGCGGCACGCTGCCGCCGCTCGCGGCGACCCAGGAAGCTCAGACTGCTCGCTTGGGCTCCCAGGATGGCTGAGAAGCTCCCGGTCGCGTTCCTCGCGGGGCTCGCGTCGGTGATCACGCCGTGCGTGCTCCCGCTCGTGCCGGGCTACCTCTCGGCGGTCTCGGCGGTGGAGGTGACGAAGCTCGGCGAGCGCGGCGCCGGCCGCCGGATCGTCCTCGCGAGCCTGCCCTTCATCGCCGGCTTCACCGCCGTCTTCGTCGCGCTCGGAGCTGCGGCGGCGGCGATCGCGGGCGTCGTCGCGCAGACGACCCAGACCGAGATCGCCGGTTTTGCGCTGGTCGTGATCGGCCTCGCGTTCATCGGCCTGCTGCCGTGGCCGGAGCGGGCGATGGCACCCGGCCTGCTCCAGCGTGCCCGCGGTGGAGGCTCGAATCTCCTACTCGGCGGGGCGTTCGCCGTCTGCGCGGCGCCGTGCATCGGCACCGTGCTCGCGTCGATCCTGGTGCTCGCGAGCTCGACCGGAACGGTCGCCCGCGGCGTCGTGCTGCTCATCGCCTATTCGCTCGGGCTGGGCGCTGCGTTCGTGATCGCGGGCGTCGCCTTCGCGCACGCGATGCGCGCGTTTCGCTGGGTGCGCGCGCACTACGACGCGCTGCGATACGCGTCAGGGGTCACTCTCGTCGCGCTCGGGCTGCTGCTCTTCTTCCACCGCGACTGGTGGCTTCGCATCGGCCTCGACCAGCTCCTGTCGAAGATCGGGCTCGGCACGTACTAGCGCAGCGCGCAGGCGCTCGACGTCGAGCCCGCGGTGGACGGGCGCATACGGAGCGAGGCGCGCGAGCGCCTTGGCGCGCTGCCGTTCGGCGCCCACCTCTCGCCCGCGCCCGAGCTGGTACGCGAACACGACCGCGTGCACGAGGCCCTGAAAGAAGTCGCGCTCCTCGTCGCGCGCCCGGCGCCACGCGAGCTCGAAGGCCTCGTGCGCCTCGAAGTAGTCGCCGCTTCGCGCGAGCTCGAGGCCGTGCTTGTATTCGGCGGCGGCGATGCTATCGTCGGAACCAGGCATGGCGACGATCCTGCTCGTGGGGGTCGACCTCTTTCTCCGCGGCAAGCTGGAGGCGCTTCTTCCCGCTCACCGATTCGTCTCGACCGAGGGTGTCGAACCCCCCGACCTCGTGATCGCGGACATCGCGCGCATCGACGCCGAGGACGTCGCCGACAACTTCCCCGACGTGCCGCTGCTCGGCTTCACGAACCACACGGACACCGCCGGGCTCCGGCGCGCGCACGCGGCCGGTTTCGACCAGGTCGTTGCGAAATCGGCACTGTTCGAGCGTACCGAGGAACTGATCGGAGGCCTGCTCGCCTCAGTAGAGTAGGGCCCCGCCATGACCTACGTCATCGCGGAGCCGTGCATCGACATCAAGGACAGGTCGTGCGTCGACGTCTGCCCCGTCGACTGCATCCACGAAGCGGCGAGGATACTCGTGATCGATCCCGACGAGTGCATCGACTGCGGCGCCTGCGAGCCGGAGTGTCCGGTCGAGGCGATCTTCCCGGAGGATGCCCTGCCCGAGAAATGGGAGCCGTTCGTGCACATCAACGCGGCGTTCGGCAAGGGGATGGACGAGGTCGACGAGCTCGCCGAGGCCTACGCGACCGAGCACCAGGTCAAGAACTGAGCTCCGGCTAGCTCTTCCCCATCGAGTACGCGCAGACGCGTGCGTCGCCGGGGAACGGCGACACGCCGATCTTGCTCACGACGAGCGTGCGCTCGCCGTCCTCGACCTCGTCGCCGACGTGCGGCGGCTCGCCCTCGCACTCGCGCACCGAGTAGCCCGTCGGCGACCAGACGAACAGGAGGTACCCCACCTCTTCCAAATCTAACGCTGGGCCGTGTAGGCGGGCAGGGTGACGCGGATGTCGGTACCGGCGTCGCGGGCGGCCACCGTGATATCGCCGTGCAGCTGGTGGACGCGCTCCTCGATCGCCTCGAACGAGCGGCGGCGCCGCTCGGGGTCGGCGTCGTCGACGACCGAGACGGCGACGCCGCCGTCGGCGGTGCGCTCGAACTCGATCGCGATTCTCGTCGGCGGTCCGCGGCGAACCGACTGCTCGATCAGCTCGCGGATGATCGTGTACAGGGCGACCTGCACCGACTCGCCGAGCTCTTCGACCCCGTCGGTCGACAGATCGACGCGCAGCGAGTGCGTCTCGCCCACCTGCGCCGCGAGCGCGTGCAGCGCGGGTGCGAAGCCCTGGTCGCGCAGGATCACCGGCTCGAGCGCGAACGAGAGATCGCGCAGCTCGCGGATCGTGGCGCGGTGCCGGCTGAGCGCCTTGGCGATGATCTCGCGGGCCTCGTCCGCCTTCCCTTCGGCGATCGAGTGCTGCGCCGCGTCGAGCATCAGCGCGATGCCCGACAGCTGCTGCACGGGGCCGTCGTGCAGGAAGAGCGCGATTCGCCGCCGTTCGTCCTGCTCGGCGGCGATCAGCCGCTCGACACGGTCCTCCAACGCGGCTCCCGGCTAGTCGATGATCGCCTCGCGGAGCGCGATCGCGACCGCGTGCGTGCGCGTGTCGGCCTCGAGCTTCGTGAGGATGTGGCGTACGTGGCTCTTCACCGTCTCCTGAGAGATGAACAGCTTGTCGGCGACGTCGGCGTTCGACATCCCGTCGGCGAGGAGCTGGAGGATCTCGCGCTCGCGCGCCGTGAGCATCTCGCCTTGCTCGCGGCCGGCGAGGAACTCGGGCATCAGCGCGGGGTCGACGTAGGCCTCGCCCTCGGCCACCTTCTCGATCGCCCGCACGAGCGTGCTGTGCGGGGCCTCCTTGAGGATGTAGCCCTTGGCGCCCGACTCGAAGCCGCGCGTGAGCAGCGAGCGCTCCGAGTAGGCGGTGAAGATCAGCACCTTCGCGTCGGGCTCCTGCTCGGTCAGCTGCCGGGTCGCCTCGAGCCCGTCCATGCCGGGCATGCGGACGTCCATGATCACGACGTCCGGCTTTCGCCGGAGCCAGAGCTCGACGGCGGAGGCGCCGTCGGCGGCCTCGCCGACGATCCGGATGTGCGGTGCGCGCGACAGCGAAAGCCGAAGTCCCTCGCGAACGACCTCGTGATCGTCGACGATCAGCGCGGTGATCTCGTCAGGCACCGTTCAACCCTACAGTGCGCCCAGCAAATCGAGCTGTTTCGGCTCCGGCGGCGGCTCCAGCCTCACTCGACGGCGGTCGCGGACGCCGTGCTCGCGTCCGAGTCTCCGGACGGCGTCGCGAACGGGAGCGGACTCCGCGTGGTGCAGATATGCACGCCCGCCGTACAGGCGCTCGTACTCGGGCAGCAGCTCGGGCCAGTCGCGCGCGAGGCAGTCGAGGAAGTGCTCGCGCGTGCCGGGCTTCAGATGGAGCGTGTTCGCCCAGACGCCGCAGGCGCCGGCGTCGCGCGCCGCCCGCACGACCGCCGCCAGGAGGTCGGGGCGGTCGGAGAGACCCGGGAGGATCGGAGCGAGGCCGACGGAGGCGCGAATCCCCGCGTCGACGAGGCGAGAGAGCGCGCGCAGGCGCGAGTGGGGCGGGGCGGTGCCGGGCTCCGTGCGCCTCCAGATCTCGCGGTCGAGCGTCGGGATCGAGAAGGTGACGGCGACGTTCGCACGCCGCGCCGCCTCGGCGAGCACGTCGACGTCGCGGACGACGAGCGGCCCGCGCGTGATCAGCGAGAAGTCGTTCGCCGCGTCCGCGAGCGCCTCGATGCACGAGCGGGTGAGCCGGTAGCGGCCCTCGGCCGGCTGGTACGGATCGGTGGCGGCGCCGATCGCGACGCCCTCGCGCTTCCACGACGGCCGAGCGAGCTCGCACCGAAGAACCTCGGCGACGTTGACCTTGACGCGGATCGACGTCCCGTAGCGCGCGTCGAACGGCCGCTCGGCGCGGAGCTCGAAGGCGCGGACGTAGCAGAAGGTGCAGCGGTGCGCACAGCCCATGTAGGGATTGAGCGACCAGCCGAACGCCATGCCCTTGACGCGGTTCAGGGCGACCTTGCACGGCTCTTCCCGGTACTCCGAGCGCACCGCGAGATGATAGAACATACGTTCGACGGCCGCTTGCTTCGCTACGCTCCCCGCTTCACGGACGGATGACCCTCTTCCTCGAGCTGCTGGCTCTAGCGGGCCTGATCCTCCTGAACGCGTTCTTCGTGGCGGCCGAATACGGCCTCGTCACCTCGCGGCGGACGAGGATCCGCGAGCTCGACCGCGCGGGGAGCCGTCGAGCACGCGCCGTCCTCCGGATCACGAGCGACCCGCCGCGCTTCATCGCGGCGATGCAGCTCGGCGTCACGGTGACCTCGCTTGCCATCGGCGCGCTCGGCGAGCAGGTGCTCGCGCACCGCTTCGACCGCGTGATGGCGACCGCGCTCGCGGTCGTGCTCGCGCTCCTGATCGTCTCGTTCCTGCACGTCGTGCTCGGCGAGCTCGTGCCGAAGGGCATCGCGCTCGGCCATCCGGAACGGACGGCGCTCGCGGTCTCGGCGCCGGTGCGTGCGTTCTTCACGGTGCTGGCTCCGCTGATCTGGCTGCTTCAGCGCTCGACCGAGGCGGTGCTGAGAGCGCTCGGCCAGGAGCCGCCGGGCGCCGAGCACACGGCGCACTCGGAGGCGGAGCTGCGGATGCTGCTTTCGAGCTCCGCCGAGCAGGGTGAGATCGAGCGCGGCGAGCAGGAGATGGTCGGGCGGGTCTTCGACTTCGCCGACAAGGACGTGAGCGACGTGATGGTCGCGCGTCCCGAGGTCGTCGCGCTCTCGATCGAGATGCCGCCCGAGGAGGCGCTCCAGGCCGTGCTCGACTCGCCGTACACCCGCTATCCGGTCTACCGCGAGACGCTCGACGAGATCGTCGGCGTCCTCCACGTGCGCGACCTGATCGGCGCGATGCACGATCGCGGCTTCGCGTCGGTGAACCTCGAGGAGATCCTGCGGCCCGCGATCATCGTGCCCGAGACGAAGGACCTCGCGGATCTGCTCGCCGAGTTCCGGCGCACGCAGCAGCACCTCGCCGTCGTGATCAACGAGTACGGGACGATGGAGGGCATCGTCACGCTCGAAGACCTCATCGAGGAGATCGTCGGCGAGATCGAGGACGAGTTCGACGTGCCCGAGGAGCCGGTCGAGCGCGTCGACGAGGACACCGTGCGCGTCGAGGGGACGTTCGGCATCGACGACTTCAACGAGCAGTTCGGCGTCGAGCTCCCGGCCGAGGACTACCACACGATCGGCGGCTTCGTCTTCGGCGAGCTCGGCCGCCCCGCCGAGCCGGGAGACGAGGTGACGCACGACGGGATCGTCTTCCGCGTCGACTCCGTCGAGGGCCAGCGGATCGAGCGGCTGACGGTCACCTTCAGCTGGCGCCACCGGCAAGAGCCGCCCGACGCCGAGAACTAAGTGGCGAGCTCGAGCTCCTCGACCGAGTCGCGCGCGATCTTCCACGCCCGCAGCTCGTCGCGTGAGACGCCGTAGATCAGGAACGTGCGGCCGCCCCAGAGACCCGACAGCTCCTGATCCGTCCGCGAGGGCTTCGGCTCGGTCACGGGATGCGAGTGGAAGACGGCGAGCTCGTAGCCCTCGTCCTCGAGGAACCAGATGTCGGGATCGATCTCGAGCTCGTAGCGGTACGGCGACTCGAGCCGGTTTCGCCCGCGCACGTAGCGCTCGGCGACGCCGTCGCGGAAGACGACGAGACCGCAGCACTCGTTCGGCGCCTCCTCGCGCCCGTGCGCGCGCAGCTCCTCGCGGACCGGCTCCGGAACTACCACCACAGCGTCCGCTCCATCGACTCCTCGACGTCGGCGGCGCGCCAGAACTCCGCCGAGAGGTACTTCCAGCCGCCGTCTGCGAGCACGCAGACGACGACCGCGTCCTCCGGCAGCTCTTCGGCAATCCGTCGGCCGACGTGCACGACGGCGCCGGCGGAGACGCCGGCGAAGATCCCTTCGCGCTCGAGCAGCGCGTGGACCGCGGCCACCGACTCGGCGTTCGAGACGAGCAGCTTCCGGTCGAGCTTCGAGACGTCGAGGATCGGCGGGACGTAGCCGTCGTCGAGTGAGCGGAGTCCCATCACCGGGTCGCCCGGGAGCGGCTCGGCGGCCGCGACGACGACGTCGGGGAACGCCTCGCGCACGCGCGCGCCGGTGCCCATCAGCGTGCCGCCGGTGCCGAGCCCGGCGACGAGCGCGTCGACGCGCGGCAGGTCGCGCACGATCTCGGCGCCCGTGCCTTCGTAATGCGCGCGCGGGTTCGCCTCGTTCGCGTACTGGAAGAGCATCACGTAGCGGTCGTCCTCCGCGGCGAGCTCCTGCGCGAGGCGCACGGCGCCGTTCGAGCCCTCGTTCGCCGGCGAGTCGACGATCGTCGCGCCGTACAGCTCGAGCACGAGCCGGCGCTCGGGCGTCGCGTTCGCGGGCATCACGCAGGTGAGCTTGTACCCGCGCAGCTTCGCGACGAGCGCGAGCGAGATGCCCGTGTTGCCGCTCGTCGGCTCGAGCAGCTCCTGGCCGGGACGGAGCTCGGCGGCGTCGACCATCGCGAGCGCGACGCGGTCCTTGATCGAGCCCGTCGGGTTCTGGCCCTCGAGCTTCGCGTAGATCGTCCGTCCCGGCGGCGACAGGTGCGCCAGCGCGACGAGCGGGGTGTTGCCGATCAGGTCGAGGAGATTGTCAGCCAGCATTCCCGCCCGCCATCGCGGGCAGGAGGACGACCGTCGCGTTCTCGCGGACCGGCGCGTCCAGACCGCCGCTCGTGCGCACGTCCTCACCGTCGACGTAGACGTTCACGTACGGCCGGATCTCCTCGCCGTCGTAGACCTTCTGGCCGAGCGCCGGCAGCCTGCCGGTGAGATCCTCGAGCAGCTCGCGCACGGTCGTGCCGGACGCCTCGACCTGGCGGGCGCCTCCCGCCTCCTCGCGCAGCACCGGCGGAACGCGGACGAGGCTCATCGTGCGCAGAACTCGACGTAGTCGACGTACTCGGTGATCGTCGGATGCTCGCCGCACACCGGGCAGTTCGGGTTGCGCTTGATGCGCATCTCCTCGAACTCCGTCGTCAGCGCGTCGAAGAGGAGCAGCCGTCCGACGAGCGGCTCGCCGATCCCGAGCGCGAGCTTCAGCGCCTCGTTCGTCTGGAGCGAGCCGACGATGCCGGGCAGGACGCCGAGCACGCCGCCCTCCGAGCACGACGGCGCGAGCTCGGCCGGCGGCGGGGCGGGGTAGAGGCAGCGGTAGCACGGGCCGTCGAACGGCTTGAAGACGCTGACCTGCCCCTCGAAGCGGTAGATCGAGCCGTAGACGACCGGGAGCCCGCGCCAGACGCACGCGTCGTTCAGCAGGTAGCGGGTGGGGAAGTTGTCGGTACCGTCGACGACGATCTCCCAGCCGTCGTCGAGGATCTTGTCGACGTTCTCGGAGGTGAGCCGCTCGCGGTAGGTCGTCACTTGGACGTCCGGGTTCAGCGCCTCGATCGTCCGCTTCGCGCTGTCGACCTTCGGCGAGCCGAGCGTGTTCAGCGAGTGGACGATCTGCCGCTGGAGGTTCGACTCGTCGACGATGTCGGCGTCGACGATGCCGATGTGGCCGACGCCGGCGGCGGCGAGATAGAGCGCGGCCGGCGAGCCGAGCCCGCCCGCGCCGAGGAGCAGGATCTTCGAGTCGAGCAGCTTGAGCTGGCCCTCCTCGCCGATCTCCGGGATCAGCGTGTGGCGGGAGTAGCGCGCGCGCTTCTCGGGCGAGAGCGTGCGCGGCAGCGCGATCTCGTTGCCGTTCCGCTTCCAGTCGGTGAAGCCGCCGGCGAGCGAGACGGGCCGCTCGTAGCCGAGGTCGGCGAGAGTCTTCGCGGCGAACGCGGAGCGCTCGCCGGAGGCGCAGTAGAGGACGACCGGAGTCGAGTGGTCGGGGACGCGGCTCTCGATCCGCGACTCGAGGCTGCCGCGCGGGATGTGAATCGCGCCCGGGATGTAGCCCTCGTCCCACTCGTCGTGGCGGCGGACGTCGACCCAGGCAGCGCCCTCGAGCTCCCGGGCGCCGCGGGCGTCGACCTCCTCGATCTCGGCCTTCGTCCGCTGGAGAAGTTCCCTGTAGGTCGCCATTGCTTCAAAAACGATAGTAGCGCCAAGCGCTATTCCCGCTACCTTGGGGAAAGCCTTGTCCGACCGCCTCCAGCTTGCCCTCACCGTCGCAGCGGCGGCCCTCGCGGCGGTCGGCCTCGTCGTCGGGATCACCCTGGCGACCAGGAACCACCCCGGGAAGCTCCACCCGCAGCCGGGCAAGCCGCCGGTGCCGAAGACGGTCTCGGGGCCTTACGGGAGCGAGATCCGCCAGGCGCTCGCCGGCTGGCCGCACGGGACGCTCGACACGCTCCAGAAGCTCGAGCTCGCCCACCCGAAGAGCGCGCCGGTGCAGTTCTACTTCGGCCTCGCGCTGCTCTGGGCGGGCTACACGAGCGATGCCTCGGAGGCGCTCGAGACGGTGAAGCACAAGGGCGTCGGCTACGACACGGTCTGGGAGGTCGAGGCGGACAACCTCCTCTACCCGCAGTACGCGCCGAACTATCCGGTCTTCCAGCCGATCGCGGACGGCCCGACCGCACTGCTCAGGCGCGGGTCGAAGCTCCAGGCGGAGGATCAGCAGCACGCCGCCGAGAAGCTCTACCTCCGCGCCGCCGCGCGCTACCCGAACGACGCCCAGGCGCAGGTCGCGGCCGCGGTCGGCGCGTTCAACAAGGGCGATCTCGGCGCCTCGTTCGGAAGGCTCGGCCCGCTGACCGCGCGCTTCCCGCGAAGCCAGGTCGTCCGCTTCTACCTCGGCGAGCTCCTCGCGTGGATCAACGAGCGCGACAAGGCGCTCGTGCAGTTCCGCAAGGCGGTCGCGCTCGGGCCGGCGACGTCGCTCGGCCGTTACGCCGAGGAGTTCATCAAGGAGGTCACGGCTCCTGGGACCGGCAGCTCGGCCAAATGAGCCGTCCGGCCTAGGCATCCGTCCGATGCTCCTGCGACAGTTCCGCCTCCGTGACCGAGGAAGTGGCGAGGCCTCTGTTCGACGAGGTCGACGAGGAAGAAGACGACGAGCTTCCGGCCGCCGACGTCGGCGAGAACCATCCTCTCGACGGGGCGTTCTACGACGAGGAGGAGCCGGCCGAGCTCGAGATCACGACCGATTCGCTCCAGCTCTTCCTCAAGGACATCGGCCGCGTCGACCTGCTCACCGCGGCGCAGGAGGTCGAGCTCGCGAAACGGATCGAGCGCGGCGACCATCGCGCGAAGCAGGAGATGGTCGAGGCGAATCTCCGCCTCGTCGTCTCGATCGCAAAGCGCTACCGGAACCAGGGCCTCCCGTTCCTCGACCTGATCCAGGAGGGAACGATCGGCCTCGTCCGCGCCGCCGAGAAGTTCGACCACCGGAAGGGCTTCAAGTTCTCGACCTACGCGACGTGGTGGATCCGCCAGGCGGTGGCGCGCGCGCTCGCAGACAAGGGCCGCACGATCCGCATGCCCGTGCACGTGGTCGAGAAGCTGAACAAGATCCTCCGCGCCGAGCGCAAGCTGCGCGCCGAGCGCGGGCGCGAGCCGAGCTCGGCCGACATCGCCGACGAGCTCGAGATGACCGCCGAGGAGGTCGAGCAGATCCGCCGCACCTCGCAGACACCGGTCTCGCTCGAGAAGCCGGTCGGCGACGACGAGGAGTCCGAGTTCGGCCACTTCATCGAGGACGAGTCGGAGCCGCTGCCCGACGAGCGGGCGGCGCTGACGATCCGCAACGAGTCGCTCGCGCGTGCGCTCGAGATGCTCGGCGACCGCGAGCGGCGCGTGCTCGAGATGCGCTTCGGCCTGAACGGCGAGCCACCGCGCACGCTCGACGAGGTCGGCCGTGCGTTCAGCGTCACCCGCGAGCGCATCCGCCAGATCGAGAACCAGTCGATCAAAAAACTGCGTTCGCTGGCCGAGAGCCAGAAGCTGAGAGACGTCGCGTAGCGACGCCGGTAGGGTTCGGCGCGATGAGCGCCGGGGCCGACTGGTTCGACGAGCTCGCCGGGTTCCTGCGCATCCGGTCGATCAGCGCCGACCCGGCGCACGGAGACGACGTCCGGGCGGCCGGCGAGTGGGTGACCTCGTTCCTTCGCGACGCCGGCGGCGAGGCCGAGCTCGTCGACTGGGAGGGGCAGCCGCTGGCGATCGGCGGGCTGAAGGCGTCGAGCGGCGACGGCGCGCCGACCGTCCTCTGCTACGGCCACTTCGACGTTCAGCCGCCGGACCCGCTCGAGCTCTGGGACAGCGACCCGTTCGAGCCGGAGGTGCGCGACGAGTATCTCTACGCGCGCGGCGCCGCCGACGACAAGGGGCAGCTCTACATGCTCCTCGCCGGGGCGCGCGAGCTCGCGCGTGCGGGCGAGCTACCGGTGAACGTCCGCTTCGCCTGCGACGGCGAGGAGGAGACCGGCGGCCACTCGATCGTCGACTACCTCGCTGCGGACGAGCGCAGCGCGGACGCCGCGATCGTCTTCGACAGCGGCATGATCCGCCGCGGCGTGCCGGCGTTCAACGTCGCGACGCGCGGGATCGTGTATCTCCATCTCGAGGTCCGCTCCGGCGAGCGCGACCTCCACTCCGGCATCTTCGGCGGTGCGGCGCTGAACGCCGCGCATGCGCTGATCCAGACGCTTGCGGCGCTGATCGCGCGCGACGGCCGCCTCGCGGAGCCGCTCCGCGAAGGGCTCGTGCCGCCCACTGACGAGGAGCTCGAGGGCTGGCGCGAGCTGCCGGCCGGCGCCGGCGAGCTCGCCGACCAGGGAGCGCGCCCGATGGACGCGCGTGCGGCCGACGAGTTCTATCTGCGCACGTTCGCCGAGCCGACCTTCGAGGTGAACGGCATCGAGAGCGGCTCGCCGCAGCTCCAGAAGACCGTCCTCCCGGTTGCCGCGGCGGCGAACGTGTCGATTCGCCTCGCGCCGGGCCAGGACCCGCAGCGCATCGCCGAGACGGCGGAGCGGCTGCTGCGCGAAGCGCTCCCCGCCGGCGCCGATCTCGACGTCCGCCACTGGGCTGCGTCGGCGCCGGGGCTCGTGCCGCCCGACGCCCGCGCGATCAAGCTCGGCCAGGATGCGTTCGAGCGCGTCGTCGGCCGCCGTCCGGCGCTGATCCGCTCCGGCGGGACGATCCCGATCGTGCCTGCGCTCGCCGGCAGGGGGATCCCGGTGATCGTGACCGGCTTCAGCCTCCCCGACGCGCAGATCCACTCGCCGAACGAGCGCCTGCTCGCCGAGTACGTCCCGCTCGGGATCGCGGCGGCCCGCGAGCTCTTCCGCGAGCTGGCGGCGCTGTAACCGCCAGCTCGCGGCGAGTGGTCTATTCCTCGGGCGGCGGTGCCGGCTCGTGGTCGCCGACGTGTGCCGCCGCGACCGCCTCGACCTGCGAGAGCGAGTCGCTGCGCGGTGCGCGGATGCGCACCGTGATCGCGTCGCCGGCCTTGAGCTGCGACGGATCGATCACGGTCGGGATGCGTCCCTGCCAGAGCAGGAAGATGGTGCCATCGTTGTAGGTGAACGTCTGGTTGAGCGACTGGCCGAGCATTGCGTGCAGGGCCTTCCAGTTACCGCTCGTGACGCTCAGGTTGATCTCGTCGTTCGACTGCGGGCCTGCGACGGTGCCGATGAAGAGCCACAGCGGCTGGCCGCCGTTGCCCGGAGCACCGTGATCCGCGACTGCGGCTGCGGCGGTGCCGTCGATCGTCTGCATTGCCGAGCCGTACGGAGCGCGAACCTTCAGCGTGACGTAGTCGCCCTGCTGCAGGCTCGCGATGCTGCCGACGTGCGGGACGCCGTGCGACCAGATGGTCACTGCCGTCGTCGCGCCGAGCGTGAACGTCTGGTCCTGGCTCTGGCCGATCAACGCCTTGAGCGCGGCGTGGTTGCCCGTCTCGACCTGCACCGACGCGCTCGTCCCGGTTGAGCCGGGTGCTGCGAGGAGCTCGCCGCTGAACTGGTACAGCTGGCCGTTGGGCTGGTTCGGCCCGTGGCGATGGTTGGCGGACGCGCCACCGCCGAGCGCCACAGCCGCGAGGACTGCGGCCGCGAGCGTGAGTGTGAGGCGGAACTTCATCTGACCCCCCTTGGGTGCCGTGGGTGAGTTCACGCCCCCGTTTTGCCCGTGGCGTTTGAGCGAACTTGGGATCAAACGTCAAATCAAGGCAAAATGCGTTTGCGTTTTACGTCCGCTTGACAGTGGTGTTCACGGTCGCGGCCTGATCAGTTCCAGGGCGGCGGGTTGTGCACCCAGCGGCCCGCGACCATCGTCGCGACGACCTGCGCGTCGAGGTCGACCCAGGGATCGCGGTCGAGGACGACGAGATCCGCTGCGTAACCGGGCAGCAGCTTGCCGCGCCGCCGTTCGTCGCCGGCGAGCCACGCCGGCGCGAGGCACGTCGCCTCGAACGCCTGCTGCACCGTCACCGCCTGCTCGGGATGCCATGCAGCGCGGTCGTCGATCGTCCGCCGCACACCGGCGCACACGCCGGCCAGCGGGTCGAGCTCCTCGATTGGCGCGTCCGAGCCGTTCGCGACGACCGCCCCGGAGTCGAGCAGCGAACGGTACGCGTACGCGCCGTCGGTCTTGCCGGCCCAGAAGCGGTCGGCGAGGTCGCGGTCGGACGGCGCGTGCGAGAACTGGACGGATGCGGCGACGCCGATCGCCGCGAAGCGCCCGACGTCTTCCGGTGCGAGCAGCTGCGCGTGCTCGATCCGCTGCCGCAGCCCGAGCGGAGCCCAGATCTCGCGCGTCGCCTCGAACGCGTCGAGCGCCTCGCGGTTTGCACGGTCGCCGATCGCGTGCACGGCGACCGGGAAGCCTGCCGCCGCGCCTTCGCGCACGATCTCCGCGAGCTCGTCGCCGGAGGTGATGCGAATGCCGGCGCCGTCGAGCATCCAGGCGGTCTGCGAGCCGAGCGTCCCGTCCATGAACACCTTCAGGTAGCCGACACGGAGGAGCGGGCTGCCGAAGCCCGATCGCAGTCCGACGTCGCGCAGCTCGTGGAGCTTGTCGGCCGGCAGGGACTGCCAGACGCGCACGGTCAGCGAGCCCGTGCTCTCGAGCCGCTGCCACATGCGCAGCGCGCCGATCCAGCCGTCCTTGTCGTGCACCGCCGTCACGCCGCGCGACGCGGCGAGCTTGAGCCCGCGCCGCATCGCCTCGACGTACTCGTCGTCGGAGACACCGAGGTAGCGGTCGCGGAACTCCCATGCATCCTCTTCGCGCAACAGGCCGCTCCCGGGGGGAACGCCGACGGCCCGAAATGCGGTCGAGTTCAGCCAGAGCGAGTGGCTGTCCCTCGCCATCAGCGCAGCGGGGACGTCCCCCGTCACGGCGTCGAGCTGCTCCCTCGTCGGCTCGAAGCCGCGCCAGCCCCGGCCGCGGATCCAGCCGCCTGCGCCGGGCCTCGCTCCCGCGACATGCGCGAGCGCCTCGTCCAGCGACTCGCAGCCCTCGAGCGAGAGCTCGTCCTGCGCGAGCGCCCAGGTCGGGAAGTGGACGTGGGCGTCGTTGAGCCCGGGCAGCACGACGCGCCCGCCGAGGTCGACGACGTCCGGCGATGCGAGCGCCGTCTCGTGGACGCCGACGCCGCCGGCGATCCGCTCGCCCGCGATCGCGAGTGCCCGCTGCGTCGGGAGCTGCGGATCGAGCGTCCGAATCAGGCCGTTCTCGAGAATCACCGGTGCGAGAGAATCTACGCATGGACGACTTCCTCGGTCCCGAGCAGCGTGAGATTCGCGACCTCGTGCGGGTGCTGGCGCGGGAGCGGGTGGCACCGCGGGCGGCGGAGATCGACAAGTCGGCGGAGTTTCCGTGGGACGTCGTCGAGCTCTTCCGCGAGAACGGCCTCTTCGGCCTGATGTTCGACGAGGCCTACGGCGGCGTCGGCGCGAGCGCGCTGATGACGCTCGTCGCGATCGAGGAGGTGTCGAAGCTCTGCGCGACGAGCGGTTTGATCCTGGCGGTGCAGGAGCTCGGCTCGCTCGGGATCAAGCTCGCCGGCAGCGACGACCAGAAGCAGCGGTTCCTGCCGCGGCTCGCGTCGGGCGAGTGGCTCGCGGCATACGCGCTGACGGAAGCGGGGTCGGGCTCGGACAGCGCCGCGCTCGCGACCGAGGCGCGCCGCGACGGCGACGAGTACGTCCTGAACGGCTCGAAGCGGTTCATCACGAACGCCGGCGTTGCGCACGTGTACGTGGCGTTCGCGAAGACGGATGTCGCCGCGGGGCACGAGGGGATCAGCGCGTTCGTCGTCGAGGCGGACACGCCCGGGTTCGAGGTCGGACGGATCGAGCCGAAGATGGGGATCAAGGGCTCGACGACGGGCGAGCTCTTCTTCGACGACTGCCGCGTGCCGGCGGCGAACCGCCTCGGCGCCGAGGGCGAGGGGTTTCCCCTCGCGATGCGCATCCTCGACCGCTCGCGGCCGGGGATCGCGGCGCAGGGGCTCGGGATCGCCCAGGGCGCGACCGACTTCGCGCTCGCCTATGCGCGCGGGCGCGAGACGTTCGGCGAGCCGATCGGCCGTCACCAGCTCGTCGCCGGGATGCTCGCCGACATGCAGACGCGCTGCGAGGCGGCGCGCGGCCTGCTCTACCGCTGCGGCGCCCTGATCGACTCCGGCGCCGACGGCTCCGAGCTGACGAAGCTCTCGGCGATGACGAAGCTCTTCTGCACGGACACCGCGATGGCCGTCACCACCGACGCCGTCCAGGTCCTCGGCGGCTACGGCTACATCCAGGAGTACCCCGTCGAACGGATGATGCGCGACGCGAAGATCACGCAGATCTACGAGGGCACGAACCAGATCCAGCGGCTGGTGATCGCCCGCGAGCTCCTCCGCGATTGAGCAGGGTCGAGCTCTCGAGCGCCGATCGCGTCCTCTTCCCCGGCGACGGGATCACCAAGGGCGATCTCTTCGCCTACTACGAGCAGGTCGCGCCGGTGCTCGTGCCGCACCTGCACGACCGGCCGTTCACGATGAAGCGCTGGCGCGAGGGACTCGCGGGCGGCAGCTTCTTCCAGAAGCAGGCGCCGAAGGGCATGCCGGACTGGATCCCCACGCGCCGCTTCCGGACCTGGCCGCGCGAGGGCGGCACGCGGATGGTCGACTTTCCGCTCGTCAACTCGACCGACGCGCTCCTGTGGATGGTGCAGATGCACTGCATCGACATGAACGCGTGGTACTCGCGCGTCGACAAGCCCGACCGGCCCGACTTCGTCCTCTTCGACCTCGATCCGCCGGACGACGGCTTTGCGCTCGCCGTCCGCGTCGCGCACCTGATCCGCGCGGCGCTCGAAGAGCTCGAGCTCGAGTCGTATCCGAAGACGAGCGGGGCGGACGGCGTCCACGTGCTCGTCCCGATCGCGAGGCGCCACGGCTTCGACGAGACGTACGAGTTCGCCGAGCTGCTCTCGCGGCGGCTCGAGACCGAGCATCCGGGTGAGGTGACGACCGAATGGCTCAAGCGCAAGCGGAGCGGCGTCCTCGTCGACCACCGCCAGAACGGGTGGGGCAAGACGATCGCGTCGGTCTACTCCGTGCGGCCGAAGCCCGGTGCGCCCGTCTCGACTCCGCTTCGCTGGGAGGAGCTCGACGAAGCGCTGCGTCCGCGCGACTTCACCATGCAGGTCGCGCTCGAGCGCGTCGCGAGACACGGCGATCTCTTCGAGCCCGTGCTGCACGGAAGGCAAAGCCTGGGCGCGGCCCTGCGGGCGCTGCGGGCTAGTGCGTGACGCGGAGGAGCACGCTCGACTGGCCGTGCGACGGCCCGCCGACCGCGGAGATCGCGACCTTCGCGGTGCCGAGCGGCGCCGTGGCCTTCACCTTCACGCGGAGCGTGAACGACACGAACGTTCCCGGATCCGAGACGTAGCGCTGGGCGCAGGCCTGCGTGGCGTATCGCGCGGGCGGGACCAGGCACACGCTGAACCTGCCCTCGACGCCCGCGGCGGGGTCGAGGAAGACGGTCAGCGTCGTCGCGCGCCCGCGCGCCGCCTGGATCTTCGGGAGATTCTTGACGACGAGCTTCGGTGCCTGGCCGACCGACGAGGTCGATGTCGTCTCGAGAACCGCCGTCCCACCGGCGTTCGTGGCGATCACCTGACAGGCGATCGTCGCACCGACCGTTTGTGCGTTGAGCGTCAGCGACCCGGACGGGCCCTGCTGGAGGACGTGGTCGTGTGCGGAGTCGATGAACGCGTAGGTCAGCGTCGGGTTGTCCTCCCAGTTCCCCGACTTGCACGTGAGGGTCGAGCCGACCTGTAGCGGCGGCTCGGAATAGAGGTCGACATATGTCGTCGAGTCGATGCGCGGCGCGGTGACGGGACTGTTGTTTCCCTGGATGAAGCTGAGGATCTCGGGCGCGCCGACGTAGACGTAGACGCCGTCGCTCCCGAGGTCGCAACCGGGCGGGGCGGCGCTCGCAACGCCGATCAGCGTGTGCGACGAGTCGGTCGTCACCAGGCCTGAGCCGCTGTCGCCGCTGCAGATCGACGAGTTCGATCCGGCCGCGCAGAGGGCGATCGCGTCGTCGTACGGCTCGACGGTGTTCGAGTACCCGCCGCAGTCGCCCTGCTGGGCGACCGCCACCGTGAGCGAGTTCAGCGATCCGTTCGCGGATCCGGAGGACGACTCCCGTCCGAAGCCGGAGAGCTGCGCGGTCGCGCCGCCGGGAAACTGCATGCCCGCCGACGGAAGCGGCGTCGGCTGCACGGCCTGGCCGCTGAAGTCGAACGGCTGATTGAGCGCGAGGACGGCGACGTCGTCCGGAGAGACGGTCGGCGAGTAGGCGTAGCCGGGATGGACGCGGAACGAGGTGACGGTGCGATCCTGCTCGGCGTCGGTCGCGAGCGGCGCGTTGAAGTTCGAGATGCCGGCCCGAATCGTGAAGGCCGTCGTCGCCGCGAGCACGCCGTTCTCGTCGTAGACGCAGTGCGCTGCGGTCAGGACGTGCAGCGAATCGAGAATCGATCCCGTGCAGAGGAGCGACCCCGCCGACGTCGCCTGCTTGATCGACACCGTCCACGGTGCGCTCTGCACCTGCGCCTGCGTCCCGCCGATCACCTGCTCGGCGGAGAAGCCGGTCGCGGACGAGCCGAGCAGCGTCATCGCGCAGAGCGCCGGCAAGAGGATGAGAAGGCGCTTCGCCACGACCCCGCGGACAGGGTAGCGGCGTTCAGCGGCGGCGCTTGGCGCCGGTCAGATCGTGAACGGCGCCGAGCCCGACCCGCCCGGCCCCGGCAGCTCCGGACTCGGGAGCGGCGTCGGCGCGGGCGTGACCGTGCCGCCGCCTGCGCCGCGGATCGAGATCGTCACCTTGCCGCCGGAGGGGTAGCTGAGGGCGACGCTCGTCGTCGTGCCGCCGCAGCCGGTGCACGACTCCGTCGACATCTCGAAGCCCGCGACACCCGGAACGCTCACCGCGCGGTTGTGGCTCAGCTGGGTCGCGACCGTACGCGCGACCGCGAGCGCCTTCGCGCACGAGAGCCTGCTCGCCTCGACCTTGACGACCCTGGCACCGCTTGCGGCCGGCAGGCCCTTCGTGCTGCACGAGACGGCGGTCGAGCGCCCGGCTGCGACCGCGGGCGAGCACGTGACGGCGGCCACGAGCGCTGCTGCCACGAGTGGGCGAATCACGGCCGAGAAGGTAGCCGAGCCCGTTCGGCGCCTGCTGTGAAGCCTTTGTGAACGATCGCCAGGCCCTCGATCGAGGGACGGTGTAACCCGTCCGGGGGGTTGGCAATTGCCGAATTTGCACGCACAATGTTGCCGAAAGTACACGACGACTCGGTTGGGGGTGGGAAAACCGATGGGCCAGCGGCGCGAAGCGGGCGTGCAGGCGTGGGCGCTGCCCCTGGCCGACGACGCGTCCGAGTACGCCGAACTCCGGTCCGTCTTCTTCGCCGATTCGGCCAAGCGCCTGCGCCACATGCGAGAGCTCTCCGCCGACTTGGGTTCGACGCGGCCGAGCGAAGCCGGCGCCGTGCTCGAGGAGCTGCTGTACGAGGCGCACACGTTGCGGGGCGGAGCCGCCGTCGTCGGTCTGACGTCCGTCCGCGATGCCGCCGCGTCGCTCGAGTCGCTCGTGACGAACGGCAACGGACGCGTCGCCGTCGACGACGGTGTGCTCGATCGCGCGCTCGCCCGGGTCGAGTCGTTGATCGAGACCGAGGATCTCGCCGCCGGCACGGGCGAGCCGCGGTTGAGGCCGGCGCCGGGCATGCAGACCGCGCTCGTCGTGCATGTCGACGACGACGGCGCGTGCCGTGCCCTGGTCGCGCGTCTGCTCGAGCGCCGCCCGAACGTCAGGCTCGCCTCGTTCGGTCAGGGAGCGCGGGCGATCAGGGCGGTTCGGGCCGAGTGTCCCGACCTCGTGTTTCTCGACCTTCGCCTGCCGGACATGTCCGGGTGGGCGGTGCTCCGCGCGCTGCGGAGCGATCCCGGCACCCGGCACGTGCCGGTGGTCGTGCTCAGCGGCGACAGGGCCGGTGAAGTCGACGTCGATCTGTCCCCGGCGCCGTTGACGGCCAGGCTCGAAAAGCCCTTCGAGCTCGCCGACTTCCTCGAGCTCGTCGATCGCTACTGCCCGGGCGACACGACGTGAGCACCCTTCAGGTCGACGCCGGCGGCGTTCTGGACGCGCTGCACGCGCTGCCGATCGCCGTCTTCACCTGGGACGAGCAGGGCGTCGCCACGAGCTGGAACGACGCCGCGACGGTGATGCTGGGCTGGCTCGAGTCGGACGTCGTCGGCAGGCCGCTGCCGTTCGAGATCCAGGCGGGCGGCGCGGTCTCGGCCCGCACGAAGAACGGCCACGTGCTCGAGGTGACGGTGTCCTCTGCCCCGATTCGGGGCGCGGACGGCGAACCCCTCGGCTTCCTCGGAATCGCCCACGAGCTGGTCGACGAACGGCTGGGGGAGTTCTTCGAGCTCTCCTCCGACCTTCACGTGATCGCCGACTTCGAAGGCCGCTTCATCCGCGTCAACAGCGCCTGGGAGCGAACGCTCGGCCACTCGACGGAAACGCTCCTCGCGGAGCCGTTCACGAGCTTCATCCATCCCGACGACGTCAACGTGACCGCTTCGGTGTACGACGGTCAGCAGGCGGACGGAGCCGCCCCGGTCCTGCTCTTCACGAACCGGTACCGCCACGTAGACGGGTCGTATCGCTCGCTCCAGTGGGTTTCGACCTCGTACCCGGAGCGCGGCCTGATCTATGCGATGGCACGCGACGTGACCGCGCTCATCGACGCGGAGAAGGCGGCCGAGCGGGCGCGTGAGGACCTCGAGCGGGCGAGCCACGCCAAGAGCGAGTTCCTCTCGCGGATGAGTCACGAGCTGCGGACGCCCCTGAACGCGATCCTCGGGTTCGGGCAGCTGCTCGAGCTGAACGAGCTCGGAGCCGAGGACGCCGACAGCGTCACGCAAATCCTGAAGGCCGGCCATCACCTGCTCCAGATGATCAACGAGATCCTCGACATCTCGCGGATCGAGGCCGGCCGGCTCGCGCTGTCGCTCGAGCCGGTGGCCGTCGGCGAGCTCGTCGAGGACACGCTCTCGCTGATCGCTCCGCTCGCGGCCGAACGGAGCCTGAAGCTCACGTCGGACATGGAGCACGGCGACCTCTTCGTCCTCGCCGACCGGCAACGACTGAAGCAGGTGCTGCTCAACCTGCTCTCGAACGCGATCAAGTACAACCACGACGGCGGCTCGATCGACCTCTCGGTCTCCGCGGCCTCCGGCGACAGGCTGCGCATCTCCGTTGTGGACACGGGCCTCGGGATCGCTCCCGAAGACCTCGGTCGCGCGTTCGAGCCGTTCGACCGGCTCGACGCGTCGGCCGGCACGGAGGGAACCGGGCTCGGCCTGGCGCTCAGCAAGGGGCTCGTCGAGGCGATGGGCGGGACGATCGGCGCCGAGAGCTCCCGCGGGTTCGGCAGCACCTTCTGGCTCGAGCTCGCGACCGTCGAGGGGCCGACCGTGGCCCACGATTCGCACGACGAGCACGGCGAAACAGACATCTCGTCTACCTCCGGCCGGCAGGCGACGGTGCTCTACGTCGAGGACAACGTCTCGAACCTGCGCCTGATCAAGCGGCTGCTCGCGGCCAGGCCCAACGTCGAGCTGCTCGCGGCGATGCAGGGACAGATCGGACTCGACCTCGCCCGCGAGCACCGGCCCGACCTGATCCTGCTCGACCTCCACCTCCCGGATCTCTCCGGCGAGGACGTGCTCGCACGCCTCACGACGGACCCGCGCACGGCCGGGATCCCGGTCGTCGTCCTGAGCGCCGACGCCACGCACGGCCGGCTCGAGCGTCTGCGCCGCGCGGGCGCGGCCGACTACCTCACGAAACCGCTCGACGTCCGCCACTTTCTCGAGGTGGTCGACGGACTGCTCGCCGACTCGGCGTCGTGAGCGAGCTCGACGTCAAGGTCCTGCTCGTCGACGACGATGCGATCGTCCGCGCCTGGGTCCACATGGCGGTCGAGGGCACCGAGTTCAGGGTCGTCGGCGAAGCAGGAACGGTCGCGAACGGCCTCGGGCTCTTCGACCTCCGCCATCCCGACGTGCTGCTCGTCGACCACCGTCTGCCGGACGGTGTCGGCGGCGATCTCGTCCGCGCGCTGCGCGAGCGCGGGATCCGCACGCCCGTCCTGATGATGACCGCGACGCCGCAGCCGGGGCTGAACGAGGCTGCACGCCTCGCCGGGGCAAACGGCAGCGTCCTCAAGAGCGGCGAGATCACGGAGCTCCTCGGCGCGCTGCGAATCGTGCGCCGCGGCGGCGAGTCGTTCGACTACCGCCATCCGGTCCTCGACACCCGCCAGGGCCCCCTCTCTCCGCGCGAGCGCGAGGTGCTGCATCGCATCGCGGGCGGAATGACGAACGCGCAGATCGCCGACGAGCTCGGGGTCGGTCGCGAGACGATCAAGACGATCGTCAAGCGGCTGCACGTGAAGCTCGGCACCAACCGCCGGGCAGAAGCGGTCGACGAAGCCCACCGGCGCGGCCTGCTCTAGGCACTCGCGTCGTCGTCAGGGTGCGGGCGTGAGGATCACGACCGGGATCTCGCGGCTCGTCTTCGCCTGGTAGTCGTCGTACTGCGGATACATCTGCGTCGCCCGCGCCCAGAGCCGCGCCCGCTCCTCGGGCGCCGCGGTCTCGGCGCCCACCGCCAGCTCCCGCCTCCCGATCCGGATCGTCGCGGACGGGTCGCTGCGGAGGTTGAGGTACCAGGCGGGATGCGTGGGAGCCCCGCCCACCGAGGCGACGACGACGTAGCGGCCGGCATCCTCGAGATAGAGGAGCGGAGTCGTTCGCCGCTTGCCGGACTTGCGTCCCGTCGTCGTCAGGAGCAGCACCGGCGCGGTCTTTCGGAAGCGGCCGCCGACACGGCCGCCGCTCGCCCGGTAGAGGAGGACGTGCAGCCTCGAAAAGAACGTGAGGACGCGCCTGTTCAGGCGGCCGATCCCTAGCCGGCGGCGGTGCGCAGCGCGGCCTTGTGCGCCCGCTTCTTCGCCTGGTAGTCGAGCAGCGCCTGCGGCGAGTCGACCTCGCCGAGGCAGGCGAAGTCGGGCGCGAGCGGCGCGGCCTTCTCGACGCCGAGCCGGTACGTGAGGATCGCCCCGAGCGCGGTCACCTTCATCGGGCCGAAGCCGGGCAGCGCGCCGATTCGCCGCTTCAGGTCGTCTGCGTCCTTCGCCTCGCCCCAGATGCGCGACGCGTCGCCGCCGTACTCCTCGGCGACGACGGCGGCCAGCTCGCGCACGCGCGCCGCCATCGAGCCGGGGAAGCGATGGATGGCCGGCTTCTCGCGAAACGCCGGCTCGAGGTCGATTGCCGCGAGCTTCTCCGGCTCGAGCGTCCCGACGCGCTGCTTCAGGACGTACGGCCCGGCGAACGCCTTCTGCACCGGAACCTGCTGGTCGATCGCGAGCCCGACGAGCAGCGCGAACGGATCGTCCGCAAGGAGCCGGCAGGCCGCGGGGTCGTCGGTGAACCAGAGCGGCTGCGCCATGGGGCGATAGTACCCTGGGCAGGTGGACCCGCTCTCGTCGTTCTCGGACGGGACGCGCGCCTGGTTCGAGCGCGCGTTCGAAGCGCCGACGCCGGCGCAGGCACTTGCGTGGCCCGCGATCGCACACGGCGGGAACGTCCTCGTCCAGGCGCCGACCGGTTCCGGAAAGACGCTTGCCGCGTTCCTCTCGGCGATCGACCGGCTGAGCACGCGGCCGGGCGAAGGACTTCGGGTTCTCTACGTCTCGCCGCTGAAGGCGCTGAACTACGACATCGAGCGCAACCTGCGCGGCCCGCTCGCCGGGCTCGAGTCGCAGCTGCGGGTCGGCGTCCGCACCGGCGACACACCCGCGAAGGAACGGCGCGAGCTCGTGAAGACGCCGCCCGACATCTTGATCACGACGCCCGAGTCGCTCTTCCTCTTGCTCACCTCGGCCGCGCGCGAGACGCTGCGCGGCGTCGAGACGCTGATCCTCGACGAAGTCCACGCACTCGCCGGCACGAAGCGCGGCGCCCACCTCGCGCTCTCGGTCGAACGCCTCGCACGCCTGACGCGCGAGCCGTTCCAGCGGATCGGCCTCTCGGCGACGCAGCGCCCGCTCGAGGAGATCGGCCGCTTCGTCTCGGGCGGCCGGCCGATCGAGCTCGTCGACGCCGGCACGCGCAAGCCGCTCGACCTCCAGGTCGTCGTCCCGCTCGAGGACATGCGCGAGCCGGAGGAGCAACAGTCCATCTGGCCGTCGATCTATCCCGAGCTCCTGAAGCTCGTCGAGGAGCACCGCTCGACGATCGTCTTCGTCAACAACCGCCGTCTCGCCGAGCGGCTCGCGCTGCGTCTCAACGAGTTGGCGGAGAAGGAGATTGCGCGCGCTCATCACGGCAGCCTCGCGCGCGAGCAGCGCCAGCTCGTCGAGGAAGAGCTCAAGGCGGGGCGCATCCCGTGCCTCGTCGCCACCTCGTCGCTCGAGCTCGGGATCGACATGGGCGCCGTCGATCTCGTCGTCCAGGTGGAGTCTCCGAAGTCGGTCGCGCGCGGCCTGCAGCGGATCGGCCGCGCCGGGCACGAGCTGAACGCGGTCTCGAAGGGGCGGATCTTCCCGAAGTTCCGCGCCGACCTGCTCGAGTCCGCCGTCGTCGCGCGCGCGATGCGTGCCGGCGAGATCGAGGAGACGCACATCCCGCGCAATCCGCTCGACGTGCTCGCGCAGCAGATCGTCGCGATTGCCGTCGACGAGGAGATCTCCGTCGACGACCTGCACGATCTCGTGCGGCGCGCGTATCCGTTCGCGGAGCTCTCACGGCAGCAACTGGAGAACGTGCTCGACATGCTCGCGGGTCGCTATCCGTCCGACGAGTTCGCCGAGCTGCGGCCGCGCATCGTCTGGGACCGCACCGGCGGCGTCATTCGGGCGCGCGAGGGGGCGCGGCGGCTCGCCGTCACGAACGCCGGCACGATTCCCGACCGCGGTCTCTTCGGCGTCTTTCTCGTCGACGGAGGCGGACGGGTCGGCGAGCTCGACGAGGAGATGGTCTACGAGGCGCGTGCGGGGCAGACGTTCCTGCTCGGCGCCTCGACGTGGCGGATCGAGGAGATCACGCGCGACCGCGTGCTCGTCTCGCCGGCGCCGGGGCTGCCCGGTGCGGTGCCGTTCTGGAAGGGCGAGGGCGTCGGCCGTCCGTACGAGCTCGGCGAGAAGATCGGCGCCGCCTCGCGCGAGCTGTCGGCGCTCGGCGACGACGCGGCCGTTGCGCGCCTGCGCGAGGAGTTCCTGCTCGAGGCCGTCGCCGCCCGCAACCTGCTGACGTTTCTCCGCGACCAGGCGGACGCGACCGGCGCGGTGCCCTCCGACAAGACGATCGTCGTCGAGCGCTTCCGCGACGAGATCGGCGACTGGCGAGTCTGCATCCTCTCGCCGTTCGGCGGCCGCGTGCATGCACCGTGGGCGATGGCGATCTCGTCGCGCGTGCGGAGCTCGCTCGGGATCGAGGTGCAGTCGATCTGGTCCGACGACGGGATCGCGCTTCACTTCCCCGACGCCGACGCACCGCCGCCGACCGCCGACCTGATGGTCGAGCCCGGGGAGGTGGAGGACCTCGTCGTCACGGAGCTCGGCGAGACGGCGCTCTTCGGCGCGCGCTTCCGCGAGAACGCCGCGCGTGCGCTTCTGATCCCGCGCCGCCGGCCCGACCGGCGCACACCGCTCTGGCAGCAACGGCTGAAGGCGCAGTCGCTCCTCCAGGTCGCGCGCCGCTACGGCTCGTTCCCCGTCGTGCTCGAGACCTATCGCGAGTGCCTGCAGGACGTCTTCGACCTGCCGGCGCTGCGCACCATCCTCACGGGGATCCAGACGCGGCGGCTCGATCTCGTCGAGGTCGAGACGGGGAGCGCGTCGCCGTTTTCGAGCTCGCTGCTCTTCGACTACGTCGCGACCTACATGTACGAGGACGACACGCCGCCGGCCGAGCGTCGCGCGCAGGCGCTGTCGCTCGACCGCGACCTGCTGCGCGAGCTGCTCGGGCAGGAGGAGCTGCGCGACCTGCTCGATCCCGGTGCGCTCGAGGAGGTCGAGCGTCAGCTGCGCGGCGCTCCGCGCACGCCCGACGAGCTCCACGACGTGCTGCGGCTGCGCGGCGATCAACGCGTGGGGGAGTACGACGAGCTGCTTGCTTCTTCCCTGCTCGAAGCGCGGCGTGCCGTCATCGTGCGCGTCGGTGGCGAGCCCCGGCTGATCGCGGCGGAGGACGCGGGCCGCTACCGCGACGCGCTCGGTGCGATGCCGCCCGGCGGCCTGCCCGACGTGTTCCTCGAAGGCGGCCCCGATTCGCTTCGGCAGCTCGTGCTGCGCTTCGCGAAGGGGCGCGGCCCGTTCACGCCGGCGGAGGCGAACGATCGCTTCGGCCGCGATCTCGGCCCCGTTCTCGTCGAGCTCGAGCGCGCCGAGGAGCTCGTTCGCGGCGAGCTCCGTCCCGGCGGCACCGAGCGCGAGTGGTGCGACCCCGACGTGCTGCGCCGGCTTCGGCGCGCGTCGCTCGCCGCGCTGCGCAAGGAGGTGGAGCCGGTCGAGCAGACGGCGCTCGCGCGCTTCGCTCCGTCGTGGCACGGCATCGACCGGCGCGCGACGCTGCGCGAGGCCCTCGTTCCGCTGCAGGCGCTGCCGCTGCCGGTGGCGCTCTGGGAGAGCGAGGTGCTGCCGCGCCGCGTGTCCGGCTACCGCCCGATGGAGCTCGACGCGCTCTGCGCGACCGGCGAGGTGGTGTGGGTCGGCGCCGGCACGGACCGCGTCGCCCTCTTCTTCCGCGAAGATGCCGCAGCGCTGGGTCAGCCGGCGGCAGCGCCACCGCCCGAGGGAGAGATCCACGACCGCATCCGCGCCGCGTTCTCGCAGGGCGCGCTCTTCTGGTTCGACCTGCTCGACGAGACCGGTCTCGCCGACGAAGAGGCGCTCCCCGCGCTGTGGGATCTCGTCTGGGCGGGCGAGGTGGGAAACGACGCATGGACGCCGCTTCGCGCGGGCCGTCGCTACGGCGTCCCGAAGCCGCAGCGACGTCCACGCCGCTTCTCCCGTTCGCGGTCGACGATCGTCACCGCGACGCAGGGACGCTGGTCGCGCACCGAGCGCCTCTTCGCGGGCGTGCCGGACCGGCGCGCGCTCGCGGAGCTCCTGCTCGAGCGACACGGCGTGATCACCCGCGACGCCGTGCGCGCGGAGGGGATTCCCGGCGGCTACGGCGCCGTCTACGGGGAGCTGCGCGCGCTGGAGACGCTCGGTCTCTGCCGCCGCGGCTACTTCGTCGAGGGCCTCGGCGGTGCGCAGTTCGCCCTCGGCGGCGCGGTCGAGCGGCTGCGCGAGCTGCGCGAGCGCGATGAGCAGTCGCGGCCGTTCGTGATCGCCGCCGCCGATCCCGCACAGCCGTACGGCGCCGCGCTGCCCTGGCCCAAGCGTGCGAGCGGCCGGGCGGCGCGCGTCGCGGGCGCGCACGTGGTTCTGATCGACGGCGAGGCGGCGCTCTACGTCGAGCGCGGCGGCCGCTCGCTCGTCCCGTTGCGCGATCCGGACGACACGTGGCTGCGGCCGGCGCTCGAGGCACTCGTCGCGTACGTGCGAGGAGGCGGTGCGAAGCGCCTCGCGATCGAGCGTTTCGACGGCGAGCCGATCACGGAGAGCGACGCGATGCCGTTGCTCGTCGAGGCCGGCTTTCTCGCCGGCCCGCGCCGCGCCGTCCTGCGACCGTAGTCCGCCTAGAGCGCGCCGCGGGCCCGCCGGACGCGGCGGACGTGCAGCCAGTAGAGCGGCAGCGCGATCGCGAGGAAGAGGAAGACCGCGCTCGCCCACGCGAGTTGATGCTTGATCCCGTTCCGCTGCGCATGGAACGAGACCGCAGATGCGACGACCGCGTCGATCAGTGCTGCCACGATGAACTGCGTGCTCCCGAATCGCGCCATCAGAAGACCCAGGGCACGAAGCGCCACGGCGTCGCCTCGCGGTAGGCGGCGTACTCCGGGTAGCGCTCCGCGAGCCAGGCTTCCTCGCGGATCGACTTCAGCCAGAAGACGAGCGCGAGCACCGCCGTCGGGAGCAGGACGAGCCCGGAGCGCTCGAGCGAGAGTCCGACGCCGCCGACGAGCAAGGCCCCGTAGACGGGATGCCGGACGTGCGCGTAGATGCCCGTCGATCGCAGCGTCGAGCGGTCGCGCGGGCGCGGGAACGGGGTGAACGACTCCCCGAGCGCGATCCTGCTGACGACGAAGCCCATGACGGCGCCTGCCTCGAGCACGAAGCCGGCGATCCGAAGCCACGGCTCGCCTCCGTGCGGCCAGCGGGGGCCCAGCGCGGCGCAGGCGGCACCCGCCATGATCACGACCGACTGCACGACGACCCAGCCTCCGCCGCGTCGTCCGAGTGCGGGCGGCTCGATCGGCACGAGACGACTCTAGTGGGAGACTAGTAGGAGACCGGGCGTGTGGCGCGTAACTGACGGCGTGGCGCATCGCGCACCGCACCTCTACCAGTCCCTGCGCGCGTTCTGTCTCGCGGCGTTCGCCGCCGAGCGCGGCGCTGAGCTGCCGTTCGCCTTCGAGGAGCACGCGACGGGCGGCGGCCCGTCGCTCTACGAGTACCGCCCGCTCGTACGCGGCTTCGTCGAAGAGCAGGGCCCGACGCTCCGGCGCCTGCCGGATGCGCGCAACGCGATCGACGATCTTCGCCGTGAGCCCGCGGCGGCGATGTTCGCGAACGCCCACTCGGGCGCGATGCACGCGAGCGGCGCACAGGACGACGCGCTCTTTCGCACGATCCTGCTGCCGATGCTCGTCGCCGTCGCCGAGCGCTGCGGCGGCTTCGACTGGAGCGACGACGCGTTCGCGGCCGCCTATGCCGACATCGAGCGCTCGCTCTTCGGCACCGCGCGCTCGTACGTCGCGGTCACCCCGCTGGTCGGCCTCTCCGCAGGCGGCCGCGTCGAGCTCGGAGGCGACATTCGCGTGCGGCCGGTCGTGTCCGGCGAGGTTTCGTCGCTCTGGCCCGAGGCGAGCGGCTTGATGCCGCCGCAGTTCGGCCGCGACGTCGACCGCCTGCTCGTGCTCGAGCTCGCACGTGAGCTCGACGCCGGCGAGGCGGAGCCGCCGGATGCCGCGGGCGAGCTCGCCGACGCGGTCACCGCGCTCAGGCTTGCGACGGCTGGGGCGATCGCCGCCGGTCCCGTCGTCTTCGAGCGGCTCGACTTCCGCCCGCTTCGGATCTCGCCGCTGCTTCCGATCGCGGCGACGCAGCCGCGCGGAGAGGCGACGCGACTCGACTCGCTCCGCGCGCGGCTCGCCGCCGACCTGCGCGAGCGGCTCCCGCTCGCCGACGACGACCGCGGTCTGTCCGAGGCGCTCGACCGCTGGGAGCTCTCGCTCTTCGCCGACGATCCGTTCCGCAGCGGACAGGTTCGCGATGCGCTGACCGCCCTCTTCGGCGGGGCCGACGGGACCTGGGCCGCCTCCATGCGCGCCGCCGTGCTCCTCGGCGAGCAGAGCAAGGATCGCGCCGAGCTCCTCGAGGCGCTTCGTGCGGAGCACGCGAACCGCGTCGTGCGCGACGCGCTCCGGCGCGTGCTCGTCGAGACGCTGCTCTACGGCAACCGGGCCGAGCTGATCCGTACGCTCGACGAGACGCTGCTCGGGTTGCGGCCGCGGCCGGCGACGGCGCTCGCGGCCTGAGCGCCGCCGCGCGGTTTCGTCGCAGAACTGTCACAGACACGTCACGGTTTCGGCGCTAGCGTTGTCAGCGTGGACGAAGCGGCGCGTGTGTTGCAGCGGCTGGAACGGATCGAATCGCTCGACCGCGGACGGGTGCCCGCGTCGCAGCTGCTCGACGAGCTGCGGGCCCTCGTCCGCGAAGCGGAGGCCTGGGCGAGGGTCGAGGGCGATCAGCGCGCCCGGTCGGCCGTCTCGAGACTTCGGGAGGGGGCGGCAGGAATGAGCTAGGGAAACCCGAAAACCCGCGTACATGGCCCTCGCGCGTCTCGTCCCGCGGCCGAACATCCGCCCGTCCCCTGCGAAGGGGAAGGCCGTCGCACAGCCGCAGGTGATCGCGTTCGCGAACCAGAAGGGCGGCGTCGCGAAGACGACGACAACGCTCAACCTCGGCGTCGCGTTTGCCGAGCGCGGCTTGCGCGTGCTCTGCATCGACCTCGACCCGCAGGGGAACCTGACGATGTCGCAAGGGCTCAACCCGGACTTGATCGAGCGGTCGATGTTCGACGTGCTGGTCCATCGCCTGCCGATCGACCAGGTGGTCGAGCACCGCGAGATCGACATCGCCGTCGCCTCGATCGACCTCGCCGGCGCCGAGCTCGCGCTCTCGACCCAGATCGGCCGCGAGCGTGCGCTCCAGAAGGCGCTCGAGCCGGTGCGCGGGCTCTACGACTACATCTTGATCGACACGCCGCCGTCGCTCGGCCTGCTGACGATCAACGCCTTCGTCGCGGCGACGGGCGTGATCGTGCCGGTGCAGACCGAGTACCTCTCGCTGCGCGGCCTCGTGCAGCTCGAGAACACGCTCCAGATGGTGCGCGAGAACCTGAATCCGGGCGTCTCGATCCTCGGCATCGTCCCGACCATGTACGACAAGCGCGTCACTCACTCGCGCGAGGCCGACGAGCTCCTGCGCGAGAGCTTCGGCAAGCTCGTCTACAACACGCGTATCCGCAAGACGGTGCGCTACGCCGAGGCCCCGGTCAAGGGCGTCTCGGTGCTGAAGTACGAGCCCTCCGGCGACGCAGCCCAGATGTACCGTGATCTGGCGAAGGAGGTGCTGAGCAGTGGCGAGGAATCGCGCAAGCATGCGTGAGGGCCCGCTTGCGGAGCTCTTCCGCGCGACCGAGGCGGCGCAGCGCCGCGAGCAGTCCGAGCAGCTCCAGCACCCGCAGGGTCACGAGCCGTCAGTCCCCTCGTCGGCGCCCGTCCCGGCGCCGCCGCCGTACGTTCCGCCGGAGCCGGAGGAGCCCGAGCGCCCGGTCACGCGCTGGCTCGAGCCGATTCCGGACAACGCGGCGCGCCTCGAGCGCGCGCGCGAAGGCGCTTCGTACCTCGCCGTGATCCGCGTCGTCGGCGTCGGCGGGGCGGGCCTGAACGCGCTCGACCGGATGATGGACGCGGGGATCACGCAGGTCGACTTCGTCGCCGTCAACACCGACATCCAGCAGCTCCAGATGAGCGACGCGCCGGTGAAGGTCCACATCGGCAGCGAGCTCACCGAGGGTCTCGGCTCGGGCGCCGATCCGGAGATCGGCCGCCTCGCGGCGGAGGACGGCTACGACTCGATCAAGCGCGCGCTCCGCGGCGCCGACATGGTCTTCGTCACCGCCGGCGAGGGCGGCGGCACCGGCTCGGGTGCGGCGCCCGTCGTCGCGCGGATCGCACGCGAGGTCGGCGCGCTCACCGTCGGCATCGTCACGACGCCGTTCCGCTTCGAGGGCAGCCGCCGCATGAAGCAGGCGGAGGTCGGCGTCGACCAGTTGCGCGAAGCGTGCGACACGGTGATCGTGATTCCGAACGACCGCCTGCTCGAGGTGCTCGACAAGTCGACGTCGATGCTCGACGCGTTCCGCATCGCCGACGACGTCCTCCGCCAGGGCGTGCAGGGCATCTGCGACCTGATCACCAACCCCGGCTTGATCAACCTCGACTTCGCCGACGTGCGGACGATCATGAAGGACGCAGGCTCCGCGTTGATGGGGATCGGTTATGCGACCGGCGAGAACCGTGCCCGCGATGCGGCCGAGCGCGCGCTCAAGAGCCCGCTGATCGACACCGAGCTCGTCGCGGCGCGGGGGATCCTGCTCTCGATCGCGGGCGGCGACGATCTGTCGCTCTACGAGGTGAACGAGGCGGCGGAGGCGGTCCGTGCGGCGGCCACCGACGACACCAACATCATCTTCGGCGCGACGCTCGACGAGCGTCTCACCGGCCAGATCTGGATCACCGTCGTCGCGACCGGCCTCGGTGGCGCCCGCCGCCAGCGGAACCTCGCCGGCGTCGGCGCGCGCGGCGACGTCTTCGAGCCGCCGTCGTTCCTGAGCAACTAGTGCACGGCTAGCCTCTCGCAGATGAGAGGGGCCGTCGCCGCGGGGCATCCACTCACCGCGCAGGCGGGCGCGCGAGTCCTCGAGGAGGGCGGCAACGCGGTCGATGCATGTGTCGCAGCGGCGTTTGCCGGCGCCGTCACCGAGAGTCCGTTGTCGAGCCCCGGCGCCGGCGGGTTCATGCTCGTCCACCGAGCGGACGGCGCGACGCGGCTGGCCGACTTCTTCGTCTCGGCTCCCGGTCTCGGCCTGCGGCGTCACCGGCGCGGCGAGATGCAGGTGGTCGACGTCGGCTTCGGCGAGACGACGACGCAGCCCTTTCGCATCGGTCCGGCGTCGTGCGCGGTTCCCGGTGCGGTCGCCGGGCTCGAGGAGGCTCACCGTGTCTTCGGACGGTTGCCGTGGCGCGAGCTGCTCGTGCCGGCGGCCGAGCTCGCGCGCACGGGCGTCGAGCTCTCGCGCCCGCAGGCGCACCTGCATGCGCTGCTCGATCCCATCCTCCGCGCCGGCCCCGAAGGCCGTCGCGTGTACAGCCGTGCGAACGGCGAGCGGCTCGTCGCGGGCGACGTCCTGCGGCTTCCCGAGCTCGCGGAGACGCTCGACGCGATCGCGAGCCGCGGTGCCGCCGTCCTCTACAGAGGCGAGCGCGCACGGGCGATCGTCGCCGCGGTGCGCGAAGGCGGCGGCGGGCTGACGCTCGACGATCTCGCGCGGTACCGCGTCGTGTGGCGGCGTCCGGTGCGTGCGCGCTTCCGCGGCCACGAGTTCGTGTCGAATCCGCCGCCCTCGTCGGGCGGCGTGCTGATCGCGTACGGGCTGGCGGTGCTCGATGGGCTCGCGGACACGCGCGCCGGCAGCGCCGAGGCGCTCGCCGCGCTCGCCGAGGTGATGCGCGAGCAGGCGCACGCCCGCGGCGGCAGCTTCTCGAGCGATCTCCATCGCGGCGGCCTGGCGGCGAAGCTGCTCGACCCGGCGAACGTCCGCGCTGCGCGGCAGCGGGTTGCGCGCCGGCTGAAGCACGCGCACGCCGTCGAGCTCTCGTCGGTCGGCGGCACGACGCACGTGTCGGCGATCGACGCCGAGGGCAACGCCGCGTCGGTCTCGATCTCGACCGGCTCGGGCTCGGGCGTGATCGTTCCGGGGACGGGGATCTACCTGAACAACATGCTCGGCGAATACGACCTCGTCGGCGGGCGCGCGGTGCCGCCGGGGCGGCGGCTGACGAGCATGATGGCGCCGTCGATCGCGCTCGACGAACGGGGGCGGCCGCGGCTCGTCGTCGGCAGCGCGGGCTCGGCCCGCCTGCGCGGCGCGATCATGCAGATCGTGGCGAACGTCCTCGAGCACGGCCTCGGCGTCGAGGAGGCGATCGCGGAGCCGCGCGTCCATCTCGACGAGCCGCACCTGCACTGCGAGGGCGGGCACGACGCAGACGAGATCGCGCGGCTCGAGCGGCTCGGCTACGACGTCGTCCGCTGGCGGCGGCGGAACCTCTTCTTCGGCGGGGCGGCGGCGGTCGAGACGCTGCCGGACGGCACGCTGGCCGCCGCCGGCGACCCGCGCCGCGGCGGCGCGGGCGTCGTCGTCGGGTGACCGTTCGCATCCGGAGCGCCGAGCCGGGCGACGCCGCCGAGCTCGTCGCGCTCGCGCAGGCGGTGGGCGGCGAGCCCGAAGGCTGGCTGCTCGCCGACGAGCACTGGCGCTCGGTCGCCGACGAGCGGCGCTACGTCAGGGCTCTTCGCCGGCATCCGGACGGTGCGGTTCTCGTCGCCGAGGAGGACGGCGTGATCGCAGGCCGGCTGTCGATCGCACGCGACCCGCACCCGTCGAGCGCGCACGTCGCCGACCTCGGACTGATGGTCGCCGCTCCGCATCGGCGGCGCGGGATCGGCACCGCGCTCCTCGCGGCGGCGGAGGAGTGGGCGCGGGTTGCGGGCGTGTCGAAGCTCGAGCTCCACGTCTTCCCGCACAACGAGCCCGCGATCGCGCTCTACGACCGCTGCGGCTACGTGAGGGAGGGCCACCGGCTGCGGCACTACCGGCGGCCGGACGGCACGCTCGCCGACGTCGTCCTGATGGCGAAGCAGCTTTAGACGGAGGTGTCGAACGGCGTGACCTTGCCGTTGCCGTGCGCGCGCTGCCGGAGCTCCTGGTCGATCGCGAGCGCGTCGACCGCACGCTCGAGCAGCGTGCCGAGGCGTGCGACGCGGAGGCGCGGCGAGGTGAGCTCGAGGAACTCCTGCTTCGTCGCCGCGCTGAAGTCGACGCGCGCGACGACCTCGAAGTCGAACTGCGGCGAACCGGGATCGGGCGCCTCGCCGGGGGCGCCGACGGTCTCCTGTAGCCGCTTGTAGGTCTCGAGCGCGCGGGTGAGGTCGGCGGGCTCCGGCGGATCGTCCTCGTCGACGAGCTCCTCGACCGTGACTGTGTCGAACGAGCGCCCGTGGTCGACCTCGAGCACGCGGAAGCGGTCGCCGCCTTCGACGATGATGTGCATCCGTCCGTCGGGCGTCACCTCGAGCACCTCCGACACGGACGCGCGCGTGCCGACGTGATGGATGTCGCCGTTCGCCTTCGTCAGCACGATCCCGAACTCGCTGCCGAGCTCGATGCACTCGCCGATCAGATCCTTGTAGCGCTCCTCGAAGATGTGCAGAGGCACGCGCTCGGTGGGGACGAGGACGAGCTCGAGCGGGAAAAGTCCGATCTGCGCCATCGCCGAAGCCTATGCCGGGGCGGTAGGTTTCGGTCGTGGGCGACGCCGGCCTCTTCCGTCCCGCGGTCGCCGAGCTCCGGCCGTACCAGCCCGGCAAGCCGGTCGAGGACGTGCAGCGGGAGCTCGGCCTCGAGCGGATCGTCAAGCTCGCGTCGAACGAGGGGCCGTTTCCGCCGTTTCCGGCGGCGCTCGAGGCGATGGAGCGTGCGGCGCTCGAGCTCAACCGCTATCCGGACGGCGGCGCCTACCGACTCCACGACGCCCTCGCCGCCCGGCACGGGGTCGCGTTCGAGGAGGTGTGCGCCGGCGCCGGCGCCGACGGCTGCCTCGACATGCTGAGCCAGGCCACGCTCGACCCGGGCGACCAGATCGCCTGCTGCTGGCCGTCGTTCCCGAGCTACCTGATCTACGCGCAGAAGCAAGGCGCGGAAGCGGTCACCGTGCCGCTACGCGACAACCGCTACGACCTGGACGGCTTGCTCGCGGCGATCGGGCCGCGCACCAAGCTCGTCTACGTCTGCCATCCGAACAACCCGACCGGGACGATGAACACGAGGGATGAGCTCGACCGGTTCTTCGAGCAGGTGCCCGAGCACGTGCTCGTGGTCGTCGACCAGGCGTACTTCGAGTACATCGACCGCCCCGACTATCCCGACGCGGTCGAGGCCTACTTCAAGGCGGGGCGCCGCGTCGCCGTCCTGCGCACCTTCTCGAAGATCTACGGGCTCGCCGGTCTGCGCGTCGGCTACGCCGTCGCTCCGCGCGACGTCTGCGCCGCGATGGCGAAGACGCGGCGGCCGTTCGACGTCACGAGCCCGGCGCAGGCGGCGGCGCTCGCGAGCATCGGCGACGCGGACGAGATCGCAGGTCGCCGGGCGCTCAACGCGGAGGGACTCGTCCGGCTCGCCGGCACGTTGCGGGAGCACGGGCTCGAGCCGGCGCCGGGAGCGGTCGGGAACTTCCTCTACGTCGAGATCGGCGCCGACGCAGCCCGTCTCTACGACGCGCTGCTACACGAAGGCGTGATCGTGCGGCCGCTCGCGGGCTTCGGTGCGCCGACGGCGATCCGGGTCTCGGTCGGGACGCCGGCGGAGAATGCGTTCTTCGGCGAGGCGCTCGGCCGCACCCTGGCGCGCGCCTAGCCGGCCTCGGCCTCGAGCCGGGCGGCGTGCGCCTCGACCCACGCCTGGATCGCCGGCTCCGCCGTCCCGATCGACGCGGCTTCGGGACCGAGCGCCGCGGAGATCGCCTCGCGCGCGTTCGAGCCGACGGCGCGCTTGCCGCTGCAGAGAGCGATCCACTCTCCGTCCGCGTACTCGACCTCGAGCGTGCGACCGTCCGGCGTGTAGGTCTTCCAGGCTTCCATCCCGCGTGTTGCCTACCGGCTACGGATGGCCTTGTCAACTTCGCAGTTTAGGCTTGGCGGCGTGGCCGGGCGCCTGACCCCCCGCCTGGGCTTGCTCCGGCTTCCCCGGTTCAGGCTGCTCTTCCTGGCCACCTTCGGCTCCGGCTTCGGCAACTGGCTGGCCGTGATCGCGCTGCAGGTCGACATCTACGACCGCACGCACTCCGGCTGGTGGGTCGGGGCGCTCCTGATCGTGAACGTGCTGCCGTCCGTCTTCCTCGGCGTGCTGCTCGGCCCGCTCGTCGACCGGCTCTCGCGGAAGGGCCTGATGATCTGCTCCGACCTCGGGCGCCTCGCGGTCTTCGCCGCGCTCCCGTTCACGCACTCGGCGGCGGAGGTCGTCGTCCTGGCCGCCGCTGCCGGCATCGGGAACGCCTTCTTCCGGCCGGCGGTGCTCGCCGGGCTGCCGAACCTGGTCGCCGACGACGACCTGCCCGCCGCGAACGCGCTCCTCCAGCTCGTCGAGTGGACGACCACGGCGGTCGGCCCGCTCGCCGGCGGCGCGATCGCGGCCGCGTCGGGGCCGCATCTCGCCTATTGGGTGAACGCCGGCACGTTTGCCCTCTCCGCCGGCCTCGTCGCCCCGATCCCCGGCCGGCTGCTCCAGTCCGACCGGCCGATCGGCCGCGGCCACTGGGCCGATCTCGCCGACGGCTACCGCGTCGTCCGGCGCTCGCGGGCGCTGATGTGCGTCCTCGTCGCCTGGTCGACTGCAATGGTTGCCTACGGATTCGTGAACGTCGCGGAGGTCTTTCTCGCCAAGGACTCGTACAAGGCCGGCGATTTCGGCTTCGGCCTGCTGTGGACCGGCTCCGGCGTCGGCCTCGTGATCGGCGGGCTCGCCGCGTCCGAGCTGATCGCCCGCGACCTCGGCCGGGCCTACGTGCGCTTCCTCGCGCTGTTCGCGATCGGCGTCGGCTGCGCGGCGGCGGCGCCGGACGTCTGGGTCGGCGTCGTCGCGATGGTCCTCGCCGGGATCGGCAATGGGGCGGCGGTGGTCGGGAACATCACCTTCGTGCAGCGCGGCGCGCCGGACAACGTGCGCGGGCGCGCGCTCACGCTGCTGATGAGCGCGAACTACGGCGCGATCGGGCTCGCGTTCGTCGCCGCCGGGCCGGTGACGGACGCGGTCGGCGCGCGCTGGGCCTACGCGGTCGCGGCGGGCGCGATCGCCGTCGCGACCGGGCTTGCGTGGCACTACGCGCGAGGCGTCGAGCCCGAGGTACAGCCGGCGACGGCATGAGATGAGCGAGCTCGAGATGAACGAGCTCGTCGAGGGTGTGCGCTCGGGCGACACGCGCTCGCTCGCCCGCGCGATCACGCTCGTCGAGAACGGGGACGAGGCGGCGTACGAGCTCGTCGCCGCGATCTACCCGCACACCGGCCACGCGCACTCGGTCGGCTTCACCGGGCCGCCGGGCGTCGGCAAGTCGAGCCTGATCTCGGCGCTCGTCGCCCACGTGCGCGCCGGCGCCGAGAGCGTCGGCGTGATCTCGGTCGATCCATCGAGTCCGTTCACGCAGGGCGCGCTGCTCGGCGACCGCATCCGGCTCGCGGACCACTTCCTCGACCCCGGCGTCTTCATCCGCTCGATGGGGACACGTGGCCACGCCGGCGGCCTCGCCGAGGCGACGCTCCAGGCGCTGCTCGTGCTCGACGCCGCCGGGAAGGACGTCGTCTTCCTCGAGACGGTCGGCACCGGCCAGAGCGACGTCGGCGTGCTGTCGATCGCCGACACCGTCGTCCTCGCGCTGCAACCCGGGTCGGGCGACTCGGTGCAGGCGCTGAAGGCGGGGATCATGGAGATCCCCGACGTGATCGCCGTCAACAAGTGCGACCACCCGCTCGCGCGCGCGACGGCGAACGACGTGCGGCAGGTGCTCGCCCTCGGTCCTGCGGACGCGGCGAGGCCGCCGGTCGTGCTCACCGACGCCCTCTCGGGCACGGGCATCGCGGAGCTCTGGGATGCGATCGCCGCGCACGGCACGTCGCCGGAGCTCGCCGAGCGGCGGCGGCGGAACCTCGCCGCCGAGGTCTTCTCGGTCGCCTCCGCCCGCGCGGGCCGGCACCTCGAGGCGGCCGTGGCGGGGAATCCGCGGCTTGCGCGCCTGCTCGAGCAGGTCGAGCGCCGGGAGCTCGACCCTCTGAGCGCCGTGCGTGCGATCCTTCAGGAGGTGTTTCGCATTGGCGACGAGGACCGCACCGACACTCTCTGACATCGAAGCCGCCCGCGAGCGGATCGGCGCTCACGCGCGGCTCACGCCTGTCTACGGTTCGGCGACGCTGTCGCGCCAGACCCGCCGCGAGGTCACGCTGAAGGCGGAGAACCTCCAGCGGACCGGCTCGTTCAAGATCCGCGGCGCGTTCAACAGGCTTTCGACGCTCTCGCCGGACGAGCGCGCCGCCGGCGTGGTCGCCGCGAGTGCCGGCAACCACGGGCAGGCGGTGGCGTGGGCGGCACGCGAGCTCGGCGTCCACGCGACGATCTTCATGCCGCAGGACGCGCCGATGGCGAAGGTCGAGCCGACCGTCGGCTACGGCGCCGAGGAGGTGCTCGTCGGCACCGGGTTCGAGGATGCGATGTCGGCCGCCGTCCAGCGGGTCGAGGAGACGGGCGCGACGTTCGTGCACGCCTTCGAGGACGAGCGCGTGATCGCGGGCCAGGGCACGATCGGCCTCGAGCTCGCCGAGCAGCTGCCGGACGTCGGCACGGTCCTGATCCCCGTCGGGGGCGGCGGTCTCGCCGCCGGCATCTCGATCGCCCTGCGTGCGAAGAGGCCCGGGATGCGGATCATCGGCGTCGAGGTCCGCCGCGGCGGGTACACGATCGCCGACGGCATCGCCGTCAAGCAGCCCGGCGCGCTGACGATGGGGATCCTCGAGGAGACGCTCGACGAGATCGTCGAGGTGAGCGACGAGGAGATCAGCGAGGCGATCACGCTCCTGCTCGAGCGCTCGAAGCTCCTGGTCGAGGGCGCGGGCGCCGTCGGCGTCGCGGCGCTCCTCGCCGGCAAGATCGACGGCGACGACTCGGTCTGCGCGCTGCTCTCGGGCGGAAACATCGACCCGACGCTGCTGCTGTCGGTGCTGCGTCACGGGCTCACCGTCGCCGGCCGCTACCTCGTCCTTCGCAGCCGCCTCGGCGACCGGCCCGGCGAGCTGATCCGCTTCCTCGAGGTCGTCGCCGACACGCGCGCGAACATCGTCGCGATCGAGCACCGGCGCGAAGGCGTCGCGCTCGAGGTCGCCGACACCGAGGTCGAGCTGACGGTCGTCACGCGCAACGAGCAGCACTGCCTTCGCCTGATCGCCGCGCTCGAGTCGCACGGCTACCCGGTCGAGCGTCTCCGCTAGAGGTCCGCGACACCGCCGCCGACGACCGCGCGCGCGTCGAAGCCCCGGCGCGCGAGCAGGCTGGCCGCAAGCGTCGCCCGCGCGCCGCTCGCGCAGATGACGTAGACGGGTCGCTCCGGGTCGACGTCCGGCGGTGCCGCGGAACGGAGCAGCCGGTAGGGCACCGCGGGCCAGTCCGTGCGCGGCTCCTCGTTCTGCTCGCGCACGTCGAGCACCTGCACGGTGCCGTCGAGCTGCACGAGCTCGGGCACGGTCACCGTCTGTGTCTCCTCCGTTCCACCGCCGCGGACGAAGCCGCGCTGTTCGAAGAGCCCGACGGCGGCGAGCAGGCGCGAGGCCTCGGCCGCTTCCGCCTGCGAGCGAACGTGGATGACGACCGGCTCGGCCGGGTCGAGCACGAACGCGGCGCGTGTCGCGAACGAGCCGCCGTCGAGGGCGACGCTGATCGCCCCGGGCAGGTGCCCGGCCGCGAACTCGGCCACGGGACGCGCGTCGAGCACGGTCGCCTCGCCCGGCGATGCGAGCTCGGCGAGCGGCGGGAGCGCGGCGACCCACGGGCCGCGGTTCAACGCGACGACGTGCGCGGTCGTCGGCGGTTTCGGCGTCGAGACCGACGACGCCTCCTCGACGAAGTCGGCGAACGCCGCGTTCAGCGCGTGGTTCGTCTTCCGCTCGCGTCCGATCGAGCTCGAGTGCTCGTCGCTCATGTTCGAGCCGCACAGCGAGCCCGACACGTGCCCCGGATAGACGGCCACGTCGTCGGGCAGCTCAGCGAGGCGCCGCAGCGAGCCGTGGAGGTCGGCGGCGCCCTCGCGCGCCTCGATCGCGAGGTCGGGCCGGGCGGCGTCGCCGACGAAGAGCGAGTCGCCGGTGAGCACGAGCTCGCCGTCGACGACGAGCGAGCAGTGCTCCGGGCGGTGGCCGGGCGTGTGGACGACGCGCAGCCGGACGGCGCCGACCTCGAGCGTCCGGCCGTCCGCGAGCGGATCGAACGGGTACTCCGGCTGCGCGAGGGGGTGGATCGAGACGGGCACGCCGTGCTCGAGCGCGAAGCGGCCGTGGCCGGAGACGTGGTCTGCATGCGTGTGCGTCTCGATCACGCGGACGATGCGCACGCCTGCCGCGTCGGCCGCATCGAGGTACTGCTCGATCGCGAAGGCGGGGTCGACCACCACGGCTTCGCCGACCTCGGCGTCGCCGATCAGGTACGAACCGCAGCCGAGATCGCCGTCGACGAACTGCCGGAAGAGCACGCGTGAACCCTAGTTCGGAAGGCGGAGGTGACGCGCGATCACCATCCGCTGCACCTCGTTCGTTCCCTCGCCGATCTCGAGGATCTTCTGGTCGCGGTAGAGCCGCGAGATCGCGTACTCGTCCATGAAGCCGTAGCCGCCGTGGATCTGGAGCGCCCAGTTCGCGGCGCGGTGCGAGAGCTCGCCCGAGTAGAGCTTCGCCATCGCCGCCGTCTGCGCGAAGTCGCGGCCCTGATCCTTCTCCCACGCGGCGCGGTAGACGAGCAGGCGCGCCGCCTCGATCTCGGTCGCCATGTCGACGAGCTTCTGCTGCACGGCCTGGAACGAGCCGATCGGCCTCCCGAACTGCCTGCGCTCGCGCGCGTACGCGGAGGCGAGGTCATAGCAGCCCTGCGCCAGGCCGACGCCCATCGCCGCAACCGAGATGCGGCCGCCGTCGAGGATCGCGAGGAACTGCCGGAGGCCCGCGCCGCGGGGCCCGAGCAGGTTCCGCTCGGGGATACGGGCGCCCTGGAACGAGAGCTCGCGGGTGTCCGACGCGCGCCAGCCGAGCTTCTCCATCGGCTCCGAGATCACGTAGCCCGGGGTGCCGTTCGGGACGACGAACGCCGAGATCTCGCCTTCGCCCGTGAGCGCCGTGATCGTGACGCAGGCCGTGATCTCCGTCCCGGCGTTCGTGATGAAGATCTTCGAGCCGTCGATCACCCACTCGCCCGCCTCGAGGCGCGCGGTCGTCCGCGTCGCGCCCGCGTCCGAGCCGGCGCCGGGCTCGGTCAGGCCGAACGCGGCGAGCCTTCTGCCCGACGCGAGCTCGGGGAGCCACTGCCGCTTCTGCTCCTCGTCGCCGAAGAGGTAGATCGGCAGCGTGCCGAGCGAGTGGTGCGCCGCGACCGTGATCGCAACCGACGAGTCGATCCGCGTCAGCTCTTCGACGGCGATCGCGTACGAGAGCGTGTCGGTGCCGCCGCCGCCGTACTCCTCCGGGATCGTCATGCCCATCAGGCCGAGCTCGGCGAGCTCCGCGACGAGCTCGTAGGGGAAGCGCTTCTCGCGGTCGAGCTCCTCGGCGACGGGCGCGATGCGCTCCAGCGCGAACCGCCGCACCGTGTCGCGCAGGAGCTCGTGCTCCGCCGAGAGGTCGAAATCCACGAATACACTCTAGGCGTGGAAACGCGGACGTTCTTCGAGGGACTCGAGACGCACGTCGACCCCGCGAGGCTCGACGGCGTCGAGCAGTCCTACCGCTTCGAGATCGAGGGGGAGGGGACGTGGCACGTGGCGATCGGCGACGGCCGCGTCACGGTCGTCGAGGACGGCGAGGGTCCCGCCGACGCGACGGTGCGAACGAGCGGCGAGGTCTTCGACCGCATCGTCTCGGGCGAGCAGAACCCGACGATGGCCTACATGACCGGCAAGGTGAAGGTCGACGGCGACCTCGGCGCCGTGATGAAGCTCCAGAAGATCTTCTAGCCCTAGTCCTTCAGCTCGACGAGGACGGCGCCGCCGGCGACGCGGTCGCCTTCCGCGACGTGGACGGCCTCGACCTCGGCGGCATACGGCGCGTTGAGCGGCGTCTCCATCTTCATCGCCTCGAGCACGACGAGCGGCTGACGCGGCTCGACGCGGTCGCCCGGCGCGACGAGGACCCGGATCACGGTGCCGGGCATCGGCGCGCTGATCGACGACGAGCCGGTGCCGACCGCGTGGTCGCCGGTCGCGGCGAGATCGGGCGGCGGCGCGGCCGGCGGGGCGGGGAGGTTGAGGCGGAACGGCGCGCGCCACGGCGCCGGCGCGAGCGGTGCGCCCGGCTCGAGCGGCCGATGCTCGACGAGGAACGCCGTCGTCGTCTCACCGGCGCGCACGGCGGGGTGCGCGACGAGCCAGCGCAGGAACGGCAGGTTCGTCGTCACGCCCTCGACCTCGACCTCGGCGAGGGCCTCGCGCAGGCGGTCGAACGCCTCGTCGCGGTTCGCCCCGTGCGCGACGAGCTTCGCGAGCAGCGGGTCGTAGGCGGTGCCGACCTCGTCGCCCGCCTCGACGCCCGCGTCGACCCGGATCGACGTCGGCAGCCTCAGGTGCTCGAGCCGGCCGGCCTGCGGCAGGAAGGTGCGCGGGTCTTCGGCGTAGAGGCGTACCTCCACCGCATGTCCACGTGTTAGCATGGTAACACGGGTGAGGTCGATCGCGTGCCCGTCCGCGAGCAGGAGCTGCTGCTCGACGAGGTCGAGGCCGGTCACCGCCTCGGTCACCGCGTGCTCGACCTGGATGCGGCCGTTCAGCTCGAGGAAGTAGAAGTCGCGGCCCTCGAGCACGAACTCGGCCGTGCCGGCGTTCACGTAGCCGATCGCGCGCGCGAACGCGACCGCGGCGTCGCTCATCGCCGCCCGCAGGCCGGGATCGACGGCGGTGGACGGCGTCTCCTCGAGCACCTTCTGGTGGCGCCGCTGCACCGAGCACTCGCGCTCGCCGAGTGCGATCACGCCGCCGTGCGCGTCGGCGAGCAGCTGGATCTCGACGTGTCGCGGCCGCTCGAGGTAGCGCTCGAAGAGGAGGCGGTCGTCGCCGAAGGCGCCGCGCGCCTCGCGCTTCGCCGCCTCGACCGCGTCGTCGAGCTCGGCGGCCGAGCGCACGACGCGCATGCCGCGGCCGCCGCCGCCGGCCGCCGCCTTGACGAGGAGCGGATATGCCCGCTCGCTCGCGTCGCCGTCCGGAACGACCGGCACCCCGGCCTCGCGCGCGATTCGCTTCGCCTCGAGCTTGTCGCCGCCGGCGCGCAGCGCATCGGGCGGCGGGCCGATCCAGGAGAGGCCGGCGGCGCCGACCGCCTCGGCGAAGTCGGCGCTCTCGGCAAGGAACCCGTAGCCCGGGTGGATCGCGTCGGCGCCGGTTCTCTTCGCGGCGCGGATGTGCTCCTCGGAGTGGAGGTACGAGGCGATCTCGACGGTCTCGTCCGCCGAGCGCGCGTGCAGCGACCCGGCGTCGTCGGGCGCGGCGACCGCGACCGTCGCGATCCCGAGCCTGCGCGCCGTCCTGAAGACGCGCAGCGCGATCTCGCCGCGGTTCGCTACGAGAAGCTTCGAGACCGCCACAAGGAGAGAAGCGTAAGCAGCGCGATGCCCGACAGCGTCAGGTAGGGCACCGCGTCGGAGGTCAGCTGCGCGATCGCGCCGCCGAGCGCCGCTCCCGTGCTCTGCCCCGGCGCCCAGGCGAGGTTGACGAGCGCGAAGGCGTAGCCGTAGTCGAGCCCTCGCAGCTCGGCCGCGTGCGTGAGCATCGTCATGCCGGGTGTGTAGAAGGTGCCGAACGAGAGGCCCGCGCCGACGACGAGGATGCCGAGCAGGTAGCGGTCGTTCGGCCACGGCAGCAGCGCGGCGACGGCGACGGCGCCGATCAGCGCGACTCGGATCGGCGCGAGCGGCCCGTGGCGGTCGGCGGCGCGGCCGATGAAGACGTTGTTGACGGCTTCGAGGGCACCGGTGAAGACCCAGAGCCCGCCGATGCCGATCGCACCCACGCCGAGCTCGGCGAGCCGGAGCGGTGCGAGCACGCCGAGCGTTCCGAAGAGCAGAGCGGGGAGGACGACGAACCACACCGAGAGCAGCACGCGCCGGTCGCGCAGCGCGGCGACAAGGGTCGAGAGCGGCGGCGGCTCTTCGGGCCTGGCGGCGGGAGTCGCGGCGGCCCAGGCGGCCAGCGCGAGCGAGGCGGCCGCGACCGCGCCGAACGTCCAGCCGGTGCCGGCGACCGACGCGATGCCGCCGAGCGCCGGTCCGAGCAGCGCGCCGACGACGGCGAAGGCGAAGGCGCGCCCGATCAGCGCGCCGCGGCGGCCGGCAGGCGCGGCGGCGACGAGCCAGGCGAGCGCGCCGGTCCACGAGAACGCGCTCGCCACTCCCTGGCAGAAGCGGGCGAGATCGAGCTCCCACGCAGGTCCGGCGACGCCGAAGAGCGCGGTCGTCAGCGCGACGACCGAGAGGCCGACGAGCACCGTCGGCTTGACGCCCAGCCGTGCGGCGACGATGCCGCTCGGCATCGACCCGAAGAGGGCTCCCAGCGGATAGGAGGCCGCGAGGACGCCGGCGCCGCCCTTGCCGAGACCGAGCCGGTGCGCGTAGTGCGGCAGGAGCGGCGTCAGCGCCGCGAAGAACACCGTGTCGACGAGGACGATCGCCCCGACGAGCAGCAGGATCCGGCGCAAAGGGCGGTTACTTCGCGGTGCAGGAAGAGAGCCCGAAGTGGAGCGCGCGCGTGTAGATCGCGCTTGCGATCGTCGCGTTGTCGGTTTCGAGCTTCGTCGCCGCCTCCGTGCCCGTGACCGAGATCTCGAAGTACACGTTCGCGCACGTGTCGACCGCAATCAGCTCGAACATGCTCTTGGTCGTGCTCGTGCCGACCTCGCCCTTGAAGTGGAGACCGTCGGGTGCGGATGCGACCTTGCACTTGGCGCAGGTGTACTTCCAGGAGCGGAGCGCGTCGGCCGGTGTCTTGTAGACGTAGATGTCCACGAGGGCCTCGTTCGGTGACGTCGCCGTGCCCTTGGTGTAGATCGCGCTCACCCCGCTCTTGTAGCCGGGAGACAGTGCCCCGGTCGGATGCTTCGCCTTCGCGAAGGCGGCGACCGTCGTGAAGCCGATCTCTCCTGCGGTCGGCGCCAGATCCTGCGACGTCGCCGGATAGAGCTTCGCCGCCGCGCCTTGCGCGACGCCCGCGACGGCAAGAAGCGTTGCGGCGAGGACGAGAGCGCATCTCATCGCCATGAAGGTAGCCGCTTCTCGAGGAAGGCGCGCAGGCCCTCCTGGCCCTCGGGGCTCGTCCGCAGCTCGGCGGCGAGCTGGGCCAGCACCTCGCCGCTGCGTTCGCCGTGGGTCGCGAGCCGCTTCGCGGCGCGGGTCGCGTTCGGGCCCGACTGGAGGAGCTCGCCGGCGATGCGGTCGACGGCGCCGTCGAGATCCTCGGCGACCTCGTGCACGAGGCCGATGCGGAGCGCCGTCTCGGCGTCGAATCGCTCGCCCGTCAGGAAGTAGCGGCGGGCCTGCGCGCCGATCTTCCGAAGCACGAACGGCGAGATCACGGCGGGGACGATCCCCAACCTCACCTCGCTGAACCCGAAGACGGCGTCGGGCCCCGCGACCGCGACGTCGGCGCACGCCGTCAGGCCCGACCCGCCGCCGAGCGCGTAGCCGTGGACGCGTGCGACGACCGGGGCGGGGCACTCGTCGACGGCGGCGAGCATGCGGTAGAGGCGGAGCGCGTCGGCGACGTTCTCGTCGTAGTCGAGGTCGATCGAGGAGCGCTGCCACTCGACGTCGGCGCCCGCGCAGAAGCTCGGTCCGTCGCCCGCGAGCACGACGATCCGCGCGTCGCCGGCGTCCGAGAACGCCTCGTGGAGCGCCGCGATCAGCTCGGCGTCGAAGGCGTTGCGACGCTCCGGGCGCGCGAGCGTGATCCTGCGGATGCCGCCGTCGTCTTCGACTCGCAGCACGACTACTCCAGCGCGAGTCCGAGCCTCGCGAGCTCCGGCGCGACCGACACGGTCGCCTCGAGGTCGAAGATCTCGGCGATATCGGGATCCTTGCCGATCAGCTCGCGCGCGCGAGAGGGGAGAGGCTGGTCGGCGGCCTCGGCCGATTCCCAGACGTAGACCGCGCCCCAGCGCTCGGTGAACTCGTCCGAGACCCAGGCCTTGAAGAGGAGCCCCGGCAGCTCGTCGAAGGCGGCGACGGCCTCGTCGGCGAGGTAGCGGCGGAGCTCGTCGATGTTCGTCTTCGAGTCCGCGAGGTTCCAGAGCACGAGCCGGACGACCACGGTTCCCCAGCTTATGCTGGGCGTCGTGATCACGGGAGCATTCGCGGCCGCGCTGACGCCGCTCCGGAACGGCGGCGAATCGCTCGACGAGGAGGCGGTCGCGCCCTACGTCGAGTTCCTCGCGCGGGGCGGGGTCGACGGCATCCTCGCCTGCGGCACGACGGGCGAGGGGATCCTCCTGACGATCGACGAGCGGCAACGGCTCGCCGAGCTCTTCGTCGAGGCGGCCCGCACGCACGGGCTCGCCGTCGCAGTCCACTGCGGCGCGCAGACGACCGGCGACACGGCCGCGCTCGCCGGGCAGGCCGCCGAGGCCGGGGCCGCGGCCGTCGCCGTGATCGCGCCGCCGTACTTTCCGCTCGACGGGCGCGCGCTCGAGCGGCACTTCCAAGCGGCTGCCGGCGCGTGCGCGCCGCTCCCGTTCTACGTCTACGAGTTCGAGGCGCGGAGCGGCTATGCGGTGCCGGTGCCGGTGATCGAGCGGTTGCGCGAGAGCGTGCCGAACCTGCGCGGCCTGAAGGTCTCCGACAAGCCGTGGGAGAAGCTCGAGCCGTACCTGGCCTGCGGCCTCGACGTCTTCGTCGGAGCGGAGTCGCTCGTCGTGCGCGGGCTCGAGCACGGCGCCGCCGGCGCGGTGTCGGGGCTCGCGGCCGTCTACCCGGAGGTCGTCGCCGCGCTCGTACGCGGGCGAACGGCCGAGCTCAGCGGGCGGGCGGAGGAGCTTCGCGCCACGCTCGACCGCTTCCCGTTCCACGCCGCCGCGAAGGTCGTCGCGGCGCGCCGCGGGGTTCCGATCGGGCCGGACGTCCGGGCGCCGCTTCGGCTGCTGACCGACGCCGAGCTCGACGAGCTGACCCTCCGATGATCGTCGTCGCCGGCGCCGGCGCGATCGGCGCGAACGTCGCCTACAACCTCGCGCTCCTCGGCGCGCGCGACGTCGTGCTCTGCGACCGCGGCGAGGTCGCGGGCGGCTCGACGGCGAAGGCGATGGGCGGCGTCCGCCAGCAGTTCTCGACCGCGGCCGAGGTGAGGCTCGCGCAGGAGTCGATCGGCTTCTTCGCGGAGCTCGGGCCGCCGTTCTTCGACCAGGTCGGCTACCTCTTCCTCGCCACGACGGAGGAGGGGCTCGAGCGCCTCGAGCAGCGCATGGCGCTCCAGCGCTCGCTCGGCGTCCCGGTCGAGCGGGCGGAGCTCCCGCCCGGGGTTCGCGGCGGCGACGTCGTCGGCGCCGTCGCGTGCTGGTCGGACGGCGTCGCCGATCCCCCCGGCGTGACGCGGGAGCTCGTGCGGCGGGCCGCCGCGCTCGGCGTGCGCGTCGAGGAGGGGGTCGACGCGCGCGAGCTCGACCGCGACGTGCTCGTCGTCTGCTGCGGGCCGCACTCGGCCGAGCTGGCGCCCGAGCTGCCCGTGCGCCCGCTCTGCCGGCAGCTGCTCGAGACGGCCCCGCTCGAGCTCGACGACCGGCTGCCGATGGTCGTCGAGGAGGAGACCGGCTTCCACTTCCGCCGGCGCCGGGACCGGCTCGTGCTCGCGATGGCCGACGAGGAGCCGCGCTGGGGATTCGCGACGGACGTCGACGACAGCGTGTTCGCCGACCGGCTCGCCCGGCTCGCGCATCGCTTTCCGGCCGCCGCCGGGACGGCGATCGCGGACGCCTGGGCCGGGCTCTACGACATGACGCCCGACGCGCACCCGATCGTCGGCCGCATCGGCGACGGCGTCTACGCGGCCTGCGGCTTCTCGGGTCACGGCTTCATGCAGTCGCCTGCGGTCGGCCGCGCCCTCGCCGAGGAGATCGTCGGAGGCCGCTCGTCGCTCGACCTGTCGCCCTACCGGCTCGAGCGCTTCGCCGGCGAGATCGAGTTCCCGGAGACGCTCGTCCTCTAGTCACATCCGGAAGACGCCGAACGTCGTCTCCGGGATGGGCGCGTTCAGCGCCGCCGAGATGCCGAGGGCGAGCACGCGCCGCGTGTCGAGCGGGTCGATGATCCCGTCGTCCCAGAGCCGCGCGGTCGAGTAGTACGGGTTCCCCTCGGCCTCGTACTTGGCGCGGATCTCGTCGGGGTCCGCGTCGCCGACCATCGTCAGGACGGTCGCGGCCTGCTCGCCTCCCATCACCGAGATGCGCGCGTTCGGCCACATCCACAGCTGCCGCGGCGAGTACGCGCGGCCGCACATGCCGTAGTTGCCGGCACCGAACGAGCCGCCGATCACGACGGTGAACTTCGGCACCTCGGCGCAGGCGACGGCGGTGACGAGCTTCGCTCCGTCGCGCGCGATCCCGCGAGCCTCGTATTCGGCGCCGACCATGAAGCCGGTGATGTTCTGCAGGAAGACGAGCGGCACCTTGCGCTTGCACGCGAGCTCGACGAAGTGCGCGCCTTTCTGCGCCGACTCCGCGAAGAGGACGCCGCTCGAGGCGAGGATGCCGACCGGGTAGCCCTCGATGCGCGCCCATCCGCAGACGAGCGTCTCGCCGTAGAGCGCCTTGAACTCGTCGAAGCGGGAGCCGTCGACGATCCGGGCGATCACCTCGCGCGGATCGAGCTGGGTGCGGTGGTCGTCGGGGACGAGGCCGTAGAGCTCGTTCGGGTCGCGTGCGGGCGGCTCCGGCTCGGCGAGCGGCCAGGGCGGCGCCGGCGTCCCCAGGTGGAGGTCGGCGACGATGCGCCGCGCAATCGCGAGCGCGTGCTCGTCCGAGGTCGCGCGGTGGTCGGCGACGCCGGACCGGCGGGTGTGGACGTCCGCGCCGCCGAGCTCCTCGGCGGTCACGTCCTGGCCGGTCGCCGCCTTCACGAGCGGCGGGCCGCCGATGAAGATCGTCCCGGTCCCGTGCACGATCACCGTCTCGTCGCTCATCGCCGGGACGTAGGCGCCGCCGGCGGTGCACGAGCCCATCACGACCGCGATCTGCGCGATCCCCTGCGCCGACATGCGCGCCTGGTTGAAGAAGATCCGGCCGAAGTGCTCGCGGTCGGGGAAGACCTCGGCCTGCAACGGCAGGTACGCGCCGCCCGAGTCGACGAGGTAGATGCACGGCAGCCGGTTCTGCTCGGCGACCTCCTGGAGGCGCAGGTGCTTCTTCACCGTCAGCGGGAAGTACGAGCCGCCCTTCACCGTCGCGTCGTTCGCGGCGATCGCGCACTCGCGGCCCTCGACGACGCCGATCCCGGTGACGATGCCGGCCGACGGCGCCTCGCCGCCGTAGAGATCCCAGGCTGCGAGCGCGCCGAGCTCGAGGAATGCCGATCCGGGATCGACGAGCCGGTCGATCCGCTCGCGCACGAGCAGCTTGCCGCGCTCCCGGTGCCGCTCGACCGCGCGCGCGCCGCCGCCGGCGGCGACCTGCGCCGACCGCCCGCGAAGCTCCGCGACCAGCGCCTCCATCCGCGCCCGGCGCCGCTCGAATTCGTCCGTCCGCTCAACGTGTGACTCGAGCAGCGCCATCACGAGGCATTATGGTTCCGCGCCGTGTGCTTCGAGCTGGACTCACTCCCGCCCATCCCGGCGATCGCCGGGGCGGCGGTGTCGCACGACGATCTCGAGCTCGAGGCTGCCGACGGCACGAGCTTCGCCGGGTTCCACGCGACTCCCGAGGAACCGCGGCCGGCGGGCATCGTCGTCCTGCCGGACGTTCGCGGCCTCTACCGCTTCTACGAGGAGCTCGCGCTCCGCTTCGCCGAGCGGGGCTACGGCGCCGTCGCGATCGACTACTTCGGCCGCACCGCGGGCGTCGCCAAGCGCGGCGAGGACTTCTCCTTTCGCGAGCACGTCGACCAGACGACGCCCGCGGGCATCCAGGCGGACGTGCGCGCGGCGGTCGAGTACCTGCGTTCGCCGGAAGGCGGCGGCTGCCGTTCGGTCTTCACCGTCGGCTTCTGCTTCGGCGGCTCGAACTCGTGGAACGCGGCCGCTGCCGGGCACGGGCTCGCCGGCGCCGTCGGGTTCTACGGGCGCCCGCAGCGCGTCGAGCACGTCGACCGGATCGCCGCCCCGATCCTGGCGCTGATGGGCGGCGCCGACCAGGCAATCCCGCTCGAGGACGTCGAGGCGTTCGACCGGGCCCTCGACGAGGCGGGCGTCGAGCACGAGGTCGTCGTCTACGACGGCGCCCCGCACAGCTTCTTCGACCGGAAGCACGAGGAGTTCGCGGAGGCGTCGGCGGACGCCTGGAGCCGGACGCTCGCGTTCGTCGAGCGGTACGGCTAGTCGGCCGGGTCGAGAATCAGCGCCGCGCCGCCGGTCTGGAGCGCGACGAGCTGGTACGTGTAGAGATGCGGCTCGGTGATCTTGTCGATCGTCTTCGACTCGGTCCCGTCCGCGGAGCTCGGCAGCGGCGGCAATGAGAGCGGCAGGGTCTTCGAAAGGGGCTGCGACAGCTCGGCCTTCACGTCGGTCTTCCGCAGGTAGAGGATGTCTGTCGTCGTCTGGCCGGGCGGAGGCGGCAGGAACGTCGCCACGGAGTCGATCGACGGGTTGAACTTGAACGTGTAGAGCGCGAGCTCGAGCGCCTCGCGCCGGACGAGCCGGCCGCGTGTCTGCGACGGGGTTCCCGTCGCGATCGAGCAGTGCGCGCCGAGGCCGCAGAGCGTGTACTGCTCCATCTTGTCGGTGGTGTACTCGGCGATCCCGGTGTTGCTCTGCGGCGCCACGCGCACGGCGACGACCTTGATCGAGATGTTCTGGGTGCCGCTCGTCACCTCCGGCTTGCTCGGGATCACGGTGACGAGCTGGCCGCCCGCCTTGCCCAGCTTGTAGGTGCTCCCGATGTGTTGCGCGATCTCGGACGTGACCTTCGTCGTGCTTCCGCCGGAAGGCTTGAACGTCGACCAGCTCGGACCGGGGTGGAAGCCCGGCCGGATGACGAGGACGATCAGGCCGGTGAGGGCCGCCGCGAGCACGACGCCGAGTCCGGTGTAGACGAGCGCGAACCGGCCGGTGTAGCGGCCGGGCCCTTCCATCGTCGGCAGCGCGCTCGGCGGTGCCTCGACCGGCGCGGACGAAGCGCCGGAGACGCCGGGCTCGGCAGTCGTCACGTCTTCGGCCGGCGTGACGGACTCGGGCTCGGGCTGCGGCTCGGGAGTCGAGATCAGCTCTTCGGTCACTGCATCCTCGCGCCGGGGCCGCGATCCTTGTCCCTGTCGCGGTCGTCCCGCGTCCACTCCATGTTCGGCCAGGTCTCCGGGGCCGTCCAGTCGATCTCGGGACGAACGAACTTCTCGGCGTCGAGGAGGCGGACGAGGTCGTCGCCGTAGATCTCCTTCTGCTCGACCACTGCGTCGGCGACGTGCTCGATCTTGTCCTTGTTGATGCGGATCAGGTTGTAGGCGGTGACGAACGCCTCGCCGATGAACTGCGCGGCGTACATGCGCTTGCGTGGATCGCCGAGCACCGAGCCGATCGGATCGGCCGACATCGGGCCGCCGCCGCTCGTGCGGTTGAGCAGGCGGATGCCGATGTCCTCGAAGCGCTTGATCACGCGCTCGCGGGTCTGCTCCTCGGTCTCGTCGGCGAACTTCTTGCCGTGCAGGTCGATCGGCGGGGGCGACATGCCCGACGCGCCGACCATGAACGCCGCACGCCACGTCGCGGACTGGAGGTCGCCGCCGACGCCGACGCTGTTCTCGCCGAAGAAGACGATCTCGGCGGCCATCGCCCCGAGCGTGTGGATCAGGTCGCCGAAGAGCTCGCTCTGGAAGGCGCTGAAGCGCTCTTCCTTCTGGAAGAACATGTGGTGGCCGAGCGAGCCGCCGCGCATCTTGATCGAGAGCCGGCTCGACTCGATTCCCGGGCGGTAGACGTGCGCCGCCGCTGCGTGGCCCGCCTCGTGGAGCGCGACCGCGCGCGTCTCCTCGTCCGTGTACGTGACGCTCACGGCGGTGCCCGACTCGATCACGGTCATCGCGTCGACGAGGTCTTCCCAGGTGAAGTACGCGCGACCGGTGTGGTGCGCGTTCGTCAGCGCCATCGAGCAGATCTGGTCGATCATCGCCGGCGAGTAGCCGTTCGTGATCCGGGCGATCTCGTCGCGGCGCGCCGGCGTGTCGAGGTCTGGATCGTGGGCGACCTTGTCGAGGTAGAGGTCGAAGATGTCCTTGCGGTCGTCCTTCGTCGGCGTGCGGAAGGTGACGTGGCGGCCCATGCGGCCCGGACGCGTGAGCGCCGGGTCGAGGTTCTGGAGCGGCACGTTCGTCGCGCCGATGAAGTAGATCTGGTTGCCGGTCGGCCGGGCGACGGGCATCCGCAGCGACAGCGTCCCGTTCGCGCGCGCATGGCGCCAGCCGTTGATGCCGCTGACGATCAGGAGCAGCGCCATCGCGAGGTAGACCATCTCCCAGGCAGCCGAGTTGCCGACTGCGAACGGGACGATCCCCGTTCCGCGCCCGAAGTTGACGATGCAGTTCATCAGCCACAGCGAGCCGAGGAGCGTCATGCCGGCGGCGAAGACGCGGCCCCAATGGCCGCCGAGGCGGCGCGGGACGATGTAGACCGCGTCGAGGAACGAGTTGACCTTGTTCGTGAAGATGCGGCGCAGGACCGGCGGGTTGTCGACGCCGTCCATCGTCACGAGCAGCTGGTTCAGCGCGAGCTGGCCGCCCATGCCGCCCATCATTCCGGGGAAGAGTCCCTGGTTGACCGTGTTCGCGAGGCGCGTGACGAATCCCGGATACGGCGAGCGGGGCTCGGGCGCACGGTTGCGGAACATCCAGTCGCGCCAGGCGGCGTTCTCGCAGATCAGGTCGCCGCTCGGGTTCACCGCGCCGAAGCTGCCGTAGAACTGCGGCGACCACTCTTCGAACGCGGTCATCGTCCCGCCGCCTGCACCGCCTCCGCCACCGGCCCCGCCGAGCGAGTTGCGGCGCATCCCGACGGCGTCGATCTCGTCGATGAAGACGATGCACTGGCCGCCCCACTTGCTGGCGAGCTTCTTCGCCTTGCGGGCGAGGAAGCGCACGATGATCGCGTCGATGCCGATGAACGTCGCGGCGAAGCCGGACCCGGGGATCGACACGAACGGCGAGTTGAAGCCGGTGGCGATCGCCTTCGCCATCATCGTCTTGCCGGTGCCGGGTGCGCCGTGGAAGAGCAGGCCGCGCTCGCGCTTTCCGCCCGCCTTCTCGAAGACCTCGCCCGACTGCCAGAGCGTGACGATGCGGCGGATCTCTTCCTTCGCCTCGGACTGGCCGCGGACGTGGTCGAGCTTGACGCCCCACTCGGCGTCGCCCGGCTCGTACCCGCGGATCTGCGAGATGCCCATCAGGAGCAGCGGGCCCATGAAGATCAGGAAGTTCGCGATGAAGAGGAAGAAGACCTGGATGAGGAGCGGCAGGTTCGCGCTCAGCGAATGCAGCTTGTGCTCGAACGCCGTCGCCGTCCCGACCCAGGTGATCGTGCCGCGCGGCTTGAGGAAGTATTGGATCAGGAAGACGATCGTGATCAACTCGAGGATCCGAATCGTCCAGCGCAGGAAGAAGCGCCACGTCCAGGCGCGGCGGCGGTTGACGATGTCTTCCTCGCGGAGGCGGGCGTCGTCGGTGCCGAAGAGGCTCGGCCACGGGATCACGCGGCGGACCAGGAGCTCGGCGAGGCCGCGGAAGACGAGCACGGCGACGAACGTCCAGATGATCGCCTTGCCCGGCTTCATCCCGCCGTGGTGGTGGAACCAGTAGTAGACCGACGGGCTCGCGAGGACGGCGACGATCGTCGCGACGCGCGTCAGCCGGCGGAGCTCGCGCGTCAGGACGGCGTGCGACTCGGTCAGCGCCGCGGTTGCGCTCGGAACCGGAACGGGGCTCGTCGTCTGGGGCAGGGGTGCGGAAACGCTCGCCGTGCGCTTCGACATCGTCCGCGTACAGTAGCCCCTATCCGGCTTCCCATGTGGATCCGGGCCGGGGATTAGGAAACTTTTACCCCGTCCGCCGGGCTGCGTGCTTACCTGTTCGGGAGATGCGGCGAGGCCTCGTGACCGGCTCGATTGCGATCGTCGCCGCCTTTGCCGCGGCTGCGGCGGCGGCCGCTCCGACCTCCGCGAGCGACGTCAGCTCGAACTGGTCGGGCTACACCGTCACGGGTGTGGGCTCGACGGGCACCACGGCCGCATCGACCATGACGTTCACCGACGTGACCGGGACCTGGGTCCAGCCGACCGCGACGTGCGCCCCGGGCGACACGAGCTCGGCGGCGATGTGGGTCGGGCTCGGGGGCTACAGCGAGACCTCGCAGGCGCTCGAGCAGACCGGCACCGAGGTCGATTGCAGCATCGCCGGCAAGGCGACCTATTCGATGTGGTACGAGATCGTCCCGCAGCCCTCGCAGGCGGTGAAGCTGAAGATCTCGGCCGGGGACACGATCACCGCGAGCGTGTACGTCACGAACGGGACCGACGTGCTCGTGCAGCTGAAGGACCGCACGCGTCACACGTCGTTCACCAAGCACGTCACCGTGGCGCAGCCGGATCTCACGTCGGCGGAGTGGATCACCGAGGCTCCGTCGGTGTGCAACCAGTTCGGCCAGTGCAGCACGGTCGGCCTGGCGAACTTCGGCTCGGTGACGTTCTCGAAGATCGCGACGATCGGCAACGGCCAGGGCGGGACGCTGATGGGGACGGGCTGGCAGGACACGCCGATCCAGCTCATCCCGCAGGGTCGCGGCCGCTTCTTCGGGAACGTGCAGCAGTCCGCGAGCTCGACCGCGGGCGCGACGCCGGCGAGCCCTGCCGCGGGCTGCAGCCCGGCCGGCTGCTCGTTCACCGTGAACTACGTCGCGAATGCGACGCTGAACTCCGACTAGAGGCCCTCTAGCCGAGCGCGGCGAGCGCTGCGGCCGTCGCCTTGGTGATGGCGCCCGCCGTGATCAGGTTCGACTTCGGCGGCTGCTCGCACGCGACGACGGCGAAGCGGTGCTTGCCGCCGAGCAGGCCGGCCTTGGCGGCGGCCTTCTTGCCCGCCTGGCAGGAACGCGACTTGTCCTTGGCGAGCGGGAGCTGGGCCGGGAGCGAGCTCCCTCCCGTGATCGCTGCTGCCGGGCTGGCCGCCAGCAGAGCGAAGGCGCAGACGGCGGCGACAAAGCGCACGCGGCCAGTGTACGCCCCGAGTAGGCACCGATGCCCGCTGCGTTGTATGTTCGCGGCGTGGGTCGGCGCTGGGCACAGCTCGGGATGCTCGTGCTTGCGCTGCTCGCGGTCGTCGCGGCAGGCGTGGCGCGCGGCAGCGGCACCGCAGCGACGCCGCAGGCGATCTCGATCGGCGCTCTCTTCTCCCTGACGGGTTCCGGCGACGTCTTCGGCCCGCAACAGATGAAGGGCGCGGAGCTCGCGATCAAGCAGATCGACGCGGCGGGGGGCGTCAACGGCGCACCGCTCCGCCTCGTCGTGCGCAACGACCGCTCGGACACCGGCGTCGGCAAGACGTCGATGCGGGCGCTGATCCAGAGCGGCGTCGTCGCCGTCCTCGGCCCGACGCTCTCGTCCGTCGCGTTTGCCGCCGACCCGATCGCCGACGGTCTCCAGACGCCGGTGCTCGGCGTGAGCAACACCGCCAACGGCATCGTCGGCGAGTGCGCGTACCCGTGCACCTGGATCTGGCGGGACAGTCTCGGGGAGTCGATCGCAGTCCCGGCGGACGTCAGCGAGTACGTCCTCGAGGCACATCCCTCGACGGCCGCGATCGTCTATGCGAGCGGTGACGTGCTCGGCCTCCAGGAGGCGCAGCTCGCCGGCCAGAGCCTGATCCAGAACGGCGTTCGCGTGACGAAGAAGATCGTGCTGCCGGCGACGGGCAGCATCGTGCCTGCGGTGCGCGGCGCGATCGCGCACAACCCGGACGTCCTCTTCATCGGCACGGTCAGCGGGCAGATCGCCGCCGACGTCATGAAGGCCGCACGGGCGACCGGCTATCAGGGCACGTTCCTCGGCGGCAACACGATGAACAGCAACGCCACCGCAGCACTCGCGGGCGCCGCCGGCCAGGGCGCGCGCAGCGCGTCCGCGTGGTACATCGGCAACGACTTCCCCGCGAACGCGTCGTTCGTGACCGCGTACACGCAGACCTACGGCAGCGCTCCCGACCAGTTCGCGGCCCAGGCCTACATCGGCGTGCAGATCCTCGCGAGCGCGCTCTCGGGCGCGAACCTCGGGACGAGCACGAGGCCGATCGCGGCGCGGCGCGCCGCGCTCCAGCGCGCGCTGCCGAACGTCGCGCTGCTGACGCCGATCGGTCCCTTCCGCTTCACCGCCGACCACGACGTCTCGCAGATCGTCTGGGTCCTGGCGATGAACGGCCAGGGCGGCCACCAGCTCGCCGGCTTCTGCGACCCGGGATGCTGAGATGCCGCTGACGCCGGGGAAGTTCCGTCACAAGGCGCTGCAGAAGATGCAGTCGCCCGAGCAGCTCGACCGCATGCTCCGGATCACGCTGCCGCGGCGCTGGATCGGGCTCACCGGCCTGCTGCTGATCGTCACCGGCGTCGTCGTCTGGTCGGCGGTCGCGGCGGTGCCGACGACGCTCGAGGGAACCGGCTACCTGCTGCCGCAGGGCGGGCTCCGCCAGGTGCAGTCGCCGATCTCGGGCACGGTCGCCGGCCTGCGCGTCGGGATCGGCGACCACGTCGTCGCCGGCGAGCCGATCGGCGAGGTGATCGGACCGTCCGGCAAGCCGGCCTCGATCCTCGCACCGGAGACCGGCGTGATCACGGAGGCGGACACGGTGGCGCACGCCTACGTCTCGGCAGGCGATCGCGTCGCGCTCGTGCAGCCGGTCGGTTGGCCGCTCGTCATCTACACGTACGTGCCGACCGACGTCGCCGCGGGTCTCCGGCCCGGCGTGCCCGTGCACGTCCAGTTCGGCGCCGGCATCGGCCCGCGCTACGGCTACGCCACCGGCGTCGTCGAGTCGGTCAGCCAGTTCCCCGCGACGCCGGAGCGGCTGAACTTCATCCTCCAGGACTCGTCGGTCGTCAACTCGGTCGAGAAGCTCGGCCCCTCGAACGAGATCGTGATCGCGATGGACCAGTCGGCGCACAATCCGAGCGGTCTCGTCTGGGGCTCGGGCAGCGGGCCGCCGGGCGCGCTGCCGGCCGGCCTGCCCGCGACGGTGCAGTTCATCGTCGGGCAGCACCACCCGATCAACGACTTTCTCTAATCAGAGGTGAAGGCGTCGACGGGGAGGGAGGCACGGCGCGTCAAGGCGCCGACGGTGCTCCAGATGGAGGCGGTCGAGTGCGGCGCGGCGTCGCTCGCGATGGTGCTCGCCGCCCACGGGCGCTGGGTGCCGCTCGAGGAGCTCCGCAACGAATGCGGCGTCTCGCGCGACGGCTCGAAGGCGAGCAACATCCTCAAGGCGGCACGCGCCTACGGCTTCGAGTGCAAGGGCCTGCGGATGGAGCCGAAAGGCCTCGCCGACGTGAAGCTGCCGGCGATCGTCTTCTGGAACTTCAACCATTTCCTGGTGATCGAGGGGTACGGGCCGAAGGGCGTCTACCTCCAGGATCCGGCGGGCGGGCCGCGCCGCGTGACCTGGGACGAGTTCGACGGCTCGTTCACGGGCGTCGTGCTCGAGCTGACGCCGTCCGAGACGTTCGAGGAGGCGGGCTCGCAACCGTCGCTCGTCAAGGGCCTCGCCTCGCGCTTCCACGGCGGCATGCCGGCGATCGCGATGTGCCTGCTCGCCGGGGTCGGCCTGCTGATCCCGGGCCTGCTCGTCCCCGCGTCCACCCGCATCTTCGTCAACGACGTGATCGCGCAGGGGAACCGCACCTGGCTGCCGCTGCTCGTGCTCGGCGTCGGTCTCGCCGCGATCGCGCAGCTCGCGTTCACGTGGTTGCAGCAGATCACCCTGCTTCGGCTGTCGACGAAGTTGTCGATGTCGATGTCGACGCGGTTCATGGAGCACGTGCTCAGGCTCCCGCTTCTCTTCTTCTCGCAGCGCTACGCGGGCCACGTCGTCACGCGCATCCAGGTGAACGACCAGATCGCGAGCATGCTCTCGAGCCAGCTCTCCTCGTCGCTGCTCGCGATGATCACCTCGCTCTTCTATCTCGTGCTGATGGTGCTCTACGACTGGCAGCTCACGCTGATCGCCGTCTCCTTCGCCGCCGTCAACGTGATCTTCCTGCGCTTCACCGCGCGCAAGCAGAAGGACGTGAGCCGCAAGCTCGTGCAGGAGACGGGCAAGGTCACCGCCGTCGCGGTCTCGGGTCTTGCGAACATCGAGACGCTGAAGGCGACGAGCGAGGACGCGTCGTTCTTCTCGCGCTGGGCCGGGCAGCAGGCGAAGGTCGTCGACGCGACGCAGACGCTCGGCACGCCGCTCGCCGCGCTCTCGTCGCTGCCGGCGATGCTGATCGCGCTGAACACGGCGGTGCTGATCGGCTACGGCGGCCTCCAGGTGATGGACCGGACGCTGTCGCTCGGCACGCTCGTCGCGTTTCAGATGCTCGCCACCGGCTTCGTCGCGCCGGTCGCGCAGCTCGTCGGCTTCGGCTCGGTGCTGCAGCAGGCCTCCGGCAACCTCGCGAGCGTCGACGACGTCCTCAACTACCCGGCCGATCCCGAATCCGAAGAGCCGCCCGACGTCGAGGAGTTCGCCGACAAGATTCCCGCGCGGCTCTCGGGACACGTCGAGCTGCGCGGCATCAGCTTCGGCTACAACCCGCTCGAGCCGCCGCTGATCCAGGACCTCAACCTGACGATCAAGCCGGGGCAGCGCGTCGCGATCGTCGGTCCGACCGGAAGCGGCAAGTCGACGGTGTCGAAGATGATCGCCGGCCTGAACCAGCCGTGGACCGGCGAGATCCTCTTCGACGGGATTCCGCGCAAGCTGGTCCCGAAGCGCGTGCTCGCGGCCTCGCTCGCCTTCGTCGACCAGGAGATCCTCCTCTTCGAGGCGACGATTCGCGACAACCTGACGCTCTGGGACCCGACGATCCCCGAGGAGCAGGTCGTGCGCGCCGCCAGGCACGCCGCGATCCACGACGACATCGTCAAGCGCCCGCGCGGCTACGACCGCACGATCCAGGAGGGCGGCAAGGACTGGAGCGGCGGGCAGCGCCAGCGGCTCGAGATCGCACGCGCGCTCTCGGGCGATCCGGCGATCCTGATCATGGACGAGGCGACGAGCGCGCTCGATCCGCTCGTCGAGCAGGCGATCGACCAGCACATCCGCGCGCGCGGCTGCACCTGCATCATCGTCGCGCACCGGCTGTCGACGATCCGCGACTGCGACGAGATCGTCGTCCTCAAGCAGGGGATCGTCGCCGAGCGCGGCACGCACGACGAGCTCGTCGCGATCGGCGGCATCTATGCCGAGTTGGCGCACGAATGACGATCGCGTTCTCACTCGAGCCGCGCTCCGAACGTCCCGTCCCGGCGAACCGGCCGCTGCCGCTCGAAGATCCGGGCACCGCCTGGATCGTCGTCAGGGGGCGCGTGCAGATCTTCGCCGTCCGCCGCGACACCGACGCGGCCGCGCGCGAGCCGCTCTTCACCGTCGGGCTCGGCGAGCTGATCGTGCCGCCGCCTGCCGGCGCCGCACTCGGCCTGCTCGCCGTCGGGCTCGAGGACGACACCGTCGTCGGCTCGCTGCCGCTCGCCGAGCTCGCCGCCGCCTCCGCCGACGGTGCGAACCCCGAGATCGTCCAGCTCGTCGAGACGTGGCTCGACTCGCTCACCTCGACGCTCGACGAGCCGCATCCGGCGGAGGAGGGCGTCTCGCTCGTTGCCGACGAGGCGGCCGAGATTCCCGCCGGCGGCTACGCGTGGCCGGCGACGCGGCTCGTCTGGGTGCCGAGCTCGGGCGACCTCCGGCTCTTCGGCGAGCGCACCGCCGCCGACGTGCTGCTGCCGCTGCCGCCGCAGGCGTGGGTCGAGTCGACGAGCGCCGCCACGGTCGTTCCGGTCGCGGGCGGCGAGGCGCTCGGCACGCGCATCGGCTGGGCGGGCGTGACCGCCTTCGGCGAGGCCTACCTCGAGCGGCTGCGCCTCCGGCTCGAGGGCGAGGCGAGGGCGGCGGCCGACCTGCTCGAGCGCCGGCGCGCGTACGAGGAGGAGCTGCGCACCGCGACGTACATGGGGCTCGGCTCGGTGCTCGGCGGAGAGCTGCCGCGCGTTCGCCCGGGCGCCGAGGCCGGGACGATCCTCGCCGCGATGCAGCTCGTCGGCGAGGCGATCGGGATGGAGATCTCGCCGCCGCCGCGCGGCGCGGTCGGCGCGACGGTCGACCCGGTCGACACGATCGCGCGAGCATCAGGCGTCCGTGCGCGCAAGATCGTCTTCGAGGGCGCGTGGTGGAAGGTCGACACCGGGCCCGTGCTCGGCGAGCTGAAGGTGGACGGCCGCCCGGTCGCGATCCTGCCGCGCAAGCCGAACGGCTACGAGATCGTCGATCCGACGGACGGGTCGCGCACGCGCGTCGACGAGGAGAGCGCGAAGACTCTCGGCGAGGACGGTTACATGCTCTACCGCGCGCTGCCGTCGCACCCGCTCACCGGGCGCGACGTCCTGCGCTTCATGCTCCGCCCGCTCCTGCCCGACCTGCGCCGGCTCGCGGTGTTCGCGGTCTTCGCAGCGGGTCTCTCGCTGCTGACGCCGCTGATCACGAAGAAGATCTTCAGCGACGTCGTGCCGGGGCTCCAGCGCTCGAACCTCGTCTGGCTGACGCTGCTGCTCGTCGTCTTCGCCGTGTCGTCGTTCACGTTCTCGCTCGCGCAGCAGATCGCATTCCTGCGCGTGCAGGGACGCGGCTCGACCGACGTGCAGGCCGCGCTCTGGGACCGCGTGCTCGACCTGCCGCTGCCGTTCTTCCGCAGCTATCCGGCGGCGAGCCTCGCGATGCGCGTGATGGGGATCGAGCAGATCCGTCTGCTCGCGACGTCGGTCGTCGTCACCGCCGTGCTCGCGATCCCGATCGGCGTCGCGAACCTCGTGCTCGCGTTCGTCCTCAACGTCCGGCTCGGGATCTTCGGCACGGTCGCCCTCGTGATCGTGGCGGTCGTCATGGGTCTCCTGATCCGGTACCAGGTGCCGCGCCAGCGCCGCGTGCAGGCTGCGACGAACGACCTCTTCGGCGTCTCGCTGGAGCTCGTCGAGGCGGTCGGCAAGCTGCGCGTCGCAGACGCGTCGCGCCGCGGCTTCGCCGAGTGGGGCAACCGGTTCATGATGCTGAAGAAGCGTTTCTACGAAGCGCAGCTCGGCTTCGCGTCGGTGACCGCGTTCACCGCGGCGGCGCCCGCGCTCGGGACGCTGCTCCTGATCGTCGGCGCGATGACGATCAAGCAAGGCTCGCTCTCCGGCGCGACGTTCCTCGCGTTCAACACGGCGTTCATCCAGGCGCTCGCGGCCATCACCGGGCTCACGTCCGTCGCGACGTTCATGGCGCAGGCCGTGCCGCTCTGGGAGAACACGAAGCCGATCCTCGTCTCCGAGCGCGAGACCGACGTCGTCAAGTCCGATCCCGGCGAGCTGCGCGGGCACATCGAGATGAGCCACCTCTCGTTTCGCTACGCCGAGGACGGGCCGCTGATCCTCGACGACGTCAGCTTCACCGCCGAGCCGGGCGAGTTCGTCGCCTTCGTCGGGCCGTCGGGCGCCGGCAAGTCGTCGGTGATGCGCATCCTGCTCGGCTTCGAGACGCCGGAGCTCGGCACGGTCCGCTACGACGGCAAGGACCTCGAGACGCTCGACCCGCGTGCGCTGCGGCGGCAGATGGGCGTCGTCACGCAGAGCGCGCGGCTGATGGCGGGCGACATCTTCACGAACATCGTCGGCGCTCGCCCGCTCTCGGTCGAGGATGCGTGGGAGGCGGCCGAGGTCGCGGGTGTGAAGGCGGACATCGAGGCGCTGCCGATGGGGATGCACACCTTCGTGTCGGAGGGCGCGGGCACGTTTTCGGGCGGGCAGCGACAGCGCCTGCTGATCGCGCGCGCGGTTGTCGGCCGGCCGCGCATCCTGCTCTTCGACGAGGCGACGAGCGCGCTCGACAACAAGACGCAGGCGGCGGTGTCGGAGGCGATCGAGCGGCTGCGCGCGACCCGCATCGTCATCGCGCACCGCCTCTCGACCGTGCGCGCGGCCGACAAGATCATCGTGCTCCAGGCGGGGAAGATCGTGCAGCAGGGGAGCTACGACGAGCTGATCGAGCTGGACGGGCCCTTCCGCAGACTCGCGCTCCGGCAGCTCGCGTGAGCGAAGACAGGAATCCGCTCGAGGAGCTGGCCGAGCTCGAGGCGCACGAGGTGCACCACACGCGGCCGTGGGCGATGTGGCTGCTGCTGATCCCGCTCGCGACGATCATCTACCCGCCGCTCTACTCTCGGGACAGGCCGACGATCGGCGGCGTTCCGTTCTTCGTCTGGTACCAGCTCGCCGCCGTCGTCTTCGGCGGCGTCGTGACGGGGATCGTCTACGCGCTGCGCGGCGCGGAGGGCAAGCTCGAGGAATGATCGTCGGCGCCGTCCAATGGACGCAGGCGATCGTGATCACCGGCTGTTTCGCGCTCATCACCTTCGTCGGTCTCTACGCCGGCCGTTGGCACAAGTCGAAGGGCGCGAACGAGCTCGACGAGTGGGCGCTCGGCGGCCGCAGCTTCGGCGGCATCCTCACCTGGTTCCTTCAGGGCGGGAGCGTCTACACGGTCTACGCCTTCGTCGCCGTGCCCGCGCTCGTGTACGGGGGCGGCGCGATCGGCTTCTTCGCGCTGCCGTACCTGATCATCACGTACCTCGTCGCCTTCCTCGTCGTCCCGAAGCTCTGGGATCTCGCGAAGGCTCGCGGCTACGTCACGCCGGCCGACTTCGTCCGCGACCGCTTCCGCAGCCGCTTGCTTGCCGCCGCGGTCACGCTCACGGGGCTCGTCGCGACGATGCCGTACATCGCGCTCCAGGTCTACGGGATCGAGATCTGCTTCTCGCAGATCGGGATGCCGGTGCAGGTCTCGCTCTGGTCGGCGTTCGTGCTGCTCGCGGTGATCACCTACGTCAGCGGCCTGCGCTCGGCGACGCTGATCGCGATCGTCAAGGACGTCTTCATCTGGACGACGGTGCTCGCCGCGGTCATCTACATCCCGATCCATCTGGGCGGCTACGCGCACGCGTTCTCGAAGGTGCCGAAGAGCCAGCTCGTGCTCCCCGGCAACCTCTACGCCGACTACGCGACGCTCGCCCTCGGGTCGGGGCTCGCGCTCTTCCTCTACCCGCACGTGCTGACCGGTGCGCTCTCGTCTCGCAGCCGCTATGTCGTGCAGCGCAACAGCATCTTCCTGCCGATCTACACGATCATGCTCGGGCTGCTCGCGATCCTCGGCTACCTCGCGATCGCGGCGGGCATCAAGCCGAGCCCCCATTACGGCGCGAACATCGCCGTGCCTGCGCTCCTCGACAAGGTCTTCCCGGCGTGGTTCGCCGGCTTCGGGCTGGCGTCGATCGCGATCGGCGCGCTCGTGCCCGCGGCGATGATGGCGATCGCGGCGGCGAACCTGTTCACGCGGAACGTGTATGTCGAATTCGTCAACCGGGAGGCGAGCTCGAAGCAGCAGGCGCACGTGTCGAAGCTCGCCTCGCTCGTCGTCAAGTTCGGGGCCGTCGGCTTCGTCGTCCTGGTCCCGACGACGTTCGTGATCAACTTCCAGCTCGCCGCCGGGGTCTGGATCCTCCAGACGCTGCCCGCCGTGTTCCTCGGCCTCCTCTGGCGCAAGCTCGCGGCGCCGGCGGTGCTCGCCGGCTGGGCCGTCGGGACGGCGATCGGCACGGCCCTCCTGATCAAGGTCGGCTTCACCACCTCGAGCTACGCGTTCGGGTGGAGCGGCCACCACACGAAGCTGTTCATCGGCGTGCCCGCGCTGGCGGCGAATCTGGTCGCCGCCGCCGGCGTCACCGTCGCGCTCAGGTTGCGATCTGGTGACGACCTCGTGCCGGTCCGCTCACCGGACGGGTCATGACTTGCTTTCCGGCCGGGTCCTGAGAGGATCCGTCCGGCAATCAACCACCCGCAAAAAGGGGGGCAACCTAAGAGATGGACAAGTCCACCTTCGTCAAGGGCTACACCAAGATCCTCACGAACGCCTGGTCCGACGACAACTTCGCCCAGCAGCTCAAGTCGGACCCGAAGTCGGTGCTCGCCGAGTACGGGCTCGGCGTCCCCGACAGCGCGTCGGTGGAGGTCGTCTCGAGTGAGGGCACCGAGGGCTCGGTCGACGACCAGGTGAGGATCTGGGAAGAAGGCGAGTCGAGCGGTCACTACACGCTGTATGTCCCGAGCGTCCCCGCGGTCGAGTCCGGCGAGATGTCGGAGGCCGACCTCGAGGGCGTCGCAGGCGCAGGAGACGTTTCGATCTGCTGCTGCTGCTGTCCGTGCTGCACCTCCACGTAGTCGGAGGACGGCGGCCGTCGAAGTCCCTTTGCAGCCCGGCGGCGACGTGCCGCCGGGCTGCGGCTAGCGTGTTGAGGAGATGCTGAAGCGACCTCGTCTCAAGGCGGGACTCACGCGCGCCACCGTCGACGGCGACAAGCTCTTCCTGATCTCCGAGCAGCGGCACTACCTGCTCGAGGGCCGCGCGGCCGCGGGCGTCGCTCCTCTGCTCACGGGCGAGCAGACGACGGCCGAGATCGCCGCCGAGCTCGCGGACGTGCCCGTCGGCGAGGTGCTCGGCACAGTTGCGAAGCTCGAGAAGCTCGGGCATCTTGTCGAGGGGCCCGGCGTCGGTGCTGAGGATGCATGGTGGGACGCGGCCGGCGTCGAGCCCTTCGTTGCCGCTGAGCGGCTCGCCTCATTCGTCGTCTCGGTGACGGCCGCCGACGGCGCGCCGGCGGAGCTCGTCGGCGAGGCGCTCGAGCGCGCCGGCCTGCGCCTGGGCGAGGGTGGCTTCCCGCTCGTCGTCGCCGACGACTACCTCGCGCCGTCGCTCGAGGAGCGCAACCGGCGCCAGGTCGAGCTCGGCGAGCCGTGGCTCCTCGCGCGCGTCACCGGCGAGCGCGTCTGGCTCGGCCCGCACTTCCGCCCGGGCGAGACCGCGTGCTGGGCGTGCATGGCCGTGCGGCTCGAGGGCAACCGCCAGGTCGAGCGGTACCTGCGCCGGAAGGACGGCGCCGTGCTGATGGTCGAGGCGCCGCCGGCGATGCTGCCCTCCACCGTCCAGATCGGGGCGGCGCTCGCCGCGACCGAGCTCCAGCTCATCGCGGCGTCCGGCGCCGCCGGGCGCATCGGCGGCGACATCGTCACGATCGACCTGGCGAGCCTCGAGTCGGAGCGCCATCCGGTGATTCGCCAGCCGGCGTGCCCGGTCTGCGGCGAGGCGGCGACGCACTCCGAGCGCGTCGTGCTTCAGCCGCGGCCGAAGCGGTTCACCGCCGACGGCGGCCATCGCGTCGAATCGCCCGACGAGACGTACGTGAGGCTTCGCCGCCACGTCAGCCCGCTGACCGGCGCGGTCACGAGCGTGAACCCGCAGACGATCGGCGACAACGGCATCACCTACAGCTACTCGTCGGGGCACAACTTCGCGCTGATGCAGGACAGCATGTTCTTCCTGCGCAAGAACCTGCGCGGCCGCAGCGGCGGCAAGGGCCGCACCGACGTGCAGGCGAAGGTCGGCGCGATCTGCGAGGCGATCGAGCGCTACAACGGGATCTGGCGCGGCGACGAGCAGCGCCGGCGCCTGCCGTACGCGGCCGTCGCCGAGAACGCCGTCCATCCGGAGGAGCTGATGTTCTTCTCCGAGCGGCAGTACGCCGAGCGCGCGGCGTGGAACCGCGCGCAGCAGACGAACTACCACGTCGTCCCGAACCCGCTCGACCCGAACCTGCCGGTCGACTGGACGACGGCGTGGTCGCTGACGCACGAGCGCGGCCGCGAGATCGCGAGCGCGTACTGCTACTTCGGCCATCCCGACATCACCGACTACTTCTTCTGCACGGCGGACGCAAACGGCAACGCCGCCGGCAACACGCTCGAGGAGGCGATCCTCCAGGGACTGATGGAGCTCGTCGAGCGCGATGCGGTTGCGCTCTGGTGGTACAACCGCGCCCGCCGGCCGGCGTTCGACCTCGACTCGATCCAGGAGCCGTACGTCGACGTGCTGCGCGAGCACTACGACAAGATCGGCCGCGACCTGTGGGTGCTCGACATCACGAGCGACCTCGGCATCCCGACGTTCGTCGGCGTTTCCGTGCGGCGCGAGGGACCGACCCAGGACATCGTCATCGGCTTCGGCGCACACGTCGACCCGCGCATGGGCGCGTTGCGCGCGCTCACCGAAGTGAATCAGTTCCTGCCGGCCGTCACCGACATCCGCCCCGACGGGACGACGAACTACTGGATGGACGACATCGACGCGATCAGCTGGTGGACGACGCGCACGCTCGAGACCGACCCGTACGTCGTGCCGTCAGGCGGGCCGATGACGTCGGCGTCGTCGTTCGCGGCGCTCGCGACCGACGACATCACCGAGGACGTGCGGCGCTGCGTCTCGCGGCTCTCAGGTCTTGGGCTCGAGACGATCGTCCTCGACCAGACGCGGCCCGACATCGAGCTCGCGGTGGCGAAGGTGATGGTGCCGGGGCTGCGGCACTTCTGGCGGCGGCTCGGGCCGGGGCGCCTGTACGACGTGCCGCCGGCGCTCGGCTGGATCGACAGGCCGCTCCGCGAGGACGAGCTCAACCCGCTCTCGATCTTCTTCTAGTGGCGGAGGTTCTCCGGCTGCGGCGCGACGCCACCTGGGAGGGCGGCGTGCTGCTCGAGGGGCACATCCAGATGCGGCTCGGCGCGCTCCCGCCCGGGCTCGAGACGGCGATGGCGCTGCTCGCCGGCGACGGGGCCGACGAGGACGCGCTCGACGAGGCGGCCGGCGAGGCGGAGCTGATGGCGCTCCAGCTCCTGCTGCGCAACCTCGAGACGAAGGGCTGGCTCGACCGCGTGCTCGTCGAGGACGGACGCGCGGTCGCGTCGCTGACGCCGGTCGGCCACGAGCTCGTTCCCGTCCTCGTCCGGCCGCCCGAGGTCGTCCTGTCGCGGTTCGCCTACGTGCGCGTCGACGGCGGCGAGCTCGTCGTCGAGACGCCGAAGGCGTCGCTGCGCGTGTGGATTCACGACCCGGCGGCGCTCCGGCGGGTGCTGGCGCCGGCGGCGGGCGATCCGCTCGGGCGGCTCCTCGTCCGCGCCGGGATCGCCGTCGCGCCCGGCGCCGAGGACGGCTTCGAGCTCGCGCAGTGGCAGTTCCACGACCTCCTCCAGCACGCGCGCAGCCGCGTCGGGCGCAACCTCGGCGACTACGGCGGCTCGTATCGCTTCGAGGGTCGCTTCCCGCCGCTGCCGGCGGTGAAGCCGCAGTTCGAGCCGTCGTTCGCGCTGCCGAAGGCGACGCTCGACGACCCGCTCTCGCGCGTGCTCGAGCAGCGGCGCTCGGTGCGCGAGCACGACGACGAGCATCCGATCACCGCCGCCCAGCTCGGCGAGTTCCTGTTCCGCGCGGCGCGGCTCCGCGACACGTTCCACGACGGCAAGCAGGAGCTCTCGACGCGGCCGTATCCGAGTGGGGGAGCGGCGTACGAGCTCGAGCTCTATCCGCTCGTGCGCTTGTGCGAGGGGATCGAGCCGGCGCTCTACCACTACGACCCGGCCGGGCACACGCTCGGTCTCGTCGCCGAGCCGGGGCCGAGGACGACGCTGCTGCTCGAGTACGCGCGCTTCACGGCGGTGATGGAGCAGCCGCCGCAGGTCGTGATCCTGCTCGCCGCGCGCTTCGGGCGCGTGACGTGGAAGTACGAGTCGATGGCGTACGCGCTCGTGCTCAAGCACGTCGGCGTCCTCTACCAGACGATGTACCTCGTCGCGACGGCGATGGGGCTCGCGCCGTGCGCGCTCGGCGGGGGCAACTCGGACGCGTTCGCCGCCGCAACCGGCCTCGACTACTACGTCGAGCCTGCCGTCGGCGAGTTCATCCTCGGCAGCCGAGGTTGAATTTAGGCGCGCCCTGAGACGACGAGCCCCGCGAGCAGCACGAACGCGTTCGGGTCGGCGCGGAAGCGCCGGTACGCGTCGGCAGCGGTCGCGAGCTCGGCCGGCGTGATCGTTCCGTCCTCGACCGCCGGTGCGAGCTGCGCCGGGTCGAGGTGGACGTCGAAGGCGTCGAGGCCGAGCTCGAGGCTCGAGTAGGTGTAGACGTCGACGCGAACGTCGCCGAACCCCGCCTCGCGGAGGATCGCCGGCAGCCGGCGGCCGATCATGCGGTCGCCGCCCCGGTCGCGCTGCGCCACCCACACCTTGGCGTGGATCGCCGCCGTCTCCGGAAACGACGGCTCGGCGATCCCCCAGAGCTGCCCGTCGACCTCGATCGCCGCGAGCACGCCGCCGGGACGGAGCACGCGGCGCAGCTCGCGCGCCGCCGCACCCGGATCGGCGACGTGCTGGAAGACGTAGCGCACGACGGCGGCGTCAACGGCTGCGTGCTGGAGGGGGAGCACCTCCGCGCGCCCGTCGAGCACCTCCGCCTCGGGAACGCGTGCGCGCGCGAGCGCTGCGTACTCCGCGTCCGGCTCGACGGCGACGAGCGTGCCGGACAGCTCGCGCAGACGTTCGAGCAAGGCTCCCGGGCCGCAGCCGACCTCGAGCACGGTGCCGCCGACGCCGAGCTCCGCGAGCACGCGCTTCTCGGCGGGCCACGCGAGCGCCGCCTGCGCCTCGAGCCGCTCGACCTCGTTCACCGCGGCGCGATCGTCGCGAGCAGCCCGTGCCGCGGCCGCAGCGTCACGAGCGCCTCGGGCTCGACCGGATGACCGGGCACCAGTCGAATGGCGACGCGCCGGCGGATCGTCGCCAGCGCGAGCTGCGCCTCGAAGAGCGCGAAGCGCTCGCCGATGCAGCGCCGCGGCCCGCCGCTGAACGGCATGAACGCGAACTCCGGCCGTCCCGCCGAGCGCTCCGCCGAGAACCGGTCCGGATCGAAGCGCTCCGGGTCGTCCCAGTACTCGGGATGACGGTGGAGCAGGTACGGGCTGATGCACACGAGCGCGCCCGCCGGCACGGGAAACCCGTCGATCTCGTCGTCGACCGTCGCGACCCGTGAGATCAGCCACACCGGCGGGTAGAGGCGCATCGACTCCTGCACGACCTGGAGCGTGAACGGCGTCCGCGGGTCGCGCGCGAGCTCGCGGTCGAGGCGCGCCGCGACGTCGGGGTGCTCATCGAGCAGATACGAGGTCCACGAGAGCGCCTTCGCCGTCGTCTCGTGGCCGGCCATCAGCATCGTCAGCACCTGGTCGCGGATCTCCCGGTCGTCGAAGCCGCCCGCGAGCAGCGCCGAGAGCAGGTCGCCGGCGTCGTCGCCGCCCGCGCGGCGCCCCTGCACGAGCAGTGCGACGAGCGTGTCGAGAAACCGGACCGCGTTCCCGAACTCGGCCCGCGCGCGGTCGCCCTCCGCGCCGGGGAGCAGCGGGTCGTAGTGGCCCATGAAGCGGTTGACCGCGTCGATCGCCTCGCCGAAGCGCGGGCCGATCCCCGTCATGTCCGACCCGAGGATCGCGCGGGCGACGACGGCGAGCGTGAGGCTCGAGAGGTCGTGGTCGAGCCGGACGATCTCGCCCGCCGACTCGCGCCAGCGCTCGACGAGCGCAAGCGTCTCCTCGACGATCAGGTCGCCGAGCGCGTCGATCCGGCGCTTCTCGAACGAGGGCTGCGTGATCCGCCGCTGCTTCTTCCACGTCTCGCCGTCGCTCGTCAGCAGGCCGCGGCCGAGGAGCGGTGTCAGCATCGCGTCGTCGGGCGTGCCGCGCTTCGCGTAGTTGCGGTCACGATTTCGCAACACGTGGTGCGCGTATTCGGGCCGGTTGAGCGTGATCACCACCTGCTCCTCGGTCTCGTGCCGCACGATGTCGCCATGCTCGGCGACGAGCGCCTGCAGGAAACCGAGCGGGTCGGCCCGGATGTCCGCGATCGCGACTTTCACCCTGCGAACCTAGCGCGTAGAGTCAGAGGCGACGTGGAGGTCGGCCTCGTCCAGATCAACATGGAGCCGACGTGGTCCGCCTCGGCTCTCGCCGACGGCCCGCGGTACGCGCTCCTGCCGTACTCGGTCGCGCTGCTCCAGGCTCACGCCGAGCGGCACGCGCGCGGCCGACACGCCTTCCGCGTGCCCGTCTACGGCCGGCAGCCCGTCGACGAGGCGGTCGCGGCGCTCGACGGGTGCGACCTCGTCGGCTTCTCGCTCTACGTCTGGAACGAGCGGATCTCGCTCGAGATCGCCCGGCGGCTGAAGGAGCGCTCGCCCGCGACGCGGCTCGTGTTCGGCGGGCCGCAGGTCCCCGACCGCGCCGAGGAGTGGCTGCGCGCGAACCCGTTCGTCGACCTCGCCTGTCACGGCGAAGGCGAGCGGACGTTCACGGCGATCCTCGACGGCGCCGAGCCGCAGGGTGTCTCGTGGCTCGAGGGCGGCGGCTTCCGTCACACGCCGCGTGCGCCGCGGCTCGACGACTACGAAGAGCTCGCGTCGCCGTACCTCGACGGCACGTTCGAGCCGCTCCTCGCGGCGCATCCCGAGCTCTCGTGGATCGCGATGTGGGAGACGAACCGCGGCTGCCCGTTCTCGTGCACGTTCTGCGACTGGGGCTCGGCGACGCAGTCGAAGGTGCACCGCTTCGGCCTCGAGCGGCTCCAGCGCGAGATCGAGTGGTTCGCCGGCAAGCGCGTCGAGATCGTCTACTGCGCGGACGGCAACTTCGGCATCCTCGCGCGCGACGTCGAGATCGCCGAGGCGATCGCCGCCAGCAAGCGCGCGACCGGCTTCCCGTCCTACTTCTACGTGAACAGCACGAAGAACGCGACCGAACGCCTCTACACGATCCAGAAGATCCTTGCCGAGCAGCTCGGGACGAACGGCGTGACGATGGCGCTCCAGTCGGTCGACGAGGCGACGCTCGAGCTGGTCAAGCGCAAGAACATCTCGCTCGCGCACTTCGAGGAGCTTCAGCGCCGCTTCACCCACGACCGCGTGTACACGAACACGGACGTGATCATCGGCCTGCCCGGCGAGAGCTACGACAGCTTCGCCGGCGGCGTCTCGCACATCGTCGCGAGCGGCCAGCACAACGAGATCCAGTTCCGCAACTGCTACGTGCTCCCGAACGCAGAGCTGGCCGACCCGGCGTACCGGGCCGAGCACGGGCTCGAGACCGTGTCGCAGGAGATCCGCGAGGCGCACGTCGAGATCGAGCGCGTCGACGAGGTGCCGGAGCTCATCGACGTCGTCGTCGGCACGCGCACGATGCCGCGCGCGGACTGGGTGCGCGCGAAGGTCTTCGCCTGGCTCGCGGACGCGCTCTACTTCGACCGGCTGCTCCAGCTGCCGTTCCTGCTGCTCGGCAGCGAGGCCGGCGTGCCGCTGCGGCGGCTCGTCGAGCTCTTCGCGGAGAGCGACGGGCCGGTGACCGCGCCGCTCGTCGCCGAGCTGCGCGCCAAGGCCGAGTCGATCCAGCAGGGCGGGCTCGAATGGTTCGAGGGCGACGGTGCGGGCGGCATCCTCTGGCCGGCCGACCAGTGGTTCCTGCTCTCGCTCGTCCGCGACGGCAGCCTCGACGCGTTCTACGACGAGGCGGCCGACCTCCTCCGCGTCTTCGACGAGCACGAGCTCGTCGTCAACGACGCGCTCGAGCTGAACCGCGCGCTCTTCAACGCCCCGACCGAGGGAGGCGAGGTCGAGGTGACCTGCTGGCACACGGTCTGGGAGCGCTACCTGGCGGTGATCTACGACCGCGACCAGCCGCTCGAGAGCCGGCTCACCCGCTACACGGTCGACGGCGACGCCTACGCGCGGCGCACGCTCACCGACTGGTACCAGCACATCGTCTGGTGCGACTGGAACGACAAGCGCGGCTACTTCCGTCCGCTGCAATGAAGATCGGACTCGTCCAGATCAACATCGGCCTCAAGTGGGCCAGGATGCTGCCGTACTCCGTCGGACTCCTCCAGGCGTACGCGGAGCGTCACGCGGCGGAGCGGCACGAGTGGCTGCTGCCGGTCTACAGGCGGATGCCCGTCGCGGAAGCGGTCGAGCAGCTCCGCGGCGCCGACGTCGCCGGCTTCAGCGCCTACGTCTGGAACGAGCGGCTCTCGCTCGCGATCGCGCGCGCGCTCAAGGAGGCCCGGCCCCAGACGCTCGTCGTGTTCGGCGGGCCGCAGGTTCCCGACCGCTCGGAAGCCTGGCTGCGCGCGCATCCGTACGTCGACGTCGCCGTCCACGGGGAAGGCGAAGCGGTGTTCACCGCCCTCCTCGACGGCCGCGACCGTGCGGACGTCCCGGGGATCAGCTGGCTGCGCGAGGACGGCTCGTACGAGCAGCACCCGAAGGGGCACCGCATCGCCGACATGACCGAGATCCCGTCGCCGTACCTCGAAGGCACGTTCGCGCCGCTCCAGGCGGCGAACCCGAACGAGCGCTGGATCATGATCTGGGAGACGAACCGCGGCTGCCCGTTCTCGTGCACCTTCTGCGACTGGGGCTCGGCGACGCAGTCGAAGGTCTTCCGCTTCGACGAGGAGCGCATCTACGACGAGGTCGAGTGGATGGGTCGCAACGAGATCGGCTTCGTCTTCTGCTGCGACGCGAACTTCGGGATGCTCAGGCGCGACTACGAGATCACCCAGGCCGTCGTCGCCGCGAAGGAGCGCTACGGCTTCCCGTTCTCGTTCAGCGTGCAGAACGCGAAGAACGCAACCGAACGCGCCTACCGGATCCAGAAGCTGATCAACCAGTCGCTGAACGCGTACGGCGTCACGCTCTCGCTCCAGTCGAGCAACGAGCAGACACTCGCGAACATCCGCCGCGAGAACATCTCGTCGGAGTCCTACCGCGAGCTCCAGCGCCGGTTCGCGCGCGACGGCGTCTACACCTACACCGACATCATCCTCGGGCTGCCGGGCGAGAGCTACGGCGGCTTCGCCGACAGCATCGGGCAGGCGATCGGCGACGGCCAGCACAACCACGTGCAGTTCCACAACTGCTCGCTGCTGCCGAACGCCGAGATGGCGCATCCCGACTACGTCGCGCGCTTCGGCATCCGCACCGTGCCCCAGCTGATCCGGAACCCGCACGACCAGGTCGACTTCGCGAACGAGGTCGAGGAGTACCTCGACACCGTGATCGCGACCGACGCGATGCCGGCGGAGGACTGGGTGCGGGCGAAGGTCTACTGGTGGCTGGCCGACCTCCTCTACTTCGACCGCCTGCTCCAGCTCCCGCTCGCGCTGCTCGAGGCCAAGTACGGCGTCACGATCCGCGAGGGGATCGAGCGGCTTGCCGCCTCCCGCGCGCCCGAGATCGCGGCGACGATGCGGATGCTCACCGGGCACGCGCGGGCGATCCAGCGCGGCGGCCCGGAGTACGTGAGCGAGCCGGGGTGGGGCGGGATGATCTGGCCGGCCGACCAGCACGCCCTGATCTCGCTCGTCCTCGGCGGCAGGCTCGAGGCGTTCTACGAGCAGGCCGCGGACGAGCTCGCTGCGCTCTGCCCGGGCGACGACACCGCCCTCCGCGAGGCGGTCGAGCTGAACCACGCCCTCCTTCGCGTCCCCGGGCCGGCCGCCGACGTGCCGCTCGTCCTCTCCCACAACCTGCTCGAGTTCCACCGGGGCCTCCTCGCCGGCGAGCCCGTCCCGCTCGAGGAACGGCTCTCCGCCTACCTCGTCGACCGCTCCAGCAGGCCCTTCCCGGACGAGCAGGAGTGGCTCGAGCACCTCGTCTGGTGCCACGGCAAGGACAAGCGCGGCTACCTGAACGAGACGAGGCCGACCGGCGCGCGCGCTAAGGTCGCGCTGGCATGAGCATGCGCAACCGGATCCGGATGGCCGCGAGCACCGTCTACGTGATCGCGCTGATCATCGGGATCTTCGTCGGCGGCTTCGTCTGGATCGCGATCATCGGCGCGGTCGCGCTCGGCGGGGTCTACACGACGCTTCGCGGCGGCGTCCTCTCGGGCGCCCCCACCGGCGGGCGGCAGCGGAACCGCAACAGGAACCGCGACCGCAGCCAACCCTAGTCCGGAGCAGGGGCGACAGGACTCGAACCTGCGACCTACGGTTTTGGAGACCGCCGCTCTACCAACTGAGCTACGCCCCTTCGATCGCCCGGCAGTGTAGCCGTGCCCCTCGTCGCCCTCTTCACCGTGCTCACGCTCGCTTTCGCGGGAATCGCGGTCGATGCCGGGCTCGCGGGCGGCGTCCGCGGCTGGGTCGTCGCGGTCGCCGCGGCGGCAATTGCGAGCTGGATGGGCTCCTTTGCGCTCGCTGCACTGAGGAGAACGCGCCGCTAGCTCGTATTCTCTTGGCGTGGGCGAGGTCGACACTCGAAGCATCTGGCTCGAGTACCGGCGGACGGGCAGCAAGGAGCTGCGCGACCGGCTGATCGTGATGTACTCGCCGCTCGTCAAGTACGTCGCCGGGCGGCTCGGCTCCGGCCTGCCCGCGCACGTCGACGAAGGCGACCTCGTCTCCTACGGGCTGCTCGGGCTGATCGGCGCGATCGAGCGCTACGACCCCGACCGCGACATCAAGTTCGAGACGTACGCGATCTCGCGCATCCGCGGCTCGATCATCGACGAGCTCCGCGCGCTCGACTGGGTGCCGCGGTCGGTCCGGTCGCGGGCCCGCGAGATCGAGCGCGCGATCTCGACGCTCGAGGCGAAGCTCGGCCGGGCGCCGACCGACGAGGAGATCGCCGACAAGGTCGGCATCTCGCTCGAGGAGCTCGAGGAGTCCCTCACCGACATCGCCCGCTCCTCGATCGCCGCGCTCGACGAGCTCTGGTCGGTCTCCGGGGAGGGCGACCAGGTCTCCCTGCTCGACACGCTCGAGGATCCGGAGAGCGTTCGGCCGGCCGAGGCGCTCGACGAGACCGAGCTCCGCGAGATCCTCGGCGACGCGATCGCGCGCCTCCCCGAGCGCGAGAAGCTCGTGATCACGCTCTACTACTACGAGGAGCTGACCCTGCGCGAGATCGGCGAGGTCCTCGGCGTCACCGAGTCGCGCGTCTCGCAGCTCCACACGAAGGCGATCCTCCGGCTGAAGGCAAGGCTGGCGGGAGCCGTGGCGCGCGCCTAATCTATCCACCCATGTTCGTGCACTTCGCCCACAAAGAGGATTGGGACAACGCAAGCGAGGCGGGCAAGTACGAGTCGCCCGACTACGCGGAGAACGGCTTCATGGCCTGCTGGATGCCGGAGCAGGCGACGGAGGCCGCGAACGAGCACTACAGCGGGCAGGACGATCTCGTGCTGCTCTGGATCGCGCCGATGAAGGTGTCGGCGCCGATCCTCTACAAGCGGCCGCCCGGGCAAGAGGTCGGCGACCTCTTCCCGTTCGTCAACGGCCCGCTCAACCTCGACGCGGTCGTCCGGGCCGACGAGCTCGAAGCGTGGGAGCCGGGCGGCTTCGTCCTGCCGAAAGCGCCTCCCGTCTAGAACATAGAATCGCTCCATGCAAGAGCCCGGGAAGATCCGCAACGTCGCCGTCGTCGGCCACCGCGGGACCGGCAAGACCTCGCTCGTCGAGGCGATGCTCTTCCAGGCGGGGAAGATCAACCGGCTCGGCACGACCGAGGCGGGGACGACCGTCGGCGACTGGGACGAGGACGAGCAGCGGCGGCAGATGTCGCTCGCCGCGTCGCTCGCGTACCTCGAGTGGCAGGGCCGGAAGATCAACCTGATCGACACGCCCGGCGACTCGGGCTTCCAGGCGGACACGATCACGGCGCTGCGCGTCGTCGAGGGCGCGCTCGTCGTCGTCTCGGGCGTGATGGGCGTCGAGGTGAACACGGCGCGGGTGTGGAAGCGCTCGGAGGAGCTCGAGCTCTCGCGCGTCGTCTTCGTCAACATGCTCGACCGCGAGCGGGCCGACTTCTTCCGCACGCTCACGGCGCTGCAACAGCAGCTCTCCGACCGCTGCGTCGCGATCCAGCTTCCGATCGGCGCCGAGCACGAGCTCACCGGCGTCGTCGACCTGCTCCACAACTGCGCCTACATGGATCCGGGCGGCGCGCGCGAGGGCGATCCGGTTGCTATTCCCGCCTCCATGACTGATCAAGCAGCTGCCTTCCGTGAGAAGCTGCTCGACGCCGTCGTCGAGACCGACGAGGCGCTGATGGAGCGCTACCTCGGCGGCGAGGAGCTCGATCCCGCGGCGGTTGCGGCGGCGCTCAAGACGGCGGTCACGAACGACGAGCTCTATCCGGTCGCCTGCGGCGTCGCGACGAAGAACCTCGGCACGCATGCGCTGCTCGATCTGCTCGTCGAAGGCGTCCCGTCGCCGGCGCGCAAGCCGTCGCCGATCGCGGCGGGAGGCGGCACGACGGCGCTCGTGTTCAAGACGGTCGCCGATCCGTTCGCCGGCAAGATCAACGCGTTCCGCGTCTACAGCGGAACCGTCAGCGCCGACTCGACGCTCGTCAACCTGCGCGACAAGTCGAAGGAGCGTCTCGGCTCGCTGATGATGCTCCAGGGGAAGGAGCACGACAAGGCCGAAGGCTTCGGGCCCGGCGACATCGGCGCCGTCGCGAAGCTGAAGGACGCGCAGACCGGCGACGTGCTCGCAGACAGCGAGCGCGAGCTCGAGCTTGCGAAGGTCGACTTCCCCGAGCCCGTGATGAGCTTCGCAGTCACCCCGAAGACGAAGGGCGACGAGGACAAGGTCGCACAGGCGCTCCGCCGCCTCCACGAGGAGGACCCGACGCTCCAGCTCCGCCGCGATCCGCAGACGGGCGAGCAGCTCCTGTCGGGGATGAGCCAGGTGCACGTCGAGGTCGCCGTGGCTCGGCTGAAGGGCCGTTTCGGCGTCGAGGTCGAGCTGCACCAGCCGCGCGTGCCGTACGTGGAGACGATCAAGTCGGAGGCGCGGGCGCAGGGCCGCTACAAGAAGCAGACCGGCGGCCGCGGCCAGTTCGGCGACTGCGTGATCGAGATCGAGCCGATCGACGGCCACGTCGGCTACGAGTTCGTCGACAAGATCGTCGGCGGCGTGATCCCGCAGGGCTTCCGGCCGGCGGTCGACAAGGGGATCCAGGAGGCGATGGCGCACGGCGAGCTCGCGGGCGCGCCCGTGCAGGGCGTGCGCGTCCGGCTCGTCGACGGCAGCTACCACACGGTCGACTCGTCGGAGATGGCGTTCAAGGTGGCCGGCTCGATGGCGTTCAAGTCCGCGTACGAGAAGGCGCAGCCGGTGCTGCTCGAGCCGATCATGCAGCTCGAGGTGACCGCGCCGGACGAGGCCGTCGGCGCCGTCAACGGCGATCTCAACTCGCGCCGCGGACGGCTGCTCGGGATGGAGCCGGCGGGAGGGATGACCTCGATCCGCGCCGAGGTGCCGATGGCGGAGGTGCTCACCTACTCGCAGTCGCTCACGTCGATGACGGGCGGCCGCGGCGACTACCACATGGAATTCCTCAGGTACGAGGAAGTCCCGGCTCACATCGCCCAGAAGCTGATCGAGGCGGCGAAGAAGGAGAAGGAGGCCGTCCCGGCCTAGCCGTTTTTCCCTGCTAATCTCGGGCTGTGCGGGTGACCCGGGTCAGCACGGAACGCCACTGTGCCGTCTGCGAGCGCACGCTCCTGATGGGCGAGCGCAGCGCCCGCTTCTCGCCGAACGGGCCCGAGAGCTACGTCGACGTCTGCCAGCTCTGCCAGGACGCCGCGTACGAGTACGGCTGGCGGAAGGAGGGCGCGCCGACGACGCCGACGATCGCGCCCGACCGCCGCCGCAGCCGCTTCTCGTTCGGCGGGCTGCTCGGCCGGCCGGCCGCTCAGGCGCCGGTCGCGAGCGAGCCGATCCTGCGCCGGCTCTCGGAGGCCGAGCTCTCGATCGTCGACGCCGCCGACCGCTTCAACGCCTCTCAGTACCGGCGCACGGTCGGCGGGATCGCGAGGAGCCTCGGGATGCCGAGCGTCTCGATCGTGGCTCTCTCCGGGGTCAACGCCGACGTCGTCGTCACGATCGCGTGGGAGATCTCCTGGTACCAGTACCGCGTCACCGCCGACACCGCGCCCGTCCGGCTCGCGGAGCGGGGCCACGATCCGTCCGAGCTCGAGGGGTCGTTCACCGACTGGAACGCCCACATGGAAGAGGACGGCCGGGTCGTGCCCGACATTGCACGGCTCTGAGCGAGCCGTCAAACTGATGACCCCATGATCTACTGCGTCGTCCCACGCGAGCTGGAAGGCGAGCTCTACGACAAGCTGGTCGCCTACTACGAGGAGAACCCGAACGTGACGGTGATCATGGACCGCCGCGAACACGGGCCCGACCGTCGCAACAAGCTGACCGGTGCGGAGTTCAAGGAGCGCCGCATCACGCGCGACCGACGCCGCAAGCGCGTCACCGGAACCTTTCCCGAGACCGACGCACCCGAGTAACCTGCCCCGTCATGGGGCAGACGTTCGAGTCGGTCGTTCCCGCGACCGGCGAGGTGCTCGCGACGTTCCCGCGCTCGACCGCCGCCGACGTCGACCGCGCGGTGCAGAAGGCGAAGGCCGCGTTCGAGGGCTGGCGGCTCGTACCCGCGCCTGAGCGCGGCAACGTCCTGTTCCGCTTCGCCGAGCTGCTGCGCGCGCACAAGGACGAGCTCGCCGACCTGATGACGCGCGAGATGGGGAAGGTGAAGGCCGAGGCAGGCGGCGACGTCCAGGAAGCGATCGACATGAGCTACTACATGGGCGGCGAGGGCAGGCGCCTCTTCGGCCAGACCACGCCGAGCGAGCTGCGCGACAAGTTCATGATGAGCGTGCGGATGCCGGTCGGCGTCGTCGGCGCGATCACGCCGTGGAACTTCCCGATCGCGATCCCGTCGTGGAAGCTCTGTCCGGCGCTCGTCTGCGGCAACACGGTCGTCCTCAAACCCGCCGAGGACACGCCGGCGCTCGCCGATCGCTTCGTGGAGCTGCTCGCCGAGGCGGGCGTGCCCGACGGCGTCGTCAACGTCGTGCACGGCTTCGGCGAGGAGGCCGGCGACGCGCTCGTGCGGCATCCCGACGTCGCCGTGATCACCTTCACCGGCTCGCGCGAGACGGGCATCGCCGTGACGAAGGCGGCGGCGGACCGGCTCAAGCACGTCCACCTCGAGCTCGGCGGCAAGAACGCGATCGTCGTCATGGACGACGCCGACGTCGATCTCGCCGTCGAGGGCATCGTCTGGTCGGCGTTCGGGACGAGCGGCCAGCGCTGCACCGCCGCCTCGCGCGTGATCGTGCACGAGGCCGTGTACGGCGAGCTCCAGTCGAAGCTCGTCGCGGCGGCGGAGCGCCTGCGCCTCGGGCCCGGCTGGGAGGACGACACGGACGTCGGCCCGCTGATCAGCCGCGCCGCGCTCGACAAGGTGCACTCGTACACGCAGATCGGGAAGGACGAAGGGGCGAAGCTCCTGACGGGCGGCGAGCCCGTTCCCAACGGGGGCGGCTTCTACTACCGCCCGACCGTGTTCGCCGACGTCGACGCGGGGATGCGGATCGCGCAGGAGGAGATCTTCGGCCCGACGACGGCGCTGATCCCGGTCGAGAGCTTCGAGGAGGCGGTCGCGGCGGCGAACTCCGTCCGCTACGGGCTGTCGTCGTCGATCTACACGCGCGACGTGAACCGTGCGTTCCGTGCGATGCGCGATCTCCAGTCCGGGATCACCTACGTCAACGCAGGCACGACCGGCGCCGAGGTGCACCTGCCGTTCGGCGGCACGAAGGAGACGGGCAACGGCCATCGCGAGGCAGGCCAGGCCGCACTCGACGTCTTCACCGAGTGGAAGTCGATCTACGTCGACTACAGCGGCAGGCTCCAGCGCGCGCAGATCGACAACGCTTGAACCGGAAGCTGGTCGTGTTCGTTCCGGCTGCGGCGCTCGACGCCGTTCGCGACGCGCTCTTCGCCGCGGGCGCGGGGCGGATCGGCGACTACGAGCGCTGCTCCTGGTACGCGGAGGGAACGGGGACGTTCCGCGCGCTTCCGGGCGCGAACCCGGCGGTCGGCGGCGTCGGGGGCGAGGAGCGCGTGCCCGAGCTGCGGCTCGAGACGGTGTTCCCCGAGGAGCGCCGCGACGAGGTCGTCGCCGCGCTACGGCGCGCTCATCCGTACGAGGAGCCCGCCTTCGACATCTACCCCCTGGCATGAAGGCGACGCTGTACACCGACGGCGGCTCGCGGGGAAACCCCGGCCAGGCCGCCTTCGCCTACGTGCTCGAGGCCGACGACGGAACGGTGCTCGCGTCGCACGCCGAGAAGATCGGCGTCGCGACGAACAACGTCGCCGAGTACCGCGGCCTCGTCGCCGGCCTGGCGAAGGCGGTGGAGCTCGCCGTTCCCGAGGTCGAGGTCGTCTCCGACTCCGAGCTGCTCGTCAAGCAGATGCTCGGCGAGTACCGGGTGAAGAACGCGGCGCTGCGCGAGCTCTCGCTCGAGGCGGCGCGGCTAGCTCGCCAGCTCGAGTGTGTCGGCTACCGCCACGTTCGGCGTGCTCACAACGAGCTCGCCGACCGGCTCGTGAACGAGGCGCTGGACGGGGGCTGAGCGCCGGTCGAGCCGGAACGGGATCCGGCAGACGTAGGCAAGCGCCGCGAGGAGGGCGGCGACGAGCGTCCCGTTGAGGACTGCGATGGCGGTGAGTGACACGATGTTGCTCCTTGTGGTCGAGGGGGTCGCACAAGGAAATCGGCACCGGATGAGATTCACCTGAGACGAACCTTGGAGAATCCTGAAATTTCCTCCGGCTATACTGGCCGGGCTTCGCGGATGTAGCTCAGTTGGCTAGAGCGTCTGCTTGCCATGCAGAAGGTCGTGGGTTCGAGTCCCATCATCCGCTCTCGGCGAAAGGGCCCGCCAACGTGGGTCCGCTGTTCTCAACGCTCAGCCGCGCGAGTCACTCCGGACAGGGTCGCAAGTCTCGGCCACCACGCCGGATGGCGACTCAGCTGGTCTCTCAGAATCGGCGATTGCGCAAGGAGATGCTTCGCGAAGTCCTCCCAGTCTGGATGGTTACGCCGTGTCGGCTCGAGGGTTTGGGTCGAATCGATGGCGACGTCGAGAATGTCCGCGAAGAGGCCAGCCATCGTCACCAGGCGACTTTGGAGATCAGCATCGTGATCGTCCGAGCGCTTGGTCGTCGGAGCGGCAGCCCCTTCGTAGAAGTAGCGACGCAATCCAGGATGCTCGACGAATATCGCTTCGACGCGTCCCAGCTGCGTAACGAGCTCGTTCATCGCGCTCGTAGAGGCTACTTCGCGTGCAAGGCGCGTCTGGCGCGCTGCGTAGAGAAGGGCGACGGCTAGCGCCAGGGCACTTGCTGTAGCAGCTACGAGCTCCGCGATTCCGATCGCCGATCCTCCTTCCCGGAGATCGCGGTCAGGTCAGCGCTTCGATCGCGCTGTAGACGGCGGCCTGGTCGGTGGGGCTCGTGAGGTTGACCACCTTCCCGTGCGTGCCCGTCTTGCCGACGTAGATCGTCGGTGTCTGGTCGATCTTGTCGGCCGTCGCCTCGTTGTCGACCTGCTTGGCGAGCGCCTTGACCGACGACGAGCTGACGGCGACGAGGAGCGTGTGCACGTGCAGGCCTGGAATGCTCTCCGCGGCCGCGGCGACCATGTTCTCGTCGAGCCAGCCCGTGTTCTCGGTGCCCTGGTTGTCGTAGAGGATCTCGGCGTAGTTGAAGGCCCTGTTCTGCTGGCTCGCCGCGAGCACCGCGGCCTGTCCGCGGTCGGAGTCCGGCCCGATGAACGCCCACGGCCGCAGGTCGATCCTCAGCTTGCCCGCGCGGACGAACTTCTTGACCACGTTCGGCAGCACCTGGGTCTCGAACTCCTGGCAGTAGGGGCACTGGAGGTCGACGTACTCCGTCATCGTCACCGGCGCGGAGGCGCGGCCGAGCGTCGTCCCCTTCTGCGGGATCCCCTTGAACAGCGCATCGACCTCGGCGGCGCCCGGAAGCCCGTTCGCGAGCGAGCCGAGCGCCGGGGTCTTCGGCAGCGGGGTGGACTTGTGGCCGAGGACGACGGCGAGCACGATCGCGACCGCGATCGCCGCGACGGCGACACCGGCGCCGATCAGGACCTTCGGCGAGGCCTGCCGCTGCCGCGGCCCGCCCTTCGTGCGGACGGGAGGCGGCACCGCCCGGGCGGCCTGGCGCCGCTGCTTGCTCTTCTTACCGCTCGGCATCTGCGTCCAGCGTAGCCAGCCCGAGCAGCCCGAGCAGGAGCAGGAAGCCGGTGAGCGTGAGCGTCGGGATCGTCACGTAGCCGAACTCGTTGATCCACTTCGTCGCGCACCCGCCCGGGGCGGAGACGAAGCAGGCCGAGCTCTGGCCGACGACGCCGTTCTCGACGAGCAGGTGGTAGACCGACAGGCAGGCGCCGACGGCGGGCAGCGGCAGGAGGTACCGCGCCACCCGGTAGTCGCCGGCGAGCGCGGCGAGCAGGGTGACGATCGAGAGCGGGTACATGCAGATCCGCTGGTACCAGCAGAGCTCGCAGGGGACGAAGTTCGCGATCTCGGAGAAGAAGAGGCTGCCGCCGGTCGCGAGCGCGGCGACGCCGAAGGCCGCCCACAGCTCGTAGCCCCAGAGCGCGCCCCGGATGAGGCGCCACGGGCCGCCGAACCCGGCGAGCGAGGCGAGGGCGGCGAGCGCGCCGGCGGCGATCGCCGCCTGGCCGGCGACGCCGAGCGCCGCGAAGACGACGATCGCGTCGTGGGTCATGCCGCTAACTCTTCCAGGTTCCGATCTGAAGGAGCGCGGCCTGCACGTGATCGACCTGAAGCGTCGTGTGCTCGATCCCGAAGCGGTCGTGGAGAATTCGCTCGAGCTCCCTCCGGATCCCGTGACAGTCCGCCTCGGGGTCGACGAGCACGTGGGCGGAGAGCGCCGCGAAGCCCGAGCCGATCTCCCACACGTGCAGGTCGTGCACCTCGGCCACCTGCGGGTAGCCGGCGAGCTCGTGCCCGACCGCGTCGACGTTCACGCGTTCGGGTGCGATCTCGAGCAGCACGCGGCCCGACCGTCGCAGGAGCTGCACGCCGGCCTGCGCCATCAGCGCGGCGACGAGCAGTGCGGCGATGCCGTCGGCCCGGCCGAAGCCGGTGGCGAGGATGACCCCGCCCGCGACCGCGGTCGCGACGAACGCGAACAGGTCGGTGAGCAGGTGCCGGTACGACCCCTCGACGTTCAGCGATTCCCGGTTCGCGCGCGCGAGCTCGCGCGTCGCGACGATGTTGACGACGATCCCGACGAGCGCGACGACGACGATCGTCCAGCCGCCGGGATGCGGCGGCGCGACGAGTCGGCGGACGCCGCCGTAGACGATCAGGCCCGCGAGCACGAGGAGCAGCGCGCCGTTCGCCTGCGCCGACAGCGCTTCGAGCCGCCGCAACCCGAACGTGACGTTGCCGCCGGCGGGGCGGCGGACGAGTCGGATCACCGCGAGCGAGAGGATCAGCGCGCCGGCATCGGTGAGCATGTGCGCGGCGTCGGAGAGCAGCACGAGCGAGTGCGCGTAGATCCCGGCGACGATCTCCGCCGCCATGAACGAGACGATCAGGCCGAGCGCCGTCGTCAGGCGCCTCGAGTCGGCATCGCCGGCGATGCCGTGCGCGTGGCCCTCGTGCGTCATACCCCCGGCGGCGCGTAGCCCGGGTTGGTCGTGACCTCCTTGCAGGTCGGGCAGAAGAGCCCGCCGCCGAGCTGGAGGGCGCCCGCCGCGCCGCACGCCGGGCACGTCTGCGTCTGCGCCGACCGCGCCCAGGCGGAGATGTCGACCTCCTCCGGCACTTCTTCGACGGTACCGCGCAGGTGGTTTCGGTGGAGGACCTCGAGGGCGTCGGCGAGCTCGCCCGAGGTGAGCGCGTCCTTGTGCAGGAAGCCGTGCGCGCCCGCGTCCTCGGCCCGGGCGACGTCCTCGTAGTCGGCCGAGCCCGTGTAGATGACGACGTGCTGGTCGGCGTTCAGGGCGCGGATCACGCGCGTCGCCTCGACGCCGTCGCAGCCCGGCATCCTGAGGTCCATCACGACGATGTCGGGCCGGTGCTCGCCCGCGAGCTCGACCGCCTCGTCGCCCGTCGTCGCGCGCGCCACGACCGCGAACCGCTCGTCGTCCTCGAGGAGCGACATGAGCAGCTCGGCCAGCCGGTCGTCGTCTTCTGCGACGAGGACGCGTAGCGGTGTGACAGCCAACGCGCGGAGCGTGACAGATCCGTCCCTAGGATGCGCCGGATACCAACCGTGATCATCGACGGCCACAACGACCTCGTGCTGAAGGCGTTTCGCGGCGAGGCACCGAAGCACATCGACCTCGCGACCGCCGTCGCTTCGGGATTCGCGGGCGGGTTCTTCGCGCTCTACGTTCCGAACGAGAAGGAGATGGTCGAGCCGAAGACCGTTCCCTACTCGCTGCCGCTCGACGACGCGATCCCCACCGCCGAGGCGGCGCGCATCGCCGAGCAGCTCTGGCACGCTTTCGAGGGGTTGTCGCTGCCGGTGGCAAAGCGCGCCGGCGACTTCGCGCGCGATCGCGTCACCGCGATCCTCCATCTCGAGGGAGCCGACCCGCTCGCGCCCGACCTCTCCGACCTCGAGCGCTGGTACGAGCGCGGCGTGCGCTCGATCGGGCTCGTGTGGTCGCGCCCGAACGCGTTTGCCGAAGGCGTCCCGTTTCGCTTCCCGGCCTCGCCCGACACCGGGCCCGGACTGAGCGCGGCCGGGCGCGCGCTCGTGCACGCGTGCAACCGGCTGGGCGTCCTCGTCGACCTCTCGCACCTGAACGAGGCCGGCTTCTGGGACGTGGCGGCGATCACCGGGGTGCCGCTCGTCGCGACGCACTCGAACGCGCACGCGCTCTGCCCGTCCACGCGCAACCTCACCGACGAGCAGCTCGACGCGATCGGCAGCTCCGGCGGGGTCGTGGGCGTCAACTTCGGGATCGGCTTCCTGCGCGAGGACGGGATGACCGACGCCCCGACGCCGGTCGAGGAGATCGTGCGCCACGTCGACTACATCGCCGATCGCATCGGCGTCGACCACGTCGCCTTCGGCTCCGACTTCGAGGGGACGACGATTCCGTCTGCGCTCGGTGGCGTCGCCGGGCTGCCGCACCTCGTCGACCTCCTCCGCCCGCGCTACGGCGACGAGGGCGTCGCGAAGATCACGCACCGAAACTGGCTCCGCGTGCTCGACGCGACCTGGCGGCCGTGGAACCGCTACTTCGAAGCGACGGGCACGGAGCCACGGCAGACGCTCCTCGACGCCGTCGCACGCTTCGACGAGCCGGGCCTGGCGGTCGACCTCGGTTGCGGCACGGGCCGCGACACGGCGGAGCTCCTGCGCCGCGGCTGGCGGGTGATCGCGATCGACGGCCAGGCGGAGGCGATCGAGCGCCTGCACGCCGTGCTCGGGCCCGACTCCGAGCGGCTCGAGGCGAGGGTGGCGCGGTTCGAAGAGGCCGAGTGGCCGGCCTGCGACCTCGTCAACGCGAGCTTCGCGCTGCCCTTCGCGCCGCCGGCGCGGTTCCGCGAGGTGTGGGGCAGGATCGTCGGCTCGCTCCGCCCGGGCGGCCGCTTCTGCGGCCAGCTCTTCGGCGATCGCGACGACTGGGCCGGGTCGGGCGTCGTCGTCCAGACGCGCGCCGAGCTCGACGAGCTGCTGGCGCCGTTCGCGGTCGAGCAGCTCGGGGTCTTCGACGAGGACGGCACGACCTCGGTCGGCTCGCGCAAGCACTGGCACCTCTACCACGTCGTCGCACGCAAACTGTAGGGATGAGGACACGGACAGTCGGCAGCTCGGGCCTCGTCGTCTCCGTCGTCGGCCTCGGCTGCAACAACTTCGGCCGCCGGCTCGACGCGGAAGGCGCGAAGGTGGTCGTGCACGCCGCGCTCGACGCGGGGATCACGATGTTCGACACGGCGGAGATGTACGGCGACGGCGAGAGCGAGCGCCAGCTCGGCGCGGCGCTCGGCACGCGGCGGAGCGAGGTCGTCGTCGCGACGAAGTTCGGCTGGGGTCAGGGGACGAACCCTCCCGGCGGCTCCGCCGAGTACGTGCGGCGCGCGGTCGAGGGCTCGCTCGAGCGGCTCGGCACCGACTACATCGACCTCTACCAGTACCACCGGCCCGACGGCGTGACGCCGGTCGAGGAGACGCTCGGCGCGCTCGACGAGCTCGTGCGCGCGGGCAAGGTGCGCGAGATCGGCTCGTCGAACTTCACGGGCGCGCAGGTGCGCGAGGCGGACGAGGTCGCGCGCGAGCGCGGCTACTCGCCGTTCGTCTCGGCGCAGAACGAGTACTCGTGGCTCGAGCGCGACGCCGAGGCCGAGCTCGTGCCGGCGCTCGCCGAGCTCGGACTCGGGCTGATCCCGTACTTCCCGCTCGCGAACGGTTTGCTGACGGGCAAGTACCGGCGCGGCGAATCCGCGCCGTCGGGGACGCGCCTCGCGGGCCGGCTGCCCGACGACGACGCGACCTGGGCGCGGGTCGAGGCGCTCGAGTCGTTCGCCGCCGCCCGCGGGCTGACGCTGCTCGACGTCGCGATCGGCGGGCTCGCGGCGATGCCGACCGTGTCCTCCGTCATCGCCGGCGCGACGAAGCCCGAGCAGGTGCGCGCGAACGCGGCCGCGGGGGAGTGGGTGCCCTCGGCGGACGAGCTGGCCGAGCTGCGTGGGCTCTGAGCTCTGGGAAGAGCTGGCGCCGCGCTGGGAGCGCGGGCGCGAGCTGCTCTGGGACTCGGCGCGAGCGGTGAGCGAGTGGCTCGTCGACCGGCTCGATCCGCAGCCGGGGCAGACGATCCTCGATCTGGCCGCAGGCACGGGCGAGACGGGCTTCCTCGCCGCGTCGCGTCTCGGCGGCGAGGGGCGGCTGATCTCGAGCGACCTTTCGCCGCAGATGGTCGACGCCGCGCGCCGCGTCGCCACGCTGTTCGACGTGACGAACGCCGAGTTCCGCCTGCTCGACGGCGAGGCGATCGAGCTGCCGGACGCGAGCGTCGACGGCGTGCTCTCGCGCTTCGGCTACGTGTTGAAGGGCGATCCGCCGCCGGCGCTACGCGAGGTCCGCCGCGTGCTGCGCCCCGGCGGCCGGTTCGCGTTTGCGGTGTGGGCCGAGCGCGGGCGGAACCGCTGGATGACGGTGCCGGCCGAGGTGATGGTCGAGCGCGGGCACCTCGCGCCGCAGTCGGAGTCGGAGGTGCGGCTCTCCGAGCGGCGTAATCCCGAGTCGATTTCGCGGCTCCTCCGCGACGCCGGCTTCGGCGAGGCGGAGATCGAGGAGATGCCGGTCGCCTACCGGTTCGCGAACGCGGAGGAGCTCTGGTTCTTCGTCAGCGAGCTGCGCGGCCCGGTCGCGCTCGCGCTCGAGAAGCTCGACGCGGGCGAGCGCGCGGCGGTGCGCGAGGAGATCGAGTGCCGCGCGGATCGCGCCGGCGGCGGCTTCGAGCTCGGCGGCGTCAGCCTGAACGTCGTCTGCTCGTCGCTACGATGACCGCCGTTCGGGCGCCTTGGCCGAGTGCAGAGGCGCCGCTTGTCGGCGCCTCCTTTGAGGATGTCCGGGCTTCGCTCGGGCATCCGTGCAATACCGCGTCGCTACGATGACCGCCGTTCGGGCGCCTTGGCCGAGTGGTTAGGCAGCGGCCTGCAAAGCCGTTTACAGCGGTTCGAGTCCGCTAGGCGCCTCCTTGATCAGGACGGTCTGGCTCGACAATCCGCCGGTGAACGCCGTCGGCCCCGCGATCGCGGGCGCGATCGAGAGCGCGCTCGACGACCTCGGCGGTGCGCGCGTGCTCGTTCTGCGCGGCAAGGGCGACCGCGCGTTCTCGGCCGGTGCCGACATCGCCGGCTTCAAGGACTCGGACGGCGGTGCGCGATCGATCCAGCGGCTCGCCGACCGGCTCGAGGCGGCGCCCGTGCCGGTCGTCGCCGCGATCCACGGCTACTGCCTCGGCGGTGGGCTTGAGCTCGCGCTCGCGTGCGACCTGCGCCTCGCGCACCGAGACGCGCAGCTCGGCTTCCCCGAGGTCAACCTCGGCCTGCTGCCGGGCGGCGGCGGCACGCAGCGCGCGCCGCGCTTCGTCGGCCCCGGGCGCGCGAACTGGCTCGTGATGTCGGGCGAGCGCATCGGCGCCGAGCAGGCGGAGCGGTGGGGCCTCGTGGAGCTCGTCGTCGACGATCTCGACGCGGGCATCGAGCAGATCGCGGGGAAGCTCGCCGCCCAGAGCCCGAACGCGCTGCGCGAGATCAAGCAGCTGCTGCGCGCGACGCGCGACGAGCGAAGCGACGAGCTCGAATCGCTCGCGTTCGCACGCTGCCTCGCCTCGGACGACGGCAAGGAGGGCGTCGCCGCGTTCCTCGAGAAGCGCGTGCCGCGCTGGGCCGGTCGCTGAGCGGCGCTACGCGACGGTCGAGGACGAGATCGCTGCGACTGCGTAGGCGAGCTCCATCCGGTCGCCGGTGCCGTTTCGGCAGGTGCGGCTGTCGATCGGGAGGCGGCGGCGCCTGTGTTGTTCGGGTAGGGCGGCGCGGTGGGAGGGTGGGGAGCGCGGAGCGCTCGGTATCGCGATTCCGTGCTGGTTCGTGAACTGGACTTCGCCGTCGTCGCCGAGCTTCACCGAGTAGCCGCGCTCGTGCACGAGCCGGTGGTGGCGGCGGCAGAGCGTGAGGAGGTTGTCGAGGTTCGTTTCGCCGCCCTGGCTCCAGTGTTTGACGTGGTGTGCGTCGACGAAGCGTGTGCGATCGCAGCCGGGGAAGCGGCAGCCGCGGTCGCGTGTGTGGAGGGCGCGGCGGAGCGCGGGCGAGACGGTGCGGCGCTTGCGGCCGAGCGACAGCACGTGACCATCGCGCTCGTGCAGCTCGACCAGGGAGGCGTCGCAGGCGAGCCGCCGCGCCGTCTCGGCGGCGAGCGGCCGGCCGTCGACGAGCTCGCAGCGGCCGTCCGCGTCGTCTGCGAGCACCTGCGCATCGACGTGGACGACGATCTGGTGGCGCTCGCCGCCGCTGCGCTTGCCGTCGCTTGCGAGCGCGATGTCGGCCATCGCCAGGAACGCCTCGGCGTTCGTCACCGGCGCCTCCACCCGGTCCGGTGACGTTTCGACGCGGCGCTCGCGCAGTGCAGCCCGCCCTGCTTCGAGTGCGCGCAGAACGAGCGCGCCCTCCTCCGCCGGGAGACGCGCACGGAGCGACAGCGAGCCGTCCTCTGTCCAGAACCAGTCGACGAACTCTTGCTCCTGCTGCTCGGCGGCGTCCTCGCGCGTGACCCGTTCGTAGGCGGCCACCGCCCGTTGCAGCTGCGAGGCGGTCATCACCTCGGCCAGCTCGATCAGCTTCGCCTCGTTCCCTGCGTCGGCGACGCGCACGAGCGTGCCCACCTTCGCGTAGGAGAGCTCGCCGCGCGCGAACGCCGCGTGGACGAGCGGCAGCTCGTTCAGGCGCGCCGCGATGCGTTCGTGCTCGCGCGCCTGCCGGGGCAGGAGCGAGCAGCGCCAGGCGAGCCAGGCGGCGAACGTCGTTCCGTCGCCCGCCCAGTCGAGCCGTCGCTCACACTCGCCGGCGAGCTCGATGAGCCTGCAGAGGCCGGCGTCGAGATGGGCGGCCTGCGCGGCCAGCTCCTGCTCGAGCTCGTCGTTGGTGAGCGACTGAGGATCCGACACGAACATATGTTCGTAGCTTACCCGCCCCGCCGGACGACACAGCTCTAGTTGAGCTTCGGGTCGTACGGCATCGTCGCGATGAGCGCGAACTTGCCGCCCTTCCGGTGCAGCACCGTGCGCCAGAGCTCGTCGGGATCGGGCGCGAACGCGTCGTCGGGCTCGGCCGGGACGACGATCCAGGACGACTCGTCGAGCTCCGCCTCGAGCTGGCCGGGTCCCCAGCCGGAGTAGCCGGCGAAGACGCGCGCGCGGACGGCGTCGAGCTCCTCGAGCTCGCTCTCCGCCGCCATGAACGCGACGTTGCCGACGATCGCCGACTCGGGCTCGTCCTCGTGCTCGACGAGCACGACGACCGCCTCCGGCTGCACCGGCCCGCCGACGTAGACCCGCTCGCCCGCGCCCGGCAGCTCGGCGAGCTCCGGCACGGCGTCGACGACGAGCACCTCGGAGGGCCGCGAGAGCACGAGCCCCATCGCGCCCTCCTCGTCGTGATGGGTCATCAGGACGACGGTGCGGCGGAAGTTCGGATCGTGGAGAAGCGGCGAGGAGACGAGCAGCTGGCCCTGGAGCGAGTCCGCGAATTCAGAGTCCACGAATTCAGCCTACGCTCAGCGCGGCGACACCCGCCAGGGCGACGCCGACGCCGGTCAGCTGGAGCGGCGTGAGCCGCTCGCCGAGCAGCGCTCGCGCGAGCACGAGCGTCGTCACCGGATAGAGCGAGCCGAGCACCGAGACGAGCGCGAGGAGGCCGTGGCCCGACGCGAGCGCGAAGAGCGCGTTCGCGGAGACGTCACAGAGGCCGATCGCCGCGACGGGAACGATCGCCTGTCTGCCGATGCGAAGGGGAGCTCGGAGGACGAGCGCGAGCACGAGCAGCGTCGTCAGCGATCCGATCCGCGCGCCGACGAGCGTCGAGAGCGCCGAGCCCTCGCGGCTGCCGAGCCCGAGGAAGTAGGTGAAGAGCCCGAGCGCGCCGGCGGCGAGCGCGGCGAGCAGGACCGCCTGCCCGCGCTCGCGCGCCTGCGCGCGCCGTTCCTCGGCCGACGCGAGCACGGCACCGCAGAGCGCGACAACGGCGCCGGCGACCGCGACGTGCGACGGCCGCTCGCCGGTCGCGAGCGAGATCGTGAACGGGACGACGGCGCCGCAGGCGACGATCGGCGAGACGATGCTCATCGTCCCGAGCGAGAGCGCGCGGTAGAACGCGGCGAGGCCGGTGCCGCCGCCGACGCCCGCCGCGAGCCCGAGTGCCAGCGAGCGCCCGTCGACCGCGCCGCCGCGGATCCCGAGCGCGACGAGGAGCGCGACGAACCCCGCCGACTGCGAGACGACGGTGACGGCGACCGTCGGCAGCCGCCGCGAGACGAGGCCGCCGCCGAAGTCGGCGGTGCCCCAGGCGACGGAGGACGCAAGGGCGAGGAGGACGGCGAGGCCGCTCACGGAGCGGAGATACCATTTCGGGCATGCAGCCGCTTCGGATCGGCGTTCTCGCCGTGCAGGGGAACTTCCGCGAGCACGCGGCCGTGTTGCGGCGTCTGGGCGCGGAGGTGGTCGAAGTCCGCCTGCCGGAGCAGCTCGACGGCCTCGACGGCCTCGTCATCCCCGGCGGCGAGTCGACGGCGTTCACGCGCCTCATGCGTCTCTACGGGCTCGACGAGGCGATCCGCGAGTTCGACCGGCCGGTGTTCGGCACCTGCGCGGGGATGATCGTGCTCGACCGCAACCACCTCGGCCTCGTCGACATCGCCGTCCGGCGCAACGCCTTCGGCCGCCAGGTCGCGTCGTTCGAAACCGAGCTCGCGCTCCCGGGCGAGACGATGCCGCTCCGGGCCGTGTTCATCCGCGCGCCGTGGATCGAGGACGTCGGCCCCGACGTCGAGGTGCTCGCCGAGGTCGACGGGCATCCGGTGCTCGCGCGGCAGGGGCGCTTCCTCGTCGCGTCGTTCCATCCCGAGCTCACCGACGACACACGGCTTCACGAGATGTTCTTGGAGGAGGTGGCAGGTGTCCGGGCATAGCAAGTGGTCCTCGATCAAGCACAAGAAGGGCGCGGCCGACGCGAAGCGCGGGAGGCTCTTCTCGAAGCTCACGCGCGCGATCATCGTCGCGGCGAAGGAGGGCGGCGGCGATCCGGCCGCGAACCTCGCGCTCCAGAACGCGATCGAGAAGGCGCGCTCGTACTCGATGCCGAAGGAGAACATCGAGCGCGCGGTCGCGAAGGGAGCGGGCGAGGGCGGTGACAGCGCCGCCTTCGAGGCGATCGTCTACGAGGGCTACGGCCCGGAGGGCGTCGCCGTGATCGTCGAGGCGCTGACCGACAACAAGAACCGCACCGCCTCCGAGGTGCGGCACGCGTTCACGAAGTTCGGCGGCTCGCTCGGAACGGCCGGCGCCGTCGCCTGGCAGTTCGAGCGGCGCGGCGTCGTCGTCGTCCCGGCCGCGGGCGTCGACGAGGAGGAGCTCTTCCTCGCGGCCGCCGACGGGGGCGCCGAGGACGTGCAGGCCGACGGCGACGTCTTCCAGGTGACGAGCGCGACGGAGAATCTCTCGGCCGTGCGCGAGGCGATCGAGGCGGCCGGCTTCGCGATCGAGTCGGCGGAGCTCTCGATGGTGCCGAAGACGACGGTCGTGGTCGAGGACGAGTCGGCGGCGAAGAGCGTGATGCGGCTGATCGAGGCCCTCGAGGACGACGACGACGTCCAAGAGGTGTACGCGAACTTCGACATCCCCGACAAGGTTCTCGAAGCAGTCGCTTCCTAGGGCATGACCGAGGCGGCCGTAACGGGCGCCGGCTACGGCGACGCGTTGCGATCGCGCGAGTTCCGCGGCCTGTTCGCGGGCCAGGCGATCTCGATCACGGGCACGAGCGTCGCCGCGGTGGCGCTCACCGTCCTCGTCTTCCGGCGGACCGGCTCGCCGTTCCTCTCGTCGCTCACCTTCGCGCTCGGGTTCGCGCCGTACCTGCTGAGCGGCGCGCTCCTCTCCGGGCTCGTCGACCGTGTGCGCCCGCGCCGGCTCGTGAACGCGTGCAGTCTCGCTTCCGCCCCGGTGGTGGCGGTGATGGCGTGGCCGGGGCTCCCGGTGCCCGCGCTGCTCACGCTCCTCTTCTGGCTCGGAACGCTCTCCTCGCTCGCCGGCGGCGCGCGCAACGCGCTCGTCCGGTCGACCGTCAGCGACGCCGCGTACGTGCCCGCGCGGTCGCTGATGAAGATCGCCGGGCAGACCGCGCAGATCGGCGGCAACGCCGTCGGCGGCGCGCTCGTCGTCGCGCTCGGCACGAGCGGGGCGATCCTCTTCAACGCGGGCACGTTCGTCGTCTCCTTCGCGCTCGTGCGGCTCGTCGTCGCCGATCACCCGAACCTCGGCACCGCCGGCCGCGCGAGCCTGCTGCGCGACTCGCTCGCCGGCATCCGCGACATCCTCGGGCGGCCGGCAATCGCCCGGCTGCTCCTGCTCGGCTGGCTCGTGCCGATGTTCTCGGTCGCGCCCGAGGCGCTCGCCGCGCCGTACGTCTCGGCGCGGCACGGCTCGGCGACTCTCGTCGGCGTGTGGCTGTGCGCGATCCCGCTCGGGACGATCGCCGGCGACGTCGCCGGCGTGCGCTTCGCCGGGCCGCACGTGCAGCGACGACTCGTCTTCGCCGTCGCGGCGGCCGGCTTCGTGCCGTACCTCGCCTTCGTGACGCGCCCGGCGATTCCGCTCGCGCTCGTCCTGCTGGTCCTGTCCGGCCTTGCCGGGATGTACTCGCTCGGCCTCGACGCGCGCGTCCGCGACGCCGCTCCGCTGCATCTCTTCCCCCGCGTGATGGCGCTGAACCAGGCCGGCCTGATGACGCTCCAGGGCGCCGGCTTCGCGCTGGCCGGCGCGGCCGCGGAATGGATCGGCACCGGGCGGGCGATCGCCGTCGCCGGCTGCTGCGGCCTGGCGGCGACGACGTTCCTCGCGCTCTTTGGTCGCAAAACGGCCACGGCCGTGCGCGACTCCTCGAACCCCGTGGCAGGCTAGCCCGGTGCCGTCCGGCCACCTCCCTACGATGGCCGCCGTGAACGAAGCCCACTTCGGGGAGATCGAGCGGACCCTGCTCTGTATCTCGGGTGCACGCCAACGCGCGGAGCGTGCCCTGAAGACCATCTCCAAGGACGGCGCCGAGCCGCACCTGATCGAGGCGCTCGAAGAGGCCGAACGTGAGCTCGACGAGATCCAGCGGCGGCTGATGCAGCACACGTACTTCGCGGTGCCGAAAGAGCAGCTGACGCTCTAAGCGCCGTGGCGCTCTCGGGCGAGGAGATCCGGGCCCGGCTCTCCGCGTTCGCAGCACGCTGGAGCGTGTACGAGGGATCGGAGCGTTCCGAGGCGCAGACGTTCCTCACCGAGCTGTTCGAGTGCTACGGCACGAAGCGCTCCGACGTCGCCCAGTTCGAGGCACCGCAGGCAGGGCGTTTCCTCGACCTGATCTGGCCACGTGTGTGCCTGATCGAGATGAAGGCTCCCGCCGAGGCGAAGCGGCTCGCGAAGCACCGCGACCAGGCGCTCGACTACTGGCGGAACGCCGCCGATCTGGCGACCAACACGCCGGCGCCGCAGTGGGTCGTGCTCTGCGCCTTCCGCAAGCTGGAGATCTGGGAACCGGGTCAGTTTCCGGGCGGGCCTCGGCTTGCACTCGATCTGATCGACCTGCCCGACCAGTACGACGCGCTCTTGTTCCTTGCAGGCCGAGATCCGGTCTTCGCGGGCGGCCAGGCGGCGCTGACGCGCGAGGCCGTCGTCCACCTCGTCGATCTCTACGAGCGATTGAAGGAACGCCAGGCAGCCGATCTCGACGTACTCCGCGACTTCCTGCTCCAGTCCGTCTGGTGCATGTTCGCCGAGGATCTCGGTCAGCTTCCGGAGCACCGATTCACGGTGATCGTCGAGGAGCTGATCGCGAACCCGCAACGGTCGAGCCTCGACGATCTCGGCGATCTCTTCGGCGCCCTGAACGATCCGGACGCCGCCTCACGCGAGCACGGCATGTACGCACGCGTGCCGTATGCGAACGGCGGGCTGTTCGAGCGGCCTGCGCGCGTGCATCTCGAGACCGACGAGCTGGAGCAGCTGCGCCAGGCGGCGGGCTTCCAATGGCATGAGGTCCAGCCGTCGATCTTCGGCTCGCTGCTCGAGGGCGGGCTCGGTCACGAGCGCCAGTGGGCTCTCGGCGCGCACTACACGCACGAAGCCGACATCCAGAAGGTCGTCCAGCCGACGATCGTCGAACCGTGGCGCGAGCGGATCGAGAGCCTCGACAAGCACGCGGATGCCGTGGCGGCACAGAACGACCTGCTCAACTACGTCGTTCTCGATCCGGCCTGCGGCTCCGGCAACTTCCTCTACGTCGCCTATCGCGAGCTGCGTCGACTCGAGAAGCGCCTTCACGAACGCGAGGTCGAGCTGCGCAAGAAGGCCGGGCTCAAGGAGCAGGGTTCGCTGAGCCTTCACTTCCCGCTCCAGAACATGCGGGGAATCGAGATCGAGAGCTTCGCGGTCGCTCTGGCGCGCGTGACGCTCTGGATGGGACACAAGCTCGCGGTCGACGAGCTCGAGCTCGACGAGGCGACGCTGCCTCTCGCGGATCTCTCGGGGATTCAGATCGGCGATGCGTTGCGGATCGACTGGCCGCGGGCGGACGCGATCATCGGCAACCCGCCGTTCCACGGATCGCAACAGATGCGGGCCGTGCTCGGGGACGACTACCTCACGTGGCTCTCACTCCAGTTCAAGGTCGGCGTTAAGGACTACTGCGTTTACTGGTTCAGGAAGGCCCAGGACAGTCTTGCGCCGAACGGCCGAGCTGGCCTTGTGGGAACGAGCTCGATCAGCGAAAACCGCGCAAGGGGAGTCAGCCTCGACTACATCGTCAAAGGTGGTGGGTCCATCGTGTCGGCTGTGTCTCGCCAGCCGTGGCCCGGCGATGCCGTGGTGAGCGTGAGCATTGTCAATTGGGTTAAGCGACCCTCCTCGGGAGTCGTGTCAGCGCGCCTCGACGGGAGAGAGGTGTCAGCGATCACGGCCAGCCTCAAGTCCGAAGGGGCAAACGTCGAAACCGCCCAGCGATTGAAGGCAAATCGGGGTCGGGCGTTCATGGGTCCCACCCCGACGGGGGACGGGTTTGTCCTTGACCGCGTTGAAGCGCTCGCGCTCATCGCACATGACATCACGTACGCGAGGGTCGTGCGTCCGTTTCTGATCGGCGATGACATTGCGGCAAATCCAGGGCAGGACCCCTCGCGCTACGTGATCGATTTCAATCAGATGTCGCTCGAGGAGGCGATGCAGTTCCCGCTTGCGCTCGACGTCGTTCGTGCCCGTGTCAAGCCTGAACGTGACCGCGCAAACCGCGAGCCGAACAGGTCCCGCTGGTGGCAATTCGAGCGCCCTAGACCGGCGATGCGCGCAGCGATTTTGCCGCTACGTCGGTTCATCGCCGGAAACGCCCAAGGTAAGCGAATTCTCTTTGCATGGTACGAGCCGGAGGTCTGTCCGAGTAACCTCACGAACGTCTTTGCCCTTGAGGACGATGCTTCCATCGGAATCCTATTGTCCAAGACGCATCTAACGTGGGCGCGTCGCCAGTCATCCACACTCCGCGTTGACATCCGATACACGCCGACATCTGCATTCGAGACGTTCCCGTGGCCCAGTGGAGACCTCGTCGACGTAGCAAGCGCGGCGAAGTGTCTCTACGACCGAAGGAGTGAGATCTGCATTGACCAGGCCATCGGTCTGACCAAGCTCTACAACCAGGTCGACGAGGGAGCATGGGCCGACCTCCGCGACCTGCATCGCGAGCTCGACGAAGCCGTTGCCGCGGCCTACGGCTGGCCGCGCTCCATCGCCCACGATCCGGACGAGACAAACCGGCGCCTGCTCGAGCTCAATCGGGCGATTTCGGCCGGCGAGATCCCGTACGACCCGTTCTGAGTCGGAGCGAGTACCGTTCAGCTGATGGTGATCGTCGCATCCGAAGAGGCACGCGAGCTCATCGCCGAGCAAGGCGGCCGGCTCTACGTCTTCGTCAAGGCTGGTCGCTGCTGCGGCGGCACGAAGATGCTCGCCGCGAAGACCGCGGTGAAGGACGACGGGGAATACGCGTCCGTCGGCACGGCCGACGGCTTCGAGCTCTTCTTTCCGCATGACGCTCGTCTCCCCGCCGAGCTGCGCGTCGAGGCGCGCCGTTTCCCACGCCGCATCGAGGCGTACTGGGACGGCTGCGCCTGGGTCGTCTGAGCGATGGCGCTCGACCGCCCACAGATCGACAAGCCGGCAGGCGACATCCCGTTCGAGCTCGGGATCGAGGACGTCGTCGCCGGTGACGGCGCGGAGGCGGTGAAGGGGAGCAAGGTCGCCGTGCACTACGTCGGCGTCGCGTTCTCGACCGGCGAGGAGTTCGATGCGTCGTGGAACCGCGGCGAGCCGTTCCGCTTCAAGCTCGGCGCAGGCAACGTCATCCCCGGCTGGGACGCGGGCGTCGCCGGCATGAAGGTGGGCGGACGGCGCAAGCTGACGATCCCATCGGCCATGGCATACGGGGCGCGCGGGGCCGGCGGCGTGATCAAGCCGCACGAACCGCTCGTCTTCGTCGTCGACCTGCTCTCCGTCGACTGAGCCCGCCCCCGCGGGCAGGAACGTCCGGGTGGGTGCCTAACCTCTCGACGTGAAGGTTCTCGGCATCGATCCAGGGACGGCTGCTTGCGGGTACGGGATCGTCCAAGAAAGCGACGGGCGCCTCCGGGCCACCTGCCACGGCTGGTGGCGCACGGAGGCTTCGGAGCGGGTCGAGACCCGGCTGCACACGATCTTCGCCGGGGTGCAGGAGCTCATCGCCGCGCACGCCCCGGATGCCGTCGCCCTGGAGGAGTCGTACGTCGGCGCAGACGCCCGCATCGCACTCTCTGTCGGTCAGGCGCGCGGAGCCGTGCTCGTCGCCGCGGCGTCCGCCGGCGTTGAATGCGTCGAATACGCACCGGCGCTCGTGAAGCAGAACGTCTGCGGCTACGGCCGCGCCGACAAGGCCCAGGTGCAGCGGATGGTGAAGGTGATCCTGAGCATGCCCGAGCTGCCGACGCCGCATCACGCGGCCGACGCGCTCGCGGTTGCGATCTGCCATGCGATGCGTCCGGTGCGCCTCCTCGAGGCGATCGCATGATCTCGCGCCTGCGCGGGACGGTCGCTGCGCGGACGGCGGCCGGGCTCGTGCTCGACGTCGGCGGCGTCGGCTACCTGCTCGCCGTCACGCCGCGCATCTCGGCGCGGGTCGGCGACGAGGCGACCGTCGAGACGTACCTCCACGTCCGCGAGGACGCGCTCCAGCTCTACGGGTTCGCGAACGCGGAGGAGCGCGCGCTCTTCGAGCTGCTGCTCGGTGTGACGGGAATCGGGCCGAAGGTCGCGCTCGCGATCGTCTCCGGCTCGCCGCCCGCCGAGCTCCGCCGCGCGATCGCACGCGACGACACCGCGCGCTTCGAGGCGATCCCCGGCATCGGCCGCAAGATCGCGCAGCGCGTCGTGCTCGAGCTGAAGGAGAAGCTCGCGAGCTACGGCGCCGAGGACGGCACCCAGCAGGGAAGCGTCGTCGCACGCGACGCGCTCGTCGAGCTCGGCTGGTCGGTCGTCGACGCGGAACGCGCGCTCGCCGGCGTCGACGACGCGCTTCCGGTCGAAGAGCAGGTGCGCGCGGCGTTGAAGCAGGCCGCATGACCGAGCTGCTCACGGCGGCGATGCACGACGGGGCGGAGGAGGAGCTCGAGCGCACGCTGCGTCCGGCGACGCTCGCCGACTTCGTCGGGCAGGAACGCGTGAAGGAGCAGCTCCAGGTCGCACTCGAGGCCGCGAAGGCGCGCGGCGAGGCGCTCGACCACCTGCTGCTCGCGGGGCCGCCCGGGCTCGGCAAGACCTCGCTGGCGCAGATCGTGCGGCGCGAGCTCGGCGTCGGCATCCGCCAGGTCGCCGGGCCGGCGCTCGAGCGCAAGGGCGACATCGCCGCGATCCTCACCTCGCTCGAGCCGCGCGACGTGCTCTTCGTCGACGAGATCCATCGCCTGAACCGCGCGATCGAGGAGATCCTCTACCCGGCGCTCGAGGATTTTCGCCTCGACATCGTCGTCGGCCAGGGACCTGCCGCCCGCACGCTCACGCTCGACCTGCCGCCGTTCACGCTCATCGGCGCGACCACGCGCACCGGCCTGCTGACGACGCCGCTGCGCGACCGCTTCGGCATGACGTTCCGCCTCGACCACTACACGACCGACGAGCTCGCCGCGATCGTGCGCCGTAGCGCGCGCATCCTCGGCGTCGAGGTCGCCGACGACGCCGCCGACGAGATCGCGCGCCGTGCGCGCGGCACGCCGCGCATCGCGAACCGCATCCTGCGGCGCGTGCGCGACGTGGCCGAGGTTCGCCATGCGGGCGTCGTCACGAGCGAGATCGCCGACGAGGCGCTCGAGCTGCTCGAGGTCGACGAAGCCGGCCTCGAACGGTTCGACCGCGAGCTGCTGCGGGCGATCGTCGAGAAGTTCGGCGGCGGCCCCGTCGGCCTCTCGACGCTCGCGATCGCACTCGGCGAGGAGGCAGACACGATCGAGGACGTCTACGAGCCGTTTCTCCTCCAGCTCGGCTTCCTCCAGCGGACGCCGCGCGGCCGCGTCGTCACCGAGCTCGGCCGCGGGCACGTCGGGGTGATGGCCGAGACGACGAGGCTGTTCTAAGCTGGTGTCGTGAGTCCCGCGCCCGACGTCTTCGTCCTCCGGCGCGTCTCTCCGGGCCGCTTCGTCCACCTCGGCGGCGAAGGCCGCGGCGAGGGCTGGGCGGGCATCGTCGAGTCGTCGCTGGACGAGGACGAGGCGGTCGCCCAGGCGCTCCGGACCGTGCGGCCGGTGCGCATCGAGCGCAGCTCCGCCGAGCGGATCTTCGGCCCGTACTACGCCCGCTCGGCGGTGATCGTCCCGGTCAGCCAGGACGCCGTCGTCGTCTTCGGCTCGCGCGACGGCTCGATCGCGGCCGACGACGAGACGCTCACCGCCGCCGCGGGCGAGGCGAACGACTCGCTCGAGCCGGCGGGGAACGCGAAGCAGCTCGCCGACGAGCTCGAGCTGCTCGAGGCCGTCCGCGCGGCGGTCGCCGTGCAGCCGTACCCGGTCGACGAGGCGATGGAGGCGCTCGCCGGCGTCGCCGCGGAGATGCTCTCGTGCGAGCTCGGGATCATGTACCTCGCCGACGGCGAGCGGCTGGCCGTGGCCGAGCGCGGCTGGTCGCTGACGATTCCGGTCGACGACGTGATCGTCTCGCTGCGCAACGTCCTCGGCGGCAGCGCGTTCCCGTTCTGCGTCCAGGACGCGCGGACCGCTCCGCCGCCCGGTGCGCTCGTTCGCGACGAGGGAATCCGCTCGTACTACCTGCTCGAGCTGACGGGTCTCGCGCGCGGCGTGCTGCTCGTCGCGCACACCGACCTCGTGCCGCGCGGGTTCACGCAGCTCTGCCGCCGGCTCGGTGCGCGCGTCGCGGAGGTGGCCTCCGCCGTGCTCGGCGTCGGCCTCACGCGGGAGTGGACCGCGACAGAGTCGGCGCGACTCCAGTCCGAGTTCGCAGCAATCGAATCGCGATAGGCGCTGTGAGGAGCGCCATCACGTCGAACCAGACGTAGCCGGACGCGACGCCGCTCGGCGGATTGCCGTCCGCGATGCCGAGTCCCGGCAGCGCGCGCTCCCAGCGCCACGTGCCGAGGGCCGTCCCGTAGAACTCGAGGCCGGCGACGACGAGGAACACGCTCGCGTAGAGCGCGCGGTTCCGCGAGCGCCAGAGGAAGACGAGCAGCAGCGGCACGCCGACCGCCCCGGCGACGTCGCGGCGCGGCAGGACGGTCAGCCCGAGCAGTCCCCACGTCGCCGCGCCGAGCGCCGCGACCGCGACGAGCGCGCGAACGTGCCGGCGGAGGGCGGTCGCGAACGAGAGCCCGGTGAGGTAGACGATGCCGTGGGCGGGCGGCACGAAGAGCGGCAGGTTGTGCAGCCGGTAGTGGTAGACGCCCCAGACGAGGGAGCCGGTGATCTCGCCGATCGTCGCGAAGCAGACGACGCCGGCCACCTGCGCGCGCCGGTCGAGGCTCGCGCGCGCGAGGCACGCGAGGAGGACGGCCCAGGTGAGCGCGCCGAGCGCGAGCTGCTCGTGGAACGAGGCGAAGTGGTCGGCGGCGAGGAGCGCGGCGAGGTAGCCGGCGCCGCTTACGGCCGTGAACACGTTGCGTCCGCTCCGGGAAGGCGACGCAGACGGAGCGCCGGCAGAGCCGGCACTCCTGAGGGCCGGCGCCGACAAGCGGCGCCTCAGCCCTTGTACTGGAGCTCGTGCCACGACGGTACCGGCGCCAACTCGAGGAGCGGCCGCCCGCCGTCCGGGTGCTGGTAGGCGAATTCCGCGTCGGCGTCGTCCCAGACGATCTCGAGGGCGCCGCGCTTCACCTGGTGGTCGAGCCACGCGCCGCGGAAGACGAGCTTGCGCAGCCAGTAGACGAGCGACTCGCCGCCGACGAGTGCGACGCGCTCCCAGTTGCGCGCGAGGTAGCGGCCGAGGCGCGACTCGGGATCGTCGATCAGCCCGTGGGCCGCGAGCGCGACGAGGTCGGCGGTCTCGTCCTCGTCGAGCTCGTTCGCCTCGACGAGGCCGAGCTTCACCGCCGCGCCGACGACACGCTGCTCGAAGTCCTCCGCGTTGAAGCTGAACCGGTAGCCGAGGAACTCGACGATGTAGTCGTCGCCGGAGGTGTAGTTGGTATCCGCCATGCGCTCGCCTCAGGATAACTACGGTTCCGAGGATGGTCGGATCAGCTCCGCTCTGGCAGCGCGCGATCGTGCTGCTGCCCTTCTACATCATCGGCGGCGGGCTCGTGCTCGGCGTCTTCATCCTGCTCGGCCGCGCGCTCGTCGACTCGATTCGTGAGAGTGGACACAAGCGGTGGGTCCTCGCGGGGCTCGGCCTCCTCGTGGTCGCCGTCGTCGTGCTGACCTATCTCGGCGTGAATCTGCCGAAGGAGGAGTGACGCGCGTCAGAGGATGACGACCGGCGTTCCGACCTTGACGCGCTGGAAGAGCCACTCGGCATTCGGCACCTGCATGCGGATGCACCCGTGCGACTCCGAATAGCCGATCGACGTCGGCTCGTCGGTTCCGTGGATGCCGACGCCGGGCACCGACAATCCCATCCACCGTGTCCCGAGCGGATTGTCCGGCCCGGGCGGAACCGGCTGGAGGCCTCGCGCCCACGCGTCGTAGGTGGGCGGGTACCACCACGGGTTCTTCTCCTTGACGACGATCCGGAACACGCCCTTCGGCGTCGGGTAGATCGCCTGTCCGGTGGCGACCGGGAACGTGCGGACGAGCTTGTGCGTCGAGTAGAGCCGGAGCGTGTTCGTCGCCCGCGTGACGACGATGATCGCTCCGAAGCTCGTCGACGAGACCTTCGGCTTGACGGCGTCCATCAGCAGCACGAGCGGCCGGCGCGACCCGGTGGCGACCTCCTGCCCGATCGCAGCGCGGAGCGTCGGCTGCTCGACGGCGAGGCCGTCCTTGCCGCTCCGGATGACCGGCCCGGCCGCAGTCGCACCGACGACCTTCGCCGCCTGCGGCGCGCGGTCGTAGCGCTTCGCAAGCTTCGCGACGTAGCCGTCGACTGCCTGCGTGTCGTACGAGACGTGCAGACCGATGCGCGTGTGCGCCCTGGCGTCGAGTGCGCTCGTGAGTGCGCGCCCGAGGCTCGCCTGCGCGCCGAGCCTCGAGGGCGAGACGGTGATCGTGGTGCCGCGATAGGCGATCGAGATCGGACGGTCGAGCGCATCCTGGATGAGATTGCGCGCCGGCTCCATCGTCAGCCCGCCCACCTGCGCCCCGAAGACGCGGACGCCGGGAGCGATCAGCTGCAGGCGCTCGGCGGCAGGGGCGCCCGCGCAGGCGACACCGGCGGCTGCGAGCAGCGCGGCGAACGAGCGGAGCACGGGGGGCGAATTGAACCAGAAGTCCCGAAATGCCTGCAACGTCCGGTCATCTCCGTACCCTCGATCGTCCATGCAGAACGGGACCTGGACCCTGTCGCCGGCGCCCCCGGGCGTCGTTCAAGCCCTCGCCGCGGAGCTCGGAATCAGCCGGACGACGGCCGCCGTGCTCGTGCGCCGGGGTCTCGGCGACCCGGCGGCGGCGCGCGCGTTCCTCGAAGGCGCGCTGCCCGGCCACGATCCGTTCGCGCTCGGCGACATGGCGGCCGCCGTCGAGGCGGTCAGGGCCGCGGTCGCCCGCGGTGCGCGCATCTGCGTTCACGGCGACTACGACGCCGACGGCATCTGCGCCACCGCCCTCGCCGTGCTGCTCCTCCGCGAGCTCGGCAGCGAGCCGTCCTGGCATCTGCCCTCGCGCTTCGAGGAGGGCTACGGCCTGCACAGCCAGACGCTGACGCGCCTCGCGAGCGAGGTCGATCTCGTCCTCACCGTCGACTGCGGCATCACCGCCGTCGACGAGGCGGCGGCGGCGCGCGCGCTCGGGCTCGAGCTGGTGATCACCGATCACCACCGTCCCGACGGCGTCTTTCCCGACTGCCCGGTCGTCGCACCGCTCAAGGGCGACTATCCGTTCGCAGGGCTGTGCGGCACCGGCGTCGTCTGGAAGCTCGCCGAGGCGCTGCTCGGACCAGGCCATCCGTTCCTCGACCGTCACCTCGACGTCGTCGCGCTCGCGACCGTCGCCGACGTCGTCCCGCTCGTCGACGAGAGCCGTGCGCTCGCGCTCGCGGGCCTGCGCCGGCTGGCGCAGACGCAGAAGCCGGGGCTGCGCGCGCTGATGCGCGTCGCCGGCGTCGATCCCGCCGCGTGCGACGAGGGAGCGATCGGCTTCCGGCTCGCGCCGCGCATCAACGCCGCGGGGCGGCTGTGCCGGCCGGAGGCCGCGCTCGAGCTCCTGCTCACCGAAGACGACGACGACGCGATGCGTCTCGCCTATCAGCTCGAGGATCTGAACCGGGAGCGGCAGGTGGTCGAAGAGCGCATCCTGCGCGCCGCCGTCGCCGAGATCGAGTCGTGGCCGGCGGAGCGCCGAGCGCATCGCGGCTACGTCGTCGCCGGCGCCGACTGGCACGAGGGCGTGATCGGCATCGTTGCCTCGCGGCTCGTCGAGCGCTACGCGCGACCGGTCGTGCTGATCGCCGGCACGAAGGGATCCGGACGCGCGCCGGGCAGCTTCGACCTGCACGGTGCGCTCGTCGCGTGCGCGCAGTACCTCGAACGCTTCGGCGGCCACCGCGCCGCCGCCGGTCTCACGATCGCGGCCGAGAACATCGAGCCGTTCGCGCGCGCGTTCGCGTTGCACGCCGACGCCGTGCTCACCGACGACGACTTGCATCCGCGCGTCGCCGTCGACGCCATCGTCACGGGCCGGCTGCTCGGGTTGGAGCTGTGCGAGGAGCTCGCGCGGCTCGCTCCGTTCGGTCTCGGCAATCCGGGCGTCATGCTGCTCGTCGACGATTGCGAGCTGACGGAGCTCGGTACCGTCGGCGAGGGCAAGCACCTGCGCTTTCGCGTGCGCCAGCGCGGGCGCGACGCGGGCTCCGCGATCGCGTTCGGACTCGGCTCGCAGCTCGACCGCTTCCGTCAGCTCGGCCGCTACGACGTGGCGTTCCGGCTCCAGGAGAATCGCTGGAACGGCACCGTCGCGCCGCAGCTGGTCGTCCGGCGGATCTTCGACGCAGACGAGCGCTACGACGAGCTGCGCGAGTGGCTCGCGGCGCAGTGGCGCGCGGGCGAGGCCGCGTGGACGCCGGAGGCGCGTGCGGTGTTCGCCGAGCTCGAGCTCGACGGCGAGGGACCGAGGAGCCTTCTCGAGTCCGAGACGTTCCGGGCGCTCCTAAGTGCGGGCGACGAGCGCGAGCATCTGCGCGACGCGGCGTAGGCGGCGGATCTTTCGGCGGCGCCGAAGCATGGGCACGAAATGTTCAGCGAAAAAGCGGCGTTTCCTGCGTACACTGAATAGATGGCGGTACTCGAACGACACCAGGACCTCGTCGACGAGCTCCTTGCCGAGGTCGAGGACTACAAGCCGGATGCCGACCGCGAGCTCCTGACGCGGGCATTCGACTTCGCGGCGCGCGCCCACGACGGCCAGCTGCGCCGCTCCGGGCAGGAGTTCATCTACCACCCGTGGGGAGCGGCGAAGATCCTGGCCGGCCTCAAGCTCGACGAGCCGATCCTCGCGGCCGCGCTCCTCCACGACACGGTCGAGGACACCGACGTCGAGATCGACGACATCCGCGCCGAGTTCGGCGACGAGATCGCCAAGCTGGTGGAAGGCGTCACGAAGCTGACGCGCGTCCAGTTCCAGAGTCGCGAGATCGCGGAGGCCGAGAACTACCGCAAGCTCATCCTCGCGATGGCGGAGGACCTGCGGGTGATTCTGATCAAGCTCGCCGACCGTCTGCACAACCTGCGCACGATCGAGTACATGGGCAAGCAGACGCAGGTGCGCAAGGCGCGCGAGACGCTCGAGGTGTATGCGCCGCTTGCACATCGTCTCGGCATCCACGCGCTCAAGTGGGAGCTCGAGGATCTCTCGTTCCAGACGCTTCATCCGCGCAAGTACGAGGAGATCAAGCAGATGGTGTCGGAGCGCCGCACCGACCGCGAGGAGCACGTGCGCGAGGCGTCGATGGTGCTCCAACGCGAGCTCGAGAAGGCCGACATTCCCGCCGAGATCTCAGGACGCGCGAAGCACTTCTACTCGATCTACGACAAGATGGCGAAGAAGGGCCGCGAGTTCAACGAGATCTACGACCTGACGGCGATGCGCGTGATCGTCGAGCGCGACGGCGACGAGGGAACGCGCGACTGTTACGGCGCGCTCGGACTCATTCATTCGCTGTGGAAGCCGATGCCGGGCCGCTTCAAGGACTTCATCGCGATGCCGAAGTTCAACGGCTACCGCGCGCTGCACACGACGGTGATCGGGCCGCAGGGCAGGCCGCTCGAGATCCAGGTGCGCACGCGCGAGATGCACCAGACCGCCGAGTTCGGCGTCGCCGCGCACTGGTTGTACAAGGGCCGCAAGGCGCGCCGCGACGACGAGTGGACGACGTGGGTGAAGCAGCTGATGGACGTCGGCACGATCGACGAAGCAGACCCACGCGAGTTCATGAAGAGCTTCCGCACCGACCTCTTCGACGAAGAGGTGCACGTGTTCACGCCGAAGGACCAGGTGAAGACGCTGCCGGCGGGTTCGACGCCGATCGACTTCGCGTACGCCGTGCACACCGACGTCGGGCACCACACGGTCGGCGCGAAGGTGAACGGCCGCATCGTCCCGCTCCACTACCAGCTGAAGAACGGCGACCGCGTCGAGATCCTGACCTCCAAGCAGGACCGTGGGCCCTCGCGCGACTGGATGTCGCTCGCGAAGAGCTCGCGCGCGCGCAACAAGATCCGCCAGTGGTTCTCGCATGCGACGCGCGAGGACGAGGAGCACAAGGGCCGCGAGGCGCTCGAGCACGCGCTCAAGCAGCAGAACCTCCCGTACGCGAAGCTGCGCGGGTCGTCCGTCCTCGCGCAGGTGATCCGGGACTCCGGCTTCAAGAAGGCGGAGGACTTCTACGTCGCCCTCGGGTCGGGGAAGCTGCAATCCGGCGCGATCGTCAACAAGGTCATCCAGCGCCTGAAGACCGACCAGGTCGCCGAGGAGGCGCCGGTCGTCACGAAGGCGCCGAAGGCGCGCGAAGCCGTTTCGGGCACCGACATGGGCGTCGTCGTGCAGGGTGTCGAGGACGTGCTCGTGCGGCTCGCGAAGTGCTGCACGCCGGTGCCGGGCGATCCGATCGTCGGTTACGTCTCGCTCGGCAAGGGGATCACGATCCACCGCGAGGACTGCCCGAACGTGCGCGCGCTGCGGCGGCAGCCCGAGCGCTTCACGCCCGTCGAGTGGGACGGCGGCAGCACGAAGTCGTTCCGCGTGCAGATCGCGGTCTCGTCGTGGGACCGGCCGCGCCTCCTGGAGGACGTCGCCCGGACGTTCGCCGAGCACGGCGCGAACATCGTCTCGTACGGCGGGGTGGTCGAGGACCAGCTCGCGAAGAACTGGTACACGGTCGAGGTCGGCGACATCCAGTCGCTCCGCTCGCTCCTGAGCTCGCTGCGCTCGGTCGACGCGGTCTTCGACGCCTACCGCGTCACGCCGAGCTAGCGGCTCACGGCGTCCACGGCTCACCGGCCGTGTCCCAGCCGACGAGGCAGTGGGCGGCGATCAGCGCGGCGACGCGGTCGAGGAGCGCGGTGTCGTCGCAGCCGTCGGCGACGAGCTCGGCCACGCGCGCGCCCTCGTAGACGACGGGCAGCTGCACGCGCCGTCCGCGGTCCGGCTCGCCGGCCTGCGGCCCGGTCGCGAGCCCGCCGTCCTCCGAGAAGAGAATCGCGGCGAAGCTGCAGCCGCCGTGCCGGACGAGCGTTTCGACGACGCCGCGCAACGCGTCGTCGGCGTCGCCGGCGCGCTCGACGGCGGCCTCGATCTCCGCGAGCGCCGACGCGCTCATCCGTCGAAGGCGGCGATCTGGGTGCGGAAGCTCTCCGGGATCGGCACCGGCTTGCGGTCCGGGAGGCTGATCAGGACGACCGTCTGCGTCGCGGTCGCCATCAGCACGTCGTCTTCGTAGCGGTAGGCGGCGAAGTCGTAGGTGACGCTCGTCGTGCCGACGCGCTCGACGCGGACGAAGATCTCGAGCAGGTCGTCGAACCGCGCGGGCGCGTGGTACTCGACGTTCATCGCGCGCATCGCGAACTCGCCGCGGATGTCGAGGTGGCCGAGGTGGCGGTGGTACTCGGTGCGCGCGAGGTCGAAGTAGGGCATGTAGCGGCCGTAGTAGACGACGCCCTGGGCGTCGGTGTCGGAGAACCCGACGCGCGCGAGCGCCGCGTAGCGAAAGGGCGGCTTGCGCTTGGTCTCGTGCCCGAGCTCGATCACGAACGGATCACCGAGATGACCTCGTCGCGCTTGCGCTCCATCAGCTCCTGCGAGCGCGCCTCGAGGTTCAACCGCAGCAGCGGCTCCGTGTTCGACGGCCGCACGTTGAAGTGCCAGTCCGCGGCGTCGACCGAGAGGCCGTCGAGGTGCGACACCCGGCCTTCGGGCCCGAAGCGCTCCTTCAGCTCCTGGAGCTTGAGCGCGACGTCGGCCACCGGCGTGTTGACCTCGCCGGTCAGGAAGTACCGCTCCCGGTACGGCCCGAGCACCTCCGACAGCCGGCCGCGCCGCGAGACGAGCTCGAGCATGAGCAGAAAGGGGATCACGCCCGAGTCGGCCTGCGAGAAGTCGCGGAAGTAGTAGTGCGCCGACACCTCGCCGGCGAAGACCGCGCCCTCGTCCCGCATCCGCTGCTTGATGAAGGAGTGGCCGACGCGGTTCACGAGCGGCTCGCCGCCCGCCCCCGAGATCGCCTCCGGCACCGCCCACGACGCACGCACGTCGTAGATCACCTTCCCGCCGGGCTCCTTCGCGAGCACCTGCTCGGCGAAGAGCGCCGTCACGAAGTCGCCGGGGACGAACTCGCCCGTGTCGTCGACGAAGAAGCAGCGGTCGGCGTCTCCGTCGTAGGCGACGCCGAAGTCGGCGCCCACCTCGCGTGTCTTCTCGAGGATGAACGCGCGGTTCTCGGGCAGGAGCGGATTCGGCTCGTGATTCGGAAACGAGCCGTCGGGCTCGAAGAAGCATCGGACGACCTCGACCTGCGGCAGCCGCGCGAGCACGGGCGGGAGCATGACGCCCGCCATCCCGTTCGCCGCGTCGACGACGACGTGCAGCGGCTCAATCGCCTCCGGGTCGACGAACGACAGCACCCGCGTGACGAATCCGTCCCAGACGTCCTCTTGCGAGACTCGGCCGCGCGCCGACTCGCGCCAGTCGCCGCGCACCGCCCGGTCGCGGACCTCGAGCAGCCCCGACTCGCCGCCGACGGGAAGCGCGCCGCGGCGCACGATCTTCATCCCCGTGTACTCCTTCGGGTTGTGGGAGGCGGTGACCATCACGCCCCCGTCAAGGCCGAGCTCGCCGACCGCGAAGTAGAGCATCTCGGTGCCGGCCATCCCGATCTCGACGACGTCCGCGCCGCCGTCGGCGGCGCCCTCGACGAGCGCCGCGGCCATCGACGGCGACGAGAGCCGCACGTCGCGCCCGACCGCGATCCGCCGCGGCTCGAACTGCTCGACGTACGCGCGCCCGACGGCATACGCGCCAGCCTCGTCGATCTCGGACGGGTAGAGCCCGCGCACGTCGTACGCCTTGAAGACCGCTGGCGACAGCATCAGCGCGAGAAGACTTGCTGCGCCTGCTTCGCCCAGACGGCGATGCCGGGACCGTCGAGGACGTTGCAGCCGCCGGCCTGGACCTCCGCCGGCAGCAGCTTCGCGAAGCTGTCGGCGACGAGCTGCACCGTCTCCACGTCCTCGGAGTCGAGCACGAAGGCCGCGGCGAGCTGCTCCTCCGGGCGGTGGAAGGCCTCGGTCAGCTCGACCCGGCCGACGTACGCGACCTTGATCACGTCGATCTGGTTCGCGAAGTCGATCACGGGCTGCGCGAACTCGTGCGGAACCTGGTCCGGCGTCGTGTCGAGCAGCGTGTGCTTGACCTGCACGAGCCGAGTCTACGCATCGAGGACGGCGCGGATCGCCTGTGACGACTCCTCGTCGGGCGACTCGGAGATCACCGTCGCCGGCCGCTCGAACCGTCCGAGCGCCTCGGCGAGCGGCTCCGCCCGCAGCGTGCCGGCGCCGTACGGCAGGTGCTTCGTCTCGTTGCGGTTCGCGAACTGGATGTCGGAGAAGTGGATGTGGAACGGCGCACCCGGCTCGAGGACGGCGTCCACCTTGGCGAGCGCCTCGACGAACGGCGGGGCGGTGGTGAACGCGCCGTCCGAGGTGGCGTGCATGTGCGCGAAGTCGAGGACGGGGCGGACCCAGCCGAGCCGTCGCGAGATCTCGACCACGTCGTCGGCCGAGCCGAGGTCGCGCACGCGGCCCATCACCTCGATCCCGAACGGCACCGCGCGGTCCTTGCCCTCGAGCCGCTCGCGCAGCTCGCCGAGCTGCTCGCAGACCGAGTCGATCGCCTCCTCGCGCGTGCGGCCGAGCAGGAAGCCGGGGTGGAAGACGACGAGCTCGGCGCCGGCGGCCTTCGCGATCCCGGCCGAGTGGTCGAGCATCCCGACCGCCATGTTGAGCTTCTTGCCGCGTTCCGCGTGGCCCATGAAGCCGGCGATCGGCGCGTGCACCGAGAGGACGATGTCGCGCTCGCGCGCGAGGGCGCCGAAGCGCCCGGCGAACGCGTAGTCCATCCAGAAGCGGCCTTCGAAGTCGATCTCGCAGGCCGTGTAGCCGGCGGCCGCCAGGAGCTCGACGGCGGCCTCGGGACTCTCCTGCGAGGGCACGCGCGCGGGGCCGAAATGCAGCTGGGAAGCCACCCGCGGGAGCGTACTGGCGTCGTCCGATTCCCTCTCTACCCTGACCCCCATGGCGTCCCGTCCTTCACGCATCGACCTGCTGGAGCTGGACATCGACCTCCGCCTGGCCGACCTCTGGCGCGAGGCCGCGGGCATCGGCGAATGGAGCCTGGACGTGGTCGCCGCCTTCATGCGGGCCGCCTACGGCAAGGGCTACTGCGACGCCCTGACCGAGGAGAATCCTGGCTCGCTGTGCGCCGATCACGGCTACCGCGTCCCGGAGCGGAAGCTGTCGCCGGCCGACGTCTGAGCCGCTCCCGGGCGGTTAGGCGCTAGACTGGCCGGCGTGACCGGTCGTACGCGCAGCCCGGCGCGGATCGTGATGGCACTCGCGGTCGCCGGGGTCCTGGCGGTGTTCCTCGTCTACACCGCAGTCGGCGGCTCCGAGCCGCTGCTCGAGCCGAGCAACCTGGCGGGCCACACGGGGAAGGTTTCGCTGACCGGCAAGGTCGTCGGCCACGTCCAGAAGTCGGGCGGCACGCTGCGCTTCAAGCTCCACAACATCCAGGGTGCGAGCGGCCTCGTCCCCGTCGTCTACCGCGGCGCCGTTCCCGATCTCTTCAAGACCGGGCGCGAGGTCAACCTCGACGGCCACCTCGACGGCTCCACGTTCGTCTCGACCTCGATGACGACGAAGTGCCCGAGCAAGTACACCGCGAGCCCGAGCAGTTCCGCATAAGTGGCTGACCTCGGAAGGGCGGCACTCGCCGTCAGCTTCGGGCTGGCGCTCTACGCAGCGTGTGCCGGCACGTACGCGGCGCTCGAGAAGCGGCGGCGGCTCGCCGACTCGGCCCGGAACGCGCTGGTCGCGTGCTTCTTCTCGACCCTTGTCGCCGCGGCCGTGCTCGCGCACGCGCTCGTCGAGCACAACTTCAGCTTCGTCTACGTCTACCAGCACACGAGCCGCGACCTCTCGACCGTCTACTCGCTGACGGCGTTCTGGGGCGGGCAGGAGGGATCGCTGCTCCTCTGGCTGCTCGTGCTGACGGCCTACGGGGCGCTCGTGGTGATGCTCAACCGCCGGCTGCTGCGCGACCTGATCGTCTGGGTCGTGCCGGTGATGGGCGCGATCGCCACCTTCTTCAGCTTCATCCTCGTCGCGGTCGCGAGCCCGTTCAAGACGCAGACGCCGCCGCTCGACGGACTCGGGCTCGTCCCCAGCCTCCAGAACCCGTACATGGTCGCCCACCCGCCGATGCTCTACCTCGGGTACGTCGGGTTGACGGTCCCGTTCGCGTTCGCGGTTGCCGCGATGATCTCGGGTCACACGGACGAGCGCTGGATCGTCGCCACCCGCCGCTGGACGCTCGGCGCCTGGATGTTCCTCGGCTTCGGGCAGATCCTCGGCGCGCACTGGGCCTACATCGAGGTCGGCTGGGGCGGCTACTACGGCTGGGATCCGGTCGAGAACGCGGCGCTGATGCCGTGGCTCGCGGCAACCGCGTTCCTGCACTCCGTGATGATCCAGGAGCGCAAGGGGATGCTGCGCGTCTGGAACATGATCCTCGTCGCGCTCGCGTACGAGCTCGCGGTGTTCGGCGACTTCATCACGCGCTCCGGCATCGTCAACTCGATCCACTCGTTCGCGCAGAGCTCGATCGGCGGCTGGTTCCTCGGCTTCCTGATCGTGACGACCCTGTTCTCGATCACGCTGATCATCTGGCGGCTGCCGCTGCTCAAGGCACGGACCAAGCTCGAGAGCGCGCTCTCGCGCGAGGCGACGTTCCTCTACAACAACCTGCTGCTCGTCGCTCTCTGCCTGGCCATCCTCTGGGGCGTGCTCTTCCCGATCCTGACGGCCGAGTTCCTCGGTCAAGCACGAACGATCGGGAGGCCGTACTACGACTTCTTCCTGCATGTCTTCGGGCTGCCGCTGCTCCTCTTGATGGGCATCGGGCCGCTGATCGCGTGGAGGCGCTCCTCGGTGCGAGCGCTGCTGAAGTCGCTCCGCTGGCCGATCGGCGCCGCCCTCGTCGCCGGGGCCGCGCTGATCGCGGCCGGCGCGGGCTCGTCGCATCCCGGCCTGATCGCCTACACGTTCTCCGCGTTCGTCCTCACGACGATCGTGGTCGAGCTCGTGCGAGGCACGCGGGCGACGGGCTCGCTGATGCTGCTGATCGGCCGCAACCGCCGCCGCTACGGGGGCTACATCGTGCACGCCGCAGTCGTGCTGCTCGCAATCGGGATCGCCGGGTCGAGCGCCTACCAGACGAACGTCGAGCGCACGCTGAAGCCGGGCCAGACGGCGAAGGTCGACGGCTACACCCTGACCTACAAGAAGCTCGAGACGATTCCGACGGTGACCGAGTCGGGCAAGCAGGTCGAGACCCGGGCGCTCCTCGGGCTCGGCGGTAGAGCGAAGGGCACGCTCGCGACGAGCCTGATCAACTCGACGCTGCTCGGCCCGTCGCACGCCGTCGGGATCCGTACCGACTGGCTGCGCGCGCAGGATCTGTACGTGATCCTCGAGCAGCAGAACGCGAACGGCTCGATCATCTTCCAGATCCTCGTCAAGCCGCTCGTCAACCTGGTCTGGCTCGCCGGGTTCGTGTTCCTCGGCGGGTCGCTCGTTGCGCTCTGGCCCGATGCCGCCGAGCAGCGGCGGCTCGTCGCCCGGCTCGCCCTCGCTCGAGGGTGACGGCGCTGGTACTGGGCGCGATCGTCGCCGTCGCCGCCGTCGTCCTCGTCTCGCTCCCGTTCCTGACGGGAACGGACGACGACCTGGATGTGCCGGACGAGGCCGCCGAGCGCCGGCTGGAGCTGATGGACGCCCGCGACCGGGCGCTCGCCGCGCTCAAGGAGATCGAGTTCGACCACGAGACGGGCAAGATCGACGACGTCGACTACCGCCGGCTCGTCGGGCCGCTGCGGCGGGCGGCGGCGGAGGCGCTCCAGGCGATCGACCGGCTAGCCGAGGAGGATCTGACCTAACAGGAAGACGTTGAGGCCGACGATCACGGCCGTGACGACGCCGGCGGTGAGGTTCGTGATCCGGCGGTTGACGAGCGGCCCCATCAGGCCGGCGTCGGCGGTGAAGCGCACGAGCGGGATGAGCGCGAAGGGAATCCCGAACGAGAGCACGACCTGCGAGATGACGAGCGTGCGCGAGGGATCGACGCCGATCGCAACGACGACGAAGGCGGGGATCATGGTCACGAGCCGCCGCACGCCGACCGGGATCCGCCGGCGGATGAACCCCTGCATCACCACCTGGCCGGCGAGCGTCCCGACCGCCGACGACGAGAGGCCCGATCCGAGCAGCGCGACCGCGAACACTGCGCTCGCGGTGGCGCCGAGGATCGGCTCGAGCGTCCGGTGGGCTCCTTCGAGCGAGGCGACGTTCGGGAGGCCGCTCTTGAAGAAGGTGCTCGCCGCCATCACGAGCATGGCGATGTTGATCAGGCCGGCGAGCGTCATCGCCATGAGCACGTCGATGCGCGTGTAGTGGAGCAGGCGTCGCGGTGACACGTCTGCGCCCGGAACGACGCGGTCCTGCGTCAGCGCGGAATGGAGGTAGATCACGTGCGGCATCACGGTGGCGCCGAGGATCCCGACCGAGAGCAGCACGGACTCGCTGCCCTCGAACTGCGGCACGACGGCGTGGTAGGCGGCGGCGTGGAGGTTCGGGTTCGAATAGAAGAGCTCGATCAGGTAACAGGTGCCGATCAGGCCGACGAGCGCCGCGATCACGACCTCGAAGGGGCGGAAGCCGAAGCGCTGGAGGCCGAGGATCGCGAACGCGGTGATGCCCGTGAGGAACGTCGACAGGAGCAGCGAGGTGTGCACGAGGAGGTGGAAGCCGATCGCGGCGCCGAGGAACTCGGCGAGGTCGGTCGCCATCGCGATCGCCTCCGCCTGCACCCAGAGACCGGTGACGGTGCGGCGCGAGAACCGCTCCCGGCAGATCTCCGGCAGGTTCCGGCCGGTGGCGATGCCGAGCTTCGCCGAGAGCGTCTGGATCAGCATCGCCATCAAGTTGGCGGCGACGATCACCCAGACGAGCGTGTAGCCGTACTTCGAGCCCCCGGCGATGTTGGTGGCGAAGTTGCCGGGGTCGATGTACGCCACGCAGGCGATGAAGGCGGGGCCGAGGAACGAGACGAGCCGGACGCGATGGCGGTGGAAGACCTGGTCGACCGTCCGCAGCCCGTCCGGGAGCTGAGGCTGCGTCGTCTCTCCGCTCGTCACGCAGAGAGTTTAGCCATGGCTAAACTTGTCTGACGAGGTGCAGGTCGGGCAGGTTGCGCCAGTGACCTGCGACGTCGAAGCCGTAGCCGGCGAAGAACTCGTCCGGGACGGTGAAGCCGGCGTACCGGATCGGCAGGTCGTCGACGAGCCGGCGGTAGGGGCGGTCGAAGAGGGTGACGGCGGCGAGCGACTCGGGCCCGCGCAGCGAGAGCGCACGCGTCAGGTAGTTGAGCGTCAGGCCCGTGTCGACCACCTCGTCGACGACGAGGACGTCGCGCCCGGCGATCTCCAGGTCGAGATCCTTGATGAACCTGATCCGGTCGTGCCCGCCCATCGCCGCCGAGCCGTAGCCGGAGAGCTCGACGAAGTCGAGGGCGTGGTGGATCGGCAGCGAGCGCGAGAGGTCGACGACGAACGGCACGCAGGCCTTCAGCGAGCCGACGAGGAGCGGCTCGCGGTCGCGGTAGTCGCGGGCGATCTCGGCGCCGAGCTCGGCCACGCGCGCGCGGATCTCGGCCGCGCCGAGGTAGACCTCGCCGATGCGCTCGTCGAGGGTCAGGAGGCCTTGCGGAGCCCGTAGCGGGCGGCGATCCGCTCGAAGTCCCGCTCGTAGAAGAGCTTGACCCGTACTTCGGGATAGAGCGCGCGCAACCGGCGCAGCTTCCTGTTCTTGCGTGTGACGAGCGACTGCTTCATCACGGTCACCTCGAGGTAGAGATCCTGCTCGGGGAGGTAGAAGTCGGGCGTGAAGGCCTCGACCACCCGGCCGTCTCCGTCGCGCTCGAGGACGAAGGTGTGCGGTTCGTACAGCCACGGCACGCCGTAGTAGTCGAGGATCTTCGCGTACTCGAGCTCCGCCTCGTTGACGAAGCGGGGCGGCGTCTCGCCGCGATATGCCTGGAAATGCCGTGTTTCCGTCGGCACTAGGGGCACCGTACCAATGCGGTCGGACGGCGTTTGCAGGGCTTTTCCTAGACTCCGCGCGTGGACGCCTTCACGATCGCGCACCTGTCGGACATCCACTGCGGCGGCGGCTATTTCGTTCCCGAGCTGATGAAGCGCGCGATCGCCGACATCAACGCGCTCGAGCCGGACATCGTCGTCTGCTCGGGCGACCTGACGACGTACGGGTTCAAGGAGGAGTTCGCGGAGGCGAAGCGCTATCTCGACCGGATCGCGTGCAAGTCGTTCGTCGTCGTACCCGGGAACCACGACTCGCGGAACGTCGGCTACGTGCACTTCGAAGAGCTCTTCGGCGCGCGCAACTCGGTGCTGCGGAAGGGCGGCGTCACCGTCGTCGCCGTCGACTCGACGGAGCCCGACCTCGACCACGGCCAGATCGGGCGCGGCCGGTACGGGTGGATCGAGGCCGAATTCGCCGAGCCGGCTGACCTGCGGGTGTTCGTCCTCCACCACCACCTGCTGCCCGTCCCCGGCACCGGCCGCGAGCGCAACATCGTCTACGACGCCGGCGACGCGATCGAATGCCTCCAGCGGGCGGGTGTGAACCTCGTGCTCTCCGGGCACAAGCACGTTCCGTATGCGTGGCGGCTCGAGAATCTGTTCGTGGTCAACACCGGCACCGTCTCGTCGCTGCGGCTCCGCGGCAAGACGAGGCCCTGCTACAACGTCGTCGAGGCGCACGGCTCGCACGTGGACGTGTGGCGCTGCTATCCGTTCCACGGCCGCGAGCGCATCATCCAGTTCGACCTCGAGACGCTCGAATTCGAGAAGTACACGGGGAAGATCGAGCGGGAGGTGACGACGCGCCAGTGAGAGCGGTTGCCCTGATAGACGGCGAGCACGTTCCCGAGGTCGTCCGCGAGGCGCTCGCGGAGCTGCCGTACGAGTGGGCGGGCGCGGTCCTCGTCGGCGGCTCGGAGAAGCTCCGCGGGACGGCGGACTACGGGGTGCCCCTTCTCGATTGCTTCCGCGACGGCTTCGGCGACGCCGAAGTCGTCGTCGACCTCTCCGACGACCCGGTCCTGACGCCGAGCATGCGCTTCCGCTGGGCGTCGCGCGCGCTCGCCGCCGGCCTGCCGTATCTCGGCGCCGACTTCCGCTTCGACCCGCCGCGCTTCGAGGAGATCGGCGTGCCCGCGATCGGCGTGATCGGCGCGGGCAAACGCGTGGGGAAGACGGCGGTCGCCGCCCACCTCGCCTCGCTCGCGGCCCGCGACCGCGACGTGGTCGTCGTGGCGATGGGTCGCGGCGGCCCGCGCGAGCCGGAGACGGTCGAGCGGCCGCCGACCGTCGAGGATCTCGTCGCGCTCTCGCGCGCCGGCCGTCACGCCGCCTCCGACCACCTCGAGCTCGCCGCGGTCTGCGGGCTGCCGACGATCGGCTGCCGCCGCGCGGGCGGCGGCCTCGCCGGCGCGACGTTCGTCTCGAACGTGGTCGAGGGCGCGCGGCTCGCCGCCGACCGCCGCCCCGACCTGATCGTGCTCGACTCGAGCGGCACGGCCGTCCCGCCCGTCGCCGTCGACCGGCGGGTGCTCGTCGTCGGGCCGCATCACTCCCTCGACTCGCACTTCGACACGTACCGGCGGCTCATCTCCGACCTCGTCGTCTCGATCGGCTGCGAGCTCGATGGTGCGATTCCGGCGCGAATCGAGCTTCGCCCGCTCGAGCCGCTCGAAGGACGCGTCGCCGTCTTCACGGCGGGCCCCGCCGACACGAGCGGGCTCGGCGCCGACGTCGTCCACGTCTCGCACAACCTGGGCGACCGCCTCGAGCTTCGCGCGGAGCTCGCCTCGGTCGACGCGGACACCTATCTGATCGAGATCAAGGGCGCGGCGATCGACGTCGTCGCCGAGCACGCGCTCGCGCGGGGTGCGCGCGTCGTGCTCGCCGCGAACGACCTCGCCGGCGACGATCTCGACGAGGCGCTCGCCGCCCTCCTGCCGGAGCCCGCGCGTGTCTGAGGCCGAACGGCCGCTCGTGCTCCTCGTCGGCGGAGCGACGGGCACCGGCAAGTCGTCGGTCGCGACCGAGGCCGCGCACCGGCTGGGGATCACCCGCGTCACCTCGACCGACTTCATCCGCGAGACGATGCGCGCGTTCTTCTCGCCGCGGGCGATGCCCTCGGTGCACCACTCGAGCTTCGAGGGCGACCCGCTCGTCGAGACGTTCGTCGACCAGACACGCAACGTCGTCGTCGGCGTCACGGCTGCGATCGAGCGCGCGATGACCGAGGGGTGGTCGATGGTGCTCGAAGGCGTGCACCTCGTGCCAGGCCTCGTCCCGGCCGAGATCGAGGGCGCGACCTGCGTGCACGTCGTGCTCGAGGTCGAGAGCGAGGATGTCCACCGCACGCACTTCCAGCTGCGCGACGCGGCCACGGGCGGCACGCGCGCGATGGACAAGTACCTCGACGGCTTCGAGGAGATCCGGCGGATCCAGGAGCTGATCGTCGAGCAGGCGGAGCGGCACGGCGTGCCGGTGGTGGAGAGCTCCCGGCCCGAGCGGGCGATCGCCGAGGTGCTCGAGCTCGTGGAGGCGAGCGGCGACCGTCGCAGCACGCGAGTCCGCTAACCTCGACGCATGCCCACGCAAGAAGAGGTGATGGAGGCTCTGCGCCAGGTCGAGGATCCCGAGCTCGGGATGGACATCGTCGAGCTCGGCCTGCTCTACGACGTCGAGGTCGAGGGACCGGCCGTGAAGGTGATCTACACGCTGACGTCGATGGGCTGCCCGGCGGGCCAGATGATCGAGGAGGACATCGATCGCTGCGTTCGCGAGCTGCCGGGCGTCGACGAGGTGAAGTCCGAGCTGACGTTCGAGCCGCCCTGGTCGCCGGAGCGCATGTCCGAGGACGCAAAGTTCATCCTCGGCTTCGGGTAGCGGTCCTCTGCGCGCTTGTCGCGGCGGCGCTCGCACCGGCGGCGCACGCGGCGGTGACGCCGGTCACCTGGTGCGGCGGCGTTCCGAGCGCGACCGACCGTCCCGACACGGTCGGCGGCGACGAGGTGCACGTGATCTACGCGACGCCGAGCGACGCTCCCGACCGGTTCACGCAGGTCGCGTCCGCGATCGCCACCGACATCGGCGCGATCGACGCGTGGTGGCGCACGCAGGATCCGACGCGTGCGCCCCGCTGGGACCTGGCCGCGTTCGTGTCGTGCCACGGCTTCGGCGCACTCGACATCTCGGACGTCAAGCTGCCGCACGACACGGCGTACTACAACCAGACGGCCACGCCGCGCCTGACGCTGATCCGTGACGATCTCGTTGCCGAGGGCTTCGCCGACCCGACGAAGAAGTACCTCGTCTACTACGACCAGGCACAGCCGTCGGTCGACGCGGATTGCGGCTCGTCGTTCGTGAGCGCGCAGGGCGGCGGCGCGGCCGGGTACGCGGGCGTCTTCATCGCGCCGAACCTCGAGAGCACGGTGCCCGGCCGCGGCTGCGGCAGCATCGAGGCGAACGGCATTCGCGGCGGCTATCTCGCGGTCGTCACCGTGCACGAGCTCGTCCACGACCTCGGCGCCCTCGACACGACGTCGAATCCGGGGCCGCCGCACAAGTGCCCGGGCGATCCGCTCGACGTGTGCGACTCGACGCTCGACGTCCTCGCGCAGGATCCGACGGCGACCTCGCTCGCGACCGCGGTCCTCGACTTCGGCCACGACGACTACTACGCGCATTCGGGTAAGTGGTGGGACGTTCAGGACTCGCCGTGGCTGCGCCACCTGAACGCGCCGGAGTTCGCGGTCAGGGTTCAGGTCGGCAAGGGAGGGGAGAGCGTCGTCGACGACACGCAGACCGGTCTCACGTGCGCGCCCGGCCTCTGCAGCTGGACCTGGGCAGGCGGCTCCTCGCTCACGCTGACGGCGACGGCGGCAACGGGCTACCGCTTCGTCGGCTGGACCGGCTGCCCGTCGGCCGAGGGCGACACCTGCACCTTCACGGTCGGGAAGGCGCTCACGATCGGCGCCTCGTTTGCACCGCCGCTCCGCGTCGTCGGATTCCACCTCGCAATCGCGCGAACCTCGTCGCAGCTCACCGCCACCGTTCACCTGAACGAGGCGGGCCAGGCGGACTTCGTCGGCTGCGCCTTCGGCGCGCAGCGCACCCTCTCGTCGTCGCTGAAGGGAAAGGTCGCGAGCTGCACCTGGGCGGTGCCGGCCCGCTTCCGCGGCCATCGCATCCGGGGCACGCTCGAGCTCGATCTGAAGGGCGCGGCGGTGCTCACGAAGACCTTCCACGTCACCCTGCCGCGCCGCTAGTCGATCGTGCGCAGCCGGCGCAGCGGCGAGAGCACGAGCGGAACGGCCGTCACGAACGCGATTCCCGCGCTGACGAGCAGCGTGTCGCGCAGCCCGACGTGCGAGGCGAGCGCGCCGCCGGCGGCGGATCCGAGCGGCACGACGCCGAGGATGATCCACCGGATCGAACCGACGACCCGTCCCTGAAGGCGGAGCGGCACGATCGCCTGGCGAATGCTGACGCCGACGATTCCGGTGACGATCGACGTGAAGCTGCCGAGTCCCCAGCCGAGGGCGAGAGACGGGATCGGGGCGCTGCGCGGCGCAAGCGCGACGATCAGCGTGTCCGGGCCGACGAGCATGCACGCGGCGATCATCGTCGGGCCCAGCCCGAACCGGCGGGACAGGCGACCCGCGAGTGCGGCGCCGGTGAGCCCGCCGAGCTGCGCGAGCGAGAGGATCAAGCCGATCGCGGCGGCGTGCAGGCCGAGATCGCGAACCGCGAAGACGATCAACACGCCCCACGTGATCCCGTAGCTGAAGTTGGCCGGCCCGGCGGAGAGCACGTTCGCGCGCAGGATCGGGTCTGAGAAGACGTAGCGCAGGCCCTCGCGCAGCTCACGCGCGACCGACGCCGCCGGCTCGGCGTGCGGCGGCGGCTCCCGGTGACGAATCGAGAGGATCGCGAGCCCGGAGAAGAGGAAGCTGAGGGCGTCGCCGGCGATCGCAACCGGCGCCGACACGAGGTTGACGAGCACGCCGCCGAAACCGGGCCCGCCGGTTCCGGCGAGGGCACGACTCGTCTCCAGCCGCGTGTTCGCGCCGATCAGGTGCTCTCGCTCGAGCAGCGAGGGGATGTACGCGTGGCTCGCGACGAGGAACAGCATCTGCATCACGCCGGCGAGGAATGCGACGGCGTAGAGCTGGGCGAGCGTGAGCGCGCCGAGCCCGTACGCGACGGGGACCGAGCCGAGCAGCGCGAAGCGGACGAAGTCGGCGGCGACGAGCACCGGACGGTGACGCCTCCTGTCGACCCAGACGCCGGCGAGCGGGCCGAAGAGGAGCATGGGGAGCAGGCTGAACGTGCTCAGCACGGAGATCTCGAACACGCTCGCGTGCAGCACGCCGATCGCCGTCAGCGGGAGTGCGAGCAGCGTGATCTGGCTCCCGAACTCGCTGACCGTGTACGCCGACCAGAGGTGAACGAAGTCTCGGTTCCGCCAGAGGGCGGAGCGCGTCATCGGGAGCGCGTCGCCGGCGCCAGCTCGGCGAGCGGCGCGAGCACGCGCTGGATGAAGAGCAGCTCGGTCGGCGAGCCCGGTTCGGGTCTCGGCTCCGCCGTCGCGGTGAGCCCGCCGGGCTTCTCGAGCGCTTCGAGCAGCCGCCGCCGCGCACGAACGAGGCGCTGGCGCGCGGCCTCGGGTGAGACGTCGAGGATGCGTGCGAGCTCGGGGCCGTCGAAGCCGTGCAGGTGTCGCAGGACGAGGATGACGCGATCGTCCTCGCCGAGGCACCGTTCGAGCAGGTCGCGGACGGCGAGCGCCTCCGCGGGATCCGACGTCTGCGCGCCTCGCAGCCGGCCGGCGAGGAGCTGCAGCGCCGACTCCGCGCGCCGGCGCGAACGCAGCGCGTGCAAGGCGCGGTTCCGCGCGACGGCGTAGAGCCAGGCGCGCACGTTGTCGATCGCGTCGAGATCCTCGCGTAGGGCCGTTTCGAACGTCTCCTGGAGCAGATCCTCCGCGAGCGCACGCACGCCGACGATCTGTACGAGGAAGCGTCCGAGCTCGCGCTCGTACTCCGCGAAGAGCCGCTCGACCGCCGAGTTGGGTGTCTCCATGTCTCGCTACGGTGCCGGATCGCCGTCTGGTGTGACAATGCCCTCGTGACCACAGCCGAGGTGAGGAGGCTTGGCGAGCGCCTGGGCCTCGACGCGGTCGGGGTGGCCCGGGCCGAGGCGTACGACGACACCGAGCGTCACATCCTGTCGCGCCGCGGGAAGGGGCTCTTCGGCCGGATGGGCTTCACGATCGCGAAGCCGGAGGTGTCGTGCCATCCCGAGCTCCTCGTCGAGGGCGCGCGGAGCGTCGTCTCCGCCGCGCTCTGCTACTACGCGCCCGAACCGGAGCGGCCGGTGGGTTACGGCCGCCTTCCCCGTTACACCTGGCACGACGGCTACGCGAAGCTGCGCGAGGCGCTCGACCTGATCGGGCGCGAGCTCGGCGCTCCCTACCGTGTCCTCGTCGATGCGAACCAGCACGTCGACCGGGAGGCGGCGGCGCGGTCCGGTGTCGGCTTCTACGGCAAGAACACGATGCTGATCACGCGACGGCACGGCTCGTGGGTCGTGCTCGGGACGCTCGTCACCGCCGCGGAGCTCGACCCGACGCCGCCCCTTGCAACCGACTGCGGGTCGTGCCGGCTCTGCGTCGACGCGTGTCCGACTGGCGCCCTCGACGATCCGGGCACGCTCGACGCGACGCGCTGCCTCTCGTACTGGACGCAGACGGCCGAGCCCATTCCCGAGCCCTACCGCGAGGCGCTCGGCGCGCAGGTCTACGGCTGCGACATCTGCCAGGACGTCTGCCCGTGGAATCGCGGCGTCGAGCGGCGCCGCGCCGGCCTCCCGCCCGACGAGGCGGCTCACGTCGATCTCGTCGAATGGCTGGAGGGCGAGGTCGGCGCGTTCGATCGGCTGTACGTGCCGCGCAACGACCCGCGCTGGCTCGTGCGGAACGCGCTCGTCGCCGCCGGAAACGTCGGCGGCGAGCGGACGCGCACGGCGGTCGAGCGTCATGCGGACGGCGACGACCCGATGCTCGCCGAGCACGCACGGTGGGCGCTCGCGCAGACGGCGGTGCGCGGATGATGTCGCTTCGCCGCGTCGAGCGCTGGATCGCGATCGTCCGGTTGATCGCGGTTCCGTTCGCGATCTTCCAGGTTGCGGTCTCGTCGGGCATCCCGCACGGCTACCAGACCGCCGGCTGGGTGACGACGATCGTGCTCGGCGCGGGCGCGGCGCTGCTCGCGTTCCTCGTCCGCCGGGAATGGACGGACCGCGCGATCTTCGCGCTGAGCGTGTCCGCGCAGGCGTTCGACACCGCCGTCGTCTCGGCCTACGTGATCGCGTACAGCGTCGAGCAGGGGACGTTCGTGCCGGAGACGCTCTTCCTGCCGCTGATCGCCGCGTGCGTGCGCTTCGCCACCGTCGGCGGTCTCGTCGTCGCCCTTGCGTCGGCGCCGGTGATGCTCGCGTTCGAGCGCCTGCACACGCACCACTTCAAGGAGACCTTCCGCTGGGACTTCGTCTCGCTGCACGTCGGGCTCGAGGTACTGACGGGGCTGATCGTGGGCCGGCTCGTTGCAGAGCTCGCGCGCCGCGTCGACGTGCTCGACGCGGCCAATCGCTGCGCACGCGCGCTCGGCTCCTCGCTCGAGCTGCACGAGGCGTTCGGCAGCTTCATCGACGAGCTGGCGCGGCTCGTGCCGTTCGACCGGGTCGCCATCGTTCTCGCCGAGGACGGGCTCGCGCAGGTGATGGCGGCGGCCGGCGTGGGCTCCGACGCGACCTTCCCCGCCGGCTCGCACGCCCCGCTCGCGGGGACGATCCTCGAAGACGTGCTCGCCGCCTCCGAGCCGGTCTACCGCCCGCGTCTCGATCCCGGCCGCTTCCCCGAAGAAGGCGAGTTCCTCCGGCTCGGCCTCGGGAGCCGCGTCGCGGCGCCGCTGCTCACGGGCGCGGGTGCGGCGGGAATGCTGTCGCTGATCCGCCGGGGCGAGGATGCGTTCTCCGCCGCCGAGATCGAGCTCGTCGGCCTCCTCGGCCGGCTCGTCGCGACCGCCACGCAGAACATCCGCGCCTACGAATCCGAACGGAGGACGGTGGAGGAGCTCCGCCGGCTCTCGACCATGCGCGCGGACTTCGTCTCGCTCGTCTCGCACGAGCTCCGGACGCCGATGGCCGCCGTGATCGGCTCGGCGCGCACGCTCCAGACGCGCTGGCGCGAGCTCTCCGCCGAGCAGCGGGATGCGTTTCTCGCACTGATCGCAGACGAGACTGACCGGCTCGGAGGGCTCGTCGGCGAGGTGCTCGACACATCGCGTATCGACGCCGGCACCTTCACGTATTCGTTCGGCGACGTCGATCTGGCGGCTCTCGTCGAGGACACGGTCGGCGCCGCGTCGCTCGCCCAGGACGCAGTGCAGGTCGTGGCCCGGATCCCGCATCCCCTGCCGGCCGTGCGCGGCGACGGCGCACGTCTGCGCCAGGTGCTGGCGAATCTCGTCGACAACGCCGTCAAGTACTCGCCCGAGGGTGAGCTCGTCGAGGTCCGCGCGGCCGCCGTCAACGGCCGGGTCGTCGTCGACGTCACCGACCGCGGCGCCGGCATCGCCTCTGCCGACCAGAAGCTGATCTTCGAGAAGTTCGGCCGCGCCGGCGCCGCCGCGGCGAAGCCCGGCAGCGGCCTCGGGCTCTACATCGCGCGGGCGATCGTCGAGGCACACGGCGGCGATCTGTCGGTGAGCTCGGCGCCCGGTCTCGGCGCTACGTTCACGCTGACGCTGTCCGTTACTTAGCGGCGGCGGCCTTGCGCTCGGCCTGCGCGGCGCGAAGTTCCTTCTCGAGCTCCGACGCGCGCTTTGCGATCTGCTTGCGCAGCTCGGGCGGCTCGAGCACGACCGCCGCGCCGCGGAACGAGAGCACCTCGCCGACGAGCCAGTCCGCGCTTCCGACCTGGCGTTCGCCGAGTGCCGAGCCGTCGGTCAGCGCGCGCGCGCCCTTCTCGACCTCCCAGCGCGCAACCTCGGGCGCGTAGAGCACGCGCGCCTTCGTCACCTCGCGCAGGACCGCGGGGTCGAAACCCTCGCGGGGCGTGAACGTGCGGCGGAGCACACGTGCCTTGCGCGTGCGGTCGAGGCGGTAGCTGCGAGCCGCGTCGCGGTCGGTGTCCCACGTGTGGACGTACCAGTGCGGCAGCGTGCGCTCGATCCGGTACGGCTCGACGGTGCGTGTCTCGACCTCGCTCGACTCGGCCTTCAGATACTCGAGCTCGACGAGCTTGTGGCCGTCGATCGCGCGCGTCAGGGACGCGACGAGATCCTCCTCGTCGCCCGAGTGCGGCGTGGGGGTCTGCGCGAGCGCGAAGGCGCCGAAGGTCTCCTCGAGCTTCGCGCGCACGCGCGCGAGCGGGGAGTTCGCGCCGGCGGCCACCATCGGCCCGACGAACTCGAGCGCCAGCCGGATCGCCCGCGCCTCGAGCGGCGTCAGGCGCGGCGGCCGGCGGAACGTGTCGCCGAAGAGCTCCTTGTCGACGTGCACCTCGTCGCCCTGGAGCTCGGCGTAGACGGCGTAGCAGCCGCCGCCGAAGTTGACGAGGTTGAGGAGCGAGAGGTGCTCCTCGAGCGCCTCGGGCGGGATCGAGAAGCGCTCGGTGAGCTCGGCGGCCGGGATGACGGCGTCGCGGTCGTCGCCGCAGGCGGCGAGGAGGTACGCGAGCAGCGACTGGAGGACGCCGAAGCGCTCGGGTGCGACCGGGCCGGCCGGTCGTTCGCCGACCGCGTCGGTCCAGCGCTTGCGCACCTCGCCGGCGGGCTCGGGCGGCGGGCCGGTGTGGGCCTGCCGGGCCGCCTTCGCACCCGCGAGCACGAGCCGGCGGAGCTCGGGCGGGGCGAGCGGGATCGCGCGCCCGTCCTGGCGCAGCACCCAGCGCGCGAGCAGCGGCAGCTGCGCGTACTCGGTGACGAAGACGTCGCCGTCGACCCGGTTGCGCGGACGGCGGTACTCGCGCCGCGCCCACCAGGCGGTGTCGGGAGCGAGCTCGATGCGGGCCTCGCCGAGCGGCTCGCCGAACTGCCAGTCGGCCCGTCCGCGGAAGTCCTCGATGTCGAACGTCTCGGGCACGCGGAAGTCGCGTTCGCGACGCGTCGCAAACCTGATCTCCGAGCGGATGCGCGAGACGCGGAAGCTCTTCACCTGCTTGTCGCCCTGGTCTTCGCCGATCACGTACCAGGTGCCGTTCTCCGGCAGCAGCGCGTACGGGTTGATCGTGCGCTCGCTCTCGTCGTCGCGTCCGATCGACCAGTACCGGAAGCGGACCGTCCGCTGCTTCGTGATCGCGCCCTCGAGCTTCCCGAGGCGCCCCTGGAGCTCGGGCGTGTAGTCGGGATCCCGCACCTCGACCCGCACCGCGGTCGCGGTCGGCGCACCGTCGCCTGCCTCCGACGAGCGGCCGAGTGCGAGGTTCTGGAGGGCGAGCCGCAACGGCTCCGCATAGGCGAAGCGTCCTTCGAGCAGGTAGAGGCAGGTCTGGAGCGCGGCGAGCTCGTCGTCGTCGAGCTCGAGCGGAGGCAGGAAGTAGCGCTCGGAGCGCAGCGTGTAGAGCTCCTCGCCGGTGTGCTCGTCCCGGTGCGAGTCGAGCGGCACGCCGAGGCTGACGAGCTCGGCGCGGTCGGAGTAGAAGCGGCGCGCGAACGCCTCGTCGCTCATCTCCTGGTAGCCCTCGACGTTGTTCTTGATGTCGCGGGCGGTCAGCGCGCGCAGCTCCGCCATCAGAAAAGCGACCAGCGAGAGCTGGCGGATCAGCTTGTCGGTGTCGTGGCTCACCCGAAAGCGAGCCTATCGTCGCGGGAAGTTACGCCGCGACCCGGGAGCGCTCGAGGTGCTGATGCGACGGGCAGTAGTCGCGCTCGGGAAGCGGCGTGCGCTGGCACGGCTTGCCCTTCCGCGTCGTCGCGTGGCAGCGGGCGATGCCGCCCTCGAAGGCGCCGTTCTCGATCTGCTCCTCGATGAACCCGACCGCGGCCGTGACCCCGTGCGACACCGACCAGGCGACCTGCGCCTGCACGGTGATCGGGAAGTAGCGGCGGATGTCCTGGAAGAGGGCCTTGTCCGGCTTCGCGAAGTAGTGCGGGTCGGCGGCGAGCCGCTCCATCGTCCCCTCGCAGGCAGCGAGCACCTCGCGGCGATAGTCGAGCTGCGTCTCCGGGTCGACGTACGGGTCGACGAGGTCTTTGATCGACCGGTAGATCGCGCGTGAATATTGATACATGCTGTTCTGAATCATCAGGATCCGCTCGTCCATCTCCGTGGCGCTCATTCTCCTTGCACTATGCCGAAATCGGTGTTAAGGAGCCGTAAAAGCCGAATCTTGCGCGCCCCCGACCATTCCGAGAGAGGACTCTACACAAGCTCGCCGCGTGTTACAAATGGTTTCCATTGCGACAACAAAAGCCCTGCGGTAGCACGGGCTAGCGAGCGATTTGCCGCGTGTAGGCGCTCGCGAAGCCGGCGGCGCGCACCGAGCTCAAGGCGGCGGCGGCCTCGCCGGACGAGCTGTAGATGCCGCTGAAGACGACGTAGTAGCCGGGGTGGAGGCTCGCGTAGTCGCCCGAGTCGAGCACCCCGACCTGCGGCAGGCCGTCGGCGGCCGCCCGGACGGCCGTCGCCTCCGGCGCGGCCGTGCCGCCGGTGACCGGATACGAGAAGAGGACGATCGTCCAGCCGTTCCTTTCTGCCGGCCAGACCGTCCGGCCCGGAGCCGCGGTCGTCGTGGGTGTCGTCGTCGTCGCGGCCGTCGCCGGCGCCGCCGCCGTCGTTGTCGCTGCCGCGGTCGTGGCCGGGACGGTCTGCTCGGGCGCGGTCGGGAGCGGGGCGGTCGTCGTCGCGACGACCGGCGGCACCGGGGCGACCGCGGTCGTCCCCGCCGGCGAGCTCGACTTCCCCCCGAGCGCGATCGCGGCGGCGGCGCCGGCGACCGCGACGACGAGCATGAGCAGCGAGGTCCACACCCAGTCGCCCGGGTACCAGCCGAGCCGGCGAATCCAGCCGCGGCGAAGCGCCGGGATCGGGCCGCGGAGGGGCGGCAGCCGCAGCCCGCACTCGACGCAGTACTCCTGGCGCGGCTCACGTGCGGCGCCGCAGCGGGGGCAGCGACGCTCGACCGCCTCGAGCGCGTCCTCGTGCCTGCCGCCGGCCATCAGCGGGTGCTCGGTCTGACGATGACTGTGTCCTCGCCGCTCCGCTCGGATGCGTCGAGCAGGCGTCCGCAGTTCGGGCAGAAGTGCGAGCCGTGGATCACCGGAGCGCCGCACGTGCACCGAGGCACGCGCCGGTGGAGATGGAGCAGCTCGTCGATCTCGACGAGGCGCGCGTCGATGCCGACGAGCTCGGCGCAGCCCTCGGCGAGCCGATCCTCCCGAAGCCCGCCACGGCGGTAGAGCTCGACGAGGAGGCCGCCGAGGTCGCGGAGCTTCTGCTCACGTACCTCGAGGAGCGCGCGCTGCTCGCGGCGCAGCAGTCCGGCATGCGGCCTGCGGGGAGTGATGCCCTCGGCGCCCGGCCTGGCGCCGCGCTCAGCCCGCCGGGAGAACGGCCACATGGGTGGGAGTCTAGGCCCTTCGGCGGCGGTCTTCGGCTCACAGAGTCCTTACTTTTCCGTTATTCACGGCATACTTGGCGCCGAGATACTCCTTGTGCCCATGCGGAGGCTCTTTCTCATCGCGTTTGCAGGTGTGATGCTCATGCCGGCTGCCGCATTCGCCGAGCGGCTGGCTCCGGGTGACGGGTCGCTCGTCGTCTCCGGCGCGAACGGCCGTCTCACGGTGAGCGGACAAGGCCTCATCTACGGCTACTTCGGCAGCGGGACGATCACCGTCGTCGGCGACTACAAGCCCGACGACGTCAACTCGCTCCCGTCGGTGACGGGCGCCACGCAGTCGATCGTCGGGAAGAACACCGTCTACACGGGCGCCTCCGTTCGTTTCTACTTCCCGGGCGGGCAGTACACGCTGATCGTGGACGCGACGAACATCGACATCTCGGCGGTCGGACACGGCACGTTCTCGTCGATCGGCCGGGGGTTGCCGAACGACGGGACCTTCGTGGTCGACACGAGCAAGCCGCGCTCGATCGACACGCCGGGGACGTTCTCGTTCGGCAAGGCCGTCGCGACCGTCACACCCGTCACGACAACCCTCCAGATACCCGCCCTCGTGACCGGCAAGAGCCACTAGCGTACGGAGATGGACGCCGCCGCTCCGACGATCCTGGTCGTCGAGGACGAGAGCTCGATCGCGTCGTTCGTCGCGCTGTACCTGAAGAACGCGGGGTACACCGTCCGCACGGCGTCGACCGGCGCCGATGCGCTCGCGCTCGCGTCGTCCGAGGACCCGGCTCTGATCGTGCTCGACCTGATGCTGCCGGACATCGACGGGATCGAGGTCTGCAAGCGCATCCGTCAGGACTCGGAGGTGCCGATCCTGATGCTGACGGCCCGCGACGAGGACGTCGACAAGATCATCGGGCTCGAGGTCGGCGCGGACGACTACCTGACGAAGCCGTTCAATCCGCGCGAGCTCGTCGCCCGGATCCGCTCGATCCTCCGCCGCGCCGCCCCCGAGCGGCGAGAGCGCGAGAGCGAGACGATCCAGCACGGCGACCTCCACGTCGACGCCGGGCGCCGCGAGGTTCACGTCGGCGACGAGGAGGTCCAGCTCGCGCCGAAGGAATTCGACCTCCTCTGGGAGCTGCTCGATCACCGCGGGCTCGTCCTCACGCGCGACCAGCTGCTCGAGCGGGTGTGGGGCTACACGTTCGCGGGCGACACGCGCACGGTCGACGTGCACGTTCGGCAGCTTCGGCGCAAGCTCGGCGACGCCTCGCCGATCGTCACCGTCTGGGGTGTCGGCTACAAGGTTTCGCCCGCCCGCGAGCCGCACAAGATAATTTCCTAGAGCGTGTTCAGATCCCTGCGGGTCCGGCTGCCGCTCCTCTTCCTGGCGGGGATCGTCCTCGCCGGGGTGGTGACGACGCTGATCGCCGTCCAGCTCTTCACGCAGCTCGCGCGCAACCAGACGCTGAGCCAGCTCCGCCAGAACGCCAAGGGGATCGCGACGCTGTACTCGAACGCGGTCACAGCCGACTTCGCCGCGACGACGAAGCATCAGTCGCGCCGGGCACCGAGCTTCGCCGGCGCAAACCTCGAGACCGCGACCGGCGACCGGATCTACTTCGACGGCGTCAATCTGTTCCCCGGCGAGCAGTCGGGCCTGCGCAGGCTGAACCTGAAGTCGATCGACTGGACCTCGGGCAAGGCGCTGACGTTCCAGTTCGTGCCGCCGGGCGAGCACCGCGTCTTCCTGGCGGCCGCAGCGCCGGTCTTCGTCGACAAGACGACCGTCGGGGCGATCGTCGTCGCCAAACCGAAGACGAGCGTCAGCCACAGCACCGCGCAGCTCGTCGAGCGCCTCGCGCTCGCCGGCACGCTCGGCCTGCTCGTCGCGGGGATGCTCGCGTGGTACCTCTCGCGCCGGGTCGTGCGACCGGTGCTCGCGCTGTCGCGCGCGGCGGACGAGGTCGCCGGCGGGACGTACGACGTCGAGGTGCCGACTCGGGCTCCCGGCGAGATCGGCCACCTTGCCGACCGTTTCGGCGAGATGGCGCAGCGGCTCGCGGAAGCGGAGGCACGCGAGCGGAACTTCCTCATGACGGTGTCGCACGAGCTGCGCACGCCGCTGACCGCGATCCGCGGCCACGTGTCGGCGCTCCGCGAGGGCGTCGTCGACGACCCCGACTCGGTGGCGCGCTCGCTCGAGGTCGTCGAGGCGGAGGCGAACCGCCTCGAGCGGCTCGTCGGCGACATCCTCGACCTGGCGAAGCTCGACGCGCACCGCTTCACCGTGCTCCGGGAGGAGGTCGACATGAAGCGGCTCGTCGACCGGGCCTACGGGACGTTCGCCGACCAGGCGCGCGAGCGCTCGATCGACTACCGCGTCGACGTGCAGGCGGAGCCGGTGATCGTCTCCGACGGCGACCGCGTGCTCCAGATCGTCGACAACCTCCTCTCGAACGCGTTCCGCGCGACGCCGGACGGGGGCAAGATCGAGCTCTCCCTCGCGCAGGAGAACGGCACGGTGCGCGTCTCGGTCGAGGACAACGGGCCGGGGATTCCGCCCGAAGAGCGCGAGCGCCTGTTCCGCCCGTTCGTCTCGGGCGACGGCGGCACGGGCCTCGGGCTGACGATCTCGCGGGAGCTCTCGGCCGCGCTCGGCGGGCGGGTCGAGCTCGACTCGAAGGTGGGGCGGGGATCGCGCTTCGAGCTCGTCCTGCCCGTCAGTTGAACCCGTAGGCGACCACGGCCGCCGCGTACGCCGCGACGAGGACGTAGCCCGTGCGGCGGCTCGTGCGGCCGCCGGCGATCGTGGCGGCGACGAGCAGCGTCGCGAGCACGATCGTCACGAGCTCGATCGGCCTGAACGCGAGCGTCAGGCGGTGCCTCGCGAAGAGCGAGAGCAGGACGACCGCCGGCGCGACGAACACGGCGACCTGCGCCGACGACGTCACGGCGATCTCGCTCGCGAGCTTCGTCTTGCCGCGCCGCGCGACGACGACGGCACCGCCGTGCTCGGCCGCGTTGCCGACGAGTGCGACGATCACGACGGCGACGAAGAACTGCGACAGCCCGAGCGCGTTGCCGAAGCCGGTGAGCGAGCGGACGAGCCCTTCCGAGACGAACGCGGTCGCCGCGGCGCTCGTGCCGAGCATCGCAAGCGACCATCGGAGCGGCCACGCGCCTTCGCGGGCGTCGTCCCGTCGCATCGTCCCGTGTCTGCGCAGCCCGCGCACGTTCGTCGCGACGTAGACCGCGAGCAGGACGGCTGCGATCGGCAGGCCGGCGACGAAGAGGGAGTGCCGGTTCGGGTGCCCGTGCCAGCCCGGGATCGCAGGGATCAGGAAGAGCAGGGCGGCGAAGAGGATGATCGCGAGCTGCGGCAGCAGCGAGCGCCGGTCGAGCCGCTCGTGGCTGGTGGTGGCGACCATGCTCAGGCCGAGCACGAGCAGGAGGTTCGAGACGACCGAGCCGGCGATCGAACCGCGCACGACCTCGAACAGGCCCTGCTGCACCGCGATCAGCGCGATGATCAGCTCGGGCGCGTTGCCGAAGGTCGCGTTCAGGAAGCCGCCGATCCCGGGGCCCGTGTGCTCGGCGACCTGCTCGGTCGATTCGCCGATCACCCATGCGAGCGGGACGAGGGCGGCGGCGGAGACGACGAACACGACGACGTCGCCGGCGCCCGTCGCGTAGTGCAGCGCGAGCGCGAGCGGGGTCAGCGCGAGCGACGCCCAGAGAATGCGTTGGACGGTGATGCGCGGAGGTTAGTTCGAGCTCGACGCGGGAGGCCGGAGCGGGACGACGTCGGCCCGCGGCTCGAGCGCGTGCTCGATCCGGTCGAGCCGCTCGTTCAGGCCCCGCCACTCCGAGGTGATCAGGTCGACGAGCAGGGCGAGGTCGTCGACGCGCGCGTGCCGCTCGGCGAGCATGTCCGTCTCGAGCCGCTCGAGCCGGCGGATCATCTGGTTCGTGAGGCCCTTGACCTCGGCGAGACGGCGCGAGATCGGCGCCGCCTCCTCGCGCAGGCCGTCGCGGAGCGCGCTGCCGACGGCGTCCGGCAGGACGACCTGGAGCTCGTCGGCCGTCTGGGCGAGCGCCTCGACCTGGAGGCGCGCGCGTTCGAGCGCGGCGGCGACGTCGGGCGGTAGCGAGTAGCGGTCGTCCATTCTCCAAGTGCGACGGTAACGTCGTCGTCGGATGAAGGCAAGCGAGCTCGACTACGAGCTGCCGCCGGAGCAGATCGCGCAGCATCCGGCGGCGCGGCGAGACCAGTCGCGGCTCCTCGTCTGGTCGCGCGCGGGCGGCGGGCCCCGCCACCGGGTCTTCCGCGAGCTGCCGGAGGAGCTGTCCCCGGGCACGCTCGTCGTCGTCAACGACACGCGGGTCGTTCCCGCGCGGATCCGGCTCGTGGAGCCGCGCGGCGAGGTGCTGCTCCTCGAGCCGCTCGGCGGCGGGGAGTGGGAGGGGCTCGCGCGGCCGACGCGCCGCCTGGAGCCCGGCCGGCGCTACGGGCCGGTGGAGCTGCTCGAGCACCTCGGCGAGGGCCGCTGGCGGCTCCGCCTCCACGGCGAGCCCGCCGGCGAGGCTCCGCTGCCGCCGTACATCACCGAGCCGCTCGCCGATCCCGACCGCTACCAGACCGTCTACGCGCGCGAGCAGGGCTCGGCGGCCGCTCCCACCGCGGGCCTCCACTTCACGCCCGAGCTGCTCGCCCGCCTCGACGTCGAGCGCGTGACGTTGCACGTCGGGCTCGACACCTTTCGCCCGCTTTCGACCGAGAACGTGGAGGACCACGTCATGCACGGAGAACGCTACGAGGTACCCGAATCCAGCTGGAAGCGAATTCAAGCGGCTGAAACGGTTCTCGCAGTGGGAACAACGACGACGAGAGTGCTCGAGACGCTCGCGCGCGGCGGGCCGCTCGCCGGGCGGACCGAGCTCTTCATCACGCCGGGCTTCGAGTTTCGCCGCGTCGACCACCTGCTGACGAACTTCCACCTGCCGCGCTCGACGCTGCTCGCGCTCGTGATGGCGTTCGCGGGCGTGGAGGAGACGCGGCGGCTGTACCGGCTCGCGGTCCGCGAGGGCTACCGGTTCTATTCCTTCGGCGACGCGATGCTGATCCTTTGACGTTCGACGTGACCGCAACCGACGGCGCCGCCCGCGCCGGCGTGCTGCGCACCGCGCACGGCGAGGTTCGCACGCCGGTGTTCATGCCGGTCGGGACGAAGGCGACCGTGAAGACGCTCACGCCGGCGGAGGTGCGCGCGCTCGGCGCCGAGATCCTGCTCGGCAACTCGTACCACCTGCACTTCCGGCCGGGCGACGAGCTGATCGCCGAGCTCGGCGGGCTCCACCGCTTCATGGCGTGGGACGGCCCGATCCTCACCGACTCCGGCGGCTTCCAGGTCTTCTCCCTCCGCGACACATTGCTCGCCGTCGACGACGACGGCGTCACCTTCCGCTCGGTCTACGACGGTGCCGCCGCGCGGTTCACGCCGGAGCTCGCGGCGGCGATCCAGGCGAACCTCGGCAGCGACGTCGCGATGTGCCTCGACCAGGTGCCGTCGCCGACGGTGACGCGCCGCGAGCTCGAGGAGGCGGTCCGCCGCACGACGGAGTGGGCACGGCGCCAGCGGAACGCGCCGCGCGCCGACGGACAGCTCCGTTTTGCGATCAACCAGGGCGGGGTGGATCGTGAGCTTCGCCGAAGATCAACGGAAGAGCTCGTCGAGCTCGACTTCGACGGCAACGCGATCGGCGGCCTCGCGATCGGCGAGGACCGGGGCGCGATGTTCGAGACGACCGGCTGGGTGGCAGCGCTCCTTCCCGAGGCGAAGCCCCGCTACTTCATGGGGATCGGCGATCCGGAGGGGATCCTCGAGGTGATTGCCGCGGGCGTCGACATGTTCGACTGCGTGCTCCCGACTCGAACAGCGCGTACGGGCAGCGCACTCACCTGGCAGGGCCGCCTCAACCTGCGCAATGCGCAGTACGCCCGCGACGAGCGGCCGCTCGACGAAGCGTGCGACTGCCCCGCGTGCGCCACGTTCACGCGTGCGTACGTCCGCCACCTCGTCAACCAGAGCGAGCTCCTCGGCCACCGCCTGCTGACGCTGCACAACCTCCGCTTTCTCCTCGATCTGACGACCCGAGCGCGCGAGGCGATCGAGCGCGGTACGTTCACCGCCTACAAGCGCGACGCACTGGAGCGGCTTTCGCCATGTCAGCCCTGATCGTCATCGCAGTCATCATCGTCCTCGGCTGGGCGTTCATCGTGCTGCCCTCGCGGCGGCGCCAACGGGCCCACGTGGCGATGCAGGACGAGATCGAGACCGGCGACGAGATCATCACCGCAGGCGGCATCCACGGCGTCGTCCGCGAAGCCGGCGAGACGGAGGTCCGCGTCGAGATCGCCGCCGGCGTCGTCGTCACTCTCGACCGCCGGGCGGTCGCGGCGGTCGCCACCGACGTGGCCCCGGACGTGGAAGAACCAGGGGCGAGCTAACCTTTTCGAAGCTTTGGCCTCGCGGCGCTCCAACCTGACGCTCGTGGCGCTGCTCGTCGCAGCGCTCGTCGGCGTCTTCTTCCTCGGCTGGCGCGGCTCGCCGGTCCACAAGACGCTCCGCGAAGGCCTCGATCTCCAGGGCGGGCTCGAGGTCGTGCTCCAGGCCGAGCCCAAGCACGGTCAGACGCTCACCTCGGACGACATGTCGGTGTCGCTGAGCGTGATCCGCAACCGCATCGACTCGCTCGGCGTCTCGGAGCCGATCGTCACGCAGCAGGGTCCGAACCAGATCGTCGTCGAGCTCCCCGCGGTGCACAACCCCGAGCAGGCGGCGGCGATCATCGGCGCCACCGCACAGCTCCAGCTCTTCGACCTCGAGACCTCGCTCACGGGGCCGTCGATCGGCGCGAACTACACGCCGGTCGCGGTCACGAGCCTCTACGAGATCCTCTCGGGGATCCAGAGCCAGCAGCACGGCTACCCGAACGCGTTCTACCTCTTCAACTCGCGCGCGAAGAAGCTCGTCGCCGGCCCGTTCGGGACGCTGAACGAGCTCGAGACCAATCCGGTGGTCAGAGCCTTGAAGCCGCAGAAGCCGACGAAGGTGAAGGTCGGCAAGAAGACGAAGGTCGAGCAGCCGGGGAAGACGACGAAGGGCTTCCCGACCGGCTACCAGCTGCTGAAGGTGCCGGGGAATCGCGAGATCGTCACCTGCGCTGCGTCGTATGCCGAGGTTTGCCCGGGAGTCAACGCAGCCCCGGCTCCCGGCACGACGTACTACTACCTCTTCCAGCTGCCGCCGGCGATGACCGGCGCCGACCTCGTGCTCTCGGGCACGGAGCAGGACATCGACCCGTCGAGCGGTGCGCCGATCGTGACGCTCCAGTTCACCGGCAAGGGGAACAAGGCGTTCTACAAGGTCACGCAGGCGGAGGCGTTCCGCGGCGCGTCGCTCGGAGAGGACGACTTCCAGCACTTCGCGATCGTGCTCGACGGCCAGCTGCGCTCGTTCCCGTACATCGACTACACGCAGAACCCGGATGGGATCAACCCGGCCGGGACCGGCGCCGAGATCACCGGGCTGCCGTCGATCAGCCAGGCGAAGGACCTCGCGCTCGTGCTCAGGAGCGGCGCGCTCCGCGTCCCGTTCGTGACCGTCGAGCAGACGGACGTCTCGGCGACGCTCGGCAAGGACTCGCTCCGCGAGGCGCGTGACGCCGCGATCGGCGGCCTGCTCGTCGTCATGATCTTCCTGCTCCTGCTCTACCGTTTCCTCGGCGTCGTCGCCGTCCTCGGTCTCGGCATCTACTGCGCGCTCATGTACGGCGCGATCCTGATCTTCGGCGTGACGTTGACGCTGCCGGGCTTCGCCGGCCTGATCCTGACGATCGGGGTGGCAGCCGATGCGAATGTCGTCGTCTTCGAGCGCATCAAGGAGGAGGCGCGCGCCGGCCGATCGGTGCGGGCGGCGGTTGCGACCGGATACGAGAAGGGCTTCCGCACGATCGTCGATGCGAACGTCGTCACGTGCATCACCGCGCTGATCCTGTTCGCGGTTGCGACGGCGGACGTGAAGGGCTTCGCGCTGATGCTGCTGATCGGCACCGTCGTCTCGCTGATCACCGCGGTGGCGGCGACGCGGGCGCTGCTCGGCCTGCTCGCCGGCTTCCGCTGGTTCGAGGACCCGCGCTTCATGGGAGCGACGGCCACGGAGATCCCGCGCTGGCAGCGGATCAACGTCACCGGCCACATGCGGCTCTGGTTCTCCATCTCGCTGATCGCGATCGCGCTCAGCGTGACCGCACTCGCGACCAAGGGTCTGAACCTCGGCATCGACTTCAAGGGCGGCGTGCAGATCACGTTCTCGACCGCGAAGCCGACCTCGCTGGCCAAGGTGCGCCAGGAGATCACCCAGAAGGGGGCGGTCGTCCAGGGCACCGGCCACCAGTACGGCACCGACAGCTACCAGGGCTTCCAGATCCGGATCGAGAAGCTGAAGCCCGGCCCGCAGGCGGTCCTCACGACGAAGCTGACGAACCGGCTGCACGCCGAGAAGCTCGGCGTCAAGAACGTCTCGGCGAGCTTCAGCCGTCAGATCCTGCGCGGCGCCATCCTCGCGATCTTCGTCTCCTTCGGGTTGATCGCCCTCTACGTGACGCTCAGATACCGCTGGCGCTTCGCGATCCCCATCTTGCGAACGCTCATCAACGACATCCCGATCGCGCTCGGCGTGTACTCGATCTCCGGCCGCGAGGTGACCGCGTCGACCGTGGCCGCGATGCTGACGATCCTCGGTTACTCGATCTACGACACGATCATCGTCTTCGACCGGATCCGGGAGAACATCAAGCTGATGCCGACGGCCAGCATCAGGACGATCGCGAACATCTCCGTGTGGGAGGTCCTTCGCCGGTCGATCGTGACGTCGTGCATCACGCTGCTGCCGATCGTCGCCCTGTTCATCTTCGGCGGCGCGACGTTGAGGGACTTCGCGTTCGCGATCATGGTCGGGATCAGCGTCGGCGCCGTCTCGACGATCTTCGTCGCGACGCCGCTGGTCACGCAGCTGCTGGAACGCGACCCGACGTTCGCCCGCCGCAAGGAGGAGCCGTTGGACGCGGCGACGTCGCGCAAGCTGCTCCGGCGCGCCGAGCGGGCGGCCGCCGACGAGCCGACGCCCCAGACCCCGATCGACGTGATCGAGCACGCGGTCGAGGCTCTCACCGACGGCGGCGAGGACGCAAAGCGCGAGCGCCGCAGGGCGCGCCGCCGATCGAGGCCTCATGGACGAGCCCGGTAACTGGGCCGGGTTGAAGCTCGACGAGCTGCGCTCGCTGCTCGACGAGTTCTCCGGACGGTGGCGCGGCGACGCGGTGCGCGTCGGCGAGGGCACGCGGCAGCGGTTGCGCGACCTCTGTCGCGAGCTCGGGCTGATCACGCGGGACGACTGGGACGAGCTCGATCTCCGCGTCGCGCAGCTCGAGCACCGGCTGCGCATGCTCGAGGAGGACGAGGACGCACGTGAGTGAAGAGCGGTTGACCGCGAGGCAGGCGGAGGCGCTTCGCGCCGAGCTCGCCGAGCTCGAGGGGCCGCGGCGCACCGAGGTCGTCGCCTCGATCAAGAAGGCGCGCGAGTTCGGCGACCTCTCCGAGAACTTCGAGTACCACGCCGCGAAGAACGAGCAGGGGCTGCTCGAGGCGCGGATCCGCACGCTGCGCGCACGGCTCGACCACGCCGAGATCGTCGAGGAGGCAAGCGGCGACGAGGTCGGCATCGGCTCCGTCGTCGACGTCGCGGACGAAGGCGGCGACACGATGACCGTCGAGGTGAGTGCGGTCGGCGGCCCGGGCACCGTCTCGCCGACCTCGCCGCTCGGCTCCGCGCTGCTCGGGCGGAAGCTCGGCGAGACCGTCGACGTCCAGGCGCCGCGCGGTGCCTGGCGCGCGACGATCCGCGCCATCCGGTGACCGAGCTCGAGAGGCTCGTCGAGCGCTCGCGCAGGCTGGGGTCGGACCCCGGACTTGTCCTCTACGGCGGCGGCAACACCTCGACGAAGCTCGTCGAGGTCGACCACGCCGGGCGTGAGCGGCGCGCGATCAGGATCAAGGGGTCGGGCTCCGACCTCGCCACGTGCGAGCCCGGCGACTTTCCCGGCCTCTGGCTCGACGAGCTGCTGCCGCTCCGCGGGCGCGACGCGATGACCGACGAGGAGATGGTCGCCTACCTCGCGCGCTGCCTCGTCGAGCCCGACTCGCCGCGGCCGTCGATCGAGACGCTGCTGCACGCGTTCCTGCCGGCGACCCACGTCGACCACGTGCACGCCGACGCGATCTGCGCGCTCGCGAACGCACCCGACCCCGAGGCGGCCGTGCACGACGCGCTCGGCGCGGACGTCGCCGTCGTCCCGTACCTGCGGCCCGGCTTCGAGCTCTCGAAACGCGTCGCCGACTGCGCGGATGCGCGCGCCGTCGTGCTCGAACACCACGGGCTCGTCACCTGGGGCACGACCCACGACGAGTCGTACGAGCTCACCCGCGAGCTCGTCGACCGGGCGGCTGCCTACGTCGGCCTCCGGCCGGTCGAGGTGGTGCGCCGCGGAGCCGGGTCGCTCGTCGCGCTCCGGGGCGAGGTCTCGAAGGAGCGGCGACAGGTGCTCGCGGTCGACGCGGCGCAGCAGGCGATCGCCGATCGCGCCGATGCGGAAGAGATCGCCGCGATGCGAAGCACGCCCGACCACATGCTGCGCATCGGCGCGCGCACAGGTGGCGGCGGGCCGGTCTTCCTCGTGCCCGGCATCGGCTGCGTCGCCGCCGGGCCGAACGGGCGCACGGCGAAGATGCGGCTCGAGATCGCCGCACACACGCACGCGAGCGTGGCGGCGACGCGCGACCGCTTCGGCGGCGCCTCGTGGCTCACCGGTCGGGAGGTGCGCGACTTCGTCGAGTGGCCGCTCGAGCTCTACAAGCTGACGCTGCTGCCGCCGCCGCCCGAGCTCGAGGGGCACATCGCGATCGTGACCGGCGCCGCGTCCGGCATCGGCCTCGCGGTTGCCGACGACCTCGCCGCGCGCGGGGCCGTCGTCGTGCGCGCCGACCTGCACGACGCCGACGTCGAAGGCGACCTCACCGATCCGCACGTCGCGGGCGAGCTCGTCCGCGTCACGGTCAACCGCCACGGCGGTCTCGACGCCGTCGTCTTCTGCGCAGGCGTCGGCGCGACCGGCGAGCTCGGCGAGCTGCCGGACGACGAGTGGCGCCGCAGCATCGAGGTCAACCTCACGAGTCACTTCCTGCTGACGAAGCGCGTCTGGCCCGTGTTCCGCGAGCAGGGGATCGGCGGCAGCCTCGTCTACGTCGCGTCGAAGAACGCGTTCGCGCCGGGCGCGGGGTTCGGTCCGTACTCGGTTGCAAAGGCAGGGCTCGTGCAGCTCGCGAAGATCGCCGCGCTCGAGGGCGGTCCGATCGGCGTGCGCTCGAATGCCGTCAATCCCGACGCCGTCTTCGGCGGCTCGCGGCTCTGGTCGGACGAGATCCGGCGCGAGCGCGCCGAGGCGCACGGCGTTCCGGTCGAGGAGCTCGAGGCGTTCTACGCGAGGCGGAGCCTGCTCGGCCGTGAGGTGACCGCGGCCGACGTCGCCGAGGCGGTGGCGTTCCTCGTCTCGGATCGCTCACGGTCGACCACCGGGTGTGTGATTCCCGTGGACGGCGGGGTGGCGGCGGCGTTCCCTCGTTGACTTTTTGCTGCAAGGGCATACTTTCGTGCGATGCCTGCGCAGCGCTCACTGTCGATCGGCCGCCTCGGCGAGATCGCCCAGGTGGCGGCACGCCACGGCTTCGGCTACCTGATCGAGGGCCGGCGCGGCCATGCACCCCTGCCGGACGGCTCGCCGAGCGCCCGCGGCCGCCATCTGCGCGAGATGCTGGACGAGCTCGGGCCGACGTTCGTCAAGTTCGGGCAGGTGCTCTCGACGCGGCCCGACATCGTGCCGCCCGACATCGTCGCCGAGCTGCGCGGGCTCCAGGACGACGTCCGGCCGTTCCCGTTCGCCGACGTCGAGCGCGTCGTCTTCGAGGAGCTCGGCCAGTCGCTCGAGCGGCTGTTTCTCGAGTTCGACGAGGAGCCGATCGCGTCCGCGTCGATCGGCCAGGTGCACTCGGCCGTCCTGCCGAACGGCCGGCGTGTCGCCGTCAAGGTGCAGCGGCCGCTTGCGCAGGCGACGATCGAGAGCGACATCCAGCTGATGTACCAGGCGGCGAGGCTCGTGTCGGAGCGTGTGCGCGCGCTCGACTTCGTCGACACCCGCGACCTCGTCGACGAGTTCGCCCGCTCGATCAGGCAGGAGCTCGACTACAGGCTCGAGGGCAGAAACGCCGACACGTTCCATCACAACTTCGCCGGCCATCCGCACGTGAGCGTCCCGCGCGTGTACTGGAGCTACACGCGGTCGCGCGTGCTCACGCTCGAGTACCTCGACGGCGTGCAGGTGAGCGATCTCGAGCTCGAGGCGTGGTCGATCGACCAGCGCCGCCGGCTCGCCTATCTGATCGCCGAGGCGTGGATGACGATGATCTTCCGTCACGGCTTCTTCCACGGGGATCCGCACCCCGCGAACATCCTCGTGCTCGGGCCGGAGCGGATCGGGCTCGTCGACTTCGGGCTCGCCGGGCGTCTCACCGACCGCGACCTCTCGAAGCTGACCCGGCTCTTCATCGACGCCGTCAACGAGAACATCGAGGCGCTGCCCAGGCGGCTGGCCGATCTCGGCGTCCGCTACCCGCCCGACCGTGAAGACGAGCTGATCGTCGAGCTCCAGACCGTCTACGCGCGCTACTACGGCGCGTCGCTCCGCGAGATCGATCCGATGCAGGTGATCCGGGAGGCGTTCCAGCTGATCTACCGGATGAACCTGCGGCTCCCGACGCGGTACGTTCTGCTCGACAAGGCGATCGCGACCGTCGGCTCGGTCGGCGTCGAGCTCTATCCCGACTTCAACGTGTTCGAGGTCGCGCGCCCGTACGCGCGCTCGCTGATGGCCGACCGCTTCACGCCGGAGCGCGTGCTCAAGCGCGCGAACCGCGAGGGGCTCGAGCTCGCCGCGATCGCGCGCGATCTGCCGCACCAGGTGCACGAGACGCTCGAACAGGTGCGTCGCGGGCAGATCGAGCTCGGCTTCGTGCACAAGGGTCTCGACGAGTTCATGCACAAGCTCGACGTGCTCGCAAACCGGCTGGTGATCGCGCTCGTCGTCTCGGGCGGCCTGATGGGCTCGAGCCTGATCGGCATCTTCGCCACGGGCGGTCCGCACCTCCTCGGCGTGAACGCGATCTCCGTCGTCGGCTTCATCCTGTCGGGCGTCCTCGGGCTGTGGCTGCTCTGGGGCGTGATCCGCTCCGGACGGCTCTGACGCAGCACCGGTCTCACGCGGGAGGCGTCCGAAGGGACACCCTGAGGATCTTTCGTCTCGAAGTCGGCACAAAGGACATCTAGCCGGACGCGGGCGGCCTGGCTACCGTCGGCGGGATGTCGACGACGGTGCTGCTGACCGAGCACGAGCCGGCGGCCCGCGGACTGCTCGAGCGGCAGCTGCCGGCTGACGGCTTCGAGCTCGCCGGGCCCGGTTCCGCGCCCGACCTCGTGCTCGCGGGCGACGAGGCGGACGTGGAGCGGTGGCGGGGGCAGGCGCCCGTGATCGTGCTCGGTCCGGCCGAGGCGGATCCATACGAACGCGTGCGCGCATTTCGCCGCGGCTGCGACGACTACGTGGCGCGGCCGTTCCACTACGACGAGCTCGTCGAGCGGATGCGTGCCGTGCTGCGCCGCGCGGGGAGCCGGTCGACGCCGATCGTCGCCGGGCCGCTCACGATCGACCGGCGCGCCCGCGTCGTCACGGTCGAGGATCGGCGCGTCGATCTCTCGCAGAAGGAGTACGCGCTGCTCGTGCGGCTTGCGGCCGAGCCGGAGCGTGTCTTCACGAAGGAGGAGCTGATGCGCGACATCTGGGACTACCGTGCGCACACGCGTTCGCGCACCGTCGACGCGCACGCCTCGCGCCTGCGCCGCAAGCTGCGCGCGCACGCGCCCGGCGTCGAGCTGGTCGACAACGTCTGGGGCGTCGGCTACCGGCTGCTGGGTCCGGAAGTCGGGGTCTGACCCCTCAAGCTCGTCACCCGGATCACCGGACCGATCAACGTTCTCGTCTCTCGCGTCGACCTGCCGCGCGCGTAATCCGGAAACGGCCGTCCCTTGGGCCACGCGCGCTGCGCCGCCGGCTGCTCGTGCCCGACGCAGTACGTCCCCAGCGTGAGCGTCTCGCAGCCGCGGAATGCGCAGACCTTGAGCATCCCGGGCAAGGCCCAACCTTCTCACGCCGATGTAAGAGGCGCCTTAGAGCCGGCTAAGAACGATGCGAACGCCCGTGGGCGGCAGCTCGCCCGCGGCGACGAGCTCCTCCTCGACGGGGCGGAGCGATTCGTCCAGTTTCCAGCGATAAAGGTAGGTACCGCGGAGCGTCTCGCCGACCTCGAACCAGCGCCTCAAGCTTTCCAGAAGCAGGTCGATCGGGTGAAGCCTGGCGCGCATCGTCGCGACGAGCTCGGCCGGGGTCTCGGGGTCGTCGCCGCCGCGCGCGCGGCGCTCCGCGAGCCACCAGGCCGCCGCGCGCTCGTCGAGCGCCGAGACGTCGAACTCGTCGAGCAGGAGCGGAGCGCCGGGCGCGAGCTCTGCCGCGAGCCGCGCGACCGACTCCTCGAGCGGCTCGACGTGATGGAGCGAGACGACGGCGACGGCCGCGTCGAACGGCTGGTCCGCCTCGGGGAGGTCGGCGAGTGCGACGGGCAGCACGTCCGGGGACTCCGACCTCGGGTCGATCGCGACGACGAAGAAGCCGCTGTCACGCAGCGACCGCGCGAGCTCGCCGTCACCGGCGCCGATCTCCAGCACCCTTGCGGGCGGCGGCGGGAGCTCCGAACGCACCCACGCTTCGACCTCGGGAAACGTCACGACGGAAGGATGGCGCCTTCGAGCTCGAGCAGCGCGCGCTTGACGTCGAGCCCGCCCGCGTAGCCGGTGAGCGACCCGTTCGCACCGACGATGCGATGGCACGGCAGCACGATCGGGATCGGGTTGCGGTTCATGACGGTGCCGACGGCCCGCGCCGCCTTCGGACGGCCGACCTTCGCCGCGAGCGCGCCGTACGTGTCGGTGCGCCCGTACGGCACGCGGGCGAGCTCGTGGAGCACGGCCTCGTGAAACGGCGCCACGCGCAGGTCGAGCGCCAGGTCGAACTCGCGCCGGCGGCCCTCGAAGTACTCGTCGAGCTCGCGGCGCACGTCGTCGAGCGGCATGCGCAGGACGCGCACGCCGAAGACGCGCGCGAGGTCCTCGTCCTGGCCGTCGACCGTGTACGAGATGCGGCAGAGGCCGCGCGGCGTCGAGGCGATGAACAGCTCGCCGACGGGGGACTGCGCGACGTCGTAGCGGACGTCGACGATGCCTTCGGCGAGCGCGGCGGCGCGAAAACGTGCGTCCAGCTCAGGCGTGATGCTCAATTGTCCTCCTCAGTCTGCGAACGCCGGACGATGCCGCCGCGCGGGCCGCCTCCTCGGACGAACCGAGGGCGGCGCCGATCTCGGCGTAGGGAAGGTCGTAGCCGTAGCGCAGCACGACCGCGGCGCGCTCCTTCGGCGGCAGGTCGCCGGTCAGGTGCTCGAGCTCGCGGTAGGCGGGCCGCCGGAGCTCGACCGGCTTGCCGTCGAGGTCGTCGACCGGAACCGACTTGCCGCTCGCGCGCAGGTCGTCCATGGCGACGCGCGTCGCGATCGTGAACACCCACGCGCGGAGGTGACGACCGTGCTCGAGCCTGTCGTACGCCCGCAGCGCGCGCAGGAAGGTCTCCTGCCAGGCATCCTCGGCCCGCTGGCCGAGCAGCCGCCGCAGGTAGCCGAGCACCTCGCCGGCGTGGTCGCCGTAGAAGCGCTCGAAGGGAGGTACCGCCATCGCCTCCATCATGGGCTGAAACGTGCAAGCCTGCCCGGCTGTGAGATGCGCCTGCGTGGGACACGTGGAGTGGATCGAGTCGGTGCTCGTCGACCGGGTTCCGGGCCCGGGCGGGATCGCGCACGCGGACGCCGACTGGTCGGAGCCCGGCGGCGGCGGGGCGGTCGTCGCGGCGCAGCTCGCCCGGCTCGGCGGGCAATGCGACTTCTTCACCGCGCTCGGCGCCGACGACCTCGGGCGACGCTCGCTCGAGCGGCTCACGGAGCTCGGGATCGAAGTCCACGTGGAGTGGTTCGGCTCGACGCGCCGCGGCTTCGTGCAGGTCGACGCCCACGGCGAGCGGACGATCACCACCGTCGGGCCGAAGCTGCGGCCGCGCTCGCTCCCCGCGATGGGCGGCTACGACGCCGTCTTCTTCGTCGCCGGCGAGGTCGAGGCGCTGCGCGCCGCGCGCGCCGCGCGCTTTCTCGCCGCGACGCCGCGCGAGCTTGCGATCCTGCGGGAGGGCGGTGTGCGGATCGACCTGCTCGTCGGCAGCGGCAGCGACCCCGCGGAGCACTACGACGGCGGGCTCGACGTCGGCCTCGTGGTCGCCACCGACGGGGCGGGCGGCGGCTCGGCCGGCGGCCGCCGCTACGAGGCCGTGCCGCCCCCGGGCGAGATCGCGGACACCTACGGCGCCGGCGACTCGTTCGCCGCCGCTCTCTGCTTCGCGCTCGCCCGTGGCGACGAGCTCGAGGACGCGCTCGCGCTCGCCGCGCGGGCCGGGGCGGCCGTCGTCACCGGCAAGGGGCCGTTTTCAACGCAATTGGCCGATCAGGGGTTTACAGGAGGGCGATAGTGGGTTAAAGTGGGGCATCGTGGTGGATGGCCGATGCTCCTTGGCGAACACGAGCACGCACTCGACGAGAAGAACCGCCTCACGCTGCCCGCGAAGCTCCGGGCCGAGCTCGGCGAGCGCGTGGTCGTCACGCGCGGCCTCGACGGCTGCCTCTACGTCTACGCCGCCGCCCAGTGGGCGCAGCTCGCGGAGCGCGTCGGCACGCTCGACCCTCTCTCGAGCGAGGCGCGGACGATGCAGCGCTTCTTCTTCGCCAGCGGGTCCGAGGCCGACGTCGACAGACAGGGGCGCGTCGTGATCCCGGCCAACCTGCTCGCCACGGTCGGGCGCGAGCTCACCGTGATCGGCGTCTACGACCACCTCGAGATCTGGGACCGCGCCGCCTGGCGCACACAGCGGCAAACAGTCGAAGGGAGCGCAGAAGATGTTGCCGAGCGTCTTGCCAACCGAGACTGACCACATCCCCGTCCTCGCGGACGAGGTGCTCACCGCCCTCGCACCGCGTCCGGGCGAGACGATCGTCGACTGCACCTTCGGCGCCGGCGGCCACGCGGGCCTGCTCGCCGCGCGCCTGCGGGGCGAGGGGAAGGTGATCGCGATCGACCGCGATCCGACGGTCGCGCCGTACTTCGAGCGCCTTCGCCGCTCGACCGCGGCCAAGGTGCGGCTGCTGCACGGCGAGTTCTCGCAGGTGCTCGAGCAGCTCGCCTCGAACGGCGTGCATGCGGACGCGATCCTGCTCGACCTCGGCGTCTCGTCGATGCAGCTCGACCGGCCCGACCGCGGCTTCTCGTACGCCGCCGACGCGCCGCTCGACATGCGCATGGATCCGTCCGCCCACCTCACCGCGCAGGACGTCGTGAACGACACCGACGAGGCCGAGCTCGCAGAGATCTTCCGCCGCTTCGGCGAGGAGCGCTACGCGCGGCAGATCGCGCGCGCGATCGTCAAGCGGCGCACGCAGGAGCCGTTCGAGCGCACGGGCGACCTCGTCGAGGTGATCAAGCAGTCGATTCCCGCGCCGGCGCGATTCGGCGAAGGTCATCCCGCGAAGCGCGTCTTCCAGGCGCTGCGGATCGAGGTGAACGACGAGCTCGGATCGCTCGAGCGCGCACTGCCGGCCGCACTCGAGGTTCTCCGGCCGGGCGGCCGTCTCGCCGTGATCTCGTTCCACTCGCTCGAGGACCGGATCGTCAAGCGCTTCCTGCGCGCCGAGGAGCACGGCTGCACCTGCCCGCCCGAGTTTCCCGTCTGCGCCTGCGGAGCAAGCCCGACGCTGCGCGCGACCCCGCGTCGGGCGATCCGTCCGTCTGCCGCCGAGGTCGCGCGCAACCCGCGCTCGCAGTCGGCCCGCATGCGCGTGGCGGTGAAGCTGTGAGCTCGAACTCGTGGTTCGCGGAGACGACGCCGGTCGCGGCGCCCGCACGTCCGCGCACGAGGACGCGGTCGCTGTCGAAGTCGAAGACGCGCTCACGCCGCCGTCCCCGCTCGCGTGCGGCGATCCTCTGGATCGTGATCAGCGCCGCGCTCCTCGCGGGCGTCGTCTTCGTCAACCTCGCCGTGCTGCGGCTCAACCTCGAGCTCGGCCATGCGACGCAGCAGGTCGGCCAGCTGCGCGCGACGAACGCGTCGCTGCAGGCGCAGCTCTCGGCCGCGCTCGCCTCGGGGCGGATCCAGCAGCAGGCGCGCCGCCAGGACGGCCTCGTGCCTGCCGACCAGTCCACGATCGGCTACATCAACCTGGGCCACTAGATGGCGCCGTCGCCCGAGAAACAGGCCAACCGCCGGATCCGCCTGTTGCTCGTGCTCTTCGCGCTCGCGTTCGCGGCTCTCCTCGCGCGCAGCACGTGGATCCAGGGCGTCCAGGCGAGCCGCTACGCGGCGATCGCCCACAACCAGCACGAGAAGACGATCACGATCGCCGCCGGACGCGGCACGATCTTCGACCGCAACGGCATCCAGCTCGCGATCGGCGAGCAGATGACGACGGTCTTCGCCGATCCGCAGGAGGTTGTCAACGCGAGGGGGATCGCGCTCGCCGCCCACAAGCTGCTCGGCGTCAACGCGAACGCCCTCTACCCGCAGCTCCTCGACAAGAAGAGCCAGTTCGTCTACGTCAAGCGGTTCGCCGACCCGGCGGCGGCGAAGCTCTTCCTCGCGAAGGGATTCTTCGGCGTCTCGTCCTATCCGGAGGAGCTCCGCACCTACCCGCAGGGGAGCGTCGCCTCGCAGGTGATCGGGTACGCGGGCACCGACGACGAGGGGATCGAAGGGCTCGAGCTCCAGTACAACAAGAAGCTCTCGGGCCGGCCGGGCAAGGAGACGATCGTCCGCGACGCGACCGGCCAGGCGATCGACGTGATCAGCTCCTCGCCCGTCGAGGAGGGCGCGGATCTCTTCACCACGATCGACAGCAAGATCCAGGCGGACGCCGAGCAGGTGCTCCGCCAGACCGTCGCCGAGTGGGGCGCGAGGGATGCGACCGCCATCGTCCTCGACCCGACGACGGGCGAGGTGCTCGCGATGGCCCAGGCGCCGGGGTACAACGCGAACGACACGAGCGACGTCAATCCCGGAGTGACGCGCAACCGCGCGGTGACGGACGTGTACGAGCCCGGCTCCACGTTCAAGCTCGTGACGGTGACGGGCGTTCTCTCGGAGCATCTCGTCACGCCGTCGACGAGGTTCACGCTGCCGGTCTGCATCCAGGTCGCGAACTACTGCATCCACGACGCCGAGAAGCGCGGGGTCGTCAACTACTCGGTCGCGCAGATCCTCAAGTACTCGTCGAACGTCGGCGCGATCACGCTCGCCGAGAAGCTCGGCGCGCCTGCGCTCGCGAGCTGGATCAACAAGTTCGGCTTCGGGCGCCCGACGGGAATCGACTTCCCGGGCGAGAGCGCGGGTCTCGTGCTGCCGCTCGACCAGTGGTCGGGCTCGACGATCGGCAACGTGCCGATCGGCCAGGGGATCTCGGTCACGCCGATCCAGCTCGCGTCCGTCTACGGAGCGGTGGCGAACAACGGCGTCTGGATCCAGCCGCATCTCGTCTCGCGCGTCGGCGGGCACGCGCCGTTCGTTCCGGCGCGGCGGCGGATCATCTCGACTGCGGTCGACCGCGAGGTGAAGGCGATGCTCACCGGCGTCGTGCAGGGCGGCACGGGCGTCGAGGCGGCGATCCCGGGCTACACCGTCGCGGGCAAGACCGGCACGGCGAACGAGCCCAACGGCCACGGCGGCTACTCGACGACGAAGTACGACGCGACGTTCGTCGGGATGGTGCCCGCGTCGAAGCCGCGTCTCGTCGTCCTCGTGAAGGTCGACGATCCGCAGGGCGCGATCTACGGCGGCACGGTGGCGGCGCCGGCCTTCCAGTCGATCGCGAAGTTCGACCTCCAGTACCTCGAGGTTCCGCCCGACCAGCCGCGCACGGCGCTGTCGACGACGGGCTAGCAGGCGTCGGCGAGGAGCTGCTGCGGTTCGGCCGGCTCGGGCAGGCCGTAGCGCGCGAGCACGCGCCTGCGGATCGCGATCCGGTCGAGCAGTGCGCGAAGAACGGCGGGGTGGAGCGGCATCTGGAGAAAGTGATCGGTTTCGGCGATCAGCCCCGCGGAGAGCACCTCCGCTCTCGAGTCGCCCGACGTGTAGACGACCGGCACCGCCAGCGGGTAGCGCCTGAAGTGCTGTCCCATGCGAAGGTCGACCAGGGCGGCGACGAAGCGGACGTCTCCTTCGATCATCGCGATCGCGTCGGAGAGCGTCGCGGCGCTGAAGGCGACGTAGCCGGCCGCGGCAAGCGCCTCGCGCCACGACTCGCGCAGGGCGTGATCGGGGTCGAGGACGAGGACGGGCGTCGCCGAGACGACGGGCGCGCCCCGTGCTTCGCCCAACCTCGGGGCAGAGGTATCCGCAACTTCCGGCCGCATTGTCCTGGTCCTATCGGCGGCGGCCGTGCGTTGGTCCTCAGTGGATACTGCGTAAAGCCGTCCGTAAGAAACCCGCAATTTCCGGGGATTCCAGGCGTCAGCCGGCGAGTGCGACGATCGCCTCGACCTCGACGGCGAGACCGTTCGGCAGCTCGGCGACGCCGATCGCGCTGCGAGCAGACAGGCCGCGATCCTCGCCCCACAGCTCGACGATGGCGTTCGTGAACCCGTTTGCGACCGCCGGCTGGTCGCCGAAGTCCGGCGCGGAGCGCACGAGCACGAGCACCTTCAGCCAGCGATCGACCCGGTCGAGCGAACCGAGCTCGTCACGCAGGCAGCGGCACATGAGGTGGGCCGTCGTTCGCGCCGCGAGCGCCGCCCGCTCGAGGCCGACGTCGTCGCCGACGCGACCGAGGCAGCCGAAGTCGCCGTTGCCGGAGAGATAGGCAAGTCCCGCGTGGACGGCGACCGGCTCGAGCCGCGGTGTGAAGGGCAGGCTGGGCGGAACCGGGAGCTCGATCCCGAGCTCGGTGAGCCGTGCCTCCGGCGACATGGCTGCGACCCTACAGCGGGGATCGACCACGGCAAGTCCGCAACCCATTCACGGCGTTGGGCGGATGCGTGAGGGACCGGTGGAAGGCAGGCTTGACGGTGGTGGTTGACGTGCGGATGAGCGGTTCGGAGACCCTGGTGCCGGCGAGCGCGAGTGGCGGTCTCGTTGCAGCCGGGTACGCGATCGTGGGCGAGGCGTCGGGGTTGCTCGCGCCCTTCGTCGATGCGCTCGAGGGCGCTCTCGCCGAGGAAGGGTTCGTTGCCGTGGCCGGCGAGCCGGCCTCGGCCGGGCTCGTCATCAATCTGGTCGACCGGGAGCGGCCGCGTCCGTTCAGGCGCAGGTCGCGCGGCACGTTCGTCGCCGCACTGGTGGCGCGCGAGGACGAGCCCGCCGACGGGCTGCGCGAGACCTATCCGCTGCTCGTGCGTGCGCTCGCGAACGTCGCTCTGTGCTACCTGCCGACGTTCGACCGGGTGCTGATCACGACGATGGAGCGTGGCCATTATCCGATCGAGGGCGATGGGGAGCTCGCGTCACTTGCCGCTGCGGTGGTCGAGCGTCTCGCACCGCTGGCGCGCGCGCGGCTCGTGATCGACAACGAGTTCCGCACCGACCTCGAGCCGGAGCTCTGGCAGGGAGACGATCAGACCGCATCGATCGCGGCCGCCGGTCGGCGGCTGGACGAGCTCGGCCTCCTGCCGGCTCCATTCCCGATCGAGGAGTTGCTCGACGAGCGCGACCTGCGCCATGTGAAACGGCTGTACGGCATCGGCGGGCTCTCGTACGGAAACCTCTCCGCCCGCAAGGACGAGCGCCGGTTCTGGATGAGCGCGAGCGGCGTCGACAAGTCCCGGCTGGAGACGCCGGGTCGCGACATCCTGCTCGTCTCCGGCTACGACCGGCAGGCCGGCCGGATGATCCTCAGCGTCCCGCCGGGCGGCGAGCCGCGGCGGGTCTCCGTCGACGCGATCGAGCACTGGATCATCTACCAGCGCCACCCCGACGTCGGCGCCATCCTCCACGTGCACGCCTGGATCGAAGGCATCCACGCGACCGAGATCAACTACCCCTGCGGCAGCGAGGAACTCGCAACGAGCGTCGCCGCGCTGATCGCCGACGAACCCGATCCCGCCCACGCCGTCGTCGGCCTTCGCAACCACGGCATCACCGCGACCGGCGAAAGCCTAAGCGAGATCCTCGACAGGATCCAGCCGCAGCTGCTCCGACAGGTGCCGATGACCTGATCTAGGCGACGGGTCCCTGAGCCGGCGGCGGCACCTGACGCCAGACGGTGATCTTCCCGCCGACGATCGTGAAGCGCGCGGCGGCGAGCGTTCCCGGCGCGTCGCACTTCGACGTTTGGCGGTCGCCGAGGCGGAAGACCGCAACCGCGTTTCGACCCTTGACCGTGATCGAGACGACGCGGCCGGAGCAGGGGAGCGAGGCATGGAACGCGGCGAGCCCTCTCACGGTCGCGAACCTGAACGCGAAGCCGTCCTGGATCATCGTCGCGGGCAGCCGGAAGAGCCTCGCCACGGCGGCGTTGTCGCCGTCGTTCAGATCCTTGCTCCACGCACGGACGACCGCCTCCATCCGCGCGGCCCGCGGATCCTGGCGCTCGGCCGCTTTCCGATGCGGGGTCGCGCCACCGCATCCCGCGAGAACGAGCGCGCAGGCGAGAATGAGCCCGCGATGCATGCCCGGACTCTAAGCGACTTCGCCCGCGTCCTCGGCCCGGCCGAGGTCGTGAACGACGCTCCGGCCGAGATCGCCGACCTCGCCTACGACACGCGCGCGGTGACGCCGGGCGCGCTCTTCTTCTGCCTGCGCGGGGCCCATGTCGACGGGCATGCCTTCGCAGCGACCGCTGCCGCGCAGGGGGCGGCGGCGCTCGTCGTCGAGGAGCCGCTCGACGTGGCGCTGCCGCAACTCGTCGTGCCGAACGCGCGCGCAGCGATGGCGCCGGCTGCGAGGCTCTTCTTCGGCGATCCGACCCGCGAGCTCGACGTCGCCGCGATCACCGGGACGAACGGCAAGACGACGAGCGCATTCCTGCTGCACGCGATCCTCGAGGCCGAAGGCCGCCGGACCGGGCTCCTGACGAACATCGAGCGCCTCGTTGCCGGCGAGGAACGGCCGCTCGGCCTGAACACACCCGAGGCGATCGACCTCCAGCGGCTCTTCCGCGAGATGCGCGACGGCGGCGACTCGGCCTGCGTGATGGAGGCGACCTCGATCGCGCAGGAGCAGGGCCGGCTCGCCGGCACGCGCTTCGCCGTGCTCGTCTTCACGAACCTGACGCAGGACCACCTCGACTTCCACGGGACGATGGACGGCTACTACGCGGCGAAGCGCGCGATGTTCGACCAGGCGGACGTCGCCGTGGTCAACGTCGGCGACGAGTACGGCCGCCGGCTCGCGGGCGAGCTGCCTGACGCGATCCCGTTCGACGCGAGCTCGAACGTGCTGGACGGGATCGAGCTCGAGCTCCGCGGCGACTTCAACCGCCTGAATGCGATCGGCGCCGCGCTCGCCGCGCGCGTGCTCGGCGCAGGCGACGACGCGATCAAGCGCGGGATCGAGTCGGTGGCGGGCGTGCCGGGACGGTTCGAGTCGATCGACGAGGGACAGCCGTTCACGGTGATCGTCGACTACGCGCACACGCCCGACTCGCTCGAGAACGTCATCCGAGCCGCGCGCGGGCTCGGCGACCGGATCGTCGTCGTCTTCGGCGCCGGCGGCGACCGCGACCGCGCGAAACGGCCGGTGATGGGCCGCGTCGTCGCGGAGCTTGCCGACTGCGCGATCCTCACCTCCGACAACCCGCGGAGCGAAGCGCCGCACGTCATCGCCGAAGAGGTTGCAAGCGGGGCGCCGGGCAAGTTCATCCTGGAGCTCGACCGCCGCACCGCGATCGAGCGCGCGCTCGCCGAGGCCGGGCCCGGCGACGTCGTCGTGCTCGCCGGCCGCGGTGCCGAACCCGAGCAGGAGCTCGCCACGGGCAAGATCCCCTTCGACGACCGCGAAGTCGCGCGCGCGATCCTCAACAAGAAGAGATGATTCCCCTCGAACTGTCATTCCTCGAGCCGCTCGGCAGGCTCAACGCCAGGCCGTGGGCGGACGAGGTCACGGGGATGCAGATCGACTCGCGGCGGATCGAAGAGGGCGACCTCTTCGTCGCCGTCGGCGCCGGCGAGGACTTCGTCGCGCATGCGCTGGCGCGCGGTGCGGCCGCGGCGCTCGTCCCGGAGGATGCCCACCGTGCGCTCGCAGCGATCGGCGGCGCGGTGCGCGATCGGTCGGGCGCGCGCGTCGTCGGGATCACCGGCGCGACCGGCAAGACGACGACGAAGGACATCCTCGCGGCGCTCTGCTCGCCGCATCTGCGAACGGTCGCGTCCGAGGCGAACTACAACAACGAGCTCGGCGTGCCGCTGACGCTCGCCCGAATCGAGCCCGACACGGAGCTCTGCATCGTCGAGATGGGCATGCGCGGTCTCGGGGAGATCGCGTGGCTGGCGTCGTTCGCCAAGCCCGACGTCGCGCTGATCACGAACGTCGGGCCGGTTCATCTCGAGCTCGTCGAGACGGTCGAGAACGTCGCGCGCGCGAAGGCAGAGCTGATCGAGGCGCTGCCGCCGGGCGGCGTCGCCGTCGTCCCCGACGAGCCGCTGCTCGAGCCGTACCTGGAGCGGGACGACATCGAGGTGCGCCGGTTCGCGACGAGCATCCCGTTCGAGACGAGCTACACGGCGGAGCACCAGCTCGAGAACACGCGCGCGGCGCTCGCCGTCTGCGAGGCGCTCGGCGTACCGCTGCCGAAGCGGCTCGATGTCTCGTTCACGCCGCTGCGCGAGGAGGAGCACGAGCTCGCGGGCGGCGTCCTCCTCCTGAACGACTCCTACAACGCGAACCCGATGTCGATGCGCGCGGCACTCACGCAGCTCGCCGCGCGCGCGGGCGCCCGCCGCCGTGTCGCCGTCCTCGGCGAGATGGCCGAGCTCGGGGCGAGCGCACCTGCCTACCACGAGGAGATCGGGCGGCTGGCCGGCGAGCTCGGGGTCGAGGTGATCGCGGTCGGCCCGCTCGCCCGCGCCTACGGCGGCCGCTGGGTCACCGGGCCCGACGAGGCGGCGGCGGCACTGGCCGAGACGATGCGCCCCGGCGACGTCGTGCTCGTCAAGGGCTCCCGTTCGGTGGGACTCGAGGCCGTCGCCGCGAAACTAACCGGGGCATGAGTCGCGTCCTCGTCGCGGCGCTCGTCGCGCTGATCATCACCATCCTCGCCGGCCCGGTCTTCATCGACTTCCTGCGCCGGCACGCCCTCGGCCAGCAGATCCGCGAGGACGGCCCGGAGCACCATTCGTCGAAGCAGGGAACGCCGACGATGGGCGGCGTCTTGATCGTGATCGCGGCGACGATCGCGTTTCTGACCACGAGCGCGCGTACGGCGCCCGCGCTTGCGATCTTCGGGACGATGCTCGCGTGCGGCGCGGTTGGGTTCCTCGACGACTACATCAAGCTCCGCCATCAGCGATCGCTCGGACTCCCCGGTCGCTACAAGATGCTGTTCCTGATCGGGATCGCGGCGGCGGTCTGCGTCGCCGCCCATCATCAGCACCTGCGGCATTCGGTGTACGTGCCGATCGTGAACACGAACATCCAGCTCGGCTGGGGCTGGTACGTGCTCGTCTTCTTCATCATCGCCGGCGCTGCGAACGCCGTGAACCTCACCGACGGGATCGACGGGCTCGCGGCAGGCACGGCGGTCATCGCGCTCTTCACGCTCACGGCGATGGCGGTGACGGTCTACATCCGCTCGGGCGCGCCGGGCCACAGCCGCATCGCGACTCGCCTCGACGCCGCGTTCATCGGCGCCGCCGTGATCGGGGCGGCGATCGGCTTCCTCTGGTTCAACGCCTTCCCGGCCGAGGTGTTCATGGGCGACACGGGCTCGATGGCGATGGGCGGCGCGATCGGCGCGATGGCGGTGTTCCTCAAGGTCGAGCTGCTGCTGCTGCTCGTCGGCGGGATCTTCGTGATCGAGGCGCTCTCGGTGATGCTCCAGGTGGTCTCGTTCAAGTACTGGGGGAGACGGCTGTTCCTGATGGCGCCGCTCCACCATCACTTCGAGATGAAGGCGTGGTCCGAGACGAAGATCATGGTGCGCTTCTGGATCGTGACCGGAATCCTCTGCGCCGCCGGCTTCGCGCTCTTCTACAAGTACTACCGCGAGTTCTATCCACGGTGAGGTTTCTCGTCTACGGCCTCGCGCGTTCCGGCCAGGCGGTCGTCGAACGGCTGGCCGCGCGCGGCGACGAGGTCGTCGCGGTCGACCGCTCGCTCGGGAACGAGCTCGACGTCGATCTGCTCGACGGCGTCGACGTGCTCGTCAAGAGCCCGGGCGTCCCCGGCGAGCGGCCGCTCGTCACGCTCGCGCGCGAGCGCGGCATCCCGGTCTGGTCGGAGATCGAGCTCGCCTACCGGCTGCTGCCCGAGACGACGCGGATCGTCGGCGTCACCGGGACGAACGGCAAGACGACCACGACCGAGCTCCTCGGCGCGATCTTCCGCGCCGCCGGCCTCGGCGTCGCGGTTGCGGGCAACGTCGGCACGCCGCTCGCGTCCGTCGAGGCCGCCGACTGGGTCGTGTGCGAGCTCTCCTCGTTTCAGCTCGAGGACGTCGACACGCTCGCGTGCGACGTCGCGGTGCTCCTCAACCTCGAGCCCGACCACCTCGACCGTCACGGGTCGTACGACGCCTACCGCGACGCGAAGCTGCGGATCTTCGAGCGCGCGCGGGCGAAGGTCGTCCCGCGCGGCCTCGGGCTCGACGGGATCGAGTTCGCCGCCGACGACCCGCTGCCGGCCGAGCCGCTGATCCGCGGTGCGCACAACCGCGAGAACGCCGCCGCCGCCACTGCTGCGGCGCGCGCGGCCGGGGTCGGCGACGAGGCGATCGCGGAGGGGCTGCGGACCTTTCCAGGCGTGCCGCACCGCCTCGAGCCCGTCGCCGAGGTCGGCGGCGTCCGCTTCGTGAACGACTCGAAGGCGACGAACGTCGCCGCTGCGCGCCGGGCGCTCGCCGCGTACGAGGACGAGCCGGTGCACCTGATCCTCGGCGGCTCGCTGAAGGGGGAGGACTTCGCGCCGCTCGCCGCCGCGGTCGGCTCGAACGTGAGGTCGATCCACCTCATCGGCGAGGCGGCCGGCGAGCTCGCGGCCGTCCTCGACGGCCACGACGACGGCACGCTCGAGCGCGCCGTCGCGCACGCGGCGGCCGGGGCGCGGCCGGGCGACGTGGTGCTGCTCAGCCCGGCCTGCGCGAGCTACGACCAGTACGAGAACTTCGAGCAGCGAGGCGAGGAGTTCAGGAGGCTCAGCCGAATTCAGGCTGAATGATCCGGAAGGGAGAGTTGGAGGCGAGGATCCTGATCCTCGCCACGCTTGCGCTGGTCGCCTTCGGGATCGTGATGGTGTACTCGGCCACCTCCGCCCCGGCGGCGGTCGGTGGCTCGAATCCGAACTACTACCTCGAACGCCAGGGCGCGTACGCGCTCGTCGGGATCGTGCTGATGGTGATCGCGCAGCGGTGGAACTACCGCAGGCTGCGCACGCTCGCGCCGACGCTCGTCCTCGCCTCGCTCGCGCTCCTGCTCGCCGTGCTCGCGATCGGCCCGGCCGTGAACGGCGCCCGCCGCTGGATCTCGCTCGGGCCGGCGGTCTTCCAGCCGTCCGAGTTCGCGAAGCTCGCGCTCGCGATCTGGGCCGCCTCGTACCTCGCGAGCCATCCGGCGCCGCGCACGCTCAAGGAGCTCTGGCGTCCGGTCGGAGCGCTCGCCGCCCTGTACTGCGTGCTGCTCGTCGTCGAGCCCGACCTCGGCACCGCAATCGCGCTCCTGCTGATGCTCGCCGCCGTGCTGCTCGTCGCCGGCACGCCGGTGCGCGTGCTCGGGCCGGCGCTCCTGATCGCCGGCGCGGTCGGAACCGCCGCGATCTGGTTCGAGCCGTATCGCCGCGCGCGCTTCTTCGCCTTCCTGCATCCGACGCAGGACCCGCAGGGGATGGGCTACCAGACGATGCAGGGTCTGATCAGCATGGGCTCCGGCGGCATCACCGGCGTCGGGATCGGCAACGGGATCGGGAAGATCTTCTACCTCCCGGAGGCGTCGACCGACATGATCTACGCGAACATCGGCGAGGAGCTCGGACTGCTCGGCGCGGCGGCGGTGATCGGCGCGTATCTCCTCTTCGCGTATGCCGGGCTGCGGGTGGCGCTCGGCTGCCGGGATCCGTTCGGCAAGCGGCTCGCAGTCGCGCTCACGGTGCTCGTCTGCGGCCAGGCGGTGATCAACATGGCGGCGGTGATGGGCGTCGCGCCGCTGACCGGAATCCCGCTGCCGTTCCTGTCCTACGGCGGCTCGAGCCTCGTGATGCTCCTCGCCTCGGTCGGAATCCTCCTTAACATCGCGGGACGTGGCAAGGGAGCGGCAGGTTCGGTGCGTGATCGCAGCCGGGGGGACGGCAGGTCACGTGTTGTCCGCGCTGGCGGTGGCGGAGGCGCTGACGGAGCGCGGCGTGTTCGTGACGCTCGCCGGGTCGCCGGATCGCGTCGAGGCTCGGCTCGTTCCTGAAGCGGGCTACGAGCTCGACACGTTCAGGGTCTCCGGCTTCCCGCGACAGCCGACGCCTGCGCTCGTCAAGGCCGTCGCGCTCGCGGGCGCGGCGCCCGCCGTGTGCCGGGCGATCCTGCGGCGCCGGCGCCCCGACGTCGTGTTCGGCGCGGGCGGCTACGTCGCGGGGCCGATGGTCCTCGCCGCAGCCTCGATGCGCATTCCGGCGGCGCTCGGCGAGGCCGACGCGCACCTCGGCCTCGCGAACCGGCTCGCGCTGCCGTTCGCACGGCGCGTGTTCCTCGCGTATCCGCTTCCCGACCGTGCCGCCTGGAAGTTCCGCGTCGTCGGCAGGCCGATCCCGCTGCGCGCGAGGCCGGTGCCGCAGGCGGAGGCCCGCGAGATCTTCGAGCTGCCGCCCGACGTGCCTGTGCTGCTCGTCGCCGGTGCGCTCGCGGGTGCACGTTCGATCAACGAGCTCGTCGTCGAGTCGTTCGCCGAGGTCGGTCCGGCGATCCTCCATCTCTCGGGCGAACGGGACTTCGAGTCGATTCGCCGTCGCGTGAGCAGGCCTGACTACCGGCTGATCGCCACCACCGACCGGATCGGCGCTGCGTACTCGGCGGCGGACCTCGTGCTCTCGCGCGCGGGCAGCGCAGTGTGGGAGATCGCCGCGGCCGGGCGGCCGGCGATCCTCGTGCCGTATCCGTTCGCGACCGCCGACCATCAGGCGAAGAACGCCGAGTACTTCGTGCGGGCGGGCGGGGCGATCATGATGCGCGAGCTCGACCTCCAGGACGTGCCGGATCGCGTGCGCTCGATGCTCGACGATCCCGCACGGCTCGCGCAGATGGGCGAGGCGATGTTCCGCGTCGCGAGGCCGGACGCCGCGAACGAGATCGCGGAAGGGCTGATCGAGATTGCAACCGCTTGAGGGCCGCAGGCTCTGGTTCGTCGGGATCGGCGGCGCCGGGCTCTCCGCGTACGCGCTGCTCGCGCGCGCGTGGGGGGCGGAGGTCGGCGGGTGGGACCGCGTCCGCACGCCCTATCTCGAACAGCTCGTCGGCGTGCCGATCGAGATCGCCGCGGAACCCGTCGTTCCCGAGGGCTGGGAGGCCGTCGTCTCGAGCGCCTATCCCGGCGTCACCGGCCGCACGCGCGCCGACTTCCTGGCGGAGCTCGTCGGCCTGCGCCGCTCGATCGTCGTCGCCGGCACGCACGGAAAGGGGACGGTGGCGGCGATGGTCGCGTTCGTCCTCCGCGAGACGGGCCACGACCCGGCCTGGCTGATCGGAGCACCCGTCCCGCAGCTCGGCGCGAACGCCGGCGCGGGCGAGGGGTGGCTCGTCGTCGAGGGCGACGAATCGGACCGGACGGTCTTCGGCCTGCCGGCGACGATCGCCGTCGTCACGAACGTCGAGCTCGACCACCACGCGACGTTCCGCTCGCTCGCCGAGCTCGAGACGGAGCTCGACCGCTGGGCGTCGCGCGCGGAGCACGTCGTGCGCGACGCGCCTCCGTACGAGGGTGCGCTCGCACTGCCGGGCGTACACAACCGGCACAACGCCGGATCGGCGCTCGCGGCGCTCGAGCTCGCAGGGGTTGCGCGCGCCGATGCGGAACGCGCGCTCGCCCTGTTCGCGGGAACGGGGCGGCGCTTCGAGGTCGTCGACGCGAACGGCGTGACGATCGTCGACGACTACGGCCACCATCCGAGTGAGATCGCGGCGACGATCGCCGCCGTGCGCGAGCGCTTCGGCGGCCGGCGCCTTCGCGTCCTCTTCCAGCCGCACCTGTACTCGCGCACGCGACATCTCGCGCGCGAGCTCGGCGAGGCGCTCGCCGGCGCCGACGACGTCGCGGTGACGGACGTCTATCCCGCCCGCGAGGAGCCGGTGCCCGGCGTCACCGGCAAGCTCGTCGTCGACGAGCTCTCCGATCTCGGCCGGCTCGTCGCGTGGACGCCGACCGTCGAGCAGGGCGTCGAGCACGTCGCGCGTCACACGCGGCCGGGCGACGTCGTCCTCGTGATCGGCGCCGGCGACGTCGATCGCGCGCCGGCGCTCCTGCGCGAGCGGCTCGCCGCATGACGGTCGACGAGCACGTCGGGCTCTCGCGCTTCACGACGATCGGCACGGGCGGGGCCGCGCGTTACTTCGCGAAGCCGTCCTCGCTCGCCGAGCTGACCGAGCTGCTCGCCTGGGCGAGCGGGGAGGGCCTGCCGGTCGTCCCGATCGGGCTCGGCTCGAACCTGCTCGTGCACGACGCCGGTGTCGACGCGCTCGTCCTGCGGCTCCAGGGCGAGCTCGCCGAGATCGGCGTCGAGGGCGACGTGCTCGTCGCAGGCGGCGGCGCCGCGAACGCGGTCTGCCTGCACCGGGCGCGCGGCGCCGGTCTCGGCGGCTTCGAGTTCGCGTCGGCGATCCCGGGCACGGTCGGCGGCGGCGTGCGGATGAACGCGGGCGCCTACGGGGTCGAGTTCCGCGACATCCTGATCGACGCCCTCGTCGTCGGTCCCGGCGGCGCGCGCACGCTCGGCCCGGCCGAGCTCGACCTGTCGTACCGCCACTCGTCGCTCGCCCCGGGCGAGGTCGTCGCGCGGGCGAGGCTTCGCCTCGAGCCGCGGCCGGCCCAGGAGGTGAAGGCGCGCGTCGCGGAGCTCCTCGCCCGCCGCAAGGCGTCGCAGCCGACGACGAAGCGGACCTTCGGGAGCGTCTTCAAGAACCCGTCGGCGGAGCAGGGGGCGGGCCGGCTGATCGACGAGTGCGGGCTCAAGGGCCACCGGATCGGCGGAGCCGTCATCTCCGAGCGGCACGCGAACTTCATCGAGAACGCCGGCGGGGCCGCCTCGGCGGACGCGGTGGCGCTGATGGCGGAGGCACGCCGGCGCGTGCACGAGCGCTTCGGCGTCGTGCTCGAGCACGAGGTGCGGTTCCTCGGCCCGCTCGAGCTGCCCGAGCTGTAAGCACAACTCAGAGAAGACGCTCACGGTTCTCGGCGCAGACGGACACGCGAGCAAAGCCCGCGTGTCCTGATAGCGGCGCCGCAAGCGGCGCCTGTAGGGAATCGCAGCGGCCCGGCGAACTCTGGCGCGTGGCCCGGACCAGGGAACGTCGGCGTGCGCAGGCCGAGCGCTCTCGCGGGCGCCGCCTTGCCCCGAGCGCGCGCGTCGCGCTCGTCGGCGCCGCGGTGGTCGCGCTCGTCGGCGGCGCGTACGCGGCCGCCCTCGAGACGTCGGTCTTCGCCGTCCGCAAGCTCGAGATCGTGGGCGGATCCCCGCTCGTCAAGAGCCAGGTCGAGGCCGCGCTCGCGCCGGAGCTCGGGCGCAGCCTGCTGCGCGTCGGCCCGGGCGAGATCGACCGGCTCGTCGCGCCGCTCCCGGACGTCGTCGGCGTGAGCGTCGACCGCGAGTTCCCGAGCACGCTGAAGATCCGGGTCAAGCCCGAGCGGCCGGTGCTGCTGCTGCGTCGCCGGCAGGACACGTGGCTCGTCTCGGCGCGCGGGCGTGTCATGCGGCAGCTGAAGACGCCGAGGCTCTCGTCGCTCCCGCGGTTGTACGTCCCGAAGGACACGCAGGTCACCGTCGGCGAGACGCTGTCCGCCGCCGACGGCGGCAGCGCCGCCGCGGCGGTGGCGCCGCTCTCGCGCCGGATGTTCCCCTCGCCGGTCCGCTTCGTCCTCACGAGCAACTCGCAGCTCACCTTCAAGCTGGCCTCCGGCTTCGAGATCCGGCTCGGCGATCCGGGCGACCTCGGACTCAAGCTCGCGATCGCCCGGCGCATCTTCGAACGCGTCGGCGCGACGGCCGAAACGACCGGCTACCTCGACGTCAGCGTGCCGGCGCGGCCGGTGATCAGCGCCGCGTGAAACTCTCGACTCTCGACTAGAGCTTGATAGTGAGAGTGGTCGAGGTTTGTGTTTTCCGCATTGACACGCAGGAGGACTGCCCGTACCCTCACGAAAGAAGGAGGAGCTCGACGGCCCCAGCCTGCACTCGAGCTTGAGGTCGAGCGAAACCAACAATGAGAGATCGGTCCGGCAATTACCTCGCGGTGATCAAGGTCGTCGGCGTCGGCGGCGGTGGTACGAACGCGGTCAACAGGATGGTCGACGCGGGACTGACCGGCGTCGAGTTCGTCGCCGTCAACACGGACGCGCAGGCGCTCCTCATGTGCGACGCGGACGTGAAGATCCACATCGGCGCGAAGGCGACGCGCGGTCTCGGCGCGGGAGCCGACCCGGGCGTCGGCACCGCCGCCGCGATGGAGAGCCGCGACGAGCTGAAGGAGGCGCTCAAGGGCGCCGACATGATCTTCGTGACCGCCGGCGAGGGCGGCGGCACCGGCACCGGCGGCGCGCCGATCGTCGCCGAGCTCGCACGCGAGCTGGAGGCTCTCACGGTCGGCGTCGTCACGCGCCCGTTCTCGTTCGAGGGCCGCCGCCGCGCGCAGCAGGCGGAGCAGGGGATCATGGAGCTCGCCGACAAGGTCGACACGCTGATCGTGATCGAGAACGACCGTCTGATGCAGGTCGTCGAGCGCACGACCCCGCTCGCGGACGCGTTCAAGATGGCCGACGACGTCCTGCGCCAGGGCGTTCAGGGGATCACCGACCTGATCACGGTGCCGGGCATCGTCAACCTCGACTTCGCCGACGTGCGCACGATCATGCGAGACGCGGGCTCGGCGCTGATGGGCATCGGCCTCGGCAGCGGCACGAACCGTGCGAGCGAGGCGGCGCGCACCGCCGTGTCCTCGCCGCTCCTCGAGTCGTCGATCGACGGGGCCACCGGCATCCTGCTCAACATCACCGGTCCGACCGACCTCGGCCTCTTCGAGGTGAACGAGGCCGCGGAGGTCGTGACGAGCGCCGCCGACCAGAACGCCAACGTGATCTTCGGCGCCGTCATCGACGACGCCCAGGGAGACCAGGTGCGCGTGACGGTGATCGCCACCGGCTTCGGCGCCCAGCGCAGGCGGCGGGCGCGGACGACGTTCGAGACCGCGCCGGTCGCCGGTCAGCGGACGCCCGAGTTCGAGACGCCGGGCGATCTCGACGTTCCCTCGTTTCTCCGCGGCAGCTAGTCCGGGCGTAGCCGCGCGACGCACCGGGGCCCCGGGTGACTTCCGGCCCTCGTTAGCATCGCCTTCGTGGCCACGACGCTCCGCCGGACTCCGCTCTATGAGAGGCACGTCGCCGAGGGGGCCAAGCTCGTGCCGTTCGCCGGCTGGGAGATGCCGGTCCAGTACACCGGCGTGATCGCCGAGCACAAGGCGGTCCGCACCGATGCCGGCGTGTTCGACGTCTCGCACATGGGGGAGATCGAGGTCGAGGGGCCGAAGGCGGAGGAGCTCCTCCAGCACGTGCTCTCGAACGACGTCACGAAGCTCGCCGTCGGCGAGGCGCAGTACACGCTCCTGCCGAACGAGGCGGGCGGCGTGATCGACGACCTGATCGTCTATCGCACCGGCGACTGCCGGTACCTGCTCGTCGTCAACGCCTCGAACCGCGAGGCCGACTTCGCCTGGATTGCCGGCCACGAGCTGCGCGGCTCCGACGTGCGCGACGTCTCCGACGAGTACGCGCTGCTCGCCGTGCAGGGGCCGCGTGCCCTCGAGCGGCTCGGGCTCCCGCAGGCCAGGCCGTTCACATGGGCGATGGGCGACCTCGACGGCACCGAGGTGATGGTCAACCGCACCGGCTACACGGGCGAAGAGGGCGTCGAGCTCGGGTGCATGGCCGACGACGCGCCCGCGCTCTGGGACGCGATCCGCGCGCGCGGAGTCGTGCCCTGCGGGCTCGGCGCGCGCGACACGCTGCGGCTCGAGGTCTGCTACCCGCTCCACGGCAACGACATCGGCCCGCAGTGGGACGCGATCTCGAGCGGGCTCGGCTGGGTCTGCTCCCTCGACACCGGCTTCATCGGCGCCGACGTGCTGCGCAGCGTCAAGAAGCGGGGGCCCGAGCGCAAGCTCGTCGCCTTCCGGATGACCGAGCAGGCGATCCCGCGGCAGGGAATGGCGATCGAGGGCGGCGGCGAGGTGACGTCGGGCTCGCTCTCGCCCATGCTCGAGGTGGGGATCGGGCTCGGCTACGTTCCGGCTGCGGCGAGTGCTCCCGGCACCGGACTCACGATCGACGTCCGCGGTCGTCCCCGCCGCGCGGAAATCGTGACCAAGCCGATCTACAAGCGTGAGGCGCCCGACTCGCGGTGAGCTACATCTCGCTGACCGCAGAGGACCGCGAGCAGATGCTCGCGGCGATCGGCGTCGCCTCGATCGAGGAGCTCTTCCGGGAGATCCCCGCCGGCGTGCGCTACGGCCACGTCCTCGACGTGCCGCCCGCGCTCGCCGAGGCCGAGCTGACGCGCCACCTCGAACAGCTCGCCGCGAAGAACGTCGTCGACGAGGTCTCGTTCCTCGGTGCCGGCATGTACGACCACTACGTTCCCGGCGTCGTCGACGCGGTGCTCCAGCGCGGCGAGTTCCTGACCGCCTACACGCCGTACCAGCCCGAGCTCTCGCAGGGCGTCCTCCAGGCGATCTTCGAGTACCAGACCGCGATCTGCGAGCTCACCGGCATGGACGTCTCGAACGCGTCGGGGTACGACGGCACGACCGTCACCGCCGATGCGTGCTTCGTCGCCAAGGCGGAGACCGGGCGCGACAGGGTCGTCGTCACCGAGGCGACGAACCCGCAGGTCCGGCAGGTCGTGAAGACCTACGCGCGCGGCTTCGGGCTCGAGATCGTCGAGGTGCCCCACGACGGCGGCACGACCGATCCCGTCCGTCTCGGCGAGGCGGCCGCCGGCGCCGCGGCCGTGATCTTCCAGCAGCCGAACTTCTTCGGCTGCCTCGAACCGGCGCCCGAACTCGCCGCCGCCGCGCTCGAGGCGGGGGCGGTCCCGATCGCGCACGTCGACCTCGTCAGCCTCGGCGTCCTCGAGGCGCCCGGCAACTACGGTTGCCGGGTCGCAGTCGGCGAGGGCCAGTCGGCCGGCAACGCGATCAGCTACGGCGGGCCGCACTACGGCTTCCTCGCAGCGAAGCAGCCGCTGATCCGGAAGCTGCCGGGACGGATCGTCGGCGAGACGGTGGACACCGCGGGCAAGCGCGGCTATGTGCTCACCCTGCAGACGCGCGAGCAGCACATCAGGCGCGAGAAGGCGACGTCGAACATCACGACGAACCAGACGCTGCTGGCGCTCGCCGGCCTCGTGCACCTGTCGCTGCTCGGACCGCAGGGGCTGCGCGAGACGGGGGAGACCTGCATGGCGCTCGCCCAGTACGCGAAGGACGCGCTCGAAGCGCGTGGGTTGGAGCTGCTGTTTCCGGAGCGGGCAACGTTCAAGGAGTTTGCCGTTCGCGTCGGACGGAACGCGCGCGAGGTCGTGCACGCGGCGCGCGCGCACGGGGTGAATCCGGGCTATCCGCTCGGACGCGACTACGAAGGCCTCGACGACGCGCTGCTCGTCGCGGTGACGGAGCGCCGCACCGTCGAGGAGATCGACCGGCTCGCCGAGGTGCTCGCCCCGTGAAGCTGATCTACGAGAAGTCGCGGCCCGGCCGTCGCGGGCTCGAGGTGCCGAAGCCGGACCTGCCCGTGCCCCCGGTGCCGGCCGGCCTCGCACGCGCAGAGCCGCCGCGGCTGCCCGAGCTCGCCGAGCCGGAGGTGCTCCGCCACTTCACCGAGCTCTCGACGCGCAACTTCGGCGTCGACACGGGCTTCTACCCGCTCGGCTCGTGCACGATGAAGTACAACCCGCGCGTCAACGAGCGGCTCGTCGGGCTGCCGGGCTTCCGCGACCTGCATCCGCTCGTGGAGGACGACGCGGCGCAGGGAGCGCTCGAGCTCGAATGGCGGCTCGAGCAGATCCTGCGCGAGGTGACGGGGCTCGACGCGGTGAGCCTCCAGCAGGCGGCGGGCGCGCAGGGCGAGCTGACCGGGCTCCTGCTGATGCGCGCGTACTTCGACGATCGCGGCGAGGACGAGCAGCGCCGCCGCATCGTCATCCCGGACACCGCGCACGGGACGAATCCGGCGAGCGTGACGATGGCCGGCTACGAGCTGACGAAGGTTGCGACAGACGCCCGCGGCAACGTCGACCTCGACGACCTGCGGGCGAACGTCGACGAGCGCACGGCCGGGCTGATGCTGACGAACCCCTCGACGCTCGGGCTCTTCGAGGAGAACATCGACGAGATCGCCGAGGTCTTCCACGGCGCCGGCGCCCTCATGTACTACGACGGCGCGAACCTGAACGCGGTGTGCGGGATCTCGAGGCCCGGCGACATGGGCTTCGACATCGTCCACATCAACCTGCACAAGACGTTCTCGCAGCCCCACGGCGGCGGCGGGCCGGGCGGCGGCCCGATCGCGGTGCGCGACACGCTCGCGCCGTACCTGCCGGTGCCCGTCGTCGCGCGGGACGGCGACCGCTACCGGCTCGACTACGACCGCCCGAAGTCGATCGGCAAGGTGCGCGGCTACAGCGGGCCGTTCGGCGTGTTCGTACGGTCGTACGCGTTCATGCGTGCGTGGGGGCCGGGACTTCGCGAGATGAGCGAGGTCGCCGTGCTGAATGCGAACTACCTCCTCGCCCGGCTGCGCGACGCCTACGAGCTGCCGTACGACCGCCTCTGCATGCACGAGTTCGTACTCAGCGCGCGGGCGCTCAAGCGCGAATACGGGATCAGCGCTCTCGACGTCGCGAAGCGGCTGATGGACTTCAACTTCCATCCGCCGACGATCTACTTCCCGCTCGTCGTCCCCGAGGCGCTGATGATCGAGCCGACCGAGACCGAGGCCAAGGAGACCCTCGACGCGTTCGTCGAGGCGATGCTCCAGATCGCGCGCGAGGCCCGCGACGATCCCGAAGCCGTCCGATCGGCCCCGCACAATCGCCCGGTGGCCAGGCTCGACGAGGTGCGTGCGGCGAAGGAGCCGGTCGTGAGACACGCCTTCGAAAGCCACGAAACACCGGCAAAGGAGCGGGAACGGAAGTCGCTCGACGCTCCGAAGGGGGCCTAGGCGGCGGGCTCGGATCCCAGGCGGAAACAGGGGATTTGAACCTTTCGCGCAGTCTCCGTATGATCGGGGCAGGCCAGACGTCTAGCCGAGGGGAGAAATCAGAAGATGCACAAGATGAGCGTTCGGCGTCGTGTGGGGATTGGGTTCGCTGCACTGGCCTTGGCCGCGGCGGGCTCGGTCGCTCCGGCGGCGCTTGGGCACAGCAGCAATGCGAAGGCGAATGGTCCGGGGAACACCACCGCGGGCGCGCAGATCTTCGTTCAGTACTTCTGTGCGGACTGCCACACGCTGAAGGCTGCCGGGTACGCCGTCTCGCACGGCATCCTCGGTCCGAACCTCGACAAGCTGCATGCCCCCTATGCGGTGGTCGAGGCGACGGTCGAGAACGGCCTGCCGGCGGCGTTGCCGCTGTATCCGACTGAGATGGTCGGGTTCAAGAACGTCCTGACCGCAACGCAGATCGCGGACGTCTCGGCATATGTCTATGCCGGTACCCACGGGCTGATCAAGGCACCGACGACCACGAGCAGCTAGCGCGGCTCAGGGGAATGCGGGGGAGCGTCCCCCCTCCGCTAGACGCCTAGGCCGCTCGGAAATCGCGAGGCGTTCCCGCCGCAAGGCGGGAACGCTCTCGTGCCTATGGTCGTTTTCATCGGTGTAGGCGGTGATCCAGCCGCCCTCACCGAAAGGAGTTCGCTTGACCAAGGTCCGAAAGAGCGAGGCGGAGTGGCGCCGGGAGCTCGATCCTGAGGCCTTCCGCGTCCTGCGCGAGAAGGGCACGGAGGCGCCGTTCTCGGGTGAGTACGACGACGTCTTCGAGCAGGGCGTCTACCGCTGCGCCGGCTGCGGCACCGAGCTCTTCGGCTCGGACGCGAAGTACGACTCGGGCTGCGGGTGGCCGGCCTTCTTCCAGCCGGCAGCAGAGGCGGCGATCGACGAGGAGACCGACACGAGTCACGGGATGGTTCGCACCGAGGTGATGTGCTCGTCGTGCGGCGGGCACCTGGGTCACGTCTTCCCGGACGGTCCGCACCCGACCGGCCTCCGCTACTGCATCAACTCGGCGGCGCTGAAGCTGGAGGCGTCATGACGCGCAAGGCGACGTTCGGCGCCGGCTGCTTCTGGGGCGTCGAGGCGGCGTTCCGAAAGCTCGACGGCGTCACCGCGACCGGGGTCGGCTACGCCGGCGGCACGACCGACAAGCCGACGTACGAGCAGGTCTGCTCCCACGCGACCGGGCATGCCGAGGTCGTCGAGGTGACCTACGACCCCGAGAAGCTGCCGTACGAGGCGCTGCTCGCGGTGTTCTGGGCAAACCACGACCCGACGCAGCTGAACCGCCAGGGGCCGGACGTCGGCGACCAGTACCGGTCGGTGATCTTCGTGCACGACGCCGAGCAGCGGGCGGCGGCCGAGGCCTCGCGCGACCGCGTGCAGGAGCGCCTGACGAAGCCGGTCGTCACGCTGATCGAGGACGCGCCGACGTTCTGGCCCGCCGAGGACTACCACCAGCAGTTCCTCGAGAAGCGCGGCATGGCGTCCTGTCACGTGTCGCTGGCGGGTTCAACCGCCGCCCTCTGACGGTTCAACGAGCTGGCGCTCAGGTCTGAGCGGTCTGCCTCTCGCGCTTGTCGCGAGAGGCAGCCGTCTGGCGCTTCGACGCGGAGAGCTCCACCTTGCGCAGGCGGATCGACTTCGGCGTCACCTCGACCGCCTCGTCGCCGCGGATGAACTCGAGCGCCTGCTCGAGCGAGAGCGTGCGCGCGGGGATGAGCCGCACGAGCTCCTCGGCGGACGCGGCGCGGATGTTCGTCAGCTTCTTCGGCTTCGACGCGTTCACATCGAGATCGTTGTCACGCGAGTTCTCGCCGGCGATCATCCCCTCGTACAGCTCGTCGCCGGGCGAGACGAACAGCGAGCCGCGCTCCTGGAGCGACTGGATCGCGTACGCGGTCGCCTGTCCGCGCCGGTCGGCGACGAGGCTTCCCGTCGGCCGCGTGCGGAGCTCGCCGTGCCACGGCTCCCAGGCCTCGAACACGTGGTGGAGAATTCCGGTGCCTCTCGTCTCGGTGAGGAACTCGGTGCGGAATCCGATCAGCCCGCGCGCCGGCACGAGGTACTCCATGCGCGCCCACCCGGTGCCGTGGTTGACCATCTGCTGGAGCCGGCCCTTGCGCAGCGCGAGCAGCTGCGTGACGACGCCGACGTACTCCTCGGGGATGTCGATCGCGACGCGCTCGACCGGCTCGCAGCGCTTGCCGTCGACGATCTTCGTCAGCACCTCGGGCTTGCCGACGGTCAGCTCGAAGCCCTCGCGGCGCATCAGCTCGACGAGCACCGCGAGCTGGAGCTCGCCGCGGCCCTGCACCTCCCACGCGTCGGGCCGTGACGTCGGCAGGACGCGCAGCGACACGTTGCCGACGAGCTCCTGGTCGAGGCGCTGCTTGATCTGGCTCGCGGTCACCTTGTCCCCTTCGGTGCCTGCGAGCGGGCTCGTGTTGATCCCGATCGTGACCGAGAGGCTGGGCTCGTCGACCGTCGTCACGGGCAGGGGCCGCGGATCGTCCGGGTCGGCGATCGTCTCGCCGATCGTCACGTCGGGGAGGCCGGCGAGCGCGACGATCTCGCCGGGGCCGGCCTCGTCGGCCGGCACGCGGTCGAGGGCGTCGGTGACGTAGAGCTCGGTGACCCGCGCGGTCTCGATGCTCCCGTCGGCGCGGCACCAGGCGATCTGCCCGCCCTTCCGCAGCGTTCCGTGCCGGACGCGGAGGAGTGCGAGTCGGCCGACGTAGGGGCTCGCGTCGAGGTTCGTCACGAGCGCCTGGAGCGGATGATTCGGGTCGAAGGTCGGCGCGGGGATCGAGTCGAGGAGGACGTCGAAGAGCGGCGTGAGGTCGTCTGCGAGGTCGTCGGGCGCCGTGCCCGCACGACCGGCGCGCGCGTTCGCGTAGACGATCGGAAACTCGATCTGCGACTCGTCGGCGTCGAGGTCGAGGAAGAGCCCGTAGACCTCGTCGACGACCTCTTCCGGTCGCGCATCCGGCCGGTCGACCTTGTTCACGACGAGGACGACCGGCAGACGGCGCTCGAGCGCCTTCCGCAGGACGAACCGCGTCTGCGGGAGCGGGCCTTCGGAGGCGTCGACGAGCAGAAGCACGCCGTCGACCATCGTCAGCCCGCGCTCGACCTCGCCGCCGAAGTCGGCGTGGCCCGGCGTGTCGACGATGTTGATCTTGACGTCGCCGCGCCGAACCGACGTGTTCTTGGCGAGGATCGTGATGCCCTTCTCGCGCTCGAGATCACCCGAGTCCAGGACGCGCTCGTTCACGTCCTGGTTCTCGCGGAACGAGCCCGACTGCCAGAGCATCGCGTCGACGAGCGTCGTCTTGCCGTGGTCGACGTGCGCGACGATGGCGACGTTGCGGAGGTCGTTGCGGTGCATGAGGGTCGGTTCGGACAAGGCGGGCCAGGGTAGCGCGACGGTGGGGAGTGCCCGATGGCTCCGCTACCGGGCAGTGCGCGAGACGAGCTCGCGGAGCCGCACGCGCCGGCCGATGCGAAGGATCGCTCGCCGGTAGACGACGGTGGCGAGCATCGCGACGCCGACGGTGCAGACCACGCTGATCGCCGCAGACGCGGCGAACTCCCACCACGTCGCGCGCCCGAGGGAGACGAGGACGGGCATCGCGAACGGCGCGGTCGGCGGCAGGTAGGCGAGCACGTCGAACAGGCGGGACGGGCTTCCCGAGGCCACCGTCGTCAGGGCGATGACGTAGCCGAAGAGGATCGGGAGACTCAGCGGCAAGGCGAGAGCCTGCACCTGGTCCTGCCGCGTCGACATCGAGCCGGCGGCGGCGTAGAGCCAGCAGTAGAAGGCATAGCCGAGCACGAGCCACACGAGCGTGCTGACGATCAGCCTCGGTCCCGCGCCGTGTAGGACGTCGGAGCCGACGGCCTTCGCCAGCACGAGCGCGAACGCCACGATCAGCCCCGCCTGCGCGAAGACCGTCACCGCGATCCCGAGCACCTTGCCCGTCAGGAGCCGAACGGGTCGCACGGTGGCGAGGAGCACCTCGGCCACGCGGCTCGTCTTCTCCTCCATCACCCCCATCAGGGTCCAGGCGTTGTACTGCGTGAGCATCACGAACAGGAGGATCAGGCCGATCGTCGAGACGGCGGCGGTGGTGTTGCTGATCGACCCCGGCTCGAGGCTCGCCACCGGGAGCGGCTTCGCGTGGGCCAGCTGCTTGGCTTGGGCGGAGGACAGGCCCGCGGACGCGAACGCCTTCTGGACGCCGATGGTCTCGGCGACGGCGCGCACGAGCTGAGCTCTCGTGGACGCGTCGGTGGAGGCGATCGGCTTCTTCACCGCGAGCTCGCGGCCGTCGACGATCGCGAAGCCGATCCGGCCTGAGCGGAGATCTGTGCTCGCCGCCGCCGCGTTCGGCTCGGCGATGAGCCGCACGGTGGTGTGAAGCTGCGTGGCGCTCGCGAGCACGGCCTCCTTCATCGGCGCGGAGAGGACGCCGACGACGCCGACGCGCACGGGGTGCTTCCCCTTGTGGAGGACGGGGATGACGATGCCTGCGGCCACACCCGCGAGGATCAGCACCGTGCCGATGCGGAAGATCTTGCCCCGCATCCGCGCCTGCACCTCGCGCGCCGCGACGAGGCCGACGTCGCCGAACACGGGTGCGAAGAGCGGCCGCGGGGGGCGCGCCGTCTGCGCGCGCGATCGGGCCCGCCTGCGCCGCCAGATCCGGAACGCAGCCACTGCGACCACGGCCGCCACCACGATCGCCTTGACGACGCCGTTCACGCGAGCGCCTCCCGGAAGACCTCCGACAGGCGGCGCCGTTCGAAGACGAACTCCGTGATCCGGCCCGCGGTTCTGGCCGTCTCGAGCACCGCATCGCTGTCGACCGCCTCGTCGAGCACGAGCCGGACGGCGCCGCCGTCGACCTCCGACACGGTCACGCCGGGGATCCGGCGTGCCCAGGCTCCGTCGCGATCGCCCTGCACGCGCACGACGAGGCGTCGCTGACCGCTCGTCAGCAGGTCGTCGACGTCTCCGCTGACGACGAGCCGTCCGTGGTCGATGATCGTCACCGCCTCGCAGATGTCCTCGACGAGGTCGAGCTGGTGGCTCGAGAAGAGCACGCAGCAGCCCGACCGCGCCTCCTCGACGAGCACGTCGGCGATCGCGTCGATTCCGACCGGGTCGAGGCCGGCGAGCGGCTCGTCGAGGACGAGCATCTCGGGGCCGTGAAGGAGCGCCGCGGCGAGCTGCACCCGCTGCTGGTTTCCGTGCGAGAGCGTCTCGACCTTGCTGTCTGCCCGGTCGGCGATCCCGAGCCGGTCGAGCCAGGCCGTCGTCGCGGCGGCCGCGTCGGGCGCGCTCATCCCGTGCAGCCTCCCGAGGTACTCGAGCTGCTCGTCGACGCGCATGGTCGGGTAGAGGCCCCGTTCCTCGGGCATGTAGCCGAAGCGCCGCCGCTGCGACGGCCCGACCGGAGCCCCGTTCCACCGGACCGTCCCGGCGTCGAGGTCGGTCAGGCCGAACACGGCGCGCATCGTCGTCGTCTTGCCGGCGCCGTTCGGCCCGAGGAAGCCGACGACCCGGCCGGCGGGAACGGAGAAGGAGAGATCGTCGAGGGCGACGAGCTCGCCGTAGCGGCGGGTCAACCCGTGCAGCTCCAGGATGCCGCTCATCGTCCCAGCCTACGTAGAGACCGCGACGGGCGATGCTCAGCGTGCCGCCGCGAGCTGGCCGCAGGCGGCGGCGATGTCGCGTCCGCGCGTCAGCCGCACCGTTGCGTGCAGGCGTGCACGGTCGAGGACGTGTTTGAACGCGGCGATCTGCTCACGCGAGGAGCCTTCGTACATCCCCGTCGGGTTGTACGGGATCAGGTTGACCTTGAACAGCTTCGGATCGAGCAGCGCGACGAGCGCGCGGGCGTGCTCGGCCCGGTCGTTGACGCCGGCGAGCATCACGTATTCGACGAAGACCTTGCGGCGGCGGAGCGCGACGTAGCGCTCGCATTCGGCGACCACCTCCTCGAGCGGATAGCGGTCGTTCACCGGCATCAGCTCGCTGCGCAGCGCGTCGGTCGGCGCGTGCAGCGAGAGCGCGAGGCGGATCGGCTCCTCGACCTCGTCGACGAAGCGGCGCAGGCCGGGCAGCCACCCGACGGTCGAGATCGTCGTGCGGCGGGGGGTGACGCCGAGGTCGGGCAGGCGCCGTGCCGCGGCGAGGACCTCGTCGAGGTTGAGCATCGGCTCGCCCATCCCCATGAAGACGGCGTGGTCGATCGGCTCGACCCGGCGGAAGTGGAGCGCCTGGTCGAGGATCTCGCTCGCGCTCAGGTTGCGGTGGAAGCGCATCTGCCCGGTGGCGCAGAACGTGCACGTCAGCGGACAGCCCGACTGCGACGAGATGCACACCGAGCGGCGGCCGTCGCGGTAGCGCATCAGCACCGCTTCGACGGGGTGGCCGTCGTGCGTGTGGAAGAGCGCCTTGACGGTGCCGTCGCGCGAGTGCGCCTCGTCGACGAGCTCGAGCGACGAGAACGGAACGTGCTCCTCGAGCCGCGCGCGCAGCGCTGACGGGACGTTCGTCATCTCGGCGTACGACGCCGCGCCGCGCGCCGTCCATTCCCACACCTGCCGGGCGCGGTAGGACGGCTCTGTTGCAAGCGTCTCCTCGAGCAGCTCCAGGTTCACGGGAATACGGTAGCTTCGCGTCGGTGGAGCAACGCGTCTCGCTCGTCACGCTCGGCGTCGCGGATCTCGCGCGTGCCCGTGCCTTCTACGAGGCGCTCGGCTGGACGACGAATGCCGGCCCGGACGACGACGTCGTCTTCTTCCAGACCGGCTGCTCGATCGTCTCGCTCTGGAGCCGCACGTCGCTCGCTGAGGACTCGGGCGTCGAGGACGGTGGCGGCTGGGGCGGGGTCACGCTCGCGCACAATGTGCGCTCGCCGGCCGAGGTCGATGCCGTGATCGAGCAGGCACGCGCCGCGGGCGGACGGATCGGACGCGAACCGGGGGAGACGTTCTGGGGCGGCTACGCCGGCGTCTTCGTCGATCCCGAGGGCCATCCGTGGGAGGTCGCGCACAACCCGCAATGGGCGATCGCCGACGACGGCTCGGTCACGCTCTAGGGCGGAGCCAGGCGACCACGTCGCCGGCGTTCCGGTCGGGCGGGAACACGGGGTAGAAGACCTTCACGATGCGGCCGTGCTCGGCGACGAACGCGAGGCGCTTGTAGAGCACGAGCCCCGACGTCGTGAACGTGGGCAGCCCGATCGCGTCGCGCAGGCGCAGCTCCGGATCGGCGATCACCGGATAGCGGATGTGGTTGCGCTCGGCGAACTCGAGCTGGTCGTCGAGCGTCTGCGCCGAGAGTCCCGCGAGCCGTGCGCCGAGCTCCGCGAGCTCGCCGGCGCGGTCCCGGAACGCGCACGACTGCGGCGTGCAGCCGCGTGCGCCGGGGATCTCGTTCCAGCCCGGGAGCAGCGGCTCGCCGGGCCGCCCCGAGCGCGGGTAGACGTAGACGGCCGCCCGTTCGGCGCAGAGCTCCGCGAGGTCGACGGGTCCGGCGGACGAGTCGAGCACGAGCTGCGGAACCTCGAGGCCCGTGAGGTGGTCGGCGGCGCCGTCGTCCTCGGGGACGGGCAGGCCCTCCGGCAGCACGTACGGGTCGACGCCCACCCCGGCATCATGTCGTCCGTGATCGACCTTCGCTCGGACACCCAGACGAAGCCGTCGCCGGGCATGCGCGAGGCGATGGCAAACGCCGAGGTCGGCGACGAGCAGCGCCGCGAGGACCCGACCGTGCTCGCGCTCGAGGAGCGCGCGGCGCGCTTCCTCGGCCAGGAGGAGGCGGTGTACCTCCCGACCGCGACGATGGCGAACCAGATCTCGCTCGCGATCCTCGGCACGCGCGGCACCGAGCTCATCGTCGAGGAGACGGCGCACATCATGGTCGCCGAGCTCGGCGGCGCCGCGATGCACTCCGGCCTCCAGACCCGCGGGCTGCCGGGGTATCGCGGACGGATCTCGCCGGAGCAGGTCCGCGACACCGCGCGCGACTCGGACGGCTTCCACATCCCGCGCGCATCGGTCGTCGCCGTCGAGAACACGCACAACAGCGCGGGCGGAGCGGTCTGGCCGCTCGACGAGCTGCGCGCCGTCGTCGACGTCGCCCGCGAGCTCGAGCTGAAGCTGCACCTCGACGGTGCGAGGCTCGCGAACGCGTCGGTCGCGCTCGGCGTCGCCGCGGCCGACATGGGCCGGCTCTTCGACACCGTCACGCTCTGTCTCTCGAAGGGGCTCGGCTGCCCGCTCGGCGCCGTCGTCGCCGGCTCGCACGAGCTGATGCGTCGCGCGCGCGTCGAGAAGCACCGCTTCGGCGGCGCGATGCGGCAGGCGGGGATCGTCGCCGCCGCGGGCCTCTATGCGCTCGAGCACAACGTCGAGCGGCTCGCCGACGACCATGCGCATGCGCGCCGCCTCGCCGAAGGCTGGGAGGCGGCAGGCGTGCCGGTCGACGCCGAGGGGGTCGAGACGAACTTCGTCCAGGTCGACGCGGGCGCGCTCGGATTGACGTCGGCCGAGGCGATCGCGCGCCTCGCGCAGGCGGGCGTCGGGCTCTCGTCGACGGTCAAGCCGGGCGTGCTGCGCGCCGTCACCCATCTCGACGTCGACGACGAGGACGTCGAGCGCGCGGTCGAGCTCGTCCCGGCCGCCCTCGAGACGCGTGCCCGCGCCTAAGCGCCTCGCGCCTGCGCTCGAGCGGGCGCTGCGCACGCGGCAGGCGGAGCGGCTGCCGTCGGTCGCCGCCGCCGTCGTCCGAGACGGCGAGACGATCTGGTCCGACGCCGTCGGCACGGCCGACGACGGCGAGCAGCGCGAGGCGACCGCCGGCACGCAATACCGCGTCGGCTCGATCACGAAGACGTTCACCGCCGTCGCGGTGATGCAGCTGCGCGACGCGGGCGAGCTCGACCTCGACGACCGCCTCGAGCGGCACGTCCCCGGCGTTCCGGAAGGATCGCCGACGATCCGCAGGCTGCTCGCGCACCTCTCGGGCTACCAGCGCGAGCCGGGCGAGATGTGGGTGACCGGCGAGGCGCCCTCGGCCGAGGGGATGATGGCGTCGCTCGAGCGCTACGAGTTCGTGCTGCCGGCGGCGCGCGCATACCACTACTCGAACCTCGCGTACGGCCTGCTCGGCGAGACCGTCGCGCGACGGAGCGGCCGGCCGTACACCGAGTACGTCGACGAGCGGATCATCGGCCCGCTCGCGCTCGCGAGGACGACGTGGCAGCCGCAACCGCCGTTCGCCCAGGGCTACCTCGTCGGCGAGTACACGGGAACGCTCCATCGGGAGCCGCACACCGACCTGCGCGGCATCGCGGCGATGGGCCAGCTCTGGTCGACGGTCGGCGACCTCTGCACGTGGGCGGCGTTCCTCGCGGGAGGACGCGACGGCGTGCTCGGCGAGGCGACGGTCGACGAGATGTGGGCGCCGCAGGTGATGGTCAACCCGAATCTCTGGGACCTCGGCTGGGGTCTCGGGCTCGAGCTCGTCAACCGCGACGGGAAGATCTTCGGCGGTCACGGCGGTGCGATGCCGGGCCACCTCGCGGGCGTCTACGTCAACCGCGACTCGCGCGTCGGCGCGGCCGCGCTGACGAACTCCGGCACGCGCGGGCCGATGAAGGAGCTCGCGCTCGAGCTCGCGCTGACGACGCTCGAGCAGTGGCCGGCCGAGATCGAGCCGTGGCGGCCCGAGGCAGAGCCGCCCGCGGCCGTCTGCGCGATCCTCGGCCGCTGGTGGTCGGAGGGGAACGAGCACGTGTTCTCGTGGGAAGGCGGCAGCCTGCACGCGCGGCTGGTCGGCGCGCCGGAGCACGTGGAGCCGTCGGTGTTCGAAGCCGACGGCGAGGGCTTCCGTGTCGTGAAGGGCCGCGAGCGCGGCGAGCGGCTGCGTGTCGACGGCGACAGGCTCGTGTGGGGCGGCTATCTCTTCACGCGCAGCCAGCAGCCGATGGCCTGACTAGCACATCGATCGGAACGAGTGCGCCGCGGACGCCTAGCGCGACGTGACGCGCGTGTCAAGACTTGAAGTGGGTGGAGATCAGTCCGACAATGTCGGAGATGACACCCCAGCAGCTCGAGCTGGCGCTCCCGCTCCATCCACAGGAGGAGATGGAGTGCCGCCGCTGCGACGTGCATTGCGACAAGGTCGTGTATCCGGGTGCGTGCCTCGCGCGCAGCTGTCCGTTCGTCTACTCGTACGAGGCGTGGGGCCATACGTACGTCGGGTGCATGCAGAAGATCTACGACGTCGAGATCGACCTCGACATGCTGCGCGCGGCCGAGCGCCGACAGGCGGGCTTCGGGGCGATCCGCGCCGTGCGGCAGCCGCTGCCGATGTGCAAGGCCGAGGTCGAGTCGACGTACGAGTCGCGTTCGCAGGGAACGCCGTGCATCAACCCCGAGTTCGGCGAGCTCCCCGTCGGCGAGCCGACGTTCCGCGTCTTCGCGCAGATCAGGGGCGGCTGAGCAACCGGTCTTCCCGCCGCCTGCGCAGGGCGCAGACGGCGAGCCAGACGAGCACGGCCAGCGCGGCGAGCGGCGCGCCGATCGCGAGCGCGTAGACGAGCCCGATCCCGATCCAGCGGAACGCCGTCCCGAGCCCGTGCAGCGGCCCCGGCCGGTGCTGCTTCGCGGGCTGCGCCGGGGGCGTCGCCAGCGTGAGCGCGACCGTCGCGTAGCGGGCCTCGCGAACTGTCGAGGCCTCGCTCCGCTGGAGCTTCTGGATCCGCGCCGTCAGCTGGAGGATGCGCCGCTGCACGAGCGCCGTCTGCGTCTGCGCGCGCAGCGCCGCGAGGTTCCGCTGGAGTGCCTGGATCGTCCGCGCGGTCGCGTTCAGGCCGGCCTGGAGATCCTGCACGTTCACGTTCTCGCTGACGATGCGGCCGAGCGCGGCGAGGCGCCGCACCGCCTCCTGCACGCGCGTCTTCGGGATGCGCAGGCGGATGTCTGCGTAACCGCTCGCCTTGCCGGTGCTGACGTTCACGCTCTGCTCGTAGCCGCCGAGCGAGGCGGCGATCGCGACCGCGCGCTTGCTGTCGGCGGATACCGCGCCCACGGTCGGCACGCGCAGGTCGAGCGACGCGGTGTAGCGCTGCGCGCGCGTGGCGCTCGGCTGGGGGATCGTTGGCGCGAGCGCCGGGTTGGCGAGCACGCCTCCGCTCGCCGCGACGGAGCCGTGGCTCACGGCGGGCACGTTGGGGAGTGGCTGCTCGGCCTGCCGCGTCGGCCGCGTCAGCAGCACGCCTGCCGCGATCGCAGCGGCTGCGACCGGCACGGCGACGACGAGCGCGCGGCGCCACGTGACGAGGCGGCGCGGCGGCGGCGCCGCCTGGGCGGCGACGAGACGCACGCGCTCGCGGAGCTCGTCGGGTGCGACCGGGCGGGCGGCGCGGAGCGAGCGGGTGAGGTCAGGCTGCGACATCGATTGCCTCCTCGAGCTTCTTGAGGGCGCGGTTCAAGCGCGTCGTGCAATTCGTCGGCGAGATGCCGAGCACGCGCGCCGCGGTGGCTGCGTCGAGCTCGAGCACGACGCGCAGCGCGATCACCTCGCGCTCGCCGGCGGTGAGCACGCGAAGCGCGGATTCGATCTCGGGCGAGAGTCCTTCGGCGAGCGGCTGCTCGTAGCGCTCCGGCACGGCGGCGAGCTCCTCGCGGCGCAGGCGCCGCCGTTCGGAGCGGAAGTGGTCGAGCGCGACCGTGCGCGCGACCTGGCAGAGCCACGTGCGCGGCGAGCCGCGCTGCTCGTCGAAGCGGTGCCAGAGGCGCAGCGCGCGCTCGAACGTCTCGCCGGCGAGGTCCTCGGCGACGAAGCGGTCGCCCGTGAACCACACGAGGTAGCCGTAGACATCGTCGAGATGCCGCTCGGCCGCCTGGGCGAAGGTGGTCACGGGGTGGATACGCCGCCGCGACCCGTTCACGTCACACCCAGCGCGCGTGCAGGTCGCGGAGCTTCTGGATCTCGCCGGCGTCGGGCCCCTTCTTCTCCGGGCCCGGCACCTCGAGGTAGGCGGCGAGCTGCTGGACGCGCGGGTGGGCGAGAAAGGCGCCGAGCCCTTCGCCCATCAGCCCTTCGAGGATGTTCGCGTGCCGGTCGCGGTTCGATCCGAGCGGCGTGGCGCTGTCGTTGACGTGGAGGGCGCGCAGCCGGTCGAGGCCGATGCCGGCGTCGATCCCCTCGACGAGCCGGTCGACGACGGCGGGGTCGGTGACGTCGTAGCCGGACGCGTAGAGGTGGCACGAGTCGAGGCAGACGCCCAGCCGAGGATGGCCGTCGAGCGCCTCGACGATCGCGACGATCTCGTCGAGCGAACGGCCGACCGTGCCGCCCGCGCCGGCCGAGTTCTCGATCAGCAGCCACGTGTCGCCCTGGCAGCGCTCGAGGATCTGCTCGAGCGCGGCGGCGACGCGAGCGAGGGCGGCGTCGAAGCCCGCGCCGAGGTGCGAGCCGACGTGGAAGATGACGCCGTCCGCCTCGATCGCGGCGGCGGCGTCGAGCGTCGCCCGCATCGTCGCGATCGACTTCTCGTAGATCTCGTCGTCCGGCGCGGCGAGGTTGCAGAGGTAGAGCGCGTGGCAGACGACGCCGCCGATCCCGGCCTCGGCCCGGCGCGCCTTGAACCGCTCGATCGCCTCGGGCTTGTGCTCCGTCGGCCGCCACATGCGCGGACTCTGCGTGAACACCTGCACGCAGTCGCCGCCGATCTTCTCGATCCGGTCGATCGCGGTGTCGATTCCGCCCGCCGACGAGACGTGTGCGCCGAACAACATCGTCCTCGTACGATAGGAGCGATGTCCGTCCGCGTCCGCATGGCACCGAGCCCGACCGGCTTCCTGCACATCGGCGGGGTGCGCACGTTCCTCTTCAACTGGCTCTTTGCGCGCCGGCTGGGCGGGGAGTGCCTGCTGCGGATCGAGAACACGGACACGAGCCGCGAGGTCGAGGAGGCGACCGAGCAGATCCAGCGCTCGCTGCGCTGGCTCGGGATCGACTGGGACGGGCCGGTGGCCTTCCAGCTCGACCGGATGGACGTCGCGAACGAGTACGCGCGGAAGCTCGTCGCCGACGGGAAGGCGTACGAGGACGAGGGGGCGATCCGCTTCCGGATGCCGGACGAGGGCACCGTCTCCTGGGAGGACGCGGTCCGCGGGAAGATCGAGTTCGCGAACGAGAACCTCGCCGACCTCGTGATCGTGCGCTCCGACGGCCGTCCGACCTACAACTTCGTGAATCCGGTCGACGACATGCTCGACGGGATCACGCACGTCATCCGCGGCGAGGACCACGTCTCGAACACGCCGACGCAGATCAACGTCATGCGGGCGCTCGGCGCCGAGCTGCCGGTGTACGCGCACGTGCCGAACATCAACGGGCCCGACGGCAAGAAGCTGTCGAAGCGCCACGGCGCGGTCTCGGTCGAGACCTTCCGTGAGGACGGCTACTACGCGCCCGCGCTGATGAACTTCCTCGCGCTGCTCGGCTGGAGCTACGACGACAAGACGACGATCATGCAGCCCGACGAGCTGATCGAGCGGTTCTCGCTCGAACGTGTCGTGCCGAGCCCGGCCACCTTCGACTACCAGAAGCTCGACTGGATGAACGGCGTCCACCTGCGCGCGCTCGCGCCCGACGAGTACGCGACCGTTCTGCTGCGCTATCTGGGCGAGCAGGGCGTCGACTGGCCCGAGGACCGGGTGCGCGCGTCGGCGCCGCTCGTGCAGGAGAAGATCGAGAAGCTCTCGCAGTACCCGTCGTTCGCGCGGTTCCTGTTCGAGCCCGTGAGCCCGGACGGCGCCGATCCGGAGACGTGCCGCGCCGCGCTCGCCGCGCTCGAGCCGGTCGAGCCGTGGGAGGCGACGCGCATCGAGGAGGCGCTGCGGTCGTTCGCGGAGGGCCTCGGCCAGAAGCCGCGGCAGGCGTTCGGACCGGTGCGTCTCGCCGTCACCGGCTCGAACGTCTCACCGGGTCTCTTCGAGAGCCTCGAGCTGCTCGGGAAGGACGAGTCGCTCGCGCGGCTCGGCGCCGCCGCCGGTCAGGGCCGGTAGGCGAAGAACGAGACGCAGATCGCGAGCAGGCCCGCGACCCAGAGCGGCCACGAGGCGGCGACCGCGCCGGTGGTGAACGCGGCGGCGCCGGCGACGACGAGCACGGCGGCCGCGAGCGGGCGGCGGAGGTCGCGCGTGCGAAGCGGCGCGTGCTCGGGCTCGCGCGCGCGGGGCGGAGCGAGTCGCAGTCGCGCGAGGCGGACGCGGAAGAGCGCGCCGCGCCACTCGTACACGCACGGCAGCACGGCCTCGGGCCCGTCCTCCTCGAGCGCCTCGAGGACGTCCGCGGTCGCGTCGCGCGCGGCCTCGAGCGCGCTCGCGAGCTCGGTGTGCACGCGTTCGACGCCCGCGGGCGGGGCGAGCGCGAAGGCGTCCTCGCTCGCGCAGTGCAGCCGGTACTGGAGGCGGCGGATCGTGTCGGCGTCGTCGGGGTCGATCCGGACGGGATCGGCGGCGACCTGGTCGAGCTCGGCGAGCGTCCGCGCGAGACTGCACCACAGCGCGCCGACCTGCGTCGCGTAACGCTCTCCGACTTCCCCGATCGGAGCCACGACCGGATCGTACTCCCACACGCCTGCGCCGCCGGTCGAATACGATCGGCCGCCGTGGTTGCCGTCACGGGGAAGGTCGTGCTGATCGTCGAGGACGACCCGAGCCTGCGCCTCCTCTGCCGCGTCAACCTCGAGCTCGAGCAGTTCGTCGTGCACGAGGCGGCGACGATCGCCGACGCGCGCACGGAGGTCGCGAAGGAGCGGCCGGCAGTCGTCTTCCTCGACGTCTTCCTCGGTGGTGACGAGACCGACGGGCTCCTCGCCGAGCTGCGCGAATCCGGGATCCCGGTCGTCGTCGTCACGGGCTCCGACCCCGACGCCTACCGGGATCGCGCCGACGGCGTGCTCGGCAAGCCGTTCGCGCCGGACGAGCTGGTGGCTGCTGCCCACAGGCACATCGTCCGCTAGGGTGACGCGCCTTGGCGGTCACGACCGTACGCACTCCGGCCGAGTTCGAAGAGCGCCTCGCGCGTTACCTGTTCGAGCGCTCCGAGGAGGGCCGCCTGGTGCGCGTCGGCGAGAAGGAGACCTCCGAGCAGGCCGAGATCGTGCGCCGTTACGCCGACCTCTTCAGCCGCGAGCAGCTCGAGGCGCTGCGCGCCGCGGAGGACGAGGCGTCCGGCGAGCAGCACGAGCTCCTCTACCGGCTGCGAAAGACGTGCGAGGGCGGGCTCGTCTCGGCCGCGCTCGTCGAGAAGGAGGACGAGCTCGAGAACCGCCTGCTCGCCGAGCGCCTGACGTTCCGGGGCGAGGAGATGCCGCTTCGCAACGCGCAGGCGCAGCTCGCGGTGCTGCCGGCGTACGCCGACCGCGAGGAGCTCGGCGAGCTCCAGGCGGCGGCGAGCGCGCGGTTCAATCCGGACCGCCTCGAGCTGATGACGATCGGCGAGGAGCTCGCCGCGGAGCTCTCGGGGATCGCGGGTGCCGTCGAGCGGAACGAGGACGAGAAGGGGATCTCGCTGCGTGGGCTCTCGGCCGCGCTGAAGGCGGCGAGCGACGAGGCGACGACGTCGTTCACGGCGATGCGTGAGCGCTGGTTCGGCAAGCTGCTCGGCCCCGACCGGCCCGAGGTGCCGACGAGCTTCCACACCGCGTACATGCGCAGGCTCTCGCCGCTCGAGTCGACCTACACGAAGGAACGCGCGACGGAGATCTGCCTCGCGACGCTGGCCGAGCTCGGCTTCGATTTGGCGGCCGCGTCGAACATCAAGCTCGATCTCGACGACCGGCCGCAGAAGGCGCCGCGCGCCTGCGTGATCGCGAGCGACCCGCCGACCGTCGTCCACCTGATCACGCGCGCGCAGGGCGGCCTCCACGACTACCAGGCGTTCCTGCACGAGGCGGGGCACGCGCTGCACTACGGCGGCGTCGACGCGTCGCTGCCGTACACGTTCCGGCGGATCTCGCGCGATCACGCGCTCACGGAGATCTACTCGTACATCGTCGAGGCGATCTCACGCGAGCCCGCCTGGCACGCGAAGTACTTCGGGCTCTCCGATGCGCAGGCGGCGGAGAACGCGGAGGCGACCGTGTTCCTCGAGGCGCTCCTCTATCGCCGCTACGAGGCGAAGCTGCGCTTCGAGCTCGCGTTCTGGACGCGCTTCCACGACGACGGCGGCACGCCCGGCGGCTACGAGGAGTACCTCACCGAGGCGACCGGCATCCGCTACCAGAGCGACGGGTATCTCTCCGACATGGACTCCGGCTTCTACTCGGCCGACTACCTGCGCGCCTGGATCCGCTCCGCGCAGCTGCGCCGGCATCTCGTCGAGACGATCGGCGAGGACTGGTGGCGCAATGCCGAGACGGGCGAGCTGCTCGCCGATCTCTTCCGCACCGGCACGAAGCTCTCGAGCGAGGACGTCGCCGTCCGCCTCGGCTACGAGCCGCTCGACACGCGGCCGCTCGTCGCCGAGATCAACGTCTGACGTCGGGACGGCCTCCGCTACGATGGCGCGGCCACGCGGCCCATTCGTCTAGTGGCCTAGGACACCGCCCTCTCACGGCGGCGGCACGGGTTCGAATCCCGTATGGGCCTTTTCGGATCGCCTGACGTCAACGTTTTGGCTTGAAAGCTGGGGACAGGCGTGACGCATTTGCCGGCGAATTGCGAACGGTGCACACCCCGGTGCTCCCCCCGAGTTGTTGCGCGGCGAGCAAACACGCATCTCGCGAATACGACCGCTGAGCTTCTCGGCATAGGGGAAGGGCCGGGTGACAACCGCTCGTCGGAACGATGAACTTCTGCCTGTTGATCGTGTGGTACCAGGGTGCCTGACCGTGGCGGCCCTCTCTAGGACATGAACTCCCCACCAAGCATCCCGGGTCTAGGGAACCCCCGCTCGACTTTCCAAGACACCTTTACGCGATCGAGACGATTCTGGAGTCGTGGACACTTCGCCGCCGTTCCTCGTGAGCGCGCGCTTGCGCCTCGGCTTGTCGCAGTGCCTCGACCGCGACTCGCGGACAGCTTCTCAGAAGTCCTCCGACTCATACGGCTGATCATCCGGTGTAGCGGCCTTCCAGCCAACAAGGGCGGCGAGGCCAATGAGGAGCGCCAGGAGGATGCCAGTCGCTACGTCCACGACGAAAGTTGCTACGGGGATGCCGATAAAGAGGAGTAGCGCGGCCTTTCCCCACTGACTATGAGTGGCGAGGATTACGGCCCAAACGAAGAGGCCGATGTCGGTCGCGGCGACGCATACACCCTTGATGATGCTGCCGATGGCCCCGATGGTCTGGGCGGCGCGATACCGGACAAACATGAGGCGACGCTACTCAGGCGCGGAACGAGAAGTCAAATCCAGGTCAGTTCTGAGAAAGCCCGAACCTGCGCAAGAGCGGTTCCTGTCCTGCAACGCGGCACACGAACGGTAATAGCAAACGACCTCAACGGAAGAACCAGAGCCGTCGAGAATGTGAGCTTGCCACCTTCCGCAGCCTTGTTCGAAGTCGCACCGCATTCGACGCAAACGAGACTGTTCATGTTCAAGAGGTGAGCGTAAGCCGGATGCGATACCAGGGGAGGCAGTCGTCTGCCTCGACAGACTCAGCGGACAGGCGTAGGCTTGCCCCATCGGCACTGGCGTGTTGACACCGACGCACCTGATCTTCCTGTGGCTTCTGGAGTTTGGAGGCGGCTGGCTTCTCGTCGGCGTTCCCGCGTACGTTGTGTGTGAGCGGCGACGGACTTCTCGGTCTTGGCTTGCATTCATCCCGTTCGTCGGAGCCTGGATAGCGATCCTGCGCTCGGCTCGAATCAACCCATGGCTCACCGTGCTTGCCGTCGTTCCGCTCGTGAACATTTTTTTCGGACTGTGGGCAGCGTTCACGATCCCAGCACGGCACTCGCGTACCTCGGCATGGGGGATCTGGTTCATCCTCCCGCTCGTGAACATCATCGGATTCTGGGTCTATGCATTCACCCTTCACGACGAACGCGTGTCACAGTCCTCATTCGCTGAGCCAACTACACACGTGGGGGCGGTCGCAAGGGCGGCAGGCTCGGACCCGATCACGACGGTTGAACGCCTTGCCGCGCTCAAAGACGCGGGGGTCATAAGCGAAAGCGAGTTCGAAGACAAGAAGCAGGACCTCCTCGGACGGTTGTAGTAACGGTCCCTTCCGGTTAACGGCCAATGAAGTGCCCCGCGTGCAAGAACACTGGCAAGTCGGATAGCAAGTCCGATCCCGGCGTTTCTCCCGCGTTTGAGTTTCGCGGTCGCCTTGGCGCGAAGGTGATTGTGCGCTGCCTGAAGTGTGATGGCGGAGTCTTCATCCGGATGATGCCTCCCGGTCAGAAGGCAATTTCGGCTGATCAGTGGCGTGATCTTGATGCGTTCTGGCAACTGCGCCGGGCCGAGATTCTGGCCGACCTCCAGGCATGGGTCGAGTACGGGAGTGATCGCCCCGCCGATCAGGCGGTCAACGAGAGCCAGACCTCTTTCATGGGGGAAGCGATGAGGACCAACAACCTGCTCTACACGGCGCGGCGTGCTGGCTACGACACGGCGGAGAGTGTCAGCGAGTTACTCGCCCACAACCGTGTCGAGTTCGCTCGCATCGCGTTAACGTCCAGACAGCAACAGGTCATACACGACGGCTACGACCGATTCCTCGCTCAAGGTGGCTCCCCGCAGTCGTCGCGTTCGATGGAGCGAATCGCTGGAGCAGGAGCAGCGCTTGCAGGAGGCGACGACGCGATTCAGGCGTTCCTGATGAGCGGCACGAGTTAGATGGCTTGCTGCTCGCTCGCAGCAACAGGACCTCGACTCTAGGCCGAGCAGCGAGGCATCGTCAGTGAAGGGGTAACTCTTAGTACGGGTGAGTTAGCGTGAGGAACGGGCGGGCGCCCTCGTATGGGTTGAGCCCGAAGCTGAGCTGTAACCAAAGAAGAAGCTGCTCGCCGGGCTCGACTCGGAACCGTTGGAGCTATCCGACTACGCAACGCTGTTGAGGAGGTCGTCCGCACGTCCCTGGCCAAAGCCATTGCCGGGTTCCTACACTTGCGCTATGGCCGGCTCAGCCGCATCTTCACAGCCGGAACGCCCTGACGGGGACAGCAGCGAGCAACGCGACGCCGAGATGGAGATGATCGCGGAGCTCGGCAGCCGGCTGGGCGTCCAGCTCGAGCGCTGCCCTCTCGTGCTCGACAAGGCGAGAGTGATACTCGATGCGGCTTCCCCCGACCGCGGGGTGCTGGTCGAGGCGTATGCGCACCTCGGCGCCATCAAGGGAGGGCAGCCGAAGAAGGTACTCACTGACGCGTTCAAGCTCGCGTTCGTGGGCCGGGTGCTCGGCGGCAACCCGAGGCTCATCCTGCTCTTCTGCGACGAGGAAGCCGCGGCAACGTTTCGCACGGGTCGCGGATGGGCGGCAGCGGCGCTGCGCCACTTCGGCATCGAGTGCGAGGTCGTGCCGATCAGCGAAACGTCCCGCACCCGGCTGGCGGCGGCGCAGCAGAGACAGAAGCGCTAGCAGCGTGGGAGGGCAGCACTCGTTCTCTGGCGAGTTCGACGGCGAGTTCGCTCTCGGCCCGGACGGCCTGCACGCCTACACGGGTCGCGACGTCCTGCGCGGCCTGATCAGCGGCATCGACGAGGCTCTCGCGGCGCCCAGGCGGTCGCGCGACGTCGGCCCCTGCCTGATCGGCTGCGCACCCTGGATGGACGATCCGGAGCTGACCGGGAAGCTGAAGCAGCTCGCAGGCGCGTGCATCGTCATCACCAAGCAGCGCCGCGCGACACGCGATCTGGAGAAGCTCAACGAGCTCCACCAGGTGAACGCCGAGGCCCCTGGCCTGCCAATCGACGCTTTCTCTGCACTCTGCCAGTTGGCGCCGCACGTGGATGGCGAGCCAGCCGTCGTCGGGCCCTACGACCGGGTTGGCGACGTCGTTCTGCCGACCGTGCGCACGCTCGGCTTCCGCCAGAAGGACAGGCGCCTGGTGCCGCTGATGCACGCGAAGCTCGCGCTGCTCGGCATGCTCTGGTGGCACGACGAAGACGCGCTCGGTCACGTGGCCGACGTGGTCGGCTTCAGAGCGCACAGGCTTTGGGTCTCCTCCGCCAACTTCACGAGCTCCTCCCGACGCAGCCTCGAGCACGGCTTCTGGACCGCTGATCCTGAGCTCGTTGAGGGTTACCAGGACTTCCTGCTCAAGCTCGTCGCAGCGTCCGAGGGACTTGACGGAGAAGACGAGCCGAGGCCGCAACTCCTCCCTCTGGAGTACGACGACACGGCGATGGCCGAGGCGATGAGCGAAATGACCTGGGACGCGAGCGACGAGGACGAGGACTACTGAGCGGCTGCTCGTGTCGGATCGCGGTAGCTCTCGGACGACAATACCTCTCACCCTCTGTCAAGAGAACGGCGGAGAGGCCGCGACGGGCGGGTCGGCTGTTGTCGACGCCGTCAGGTCGATCATGACCCGAGGATGTCAGGCAGTTCGACAAGCCGGGGTGTGACTCGTGTGCGGAGGCGATCGCCGATCTTGCGGATGTTCAGCATGTGTGCCTTGTCGTTGTCGCACAGGACAGCGTCGCAGTGGGCAACACCGACGCTCAGGGCGTCGATGACGAATATGTCGCCGTCGAGTCAGCATCGGTTCCCTCTGTAGTTCGTCACCAAATCGAGTATTCGCTTGACTACGGCCAGAGCGTTGCATGTATGCTACGCTTGACGCCGTGGCACCTACGCCACGCCAACGCAGATAGATCAGATGCCGAAGCGAATCGATACCAGCCACCACAAGCGGATGGTCACCGCGCGCATGAAGGATCCCGAGTTTCGGGAAGAGTACGAGCGCGCGCGTCGAGAAATCGCTCAGGTCGACGATGTCATCCGGCAGCTGGACGAGCTGCGCGAGCACGCCGGCCTCACGAAGGCCGAGCTCGCAAGGCATATCGGACGCGATCCGTCGAGCATTCGTCGGCTGTTCACTGCGAAGGGCAATCCCGAGCTCTCGCTCGTCGCCTCGATCGCGGAGGACCTCGGAGCCGAAATTCGCATCGTGCCGCGGGCCAAGAAGGTCACGCGGCGACGACCCGCGGCCGCGTAGCGCCCCTCGTAGACTCGGGTCACATGGCCTGGGACGTCATCTACTACGCAGCAGCTGATGGGACCGTCCCGACGATCGAGTTCCTCGATCGCTGCCCGACCAAGGTGGCCGCGCATCTCTTGGCCGTCCTCGACGCCGTTGCCGAGGCTCCGCCGCCACAGTTCTCCGGCGGCGGGAGGTGGGAGGCAATGCACGGATCAATGGGCGGTTACTACGAAGTCCGCGCGACCGGGCCGGGACGGGAACAGTTCCGGCTCTTCTGCATGCTCGAGAACGCTGACGGCGGCGAGCTCGCCCGTCGAGGGCTCGCCAAGCCGGCCATCGCCGTCATCACCGGCTTGAGCAAACCGTGGCGTACGACCTTCACCGAACGCGACTACCGGAGCGTTCGAAAACTCGGCGATGACCACCAGGCGCAGCAGCCGCGTCGCATCGCTCATTAGCCGTCCGTAGCGGCAGTTCCGGTGACGGTTTCCTAACAAGTCGGGCTCAGGTCGGGCCGAGGTCGGGGACCGCAAGGGGTCCAGGTCGGGGTCCGCCGCTACCACGACACTCGTGAAGAGCTGCTTTCCAGAGCCGTGGCCGAGCCCGGTGTTATCGAACTCGACCTGTCGTCTTTGCGAGGGTTCCGACGCCAGTTGCCCGCCCTGGTCACCCCGAGACCAGGGTCCGCACAGGGTCCCGGCCAGGGTCCGGTGGCTCAATGGGCCCGTGTTCCGAGCAGCCTCATGGCCGATCGCGAGACTCGCCTCCCGTTCACGCCTGGCACCGCCGAGCTGCGGTCCAGGCTGCCGGCACTGGTTCGCTGCGTCGGCGCCCGCGCTCCCGTTCTGCCATGCGGGTTTGAGGTGCGCTTCCGCTTTCGTCGGCTGCGCCGCCGAATCCGTGACCGCCTTCCTGCCGCCTCCGGCTCCACTCAGGCGGTCACGTACCGCGGGAGCGCACCTACTCACTACGAAACGGGAGCGCGGGCGAAGGAGTCCAGTCACAAGGAGATCAACCTCGGAAGAACAGGCCCAACGAGCGAAGGAACCGAGCACAAGATCACCAACAGAAGGCAGCCGCAGCTCGAGAAGAAAAGACCGGACCCGCCGGGCAGCCAGCGAGAGCACAGCAGCAGCTCGGCAAGGCATCCGAGAGCTCCGACCAGGTCCGCAATCGGACCAGCGGCGGGCTTTTGTTCGCGGCGGTCCCGGACGCGGTCCTTCCGCTCGCTCTTACCCGGCCGCGCTCCGGCCCAGCAGAGTGCCTTCGAGACCTGCTCCCGCTTTCGCCGGCTTCGCCGCCGAATCCGTGACCTCTCCCTCTCCTCGTGCGCGTGTGGGAGAGGTCACGTACCGCGGGAGCAGAGGGGTCCATACGAGGGCCGGAGCGCGGCCGTAGGAGCGAGTGAACGAATCCGAATCGTGGTGCAAAGGAAGGAGCCAACTTGAGTGAGAAAAGGCAAGACGTGGCTCAGAGAGGAATGACGGGTCCGCCCGGTAGGAGACAAGAACAACGAGGAGGGCGGAGGCAGCAAGCGAGACGTCGCCTCGTCGTCGTCTCAGAGCGGGACCGGGAGCTGCTCGAGCTCGTCGAGGAGCAGTACGCGATCACGCTGCCGCAGCTCGCCCGCCTGATCGGCCGCACCCACGAAACCGCACGCGCCCTCCGAGACCGGTGGAAGCGCGCCGGCTGGATCGACTCCGGCAAGCTCGCCGTCGACGCACCGCCGTTCGTCTGGCTCACCAAGCGGGCGCCGATCGAGCCGAGCTTCCGAACCTGGGAGCCAAGACCGGGGCTCGCCCTCCACATCGCGGCGATCACCGACGTCCGCATCCTGCTCGAACGCGAGCTCCGCCGCGGCCGGTGGGAATGCGAGCGCGCCATCGCGCAGCGGTTCGCTTACCAGGGCCGCCGCGGCCGCGACCACCTCCCTGACGCGCTCCTGCACACGCGCGCCGGCACAGTTGCGATCGAGGTCGAGCTCACCCTGAAGAGCCGCGAACGCGTCGCCGCGATCATCCTCGAGCTCGCTCGCGAGTACGAACACGTCTGGTACTTCGCTCCCGCAACCCTCGCGTCCAAGCTCGCGCGCATCGCTGCCGAGACGCCCTGGGGCAACGTGCATGTGCAGACGCAGCCTCCGAGCGCACTCGACTTCCTAGCGACCGCGCCGCTGACGGCTCGGGGCGCCGCCGCATTGGTGGATGACGACGGCGCCCGAGCCGAGAACCCCGCGAAAGGAGATGTCGACTTCCCAATGGAGTGGGGTGCATGAGCAGACGCGTTCCACCTGCCGCGGTCCGGCTCGCCCGGCGCGACGGCTTTCTCACGCGCACGGACCTCGCCGCATTCGGACTTGAACGGCGAGCCGTCGACGCCGTCTTCCGCGCCCTGCCCGTCATCGCCCTGCCCGGCTACTCACGCCCGCTCGTGCGAGTCGTCGACTACCTCGACCTGATCGAGTCCAGCACGTTCCGCGACGACCGCGTGCGGCCCTGCAAGGGCCCGAGAAGGGTCGCGTGAACTTCCACTTGACCGCGACGGCCAGCGGTCCTAGATTCGAAGAGTCCCATGCCTAGCGCCTGGATCGAGAAACGCAAAACAGCCGCGGGAACCCGCTACCGCGTCCGCTACCGCCTCGGTGGCCGCGAGAGCATCCCGCGCTTCGCCGGCAGCTTCGCGCGGAAGGCCGACGCCCTCACGCGCCGCGGCTGGGTGATCGGAGAGCTGGCAGCGAGACGCGTGCCGGACCTGCGCTTCCTCGAACCCGAAGCCCCCGCGCCGACACTTTCAACCGTCGCCGATGCTTGGCGCCGATCAAGACTCGACGTCGCCGAAAGCACGGCCGCCACCTACGGAGTGAACTTGCATCGCATCAAGCCGAAGCTCGGCGATCGGCGAGTCGACGAGATCACCGCCGCAGACGTCGCAGATCTCGTTGCGCAGCTCGACGAGAACGGTCTCTCGCGCGAATCTGTCCGCAAGACGATTGCGACGCTCGCGATGGTACTCGACTTCGCCGGAGTCGCTCCGAACCCGGCACGCGACCGCCTCAAGGTCAAGCTGCCGCGGGAGACGCGGCCGGAACTAAAGCCGCCTGCCGCGCAGCACGTCCTTGCGGTGTATCGGCTGCTCGCGAAGCGCTACCGGCTACCACTTCTCATTCTCGATGCGACCGGGATGCGAGTCGGCGAGCTCGAAGCTCTGACCTGGGGCGACGTCGACGAACCGAGACAGCGATGGCGCGTTTCGCAGGCCGTAGCCAAGACCGGACGCGCGCGCTGGGTTCGCGTGCCTGAGGTGCTTTTCAACGCGACTCTCGAGCTCGTCCCTCGCGACGACCGCATCTCTGAGCGTCGCGTATTTCAGGGTGTCACGGCCGACCGCCTGCGCACGGCGATCGCGCGGGCGTGCACAGCCGCCGGCGTGCCCGCGTTCTCTCCCCATGATCTTCGGCATCGTCGAATATCCCTTTTGCACCTGGCTGGTGTGCCGTGGGCAAGGATCGGTGAGCACGTCGGCCAGCGCAACCTCGCCGTCACGGCGAACACGTACACGCACGTCCTCACTGACGAAGAGGAGCTTGACTACCCGTTGCTCACGGACGAGCCAGCGTCGTCGCCGAGCGACGGGTCGAATTAAGCGTCGAGAGCATCCGGCCAGTTGCGAACGAATTCGGCTAGTCCGTCGTACTCCCGAACAACCGCATTGGTTCGGGCAAGGGCGCTTGCGAAAACGCGCCTGACTCGCTCGCGATCGTGCGAAGATGGATTGGCTATGACGAGGGTCCGAAGTGGTGCGCGGTTCAATGCCAGTCGGAAAAGGCTCTCAACGTGCAAGTCGGTCGGCGTGAACGAGAAGCCAATGATGGCGATCCGATCAGTTCGCTCAATTGCGCGAAACGCGCTGCGCCATATTCGGCGAAAGACGGGACCAGCGAGTGACTTGTTCCATTGCGGCGGGATGATGTCGAAGCGAGGGGTGCCCCTCTGTTGATGGAGTCTCTGCTTCAACGTAACGACGGTCGAGGTGTCTTTCGGCAGCTGCCAGTGAACGGACCCATGCATCTTCAAGAGTTTCACCGTCTTATCTCGTGAAAGGCGAGGAGACGCCGTGGGACTCCAAGCGCTCGCACCGCCGGGCTCAAGGGTGTAACGAGCTGGAAAGTCATATCCGGTAAACGCGGACCACCGTCCGGCACCGTCGCGACGCAGCGCATCGTCCATTACGCAGTCGTAGTTAAAACTCAAGACGTGGTCTCCAGGTTGAAGCCGGCTCGCAAGAGCGCGGTGGTACTGACAACCGCGAGCACCTCTACCCGCGATAGCACGCGTGACGGTTGACGCCTCCAGAACTGCCGAAAGCGCGGCCATGAGGCGATCACGCTTCGCCCGAAGCTGTCCAGACAGGTTTGCACCGCTGCCCGCTTGCATCCCCTCGGCCGTTGCAATGAGAAACTCGAGCTGGGTGAAGTAATCCTCGAGCGTCAAGCTGAAATTTGCACCGAACAGTTCGACAACGTCCGCAATGACGCGGCGAACAAGGCGCGTGTGCTTCTCGGTGATCCTCTGAAGCTGCGTGAAGAAATCCCGGTTGAGGGGTGGCTCACAAATCGGCCGGAAACCGAAGTCCGCGCCTCGCGAGGCGCCAGCTCCGAGCAAGATCACGCGATGACGGGTCTCGGGCACGGTCAGCGGGTGGCTTGAACAAACTCATTCCACGACGCTCTCGACCAATCCAGTCTCGGTAGCGGTGGAATCGGTGGGATGGGCGGAGTCGGTGGAATGGGTGCTATCGCTGGGATCGGTGGAATCGGTGGGATCTTCGGGATGGGGGGCAACGGGCCGAATCCGTGCGTCGACGTAAACGCCACTGCTGCTCCCCCGCGATCGCGGAAGTACCCGTCGCTGAAATACCCGAGATGGCGAGCGCCTTGGTAGGCGAACACAGCGCTGTTCACAATGAAAGCGATCGCACGGCCCCGTACGTCCCGGATCGTGTGGTCGAGCAGCCACCCGACCGTCGAGCCGAATCGATCGTAGATTGGCTCCATCCGATCGGACGCTACAGGGCGGAAGTGTGCAGCGCGCAAGGCCGTGTAGAACCTCAGAAAGAGACGCGCTGTCGGACTCGTTGCTTAGTTGACCTGCGCCACGCGTCGCTCAGTGACCCGAGGTTTGCGCAGGCGGTAAGTCATTCACGAAGAGGCGGAGCAAACTCGTCGGTGTTAGTGCCCTATCGCGGTGCCCGAGATCCTTCCGCATCGCGAGGATCAGTCGCTCGAAGGCCACGAGGTTTGCGAGGACTTGTTCCGGCGGTTGCTCGTCTTCCGCGGCCGCGGCGCGCGCAGCGACGTCCTTCCAGGCACCCCATTCGAGAACGACACCCGCGGGCGCCCAGATCAGGAGCTTCTCCGTTAGCTCAAAGAAGTACCGTTGGAGCTCTTCCTCCGTAGGAGGCGTCTGACCACCTTGGCCGCCAATGGAGAAGAAGAGTCGGATAAGACCTTCGTAGGTCGGCGCCATCTGCTCCCGACGCGCATGCTCATGTTCGCGGTTTTGTTCAGCCCGACGTGAGTAGACGAGTCCGCCCGCTGCTACGAGAGCCGTGACCAACGCTGCAGTAACCTCTGGCGACGCTTTTCCAGCTCGCCAAAAGGCTTGAACGAGGAAAAACGCACTAGCGCCCAAGGCTGCTAGAACGAGCAGCCCGGTCGCGAACTGGCGCACCTTCGAAAACACGGAGCTAGCGTGATCGAGCGTCCGGACGCCACGAGCCGATGTGCTGCACTTCGGGCTTCGACCTATCCCGGTCGTCGCTCGGTCGCCTGCATAATCTCCTGTGCGCCCCCGGCAATGCATTCAGATCGCGCGGTGCACACCTCGGTGCTCCCTTCTCGAGGCGGCGACGCTAGTTTGCAGGGCGGTTCAACCCCCGTATGGGCCTTCCCCCGGTCAGCTGCCGACGTAAGCGGCGATCTCGGAGATCTGCGTCGCCGTCAGCGGCCCGTCGGGGAAGGGGCCGCCGGTGTGCGTCGAGTTCAGGTCGGGGCTGACGTTGCCGCCCGACGCCGCCTGCACGTCGGAGAGCGAGTGGCAGCTCGAGCAGCCGTCGGTGTCCCAGACGGTCTCGCCGGCGGCTGCCGCCCCGGTCAGTGGGGTCGACGGCGCCGGCGCCGGTGAGGGTGTAGGCGAGGGTGAGGGCGTAGGCGTGGTCGTCGTCTTGGCGGTGGTCGTCGTCTTGGGCGTGGTCGTCGCCGTCGTCGTGCCGATGCGGATCAGGCCCTTCATCCCCTTCGCGGCCTGGCCGGGCGCGCACGAGAGGTACTCGTAAGTTCCGCTCTGGCGGAAGGTGACCGTCAGCGTCGCCGACTGCCCGGGCGCGAGCATCTTCGTCGCCGACCCCTTGCAGCTGTTCGCCGTCGCGCTCGCCGACGGCGTCGAGCACACCGCGAAGCGATGCGAGAGAGCCCCCTTGTTCGTCACCTTGAAGGTGACGGAGCTCGAGGAGCTCCCGGCGGGCCAGGGCAGCGCCGACTTCGACATCGTGAAGGCGTACTCGCTCGGCTTTCCCGCCGTCACCGTGACGAGGGTCGCCCTGAGCGCGCGCTCGCGGGCTGCCGAGGGCAGCGCCCAGGAGCCGACGATCGCCGCCGCAAGGCCGACGGCGGCGGCGAGCCCGAGGCGAGCGCGGGGAGGCATGGCGCGATTGTCGGGCCCCTCCCGTCGGCCGGCATCGGAAAAAGCCCGATCCGCGCGGCGGATATCTACCGAGCGGCCGCCGCGCCGCCGCATCCAGAAAGAACGGGGGAGGGCCGAAGCCCTCCCCCGAGATCGAACCTGCTCTTCGCTCCGCTTACGCGGCTGCGACGAGCGTGTTCTTCGGCACGATCACCTTGAGCGTCGTCGACTTGCCGCCGACGATCTTGTAGATCGTGACCGGGTTCGAAGTGACGTCACCGTTCGCGTTGAACTTGATCGTTCCGAGAACGGTGCTGGCAGACACCTTGAACACCTCGCTGTTGACACTCGCCCGCGTCCCGTCCGACGCTGCGATCGCCGCGAGCATCATCTGCGTTGCGGCGGCCGCGTAGACCGCATACGGATCGGGCGTGCCGCCGACGCAACCCGCACCGGCGGAGGCGCAGAACGCCTTGCCGAATGCCTGGCCCGCTGCGGGCAGCTTGTTGACGGGAAGGCCGGCGACGGAAACGGTCATCCCGTTCGCGTCCGCCGCCCCCGCCTGCTGGACGTCTGCCGAGATCGGCGTGAACCCGTCAGGCGCGAGGATCTTGACGTTCGGAGCCCCCGCGCGGAGGTCCTTGATCAGCTTGCCGCCGTTCTCGCAGATCAGACCGCCGAGGAAGACACCCTGCGCCCCCGACTTCGCGATCTTCAGTGCCGTCGCCTCGTACGACGACGCCTGTCCGTTCCACGCGACCGGCCCGATCACCTTGATCCCGAGCTTCTTGGCCGCGTTCTTCGTGTCGTTCGCGACGCCGAGGCCATAGGCCTCCTTGTCGTCGAGGATGTAGAGCGTCTTGATGCCTTCCTGCTGCGCCAGCGTCGCATCCGCCGCACCCTGGTAGTCGTCGGCAGCGACGACGCGAGCGTAGTTGCGCGTACCGGTCGGGTAGTACTTACCCGGCTCGCCCGCGGCCGTCGCCGGCCCCGTGTGGGTCAGACCGACGTACGTGTTCGCCGGGCTGATCATCGCGAGCGGGCCGTTCGGGGCACGGTTGAGAACCGGAATCGCGATTTCGGCAGCGCCCGAGTTGAACGTCCCGATCACGCCGATGACGCTCGGGTCGTTCGCATAGGCGTTGGCGTTCGTCGATTCCTTACCGGAGTCCCACTTGCCGGCCTGCGCCGTCGAGTCGTCACAGCTCTGGTACGCGAGCGTGGTCGAGCCGGCCGTCCATCCTGCCTGCCCGAGGATGTAGGCAATCGCCTTCGTCATCTGGACAGTCTGCGACCGGCCGGACCCCTGCAAGGGCAGGTCGGACGCGATCAAGGAGCTGCCCGTGCCCTGAACTGCCGAGCACGACGACGCGGGCAGCGCCGTGGGTCCCGCGGTCCCGTGCGCGAACGCACCGCCGACCGTGACGGCCAGCACGACGGCCGTGACCGTCGCCCCGAACACCGAGCCCACCAGAATTCGCTTTCTCACTCGCCCTCCTGTCTCTTTCGAATTACCTGGGGGTGTCGGGCGAGAGCATAGAGCGCCCGGAGCGAGAGCGAAAGCCCTGCACGTCGTGTTTGGGCGCTAGGCTCGGCTCTGAGTGGAGTGACCTCGACTCCTGTCAGTGAGCCGTTTCCGCGGCGGGCCCAGATCGCTGTCCCCTCGCGCGCCTCGATCGCCTACCTGGCGGCCGGGGTCCTCGCGATCGCCGTCTACTACCTGATCCCGGCCGACGAGCAGGACGTCTGGTACGTCGTGATCGGCCTCTCGTCGGTGGCGTCGGTCGCACTCGGCGCCCGGCGGATGGAGAACGCCCGCCTCGCCTGGTACCTCTTCGCGGCCGGCCTGTCGACGTCGGTGATCGCGGATGCGATCTCGGGCTACTACGAGATCGTGCTCAACCGGCAGCCTCCGGTTCCCTCGACGACCGACGGCTTCTACCTCGCCACCTACCCGTTCCTGTTCGGCGGCATCTACCTGCTCCTGCGGGAGCGCGGCGCGATCCGCACCCGCGTCGCCGGGCTCGACGCCCTCATCGTCGCCGTCGCCGCCGGCACGGTGCAGTGGGTCTTCTTCGTCGAGCCGAACCTCCATGCGCAGGGGAGCGCGGTCGCGCGGGGAGTCGAGATGGCCTACCCGACGTTCGACCTGTTCCTCTTCATCGCGCTCGTCGAGCTCGTGCTCTCGGTCGGGGGCCGCGTCGTCTCGTACCAGCTGCTCGTCTTCGGTGTGCTGTTCTGGGTGATCGGCGACGAGATCTACGGGCTCTCCGTCGACAACTACGTGGTCGGAGGCTGGGTCGACTCCCTCTGGCTCGGCTCGTACGTGCTCTGGGGCGCGGCCGCGCTCGATCCGTCGGCGCGCATGCGCGTTTACCGCGACCGGCGCGAGGTGCCCCGGCTGACGACGGCGCGGCTCGTCCTGCTCGCGGGTGCGCTGCTCACGAGCCCGGCCGTCATCCTCGTCGAGCACTTCTGGCGGCATCACAGTCCCCACCCGAAGGCGGTCGCGATCGGTGCGGCGGTCGTCGCCGTCCTCGTCGTGTCGCGCTTCGCCGGTCTCGTGCGCGCGGTCGAGGGGGCGCGGGCCGCGGAGCGCTCCGCCAATCAGCGGCTGCGGGAGCTCGACCGCCTGAAGGACGAGTTCGTCTCGACCGTGTCGCACGAGCTCCGGACGCCGCTGATGTCGATCAGCGGCTACGTCGATCTCGCCCGCGAGCATGCCGACGCCGAGTCGCGCACCTATCTCGAGATCGTCGAGCGAAACGCCGGACGCCTGCTCGCGCTCGTGAACGACCTCCTGTTCGTCGCGCGCATCCAGAGCGGCGCGCTCGAGCTCGAGCTGGCGGAGGCCGACCTGGGCGAGCTCGTCGGCGAGAGCGTCTCCTCGGCGCAGCCGCATGCGGCGACGAACGGCGTCGAGCTGAACCTGCGGCTGGCCGGCGGCGCCACCGGCGTCCACGTCGACCGGCGGAGGATCGGCCAGGTAGTCGACAACCTCGTCTCGAACGCGATCAAGTTCAGCCCCGAGGGCGGCGAGGTGAACCTCACGGTCGGAGCCGCCGAGGGCTTCGTCCGCTTCGAGGTCTCGGACCACGGAATCGGGATTCCCGAGGCGGAGCGCGACCGCCTGTTCGAGCGGTTCTTCCGCTCCTCGACCGCGCTCGACCGGCAGATCTCGGGAACGGGGCTCGGCCTGTACATCTCGAAGGCGATCGTCCAGGCGCATGGTGGCAGGATCTCCGCGAGCCCCGCGCCGGGCGGCGGCTCGTCCTTCCTCGTCGAGCTCCCGGCACGGGCATGAACGACGCGGCTCCACTCATCCTCTGCGCGGACGACGACCCCGACATCCTCGCGCTGCTCACGCTGCGGCTCGAGCGCGCCGGCTACCGCGTCGTGCAGGCACCCGACGGCGACAGGGCGCTCGCGCTCGCCCGCGAGCTCTCGCCGGCCGTCGTCGTGCTCGACGTGATGATGCCGCGGCTGAGCGGCACCGAGGTGCTCGCCGCCCTGCGGGCGGACGCGGCGACCAGGGAGCTGCGGGTGATCCTCATCTCGGCCCGCGCGCAGGAGTCGGACGTGGAGAAGGGGCTTGCCGCCGGCGCCGACGCCTACCTCGCGAAGCCGTTCCAGGCGCCCGAGCTGACCGACCTCGTCAAGCGCATGGTGGACGGCGGCTAGTCCTTCTTGTAGCGGTAGCCGAACCCGCGCACCGTCTCGACCGGCACCGAGTCGGGCGCGTCCGGGTCGAGCTTCTTGCGCAGGTAGCCGACGTAGAGCTTCACCTGGTCGCCCGAGACGCCGTAGGGGTCGCCCCAGACGAGCTCGAGCAGCTGGTCGCGCGAGAGCACCTGGTTCGGGTGCTGGACGAACGCCGACAGGAGCTTGAACTCGAGCGGGGTGAGCTGAACCTCGCGGTCGCGGACGAGCACCCGCCGCTGGAGGTAGTCGATCTCGACGAAGTCGTCGCGGTAGGACTCGTTGATCTCCGCCTTCCCGCCCGTCCGGCGCAGGAGCGCCTGGACGCGCGCGAGGAGCTCCTGGCGGCCGAACGGCTTCGGGACGTAGTCGTCGGCGCCTGAGGCGAGGCCGCGGACGCGCTCGAGCTCCTGCGTCCGGGCGGTGAGCATGATCACGGGCACGTCCGAGAGGTCCCGGATCCGCTCGAGCGTCTGGTAGCCGTCCATTTCGGGCATCGTCACGTCGAGGACGACGAGCGAGGGCGGCGCCTCGTAGAGCCGCCGGAGCGCCGTCCGCCCGTCCTCGGCCTCGTCGACGCGGTAGCCCGCGCGTTCGAGGAGCTCGCGGAGGAGAACTCGGATGTCCTCGTCGTCGTCGACGACGAGGATTCTCGGTCCGTCATTCACACCGTATTCATACTCGCAGGTGAACCGGATACCTGCGCCCCACCGGGATCATCTCGGAGTGGCGCGGATCCTGATCGTCGAGCCGCACGCCGACATCCGAGCTCTGCTCGAGCACGTCGTCAGGCGTCTCGGACACGAACCGGTCGTCCCCGACTGGCACAACGGCAGCCTGCCGGCGGTCGACGCCGCCGTGATCGAGCCGGGCGACCCGCTCGGCCTGCCGTATGCGCGCCGGCTGCGGGAGCAGGGCCTGCCGGTCGTCTTCACGAGCATCTTCCCGGCCGACCAGGAAACGCTGAAGCTCGAGCCCGTTGCCTACTTCGTGAAGCCGTTCGCGCTGAACGACCTCGGCGGAGCCCTCGAGTCCGCGCTCGACCGCAACCAGACCGCTCAGATCGAGAGCGGCTGGAGCATCCGCACGGCCTCCTAAGCTTCTTCGTCGTGCGCCGTGGCAGGTCTCCGCGCGGCGAGCGCGGCATCCTCGTCGTGCCCGTCCTTCCGGGTGAGGCCCTCGGGCTGCCGAGGAGCAGCGGGCGCCGGCCGCGCAAGGTGCGCCTGCCGTTCGTCGTCGGCGCGGCGGTGGCCGTCGTCGCCGGGATCGCGATCGGCACGGTGCTGCTCACGCGCGGTCCGAGCCGCGTGCAGGCGCCCGCCTTCTCGGTCGTCGTCACCCCGACGGTGGCGACGCCGACCGTCGCCACGACGACGGCCCCCGCGACCACGGTCGCCACGGCGCCGCGCGTGACCGCGGCCGCGCAGGCCCGGGCGGCGGCCGAGCGGCTCGCGGCCGAGCTGCCGGTGGAGCTCGACTCGACCGCGCTCCTCCAGGTCGGCGGCGCCGTCTACGCCGTCGGCGGGCTGACGCGCGGCGGCAAGCCGACTGCGGCGATCTGGCGCCTCGACCTCGCCGGCGGCCCCGCGCGCCGCGTGGGGATGTTCATCGAGCCGCTCACCGACGCCGCCGTCGCGCGGCGGGGCGGGGTGCTCTACCTCGCCGGCGGCTGGACCGGCGAGAAGCTCGCGACCGCGGTCCTCAGCTGGTCGCCCGGCCGGGCGCCGGCCCTGGTGGCGCGGCTACCGGTCGCGCTGCGCGGTGCGGCGGCCGGCTTCGCCGGCTCGCTGCTCTACGTCGCGAAGGGATCGAACGTGTTCGCCGTCGACGTCGGCGCCGGCACCGTCGCCCGTGCTGCGAAGCTGCCGCTGAAGCTGCGGGGCAAGGACTCGAACCTTGACTACCTGATCCAGAGTCAGGCGTCCTACCATTAGACGACCCCGCAGGGCGGGGCTCAGTGTAGCGCCAGGCTTGCTTCAGATCTCGAGGCGGTAGAGCGGTACGAGCCGCTTCTCGGCTTCCGTGTCGATGTGCGCGATCACCTCGACGTACGGCTCGAGACCCGAACCGACGAGCTTCGCCTTCAGCAGCCCGTCGACCTGATAGATGCCGGACGAGTTGTTCATCGTGATCTCGATGCGGATCGGCTTCTCCTCGCCGTCGCCGATCGCGACGTCCTCGATCGCCGCCGCCGAGAGCGAATGGATGCCGACGTGTCCGCGCTCGAACGGGATCCGCGAGCGGCCCTGCTCCATGTCGAGCGCGTCGGCGACGCGGAGGATGCCCGCCTCGAGGGTGAGCGGCTCCCCGTCGGCGCGGTGGCTGATGATGCCCTGGAGCACCTCCGAGACGATCACCGTCCGGTCCGGCTCGTCGTAGAGGCCCTCGAGCAGCTCGCGCAGCTTCGGCTCCGCGAGGAACAGGCTGAAGTCCTCGTGGCCGTGGCGGTGCACCGACATGCCGATGCAGTGCGTGAGTGCTGTGAGCGCGACGACGACCTCGGCGTCCTCCTGCGTCATGCCGTAGTCGGTGACGACCGAGGGCGGGATCCCGTGCTTCGTCAGCTGCCGCAGGAGCTTCAGCGCGATGTTCGTGACGATCTGGATGTGCACCCACGAGTGGTCGTTGATCTCCATCCGCACGACCGCGTTCACGTTCGCGACGTGCCACCAGCCCTTGATCTGGTCGTCCTTGTTCACGCGCTCGATCACGCGGCGGAGGTTCTGGTTGCCGCGCTCGGGGACGCGGATGCGCATCGCCGCGACCGCCTGGGTCGGGGTCAGCCGCGTTTCGCGCTCGGCCTCCTCGGAGACGGGCTTCTCGATGCGCTCCTGGGTCTCGCGATCGAGCGCCATCGGCCCAGCATACGCCCGGCGGGATCGATGTCGACCGGCGCCTGCGCCATAACTTGGGCGTGGACCACCATCCGGTCCGGCTTCTCGTCCAGGACGATCTCCGGCGCAGCCGGGCGACGGTCTTCTTCCGGCTCATCCTCGCGATCCCGCACTACATCTGGATCGTGCTCTTCACGATCGGAGCGATCGTCGCCGTCGTGATCGGCTGGTTCGCGGCGCTCGCGACCGGGCGGCTGCCGCAAGGGCTGCACGGCTTCCTCGGCCGTTACGTCCGCTACACGACGCACCTCGGCGCCTACCTGTTCATGGTCGCCAACCCGTATCCGCCCTTCTCGGGCGACGAGTCGTATCCGATCGACCTCGAGCTGCCGGCGCCCGCGCCGCAGAGCCGTCTCCGCGTGCTCTTCCGGCTGCCGCTCGCGATTCCGGCACTCGTCCTCGGCGGGGCGCTGACGGGAGGGGGGACCTTCCTTCTCAGCCGCACCGGCAAGAACCGCACCACGCAGTACTCGGCATCGGGGCTGCTCACGGCCGTCGCGGTGCTCGGGTGGTTCGCGAGCCTCGTCCGCGGCAGCATGCCGAGCGGACTGCGCGACGCCGGCGCCTACGCGATCGGCTACCGCGCGCAGGGCGCGGCGTACTTCTTTCTCCTCACCGACGCGTACCCGAACTCCGACCCGACGGCGATGCTCGCCGGAGTCGACAGGCCGCCGGTGCATCCCGTCCACCTCGTCGGCGAGGCGGACGACCTGCGGCGCTCGCGCGTGACCGTCTTCTTCCGGCTCGTGCTTGCGATCCCGCTCCTTCTCTGGCTCGTGCTCTGGGCGATCGTCGCGTGGCTGGCGGCGATCGTCCAGTGGTTCGCGACGCTCTTCACCGGCACGCCGGCGGCCGGCATCCATCGCTTCCACTCGCGCTTCGTCCGCTACGCGTTCCACGTGAACGCGTTCCTCTACCTCACCGCGAACCCGTTCCCCGGCTTCAGCGGCGAGGCCGGCCGCTATCCGATCGACATTGAGCTCCCCGGTCCCGAACGGCAGAACCGCTGGACGGTCTTCTTCCGGATCGTCCTCGTGATCCCGGCGGCGATCGTGAGCGGCGCCCTCAACACGGCGACGGTGGCGGCCGCGGTGCTGATGTGGTTCGCCGCGCTCGCGCGCGGCTCGGCGCCCTGGGGGCTGCGTAACCTCTCCGCCTACGCGATTCGCTACGGGGCGCAGTTGAATGCGTACCTCCTGTTCGTCACCGGCGCGTATCCGCACGCGAGCCCGCTCGAGGGCGGCGCGGCGGCGACGCCGGAGCCCGACGCGCTCGCGTGAACCGCCGCAGCGGCGCTATGCGACGTCGGCGTCGGCCGCCCAGCTGCCGTAGAGCTCGGCGTAGCGGCCGCCGCCGGCGATCAGCTCGTCGTGTGTCCCCTGCTCGACGATCGTGCCGTGCTCGAGGACGACGATCACGCTCGCGTCGCGGATCGTCGACAGGCGGTGCGCGATGATGAACGCGGTCCGTCCGTGCAGCAGCCGCCGCAAGGCGCGCTCGATCCGCCGCTCGGTACCGATGTCGACCGAGCTCGTCGCCTCGTCGAGGATCAGGATCCGCGGATCGGCGAGCAGCGCACGCGCGAACGCGACGAGCTGACGCTGGCCGAGCGAGAGCCGGAAGCCGCGCTCGCCGAGCTGGGTGTCGTAGCCGTTCTCGAGCCTGGTGATGAATTCGTCCGCGCCGATCGCGGCGGCGGCGGCCGCGATCTCCTCACGCGTCGCGTCCGGGCGTCCGAACGCGATGTTCTCGGCGACGGTGCCGGCGAAGAGGAACCCCTCCTGCGGGACGATCCCGAGCTGGCGGCGGAGCGACTCCTGCCGGACGCTCCGCAGGTCGACGCCGTCGATCGAGATCGTCCCCGCGGTCGGGTCGTAGAAGCGCGCGGTCAGCTTCGCGAGCGTCGACTTGCCGGCGCCCGTGTGCCCGACGAGCGCGACCGTCGTCCCCGGCGGCACGTCGAGGTCGATCCCGTGCAGCACCTCCGGCCCGCTTCCGTACGAGAAGTGGACGCCGTCGAAGTGCACGCGCCCGTTCACGCGGGGCAGCGCGATCGCGTCCGGCCGGTCCTCGACGTCCGGCTTCTGCACGAGCACCTCCATGATCTTGTCGAGCGCCGCGACGGCCGACAGGAACGTCGCGTAGAGCTGCGACAGCTGCTGCACCGGATCGAAGAAGTTCGTCAGGTAGAGCAGGAACGCGGCGAGCGTGCCGTACGACGTCTCGCCGTCGAAGACGAGGTAGCCGCCGTAGCCGAGGACGATCGCCGTCGCGAGCGACGAGAGCAGGTCGACGAACGGGAAGTAGAGAGCGTTCTGCACGACCGTCTCGTGGTTCTTGACGCGGTACTCCTCGGTCACGCGTGCGAACTGCTCGCGCGCGGCGCGCTCGTGCGTGAACGCCTGGAGGACGCGCATGCCGGCGATGTCCTCCGCGAGCGTGGCGGTGACGACGGCGAGCTTCTCGCGCACGCCGCGATAGGAACGGGCCGACTTCTTGCGGAAGACCGCCGTGCCGGCGACGAGCGCCGGGACGACGGTGAGCGTCGCGAGCGCGAGCTTCCACGAGAGCACGAACAGCACCGCCGCCGAGCCGAGGAGCGTGAGCGAGTTCTGGACGAGCGAGGTGACGCCGTCGGTGACGAGCTGGTCGAGCGCCTCGACGTCGTTCGTCATCCGGCTGATCAGGACGCCGGCGCGATTGCGTTCGTAGAAGCCGAGCGAGAGGCGCTGGAGGTGCCGGAAGAGATGGCCGCGCAGGTCGGCGAGCATCCGCTCGCCCGTCCAGCCCGTGTAGTAGGTCTGCGCGTACGAGCACGCGATGCCGATCACGCCCGCGACGACGAACGCGACGACGATCCACTTCAGCGATCCGACCGCCTGCGCGCCGACCTTGTCGACCTTGTCGACGGCGAGGCCGATGAGGAGCGGCGGCGCGAGCGTCGCCGCAGTGGCGCCGACGAGTGACAGGAGCGCGAGCGCCGTCTGCGCCTTGTACGGCTTCGCGAGCAGGTAGAGCGTGCGCATGCGGCGTCTCGTCGCGGACCACGACCAGTCGCCGACCGTCGCGCTCCGGTCCTGCACGAGGTGCGATCCCGGCTGCCAGACCTTCATGCCACTTCCTGCTCTGCGACGGAGGCCTCGAGCCGCCCGTGCTCCCAGATCTCGCGGTAGACGGCGCTCGACCCGACGAGGTCGTCGTGCCCGCCGCGCGCGGCGACACGGCCGTGCTCGAGGACGACGATCTCGTCGGCGAGCGCGATCGTCGAGAGCCGGTGGGCGATGATCACGGTCGTGCGCCCGCGCATCGCCTCGCGCAGGCCGAGCCGGATCTTCGCCTCCGTCGCCGCGTCGACCGACGCGGTCGCGTCGTCGAGGATCAGCACCCGCGGATCGATCACGAGCGCGCGCGCGATCGCGAGCCGCTGGCGCTGGCCGCCGGAGAGCGTGATCCCGCGCTCGCCGATCACCGTCTCGTAGCCGTCGGGGAGGCGCTCGACGAACTCGTGTGCCTGCGCGAGCCGGGCCGCCTGCTCGATCTCGTCCCCGGTTGCGTCCGCACGGCCGAACGCGAGGTTCTCGCGGACGGTTGCCGAGAAGAGGAACGGATCCTGGGGGATGACGCCGATCACGCGCCGCAGCGAGGTGAGCGTGACGTCGCGGACGTCGGCGCCGTCGATCGTGACCCGGCCGGCCTGCACGTCGTAGAAGCGGGGGATGAGCGAGGCGACGGTCGTCTTGCCCGCGCCGGTGTGCCCGATCAGCGCGACGGTGCGACCGGGCTCCAGCTCGAGGTCGAGGTCCTCGAGCACCGGGCGGTCGGCGTCGTAGCCGAACGTGACGTGGTCGAGGCGAACGCGGCCGGGCCCGGCGGGAAGCTCGCGCGCATCGGGCTTGTCGCGGATGTCCTCGGGCTCGTCGATCACCTGGAAGATGCGCTCGCCCGATGCGGTCGCGCGCTGCCCCTCGCCGATCCACATGCCGAGCATTCGCAGCGGGAAGATCAGCAGCGCGAGGTAGAGGTTGAAGCGGACGAAGTTCGCCACCGACAGCGACCCGTGCGCGACCATCCGCCCGCCGACGAGCAGCGCCGCGGCCTGGCCGAGCAGCGGCAGGAACGACAGCACCGGGATGTAGAACGCGCGCTGGCGGTTCGCGTGCAGGCTCTGGTCGAAGAGCGACTCGGAGCGCCCCTCGAACTTGTCCTGCTCCGCCTGCTCCTGAGCGAACGACTTGACGACGTGGACGCCGACGATGTTCTCCTCGGTGACCGTCGCGACGTCGGCGACCTTCTGCTGCACGTCGCGCAGCACGGGGTGCGAGACGTTCGAGTAGCGGTACGCGATCGCGACCATCACCGGCGAGACGGCGAGCGCGATCAGCGCGAGCTTCCACGAGATGATGAAGACGAGCACACCGACGCCGACGACCGTGAACACGTGCTGGAAGAAGAAGATCAGGCCGTAGCCGAGGAAGAAGCGCACTCCCTGGAGGTCGACTGTCGCGCGCGACATCAGCTGGCCGGTCTGGTGGCGGTCGAAGTAGCCGAACGAGAGGCGGACGAGCTTCGCGTAGAGCGTGCTGCGCAGGTCCATCTCGACCCCGAGCGCCTGGTTGCCCGAGATCAGGCGGCGGCCGACCGTCGCGAGCGCCTTCGCGGCGCCGACGGCGACGACGATGCCGATCAGCAGCGGCAGGCGCTGCCGGTCGGAGTGCTTGATCGCCGTGATCACGGAGCCGGTGAGCCACGGGAAGCTGAGCGTCCCCGCCTGCGCGGCGAATGCGAGGAAGACGGAGACGGTGAGCGAGAGCTTGTACGGGCGCAGGAATCCGAGCAGCCGGATGAACGTCCTGCGATGACGCGGTGCCTCTGCCGCCATCCTCCCAGCCTACGCGCGGGTTCCGAGCTGACCGAGCTCCTCGTGGACGAGCGCGACCGCCGCCGCGACACGCTCGCGGTTCGCCGGCGAGTTGAGCCAGGCGCTCGCGCCGGAGGGGTGGGGGAGCGGGACGGCGACCGCTCCGTCCGGCAGCTCGTAGCGCCTGCCGACGCACTCGCCGACGGTGGCGATGCCGAGCAGCCGCCGCGCCGCGAGCCCGCCGACCGTGACGACGAGCCGCGGCCGCAGGATCGCGAGCTCCCAGTCGCGCCAGAAGGCGCACAGCTCCTGCTCGCCGGGCGTCGGCGTGCGGTCGCCGCGGCCCGACGCCGCCTTGCCGGGATAGCAGCGCGTCACGGAAGCGCAGTAGAACGTCGCGTAGAAGTCGTCCTCGTCGAGGCCGAGCCAGCCGCGAAGCGTGCGGCCGGCGCGGCCGCGCCAGGGTCGGCGCTCGAGGCCCTCCTGCACGCCGGGCGCCTGGCCGAACAGGTACGCGCGCTGGTCGTGCCGGGGTGCGAGCACCGGCAGCGATTCGAGGGGATGGCCGGCCTCGACGCAGGCGCGGCACACGCGCAGGTCGCGCTCGAGCGACCGCAGCGAACGGTAGGACGACTGCCTGCGCGTCAACGCGAACGCACGGCGACGAACCAGCGCCCCGCGTGGATCACCTCGCCGCCGAGCTCGTGCGCGAGCGCTTCCGGCTCGAAGACGCGCTTGTACACGCGCCAGCGCGAGCCGTCGTCGAGGACGCGTTCGTCCCAGCGCTCGGCCTGCTCGCCCGGTTGCGCGACGCTGCCGACGACGATCAGCTCGGAGGCGACGCGACGGGCCTCGCCCACGAAGCGCACGCGGTCCGCCTCTTCGAGATGGCAGTAGAAGAAGCTCGTGAAGAGCCGTTCGAAGCTCGCGTCGGGAAAGGGAAGCGCGAGCGCGTCGCCGACCCGGATCGACGCATGCGGAACGCGTGCGCGTGCGATCTCCACCATCGCCTCGCTCTGGTCGAGCGCGACGATCTCGCCGGGGAGGTGCCGCGTGAGGAACCCGGTTCCGCACGCGACGTCGAGCGTTCGTACCGGCACGAGCGCGGTGAGCACCTCGACGAGCTCGGCCAGCTCCTCGTCCCAGCCGGGCCGGTCGCGCTCGGCGAACAGCCCCTGCCCGAGCCACCAGTCGTCGTACTCGGCGGCGCGGGCGTGGTAGTAGGCCCTCACCGTTCCTAGAGTAGATCCGGCCAACGGCCGCGCTTCTCACGAAGGCTTAAGCAAGTTCTCAGCTTCGGGTGCGGCTTGCTCAGGTTGTGGTGCTTAGGCTGGCCTGATGGAGGCGAGTGAGGTTCGGCGCGGGCGTGTGCTGGTGGTGGACGACGATCCGGACGTGCGCGAGGCGGTCGAGACCGCGCTCGAGCTGGAGGGCCACAGTGTCGTGACCGCGGCCGACGGTCTTGCCGCGTTGAAGCGGCTGGGGCAGGTGGAGTTCGACGCGGTGGTGCTGGACGTGCTGATGCCGAATCTGGACGGCTTCGAGGTCTGCCGCCGGCTGCGCGCGGCGGGCAACCGGACGCCGGTCCTGATCCTGACGGCGCGCGACTCGGAGGAGGACACGATCCGCGGCCTGGACCTCGGTGCCGACGACTATCTGGTGAAGCCGTTCGCGCTCGGCGAGCTGCTTGCCCGCGTGCGCGCGCTGCTGCGGCGGATGCGTCCGGCGGGCGAGGACGCGCCGCTCTGGTTTGCCGGCCTCTCGCTCGACCCGCAGACGCGAGAGGCTTCCCGCGGTGGACGCTCCCTCGAATTGACACGGACGGAGTACGCGCTGCTCGAGCTGTTCCTGCGCAACCCGCGTCAGGTGCTGACGCGGGAGCTGATCATGGAGCGGGTCTGGAACTACGACTTCGGGCCGACGTCGAATCCGCTCGAGGTGTACATCAGCTACCTGCGGCGAAAGACGGAGGCCGGCGGGGAGCCGCGGCTGATCCATACCGTGCGCGGCGTCGGTTACGCGCTGCGAGAGCCGTGAGCCTGCGCACGCGATTGACGCTCGCGGGCGGCGGTGCCGTTTTCGTTGCACTCGCGATTGCGTCGACGGTGATCTACGCCGACGTGCGGTCGAACCTGCACAGTCAGGTCGACGTCTCGCTGATCCAGTCAGCCGACGGCATCGCCGACAAGTGGGTCGGCTCGCACGACACCCAGAAGGTTCCGTCGACCAAGACCGTTCGCAGGAAGGCAGCCGGCAAGAACGCCTTCCGCTCGTTCGGCAAGGCGCCGCCGGGCGGCTTCTACCAGGTCATCCCGAACCTGCGAACGGGGACGAGTGGAGGGCGGGCCAAACCGTTCGTGCCCTTGGTCAGCCTCGACGAGTCCGTGGCGAGCGGCGTGTCGCCCCCGTACTTCAGGGACGTTCGCTTCGCCGGCTCGGAGATGCGGCTGTACACGATGCGCCTGCCGTCGTCGAGTGACGGACTGGTGCGGACGGCACAGCCGCTGACCGGGGCGAATGCGACGATCGCCAACGTCCGCTGGCTGCTGCTCCTGTTGACGCTCGGCGGTGCGGTCGCCGCCGGGTTGGTCGGGTGGCTGGCCGCGGATGCGGTGCTGCGCCCGGTGCGTGCCCTCGCGGGGACGGTGCGCGAGGTGAGCGCGACGCGCGACCTCAACCGGCGGATCCCGGTCAGCGGCCGTGACGAGCTCGCAAGCCTCGCCGTCGACTTCAACACGATGCTCGCAGCCCTCGACGAATCGCAGCAAACTCAGCAGCAGTTGATCGCGGACGCCTCACACGAGCTGCGGACGCCGCTCACCGCACACCGCGCGAACATCGAGCTGCTCGCGCGGCCGGACCTGCCCGTCGAACGGCGCCAGCGCGTGCTCGGCGCAGCCGTCCGTGGCATCGAGGAGCTCTCGACCCTGGTCGGCGATCTCATCCAGGCCGCCCGCGACGGGAGGTCTGTCGACGCACGCGAGCCGCTCGCGCTCGACGGGCTCGCAGCGGCGGCGGTCGAGCGCGCGCGGGCGAGGGCGCCGGAGCTTCGCTTCGTGAGCCGGCTGGAGCCTTACCGGCTCGTCGGATCGCGCCCGCGGCTCGAGCGTGCGATCGAGAACGTGCTCGACAACGCGATCAAGTGGAGCCCGACCGGCGCCGCGGTCGACATCCGGCTCGTCGACGGGACGCTGACAGTGCGCGACCACGGACCCGGCATCCCCGAGTCCGACCTGCCGCATGTCTTCGACCGCTTCTACCGGGCCGCCGCGGCTCGCGCCCAGCCCGGCTCGGGGCTCGGGCTCGCGATCGTCAAGCAGACCGTCGAAGACCACGGCGGCGGCGTCGCCGTCGTGAATGCCGACGGTGGCGGCGTGCTCGTCACCATGCGCTTCGATTCCGGGAACCGCGGCTCTTAAGGAAGCTCTCAGCAACCTCTCAGCCTCGGCGCCGGCACGTTCAGGTTCCGGTGGTGAGCTTTCGTCGTGCATCGCCGCCGTCCACTCGTCGTCGCTTCGTCCGCCGCGGTTGCTGCGTTCTCGCTGCTCGCGGCGGGTTGCGGCGGCGGGAGCTCGCCGGGGGTTGCAAACGTCGCCTCCTCGACGACCGGCGTCATCACGGCGGCACAGAACGGACTGGTCGCCTATTCCGCCTGCATGCGCTCCAACGGCGTGCCGAACTTCCCCGACCCCGGCGCCGAAGGCGGGATCCCGAAGCAGGCCGCCGTCAGCGCGTTCCAACAGGTCAGCAACTCCCAGGCCGAGGCGGCCCAGAACACGTGCAGACATCTGCTCCCGGCCGGAGGCTCTCTGAGTGGGCAGGCCAGCCAGCCGATCACCCTCGCCGATCGAGCCGACTACCTCAAGGCCACTGCCTGCATGCGCCGGCACGGCTTCCCCGACTTCCCCGACCCGTCGTTTCAGAACGGCACCGTGACGATCAACGTCCCGTCGAGCATCAACAAGAACTCGCCCCAGGCGGTCCGCGCGGTGACGACGTGCCGGAAGCTGATCCCGGCGGGTCTGCCCTACAGCGGCACCGACGGTTCGTGAGCGGCGAGCGCTTCGCGGCCTACGTCGCGCACGAGCTGCGCTCGCCGCTGGCGGCTCAGCGCGCGCTGCTCGAGCTGGCGCTCGCCGATCCGGGCGCGGATGTGGCGTGCTGGCGGGAGATCGGCGAGGACGTTCTGGGTGCCTGCCGGCGGCAGGAGCGTCTGCTCGAGGCGTGTCTGACCCTTGCCCGGAGCGAGGGCGGGCTGGCGCGGTGCGAGCCGGTCGATCTCGCGGCGGTTGCGGCCGAGGCGCTGCGTGCTCACGATCTCGGCGGACTCGAGAGCGTCGTCGTGCTCGAGCCGGCGTGGGCGACCGGGGATCCGGATCTGCTCGAGCGTCTCGCCGCCAACCTCGTCTCGAACGCGGTCGGCCACAACATTGTCGGGGGCCGGATCGAGGTCGCGACCCGCACCGAGTCGAGACGCGCCCACTTCACCGTCGCCAACAGCGGCCCGCTGGTCCCGGCCTGCGAGCTCGAGCGTCTCTTCCAGCCCTTCAAGCGTCTCCACTCGAGCCGCGGCGACGGTGTCGGGCTCGGTCTGGCGATCGTGCAGGCGATCGCCGGCGCACACGACGCCGCCCTCACCGCAACGCCGCGCCCCGGCGGCGGCCTCGGAATCGACGTCGCCTTCCCCGTTCGAACTCTCACGACAGAAGGCGCTGCTGCCGGGTGAGCTCGAGCGGGACGTCGAAGACGGGGTCCGACACGGGGCGAGTCTGACGACGGCGGAGCTACGCTGAGTGCATGCCGAGTCGCAAGCAGCGCCGCCGCCGCGAGAAGACCTTCCGTCACGAATACGGCTTCGTCACCTACGACGAGGAGGGCAACGAGGTCGAGCTCGACACGACCGAGCTGCGGCCCGAGAAGGCGACGCCTGCCAAGCCGAAGCCGAACGCGAAGGCGAGCGCCAAGGGAAAGGCGGGCGGGCGCGGAGGCCGGCCGCTGCGCGAGCCGGCGAAGCCGTCATGGCAGCGCGCGGTGCGCCGGGGCGGCATGTGGGGCGGCCTGATGCTCGTCGTGATCGTCTTCTTCTTCAAGAATCAGTCGCTGACGTCGCGGCTCGCGGTCGGCGTGCTCTACGCCGTCGCGTTCATCCCCCTCACGTACTGGATCGACCGCTTCGCCTACCGCAACTACCTGCGGCGAAGCGGAAAGAGCTAGACCGGGGAAGAGCTAGACCGCGGCCGCGTAGTGGCCGGCGCCCGGCCACGGCGTCAGCACGAGTAGGACGCGTGCTCCGTCCGGGCTCGAGAGCGAATGCCTCTCGCCGGGCTCGAAGCGCGCGAGGCCGCCCGGGCCGAGCTCGACCTTCTTCGAGCCGGCGCCGACCTCGACCGTGCCGTGAATGACCACGACCCACGCGTTCTCCTTGACCTGGTGCTCGCCGAGCGCCTGGCCGGCGTCGATCGAGACCAGAACGGCCCGCGCGCCTTCGTCCTGGTGCACGACGTAGGGGTCGCGCGTGCCGCGCGGCGCAGCGATCGCGCGAAGATCCCAGTGCTGCACGCCTGGGATCTTGGCACAAGCGGGCCACTAGACTCGGCCGGGTGCTGCTCACAATCGATTGCTTCGTCCTCGATCCCCGCTACGGCGAGAACTGCTGGGTCGTGCGCGCCGGCGAAGAGGCGCCCGCGGCGGTGATCGATCCGGGCGGCGACCCGCTGCCTCTGCTCGCGAGCGGGTTCGACGTCGCGGCGATCCTCGTCACTCACGCAGACGTCGATCACATCGGCGGCGTCGCCGAGCTCGCGGAGCGGACGGGTGCGGAGGTCTGGATGCCCGCGCTCGAAGCCGGCGTTCTCCGTCGCGGGGTCACGCGCGGCGGCGGCCGGGTCCGTCCGCACGAGCCCGAGCACGAGGTCCGCGGCGGCGACGCCGTCACGGCCGCCGGGCTCACGTTCGAGGTGGTCGACGTCCCAGGGCACTCGGCGGGCCACGTCGCCTACTCCGTCGACGGACGGCTCTTCTCCGGCGACCTGCTCTTCGACGGCTCCGTCGGCCGCGTCGACCTCGACGGCGGCGACTGGCAGGCGCTGCTCGAATCCGTCACCGCGCTCGTCGAGCGGTTCGGGCCGGACACGACCGTCTATCCGGGGCACGGGCCGACGACGACGCTCGGCCGCGAGCTCGGGTCGAACCCGTTTCTGCGCGACCTCCGCGCGGCCGCGCAGTGACGGAGAAGTTCCAGGCGCCGCGCGGGACGCACGACGTCCTGCCGGCCGAGCAGCCGCTCTGGCAGAGGGTCACCGGAACCCTGGCCGAGGTCGCCGAGCTGTACGGGTACCGCCGGATCCAGACGCCGAACTTCGAGGACACGCAGCTCTTCCTGCGCTCGTCCGGCGCCGGCTCGGACATCGTCCAGAAGGAGATGTACACGTTCGAGGACCGGAGTGGACGCGAGCTCACGCTGCGGCCCGAGGGTACGGCCCCGATCGTGCGCGCCTACCTCGAGCACGGCATGCACCGCGAGCCGCAGCCGGTGAAGCTCTACACGGTCGCGCCGATGTACCGCTACGCGGCGCCGCAGAAGGGCCGCTTCCGCGAGCACTGGCAGTGCTCGGTGGAGGCGATCGGCTCGGACGACCCCGCCCTCGACGCCGAGGTGATCCAGCTCTACACCGAGTTCGCGCGCCGGGTCGGGATCACGCAGTACGAGCTCCAGCTCAACTCGATCGGCGACGCCGTCTGCCGGCCCGCGTACGTCGAGAAGCTGACCGCCTGGCTCGACGAGCACGCGGACGTCCTCGACGAGGACGCGAAAGCCAAGCGCGCGACGAACCCGCTGCGCGTCTTCGACGTCAAGAACCCGTCCGTCCGCGAGGCGCTGCGCGCCGCCCCCAAGATCGGCGAGTCGCTCTGCGCGGACTGCTCGGGCCGCTTCGAACAGGTTCGCAGGCTGCTCGACGCCTACGACGTCCCGTACGTGCTCGAGCCGACCCTCGTACGCGGGCTCGACTACTACACGCGCACCGTCTTCGAGTTCGTCGGTCCGGAGGAGAAGGCGCAGTCGGCGATCTGCTCCGGCGGGCGCTACGACGGACTCGTCGAGCAGGTCGGCGGTCCGCCGACGCCCGGGATCGGCTTCGGCGCCGGCATCGAGCGGGCCGTGCTCGCGCTCGAGCAGGAGGGCGCGCAGTCCGATGTGGAGCCGCTCGACGTGTTCTTCGCCGTCGAGCAAGGACAATCGGCGCTGACCTGGCTCGCCGACCTTCGCCGCGCCGGCTTCTCGGCCGACACCGACTACGCGGGGCGGTCGCTCAAGGGCCAGCTGACGCAGGGGCAGAAGCTCGCGCGGCGCGTCGTCGTCCTCGCCGCCGGCGGTGCGACGCTTCGCTCTCCCGGCGAGCTCGATCGAGAGATCGACGTCGCAGGGCTCCTGGAAGAGTTGACGCGATGAACGTGTGGCGTGACGTCAAGGCGAGTGCGCTGCGCGCGGACGACGTCGGGCGCACGCTGACCGTCGCCGGCTGGGTCGCGCGCCGCCGCGATCACGGCGGGCTCGTCTTCGTCGACCTGCGCGACGACGGCGGCGTGCTCCAGATCGTGATCAACCCCGCGAACGCGCCGGCGGCGGCCGAGGTCGCACACGAGCTCCGCAACGAGTTCGTCGTGCGCGCGCACGGCGAGGTCGTGCGCCGCACGCCGGAGACGGTGAACCCGGCGATGGCGACCGGCGAGATCGAGCTTCAGGCCGGCTCGCTCGAGATCCTCTCGCGCTCGACGCCGCTGCCGTTCCAGCTCGACGAGGAGGGAGTCGACGAGACGCTGCGGCTCCGCTACCGCTGGCTCGACCTCCGCCGCGAGAAGATGCAGCGCAACATCCGGATGCGTGCGAAGCTCATCTCGATCATCCGCTCCGAGATGGAGGCGGACGGCTTCGTCGACATCGAGACGCCGATCATGGCGAAGCCGACTCCCGAAGGTGCGCGCGACTTCCTCGTCCCGAGCCGGCTCCAGCCCGGCCGCTTCTTCGCGCTGCCGCAGAGCCCGCAGATCTACAAGCAGCTCCTCGTCATCTCCGGCTTCGAGCGCTACTACCAGATCGCCCGCTGCTTCCGCGACGAGGATCTCCGCGCCGACCGGCTCCAGGAGCTGACGCAGCTCGACGTCGAGCTCGCGTTCCCGGACCGCGAGTACCTGTTCGCGCTGATCGAGCGGACGTTCGCGCGCATCTGGCGCGAGCTGCGCGGCGTCGAGGTCGAGACGCCGTTTCCCCGGCTCACCTGGGAGGAGGCCGACCTTCGCTACGGCTCCGACAAGCCCGACCTGCGCTTCGGGCTCGAGATCGAGGACGCGACGGACGTGACGCGGGGTTCGCAGTTCGGCGTCTTCGCGACTGCCGCGGCCGTGCGCTTCCTTCGCGTGCCGGGCGAGCTCTCGCGCGGCGAGCTCGCGAAGCTCGAGGAGGTCGCGAAGCAGTGGGGGGCCCAGGGCCTCGCGTATCTCGTCTACCGGGAGGACGGCGAGGTGGCGTCGCCGATCGCGAAGCACCTCGGCGAGCCCGAGCTTGCCCGCTTCCGCAGCGACCCCGGCTCGACCGTCCTCTTCTGCGCCGACGAGCCCGCGATGGTCTCCCGCGTGCTCGGCGCGCTCCGGCTCCACCTCGGCCGCGAGCTCGGCCTGATCGACACGGCCGCTCAGAGGTTCCTCTGGGTGACCGACTTTCCGATGTTCGAATGGGACACCGAGGCCGGGCGCTGGGACGCGGTCCATCATCCGTTCACGCGCCCGAACGACGACAGCAGGGCGCTGCTCGACACCGACCCCGGCGCGGCGAAGGCCGCCGCCTACGACCTCGTCGCAAACGGGATCGAGATCGCCGGCGGCTCGTTCCGGATCCACGAGGCGGACCTCCAGGCGAAGGTGTTCGACCTGCTCGCGATCTCGCCCGAGGAGCAGCGGCTCAAGTTCGGGTTCCTGCTCGACGCGCTCGCGATGGGAGCGCCGCCGCACGGCGGGATCGCCTCCGGGATGGAGCGCGTGCTGATGGCGCTCCTCGACGAGCCGTTCATCCGCGAGCTCGTCGCCTTCCCGAAGAACCAGGCCGGCGTCGACCCGATGTCGGGCGCCCCGACGGCGGTCGAACCGGCTCAGCTGGCCGAATTGGGATTGGAGGTCAAGAAATCGGCCGGTTTGTCCGACATAGAGAACAAGTAAACTCCTGACCCAGAGAAAGGCCCCACCTTGGCCACCGATCCCGCACCGGCAACTACACCCCTGACCTCACTGCCACGGCTCGAAGACCTGCCCCGGACGTCCGGCGGCGGCTACGAGCCCGACGGGGTCCGGACCGCGTTCGACAATTTCCGGCGGCACGTGCTCCAGCTCCAGGCGCAGCTGCGCGTCCTCCAGGCGGCGGGCCAGACCGCCAACGTCGACCCGACCGGCCATGCGGTCCGGATGGACTCCCTCCATCTGATCCGCGCCGCGTCCGAGTTCGCAGACATCCTCGAGCGCGACGCCCAGATGGCCTCGGCCGCCCAGCTCGGGCGCACGAACGAGGAAGTCCGCCGGCGCCAGCGCGAGATCCAGAACCAGGAGGCCGAGCTCGAGCGGAAGCGGACCGAGATCGAGCGGCAGGTGGCGGAGATGATGAGCGCCGCCAAGACCGAGGCCACCGAGATGCGGAAGAACGGCGAACGCGACGCTGCTGCGGTGCTTCGCGAGGCCGAGGCGCGCGGCACGCGCCTGGTCGAGCAGTCGCGTCATCAGGCAACCGAGCTCACGAACTCCGCGCGCGCCGAGGTCGAGCAGACGCTCGACTGGGCGCGTACGCAGGCGGCCGCGATCGTCACGCGCGCCCAGGACGGGGCGGAGAAGCTGCTCACTGCGGCAGGTCTCGGTCCGGACGCGCTCGCCGAGGTCGCAACCGCGATCGTCGACGCGGCGCACTCCTCGACCGAGGGGAGTCGTTCCCGCTCGTCGAGCACGCCTGCGCCTGAGCCTTCGAACGAGGCGCAAGGCGAGAGCGAGTAATCCGCGGCGCGATGTCGGAGCGCCGCGCGCCGCGTCTAGCCCTCGAGGTCGCGTTTCTCATCGCGCTCGCGGTTGCGTTGTCGTTCGCGCATCTGCGCGCCTACGCGGTTGCGGGCATGATGGCGCTCGGGTGGGTGTTCGTCGCCGTCTTCGAATGGGGAGCGCTGCGGGCGAGCCCGCACTACGGGAGCGGGCTGCCGCCGAGCTGGTACGTCCCGCCGGTCTCGCTGCCCCCGCCGCGACCGCTCGAGCAGGTCGCGGCCCGCTACGCGGCCGAGCCGGGCGGCGACGAGCCGACCTGGATCGCCTCGCCGGCGATGCTCGCGGACTGGCCGGTGGCGGACGAGCCCGTCGCCGAGCCGCTGCTCGAGCAGGCGACGCAGGTGCACGACGTGCTCGAGGTGGAGCGCGCGCTCGCGGTCGTCGAGACGCGGGCTCCCGCCGCCGGGCCGTCCGTCCGCACGGAAAGGCATCGAATCGACCCCCTGGCCGAGCCGCCGGCGAAGTCGCGCCGGCTCGGACGGCGCGTCGTGGACGAGACTGCGTACGCCGAGGTCCCGAGCAGGCCGCAAGGGTCCCGGCTTCTCCCCGGCCGCTCGAGCAGAGAGGATTAGGGCATGACGGCAATCCTGCGCAGGCCGGTGCCCCGCTTCTGCGTGTGGGCGGCGATCCTCATCGGCGTCGCCGCCGCGACCGCCGCGGCCGGTCTCGCGTGGTGGTTGATCGCGCTCGTCGAGCTCGTCGCGTGGGCCGTCGTCACGCTCGTCGAGCGAGCGCTGTGGCGCGCCTCGCTCGCGCCGGCCCGAGCGTTCCCGGCGCCGGCGCAGCCCGTGCAGCTCGCGCCGGCGGTCGAGGCCGTGCGCGTGCTCGAGCCGGGCGCTGCGGCCGCTCCCGGCGAACCCGAGCCCGAGCCTGCCGCCGCTCCGAGTCGGCGGCTCGCGCGTCAACCGAAGGCCGGCCCGCCGGCGCCGGCGATCGGCGGTCGGGTGCGGTGGAACGTCTGGTCGCTCGAGAAGCTCGCGCGTGAGCATCCCGAAGCGGAGGAGCTCGAGTTCATGGCGATGTCGCTGCGCGACTTCGCCGATGCGGACGGCCACCTGCCGGCAGGCTTCGACCCGCTCGTGCGCGAGTCGTTCGGAGACCTGCTTCCCGGTTGAGACTGGGCTTCGCGCAGCGGCAGGCCGCGCTCGCAGGAGCTGCGCTGCTCGCCGTCGCCGTCGCACTCGCCGTGACGTCGAATCGCCGCCACGCGCAGGCGCTGCCGCCGGCCGTGGGCTCGTACTCGGCGCTCGCGGGCTCGAGCGGCGTCGTCGCGTACGGCAAGCTCACCGCGTGCGGACAGATCATCGGGCCGAAGACCGAAGGCGTCTCGCAGCCCGTCTTGCCCTGCGGCGTGAAGCTCTACATCAGCTACCGCGGCAAGCACGTCCTCACGGAGGTGATCGACCACGGCCCGAACGTCGGCGGTCGTCAGTTCGAGCTCACCGAGGCGCTTGCGCGGCAGCTCGGGCTCGTCGGCGTGCAACGCATCACCTGGAGCTACGCCGGGGCGCGGCTGTGATGTCCCAGGCGCTACAGTCAGCCGCTCGGAATGCCCGAGCCCGTTCGTAGATCCGCGCATCATGTAGAACCAACGCGACGTGTAAGGGGCCCGCGCAGCGGTCTTCGCGTGTCGAAGCCGCACAACGGCACCCACCTGGCTTGCCAGGTTCACACGGGCGTGGATGACGGCGGGTTCGGGGCATTCCGTACCCTGGCTGCATGAAGGAGCTCTTCGGCGACTCGACGCGCGGCGGCGAATGGGCCGCCGTCCGTCTCTGGATCGACGGGCAGCGGATCGTCCGCGCCGACGCTCCGGGCCTCGACCGCGACCTCACGGGTCTGACGCTCCTCGAGGCGGCCGCGGTCGGCGGCGAGACGCTCGCGGTCGACGCACTCGCGAACGCGATCGGTCCCGAGGTCGCGGCGGCGCCGGACGGCGCGCGCGTCGCGGTCGCGATGAGCGGCGGCGTCGACAGCGCCGTCGCGCTGCTCGAGGCGGGCGGCGACGCGGTCGGCGTCACCCTTCGTCTCTGGATCGACCCGCGCGGCCCCGACACGGAGCGCGCGTGCTGTTCGCCGTCGGCCGTCATCGAGGCGCGGAGGACGTGTCACGCGCGCGGCCTGCCGCACGTCGCGCTCGACCTGCGTCAGGAGTTCCGCGAGGCGGTCGTCGCTCCGTTCGTGCGCGAGTACGCGTCGGGCGCGACCCCGAACCCGTGTGTCCGCTGCAACGGCGCGTTCCGCTTCGACGAGCTCGTCGCCTTCGCCGACCGTATCGGCGCGAAGCGCCTCGTGACGGGGCATTACGCGCGCATCGTCGAACGCAACGGCCGGCTCGCGATCGGGCGTGCGGTCGACGCGCGCAAGGATCAGAGCTACATGCTCGCCGCCGTCGATCCGAGTCTGCTCGAGCGGCTCTGGTTCCCGCTCGGCGGGCAGACGAAGGAGCAGACCCGCGCGGACGCACTCGCGGCGGGGCTGGCCGCGGCGGCGCGGCCCGAGAGCCAGGAGGCGTGCTTCCTCGGCGGCGGCGACTACCGCACGTTCCTCGAGCGCTCCGGTCTCGAGACCGCCCGCGGTCCCCTCGTCGACGAGGCGGGCGCCGTGCTCGGGACGCACGACGGGTTCTGGCGCTTCACGCCCGGCCAGCGGCGCGGCCTCGGGGTCAGCGGGAGCGAGCCGCTCTACGCACTCGGCACCGACCGGCGCACGAACACCGTCGTCGTCGGCCCACGGCGCTCGCTCGCCCGTACGCGGATCTTCGTGCGGGGGCGCGTCGAGCCCGGTGCGACGAAGATCGAGGCGAAGCTGCGCCACCGCTCGCCGGCCGTTCCGGCGTCGGTCGTCGAGACCGAGGCCGGATTCGACCTCCACCTCGACGAGCCCGCGTACGGCGTCGCCGCCGGCCAGGCGGCCGTTCTCTACGTGGACGATGCCGTCGTCGGCTCCGGCGTGATCACCGGCTCGGCCTGACGGAACCACTAAGCTCGCGCGGTGCTCGTTGCGTTCTCGGCCGGTGACGCCGCGTACCTCGCTCTGGCCGTGTTCCTGCTCGCGGTCGGGCTGGGGGTCGGCTACGCGTTCGTCCGTCTGGGCGGAGCGTTCGCACGGCTCTCCTCGTTCATCCGCGGAACCGAGCGCGAGCTCCTCCCGGTGATCTCGAAGGTCGGCGGGTCGGTCGACAGGGTGAACACGCAGCTCGACAAGCTCGATCAGGCGACGGACAGCGCGGTCGACGCCGTTGAGGCCGTCGACGAAGCCGTTCGCGCCGTCAGCCTCGCGGTGAAGGCACCCGTCCAGAAGGTGGCCGGTCTCGCCAGCGGCGTCTCGCACGGGTTCGCGACGCTGCGCGCGAAGCGCAGCTTCGGCGACGCCGTCCAGAGTGCGAAGGAAGCGTCGCGCCGCCGCCAGGCCGATCTCGAGGACGAGCTCCGGCACACACAGAAGTGACGCGCGCCCGGCGGACCGCCGAGCGTCGCCGGTAGTACGCCTCCCTACACTGTCTCCATGCGCACTGCCGCGGAGCTTCGCGAGGGCTTTCAGCGCTTCTACGAGGAGCGCGGGCATCTGCGCGTCCCCTCGCATTCGCTGATCCCGCCCGCGGAGGATCCGTCGACGCTCTTCATCGTCGCCGGCATGCAGCAGTTCAAGCCGTACTTCCTCGGGCTGCGCGAGCCGCCCGCGCGGCGCGTCGTCGACGTGCAGAAGGTGCTGCGCGCGGGCGGCAAGGACACCGACCTGGAAGACGTCGGGCGCACCGACCGCCACTGCTCGTTCTTCGAGATGCTCGGCAACTTCTCGTTCGGCGACTACTTCAAGGACGGCGCCGTCGACTTCGCCTGGGAGTTCGTCACCGGGGAGATGAAGCTCGACCCGGAGCGGCTGTGGGCGACGGTGCACGAGGGGAATCCGGTGCTCGAGCTCGGCGAGGACACGGTCGCGATCGAAGCCTGGAAGCGCGCCGGCATCCCGCCCGAGCGGATCGTGCGGCTCGGCAAGGACAACTTCTGGCAGGCGTCGGAGACCGGCCCGTGCGGGCCGTGCTCGGAGATCTTCTTCGACCGGGGAGCCTCGTACGGCTGCGGCCGCGACGAGTGCAGGCCGGGGTGCGAGTGCGACCGCTACATGGAGTTCTACAACCTCGTCTTCATGCAGTACGACCTGAAGCCGGACCAGACGCTCGAGCCGCTGCCGGCCGAGAACGTCGACACGGGGCTCGGCCTCGAGCGCGCGTCGTGCGTGATCCAGGGCGTCGGCTCCGTCTTCGACACCGACGGGTTCCGGCTGATCATGGACTGGGTCGCGGCCGAGTCGGGCGTCTCGTACGGCGAGAATCCGGTGGCGACGAAGGCGCACCGCGTGCTCGCCGACCACGGTCGGGCGATGTCGTTCCTGATCGCCGACGGCGTCACGCCGTCGAATGAGGGACGCGGCTACATCTGCCGCCGGATCATCCGCCGCGCGGTGCAGCACGGTCAGCGCATCGGGCTCGACCGCGTCTACCGCCTCGGCGGCGTCGTCGCCGAGCAGATGGGCGACGCGTACCCGGAGCTGCGTGAGCACGCCGCCGAGATCGAGCGTGTCGTGCGGCTCGAGGAGGAGCGGTTCAGGGAGACGCTCGCGCGCGGCACGAAGGAGTTCGAGGAGCTGGCCGGCAAGGACGCGATCTCCGGTGAGGAGGCGTTCACGCTCGCCGCGACGTTCGGCTTCCCCGTCGAGCTGACGGTCGAGCTCGCGGAGGAGCGCGGCCAGCCCGTCGACGTCGACCGCTTCCGCGAGCTGATGGAGCAGCATCGCGAGGTCTCACGTGCGGGCGGCGAGAAGAGCGACCTTCAGCGCGCGGCCGACTTCGCGCGCAGCGCCGGCTTCCACAGTGAGTTCGTCGGCTACGAGAAGACCGACGTGCTGACGGAGCTGGCGGCGGTCGAGGAGCTCGGCGACGGCACGTTTCTCGCGAAGCTGCGCGAGTCGCCGTTCTATCCGGACGGCGGCGGGCAGGTCACCGACGCGGGCGAGCTCGTGAACGAGGCGGGCGGCGCGGTCGCCGCGCTTCGTGCGGCGTATCGCTTCGAGGACGATCAGGTCCTGCTCTTCAAGGGCTCCGGCTTCGCGGCCGGCGATCGCGTGCGCGCGGTCGTGCCGTGGACGGTGCGCTTCCCGACGATGGCGAACCACACGGCGACGCATCTGCTGCACGCCGCGCTGCGCCAGGTGCTCGGCGACCACGTCAAGCAGGCGGGCTCGGCGGTGCGGCCCGACAAGCTGCGCTTCGACTTCAGCCATCCGCAGGCGCTCTCGGCCGACGAGCGCGAACGCGTCGAGCGGATCGTCAACGAGAAGGTGTTCGAGGCGATCCCCGTGCGCACGTTCGTGACGCCGCTCGCCGAGGCGCGCAAGCTCGGCGCGATGGCGCTCTTCGGCGAGAAGTACGGCGACGAGGTCCGCGTCGTCGAGATCGACGGCTTCTCGCGCGAGCTCTGCGGCGGCACGCACGTCCGCTCGACGGCCGAGATCGGCCCGTTCGCGATCGTCTCCGAGAGCTCGGTCGGCTCCGGCGCGCGGCGCATCGAGGCAGTCACCGCGGGCGAGGGGTGGGCGCTGCTGCACGGCCGCTCGCGCGAGCTCGAGGACGTCCGCGCGGAGCTCGAGCAGGCCCGGCGCGAGGCGAAGAAGCCGAAGAAGGCGGAGGTGCAGGTCGACATCGAGCCGGACGTCGTCGTCGTCAACGACACGAACGTCGTCGTGATGGAGATCGAGTCGCTCGCGGGCGACGCGCTGCTCGATCTCTCCGACCGCTTCAAGCAGCGCACCGCGCCGGCAGCGGTCGTGCTCGGCTCGCGCGAGAACGGCAACGTGCACCTCGTTGCGAACTTCGACGACGGCGTCGCCAAGCGCGTCTCCGCCGGCGACGTCGTCAAGGAGATCGCGCCGATCGTGGGCGGGGGAGGCGGCGGCCGACCGACGATGGCGCGCGCAGGCGGCAAGGAGCCCGACAAGCTGCCGGAGGCGCTCGAGCGGGCGCGGGAGCTGCTGGCCGCCGCGCTTGCATGAAGGTCCTCGCCCTCGACTACGGCTCGGCCCGAACCGGCGTGGCCGTCTCCGACCCGACCGGCACGGTCGCCCGCCCGGTGGGCGTGGTGTCGCGCGTGAACGAGCGGAAGGGCTTCGACGAGCTCGTCGCGCTCGTCCACGAGGAGCAGCCGGAGCTCGTCGTCGTCGGCATGCCGCTCACGCTCCGTGGCGAGGAGGGAGAGCAGGCGCGCGAGACGACGGCGTTCGTCGAGCGCCTGCGGGCCGCGGTCGAGACGCGCGTCGACATGTGGGACGAGCGCTTCACCTCGGTGCTCGCCGACGGCGACGACGCGAAGGCGGCTGCACATCTGTTGTCGAGCTTCCTCGCGTGGCGCGCCGAGCGCTCCTGATGGCGGCGGCTACGCTCGTCGTTACCGGCTGCGGCGCGCAGGCGGCGAAGACGGCGGCGCCGACCACGACGGCGATCGTGCAGCTGCACCAGTTCGAGATCATCTTCCCGGAGGGCTACACGCGCGTTCAGATGGCCGCCGAGGTGAAGCTGATCGCAGCGAAGGCCGACCGCGAGCATCACGGCCGTGTGCGGCTCACCAAGGCCGCCTACCTCGCGGCGAGCAGGCAGGGGGTCGTCCCGTGCTTCGGGAAGGCAAGGCGGAAGAACCTCGAGGGATTCCTGTTTCCGGCCGGGTACGACTTCGACGTGAAGACGACGTCGGCGATCCTCGTCGGTGACCAGATCGCCGCGTTTTGCGCGAACTGGGCGAAGCTCGACCTCGCCTACGCCCACTCGAAGAACCTGACGAACTACGACGTGCTGAAGATCGCCTCGATGATCGAGGAGGAGGCGGCCGTGCCCGGCGATCGCGCGAAGATCGCGGCCGTGATCTACAACCGGCTGCGCGACCACATGCAGCTCGGAATCGACGCGACCCTGCGCTACGGCCTGCACATCCCGCCGACGCAGTCGATCACGCAGGCGGAGCTGAACAGCAACAACCCTTACAACACGCGCAAGCTCTACGGCCTGCCGCCGACCCCGATCGGCAATCCAGGCCTCGCCTCGATCCGCGCGGCCGCTCACCCGTCGAACCTCGGGTACCTCTACTACGCTCGCATCCCGGGCACCCACCGGCAGAAGTTCTTCGAGAGCTACACCGCGTACGAGGCGTACCTCGCGACGCACGGATACGGACCGCACCCGTGACGGTTCACGTCGCGCTGCTCGGCCATCCGGTCGCTCACTCGCTCTCGCCGCGGATGCAGAACGCGGCGTTCGCCGCCGTCGGGCTCGACTGGCACTACTCGGCCTTCGACGTCGAGGACGCCGCCGAGGCCGTCTTCGCGCTGCGCGCGCTCGGCTTCGAGGGCGCGAACGTCACGACCCCGCACAAGCGCGCCGTCGCACACGTCTGCGACGAGGCAGAAGGCGACGCGATCAACACGCTCGTCTTCCGCGACGGGCGCGTGCTCGGGTTCAACACCGACAAGGAAGTGCTCGCGGGCATCGAGAGCACAAGCGCGTGCGTGATCGGTGCGGGCGGCGTCGCGCTCGCGCTCGTGCCGATGCTGCCCGCGGACACGCGCTCCTACACGCGCTCGGGTGTGTGGCCGCCCGACGCCGAGGGCTGCGACCTGATCGTGAACGCCACTCCCGTCCGCGACGAGCTCTTCGTCGAGCCGAAGGCGGGCCAGGCGGTCGTCGACCTCGCGTACGCGGCCGACGATCTCGGCGACTCTGCGCTCGTGGCGGCTGCCCGGGCCGCGGGCTGCGAGGTGGTCGACGGCCGCGAGGCGCTCGTCCGCCAGGGCGCGAAGAGCTTCGAGCTCTGGACGGGCCTGCCGGCGCCCGTCGAGGCGATGCGGGCAGCCGTTCGAAGCCGAATCTAGTCTTGAAGGCGTGAGTCTTCGCCTCGCCACCGCCGGTGAGTCGCACGGGCCTGCGCTCGTCGCGATCCTGACCGGGCTCCCGGCCGGGCTCGTCCTCGACCGGGCGGCGATCGACGCCGACCTGCGGCGGCGGCAGGAGGGGTACGGCCGCTCGCCGCGCCAGCAGATCGAGAAGGACACCGTCGAGGTGCTCGCGGGACTTCGCCACGGGCGCACCCTCGGCACGCCGCTCGCGCTCGTCGTCCGGAACGTCGACCACAAGAACTGGACGTGGGGGATGGATCCCTGGCCGCCCGAGGGCGAGCCGGAGGGCAAGGGGACGAAGCCGGTGACGCTGCCGCGGCCGGGCCACGCCGATCTTCCCGGCGTCCTCAAGTACGGGCACGAGGACGTGCGCGACGCGCTCGAGCGGGCTTCCGCGCGGCACACGGCCGTTCACGTCGCCGCCGGCAGCGTCGCCAAGGCGCTCCTCGCCGCGATCGGCGTCACCGTCGCCGGCAGCGTCGTCGACGAGGAGGCGCTGCGCGCGCGGATCGACGAAGCGCGCAAGGAGCGCGACACGGTCGGCGGCGTGATCGAGGTGCGCGCCAACGGCGTGCCGCCCGGCCTCGGCACCTACGCGGCGAAGGAGGACCGGCTCGACGCGCGGCTCGCGGCGGCGGTGATGGGCATCCAGGCGGTCAAGGGCGTCGAGATCGGCGAGGGCTTCGCGCTCGCGTCGAGGTTCGGCTCGCAGGCCCACGACGAGATCCGCACCGACCGGCGCCGCGACACGAATCGCGCCGGCGGCATCGAAGCAGGAGTCTCGAACGGCGAGGAGATCGTCGTCCGCGCAGCGATGAAGCCGCTGCCGACGCTGATGAAGCCGCTCGCCTCCGTCGATCTCGCGAGCGGCGAGGCGGCGCAGGCGCTCGTCGAGCGGTCCGACGTCGCCGCGGTCGAGGCGCTCGCCGTCGTCGCCGAGGCCGCCGTCGCCTGGGAGCTCGCGCGCGCGGCGCACGAGAAGTTCGGCGGGGATTCGCTCGGCGACTTCGTCGGCGCGTGGCGCGCCTACCTGGAGCGCATCGCTTGGCGCTGAACGCCCTCGGGCGCCATCTGGTGCTCGTCGGCTTCATGGGCTCCGGGAAGTCGACGCGCGGGCGGCTGGCGGCGGAACGTCTCGAGCGGCCGTTCCTCGATCTCGACGCGGCGATCGAGGAGCGTGCCGGCACGTCGATCGCCGAGCTCTTCGAAGCGCGCGGCGAGGCGGAGTTCAGGCGGATCGAGGAGCACGCGGTGCGGGTCGCGCTCGCCGCGACCGAACCGAGCGTGATCGCGCTCGGCGGCGGCGCCGTGACGAGCGCCGGCACGCGCGCGATCCTGAGCAAGGCGTTCGTCGTCCGCTGTGACGTGGACGTCGACACCGCGTGGGCGCGCTCGCGCGGCTCCGGCCGGCCGCTCGCCCAGGACGAGCAGGCGTTCCGCCGTCTGTTCGAGGAGCGCGGGGAGCTCTATGCCGAGGTCGCCGACGAGGTCGCGGACGACGTCGAGGGCGTCGTGCTCGCCGCGGCCGGCGTGCACTTCGAGCGTGGCGCGGTCGACCGGCTGGGCGAGCTCGTTCCCGGCGCGGGCCCGGTCGCGCTCGTCGCAGACGCGAACGTGATGAAGCTGTACGGCGCGCGCGCGCAGCAGGCGCTGGGCGCGCGGCTCGAGACGACGCACGAGCTTCCCGCCGGCGAGCGGGCCAAGCACGTCGACGTCGTCTCCGAGCTGTGGAGTGCGTTGCGCCTCGATCGCGACGGCACCGTCGTCGCGATCGGCGGCGGGTGCACGACGGACGTCGCGGGCTTCGCGGCGGCGACGTATCTCCGCGGCGTGCCGTGGACTGCGGTGCCGACGACGCTCGTCGGCCAGGTCGACGCGGCGATCGGCGGCAAGACGGGCATCGACATCCCGGAGGGGAAGAACCTCGTCGGCGCCTTCCACTGGCCGGCGCGGGTCGTGCTCGACGAGACGCTGCTCGAGACGCTGCCCGAGCGCGAGCAGCGCCAGGGCCGCGCGGAGCTCGTGAAGACGAGGCTCCTTGCCGGCCAGACGGTCGGCGTCCGCGGCGCGGCCGCGTACAAGGCCGCCCTCTGCCTTCGCGACCCGTACGACCGCGGCCCTCGCCGCTTCCTGAACCTCGGGCATACGTTCGCGCATGCGCTCGAGGCGGCGGCCGACTTCGACCTGCCTCACGGCGAGGCGGTCGCGCTCGGGCTGCTCGCGGCGCTCCGGCTCTCGGGCCGGGACACCGCCGCGGTCGAGGGCGAGCTCGAGCCGAAGCCCGTCAGCGTCGATCGCGAGCGCGCCTGGTCGGCGCTCCTGCGCGACAAGAAGCGCAGCGGCGGCGCGATCAACGTCGTCCTGCTCGGCGACGACGGCCCGTTCGTCGACGAGCGGCCCGAGGACGAAGTCCGCCGGGAGCTCGAGCGACTCATCGCGTAGGGTGCGGAGCAGATGCAGATTCTCGTGCTGAACGGCGTCAACATGGACGTCCTCGGCCGCCGCGACCCGGCGGTCTACGGCGGCCTGTCGCTCAACGAGCTCGAGACACGGATCTACGAGTGGGCGCAGGAGCTGAAGCTCACCGTGCGCTGCCGGCAGACGAACAGCGAAGGCGAGTACATCGGCTGGATCCACGATGCGATCGGCGACGCCGGCGGCGTGATCGTGAACCCGGGCGCCTGGACGCACTACAGCTATGCGATCCACGACGCGCTCGAGCTGCTCCAGGTGCCGATCGTCGAGGTTCACCTGTCGAACATCGAGCAGCGTGAGGAGTGGCGGCGGAAGTCCGTGATCGCCGACGTGGTCGCCCATCGCGTGATCGGCAAGGGCCCGGACGGCTACCGCGAGGCGCTCGAGTATCTGGCGGGACGCACGTGAGCCGGCTGGAGAGACTGCGCGCGACGCTCGACGGGCGGCTGCTCGTCACCAACCTGACGAACATCCGCTACCTGACCGGGTTCGAGTCGTCGAACGCCGCGCTGCTCGTCGACCCGGGCGGACCGACGCGCCTGTACACCGACTTCCGCTACATCGAGGTGGCGGAGCAGGTGCCCGGCGTCCAGGCGCAGCAGACGAAGCGCGCGCTGCTCGCCGATCTCGCGGGCCGGCTGAGCGGGAAGCTCGGCTTCGAGGCAGACGTCCTGCCGTACGCCCAGGTGGAGGTGCTGCGCGGCGGCGGGCTCGACCTTCAGCCGGCGTCCGGCGCCGTCGAGCGGATCCGCGCCCTGAAGGACGAGGACGAGATCGCCGCGATCAGACGTGCCGCCTCCGCCGCCGACCGCGCGTTCGAAGCGCTGACCGCAGAGGCATGGATCGGCCACAGCGAACGCGAGCTCGCCTGGCGGCTGCGCCAGCTGCTCCACGCGCACGGCGTCGACCATCCGTCGTTCGAGTCGATCGTCGCATCGGGTACGAACGGCTCGCATCCGCACGGGGAGCCGAGCGACGCGATCGTGCCCGAGAACACCCTCGTCACCGTCGACTGGGGCGCGCAGCTCGACGGTTACTGCTCGGACTGCACGCGCACGATGTCGACCGGCAACGGTCTGCCGAAGGAGCTACGCCGCGCCTACGACGTCTGCCTCGAGGCGCAGCTCGCCGCCGTTGAGGGCATCGAGCCCGGCATGACCGGCGAGCAGGCCGACGAGATCGCACGGCGGATCATCACGAAGGCCGGCTTCGGCGAGGAGTTCGGCCACGGGCTCGGGCACGGCGTCGGCGTGGCGGTGCACGAGGCGCCACGGCTCGCGAGCGACTCGGAGGACGTGCTCGAGCCGGGCAACGTGATCACGATCGAGCCCGGCATCTACCTGCCCGGTGTCGGCGGCGTGCGGATCGAAGACCTCGCCGTCGTGCGCGACGGCGGCGTCGAGGTGCTGACCTCGTTCCCCAAGGACCTGACGCTCGTCAGCTAGCCTGCCCGGCGCGATGGCTCCGGTCGGCACAAACGAGTTCCGCAACGGCATGCACATCGAGCTCGACGGCCAGACCTGGCGCATCGTCGAGTTCCAGCACGTCAAGCCAGGCAAGGGCGGCGCGTTCGTGCGGACGAAGCTGAAGTCGCTCGACTCCGGCTCCGTGGTCGACCGCACGTTCCGCGCCGGCGAGAAGTTCGAGCGGGTGCGAACGGAGACGAAGAGCATGCAGTACCTCTACGACGCGGGCGACGAGGTCGTGTTCATGGACGAGGAGACGTACGAGCAGATGTCGCTGCCGCGGGCGACCGTCGAGGATGCGCTGCCGTTTCTCCAGCCGTCCTCCTCGGTGCAGGTGCTGCTCGTCAACGAGCGGCCCTCGGGCATCGACCTGCCGGCGTCGGTCGTGCTCGAGGTGACGGACACCGAGCCCGGCGTCAAGGGCGACACCGTCTCGAACGTCTCGAAGCCGGCCACGCTCGAGACCGGCGCGGTCGTCCAGGTGCCCCTCTTCGTCAACGTGGGCGACAAGGTCAAGGTCGACCCGCGCGAGAAGCGCTACATCAGCCGGGCCTGACACCGGCCGGACTTCGGCTCAGCTCGGTCCCGGGACTCAACTAAGGTCCCGTTGATGCCGAGGCTCGTCGACACGACGATCCGGGTGCTCTCGCAGGAGCCGCTGGCCGGCTCGGTTCCGACTGCGGAGCTGCTGCGTCTCGCCGAGATCCTCGACGGGGCGGGCTTCGCCCACCTCGAGGTCTCGGGCGGCGGTGTCTTCGACGCCTGCGTGAGGCGTGGGGTCGAGAGCCCGTGGGAGCTCATCCGCGCCCTCAAGGCCCGGGTCGACACACCGCTCGGCCTGGCCGTGCGCGGCCGCTTCCTGGTCGGGCCGCGTCCGGTCCCCGACGAGCTCGTGCGGCGGTTCGTGCTCAGCGCGGCCGCGAGCGGCATCGACGTCTTCCGCCTGAGCGATCCGCTCAACGACGTCGACAACCTCCGCGTCGCGGCCGAGGCGATTCGCGAGGCGGGCTGCGAGTTCGACGGCAGCGTCCTCTACGGAAGCCAGCAGCACGACGCGCTGCTCGCCGCGGCGGGGCGCCTTCCCGAGATCGGCGCGGCGCGCGTGCTCCTGCACGACCCCGCCGGGCTGCTCCAGCCCCACCGCGCGGGCGAGCTCGTCAAGGAGATCGCCGAGGCCTCGCGCCTTCCCGTCGGTCTCTACTGTCAGGGTGCCGGGCGCAACGCGCTGGCGCTCGCCCTCGAGGCGACGAGGGCCGGGGCCGACCGGATCGCGTGCGCGGTCTATCCGGTCGCGCTCGTCGGTCACCGCATCTCGGCGGAGACCGCCGCCGAGGCCCTCACCGGGATCGGGCACGGCCCGGGGATCGACGTCAACACGCTCTGGCGCGCCGCCGAGCTCGTCGACGACTTCATCGGCGACATGCCGGTGACGCCGCTGACGCCCGGCATCTCCGTTCGCGCGGCGCGGCGGAAGATGCCCGTCGGTCTCGTGGCCGCGCTCGACGACCAGCTGCGCGCGGCGGGCGTGGGCGACCGGCTCGACGAGATCCTCGACGAGATCGAGCGCGTTCGCGTCGAGGCGGGATCGGCGCCGCTCGCGGCGCCGATCGGCCAGATCATCGCGTCCCAGTCGCTCGTCAACGTGCTGAGCGCGAACCGTTACGGGACGCTCGTCGACGAGTTCCGCTCGCTCGTGGGCGGCCGCTTCGGCCGAACACCGGGCCCGATCGACGCGACGCTCGTCCGGGCGATCGAGCTGCTCGGAAAGGGTGCGCCGGAAGACCATCCGCCGGACATGGACGCGCTGCGCGAGAGCGCGAAGGGCCTCGCGGCGAGCGAGGAGGAGCTGCTCCTGCTCGCGCTCTTCCCCGGCGAGGCCGAGCGCCTCCTGCGCACGGTGCGGGAGCGGGCGACGGGCGACGAGGCGATGCGCGCGGAGGGTGTCGACCGCACACGCGACAAGCAGATCCGCGAGGTGGTGCGGATCGTGCAGGAGACCGGCGTCGGCGAGATCACGATCGAAGAGGAAGGGATGCGCGTCACCGTCCGCCGCACACCCGAGACGCAGCTCGTGTCGGCCGTCCAGGCGGCGCAGGGCGAGCCGGCCGTCGAATCGTCGGCTCCGTCCGCGAGCGGTCTCGTCCGCGTCGAGAGCCCGATGGTCGGCACCTTCTACCGCTCGCCGCAGCCCGGCGCGCCGTCGTTCGTCGAGGAGGGCGACGCGGTCGCGCCCGGACAGACGCTCTGCATCCTCGAGGCGATGAAGCTGATGAACGAGGTCAAGGCCGAGATCGAAGCGGTCGTGCGCAGCATCCGCGTCGGCAACGCAGAGGCCGTCGAGTACGGTCAGCTCCTCTTCGAGCTCGAGCCGCTGGACGGGCGGCCGAGCGGACTCTGACGGCGATGTTCTCGCGCGTGCTGGTGGCGAATCGCGGCGAGATCGCGGTGCGCGTGATCCGCGCGCTGCACGAGCTCGACGTCGAGGCGGTGGCGATCTACTCGACCGCAGACGCCGGCTCGTTGCACGTCCGCCTCGCCGACGAGGCGATCTGCATCGGCCCGCCGCCGGCCGGCGAGAGCTACCTGCACATCCCGTCGATCGTCGCGGCGGCGACGACGAGCGGGTGCCAGGCCGTGCATCCGGGCTACGGCTTCCTCGCCGAGAACCCGGCGTTCGTCTCCGCGTGCATCGACAACGACCTCGTCTTCGTCGGCCCACCCGCGCACGTGATGACGCGGATGGGCGACAAGGTCGCGGCCCGGCAGGCGATGGAGGCGGCCGGCGTGCCGACTGTGCCGGGCACGGAGGGCGCGACGAGCGTGAGCGCCGCGCGGGCGGCGGCGGACGAGCTCGGCTATCCGGTGCTGCTGAAGGCGGCGGCCGGCGGCGGCGGCAAGGGCATGCGCCGCGTCGACGCGGCAGACGAGCTCGAGGATGCATACGGCGCCGCGGCCGGCGAGGCGCAGGCGGCGTTCCACGACTCGCGGCTCTACGTCGAGAAGGTGCTCGATCCGGCGCGCCACGTCGAGATCCAGGTGCTCTGCGACCACCACGGCAACGTCCTCACGCTCGGCGAGCGCGAATGCTCGATCCAGCGGCGCCATCAGAAGCTGATCGAGGAGACGCCGTCGCCCGCGCTTTCGCCGGCGCTGCGCGAGGAGATGGAGGCGGCGGCGGAGCGCGCCTGCCGCGCCGTCGGCTACGTCAACGCCGGCACGCTCGAGTTCCTGCTCGGCCCCGACGGCCGGTTCGCGTTCATCGAGCTCAACGCGCGGCTCCAGGTCGAGCATCCGGTGACCGAGCTGACGACGGGAATCGACGTCGTTCGCGCACAGCTCGAGATCGCGTCCGGCGAGGTGCTGCCGCTGACCGGCCGCGCACCGCGGCAGGGCCACTCGATCGAGATCCGCCTGAATGCGGAGGATCCCGACCGCGACTTCATGCCGACACCCGGCCTCGTCACGCGTTTCCGTCCTTCGCTCGGGCCGGGCGTTCGCATCGACACGTTCGTCGAGGACGGAACGCGGATCCCGCCGCAGTACGACTCGCTGCTCGCGAAGCTCGGCGTCTGGGACGTGTCGAGGCCCGCCGCGATCGCGCGGGCGTTGCGCGCGCTCGAGGAAACGGTGATCGAGGGCGTTCCTTCGACGCGCCACGTCGCGATGCGCATTCTGCGGAGCGAGGAGTTCGCGCGCGGGGAGTACTCGACCTCGACGCTCGCCGACATCATGGTCCCGGCGTGATCTCGCGCCGGCAGGCACGCCGGCAGGCGCTCTTCCTGCTCTACCAGTGGGATCTCTCGGGCGCGGAGATCGGCTCGCAGTACGGCGAGGAGATCGACCCGTGGGCGAAGGAGCTCGCCGAGGAGACGGCGGCGCACGCGCCCGAGCTCGACGAGCGCATCACGGGCGCCTCGGACGAGTGGACCGCCGACCGGCTCGGCGTCGTCGAGCGCAGCGCCCTGCGGGTCGCGATTCGCGAGCTCGAGCGGGGCGAGGTGCCGCCCGAGGTCGCGATCGACGAGGCGGTGGCGTTCGCGAAGCGGTATGCATCCGAGGACGCAGCCAGGCTCGTGAACGGCATCCTGGGGCGGATCCAGCGGGAGGAGGCAGCTTGAACGCAGATGAGTCATTGACGAAGGCGGAGGAGCTGCTCGCGCGGCTCGAGGCGGCACGGGTGCGTCTCGAGGCGACCGACGACCCGGACGAGGCGATCGAGGTGCTCCAGGAGCTGTCGGAGCTCGCGCGCGAGATCGAGTCGGAGCTGCAACGCGCGCGCCGCGCCGCCGAGGCGGATGCGGACGCCTGACGAGCTGCGCGCGATCGTCGAGGAGTACCTCGGCGAGCTCGCCCTCCAGCCGGAGCTCGGCACGCTCGCAGGTCCGATGCGCCACGCCTTCTCGGGCGGCGGCAAGCGTGTTCGGCCGGTGCTCTGCCTCGCCGCCGGCGAGGCGGCCGGCGCCGAGCCCGACGCGATCCTTCCCGCCGCCGCCGCCGTCGAGCTCGTGCACTCGTTCTCGCTCGTGCACGACGACCTGCCGGCGCTCGACAACGACACCGAGCGGCGAGGCCGGCCGAGCGTGTGGGCCGCCTACGGCGAAGCACCGGCGATCCTCGCCGGCGACGCGCTGCTCGCGGAGGCTCTGCGGCTCGCGCTCGTCTACGAGACGACGGCGGTCGCGCGCGAGCTCGTCGAAGCGACGCTCGGGATGATCGGCGGGCAGCAGCAGGATCTCGAGGGGGGCCACGACCTCGCCGGGCTCCACCGGCTGAAGACGGGCGCGCTCTTCAACGCCTCGATCATGTGCGGCATCTGGGCCGCCGGGCTTCCGGTCGACGAGCATCCGCCGTGGCGCGCCTTCGCCGGCGAGCTCGGGCTGCTCTTCCAGGTCGTGGACGACATCCTCGACGGCGACGGCTACGTGCTCGAGGTCGGCGTCGACGGCGCACGGCGGCTCGCGGACGACGCCGCGGCGCGCGCGCACGAGCGCCTCGCGCAGATCGGCGCGGACACCTCGGTGCTCGCCGACATCGTCAGCGGCCTCGCCGCCCGCACCTCTTGAAGAAGAGACTGGACGTCGTGTTGGTCGAGCGGGGTCTCGCGGAGAGCCGCACGCAGGCGCAGGCGCTCGTGATGGCGGGTCTCGTCCCGGGGCACTCGAAGCCGGGCGAGCAGGTCGACGAGGCGGCCGAGCTCGACGTCGCCCGGCCGGCGCCGTACGTCTCGCGCGCCGGTCACAAGCTCGCGAACGCACTCGACGCGTTCGCGGTCGACCCGGCCGGTCTCGACTGCCTCGACGTCGGCGCGTCGACGGGAGGCTTCACCGACGTCCTGCTCCAGCGCGGCGCCGCGCGCGTGATCGCGCTCGACGTCGGTCACGGACAGCTCCATCCGCGCGTGCGCAACGATCCACGCGTGACGGTGATGGAACGGGTGAACGCGCGCTACCTCACCGAGCTGCCGTTCGCGCCGCAGCTCGTCACCTGCGACGTCTCGTTCATCTCGGTGCGCGTGGTGCTGCCGCCGGTGCTCGCGCTTGCCGCGCCGGGCTGGCAGGCGCTCGTGCTCGTCAAGCCGCAGTTCGAGGCCGGCCGCGCGGAGGCGCCGAAGGGCGTCGTCCGGGACGCGGACGTCCGGCGCCGCGTCCTGCACGAGATCGCGGCGGCGTCGACGGGCTGGCGGGCGCGTGTTGCCGGAGTCGTAGACTCGGGCTTGCCGGGACCGAAGGGAAACCGTGAATTCGTCCTCCACCTCGCACACGACGAGCGGCCGGAGCTCCCGGCCGGCCTCGACCGCTGGATCGACGATGCCGTCGATTGAACGCGCCGCGGTCGTGACGCACGGCCGCACACGCGACGTGAGCGCCGCCGTCGACCGCCTGCGCGCCGCCGCGAAGGCCGCGGGCGTCGAGCTCGTCTTCGACGGTGAGACGGAGAACGCCGACATCGCCGTCGTGCTCGGCGGCGACGGGACGATGCTGCGCGCGTTGACGCGCTTCCTCGACGAGGGCCTGCCGGTGGTCGGCGTCAACTTCGGCCGCGTCGGCTTCCTCACCGCGATCCCCGGCGAGCAGCTCGAGTCCGGCCTCGCGCGCGTCTTCGCGGGCGAGTACCGGCTGGTCGAGCTGCCGACGCTCGAGGTGACGATCGACGGCACGCGTCGCGTCGCGCTGAACGACACGGTCGTGGCGACCGGGACGCTTGGGCGGATGATCGAGCTCGGCTATTCGATCGGCGGGGAGGATCTCGGCGTCCAGCCGTGCGACGGGCTGCTCTGCGCGACGCCGCCGGGCTCGACCGCCTACAACCTCTCGAACGGCGGGCCGGTCCTCGTGTGGGGGCTCGACGCGATGGTCGTCACCTTCATCGCCCCGCACACGCTGCACGCACGTCCGCTCGTCGTCGGACGCGGCGTCGACGTCGAGATCGAGAGCCGCACTCCCGACCTGCCCGCCACGGTGCTCGTCGACGGGCACCGGGTGGCGGAGCTCCAGCCGGGCGGCAAGGCGACGGTGCGGCTGGCGCCCGAGCGCAGCCGGCTCGCGATCCTGCCCGAGCAGACCTTCTTCACCCGCTACGGCGAGGTGTTCGCTCCCGCCTAGAACGGACAGTGGGCGCGGTCAGATCGCGTGAGGGCCGAAGGCCCGAAGAAGCTACCCGGCGAGGAAACGACGTGTCGATTTCGGGCGCTGGGCACGGTCAGGTGCCACCCGTACGATGGACGGCATGCTCAGGCGCCTCCGGATCGAGAACCTCGTGCTGATCCGCGAGGCGGAGCTCGAGCTCGACGCGGGGCTGAACGCGATCACGGGCGAGACGGGCGCCGGCAAGACGATCCTCGCCGACGCGATCGGCCTGCTGCTCGGCTCGCGCGGCGATGCGGCCGCGATCGGGCCGGCCGCCGACGAGGCGTACGTCGAGGCCGAGTTCGACCTGCCGGAGGCGGAAGCGCTCGGCGGGCTCGCCGAGCTTCGGCCCGAGGGCGAGCAGGCGCTCGTCGTCGCACGCCGGATCTTCGCCGACGGGCGCACGCGCGCGTACGCGTGGGGACGGAGCGCCGCGCGTGAGGACGTCGCCGCCGCCGTCGAGGAGCTGCTCGCGATGAGCGGGCAGTTCGAGCAGCGCCGGCTCGGGCGGCCGAGCTACCAGCTAGCGACCCTCGACGCCTTCGCAGGGCTCACGGACACGGTTCGCGAATCGCGCCGCGCCTGGCGCGAGCTCCAGGCGGCGCGCCGCGCCCACGAGGAGCTCACGCGCGACGCCGCCGCCGCGCAGGCCCGCCTCGACGAGCTGGCGGCCCTCGCGGAGGACACGCGCGGTCTCGAGTCCGGGCAGGAGGACGAGCTCCGCGCCGACCGCGAGCGGCTCCGCCACGTCACCGAGCTGGCGCTGGGAGCGTCGGCTGCGATTGCCGCGCTCGCCGGCGACGAGGACGGCGGCGCCTCCGATCTCGTCGCGGCCGCCGAGCGCGAGCTCGCGCCGCTCGAGCAGATCGCGCCTGAGCTCGCGACGGCGGGCGAGACGCTCCGCGGCGCGGAGCTCTCCCTGCGTGAGACGGCCTCGGAGCTGCGCGCGTTTCTCGAGTCGCTCGACGCGGAACCCGGCCGGCTCGAGCAGGTCGAGGGCGAGCTCGACCGCTTCGCCGACCTCAGGCGGCGCTACCGCGCACAGACCTTCGCGGAGCTCCTCGAGCGTGCCGCCGCCGCCCGCGAAGAGCTCGCGGCGATCGCCGGCGGCCGCGATCCCGTCGAGGCGGCGGGACAGGCCCTCGCGGCGGCGCAGGCCGAGGTCGACCGGCTGCACGCGGAGCTGCGAGACGGTCGCGCGGAAGCGGCACCGGCCTTCGCCGAGGCCGTCGCGCACGAGCTCGCGGGCATCGGGCTCGGCGAGGGCGAGTTCCGGGCGGAGCTCGCCGCCTCCGACACGGGCCCGTCGGGCGCAGACCAGGTTTCGTTCCTCGTTCGCCCGAACGCCGGGCTGCCGTTCGCACCGGTCGCCGAGACCGCATCGGGCGGCGAGCTCTCGCGGATCGCGCTCGCGATCGCGGCCGTTGCCGGCGGCGACACGATGGTCTTCGACGAGATCGACGCCGGCATCGGCGGGCACACCGCCCACGCGGTCGCCGAGACGCTGCGCCGTCTCGCCGGTCGCGCCCAGGTCGTGACGATCACGCACCTGCCGCAGATCGCGAGCGTCGCCGACCGCCACTTCCGCGTCGAGAAGGTCCCCGGCGATCCGACGAAGACGCTGATCGAGCCGCTCGGGGCCGAGGAGCGGCGCGAGGAGCTCGAGCGAATGCTCGGCGGCGCCGAGTTCCTCGCCGCCCTGCGCGAGTGAGGACGTTCTCCCGCGAGCTGCTCGCCTCGCGCGCGGACGTCTGGGCGTTCCTGGCCGAGCCCTACCACCTCTCCGACTGGTGGCCCCGGGTCCGGGGCGTCGAGCCCGACCGCCGCGGCTTCGCCCCCGGCGCCCGCTGGCGGGTGCTCGCGCTCGAGCGGATGCCGCTGATGGGCTGGCGCGAGCCGCGGAACCCGATCACGCTCGTCATCGGCGAGATCGAGCCCTACGAGCGCTGGACGTGGCATCTGACCGGGAGCTCGCCGATCGACGTCGAGGTTCGGCTGTCGGCGGCGGCTCCCGATCGCACCGTCGTGACGATCGGCGTCGGCGGCAACCGCTTCGCGGCGCCCGCGAAGCTCGCCCGGCAGGCGGCCGACCGCCTCTACGACCTCGTGCAGACCGCCGCCGAGATGTGACGTCCTGAGCGCGCCCTAGTATCGCCGGGTGGGTACGGGGGGTCTCCATGGGCTAACCTGGAATCCCGTGTGTGCGATCGCGGGTCGAGGCCGGTGAGCCCGAAGTACGTCTTCGTGACGGGCGGCGTCGTCTCGTCACTCGGCAAGGGGATCACCGCCGCCTCGCTCGGCCGCCTGCTGAAGGCGCGCGGGCTGAAGGTGCAGGTTCAGAAGTTCGACCCGTACATCAACGTCGATCCGGGGACGATGAGCCCGTTCCAGCACGGCGAGGTGTTCGTCACCGAGGACGGCGCCGAGACCGATCTCGACATCGGGCACTACGAGCGCTTCATCGACGAGAACCTCTCGCGCGCCGCGAACCACACCGCCGGCGCGGTGTGGGACCGCGTCCTGCGCAAGGAGCGGAAGGGCGAGTACCTCGGCTCGACCGTGCAGGTGATCCCGCACATCACGAACGAGATCAAGGCGCGCATCCGTTCGGTCGCGGAGGCGACGGACACCGACGTCGTCATCTCGGAGATCGGCGGCACGGTCGGCGACATCGAGTCGCTGCCGTTCCTCGAGGCGATCCGGCAGTTCCGGCGCGAGGAAGGCGCCGGGAACGTGCTCTACCTCCACGTGACGTACGTGCCGTTCATCCCGAACGCGGGCGAGCTGAAGACGAAACCGACGCAGCACTCGGTCAACGAGCTGCGGCGCATCGGTATCCATCCCGACATCCTCGTCTGCCGCTCGACCGAACCGCTGACGGCGGAAATCCGCGACAAGATCGCGCTCTTCGCGGACGTCGACGTCGAGGCGGTCATCTCCGCAATCGACGTCTCCGACGTCTACCTCGTGCCGAAGGCGCTCCGCGAGCAGGGGCTCGACCAGCTCGTGTGCGACAAGCTCGGCCTCGACGCGCCGGACGCAGGCCTCGGCGAGTGGGACGAGTTCCTCGAGCGGCTCGACAAGCGGCGCGAGCATGTCGAGATCGCGCTCGTCGGCAAGTACGTCAAGCTCCACGACGCGTATCTCTCCGTGCACGAGGCGCTCCAGCACGCGGGCATCCAGGCGGGCTGCCGCGTCGGCGTGCGCTGGGTCGACGCCGAGAACATGACCCTCGACGAGACGCGCGCCGAGCTCGCCGGCGTCGACGGCGTGCTCGTCCCCGGCGGCTTCGGCTCGCGGGGCTGGGAGGGGAAGATCCTCGCCTGCCGCGTCGCGCGCGAGGACGCGATCCCGTACCTCGGCATCTGCCTCGGGATGCACGTCGCCGTGTCCGAGTTCGCGCGCCACGTCTGCGGGCTCGAGGGAGCGAACTCGACCGAGATGGACCCCGAGACGCCGTTCCCGGTGATCGACCTGCTGCCGGAGCAGAAGGACATCGAGGATCTCGGCGGCACGATGCGGCTCGGCGCGCAGGCCGTCGAGCTCGCCGAAGGCACGCGCGCGCGCGAGGTCTACGGCGGCGAGCCGGTGATCGCCGAGCGCCATCGCCACCGTTACGAGGTGAACAACGCGTACCGCCAGCAGCTCGTCGACGCCGGGCTCGTCGTCAGCGGCACGTTCCAGGAGGGCCGGCTCGTCGAGATCGTGGAGCTGCCCGATCACCCGTGGTTCGTCGCCTCGCAGTTCCACCCCGAGTTCAAGTCGCGGCCGACGCGGCCCGCACCGCTCTTCCGCGAGTTCGTCGCCGCCGCGCTCGACCGTTCGCGCGAGCGGCGCCCAGACCGAGTCGAGGTGGCGCGCACGTAGCATCAGCCCCCGTGTCGTCGGAGGTCCTCGATCTCTTCCTCGAGCTCGCCGCCGTGCCGAGCCCGTCCGGCGAGGAGCGTGCCGTCGCCGACCGCGTCATCCGCTACCTGCGGGACTGCGGCCTCGAGCCGGACGAGGACGACGCGGGGGCGGCGGTCGACTCGACGGCGGGAAACGTCTTCGCGCGGGTCGCGCCGACGGCGGCCGGCGAGCCGCTCTTCCTCTGCGCACACTTCGACACGGTGCCGCCGACCGACGCGATCGAGCCGGTCGTCGAGGACGGCGTCGTCCGCAACGCGCGCCCGACCGTGCTCGGCGGCGACAACAAGGCGGCAGTCGCGGTGATGCTCGAAGCGACGCGGCGCGTGCTCGCGGAGAACCGCCGCCACGCCGGCCTCGAGCTCGTCTTCACGCCGAAGGAAGAGGTCGGCCTGCTCGGCGCGTATGCGTTCGACCACAAGCGGCTCGACGCGAGCGTCGGCTACGTGTACGACCAGGCGGCTCCGGTGGGCGAGGTGATCCTCGGTGCGCCCTCGGAGCAGCGGCTCGAGATCACCTTCCACGGCCGGGCCTCGCACGCCGGCATGTATCCCGAGGAGGGGCGCTCGGCGATCGCCGCCGCCGCGCGGGCGATCGCGGAGATGCGGCTCGGCCGCATCGACGAGGAGACGACGGCGAACGTCGGGATGATCCGCGGCGGCACCGCCGTCAACATCGTCCCCGAGTGGTGCTCGCTCTTCGCCGAGGCGCGCTCGCACGACGAGCGCAAGCTCGCCGACCTCGTCCGGGAGATGCAGGACGCGGTCACCTTCGCCGCGGGCGTCGCCGAGTGCGAGGTCGACACGAAGCTCCGCCGGAGCTACCGCGCCTACCGCTTCAAGCGCGGCGACCGTCCGATCGCGCTCGCGGCGACCGCGCTCGAGCGCTGCGGCTTCGAACCGACCTACGCGCTCTCCGGCGGAGCAGCGGACGCGAACGTCTTCAACGAGCGCGGCCTCCAATGCGTGAACCTCGCGAACGGCATGGCGGAGATCCACACGCCCGACGAGCACATCGCGGTCGCCGATCTCGAGGCGATGGTCGAAGTGACGCTCGCGCTCCTCGACGCGGCCGCCGCATAAGGTACGAGCGTGCGCATCGGCGTCGCGAGAGAGGTGAAGTCGGACGAGTACCGCGTCGCGCTGACGCCGGCCGGCGCGCTCGAGCTGATCAATCGCGGCCACGACGTCGCGGTCGAGACGGGAGCGGGTGAGGGGAGCGCGTTCTCCGACGAGTCGTACGCGCGCGTCGGAGCGCGCATCGTCTCCGTCGACGAGGTGTGGGAGGGAAGCGATCTGCTGCTCAAGGTGAAGGAGCCGGTGGCGTCCGAGTACAAGCGCCTGCGCGAGGACCTGATCCTCTTCACGTACCTGCACATCGCGGCCGACGAGGCGCTCACGCGCGCGCTCGCGGAGTCGGGTGTCTCGGCGGTCGCCTACGAGACGGTCGAGACGCCGCGCCGCGCGCTGCCGCTCCTCGCGCCGATGTCGGAGATCGCGGGTCGGCTCGCATCGCAGGCCGGGGCCTACTTCCTCGAGAAGCCGTTCGGCGGGCGCGGCCTGCTGCTCGGCGGCGTGCCCGGCGTCGCGCCGGGCCGCGTCGTCGTCATCGGCGGCGGCATCGTCGGCTACAACGCGGCCGTGATCGCGCTCGGGCTCGGCGCTCAGGTGACGATCCTCGAACGCTCGCTCGACCGCATGCGGCATCTCGAGGAGATCCTCTCCGGCCGCGTGTCGCTGCTCATGTCGTCGAGCCTTCAGATCCAGTCGTCGGTCGAGGAGGCGGATCTCGTCATCGGCGCCGTGTTGATCCCCGGCGCACTCGCGCCGAAGCTCGTGACCCGCGAGATGATCGCCGGCATGCAAGCGGGTGCGGTCGTCGTCGACGTGGCGATCGACCAGGGCGGCTGCTTCGAGACGTCGAAGCCGACGACGCACTCCGATCCGGTGTACGTCGTCGACGGGGTGACGCACTACTGCGTCGCGAACATGCCGGGCGGCGTGCCGATCACGGCGACGAAGGCGCTGACGAACGCGACGCTTCCGTACGTCGAGGCGATCGCCGGGCTCGGGCTGCGCGACGCGGTCGCCGCCGATCCGTCACTCGCGCGCGGCGTGAACGTCCTCCACGGGCGGATCACGTACGCGGCGGTCGCCGAGGCCCACGGTCTCGACTACACCCCGCTCGAAGACGCGCTGGCGCTCTCGGTTTAGGTACTGCCGGCGGACGAGGCGTCCGGCGGCTTCTGCTTCCCGCCGGGAGCGGGCGAGAGCTTGACGACGACCCACGTCACGCCCGCGGCGAGCGCGACGACGCAGACGATGAAGACCGCGACGCCGATGAGCCCGAGAACCGTTGCCACCCCCGTAGGATAGCCCCGTGAGTCGCGCGTGCGTGATCGTGCTGGACGCGGTCGGCGCAGGGGCATTGCCCGACGCCGCCGACTTCGGCGACGAGGGGTCCGACACGCTCGGCAACGTCGCGCGCGCGGTCGGCGGACTCGACCTGCCGACGCTCGAGGCGCTCGGGCTCGGGAACGTCGAGCCGCTGGAGGGCTGCCCGCCGCAACCTGGCGCGCCGGCGATCGCGGGCCGCCTGCTCGAACGTTCACGCGGCAAGGACACGACGACCGGACACTGGGAGCTGATGGGCGTCGTCACGCCGCAGGCGATGCCGACGTATCCGCACGGCTTTCCCGACGACGTGATCGATCCGTTCATGAACCGCACGGGCCGGGGCGTGCTCGGCAACTATCCGGCGAGCGGCACCGAGATCATCCAGGAGCTCGGCGAGGAGCATCAGCGCACCGGCAAGTGGATCGTCTACACGAGCGCCGACTCGGTGTTCCAGATCGCCGCGCACGAGGAGACGATCCCGCTCGAGGAGCTCTACGAGGCGTGCCGGGTGGCGCGGTCGATCCTCACCGGCAAGCATGCGGTCGGCAGGGTGATCGCGAGGCCGTTTCTCGGCGAGCCCGGCAACTACCAGCGCACGCCGAACAGGCACGACTTCTCGCTCGAGCCGAAGCGCCCGAACTACCTCTCGCACGTCCGCGCGGCCGGCCACAAGGTCTTCGGCGTCGGGAAGATCCCCGACATCTTCGCCGGCTGCGACATGGACGAGTCGTACCCGACGAAGTCGAACGTCGAGGGCATCCAACGGACGGAAGAGCTGCTGCGCCAGGTCGACGACGGGTTCGTGTTCGTGAACCTCGTCGAGACCGACATGCTCTGGGGACATCGAAACGACCCGGTGAACTTCCACCGCTGCCTCCAGGACTTCGACCGTCGCCTGCCCGACCTGCTCGACGCGCTGCGCAAGGACGACCTCCTGATCCTGACCTCCGACCACGGCTGCGACCCGACCACCCCGTCGACCGACCACTCGCGCGAGTACGCGCTGCTGCTCGCGTACGTCGAGGGGAAGAACGCGGGCGGCCGCATCCACGAGGAAGGTGAGTTCGCCGACGTCGGTGCGACGGTGAATGCGTGGCTCAGGGGCGAGAAGCCCCCGCGCGGAACGCCCGGCCGCCTGATCGCCGAGCGCTAGTGGTTCGGACGGGGCCACTAGTGGTTCATCCCGCCGAGCTGATCCAGCGCAAGCGCGACGGCGAAGAGCTTGCCTCCGAGGAGATCGCGGAGCTCATCCGCGGCTACAGCCGCGGGGAGGTGCCGGACTACCAGCTCGCCGCCTTCTGCATGGCCGTGTACTTCCGCGGCCTGTCGCCGCGAGAGACGTTTGCGCTCACCGAGGCGATGATCGCGAGCGGCGAGACCGTCGACCTGAGCGCCGCGCTCGGCCGCAAGGTGGTCGACAAGCACTCGACGGGCGGAGTGGGAGACAAGACCTCGCTCGCGGTCGGGCCGATCGTCGCCGCGTGCGGCGTTCCGCTCGGGAAGATGAGCGGGCGCGGGCTCGGCCACACCGGCGGCACGCTCGACAAGCTCGAGTCGATTCCCGGCTTCCGCGTCGAGCTCAGCCTGGACGAGTTCGTCGAGCAGGTGCGCACGGTCGGCGTCGCGATCATCGGCCAGACGGCCGAGCTCGTTCCGGCCGACAAGGCGCTGTACGGGCTGCGCGACGTGACGGCGACGGTCGACCAGGTCTCGCTGATCGCCGCCTCGATCATGTCGAAGAAGCTCGCCGCGGGTGCGCAGGCGATCGTGCTCGACGTGAAGGTCGGCGACGGCGCGTTCATGAAGACGCTCGACGACGCCCGGCTCCTCGCCGAAGCGATGATCTCGCTCGGCGAGCAGGCAGGACGAAAGGTCGTCTGCCTCCTCACCGACATGGACCAGCCGCTCGGCGCCGCGGTCGGGAATGTGCTCGAGGTGCGCGAGGCGCTCGACACCGTGCGCGGCCTGGGTCAGGCCGACTTCACGGAGCTCGTCCTCGACGCGTGCGCGCGGCTGCTCGCGCTCTCCGACCTCGGAATCGACGTCGCCGAGGGACGGCGGCGCGCGGAGGCGGCCGTCGCGGACGGGACGGCGGAGGCGAAGTGGCGTCAGTGGCTCGAGGCGCAGGGCGGCACGGCCGACGAGGGCGCGCTCGAGTCGGCACCCGTGGTGCGTGAGGTCACGGCCGCACGCGCGGGCGTCGTCACCGCGCTCGGCGCCGTGCGCGTCGGCAACGCCGCTTTGCACCTCGGCGCCGGCCGGCGGACGAAGGACGACGCGATCGACCACGCCGTCGGCGTCGTCTGCCGTCGCAAGCGCGGCGACGCGGTTGCGGCCGGCGACGTCCTCGCCGAGGTCCACGCGCGGGACGAAGCATCGGCGGAGGCAGGCGTCGGCGCGGTCGCCGCCGCCTACGAGCTCGGCGACGAGCCGCCGGCGGCCCGGCCGGTGCTCCTCGAAGTGATCGAGTAGGCGGGCGGCCGTGCCGGAGCTGCCCGAGGTCGAGACCGAGCGCAGGCGGCTCGCGGCGAGGCTCGACGGCCGCAGACTCGCCGCCGTCGAGATCAACGACGCGAGGCTCACGCGCCCGGACGATCCGCGCCGCGTCGCCGCGATCCTCGAGGGCGATCGCGTCTCGTCGGTCGAGCGCCGCGGCAAGTACATCGTCGCGCGATTCGCGAGCGGGCACGTCCTGCTCGTCCACCTGCGCATGACCGGCGGGTTCCGGTACGCGCCGGGCTCGCACGAACGCGCCGTGCTCGAGCTCGACGACGGCACGCGCATCGCCTACCGCGACCTGCGCCGCTTCGGCACCTGGGAGCTGCTCGAATCGGAGGACGCCGACGAGCACCTGGCGGCGAGGCTCGGCCCGGAGCCGCTCGAGCGCGGCTTCACGACGCGCTTCCTCGGCGACCGTCTGGCGGACCGCAGGGCGCCCGTGAAGGCGGCGATCCTCGACCAGCGGACGGTCGCCGGGCTCGGAAACATCTACGCCGACGAGGCTCTGTGGCGGGCGCGGATCAATCCTCTGCGCGAGGCGGGAAGCCTGAGCGCGGAGGAGATCGGTGCGTTGCGCGAGGGGATACGGGGCGCGCTTCGGACCGGCATCCGCTATCAGGGCGCCGATCTCGGCGACGGCGCCTACGCGGGCGGCCGGATGCAGGAGCGGTTCCGCGCCTACGGGCGCGAGGGCGATCCGTGCGAGCGCTGCGGCACGCCGATCGAGAAGACGCGCGTCGCGGGGCGCGGCACGTCGTATTGCCGTAGGTGCCAGCTCTAGACTGGCTGCAATGGGGCGGACCTACAAGACGGAGGCGATCGTCCTGCGGTCGATCCGCTTCGGCGAGGCCGATCGCATCCTGCATCTGTACACGCGCGAGCGCGGGAGGATCGGCGCGATCGCGAAGGGGATCCGCAAGACGAAGTCGCGCGTCGGTGCGCGCCTCGAGCCGCTCTCGCACGTCGCGCTCCAGCTGCACGAGGGCTCGGGCGAGCTCCAGACCGTGACCGGCGTCGATCTCGTGCGCGCCCATCATGCAACCCGCGAGAACGTGTACCGGCTCGGCGTCGGGCTGATCGGCGCCGAGGCGATGCTGCGCCTGTTCGTCGAGCCGGAGGCGAACCAGCGCGCCTTCGACGCGCTCGCGCGCTTCCTCGACCTCCTCGACGAAGGGGACGAGTCGGCGAACGAGACGCCGGCGCTCGACCTGCTCGCGCTCTCGTTCCAGCTGAAGCTGCTGTGGCTCTCGGGCTACCTGCCGCACGTGACCGCATGCGTCGAGTGCGGCGCGCAGGACGCGCTCGTCGGCTTCTCGCCGCGGGCGGGCGGCGCCGTGTGCCGTGCGCACGCGCGCGACTCGTTCCCCGTGTCGCCGGACGGCCTGGCGGGAATCGAGCGGCTGCTCTCGACGCCGCTTGCCGACGCGCACGCCGCGAAGATCGGCGACCGCGCGCGGCGCGAGGCGCTTGCCGTCGTCACCTCCTCGTACGAGGAGCACGGCGGGTTCCGGCTGCGGACGCTCTCGGCCTGAGTCCCGTGAAGCGCGACCTCGGCGACGGCTTCGAGCTCGACGACGACCGCGACCGGGTCGACGTCGCCGAGGTGCACCGCTACCTCGCCGAGGAGTCGTACTGGGCGCAGGGGCGCGCGTACGCCGACGTCGAGCAGACGATCGCGGAGGCGACGCGCGTCGTCGGCCTCTACCACGACCGGCGGCAGATCGGCTTCTGCCGCGCCGCCCGCTGCGCGCCCTCGCTCTTCTACCTCGCAGACGTCTACGTCCTCGACGGCTATCGCGGACGCGGTCTCGGTGTCGCGCTCGTTCGGGAGATGGTGGACGAAGGTCCGCTCGCCGGTGCGAAGTGGTTCCTGCACACGACGGATGCGCACGACCTCTACCGCAAGTTCGGCTTCGGCGAACCCGGCCCGAGGGTGATGGAGCGCGCTGCGACTCTCGAGTAAGGGTCAGGCTAGAGGGCGGTTCGGTGGACACGCCTCGGTCTCCGCGCGCCGCGGGCATCCCCTGTGTGGGGGATGCATGCGCGTTGACTGGCGTCAAGCTGAGAGCTGGTAGGCAAAACCAGCTCGCTCGGCCGTCCGCGCGGCGGCCGCGCTCCTCCGGACCTCATGAACCCGACCGATACTCTGACCGGCCTCTTCGATCGCGCCGAGCTCGTGGCGGACCTCGCGCGGGCCGTCGTACCGAACGCGCCACCAAGCCGTCTGGTTGTGTTCGAGCTGGTCGGGCTCGAGGTGCTGCTCGATGTTCTGCCGCGCGAGGACGGCGAGTTGCTGCTCGCCCGACTGGCGGTGCGCCTGAGACACGGACTCGGTTCCGCGCCCTGCTACCACTCACGGCGAGCCGAGTTCTGCTGCCTGCTCTCGCTCGCGCAAGCCGAGACGACGCTCGAACGCGCGAAGCTCGCGCTGAGTGCGGCCGCCCGGCCCTATCTGCTCACCACCTCGTACGCGGTGGTACGCCTGCCTGATGAAGCGCGCGACCCCGTCGAAGCACTCGAACGCGCCGACAAGCAACTCCTCACGCTTGCCAGCATGCCCGGCAGGCGGCGTAAACGTGACCGCGTCGCCGACGTCGCAGCCTGAGGCCGTCGCCCCCCGCGTCAGCCTCTTGCAGACTCATTTCCCGCCGCCGGCGCTTCGGCAGGTCTTCTCGGCTGCCTGGAAGATCGGCGAGTTCGGATCGATGCCGTCGTTCCGGCCGGTCCCCTGGCTCACCATCCCACCGCTTCCGAAGGTCGGATCGGGGTAGTGCGGAAACCCGTGAGAGCGCATGCACGCGGCAAAGGCAAGCATGCGCTCCTTCATCTGCTGCTGCTTCGCCTGACTCAGTCCCTTCTCCGCCGGAAGGAGATGCTGACAGTCGGCCTCTGCCTTCTGAAACAGCGGCGAGCTTGGATTGAGCGACGGCGAGACGGTGATGGTGAGCACTCCCTGGGCGTCCGGATCGGGGAAGTTCGGCACCCCGTGGGAGCGCATGCAGGCGGTGTACCTGACGCCCGCCGCGCCCACCTGCGTCGACATGCTCCCTCCAAACCCGCCGACACCAGGTGGAAACAAGCTCGCGGTGCTGCTCGCGCTGCTGCCGGCGCTGGTTGTCGTTCCGAGGCTCGCGACCGACGGCGACTTCGAACTCCCGCCGCAGCCCCCGGCAAGCAATCCGACCGCGGCCAGCGCGAGCGCGAGAAGACTCGCCCGCTCAACCGGCCTCCGACCAAGCCGGCCGCCCATTCGGCCGACCCCTCTCCGGTTCGCGTGCACGGCCCAAACGTACCGAGCCACTCTAAAACGGCTCTGACGATCAGCCGGCGCCGAGCCGCTCGACGAGCCAGGCGAGCGCGAGTGGGTAGCGCCACTGCGTCTTGAAGTGCCCGCCGTCGTGCAGCTCGAAGTGCACCGCGTCGTCGGCGACGCCCGCGGCCGCGACCGCACGCCGGAACGCGATCGCGCCGAGGTCGAGCAGGAACTCGTCGCTGCGGCCGGCGTCGATCCAGATGCCGCGCATGCCGCGGAGCGCGGCGGCGAAGCGGTCCTGCTTCGCCATCTCGACGGGGTCCCACGCGAGCCAGTCGGCCCACACCTCCGGCACGATCTCGCCTGTCTCGATGTCGAACGGCAGCTCGCCGCCCGAGTACGCGGCCGCCATCGCCCAGGTCGCGATCAGCAGGTGGTCGCTCGAGCTCGAGAGGGCGGGCTCGTGCGCCCCGAAGTGCTCCATGAACGTCGGGAACGAGCCGTCGTACCGGTCGCGCAGCGCGCAGGCCACGGGCCCGAACTCGCGGCGATAGCTCACGTCGAACAGGGCGTCGCCGGCGTGTGTCCCGAACGCGCTGAAGAGGTCAGGCCGCTGCATCGCCGTCACCATCGCGCCGTAGCCGCCCGACGACTTCCCGGTGACGGCGCGCACACCGGTCGTCGGGAACCGCGCGTCGATCCATGGGACGAGCTCGTCGCAGAGGTAGGTGTGGTAGTCGCCGATCGCCGGCGAGTCGAGAAACTGCGACCCGCCGATCGCGGTGAAGGCGTCGACGAGCACGACGATCGCGTTCGGCTCGAGCTCGTCCACGGTCTCCGGGAACGACTTCTGGAACGGCTCGACGTTGAACCACGCGCGGCCCATGCCGAAGAACCCCTGGAGCACGAAGACGACCGGCCACGGGCCGTCGCCCTCGGGCACCCACACGAACACCGGCCGCACGTGCGGGTCGCCGAGCGGGTTCCCTCTCAGCGCGTCGCTCTCGTAGGAGAGCTCGCGCCAGCGGGTCATGCCCGCGGCGACCACGGCGACTCGAGGCGCTCGACGAGCAGCTCGCGCGCACCCTCGAGGGCGATTCGCTCCTGAGCGAGCGTGTCGCGGTCGCGGATCGTGATCGTGCCGTCCTCGATCGTCTGCTGGTCGATCGTCAGCGCCCAGGGAGTGCCGATCTCGTCCTGGCGGCGGTAGCGCTTGCCGATCGACGCGGAGTCGTCGTACTCGGCCGGCAGCACGCGACGCAGATCCTCGTACAGCGCGCGGGCGCGCTCGCTCATCGCGGCGTCCTTGCCGATCAGCGGCAGGACGGCGACCTTCACCGGCGCGAGCCGCGGATGGAGGCGCAGCACCGTGCGTGTCTCGCCGCCCGCCTCGTCCTCGTCGTAGGCGTCGACGAGGAACGTCAGCGCGGAGCGGTCGACGCCGAGCGCCGGCTCGATCACGTGCGGGACGTAGCGCTCCTCGTGGCCGATCCATTCGAGCTTCGTCCCCGAATGCTCGGAGTGCTGCCTGAGGTCGAAGTCGCCGCGGTTGGCAATGCCCTCGAGCTCCGACCAGCCGATCGGGAACAGGTACTCGATGTCGCTCGTCGCCGACGAGTAGTGCGAGAGCTCCGACGCCTCGTGCGCGCGGGCGCGCAGGTGACTGGGCCGGACGCCGAGCTCGAGGTGCCAGCGGAAGCGCGCGTCGACCCAGTAGCGAAACCACTCGTCCGCATCCGCGGGCGGGACGAAGAACTCCATCTCCATCTGCTCGAATTCGCGCAGCCGGAAGAGGAAGTTGCCGGGCGTGATCTCGTTGCGGAAGCTCTTGCCGATCTGGGCGATCCCGAACGGCGGCTTGACGCGCAGCGAAGAGGTGACGTTCTTGAAGTTGACGAAGATGCCCTGCGCGGTCTCCGGACGCAGGAACGCCTGCGAGCCCTCGTCGCGCACGGGCCCGATCGACGTCTCGAACATCAGGTTGAACTGCCGGGGCTCGGTCAGGTCGCAGTCGGGCGTCTCGCCGGGCGTCTTCGACGGCCGCTTGCCGCAGTGCGCGTGCTCGAGGTCGTCGGCGCGAAAGCGCAGCTTGCAGGTGCGGCAGTCGACGAGCGGGTCGGAGAAGCCCGCCAGGTGGCCGGAGGCGGCCCAGACCTGCGGGTTGAGGATGATCGCCGAGTCGAGCAGGACGATGTCCTCGCGCTCCTGCACCATCGCCCGCTGCCACTCCGCCTTCACGTTCTGCTTCAGCAGGACGCCGTAGTGCCCGTAGTCGTAGGAGGAGCCGAGCCCGCCGTAGATGTCCGAGGACGGATAGACGAAGCCGCGCCGGCGGCAGAGCGAAGCCACCTTCTCGATCGTCGCCGCGCCCTGGTACGCCCCGAGCTCCGCCATACGGTGAAACTACCGCAGTGACCGAGGGAACCGGCCCCGTCGTCGAGCTCCACGTCGTCTCCGACTCGACGGGCGAGACGGCGACGCGCGTCGTCCAGGCGACCGAGGCCCAGTTCCCGGGGCAGGCCTTCGCGATCGTCCGGCATCCTCGGGTGGAGAGCATCTCCGACCTCCAGCTCGCGCTCGCCCACATGGAGGGGAAGCCGTCCGTCGTCATCTTCACGCTCGTCGAGCCGGCGATGCGCGCGGCGATGCACGAGCTCTGCCGCGAGGCGAACGTGGACTTCTGCGACCTGCTCGCCGAGCCGCTCGCCGCGGTCGCGAAGGTGACGGGCAGGGCGGCGAAGATGGAGCCTCGCGCGCAGCCGCCGCTCGACGAGACCTACTTCCGGCGCATCGCCGCGATCGAGTACGCGGTCAAGGCGGACGACGGTCTCGGCCGCGCGCTCCCGGCGGCGGAGATCGTCCTCGTCGGCGTCTCGCGGACGTCGAAGACGCCGCTCTCGATGTACCTCGGCTATCTCGGCTGGAAGGTCGCGAACGTCCCGATCGTGAAGGGGATCGACCCGCCGGCGGAGCTGTTCGACATCGACGCCGCGAAGATCGTCGGCCTGACGATCGACGCGCAGCGGCTGCACGAGATCCGCGCCGAGCGGATCACCTTGATGGGCGGCGACCGGAGGTACGCGAGCCTGACGGAGATCTACGACGAGCTCGAGTACGCAGCCGGGATCCACCGCCGGCTCGGCTGTCCCGTGATCGACGTCTCGGAGTTCTCGATCGAGGAGATCGCGCAGCAGATCCTCCGGACGGTCGCCCGGCGCAACCGAACCGGGGCGGCGGCGAAGTGAGGAAGTACCCGCGCGTGCCGATCTGGCGCTGGGTCATGTGGTCGCTGATCCTCGCGGTCGCGCTCGTCGTCTTCTACGGCCTCTTCACGCCCGTCTGGTTCACGCTGCGCTCGGTCGCGTGGCTCGCCGAGTACCAGGCGCGGCGCCGCCGCTAGAGTCCCGCCGCATGGCCGGGTTCGTCTACGACTTCGACGAGCCGTCGGGCGGGGGTCGCGAGCTCCTCGGCGGCAAGGGCATCGGACTTGCCGAGATGACGCTGCTCGGGCTGCCCGTGCCGGCGGGGTTCACGATCACGACCGACGCGTGTCGCGCGTACATGCGCGCGGGCGACCTGCCGGCCGGGCTCGAGGACGAGGTGCACGAGCACCTCGACCGCCTCGAGCAGAAGACCGGGAAGCGCTTCGGCGACGCCGCCGACCCGCTGCTCGTCTCGGTCCGCTCGGGCGCCGCGATCTCGATGCCGGGGATGATGGACACGATCCTCAACCTCGGCTTGAACGACGCGGCCGTCGAGGGCCTCGCGAACGTGACCGGCAACCGGCGCTTCGCGTTCGACTCCTACCGCCGCCTGCTCCAGATGTTCGGCGAGGTCGTCGACGGGATCGACGGCCAGCGGTTCGAGGAGGCTCTCTCCGACCTGAAGGCGGAGCGCGGCGCGCAGCAGGACACCGATCTCTCCACGGAGGATCTCGAGCAGCTCGTCCAGACGTTCAAGCAGATCTATCCGGGCTTCCCGCAGGAGGCGACCGCGCAGCTCTTGCGGGCCGTGCGCGCCGTCTTCGACTCGTGGGACACGCCGCGCGCGCAGGTGTACCGCCACGCGAACGACATCCCCGACGACATCGGCACGGCGGTCAACGTCGTGCAGATGGTCTTCGGCAACAAGGGCGAGCATTCCGGCACCGGCGTTGCGTTCACGCGCAACCCGTCGACCGGCGTGAACGAGGTCTACGGCGAGTTTCTCTCCAACGCGCAGGGCGAGGACGTCGTCGCCGGCATCCGCACGCCGCAACCCGTCGAGTCGATGGCCGATGCGCTACCGGGCGCGTACAAGCAGCTGCTCGAGACGATGCGGAAGCTCGAGGAGCACTACCGCGACGTGCAAGACGTCGAGTTCACGGTCGAGGACGACACGCTCTACATGCTTCAGACGCGCTCCGGCAAGCGCACCGCGGCGGCGGCGCTCAAGGCCGCGTCCGACATGGTCGACGAGGGGCTGATCACCCGCGAGGAGGCGGTCGCGCGCATCGACCCGGCACAGCTCGACCAGCTGCTCCATCCGATGATCGACCGCGACGCCGCGCCCGAGCCGGCGGCGCGCGGGCTGAACGCGAGTCCCGGCGCGGCGAGCGGCGGGATCGTCTTCGACGCCGACACGGCCGTCGAGCGCGGCGCGGGCGGACCGGTGATCCTCGTCCGCTTCGAGACGACGCCGGACGACATCCACGGGATGATCGCCGCGCGCGGAATCCTCACCGTGCACGGCGGCATGACCTCGCATGCGGCCGTCGTCGCCCGCGGGATGGGCAAGCCGTGCGTCGCCGGCTGCGAAGGGCTCGAGCTCACGGGCGGCATCGCGCGCATCGGCGGCAAGGAGCTGCGCGAGGGTGACGTAATCACGATCGACGGCGGCACCGGCAACGTCTACATCGGCGAGATGCCGCTCGTGCCGCCGCAGCTGAACGAGGACTTCGAGACCGTCCTCGGCTGGGCCGACGAGCTGCGCCGGTTGCGGGTGCGCGCGAACGCGGACACTCCGCAAGACGCCGCCCGCGCGCGCGAGTTCGGCGCCGAGGGGATCGGGCTCTGCCGCACCGAGCACATGTTCTTCGGCGAGGAGCGGCTGCCCGTCGTGCAGGAGATGATCCTCGCCGACGACGAGCCCGGCCGCCGCGCCGCGCTCGACCGTCTGCTGCCGTTCCAGCAGTCGGACTTCGAGGGGATCTTCGAGGCGATGGCCGGGCTGCCGGTGACGATCCGGCTGCTCGATCCGCCGCTGCACGAGTTCCTGCCGAGCGAGGAGGAGGCGGGAAGCGACAAGATGCGCCGCCGGATCCGCGCGCTGCGCGAGGCGAACCCGATGCTCGGCACGCGTGGATGCCGGCTCGGCCTCGTCTACCCGGAGATCTACGAGATGCAGGTGCGGGCGATCGCGCGCGCGGCGCGGGCGGTGGGCAAGGGCGCGATCGTCGAGATCATGCATCCGCTCGTCGGCTTCGCCGAGGAGCTGCGCCGGCTGCGCGAGCTGACCGAGCGGGTGTGGGCGGAGGAGGCGCCCGACGTGCCGCGCGCGATCGGGACGATGATCGAGCTCCCGCGTGCGTGCGTGCGCGCCGACGAGATCGCCGGCGAGGCGGATTTCTTCTCGTTCGGCACGAACGACCTGACGCAGACGGCGCTCGGCCTCTCGCGCGACGACGCCGAGGGCAAGTTCCTCACGCGGTACCTCGAGGACGGGGTGCTCGAGCGGAACCCGTTCGAGGTGCTCGACCAGGAGGGCGTCGGCGAGCTGATGCGCCTCGCGGTCGAGCGCGGCCGCACCGTGAAGCCGGAGCTGAAGATCGGCATCTGCGGCGAGCACGGCGGCGAGCCGAAGTCGGTCGCCTTCTGCCACCGGCTGGGGCTCGACTACGTCTCCTGCTCGCCCTTCCGCGTGCCGCTCGCGCGCCTCGCCGCCGCGCAGGCCGCGCTCGCCGAGGCCGGCGCGGCTGCGTACGTCGCGGCCGGGGGTTGATTTCCGCCCGCCCAGCGGCGGATGATCGACGGCGAAGGGGTTCAACTCCAAGCGGGAGGTCACATGGGTCCTTGGTCCGCGCGGCAACTGGCGGCGCTCGGTGCCGTCGTCGCGACTGTGCTCTTCATCGTCGGCTTCGGGCTCTTCGGCTCGCCGCCGAAGTTCGCCGCCGATCCGACGAAGATCATCGGCTACTTCCACGACCACCACAAGCGGGTGCTGGTCGGCGTGGTGCTGATCGAGATCGGGGCAGCCCTGCTGATCGCGCTGCTCGCTCAGCTCGCTCTCATTCTCCGTGACGCGGGGAGTCGTGCGGAGGCGGCAGTGGTCGGCATCGGCGGTGCCGCGGCGACCGGCGCTCTTGCCGTCGGCGTCGGCCTCTACGGCGGTCTTGCGCAGCTCGCGACGTTCGGCGGCGGACTGACGCCGAGTCCCGACCAGCTGTCGGTGTCGCCGCTCTACCGGTTGACGCAATTCATCCAGGTCAGCTGGTCATGGATGATGGTCGTGGTTGTCGCGTCGGTCGCTCTGGCCGCGTGGCGCGGGGCTCACACGCAGACGGTCGCGGCGGCGAACGGCATCATCGCCGTGCTCCTCGTGCTCGGCGGGATATCCGTCAAAGGGAAAGGTGCGTTCGCCGCCGGGACCGGCGCGCTCTCGTTGATCGCGATGATCGCGTTTCTCGCGTGGGTGCTCCATCTGGCGGCAATCTTCTGGACGCGGCGCGTAAGCGCCTAGATCGCGGAGTAGGCAACGACGATCGCTGCGGCGGCAACCACCGCCGCCGCAGCGACGCTCACCTGCCATGTGTGCCGGAAGCGCACGTACGCGACCATCAGGAGCAACCCGCCGATGAGGCCGCCGATGTGCCCGCCGATCGAGATGCCCGGAATCGCGAACGAGAGCACGAGGTTCAGGACGATCAGCCCGAGCACCTGGCCGCCGGTCTGGATGTTGCCGCGGCGTTCGAGGACGAGGAGCGCGCCGAGCACGCCGAAGATCGCCCCCGACGCACCGGCCGTCGGCGAGTTCGGCGTCACGACGAGCGCGCCGGCCGAGCCGGCGAGGCCCGAGACGAGGTAGAGCAGGAGGAAGCGCCAGGGGCCGACCACCTGCTCGAGGATCGAACCGACGAAGAAGAGGCTGAACATGTTCATGCCGAGGTGCAGCGGCCCGTAGTGCAGGAAGGCGCCCGTGATCAGGCGCCACCACTCGCCGTGGTCGATGCCGGCGGCGGTGAGCCCAGGTGGAATCGAGGCTCCCGGCGGACCCCACGCGACGAGCTTCCCGCCCTGGTAGGCGCCGTTCGCGAGCAAGACGCCGTGGTCGTAGATCCAGTTGTTCGTCCCGTCGATGCCGCCGCCGATCGCGAGCTCGACGAGATAGACGGCCACGTTGATCCCGATCAGCGTCAGCGTCCAGGCATTGAGTCGCTTGGCGCCGACACCCGTCGTCGCACGGGTCGCGGCCGCCGTCACGCGCCGCACGCCCTGCGGCTTGCCGGAGTGCTCGGGGCAGCGGAGCCCGACCGGAGCCGGCGTCATGCACTCGTAGCAGATCGGCCGCCCGCACTCGGAGCACGAAAGCCCCGTCTCGCGGTCCGGGTGGCGATAGCAGTAGCGCGGAGCGGTGGCCACGCCACTACCGTATCCCGAGTGCAGGTGCATGTCGCCTATACACCCGCCGAGGAGGGTGCGGCGCGCGTCGGCATCGTCGTCGACGTCGTGCGTGCGACCTCCTCGATCGCGCAGGCCCTCGCGGCGGGCTACGAGCGGATCCTCTGCTGCCGCGAGATCGACGAGGCGCACGCGCTTCGCGCGGAGCTCGGCGACGAGGCGGTGGTGGGCGGAGAGCGGCGCGGCGTCGTCGTCGACGGCTTCGACGTGGGCGCCTCGCCGCGCGAGTTCGCGGAGGGGCCGCGCGCCCCGACGCTGATCCTGTCGACGACGAACGGGACGGCGACGATCCTGACGGCTGCCGAGCGCTGCGAGACGGTGCTGCTCGGCTCGCTGCTGAACCTCGACGCGGTGGTGGCGGCTGCGCACGCCGAGAGCGACGTCGTCGTCTACTGCGCGGGCTTCCAGGGGACGTTCGCGCTCGACGACGCCTACTGTGCCGGGCGGATCGTGCAGCTGCTCGGTGGCGAGAAGACGGACGCAGCCGTCGCCGCGGAGCTGCTCGCGCGGTCGTTTCCGTCTGCGCTCGAGGGGCTGAACGCCCGCACCTACGGGCCGCCGGGGCTCGAAGCCGACATCGAGTACTGCGCACACGAGAACCTCCTCGGCGTCGTTCCCCGCTTCGCGCGCCTCGTCGGCTCCGCCGCCGAGATCGTCGCGTAGGGAGGGCCCGCCGCGCCGACGGTAGAGTTCGCGTCGGGCGCCGGCGGCCGGCGTCCCTCCAGCTCGCAGCGGCATACTGCTGACGATGATCGCGACGGACATCTCGTCTCTGGCGAGCCTCGAGCGCGGCGAGCTCGTCGTCGAGACCGGCCTGACCTACGACGGGCTCACACCCGTGCGCGTCCACGTGACGAAGCGCGAGCGGCGGTACGAGGTGACGGACGGCGGCGGAGCGGTCGCCGCCGCCGGCGTCGACGTCAAGCGGCTCGCCATCGACGATCAGATCACCGACGGCGTCTATTCCGTCAACGTCAGCCGCAAGGGCGTCGTCTTCGTCCCGATCGGGCCGAGCAACGCCACGACGGCGTGGATCGAGAAGGTGATCGAGCTCGTGGCGGACGGCTCGTGCGCGCTCTACCGCGCGCTGCTCGAGTCCGACGGTTAGCGGCCCATGCCCGGCGACCTCTCCGGCGTTCTGGCGAAGCTCGACCGCGCCGACGAGCACCGGGAGGCGTTCGACCTCCTGTACGAGGCGTACGCGGCTTCCGAGCCGTACGGGATCCTCACCGAGTACGACCCGCGCACGGGCTGGCACGTCATGCGCTGGCAGGTGATGCGCGAGCCTCCGTTCGTGGAGCTCGCGCTGATCTTCGGCGACATGATCAGCAACCTCCGCGCGTCGCTCGACTACCTCGTCTGGCAGCTCGTGCAGCTGTCGGGTAACCGCCCCGGCCGTCGCACCGGCTTTCCCGTCGTGCGCCGTGCGAAGGACTGGGAGGTGCAGAGCCGCGCGGCGCTCCGCGGCGTCGCGCCCGAGTGGGTGGCGGAGATCGAAGCGCGCCAGCCCTTCAAGCGTCTCGAGCGGCCGTCGATCCATCCGCTCGCGATCCTCGACCACATCAGCAACCTCAACAAGCACCGGTTCCTGCCGGTCGCCGCGGTGTCGGTCGAGCAGCTCGACCTGCTGATCAACGTGGAGGATGCGCGGGGCGAGCCGATCGAGAGCCGCGACTTCGCCGACCGCCCGATCGTGCACAACGGCGAGCTCGGGCGGTTCCGCGTGCCGTCGAAGACGTACCTCGACGTCGTCGTCAACCGGTCGCCGCGCGCGCGGCTCTCGTTCGACGTCGGTATCGACTACGACTGGCACCCGGTCGAGCTCGCCGAGTGGGTCAAGGAGACCGTGGCCCAGTTCGGGCACGCGTTCCCGCGGGCCTGAGGCTTGACGTAGAACGTCTGTTCGTGTAGAACATACGTTCCCATGATCGCCGCAGTCGTCATCCCGGCCTTCGACCTGCGGGCCTGCCTGCGGCTCCGGCCGGCCCTCGAGGCCGCTCCGGCGGCCCTGGCGCCGCTCCCGGGCACGGAGCCGCTCCTCGGCTCGGTGACGGCCACGGCGGAGGCCAAGGGCGTCCGGCCGGGGATGCGCCTCGGCGAGGCGCTCGCGACCTGTCCGGGGCTCCAGCTCGTCGAGCAGGACCCGGCCACGGTCGAGCAGGCCTGGGAAGAGGTGCTGCGCCGGCTCGAGGACGCGGGGTTCGCGGTCGAGCCGGCCGAGGCCGGCACGGTCTACTTCGAGTCGCGGGGCGTCGAGCGGCTCTACGGCGGCCTCGAGCCCGCGCTCAAGCGCGCGCTCAAGGCGGTCGGTTCGGCCTGGGAGGCGCGTGCAGGTGCCGCCGAGCGTCGCTTCGCCGCGCTTGCCGCCGCAAGCGTCGCGCGGCCGGGCCAGGCGCTGATCGTGTCCGACGATCGCACGCGGCGGTTCCTCGCACCGCTGCCGCTCTCGCTGCTTCCGCTCGAGCGCGACCGCTACGAGGAGCTGGAAGAGCTGGGGGTGCGCACGATCGGACAGCTTGCCGGGCTGCCGGGTGGCGCCGTCGCCGAACGGTTGGGGCCGGACGGACGGCGCGCCTGGAGCCTGGCGAGAGGCGAGCAGGACGGGAGGGTCGCGCCGAGACGGCCGGCCGAGCCCCTGCACGAGACGCTCGAGTTCCCGGAAGCAGTCGGCCAGGAGCTGACGCTCCGGCGAGGGCTCGGCGTGCTCGTCGATCGCCTGCTCGCCCGGCCGGAACGCACGGGGCGCCCGCCGCGGAAGCTCGCCCTCTGGGCGCGGCTCGCCGGCGGGGCCTCGTGGCGCCGGACGGTGACGCTCCGCGAGCCGACCGCCGACCCGGCCCGGCTGCGCATCGCGCTCGGTCCGAAGCTCGCCGAGCTGCCCGCGCCCGCGCTCAAGCTCCGGCTCGAAATCGTCACGCTCGCCGACGGCACGGGGGAGCAGCTCGAGCTCATGCGCGCCGAAGGCGACGTCATGCGGGGGCGGCTCAGAGAAGGCCTGCGCCAGGTTCGTGCAGCGGTCGGCGCAGGCGGGGTCTCGACAGTGGTGGAGGTGGCACCCTGGTCACGCATTCCGGAGGCACGCGCACTGCTCGTTCCACTAGACGACTGAACGCACCGCGGCCCGCGCTCGTCGAGGGCCACGCGGACGGCACGCCGCGCCGCGTCAACCGGCAGGACGTCTCCACGGTCCGCGAGGAGTGGCGGATCGTCGACCGCTGGTGGACCGACGAGCCGGTCGACCGCCGCTACTTCGACCTCGTGCTCGAGACCGGCGAGAACACCGTCGTCTACCTCGACGGCGAGAGCGGATCGTGGTTCACACAACGCGCATGAATCGATGGCGTACGTCGAGCTGCACGCCCATTCGGCGTACTCGTTCCTCGACGGCGCCTCGCTGCCGGAGGAGCTCGCAGCGCGCGCCGCCGAGCTCGGCTACGACGCGCTCGCGCTCACCGACCACGACGGCGTCTACGGCTCGCTCGAGTTCGCACACGCGTGCAAACATTTCGGCCTGCGCGCGATCACGGGCGCGGAGGTCACGCTCGCCGGCGGCGCCCACGTCACCCTGCTGTGCGAGGACCAGCGCGGCTACGCGAACCTCTGCCGCATCATCACCGACTCCCACGCGGGCACACGCGTGCCCACGCGCGAGCGCGAGCTGCTGCCGCCGGAGACGACGCTCGAGGTGGTGGCGGAGCACGCGGAAGGGCTCGTCTGCCTCTCCGGCTGCGCACGGCACGGCCTCGCCGTCGTCGATCCCGGCGGAGCGGCGCGGCTCGCCGCGGCGTTCCCGGGAGCGTTCTACGTCGAGGTGCAGCGCCCGTACGCGCGCGGCGACGCACGTCGGAACGCACGCCTGACCGAGCTCGCGGCGAGGCTGCGCGTTCCGGTCGTCGGTACGGGCGGCGTGCACGCACACCACGTCCGCCGCGCGAGGCTCCAGGACGCGCTCGTCGCAATCCGCAACCGAACGTCGCTCGACGGCGGCGAGCGCGAGCGGCGCGGCAACCACGAATCGGTTCTGCTCGCGCCGGGCGCGATGGCCGAACGGCTGCCGCCGGAGGCCGCGGCGCGCACGCGCGAGGTGGCGGACCGCTGCTCGTTCGACCTCACGCAGGAGCTCGGCTACCAGTATCCGGACTTCTCCGGCGGTCCCGACCCCGCCGATGTCCAGCTGCGCGCGATCTGCGACAGCGCCTTCACCGACCGCTATTCACGTGTTGACACGCTGACACGGCGACGCGCACGGGAACGTCTCGACGAAGAGCTCGCGTTGATCGCACGGCTCGGGCTCGCGGGCTTCTTCCTGCTCCACTGGGAGGTGCTCGAGCTCGCGCGCGAGTGCGCGCTCGCGGTCCGCGGGCCGGGCTCGCCGCGCCACGCCCTTCCGCCGGGCAGAGGACGCGGCTCGAGCGTCGGCTCGCTCGTCTGCTACCTGACCGGCCTCTCGCACGTCGACCCGGTCGAGGCGAACCTCTCGCTCGGGCGCTTCCTGAACGACGAGCTCGTCGCCGTTCCCGACATCGACCTCGACTTCCCGCGCGACGTCCGCGAGAAGCTGATCGTCGCCGTCACCGAACGCTACGGCCGCCGGCACGCTGCGCTCGTCGCGAGCTTCCCCACGTACAGGAGCCGCGGCGCGATCCGCGACGTCGGCAAGGCGCTCGGCCTGCCGTTCGGCGAGCTCGAGCGGCTCGCGCGCGTGAGCGACGGCTGGAACGCGACGCGCGTCGCCGAAGAGGTGGATGGGCTGCCCGGCACGCACGCGGGCCCGCGCTGGGACGCGTTCCGCGAGCTGACCCGCGAGATCGCCGGCCTGCCGCGCCACATCTCGCAGCACCCGGGCGGGATGGTGATCTCGACCCGGCCGCTCGACGAGCTCGTCCCCGTGATGCCCGCGGCGATGGCCGGCCGCCAGATCTGCCAGTGGGACAAGGACTCGTGCTCCGATGCCGGCTTCCTCAAGATCGACCTGCTCGGGCTCGGGATGCTCTCGGCCGTCGAGGACGCCGTCGACCAGATCGCGCGCCTCCACGGCGAGCCGATCGACCTCTCGCGCATCCCGCTCGACGACCCGGCCGTCTACGCCGAGATCCAGGCGGCCGACACCGTCGGCATGTTCCAGATCGAGAGCCGCGCGCAGATGCAGAGCCTCCTGCGCACGCGCCCCGAGAACCTCGACGACCTGACCGTGCAGGTCGCGCTCGTGCGGCCGGGCCCGATCCAGGGCAAGGCGGTGCATCCGTACATCGAGCACCGGCGGCGGCTGCGCGAGGATCCGTCGTTCGTCTACGCGGTCGAGCACGAGTCGCTCCGCGAGCCGCTGCGCGCGACGCTCGGCGTCGTCGTCTTCCAGGACCAGGTGCTCGACGTCGCGATGGCGGCGGCGCGCTTCAGCGTGGGGGAGGCGGAAGGACTGCGCCGCGCGATGAGCCGCAAGCGGAGCGAAGAGGCGATCGAGGCGTTCCGGCCGCGCTTCGTCGAAGGCTGCGTCGGCAACGGCATCGACGAGCGAACCGGCCACGCGATCTACGACAAGCTCGTCGGCTTCTCCGGCTTCGGGTTCCCGAAGTCGCACGCGGCCGCATTTTCGCTGCTCGCCTACCAGTCGGCGTGGCTTCGCCGTCACTATCCGAGCGAGTTCCTCTGCGCACTGCTGAACGCGCAGCCGATGGGCTTCTATCCGCCGGCGTCGCTCGTCCGCGACGCGCAGCGACGAGGCCTCGTGATCCGACCGCCTCATGTCAACGAGAGCGACGTGAAGTGCGCCGTCGTCAGCGGCGAAGTCAGAATTGGCATCGGCTACGTGCGCTCGGTCGGCGAGGAGGAGGCGAAGGCGATCTGCGCCGGGCAGCCGTACGCCGGCGTCGGCGATCTCGCACGCCGTGCAGCGGCGGGACGCGACGCGCTCGAGGCGCTCGTCGCTTCAGGCGCGTGCGACGAGTGGGGCGAGCGGCGCCGTCTCCTCTGGCGGCTCGGCGTGACACCGCGTCCCGCGGGCGGCCAGCTCACGCTGCCGATCGGCCCGACCGCCGAGACGCCCGAGCTCCCACGCCAGACCGACTGGGAGATGATGCTCGCCGACTACAAGCACACGACGCTCTCGGTCGGCGTGCATCCGCTCGAGCTCCTGCGCCCGCATCTCCCCGAGCCGTGCGTCGCGAGCGGCGAGCTCGCGGGCGTTCCGCACGGCGCGCGGATCTCGGTCGCCGGGATGGCGGTCGCCCGTCAGCGCCCGGCGACGGCGAAGGGCGTCGTCTTCATGCTGCTCGAGGACGAGCAGGGCCAGATCAACCTGATCCTGCCGCCGCCGGTGTACGAGGCTCACCGTGCGATCGTGCGCGGCGAGCCGCTCCTGCTCGCGCGCGGGCGGTTCGAACGGGTCGACCGCAACGAGAACCTCGTCGTCGAGGAACTGGAGACGCTCGGCCCGCTTGCGCGGCGCGTCGCGAACGCGGCCGAGGTGGGCACCGCGCTCCCGGCCGCGCACCACTTCGGCCATCGCTGACCAGCGGCCCGTCCAACCACTAGCGGTTCTCGATCTCGAGCCCGAAGGTCGGCAGCCGCTTCGCGACGGCGCGGTTGAACTCCGCCTCGTACTCCTCGCCCGCGTCCTCGTCGAGCGTTCGCATGTACTCCCAGCGCATGTCGGCGAGGATCTCGGTGCCGGTCTCGACGGCGTCGACGTAGTCGCCGTACAGCTCCTCGGCGTCCTCGCGGCTCGCGCGGTTGTAGGCGTCGAGCCGCTCGCCGACCTCGGCGATCACGTCGGGATGGTCGCGCACGAACAGGTCGAGCTGCCGCGCGATCACCTCCGCGAACCGGCGACGCCTGAACATCACGCGATCTCGCGGTAGAGGGTGAGATGAGACGCAGCCGCCGCGCTCCACGTCAGCTCGGCGCGTGCACGCTCGGCGCCCGCGCGCGCAGACTCGGGATCGGCGAGCACCTCGCGCACCGCGTCCGTGAGCGCGGCGACGTCGCCTGCGGGCACCACGCGTCCGGCGCCGAAGCGTTCGATCGGCTCCGCGAGCCCGCCCACGTCATAGGCGACGACCGGCACGCCGGCGCCGAGCGCCTGGAGCATGGCACCCGACTGGTCGAGCTCCGCGCGGTAGGGGAACACCGCGACCGTCGTCTCGCCGAGCGCCCGGTCGAGCTCCGCCTGCGGCAGGTAGCCGAGCCGCCACTCCGTGCGCTCCGCGTTGCGGAGGTCGCCGAGCGGCATCGCCGGGTCGCCCGCGACGAGCAGGCGCGTGTCGGGCAGGCGCCTGACGACCTCGATCGCGTCGGCGAGCCCCTTGTAGGGGCGGATGACGCCGAGCGCGAGCACGGTCGCGCCGTTGTCGGCGCGCACTGCCTTGCTCGGATACACCGGGTGCGGGATGACGCGCGCGTCGACGCCGAGCTCGCCCATCACGTCCGCGCCGCGCTGCGTGTGCACGACGACGCGGTCGAAGTGCGAGAGCAGCCGGCGCCAGAGGTCGCGCTTCGCCGCGGTGCGCCGCGGCAGCAGGTCGTGCGCGGTGAAGACCGACGGCGAGCGAAAGCGCACGAGCGAGTCGAGCTGCGGCACGGCGAGCCACTGCACGTGGAGGACGTCCGTCCTGACCGATCCGAGCCAGGCGAGCACGCCGAGGTGCTCGGCCGCCCGCAGCGGCAGGCGAAGCCGCGAGCGGCCCGTCACGCGCGAGGAGAACGGGTAGAAGCGCTCGGAGCGCCGGTACGTCGCGGCGGGCGGGAGCTCGCCGAAGCGGAAGCGCGTCGTCGCGACCTCGACGTCGGCTCCGGCCGCCGCCAGCGCGGACGCGAGCTCGTGGTCGTACCACGGCGTGTAGGCGGGCGGATCCGCGAGGACGACGCGCACGCGCCTACAGTAGACGGCGTGATCGTCCGCACCTGGAACGTCGCCCGCGGCACTTCGTCGGAGGGCCGCCGGTCGCACCTGCGCGAGATGGTCGAGCTCGTGACCGCCGACAGGCCCACGGTCGTCTGCCTGCAAGAGGTTCCGGCGCGCGCGCTCGACGAGGTCGGCGAGTGGGCGTCGATGCAGAGCTTCGCCGACCGCGAGGAGCGCGGCCTCTTGTCGGGCAGTGGCAGCGTCGTGCTCGCGCCGCGCGAGGCCTCCGTCCTCGCGCACAAGACGATCACGCTGAACACGAACGTGTTCTGTGAGGAGCAGGGCCGCCGGCTCGAGCTCAGCGAGCGGGTGACGCGCGCGTGGGAGACGCCCCGCCGCATCTGCCAGGTGGTGAAGCTCGCGTTTCCGAACCGCCGCAGGCTCGTCGTCGCGAACGTCCACGCGACGACGTCACCGGACGCGCGGCTCGTCGACGCGGAGCTCCGCCGCGCGATCAACTTCGTCGAGCGCCAGCTGGAGCTCGGCGACATCCTGGTCTTCACCGGCTGGTACGAGCTCGGCGGTGCGGCGTCGGAGACGATCGCCTCGCTGATGGGTCGTCAGGCCGAGTCGCGCTGGCACGGGTTGCAGTCGCCGTTCCCGATCCTGCTCGTGCTCGGCGCGCCGATCACCACGGTCCGGTCGTGGCCCGACGAGGAGCGAAGCTACGGCGGCAAGGTGCTGTCGACGCACCCGCCGATCGAGGCCGAGCTCGGGATCGAGCTCAGCTAGTCCGCAGCCCGAGCTGACCGGCGATCGGCTGCAGCGCGGCGACGACGTTGCGGATGTGGTCGTCGAGGTCGAGCTCGAGCAGCTCCGCGCCCGCGTAGACCTCGTCCCGGTGCACGCCCGCCGCGAACGACGGCTGCTTCAGCTTCTTCTTGACCGAGCTCGGCTCGAGGCCCTCGAGCCCGGTCGGGCGGACGAGGCCGCACGCGTGGATGAAGCCGGACAGCTCGTCGCAGGCAAAGAGCGTCTTCTTCAGCGGCGTGTCGCGCGGCATCCCGAGATGCTCCGCGTGTGAGAGGACAGCCTCGATCACCTCTTCCGGATAGCCCTCCTCGCGCAGGATCGCAGCGCCGTCCTGCGGGTGCTTGTCGAGCGTCGGGTGGATCTCGTAGTCGAAGTCGTGCAGGAGCGCCGTCACGCGCCACAGCTCCTCGTCCGCGCCGAAGCGCGCCGCATAGGAGGCGGTCGACGCCTCGACGGCGAGCGCATGGCGAAGCAGCGCCTCGCTCTTCGTGTAGCGCGTGAGCGTCTCCCAGGCCTGCTCGCGGGTGGGTGCCAAGGCCCAGCTACGATAGCGCCCGCTTTGGCGACGGCCGCCGTCAGAGAGGCTACGTCCGAATCCTTCGTGATCGAGGGCGGGCGGCCGCTCTCCGGCCACGTCCGCGCCGCCGGGAACAAGAACGGCGCGCTGCCGATCCTGGCCGCATGTTTGCTCGCCGACGAGCCGGTCACGCTGACGAACCTGCCGCGCATCGGCGACGTCGAGACGATGCTCGAGCTGCTCCAGGGCCTGGGCGTCGAGGCGAGCTGGGCGGGACCGAACGAGGCGCGCATCCACGCGGCCGGCCTCACGACGTACGAGGTCGCCGAATCCCTCGCCGACCGTATCCGCGCGTCGTTCCTGCTCGCGGGGCCGCTGCTCGCGCGGTTCGGCCGTGCGAGCGTGCCGCCCCCCGGCGGCGACGTGATCGGCCGGCGCCGGCTCGACCCGCACCTGCACGCATTCGAGCGGCTCGGCGCGGAGATCTCGTTCGACGAGCGCTACGAGCTACGGGCCGCGCACCTCGCGGGGGCGCACATCTTCCTCGACGAGGCATCGGTGATGGGCACCGAGAACGCCGTGATGGCGGCCGTGCTCGCGCCCGGCGCGACCACGATCACGAACGCCGCCTGCGAGCCGCACGTGCAGGACCTCTGCCGGTTCCTCGTCTCGCTCGGCGCGCGCATCGACGGGATCGGCTCGAACACGATCAAGGTCGAGGGGGTCGACAGCCTCTCGGGCGGCGCGCACGAGATCGGTCCGGAGCACATCGAGGTCGGCAGCTTCATCGGCCTCGCGGCCGTCACCGGCGGCGAGATCACGATCGACGGCGTCGCGCCCGACGACCTCGTCTCGATCCTGCCGGCGTTCGAGCGGCTCGGCGTCGTCGTCGAGGTCGGGAACAGCTCGATTCGCGTGCCGCCGAACCAGGAGCTCCGAATCCGCGACGACGTCGGCGGCCAGATTCCGAAGCTCGAAGACGGACCGTGGCCGGCATTCCCGGCCGACCTCACCTCGATCGCCGTCGCACTCGCGACACAGTCGGACGGAACGATCCTGATCTTCGAGAAGATGTTCGAGAACCGCCTCTTCTTCGTCGACAAGCTCGTCTCGATGGGCGCGCGCATCGTCGTCTGCGATCCGCATCGCGTGATCGTGAACGGCAAGGCGCAGCTCTACGGGCAGCGAATGTCGAGCCCCGACATCCGCGCGGGCATGGCGCTCCTGATCGCAAGCCTGTGCGCCGAGGGAACCTCGACGATCGGAAATGCGAACGAGATCGACCGCGGCTACGAGCGGATCGACGAGCGCTTGCGCGCGCTGGGCGCCGCGATCGAGCGCGTCTGAGGGCCGAAGGCCCGAAGAAGCTACTGGCGCTTCCGGATCTTCAACGGAGGCGGAGGAACGCCGAGAGCGCGCGCGACCGCGTTCGCGACGTCGAGGACGCCGTACCCGGTCGCGTCGTTCCAGACGCCTGTGCCGTCGGCCGTCTGCTCGAGCAGCGCCACGACCTGGTCTGAGGTGAGCGACGGGTTGGCGGCCCAGACGAGCGCCGCCGCGCCCGCGACCTGCGGCGCCGCATACGAGGTGCCGGTGCCGTAGGCGTAGACGCCGGCCGCTTTCGCGACGGCGACGCGTGGGAAGTCGGAGGCGGAGGCGGCCGGCGTCGTCGCGCCGAGCACCTGGACGCCGGGCGCCGCGATCGAGATGTACGGCGCCTCGGTCGAGAACGACGCGTGGGTGCCGGTCGCGGTCGTCGCCGCCACGGCGAGGCCGTGCGAGCCGAGCAGCGCGGCGGGATACGACGGGACGTTGCCGCTGAGGCCCGAATTTCCGGCGGCGGCGACGAGCAGCACGCCGTGCGAGATCGCATAGGAGACCGCGTCCTCCTCGACCTGCGACGTATCCGAGCCGCCGATGCTGAGGTTGATCACCTGCGCGCCGTTGTTCACCGCCCAGACGATCGCGGCCGCCTCGTCGACGTCGTTGAAGGTGTTCGCGTCGGCGTTCGCCTGGACGACCATCAGCTTCGCGTCCCCGCCGAATCCTCGCATCGCATTGCCGAGCGTTATCGCGCCGGCCGCGAGCGAGGCGACGAACGTCCCGTGGCCGGTGGTGTCGCTGACGAAATTGGTGCCCGTGACCGCGTTGTAGGTGATCGGATTCTTTGCGGCGATGTCGGGTGCGGCAAGATCGGCGCCGGTGTCGATGACGGCGATCGTGATCCTCGCGGCAGCCTGCTGCACGCTCGCGGGGACGAGATTCGACCGGGTCGCCGCGAACTCCCACTCGGCGCCGACGACACCCGTGCTCACGACGTCGACAGTTCCGCCGAGATGATGGCGGGCGAAGGTCGGCTCGACCCACCGGATCCCCGGACGCTTCCGCAAGGCTGCGACATCCGTGGTCGCAACCTCTGCCACGTGCAGGGGAGCGACCCGGGTGAGGACGTTCAGGCCGCGAAGCGCGGCCGCGGAGTCGTAGCCGACGCTCACCGCGCGCGCCGCGTACGCCGCGGGCACGAGCACCAGCGCAACCAACGTACCCCCAAGGAGCGCCCCCCAGCGGCTCATCTGTATCCGACCGTAGTTGGGAGTCCGCCGCTCGTCAACGGCCGGGGGGCCCATCTTTCGAAGTCGCAGGGCTTCGCCGGGGTACTGTCCCGGCGGGTGTCGGAGACTCACACAGGAGTGCGCGTCGAGCTCGCCTCGGAAGGGAGCGCCAGCGTCGCGACGGGCCTGCCCGTGCTCGACCACCTGATGGGCGAGCTCGCCCGCAGCGCCCGGCTCGCGCTCTCGCTCGAGGTCGCCGCGGGCAGCACCGAGGTCGAGGTCATGGCCGCGGGGCGGGGCCTCGGCGCCGCGCTCGCCGGGCTCCTGCGCAGCCCGGGCGCCTCGGGCCGCGGCTGGGCGTGGCTACCGGCCGAGGAGGCGCTCGCGGGCGCCGTGATCGAGGTCTCGGCGACGCCGCATCTCGCCTCGAACGTCGACTTCTCGGGCGAGCGCGTCGGCGGCCTCGCGGGCGACGTCGTCGCGCGCTTCCTCGAGGAGCTCGCCGCGGGGGCGGGCCTCAACATCCACGTCCGCGTCCTCGAGGGCAAGGATCCGCAGCACGTCCTCGTCGCGATCTTCAAGGCGCTCGGGGCGGCGCTCGGGATAGCCTGCCGCCCGTGAAGGAAGCCGTCCGGACGGAAGCTGCGCCCGCGCCGTTCCAGGGCGCGCCGTACTCGCAGGCGATCAAGGCGAACGGGCTCGTGTTCGTGTCGGGCCAGCTCGCGCTCGTGCCGGGCGCGAAGGATCTCGTCCCCGGCGGGATCGCCGAGCAGACCGAGCAGGTCTTCGCGAACCTGCGTGCGATCCTCGAGGCCGCCGGCAGCTCGCTCGGCCGGATCGTGAAGACGACGGTCTTCCTGCAGAACCTCGACGACTTCGCCGGGATGAACGAGGTCTACGCCGCGCACGTCGGCAGCGTCCCGCCCGCCCGCTCGACGTTCCAGGTCGCCAAGCTGCCCTCAGGCGCTCTCGTCGAGATCGAAGCGGTCGCGCTCGTCGACTAGCGCCGCCTCCACAATGGAGGCATGAAGGCCGTCGAGGACTACGTCCGCTCGCTCGGCCTCGACGCGTACCTCGTCGGCGGCGCGGTCCGCGACGAGCTCCTCGGCCGCGAGTCGAAAGACGCCGACTTCCTCGTCCCGGGCGTCGACGCGCACACCCTGCGAGAGCGGCTCGCACCCCACGGGCGCGTCGAGGACCTCGTCGTCGCCGGCCGCCTCGTCGGCATGCGGCTGTACCCGCGCGACCGGGAGATCCGTGCGCTCGCCCCGGCCGGGATCGAGTTCGCGCCGCCGCGCCGCGAGCAGTCGACGGGCCCCGGCCGCCACGACTTCGAGATCGTGGTCGACCCGGACGCAACCGTCGAGGACGACCTCGCGCGGCGCGACTTCACGGTAAACGCGATCGCGCGCCACCTCGAGGACGGGCACCTCGTCGACCCGCACGGGGGGCGCGAGGATCTCGAGCGCGGCATCCTCCGCACCGTCTCGCCGCGGAGCTTCGCCGAGGATCCGCTGCGCCTCGTGCGCGGTCTGCGGTTCGTCTCGCAGCTCGGCCTCGACCCCGACGAGGACACGCGCGCCCAGATGCACGAGGAGGCACGGGCGGTCGCGCTCGTCTCCGGCGAGCGGATCGGGGGAGGCCTCGCCGCCGACGGCATGGGGGAGCTGTCGAAGCTGCTCCTCGGCCGCGAGCCGCGGCGGGCGCTCCGACTCGCGCGCGACACGGGCGTGCTCGTCGAGCTGCTGCCGGAGTTCGAGCGCGCCGTCGGATTCGACCAGGAGTCGCGCTATCACGACCTGAGCGTCGACGAGCACACCTTCGCGGTCGTGCAGGCTGCCGCGGACAAGGGGGCGCCGCTTCGTGTCCGTCTTGCCGCGCTCTTCCACGATCTCGGCAAGCCGCACGTCGCCTGGCGTGGGGACGACAGCCGGCTGCACTTCTACGCGCGTCACGGGCGCCGTGACCACGCGGAGGTGAGCGCGAAGTTCGCGGGCGACGCGATGCGCCGGTTGCGCTATCCGAACGACCTCCGCGAGCGCGTCGTCCGGATCGTGCGCTTCCACATGCTCGACATCGGCCGCGGCGACGCCGTGCGCGCGCGCAAGCTGCTTCACCGGTTCGGAGACGGACTGACGCTCGACCTGCTCGATCACAAGGAAGCCGATCTGATCGGCAAGGGCGAGGACGGTCCGCGCGACCGCACCGAGCTCGAGAGCCTCCGCCGCTTCCGCACCGTCGTCGAGGACGAGCTCGAGAGCCCGCATCGCGTGTCCGACCTCGCCGTCGACGGGACCGACCTGATCTCGCTCGGCTACCAGCCCGGGCCCGAGATCGGCAAGGCGCTCGCCGAGCTGCTCGAAGAGGTCGTCGAGCAGCCGCACCTCAACCGTCGCGACGCGCTGCTCGCACGCGCGGAGGAGCTCCTCCGCCAATGATCATGTGGGGTGCGCCCGGCCCGTACGTCGTCGCGTTCACGACGCGCGTCGGCGGTGTCAGCGAAGGCGCGTACGCCTCGCTCAACCTCGGTGCGCGCGGCGACGACCCGAGGAGGGTCGCCGAGAACCGTTCGATCGCCTGCGAGGAGCTCGGCCTCGATCCAACGCTCCTCGCCGTCAACGCCCAGCGCCACTCGCCGACGGTTCACCGCGCGATGCCCGGCGCGCGCGACGAGCCCGGCGACGGCCTCTGGAGCGACGAGCCGGGGCAGCCGATGCTCGCGCTCTCGGCCGACTGCCTGCCGATCGCGATCGCGACGACGGAGGGGACGCCGAGGCTCGCCCTGCTCCACGCCGGCTGGCGCGGCCTCGCCGAGGGCGTCGTCGAGGCGGGCGTGCTCGCACTCGGGGGCGCGCCGACCGCCGCGATCGTCGGGCCGGCGGTCGGGCCGTGCTGCTACGAGGTCGGCGAGGAGGTCTCGTCCCTGTTCGACGCCGACCTCACGCACGACCGCATCCTCGACCTCTGGACGGCTGCCGAGCGCGCGCTCAGGCGCGCCGGCGTCGCCGCCGTCGAGCGAGTCGATCTCTGCACGCGCTGCAACCCGGAGCTCTTCTTCTCACATCGGCGCAGCGGGCCGGCGCGTGGCACGCAGGGTGTGATCGGTGCTGTCGCCGGCTGAGATCCGCGCTCGCTACGAGCGTGTGTGCGGCGAAGTCGGGCCGAACGTCACCGTCGTCGCCGCGACGAAGTACGTCTCGCTCGACGAGATGGCGGTCCTGGCGGAAGCCGGCATCGAGATCGTCGGCGAGAACAGGGCGCAGGACCTGCTCGCGAAGTACGAGCGCTACGGAAGGACGTTTCGCTGGCACTTCATCGGGCGGCTCCAGTCGAACAAGGTCAAGGTCGTGAACGGCATCTGCGAGCTCGTGCACTCCCTCGACTCGCACTCGGCCGCGGCGCGGCTGGAGGTGCCGGCGCTGCTCGAGGTGAGCCTCGCCGGCGAGGGCTCGAAGGGCGGCGCCCGGCCCGACGAGATCGCCGACTACCTCCGCTACGGGATCCTCGGCCTCGCGGCGATGCCGCCTGCGACCGCCGACCCCGAGGCCTCGCGGCCGTGGTTCCGCCGCCTGCGCGAGCTCGCAGACAAGCACGGGCTCGCCCAGCTGTCCATGGGCACGACCCAGGATTACGCCGTCGCCGCCGAGGAGGGCGCAACCTACGTCCGCGTCGGAAGCGTTCTCTTCCGGGCCTCGGATTAACATTCCCGGCGTGAGCATGGGCGACCTTTGGTCGAGAACGCTCGTCTACTTCGGGATCGCCGAGGAAGACGACGACTACTACGAGGGCGACGAGACGTCCGCCGCGGTCGAGGACAGCCTCGAGCAGAGCTACCGCGACCGCCCGAACGTGCGCCGCCTGACGCCGCGCCGACGCACGCAGGAATACGACGACTGGACCGAGTCGTCGGAGGCCGAGCGTGCGCCGAGGCGGTCGGCGCCGCGCGCGGTGAAGCTCGAGGCCGTGAACGACCCGGGCTCGGTGCGGGTCCACCTCGTCCTGCCGCGGAGCTTCAACGACGCGCAGCAGATCGCGGATCGCTTCAAGCAGTCGATCCCCGTCATCCTCAACCTCCAGAACGCCGACGCCGAGCTCTCGAAGCGGCTGATCGACTTCGCGAGCGGTTTGACCTACGCCCTCAACGGCGGGATGCAGCGCGTGGCCGACAAGGTGTTCCTGCTGACGCCGCGAAACGTCGAGGTGAGCGCCGAACAGCGCGCGCAGCTGCTCGAACGCGGCGGCTTCTTCAACCAAGCGTAGGAATCAGCCGCCGAAGCCCGAACGAGGCGGCGTGGTCTTCGACGCGGTCTCGGAGCTCCGGCTGTTCCTGGTCGTCTTCATCAGCATCTACACGCTGGTGATCTTTCTCTACGTGCTGACGTCGTGGGTCCGCCTGCCGTATTCGCTGAACCCGCTGCAGCGGTTCCTCTACGAGGTCTGCGAGCCGTACCTGCGCCTGTGGCGGCGCGTGATTCCGTCGGTGGGCCCGCTCGATCTCTCGCCGATGGTCGCGATCATCGCGCTCCTGGTCGTCGAGCAACTCATCGAACGCAAGCTCTGAGGAGGTCGTCAATGCCGTACACACCGGTTGAGCTGAGACACGTTCGCGTGGCGCGGAGCTTGTTCGGATACGAGCGCGCAGCCGTGCAGGACGTGCTGAACGAGGTCGCGGACAGCTTCGAAACCGTCTGGCGCGAGCGCCACGAGTTTGCCGACCACATCGAGGCGCTGGAGGCGGAGATCGCGCGCCTCCGTGAGCGCGAACAGGCGTTGACGCAGACGCTCGTCGCCGCCGAGCAGGCTGCGACGCACGTGAGGGAGCAGGCGAAGCGCGAGGCCGCGCTGATCGTCGCGGAGGCGCACAACGAAGCGCGGTCCGTGACGCGCAACGCGCAGGGCGAGCGCCAGCGACTGCTCGCCGAGACCCGGCGGATCGAGGCGCTCCTGCGCGCCGCGCTCGGGATGATCGAGGAGAGCGCCACCGCAGCCGCCGCCGTCGAGGAGCCGCCGCCTGCGGAAGCCCGGCCAGGAGGCGAGCAGCCGTCTGCTGCCGAGCCGGCGGCGCCACCCGAGGAACCGCATGGACCCCAGCCGCCGCAGCTCCGCAAGATCTCCGGCGGCTTCGACTGGGACGACTGAAGCGAACGCTCGGCGTACACTGCCGGGCGTGACTTCCATCGACACCTCGGAATTCCGGGCGCGCCTCGACACGGAGCGCAGGCGGATCGCCGATGCGATCGCGTACCTCTCCGAGGCGGGTTCGCGCAACCTCGAGGACGAGCTCGGCGAGATCGCCGGGCGCGGCTCCGACAACCACCTCGGCGACATGGCGACGGTCACGTTCGACCGCGAGCTCGACGAGGGGCTGGAGGAGGGCGCGCAGCAGACGCTCGCGCAGATCGACCGCGCGCTCGCGCGGCTCGACGAGGGCTCGTACGGAACCTGCGAGCGTTGCGGCAAGGCGATCGGCGAGGAGCGCCTTCGCGCCCGTCCGTGGGCGACGCTCTGCATCGACGACCAACGCCTGGCCGACCGGGGATAGGACCCTTCGTGTCGGAGCCGTCGGCGCGGCCGCAGCCGGACGTTCGCGTCGGATCGTCCACGAACGCCCTCGCGCCCGTCTCGGTCGCCGAGCGCACGCTCTCTGCGGGCCTCTGGCAGTGGGCCGGGCTCCTCGCCGTGGCGCTCGCCGCCATGGCCGGCGACCAGCTGACGAAGCTCGTCGTACGGACGCACCTGCGCCTGGACGAGTCGATCCACGTCGTCGGGCCCCTCTCGATCCACCGCGTGCAGAACTCCGGGATCGCTTTCGGGCTCTTCTCGTCGGCGACGCCGGTCGTGACGGTGCTGACCGCGATCGCCGTCGGCTGGATGGTCGTCTTCTTCGCGCGGAGCGGCGCGCGCCACCCGGTCCTGCCGACTGCGCTCGGGCTCCTGATCGGCGGCAGCGTGTCGAACCTGGCCGACCGCGTCCGCCTCGGGCACGTCACCGACTTCATCGACTTCGGCTGGTGGCCGGCGTTCAACCTCGCCGACACGTTCATCGTGATCGGCGTCGCCATGCTGCTCCTCGCGCTGACCTCGGCCGACCGGCCGGCGCGAAAGACGCCGCGGCATCTTGACGTCGCAGCCCGCTGAGCTCGTCGTGCCGGCGGCGGCGGCCGGCGAGCGACTCGACCGCTTCCTCGCGGGACACGTCGGCTCGCGCGCCGAAGCGGAGCGTGCCGTCGAGAGCGGCGTGCTCGTCGACGGCGAGCGGCGGCCGAAGAGCTATCGCCTCGCCGGCGGAGAACGCCTCCGGCTCCTGGGACGCGCCGAGTCGGACCCCGGACACGTCGGGCCGGCCGTCGAACCGCCGCCGATCGTCTGGCAGGACGAGCACCTCGCGGTCGTCGACAAGCCGGCGGGCCTCGTCGTCCACCCGGGCGCGGGACATGCCGGCGATACCCTGGTCGACGCGCTCGCCGGGTTCGTCGCCGGCGGCGACCCCGAGCGGCCAGGGATCGTCCACCGGCTCGACCGCGACACCTCCGGCCTGCTCGTCGTCGCCCGCTCCGAGGAGGCGTACGAGCGGCTGTCCGAGCTCGTCCGCGAGCGCGGCCTCGAGCGCGTCTACGCGGCGCTCGTCCGCGGCCGGCCCGCGTCGCGCACCGGGCGGATCGAGGCGCCGATCGGCCGCGACCGGGACGACCCGACGCGCATCTCCCTCGACACCGACACCCCGCGGGAGGCGATCACGCACTTCGAGGTCGTCGGGCTCTACCCGGGGCACGCGCTGCTCGAGGTGCGCCTCGAGACGGGCCGGATGCACCAGATCCGCGTGCACCTCGCCGCGATCGACCTGCCGGTGGTCGGCGACCCGGTGTACGGCATCGCCGACGCGGCGCTCGGCCGGCAGTTCCTGCACGCGAGGCGCCTGGCCTTCCGGCATCCGTTCACCGGGGAGCGGCTCGAGCTGGAATCGCCGCTTCCCGCCGAGCTCCAGGCCTATCTGGCTACCATGCGGGAGCTCTAGACCCTCGACCCGGCGGAAGGTTCGAGGCGGACGGTGGCCGGCGCTCGAGCCGGTCCCGCCGAGGCGCCGCCGGCTGAACAGCAAATCCAACCGAGCAAGAAAGGGGCGCACATGCCCGTCGTCTCCATGAAGGAGCTGCTGGAGGCCGGGGTCCACTTCGGCCACCAGACGCGGCGCTGGAACCCGAAGATGAAGCGATTCATCTTCACCGAGCGCGGCGGCATCTACATCATCGACCTCCAGCAGACGCAGGAGCTGCTCGACGAGGCGTACAACTTCGCGCGGGCGGTCGCGGAGCGGAACGGCTCGATCCTCTTCGTCGGCACGAAGAAGCAGGCGCAGGACGCGGTCTCCGGCGAGGCGAAGCGCGTCGGCATGCCGTACGTCAACCACCGCTGGCTCGGCGGCCTGCTGACGAACTGGCGGACGATCTCCGACCGCATCCAGCGGCTGCACGAGCTGCGCGCGCTGAAGCAGGAGGCGCAGCTCGACCTGCTGCCGGCGAAGGAGCGGATCGCGATGGAGGCCGAGCTCGAGAAGCTCGAGGCGAACCTCGGCGGCGTCGCCGACATGCGGCGGCAACCGGACGCGATCTTCATCGTCGACCTCCGCAAGGAACAGCTCGCGGTGCGCGAGGCGCGCCGCCTCGGGATGCCGGTGATCGCGCTGGTCGACACGAACTGCGACCCGGACGAGGCCGACTACGTGATTCCCGGCAACGACGACGCGATCCGCTCGTGCTCGCTCGTCGTGAAGGCGATCGCGGACGGCATCGCCGCCGGCAAGACGAAGGTCACGCACGCCGAGGTCGCGGCGCCGAAGAACGGCGGCTCGAAGCCGGAGCCCGAGCCGGAGCCCGAAGCGGCGCCGGATCCGGAGCCGGAAGAGCCGGTCGTCGACGAGGACGCCGGATGACCGAGATCTCCGCAGCGCTGGTCAAGCAGCTCCGCGATTCGACGGGCGCGGGGATGATGGACTGCAAGCGCGCGCTCCAGGAGACGGGCGGAGAGCTCGACGCGGCCGTCACGCTGCTGCGCGAGAAGGGGATGGCGTCGGCGGCGAAGCGCGCCGACCGCGCGACGACCGAGGGCGTCGTCCTGATCGAGTCCGACGACGCGGTCGGGACGATCGTCGCCGTCGGCTGCGAGACGGAGCCCGTATCGAAGAACGAGGAGTTCGAAGCGTTTGCGCGCGACGTCCTGCGCGAGGTGCACCACCGCGACGAGGACTTCGTCGTCGTCCTCGAGGAGCGCCGCGCGGAGCTCTCCGGCAAGCTCGGCGAGAACATCCAGGTCGTCGGCGCCCGTCGCATGACGGCCGGGAAGGGCGAGCGCTTCGTCTCCTACGTGCACCTGCCCGCGCGGAAGATCGGCGTGCTGCTCAAGGTCAAGGGCGGCACCCCCGAATTGGCCCGCGAGCTCGCGATGCACGTCGCGTTCGCAAAGCCGGCCTACACGACGAGATCCGAGGTTCCCGCCGAGGCCGTTGCCACCGAGCGCGAGATCCTCTCGAACATGGACGAGGTGCTGTCGAAGCCCGAAAGCGTCCGTGAGAAGATCGTCGAGGGCATGCTGAACAAGAACTTCTTCGGCGTGTCGGTGCTCGAGGATCAGACGTGGATCCACGACACCAGCCTCACCGTGGCGAAGGCCTTGCAGCAAGGCGGGCTCGAGCTCGTCGACTACGCCTGGTTCTCACTCGTCCCCACGTGATGGCCACGGCAGCGAAGCCCCGAAACGAAGCGGCTCCGGCCTTCCGGCGGGTGCTGCTGAAGCTCTCCGGCGAGGCGCTGATGGGAACCACCGAGTTCGGGCTCGACGCGCCGACGGTGAACGAGCTGACGCGCGAGCTCGTCGAGGTGCAGGCGACCGGAGTCGAGCTCGCGCTCGTGATCGGCGGCGGGAACGTCTACCGCGGCATGAAGGCAGCGGCGGCCGGCATGGACCGGGCGACCGGCGACTACATGGGGATGCTCGCAACGGTGTTCAACTCGCTCGCGGTGCAGGAGGCGCTCGAGCGGAACGGCGCCGACACGCGCGTCCTCTCCGCGCTCGACGTGCGCGAGGTCGCCGAGCCGTACATCCGGCGGCGCGCGATCCGCCACCTCGAGAAGGGCCGCGTCGTCATCTTCGCGGCCGGAACGGGCAACCCCTACTTCACGACCGACACGGCCGCGGCGCTGCGGGCGCTCGAGGTCGGGGCGGAGGCGATCCTGATGGCGAAGAACGGCGTGCGCGGCGTCTTCGACGGCGACCCGCGCGTCGATCCGAACGCCGAGTTCCTGCCGGAGCTGACGCACCTCCAGGCGATCGAGCGCGGCCTCAAGGTGATGGACACGACCGCGATCTCGCTGTGCATGGACAACCACCTGCCCATCCACGTGTTCGAGCTGGCACCCGGCAACATCGGCCGCGTGATCGCCGGGGAGCACGTCGGCACGATGATCTCGACGGGTCGAGGAGGCGGACAGTGACGAAGATCGACGACTTCATCGCCGATGCGACGCAGCGGATGGACAAGTCCGTCGAAGCGACGCACGAGCACTTCAACTCCGTCCGGACGGGGCGCGCGTCGGCCGCACTCCTCGACCGGATCCACATCGACTACTACGGGACGCCGACGCCGCTGAAGAACATCGCCACGATCAACGTGCCGGAGCCGCGAATGCTGACGATCCAGCCGTTCGACCCGTCGGCTATGAAGCAGATCGAGCGCGCGATCATGGAGTCCGATCTCGGCCTCCAGCCGTCGAACGACGGCAAGCTGATCCGGCTCCCGATGCCGCAGCTCACCGAGGAGCGCCGGAAGGAGTTCGTCAAGGTCGCGCGGCACATGGCGGAGGAGGGACGGGTCGCGGTGCGAAACGTGCGGCGCGACGTGATGAAGCACCTCGAGGAGCTCGTCCGAGCCGGCGAGGTCGGCGACGACGACGAGCACGCCGCCGAGGCGCGCGTCCAGAAGCTCACCGACGACCACGTGGCCAAGATCGACGACCTCTTGAAGCGCAAAGAGGCCGACATCATGGAGGTGTAGGGGGCTCGGTGAAGCTGATCTCCCGCATCCGGACGCTCGCGCGCGTCCGGCCGCTGCCCGCCGAGCCAGACCTGCCCGAGGTCGCCGAGACCGTCGCGATCATCATGGACGGGAGCGGCCGCTGGGCCAGACGGCGCGGGCTCCCGACCGCGGCCGGTCACCGGCAGGGGACGCGCGCGCTTCGGCGCACCGTCGAGGCGGCGATCGACCTCGGCATCCGCCACCTCGTCGTCTACGCGTTCTCGACCGAGAACTGGTCGCGTCCGCGCGAGGAGGTGGACGCCCTGATGGACATCTTCGGCGAGACGATCGAGCGCGAGCTGCCCGACCTCACCGAGCAGGGGGTCCGCGTCCGCTTCATCGGCCGCCGCGACCGCGCACCCGAGTCGCTCCGCCGGCGCATGGAGGCGATGGAGGACCGCACCGAGCTGAACACGCGCCTCGGCCTCTGGATCGCATTCGACTACGGCGGCCGCACCGAGATCGTCGAGGCCGCGCGTCGAATCGCCGAGAGTGGGATGGACCCGCGCGAGATCGACGAGAACGTCCTCGCCGCGAACCTCTACGCGCCCGAGCTCCCCGACCCCGATCTGCTCATCCGCACGAGCGGAGAGCTGCGGGTGTCCAACTTCATGCTCTGGCAGCTGGCCTACGCGGAGCTCGTCTTCGTGGACCGCCTCTGGCCGGACTTCGACGAACGTGATCTCCGCAACGCCCTCACCGAGTACGCGCAGCGGCGCCGCCGGTTCGGCGGTCGCTGAACCGATGGGCAACGCGCTCTCGCGCGTGCTCGTCACCGCAGTCGGGCTGCCCGTCGTGCTCGGGGCCGTCTACCTCGGCGGCTGGTGGCTCTTCGCCCTGCTCGCGGTGGCCGCGGCGATCGGTCTGCACGAGTTCTGGCTGCTCGCCCGGTCGCTCAGCCCGCTCTCGCCGGCCGGCTACATCGGGGGCCTGCTCGCACTGACGGGCGCCCAGCTCGGCGGCATCGAGTGGATGCTGGGGGGAGCGCTGGCGGCTTTCCCGCTCGCCTTCGCGCTCAAGGGCATCTCAGCGAGCCGCCAGGCGCCGACCACGTCGATCTCGGCGACGGTGATGGGGGCCGTCTGGATCGGCTGCGGGCTCGGCTTCGTGCTGCTCCTCCGCGAGGAGCACCACGGACGGCTCGCAGTGTTCGCGGTGCTGCTCGCGGTCTGGGCAGGAGACACGCTCGCCTATCTCGGCGGACGCCTGCTCGGGCGCCACCGGATGGCGCCGGCCGTGTCTCCGGGCAAGACCTGGGAAGGCTTCGTCTTCGGCACGATGGCGACGATCTTCGTCACGTTCGTCGCCCTCTACAAGCAGCACTACCTGACGAACGCCGACGCCGTCATCCTCGGCGCGGTCGTCGCGGTCGCGACGCCCGTCGGCGACCTGTTCGAGTCGATGCTGAAGCGCGACGCCGGCGTCAAGGACACCGGCCGCCTGCTCGGCGGCCACGGCGGCATGCTCGACCGGCTCGACGCGATCCTCTTCGCCGTACCGGCCGCCTACTTCGCGATCGCGGCGCTCACGTGAGCACGCGGCGCATCGCCCTGCTCGGCGCGACCGGCTCGATCGGCCGCCAGGCGCTCGAGGTGATCGAGGCGAACCCCGAGCTCGAGCTCGTCGCGGCGACCTCGGGCTCCCGTCCGATCGACGGCCTCGCCCCCGAGACGCAGGTCGGCGGCGACCCGACCGAGCTCCTCGAGCGGGCGCGACCCGACGTCGTCCTCAACGCCGTCGTCGGCTTCGCGGGCCTCGTCCCGACGATGTGGGCGCTCGAGCACGGCGTCACGCTCGCGCTCGCGAACAAGGAGAGCCTCGTTGCGGCGGGCGAGCTCGCACTGACGGCCCGCCGCCGTGGCAACGGCGCGCTCATCCCCGTCGACAGCGAGCACTCGGCGCTCTTCCAGTGCGCGCAGCTCGGCGAGCCGGAGAGCCTCGTGCTCACGGCGAGCGGCGGCCCCTTCCGCGGCAGGACGCGCGACGAGCTCCAGGACGTCACGCCGGAGGAGGCGCTCGCGCACCCGACCTGGAGCATGGGGCCGAAGATCACGATCGACTCCGCCACGCTCGCCAACAAGGGCCTCGAGATCATCGAGGCGCACTTCCTGTTCGGGCTCGACTACGAGCGAATCGAGGTCACGATCCATCCGACGTCGGTCGTCCACGGTCTCGTCCGCTTCCGCGACGGGGCGGCGATCGCGCATCTCGGCTACCCGGACATGCGTGTGCCGATCTCGTACGCGCTCACCTACCCGAGGCGCGCCGCGACACCGGTGCCGCCGCTCGAGCTCCACACGCTCGAGTTCGGCGAGCCCGACACGGAGACGTTCAGGATGCTCGCGCTCGCCCGCGAGGCGGGCGAGAAGGGCGGCACCTATCCGTGCGCGTACAACGCCGCGAACGAGGTGGCGGTGCAGGCGTTCCTCGCCGGCCGCATCGGCTTCCTCGACATCGCCGCTACCGTCGAGGACGTGCTCTCGCGCGTCGACGGCGCTCCCGCCCGGGACCTCGACGAGCTCGTCGAGGCCGACCGGCGCGCACGCGAGCTGGTGGCGCTCCCCGCATGAACGTCGGAGCGGCAATCCTGGCGCTGGCCGTGCTCGTGCTGCTGCACGAGGCAGGCCACTTCTTCGTCGCGCGGGCGGTCGGGATGACGCCGCGGAAGTTCTATCTCGGCTTCGGACCGGCGCTCGTCAAGCGCACACGCCACGGTGTCGAATACGGCATCGCCGCGTTCCCGCTCGGCGGCTACGTGAAGATCCCCGGGATGCACCGCCCTGCTGCGGCCGACGTGCGCGGCACGCTCCATGTGGAGCAGCAACACGAGCTCGCGCCGCAGTTCGAGGCGCTCGACGCGGCCCTCGAACGCGACGACGAGGCCGGGGCCAGGCGAATCGTGGACGACCTGAAGCCCGCCCTCGGCGGCAACCGGCAGCTCCAGGAGCTCGAGTGGTCGCTCGCGCCCGACGCCTACTGGCGCCAGCGCGCCTGGAAGAAGGTCGTCGTCATCGCCGCCGGTCCCCTGACGAACCTCCTGATCGCGTTCGTGCTCTTCGTCCCGTTCTACTCGGAGGGCCAGATCCTGCTCACGCGCACGGTGGACTCGCTGCTGCCGAACTATCCGGCCGCCGCCGCCGGCCTGCGCCCGGGCGACCAGGTCGTCTCGGTCGCCGGGCACCGCGTGACGGCCAACACCCTCCCGGCGTCGATCAACGCCACGCACGGCCGCCCGTTCAAGCTCGTCGTCGAGCGCGACGGACGCGACCTGACGCTCGGGCCGCTGCGGGCGAAGCTCGACCAGGGCGCCTACCGGATCGGATTCCTGATCAAGGGGGTCTCGGGGCCCCGGCAGCCGCTCGGCTACGCGATCGGCAAGTCGGTGCGTGCGATCGGATTCCTCACCCGCGACACCCTCGGGGCGATCGGCGGCCTCTTCGTCGGCAAGGGAACGCACCAGGTCTCGAGCGCGGTCGGCATCGTGCGCGTCACCGCGGCCGCCTACAAGCAGTCGTTCGCCGACTTCCTCGGGATCGTCGGCTACATCAGCCTGTCGCTCGCCCTCCTGAACCTGCTGCCGGTGCTGCCGCTCGACGGCGGCCACATCGTCATGTCGCTCCTCGAACGCGTACGCGGCCGCGCGTTCTCGCAGCTCGCCTACATGCGCTACAGCGCGGTCGGGCTGACGCTCTTCATGTTCCTGCTCTACCTCGGCCTCAGGAACGACTTCTCCACGGGCCACAGCTAGTCTGAAGCCGGTGGCGAGCGAGCGGTCAGTCAGCGTCGGAGGCGTCCAGATCGGCGGCGGCGCGCCCGTCGTCGTGCAGTCGATGACGCTGACGAAGACCCACGATGTCCCGGCGACGACGGCGCAGATCGCCGCACTCGCCGGCGCGGGGTGCGAGGTCGTCCGGGTCGCCGTGCCGAAGCTCGAGGACGCCGACGCGCTGCCGAAGATCGTCCGTTTCTCGCCGATCCCCGTGATCGCCGACATCCACTTCAACGCGAGCCTCGCCCTCAAGGCGATCGACGCGGGCGTCGCCGCCGTCCGGATCAACCCGGGCAACATCGGCGGGCCCGACAAGGTCGCGGAGGTCGTCCAGGCGGCCAAGAAGGTCGACATGCCGATGCGGATCGGCGCCAACTCCGGCTCGCTGCCGAAGCACCTCGAGGAGCTCGCCCGTGAAGACCAGGCGGAGGCGCTCGTCGAGGCCGCGCTCGAAGAGGTGCGCCTCCTCGAGCAGCTCGACTACCGCAACTTCAAGATCTCGGTCAAGTCGAGCCACGTGCCGACGATGATCCGCGCCTACCGGATCCTGGCGTCGAAGGTGCCGTACCCGCTGCACCTCGGCGTCACTGAGGCGGGCCCGCCCGCGACCGGCGCGATCAAGAGCGCGATCGGGCTCGGCTCGCTGCTCGCCGACGGCATCGGCGACACGATCCGCGTCAGCCTCACCGCCGATCCGGTCGAAGAGGTGAAGGTCGCGTGGGAGATCCTGAAGTCGCTCGGCCTGCGCGAACGCGGACCGATCCTGATCGCGTGCCCGTCCTGCGGGCGCGACAACGTCGGCGTCCAGACGCTCGCCGAGGCGGTCGAGGAGCGGCTGCGCGCGTACCCCGAGCACTTCGAGGTCGCAGTCCTCGGCTGCGCGGTGAACGGGCCGGGCGAGTCGGGCGACGCCGACTTCGGGATCGCGGGCGGCCGCGACACCGGCTTCATCTACGCGCACGGCAAGGTGCTGAAGAAGGTCGAGTCGGAGATCCTCGTCGACGAGCTCTTCCGCGAGATCGACGCCTGGATCGCCGCCGGCATGCAGCGACCGGAGCGCAGCCGCCACGCGAAGCCGGCGGCGTTGGCCATGGCGGAGGCCTCCGCCATCCCGCTGGAATAGCCTCCGGTCAGTCGATGATCGTCCGGGCTTCGAAGCTCTTCCTGCCGACCCTGCGCGACGCGCCGGCCGACGCCGAGGCCGTCAGCCACCGGCTGCTCGTCCGGGCGGGGTTCATCCGGCAGGTCTCGGCCGGCCTCTGGAGCTACACGCCGCTCGGCTGGCGCGTCCATCGCAAGGTCGAGCAGGTGATCCGGGAGGAGCTCGATGCGATCGGCGCGCAGGAGTGGTTCGCGCCCGTCCTCACGCCTGCCGAGCTGTGGGAGGCGACCGGCCGCATCTCGATCCCGGAGCTCTTCCGCCTCGAGGACCGCGCAGGCCGTCGCTACGTCCTGCCGCTCACCCACGAGGAGACCTTCACGTTCCACGCGCGCGAGATCCAGAGCTACAGGGAGCTGCCGCAGTCCTGGTACCACTTCCAGACGAAGGACCGCGACGAGCCGCGGCCGCGCGCCGGCCTGATCCGCGTCCGCGAGTTCATCATGAAGGACTCGTACTCGTTCGACCGCGACGAGGCCGGGCTCGAGGCGAGCTTCCGCGCGCATGAAGCCGCGTACCACGCGATCTTCCGGCGGTGCGGGCTCGAGTACCACGAGGTGCAGGCGGAGTCGGGGATGATGGGCGGCAGCGAGTCGTTCGACTTCCTCGCGCCGTCCGGTTCAGGCGAGAACACGCTCGTCACGTGCGAGAACGGCGACTTCGCCGCCGACCTGGAGATCGCGCGCACGGTGCCGCGTCCGCCCGAGCTTCCGCCGCGGCTCGACGCGCCCGAGGAGGTCGAGACGCCCGGGATCACGACGTGCGAGGCGCTCGCGGCGTTTCTCGGCGTCGACCTCGCGGCGACGTCGAAGGCGATGCCGGTCACGAAGGACGACGGCACCGTCGTGCTCGCGCTCGTGCGCGGCGACGATCGGCTCGAGCCGAACAAGCTCGCGGCCGCTCTCGCGGCGCCGTCGCGCCCGTCGACCGACGACGAGATCCGCGCCGCCTTCGGCGCCTCCGGCGGCTCGCTGGGCCCGGTCGGGTTCAAGGGCGAGATCGTCGCCGACGAGGCGCTCCGCGAGGGGCAGTTCGTCGCCGGGGCGAATCGCGACGGATGGCACCTGCGCGGCGTCGAGGCCGGCCGCGACTACGAGCCGAGATTCGCCGATCTTCGCGAGTCGGAGGAGGGCGACACCTGCCCGAGCTGCGGCGGCGCGCTCCGGTTCGAGACGGCGATCGAGGTCGGTCACATCTTCAAGCTCGGCACGAAGTACTCGGTCTCGCTCGAGGCGACGTTCCTCGACGAGGACGGGCAGGAGAAGCCGCTCGTGATGGGGAGCTACGGCATCGGCCTCGGGCGGGTGATGGCGGCTGCGGTCGAGCAGAGCCACGACGACAACGGGATCGTCTGGCCCGCTGCGCTCGCTCCGTACGACGTGCACGTCGTTGCGCTGCCCGGTGTCGAAAAGGAGGCGGAGGAAGCGGCGCGAGTCCTCGCCGAAGCGGGCGCCGACGTTCTGCTCGACGACCGCGATCTACGCGCGGGCGAGAAGTTCGCCGATGCCGACCTCATCGGCCTGCCCCGGCGCGTTACAGTCGGACGTAAGACGCTCGAGGATGGGCGAGTCGATTTGCGGAATCGAAGGACCGGAGAAGAGCGGCGTGTGAACGTGCCGGACTTGGCCAAGGAGGTCTAGATGGCGAAACGACGGAGATTCAGCTCGGAGCCGTTCGGAGATGCGATCGAGCATCTGATGAACGAGCTCGGCGTGACGTACCGCGGCCTCGCCGCCAAGACCGATCTCTCCGCCGGGTATCTCAACCACCTCGTGCACGGCAACCGTCCCGTGCCCTCGAACGAGGTGATGGAGCGCCTGGCGCGCGCTCTCGACGTCGACCCAGAGCACTTCCGCGAGTACCGTCTGCGCGTGATCACGGAGAAGCTCGAGCGGCTTCCGGCCGAGATCGACCGCCTGTACAAGCGTTTGGGCTAACCCGCGCGGCGCCGCGTCGTCTGAATCGACAAGGCCGGAAGGGGTCCCGGCAAACGACGCTTGGGGGGCGGGGGCTCCTTCCGGCCTGATGTATGCGACTTGCGCGCGCGATCCGTTTCTTGGCCACGCCCCGTGGCGTTACCGCGGCGAGGCTCCTATACCATCCCGACCACGGGGCGTGGCGCAGCCTGGTTAGCGTGCCAGTCTGGGGGACTGGAGGTCCCGGGTTCGAATCCCGGCGCCCCGATTCGCCGACTTCCGACCCCCGGCTCCATTTGGAGGCCGACCGCGGCCGTGGGATGATCGCTTCCCTCCGCGATGCGGATCGCAGCCGTCCTCCTCACGCTGATCGCGCTCGCCGTGCCGGCGCCCGCGCTCGCCGACTCGCCCGTGGTCGCGGCGTTCTACTACCCGTGGTTCGGGAGCCCGGAGGACGGCGGCTACGCGCACTGGGCGCAGGACGGACACGCGCCGCCGATGGACATCGCGTCCGACTACTACCCCGCCTACGGCCCGTACGCCTCGAACAACGCAGCGGTGATCGCGACGCAGATGCAGGAGGTGCAGAGCGCAGGCATCAACGAGCTGGCCGTCTCGTGGTGGGGGCGGGGATCGCCGGAGGACCAGACGCTCCCGGACGTGATCGCGGGCGCAGCGCCGTTCGGGATCCAGATCGCCGCGCACATCGAGCCGTACGCCGGCCGGACTGCGCAGAGCGTGCTCGCTGACGCGACCTACCTGCACTCGCTCGGAATCGACACGGTCTACGTCTACCAGCCGTTCTTGGAGGCCCCGGCCGACTGGGCGCCCGTGAACGATGCGCTCCACGCGATGGGAATCACGACGTTCGCCGAGACGGGCCTCGTCGGGCAGGCCGTCACCGGCCACTTCAGCGGCGTCTACACCTACGACACCGTCACCTACGGAGCACGTTTCCTCGCCCGCTACTGCAGCGAGGCGCATGCGGTCGGACTCATCTGCGCGCCGTCGGTCGGCCCCGGCTTCGACGCCCGGCGGGCCACCGGCAACCCCGTCGTGAAGCCCCGCCGGAACGGTCAGACCTACGACGACATGTGGCTCGCAGCGATCGCCGCGGGTGCCGACGAGATCACGATCACGTCCTTCAACGAGTGGCAGGAGGGAACGCAGATCGAGCCCGCGGTCGGGGTGACCCTCGGCTCGTACCGCTACGCCTCCTACAACGGCGCCTGGGGCCTGGAGGGGCTCGCCGCCCAGGACGCCTACCTCGACCGCACCGCCTATTGGGCGAATCTCTTCCGCAAGGCCCGCGACAGGCCGAAACCCTAGGCCGGGCGGAAACAGCAATACTTCGCGGCTCGATGACCGCCCGGACGGTCTCGGCTCCACTCGCGCAGCTCCCGAACGCGCTCACGATGGTGCGCCTCGTCGTGATCCCGGTCTACGCAGCGCTCATCCTCGCCGCGACGGGCGGGCGAAGCTGGCCGGCGGCGATCATCTTCGGCGCGGCGGCGATCACCGACCAGATCGACGGCTTCCTCGCGCGCCGCTGGCACGTCGAGTCGGCGTTCGGGAAGATCGCCGATCCGCTCGCCGACCGGCTCCTGATCGCCGTCGCGGTCGTGCTCCTCTGGCACGCGGGAAGGCTCCCGTGGCTCGCGCTCGCGATCCCGGTCCGCGACGCCGCCCTGATCGGAGCGACCCCGTTCCTGATCGCCCGCGGCTACCGCTTCGAGGTGAACCTGCTCGGCAAGGCGGCGACCTGGCTCCTCTACGCGAGCCTCGCCTTCACGATGGTCACCCGGCACGGCACCGCCTGGCCGCGGTGGCTCTTCTGGGCCGGGCTCGCGGTGGCGCTCGCGTCGCTCGCGCTCTACGCGCTCAAGGCGCGACACGAGGTCCGCGCGTGACACGCGCGTTCGACGCCGGCGAGGGACGCGCGTGAAGGCGGTCGTGATGGCGGGCGGGGAGGGGACGCGGCTGCGCCCGCTGACCTCGAACCAGCCGAAGCCGATGGTGCCGATCGTCGGCAAGCCGTGCATGGAGCACATCCTCGACCTGCTTCGCGACCACGGCTTCACGGACGTGGTCGTCACGGTCGCCTTCATGCCGCAGGCGATCCGCTCCTACTTCGGCGACGGCTCCAACGTCGGCCTCGAGATCGAGTACTCGGTCGAGGAGGTCCCCCTCGGCACCGCCGGATCCGTTCGCCTCGCCGCCGGCCGGCTCGACGGCACGACGCTGGTCATCTCCGGCGACGCGCTCTGCGACATCGACCTCACGCGCCTCGTCGAGTTCCACCGCGAGAAGGAGGCGGCCGTGACGATCGGTCTCAAGTCGGTGGAGAACCCGCTCGAGTTCGGCATGGTCGTCACGGGCGAGGACGGGCGCGTCGACCGCTTCCTCGAGAAGCCGTCGTGGGGCGAGGTCTTCAGCGACACGATCAACACCGGCATCTACGTGATCGAGCCCGAGATCCTCCGGAGCGTTCCGCGCGACCGCCCGTTCGACTTCTCGAAGGAGCTCTTTCCACTGCTCCTCGACCACGGCGAGCCGATCTACGGCTACGTCTGCGACGGCTACTGGCAGGACATCGGCAACCTCGAGCAGTTCAGGCGCGCGAACTTCGACGCCCTCGACGAGAAGGTGCGTCTCCAGATCCCCGGGATCCGCGCGCGCGGGAACATCTGGATCGGGGAGGGGGTCGAGCTCGACCGCCTCGACGAGATCGAAGGGCCGGCGTACATCGGCCCGGACTGCCGAATCGCCCCCGACGCAGAGGTCGCCCCGTACACGGTGCTCGACTCTGGCGTGACGCTGCGGGAGAACGCGCGCGTCACGCATTCGATCATCGACGCGGGCACCTACATCGGCCGCGCTGCGATCGTCGAGGGCGCCGTCGTCGGCCGCAACTGCGACATCCGCACGCACGCACGCCTGCACGAAGGCGTGGCGATCGGCGACCAGGTCATCGTCGGCAACGAGGCGATCGTTCACAGCGGCGTGCGCATCTACCCGTACAAGGAGGTCGAGGCGGGCGCCGAGCTCCACGAGAGCCTGATCTGGGAGTCGCGCGCGGCGACGCACCTCTTCAGGGGGAACCAGGTCACGGGCCTCGTGAACGTCGACGCGACGCCCGAGGTCGGCGTGCTCTTCGGAGCTGCGCTCGGCGCCGCCCTCAGGCGCGGCTCCCGCGTCGCGACGACGCGCGAGTCGGCGCCTGCCTACCGGCTCGTGAAGCGCGCGGTGATGACGGGGCTGAACGCGGCGGGCGTCGAGGTCGCCGATCTCGAGACGCTGCCGGCGCCGGTCGGGAAGCACTGGCTGAACGAGCAGAGCCTCGACGTGGCGTTCCACGTCGGGTCGTCTCCCGTCGATCCGGAGGCGATCACGATCAGCGTCTTCGAGCGACCCGGCGTCGCGATCTCGACCGGGTTCCAGCGCGAGATCGAGAAGCACTACGCACGCCGCGAGTTCCGGCGCGTGCCCTTCTCGGAGGTGGGCCGGATCACCTATCCCGTTCAGGCTCGCGAGAGCTACGCGGACGCTCTGCTCACGACGCTCGACATCGACGCGATCAGGGCGCGCGGGTTCCGGATCGTCGTCAACTACGGCCACTCGTCGACGTCCGCCGTGCTGCCGCTGCTGCTCGGCCCGCTCGGCGTCGAGGCGATCACCGCGCACCCACTCGAGGCGGCCGGCGTGACGCCGCGCGAGGAGCGCGACGAGGTGATCGAGCGGACGCGTGCACTCGTGGCCGCCGTCGCCGCCGACCTGGGCGTGGCATTCGACCGCGCCGGGGAGCGCCTGTACCTCATCGACGAGAAGGGTGCGCTCGTCCGGCTCGACCTCGCGCTCCTCCTGATGGTGAGGCTGCTCGCGGCGAGGGGCGGCGGCGGCCGCATCGTCGTCCCCGTCACGGCGACGGGCTGCGTCGAGGAGGTCGCGGGCGGTCTCGAGGTCGTACGCACGCAGGCCGCGCTCGCGAGCCTGACGCAGGCGGCGAGCGAGGAGGGAGTCGTCTTCGCCGGCGCAGGGGCCGGCGGCTACGTCTTCCCACGCTTCCTGCCGGCCTACGACTCGATGGCGGCCCTCTGCAACCTGCTCGAGCTCCTCGCCGGCGTCGACCGGCCCGTGTCCGAGCTCGTCGCGGAGCTGCCCCGGCCGACGCTCGTCCACCACGAGGTCCCATGCCCGTGGGCGACGAAGGGGATGGTCATGCGCGTCCTGAACGAGCGCTACGCGGACGGCAACGTCGACCTCCGGGACGGAATCAAGGTCTTCGAGGAGCGGGGCTGGGTGCAGGTGCGGCCCGACGCCGACGAGCCCGTGCTCCACGTCTACGCGGAAGCGGCGAGCGAGGAGCAGTCCCTGGAGCTCGCACGAGAGCTCGAGACGCTCGTCGAACGGGTGCTCGAGGAGCAGGAGATCGTCCGCCCGGCCGGAACTCGGGAGCCTGAATTCTCAAGTTGAGGTTGACGGTTGAGGGCCCGGTCCGCTTCAATCACCGGGCCCCTAGACGAAAGGCGACATGGAACCGCTCCCCGATCTCGGCACGCTCTCGGATGAGCAGCTCAAGCAGCTGAAGGAAGAACTCGAGGCGCAGGAGCGCCAGGTCAGCTACGAGCGGCGCATCCTGCACGGCAAGATCGACATCCTCCGCGCCGAGCTCGTGGCGCGGCTGCAACGCTCGGGAGGACGCAGCGTGCTCGACGAGGTCGACGTTGCGCGGCTCACGGAGATCCTCACCGGGAAGTCCTCGCCGGAAGGCTGAGACTCTTGACCCACGTGTACTGCAGCGAGTGCGGTTTCCAGAACCCGGAGACCGCCAACTACTGCTCGCGCTGCGGCGCGCTCCTCGAGAAGAGCGAGGGCGGCGGTGAGACGACGCAGGCGTTCTCTCCCGAGGAGGTCGGCGACCTCGCGGGTGAGCCGGTCGAGGGCCTCGAGGGCCCGGCGCTCGTCGTCCGCTCCGGCGGCGGCAGAGCGGGCGAGAGCTTCCGTCCGACGGCCGCACGCACGCGGATCGGCCGCTCGCCCGAGTGCGAGGTCTTCCTCGACGACGTCACGGTCTCCCGCAACCACGCCGTCCTGCTCGAGCGCAACGGACGGTTCGTGGTCGAGGACCAGGGCTCGCTGAACGGCACCTTCGTCAACCGCCGGCGAATCGACAGCGAGGTGCTCGAGAACGGCGACGAGCTCCAGATCGGCAAGTACCGGCTGACCTTCGTCGAGCGATGAGCACGACCGTGGGAACAGGGCGGATGCTCAGGATCGGCGAGGTCGTCCGGCGGCTCTCCGAGGAGTTCCCGGACATCTCGATCTCGAAGATCCGCTTCCTCGAGGACGAGGGCCTGCTGTCGCCGCAGCGCACGCGCGGGGGCTACCGCCTCTTCACCGAGGACGACCTCGAGCGCCTCCAGACGATCCTGCGGCTCCAGCGCGACGAGTTCCTGCCGCTGCGCGTGATCAAGGACGAGCTCGCGACGCCCGGTGTCGTCGAGCGCAAGCGCCGACGGCCCGCCGGGATCTCCGAGCGCGTCCACGAGATCGACCTCGACGAGCTCTGCCGCCGGGCCGGCATCGCCCCGGCCTTCGCCAAGGATCTCGAGTCCTTCGGCCTCCTCGCCCCGGCCGGCGCGGGCCACGACAAGCGCTATCCGGAGAGCGACGCCGACGTCGCCGCCGTCTGCGCGCAGCTCACCCACTACGGCGTCGACGCGCGCCACCTGCGCACCTTCCGCACGGCCACCGACCGGGAGGCCGCCCTCCTCGAGCAGCTCGTGGCGCCCGCCCTGCGCTCACGGAGCGCCGAGCGGCGCGGGGCGGGGCTCCAGGACCTCCAGGCGCTCGCGGAGCTGGCGCAGGAGCTGACGACCCTGCTGCTCTGGCGCGAGGTGCGCGAAGTGGCGGGCCACTAAACGTGGACCTGCGGACGAAGATCCGCGAGGTCCCGGACTTCCCGACCCCCGGCGTCGGCTTCAAGGACATCACGCCCTTGCTGGCGGACCGCGTCGCGCTCCGAGAGACGATCGACGCGCTCGCCGCCTGGGTGAAGGAGCGGAAGCCGGACCTCGTGCTCGGAGCGGAGGCGCGGGGCTTCATCCTGGGCGCCGCGATCGCGAACGAGGCAGGTTGCGGCTTCGTCCCGGCACGCCGGCCCGGCAAGCTCCCGCCCGAGACGGTCGGAGCGAGCTACGTGCTCGAGTACGGCGAGAACTCGCTCGAGGTGCACCCCGACCTGATCCCGAAGGGAGCGCGCGTCGTCATCCACGACGACGTGCTCGCGACCGGCGGCACGGTCGAGGCGATCTGCAACCTCGTGCACCAGCTCGGCGGCGAGGTCGTCGGCGCCTGCTTCATCATCGAGCTGACGTTCCTCGGCGGTCGCGAACGGCTCGGCGGGCTCGACCTGCACGCGCTTATTTCCTACTAACAAAGCACTTGCCGTCCGCGTCATTCGTTATGACGAAGTGGTGTACGACGCGTTGACGACGAGCTACCGCCTCTCGTGCCCCAAGCACGGCAAGACGTCGGTTCGACTGTCGCGCTTCCGCCGCGTCGACGAGCTGCCCGGGCCGCACCATCCCGCCGTCTACCGCATCGTGTTCGCGTGCGGCTGCGGCGACGAGCATCCCGGTCTCGTCTCGCACGACGAGCTCGACCTCGCGCCGCTCGGTCTCGAGGAGGAGCGCATGTTCCACAACCTGATGACCTCGCGCGTCGACTCGCTCGGCGCCGAGCTGACCGAGCTGGCCGCGCAACGGATCAGGGCGGGGGAGTGGCCGTGGATCTTCTTCTGCTGGCCCGAGGAACGGCCGCGTCCCGTCTATCCGTCGGCGTTCCGGCTGCTCGGCGAGGCGGGGCCGCAGGGACGGATCGGCGTCGCCGTCCAGTGCCCCGTCTGTGCGCGCATCTCCGTCAACCTCGTCACGCGCGAGCACGTCGACACGCCGTTCCACAACGACCGCGAGATCGGCGTCATCCAGCACGTGTTCGGCGCCGGTGCGGCGGCGACGATCGAGGCCTTCACCGCCGAGCTCTACTCCGCGCGCTTCGACGCGCGCCGGCTCACCCTCGACTGATCGATCTCGACCGAGTCGCCGGCCTCGCGCGTGCGGGTGTCGATCTCGACCGAGGGACGGCCGGGCGCTCCTTTAACCCCTACCGAGAGGGATGAGGGGGGATGGGTGCGACGGCCGATCTTCTCGTCAATGCAGGCACCCCCGCAGCCCACGGAAGACGACGACTCGCGCCCTGAGCCGGAGCCGCCGCGCGCCCGGCTCGAGGAGATGCTCGGGCGCGACTTCACGGACTTTCTGCTCGACGCGCTCGCCGACCCTCACCAGGGGCGGCGTGGATCGTCCTCGCCGTAGATCCGGACGTAGAGGAAGATCGCGCAGCCGGCGACCGCGGCGACGACGACCGCCGTCGCGCGCGACATGCCGACGGACATCCCTCCGAGCCAGATGAAGACGGCGAAGCCGAGCGCCCACAGAAACGACGTGACGCCGTGGCTGAAGGCGGGGAGGTGCACGGGCCGATTCTAGAGAACGGTCACGTAGAGCTTCCGCGTCCGCGGGCCGTCGAACTCGGCGAGGAAGACGCTCTGGCGCTCACCGAGGACGAGCTCGCCGTCGCGCAGCGGGATCGTGACCGACGATGCCGTCAGCGCGGCGCGAACGTGCGACCACGGGTTGCGGTCGCCCTCGACCGTGTGCCTCCAGGCGACGTCCTCCGCGACGATCCGCTCGAAGGCGGCCTCGACATCCGCGGCGACGAGGCCCGCGCCCTCGCCGGCCGCCTGCAGGACGATCCCGGCCGTCGTGTGCGGCACGAAGAGCGTCACCGCGGTGCCGTCCGCGCCGGCGACGGCCTGCGAGACCTGAGCCGTCATGTCGAGGAGCTGCGTCCGGCGCTGCGTCTCGAAGGTCAGCTCACGCATCGCGGACAAAAAAATTCACCGAGCCGGTGGCGCTTTCGTCCACCGAACCAGTTGGCCTTCCGCTTGCGCGTACGGCCCTCAGGCGCGGCTTCGACCTACTTGCGCTCCGTGCTCGGTGCAAGAGCGACACTACGAGGTTCGCGCACCCCGTGCAAGAGGCCGGCGCGGTCAAATGGTGCTCTTTGCACAGTTTCCAGTTCGGGCAGCGCGAACTGGCAGTTCCTTCTCCATGCTCTAGAAAGAATCGGACCAAAAAAATTCGCCGAGCCGGTGACACTTCCGTCCCCCGAACCCGTTGGCTTTCCGCTTGCGCGTACGGCCCCCAGGCCCGGCTTCGACCTACTCGCGCTCCGTGCTCGGCGCAGGGGGGAATCTACAGAACCGACACGGCCGTTCAAGACCCCCGGCGCGGAAAAGGTCGCAGTTTGCGGCCGTCCGCGTTCGCGCCCGGGCCGGCGGCTGCGTCCGCGTTGAGCGACGGATCAGGTGGTGTAGCCGGCCGGTGTCATGGCGGGGTGCCGCCGGGGAAGTCTTTGGCGCATGCCTTCTGGGCGGCCTGAAACTGAGGCGAGTTGGGGTCGATGCCGCTGCTGGGACTGATCCGGATGCCGTTCGAGGTTGGGTCGGGGAACCTCGGTACGCCGTGTGCGCGCATGCACTCGGCGAGTTTGACCATCTGCGCGAGCAGCCGAGCGTTCTGCGCCGGAGTCGGCGCGGGGAGGTGGCCCCCGTGCAGGACCAGCTCTTGACAGACCGCCTGCGCCGCCGCGAGCCGAGCGCTCGTCGCCGGAGTCACATCGGAGACGATCCCACCCCCGGGCAGAACTTTCGCCTCCCCACCGTGAGCGTCGACGCAGGCGACGAACGCATGCTCCAGCGCGATCTCCTTCTGTGGCGACATCGACGCGGTCGCCGCTGACGCCGTCGTCGAGTGGGTGGCTCCCAGGCTCGCAACCGACGGCGTCTTCGACCCGCCACAACCGGCGGCGAGCAGCGCGAGACCCGCTAGGCCGGCGGCGAGCGCAGCACCCCTGAGGGCAACGCGTCGGCGCTTCACTCCCCAAGGAAACCAGAGGCGTCTAAAACCAAAAAAAAATTCACCGAGCCGGCGACGCTTTCGTCCCCCCGACCGGCTGACCTTCCGCTTCCGCGTACGGCCTCCCGGCTGGGCTTCGACCTACTCGCGCCCCGTGCTCGGTGCAGAGGGGAATCTAGACCGCTCGCACTGTCCGTACAAGCCCTCTCGTCGGGGAAAAGGGCGCAGTTTGCGCGCAACGCTCGCTCCACATATTCACACCCACCCGCGCAGCCTGGGGAGAACCGTCGCCGGCACGTGCGCGACGCGCGACTTGACATAAGACCCGGGCCCGCGTTTAACCGGATCGCTTGGTTGTCTTCCCGGCCAACGCCAGAACCGACTTTGTGACAGGGCTGGCGTCAAGCGCTTTGCGGATCACGAGGCTGACGTTGCCGCCGTAGTGCTCGTCGGCGAGGCGCCGGAGTGCGTCCGCGCGGGCTGGGGCCAGGGTGATGGTGATCTTCGCTCCTCTCTCCATGCTGAGTCTATATCCGACGCATCGGACGGCGTTCCTGCGTTAGCCGGTCCGTTAACGGTGCCCGTGGTGTTTTCGGGGCAGCTAACGATTTGCAGGGGATTCGGTGTTTGGGCTGATAGGAACGGGGCCTAATGGCTCGCCGGCGCCGCCGCAACCCCGATGGCACCTTGGTCACACCGTTGTCGCCGGCGCAGCAGGAGGCGCTTGCCCTTGGCCGCCGGCGGCTGGTGGAGAAGCTCTCCAAGGAGAGCGAGCCCGGCACCTTGGCGCCGGCGCCCGTGACCAAGGCGCCGCCGGCCCGATCGCGACGTGCAAAACGGGTGAGGTTCTCCAAGGAGACGAAGCCCGCTGTCCATGGAGAGCCGCCCGCCGGCGGCGAGGCTGACCATGGAGAGCGCGGTGCTGACCTAGGTCGGCTCGGGTGGTTGCGGAGTGACTGAGCATCTGCTCGAGCTCGAGACCTTGGACGAGCTCCCGATCGGGCCCGGGAAGGGGCCGGAGCGCGGCGGGCCGGCCGAGGCGCCCGAGGGTGATGGGCAGACGCCGGCGCCGCTCGAGGAGGAGGCGCCGGCGCTGCCGCCCGAGCTCGCGCAGCTCGAGCAGGAGGCCGAGCTCGCGCGGCTCGCGGGGGTGCAGTGGGAGCCGCGGCGGTTGAAGAAGCCGTTGCAGGTGCTCGTCGGACGGACGGTCAACTGGCGGATCAAGGCCCGCCTTGGCGTCGACACCGACGCGGGGCTGATGTCGGACGAGCACGCGATCGCGATCGCCGAGCCGACGTGCGAGATCCTCAACCGCCACGACGGACTGCGCGCGCTGGCGGAGAAAGCGGTCGAGATCGAGCTGATGGTCGCGATCTACGACTACGTGCAGGAGACCGCGCACCGCGCCGGCCAGGCTGCCTACCGCGCAAAGCAGGTCGAGCCGCCGCGGCGCGCGGCCGCGCCGCCGACACCGTTCGATCATCACGTTCCGCCGGTGATGCCGGTGGAGCGCACCTACGACGAAGGAGACGACGAGCTGTGAACAGCATCGAGAAGATCGCGAGCTTCAAGGGCGTGCTGCTCGAGAGCGAGGAGACGTTCGAGGGCGTGCTCGGCATGGTCCAGGGCGTCGTCGGCGCCGCCGAGTTCTCCGGCAAGGACATCATGGACGAGCTCGGCACCGACCCGACCGCGCTCGACGAGCAGCTGCTCCAGGTCGCCGCGTTCATCCTCTACCTGCGAAGCGACGACGCGCCGAAGGCCGACCCGGAGATCCTCGTCAACAAGCTCCCTGGTGTGATCGCCGAGCTCGTGCACGAGGCCGGCATCGCATGAAACGCGACGCGCTCGCCCTCGCCGTGGCCGCGGTGGGCGCGCTGCCGGTGTTGGAGCCGAAGCGGTTTGTGCGCGCGGCGGTGGTCGGGCTCGGTGTCAGCGCCGGCGCGATCGCGGCCGGCTACATCTGGTGGCGGCTGAGCGAGTGACCGCCGCGACCGCCGAGCAGGGCCACTGGCTCGAGCCGTGGCATGTGATGGTGATCGTCTCGCGCCGGCGTCGCGGCAAGTCGACGCTGGCGACGGTGATCGCGAGTTACTTCACCAGGGCGACGGTGATCTTCGTCGACGTCAAAAAGAAGTACCGCGTCCACGACGCCGTCGTCGTGCACGGGATCGGCGAGCTGACCGCGCTGAAGACCCTGCCGGCGCGGATCCAGTTCGTGCCGGTCGCGGTGAAGACCCCCGACGACGACAAGGCCGAGATCAAGGAGTGGGACCGGTTCTTTGCGTGGTGTCACGCTCAGCACGACATCTGCGTGCTGCTCGACGAGTGTGTGCCCTGGCCGGCGCCCGCCTCCGGGTTCCCGGGGTGGCTGCGCAAGTACGTCGGCCAGGCCGGCGTCAACCGCGGCGGCATCATCGCCTGCACGGGTCGCTACCGCGGCGTGTTCCGCGACCTGTTCTCGCACGCCGACGCGATCGTGATCTTCCCGGACGGCCTCTCGATCGACGAGCTCACCGACGTCGCCGCCGAGATGCAGCTCGGCCGGTTCGAGGAGGGCGGCCGCAAGGTCAAGGGTGTCGACATCCTCCGCGGCTACCTCGACCAGGCAAAGGCGACCGGCCCGTACGCGTGCGTGTGGTGGGACCGCGACAGCAACACGTTCAGGATCTTCGAGCTCCCCGCTGAGCTCGTCGACCGCGCGATCGCGACCGAGATCGCGCCATGATCCTCGCCGGCATCGCCCTTCTCGTCCTGCTCGCCGTGATCGCCTGGGCCGCGGCCTGGCAGACGATGCACTGGCTCGCCGAGGCCGAAGACCTCGTCGAGGAGCTCGCGCGCTGGCTCCCGGGCCACCCGCCCGACCGGGTCGGCCGGCAGCTCGAGGAGTACCGGCGGCGCACGCCGCGACGTCGTGCACGGTGAGCTCGTCCCGTCGCGGCCGCCGGCCGGCTTCGGCAAGCGCAACGTCGAGGAGGCGGTGCGGATGTTCGCGCTGTTCGAGCTGTTCGCCGCGCTCGCGGCGACGTCGCCGCGGTTGCGGCATCTCCCCGCGATGCGCGCGCTCTCGTTCGGTTTGTCGCCGGGGATGCTCGAGCTCGCCGAACGGATCCGCGACGGGCAGCTCCTCGAAGACCTCGGCCTGGCGGACGTCGTCGTCGACGGCGAGCTCGTCAACGAGGAGGACTGACCGCCCCTACGCTTCAACCGTGACCGAGCTCTATCAGCGTCGATACGAGCGGGCGCCCTTCAAGGGCAAACGATTCGTCGACCGTGACGAGGCCGAGCGGAAAGAGATCCTCGACCTCCTAATCGTGCTTGCGTTCATCGCGCGCGGCACACCCATTCGACTCGACCGCGACGGGTATCCCTTCATGATCGCCGCGCTCGATCGGCGTGGTGTGTACAGGTGAGGGCGGCGCCGGCGCCGCGGTTTGGGCGCGAGCTCGCGCGGGAGATGTGGTCGCGGGGGATGTCGTTCCGTGAGCTGTCGCGGCGGACAGGGCTGGCGGCCCCGACGCTGAATCAGTACGTGAATGGGCGGCGGCTGCCGAGGGCGGAGACGATCGAGGTGATCGCGCGCGCCTTGGAGTGCGAGCCGGCGTCGTTCTTCGAGTACAGGCGGGCGATGGTGCTCGAGCGGCTCGCCGACTCGCCGACGGTGATCGAGACGCTGTACGAGCGGCTGCTGCGTTCTCCAAGGTGAGGGCGCTGTTAGCCGGTTGGCTAACGGTCTGATTCATTCACGGGGCGGCTAACGATTTCGGGGGTTTGCCGGTGCGCGGGGTGTAGACCGGGGATCTCTCACCGCCCGTGGTGCCGGCCCGGGCCCCAACGTGACGGAGGTTCGATCATGAAGAGCTTGCAGGTCGGCGGTATCTCGGCCGGCTATGTGCTGCGGGTCGGCATCGCGGCTGTGATCTTCATCTTGCTGTTCAAGTGGCTCGCGCCGAAGACGAAGATCGCGCCGCTGACGCAGGTCGCCGCGGCGGTCTAGGAGCCAGCCATGAAGACGCTGACAATGGACCGGCAGCGCCGGCTCGAGCGTGAGCTCGCGGCTGCCGAAGAGGACCGCTCGAGCGCGCTCAGCCTCGCCGACCGTGCCACGGCGCGGACGGAGGAGGAGCGGGTGCGTGCGGAGCGGCCGAGGGTCGAGGCGATCGACCGGCATCTGCTCGAGTTCGGGATCCGGCCGATCGAGTCGCTCGAGTCGCTGTTGCGGCTCGGCGTGCAGGTGTCGGCCGACCGGATCGAGTTCGCGATGCCGCGGTTGTCGAGGGCGCAGGTGCGGCAGCTGCTTTCGAGCGAGCTCCGGCTCGAACGCGGCCGGCTCGTGCCGGTGGTGCGCGGTGGCGTCGTCGGGATGTCGCCGGCGTCGTTCCGAAACGCGCCGCAGGGCCAGCAGGGCAAGGACTGGGACATTCAGCCGGACCAGTTCTACGGGCTGACGGTGCGGAACCAGCAGCTCGTGCCGGGCCCGTCGACGGCGTCGGGCTGGAATGTGACGACGCCGCTCGACTTCCCGATCCCCAAGCGCGGCGTGCTGCACAAGCTGATGCTGCTCGTGAACGGCACGTACACGATCACGGTCGGCGGCGGCTCGTTCACGCAGGGATGGAAGTGGCCCGAGGGCGTGCTCTGGCACGTCGCGTTGCAGGCCGGCGGCGAGTCCGGGATCCAGTACGGCACCGGGCCCGACTTCCGCACGCGCACGCAACGGCTGTACCGCAACGCGCCGGGCGGCTCCCTGGGCGGCGCCGCGACCGGCACGTGCCCGGGCGGCGCGACCGGGATCCTGCAGAACGGCGCGAACACGATCAAGGTGCTGCTCGACATCCCCGTCGCCCACGACATGCGGACCGGGATGGGCTCGATCTTTCTCCCCTCGAACGACCTCCAGCTGACGCTGCACGTCGACTACCCGGCCAACAGCGCCGAGCTCGTGACGCTCGCGGGCGGGGCGACGGCGGCGTGGACGAACGTGAACGTGCAGCTCGTCGAGACGTACATGCGCGTCGTCAAGAACGACCAGGGCATGATCGTCTTGCCGGACATCAGCCGGATCTTCATGACGACCGTCGAGGAGCAGTACTTCTCCAACAACGGGCCCGTCAGCTGTCCGATCCCGCGGATGCCGGGCGTGCTGCTGTGCATCAGCGAGGTGCTCGACCAGGGCGCGACCGTGATCGCGCCGTCGTCGCTGACCGACGTCCGGTTCGCGTACGGCGAGAACCAGCAGCCGCTCTACTACCTCCCCGACGACATCCTCGAGAAGAACCGGCGCGACTACAACGGCACCCTGTTCGGCGGCAATTACTACGCGCTCGACGGTGAGGTCGACAACCCGGCGCGTGACGTCTGGATCCCCCGCAACTTCACCGAGGGCCAGATCTACACGGACGTGCCGAGCTCGATCACGCCGGCGGCCAACAGCCGCGCGCACCTGTTCCTCGAGAGCCTCGTCCAGGCGAACCTCACCTAGAAGGGGTGACGGCGACATGTCGACCTTCGACGAGGTCTACGGGCCCGATCCGAACGCCCCGAAGCAGACACAGATGATGGCCGGCCCCGGCACCGTCGCCGCGACGGTGCCGGCCGTCCTCGACACCAACCTGAAGGGCCTCTCAAGCCTCCACCCGGGCAAGAGCCCGACGCCGTGGGTGATCGGGATGGCGGTCGTGCTGCTTCTGCTCCTGCACGAGAAGGCCGGCTTCAACGTCGGCGGCAAGGCGAGCGTGAAGCTGTGAGGGAGCCGACCAAGGCCGAGCTGACGGTCGCGCTCGAGACGACCGTGCACCGCGCGACCGATGCCGAGCGTCGCGTCGCGCGGCTGCTCGAGCGTGACCGCAACGATCGCATCACCCTGCTCCTGCTCGCGTTCTCGGCGGCGATGTTCCTGATCAGCCTGCTCGCGATGGCAAGCGATCGGCGGCCGGCGTGAACGCGTTTGCCCGCTTGCTGCTCTGGCTCTTCGCGGTGCTGTGCGTGTTGCAGCTCGCGCAGGGCGGCTGGACACGGTTGAAGACCTGGCTCGGCGTCAAGTTCGTCGGCGCGACCGCGTCGACAACCACCGGCATCGCAACGTCGGCGAGCTCGTCGGCGGCTGTCGGTACGGGCGCGCCGGTGAGCGGGTACAGCGCGAAGTCGACGGCGGGGCAGCTGCACTGATGGCGACCGGACTCGTGCTGATCCTGTTGGCGGTCTTCGTCTTCCTGCGCACGATCCGCGGCGAGCCGCGGCTCGCGAACGTGCTCCTCAAGGGCCGCAGCGCGGCCGTGCAGGCGGGGGGGACCGGCTGATGGGTCTCGAGCTGCCCGGGGTGACGCGGATCGACACGCCGGCGGAGGCGCGCGCGCACTCGCGCCGCTGGAACCGGATGGCCAGGGAGCTCGACACCCCCGAGGCGCCCGAGCCGGTGCAGGAGAAGGTGCGCGAGCTCCGCCAGCGCGCTGCCGCCGCCGACGCCTGGGCCCGCAAGGAAGAAGACGCGCTCCTGCGCGCCCAGCACGCCCACGACCAGGAGCTCGACAACGTCGTCCCGCTCCATCCGGGCGAGAACGAGGAGCAGCGCCACGCCCGCACACCCGGCCACGTGCAGCGGGCCGCACGCCGCGCCGGCAACGCCGCCTACGCGAAAGCGCGGCCGGCGGCGATGCGGATCGCCCACCAGGGCAAGCAGCACTTCTTCCAGGGGCTCGAGCAGCCGTTCGGGCCGACCGGCGACGCCGGCGCCCTCGTGATGGAAGGACTCGGGCTGACCGTCGCGGTGATCCTGCTCGCCGACCTGCTGAAAGCGCCGGGCGTGATCGGTGACGTCGGCTCGCGCGCGACCGCGGCGATCAAACGGTGGACCTCGCTGTCGGATCCGTTCACCGGCGCGACCGTGAACGCCGCCGGCCAGCTCGTCAAGGCCGGCGGGGTGACCACACCGGCAACGGCTCACCCCGCCGCAACCGCAACCACATCCTCGTGAAGGGAGGCCGGTCGTGAAATACACCGTCAAGCAATTCGTCGCGTACACGTTCCTGGTCGTGATCCTGTTCCTCGTGCTCACGCACGCCGGCAACTTCGCCACCGGCGTCAAGGCGCTCTCGCAGGGCTACACCAGCGGCGTCAGCGCGCTCGAGGGCCGCGCGTAGGACCGGCGATGTACGGCGGCGAACGCACACCCCCGCTCGGCCCGACCCCGGTCGACATCGAGCAGCTCGCGGTCGACGTCGCCGCGAGCAAGCAGATGGGCCCGAGCGCGCTCCGAAACAGCAGCGAGGCCGGCCGCTTCTACGAGGGCCTGCTCGACCAGCCCGTCGCCGAGCTCTCGCTCGTCAACACCGAAGGCGTCGCCGGCCCGCAGGTACCGCTCCCGATGCCGGCCGCACCGTCGACCGTCGGCGTGATCCCGCCGCCAGGACAGATCGTTGGCTTCTAGGCCCGCACCCGCACCGGCGCTGCCCGGTCCCGGCGCGAAGAAGAAGAGCTCGCGGCGGCGGCTGATGCTCTACGCCGGCGCCGCGATCGTCGCGATCGTCCTGATCATCTACCTCCGCTCATCGAGCTCGAGCACGAGCACGAGCGACCTGATCGACCCGAACGCGATCGACCCGAACACCGGCCTCAGCTATGGCGACGAGATCTCCGCCGCCGAAGCCGACACCGGCACCACCGGGACCTCGAGCGGTAGCGGCAGCGACACAACCGACACCGGCAGCAGCGGCGACACGAGCGGCGACACGAGCGGCAACGGCGACACGGGCGACAGCGGCACGACCGCGACGACGCCGAACCCCGACAACACCGCGCAGCAGCCGCCCGTGATCAACATCACCGAGCCCAACATCACCGAGCCCAACATCACGATCAACATTCCGGCGACGAGCTCGGGCGAGCAGACAAAGACGCCGCCGGCGGTCACCACGCCGACGAAGATCAGCATCCCGCAGACGGTCACCGGCACGATCACAAGCCCGCCCGCCGACGTCGTCGCCGCGCTCACCCCGCACACCTCGACGCCGGCCGAGAAGGGCGCGACCACCGCCACGAGTGCCGCCAAGGTCGCCGCGCCGGCTGTGAAAGCCCCGCCCCAGACAGTCCAGGAGCTGACGCCGGCCGAAGCGACACACCCCGCCAGCGACACGACGAAGGCGCCGCTGCCGGTCAGCGGCTACAGCGCCAAATCGACCGCTTCCCAACTCCACTGACGACGAAAGGACGACATGAACAGCTGGGCCCAGACCGACATCGATCCCGCCGCCGCACCGTCCGCACCGGCGGCGCCGGGCGGACAATCTCCGTCCCCGGATGTTCAGCCGGCGCAGCCAGCGATGGCGATCGCGCCCGGCTCGAGCGACGGGCCCGGCGGGGGCGGCCCCGTGCACGAGCTCGCGCAGCTGCTCGAACAGCTCGGCGAGAAGACCTACCTCACCGACGGCGGCAACCCCGACCACGTCTTCGACGACGACCTGATGGCGGCGGTCCGCCGCGTGCTCACCAACCACGCCCTCGACACGACCGAGCAGGACGCGATCGCGCGCGTGCAGCGTGAGATCGCGATCCTGAACGAGATCACCGGCGACGTCTGGCAGACGCTGCGCACGCTCGCCGCGAAGGCCCAGGGCTCCACGACGTCGGCGACGTCGACGGAGGCGCCGGCCAGCTCCTGATGGAAGCCGGCACGGCGACAGTGACCGCTCTCCCCGGCGGCGGCGACAAGCCGCGGTGGGCGCCCGCCTGGTTGCCCACCGCGGCCACGCTCGACTACATCCAGAAGCTCGTCACGATCGTGCTGATCGCCTTGGCGGCGCTCTACTTCGTCGGCTTCCGCTCGCTCAAACCGTTCGCCCACCACATCGCGCAGGTGGAACGGTGACCGTCCAAGGGGGATCGTCGGCGCCGAGCTCACCGCCGAATCTCGGCACGCTCGGCGGCTTCTTCACGGCCGTGCTGGAGAAGATGAAGCTGCCGGCGACAACCGAGAACGTCAATTGGCTCGTCGGGCAGGCGACGGTCGAGAACACGAAGGCCGACAACAACCCGTTGGCGACGACGCTCGCGACGGCCGGCTCGGTCGACGCCGGTCCCGCGCAAGGCTTCACCGACAACACCGCCGGCGTGAAGAACTACCCGACACCGGCTGCAGGTGTTGCAGCGACCGCGCAAACGATCGCTGGCTTTCCGGCGATTGTCTCCGCGCTCAGCACCGGCAACATCTTGCAAGAGGCGTTCACGAATCCGCCGGCGCTGATCAGCGCCTACTCAGCATGGTCGGGGAACGCGCGCGATCCGTCGGCCGGCCTCGCGTACTTCCAGTCGATCAAGGTGAAGGCGCAAACGAGCGGCAACAGCCTGAGCGCGGCCGATCTCGGCAGCTACGACCTCGGCAACGCGGCGAGCGACATCTCCAACGCTGCGAGCGGGCTGTTCTCCGGATTCTTCGGCGGGCTCGAGAAGTGGATCACCAACGAGGCCGCGTACGCGAGCGTCTACCTGCTGCTCGTCGGGTTCGCGGTCGTGCTCGCCATCGTCGGGCTGCTGAAGCTCGTCGGCGTGCACCCGGGCAGCGTCGCCGCGCGCGGCGCGGAAGCGATGGCGGCGGCATGAGCACGAAGCACCAGGAGCCGCTCGACGCGAACGCGTACCTGCTGACGCTCGCCGCGACGCTACAGGACCTCGATCGCACCTTGCGCACGATCGCCGCCGAGTCGCGCGACCGTGAGGGCGCGCGGATCCCGTATCGCAACGAGGCGCTGCTGGGCGTGACGTCGGGGGTGCGTGAGTGGCCGGGGGTGCTCGCGTGGGTCGATGCGTACAACCCGAACGGCGTCGACGTGTTCGTGCACTTCTGGAATGCGCTCCCCGACGGCGTGCAGCCCGCGTCCGGGCGGAAGCCGAAGATGACGATGTGGCTGCCGGCAAACGGCGGCTTCGACAAGGAGTACCGGGTCGTGTTCGATCGCGCGATCGCGGTCGCGGTCAGCCTCAACTACGACACGACCGGCGGCGCGCCGGCGAGCGGGATCGGGATCACAGTTGGCCACGAGGACGCGCCCTCGTGAGCATCTTTAGCAGCCGCGGCCGCGCCGACGTGCAGGAGTTCGTCGCGTCGGGGACGTGGGTCTCGCCGGTGGGGAAGAAGTGGACGCGCGTCATCCTCATCGACGGCGGCGCGGGCGGCGGCGGCGGCGCCGGCGGCAATAATAGCTCCGGTGGCGGCGGCGGCGGCGCCGGCACCTTCTCCGACATCATCCTCAGGACGTCACAGCTGCCGGCGTCGGTGCCCGTGACGATCGGCGCCGGCGGCAGCGGCGGCGCGGGCGCCGCGGCCGGGAACGGCACCGGCGGAAGCGCCGGCGGCAGCAGCAGCTTCGGGACGATCCTCACGACCGCATCCGCGACCGGCGGCCCGGGCGGCTCGACCGCCGGCAACGTTGGCGGCGGCCAGGGCAAGAGCGGCTTGCAGATGAGCGACGAGCTCGCCAACGGTTTTGCGGGCGGCGGCAACCAGGGAGCCGCCGGCGGCTCCCCGAACGCATCATCGCCGCCGATCGCGACCGGCGGTGGCGGCGGCGGCGGCGTCGACGCCGTGCCGGCCGGCTACGCGGGCGGCAACGGCGGCAAGGTCGGCCCGAACACGGTCAACCTCGTCGGCGGCGCCGGCGGGGCGGCCGGCAACAACCCAGGCGCCGCGGGACCGAACTTCGGTTTTGCCGGTCTCGGCGGCGGCGGCGGCGGCGGCAATCCGGCCGGCAACGGCGGCGCCGGCGGCAAGGGCGGCAGCTTCGGCGGCGGCGGCGGCGGCGGCGGCGCAGCCGGCGGCGCGTTCACGGGCGGCACGGGCGGCGCCGGCGGCAACGGCTACGGCCTGGTGATCAGCTGGTGAGGGCGTGATGGCGACCTACGTGCAGCTCGACGAGAACGGCAACCCGGTGAACGTGATCCTGCTCCCGGACGAGTTCTCGGGCGCCGAGTGGGATGGCCTCGCCGTCAAACCGATCGCGGAGATGGGCGAGGGCTGGACGTTCACACCGCCGGCCGGGAAGGAGGAGTCGTGACGCCGCAGGTGAGCGCCGCGATCGTCGCCGGCGTCATCTCCGTCGTCGGCGCCTGCTTTGTCGTCTGGTTCACCGGGCAGCTGCGCGAGATCCGCCGCGAGCTCGACAACTGCCTGCGCGACCGCCGCCGCCTGCACGACGTCATGCAGCTCGTCGCCGCCGCCTTCGTGCGCACGCTGCCCGCGAACGAGCGGCGCGTGCTTTTGCGTAAGATCGACGAGAGCCTCGACGCGGACGGCGCCGCCGATGCCGCCTAGGCGATGGGGCTCCAACTCTCACGCACGATCGTGCTCGCCGACGTCCCCCTCGACTGGGCGACGTTCGAGTTCGGCGGCACCGACCGGATCGACATCACCGCGACCGGCAACGACATCAACGTCGAGCTCCGCCCGCCCGGCCGCGGCTACCAGCCCGGCGACGCGATGACGGTCAGCGCCGACACGTTCGAGTCGTTCTCCGGGCTCGCGATCAGCTACCCGCCGACCGGCGTCTGGGGCTTCCGCGTCTACAACGCCGTCGCCGGCAAACAAGCGACCGCGAAGATCCGCGCCTACGGGGTGCGCCAACAGTGAGCGCGGCCGCGGTCGAGTCGATGCCGGCCGGCGACGTCGTCAACCTCTCCTCGCTCAGCTTCTTCACCGGCAGCTACGTCTTCAGCGAAGCCGCCGCCGCGCCGGCCGGCTGGTACCTGCTGAAGACGGGCGGCGCGATCGAGAAGATCAGCGACTACCCGAACCTCGCCGCGCTGATCGGCAACCGCTACGGCGGCGACGGCGTCACCACCTTCGGCACACCGCCGGCCGAGTACGTCCTCGCCGGCCCCTCCGCCGCGCACGCGCTCTGGAACCTCTACGGCGAAGAGACTCACACGCTCGCCGACGCGGAGATCCCGCCCGTCACCGTCGGCGAGGGCACCAACAACGACGGCTCGACCAGCTCGGCGTTCCTCGACGGCCGGATCGTGCTCACCGATCACGCCGCGACCTCGACCGTCGCGATCAACGGCGGCGGCGGTGCGCACAACAACTTGCAGCCAACCCATCGCGTCAACGTCTTCATCAAAACCTGAGAGGAGAAAACCTGATGGCAACCCGGATGCGTCGTGACAGCAAGGGCCGCTTCGTCGGCAAGGCCGGCGGCAGGAAGCGCAGCTCGCGCAAGCGCAAGACGACCACGCGCCGGCGGCGGCGGCGCTGATGGCGCCGGTCGAACAGGGCGACGCCGCCGGCGGCCGGCTGCTTTTGCTCGTCACCCCGGAGCTCGCCGGCGTCGACGTCGCCACCGCGCAGCGCGAGCTGCTCGCCGCCGGCGACGATCCCGGCCCGCTCGACGGCGTCTACGGCCCGACCACGGCCGCGGCCGTCCGCGCCTTCCAGCGCGGCCACGGCCTGCGCGTCGACGGCATCGTCGGACCGCAGACCGCGCTCGCGCTCGCGAGCTCGCCGGTGCCCGCCAAGCCCGAGCAGAACGCGCCCGGGCCCGGCGCGCTCGCCTGGATGGCCGCACGGCTCGGCATGGACGAGAACCCGCCCGGATCGAACGACAACGAGATCACGCGCGAGTTCGGCATGCCCGGCCAGCCCTGGTGCTGCATGACCGTCAGCCTCGCCTACAAGCACGGCGCCGGCATCATCCTCGGCTCGTCGACGCAGCCGCCGCCGTGGGGCTACTGGCCCGACCGCGGCTTCGCGTACGTGCCGGCGATGGAGGCGTGGTTGAAGAGCGCCGGCTTCTGGATCGGCGTCACCCGGCCCGCGCCCGGCGACATCGCCTGCTACATCGTCCCAGGCGAGACCGTGCAGCCCGGGCACACCGGCCTCGTCGAGAGCGTCGAAGGACCAGGACGGTTCTACGCGCTCGAGGGCAACTACGACAACCAACTCGCCCGCGTCGCGCGCACCGTCGACGAGGTCACCGGCTTCGGGCGAATCAGGAGGACGACATGAAGCCCGGAGTCTTCACCAGCGAACTGTGGGTCGTGCTCGCCGCCGGCGTCAACGCCGCCACGGGCGCGCTCAGCTCGAACGAGCACGTCAACCTCGGCACGCTCGCCGCCGCGGTCGCCTACGCCGTCTGCCGCACCGTGCTCAAGCTCACCGCCGTCAAACGCGCCGGCGAACCGACCGGCTCGTGAAGCGCCGACCCCGCGGCGGCCTCCCGAAACGGCGGCCGCCGCGGCGCGTCCCCGGCCACCCCGAGCTCGTCCCCCCCTGGCGGGCCGCGATCGCCGACGGCAGCGCCTCCGCCCGCTGCGACGAGCTCGTCCGCCGAACCCACGCCGAGAGGGGGATCCCGCCCCGGCTCGCCGAGGCGCTGCTCCGCTCCCTGACCGCCCGGTGCTAGAGCGGGGCGGACGCGCCGACACCGTATTCGCGGTTGGATGTCGGCAATCCTTTTGCGCTCATAACGTCGCGGGCTCGCTTCAGCAGGAGCTCCGCGACGTCGTGGCGAACGCGTGAATCGGGTCGGTCCTCGATTCCGGTGATGAGCTCGCGGAGGTCGACGGCGAGCGTCGCCATGTTGAGGGCTTCGTCGATGTCGAGGAGAAGCCGGTTAAGCTCGCCACGGGGCCATGACGCGAACGCGTCGACACCCTCGCGTCGGGACCGGTCGATCGAGAGCTCGAGCGCGCGAAGGGCGGCGTTCCAGAGGTACCAACCGGACTGCGTGCCGGCAACCAGCGTTGCGATTTGACGTTCGATCATCATCGTCGTCGTCCCTTCCTGCCGGGCCGCAGGATTACGCCTGCCGACCAGGGATCATGCAGCGGCCGCGAGCCCGGACGTCCAGAGGGACGAGCCGGCGTCGAAGGCGGTATCGGGGATCCCGAGACGGACGTCGCCGATCGTCATCGCGGCGACGGCGACCCGTTGTTTCATCCGGAAATAAGTCGAGCGGCCAACGTGCTTGCGCACCCATGGCCACGCCTCATCGTGGTCGACCAGGTAGAGATCGCTGAGCACGTACGGCACGCGATACGGAAAGTCGCCATAGGTGGCGAGAATCGCGTCGAGGTCTTTCATCGCGATCTTGCCGATCTTGGCGATGCCGTTTTGGAGCTCGCGGCGCACCGCGGCCGCGCGGTAGCCGTCCTCATGGACGAGCCGGAGGTGGGGACGCCGTCGGTCTTGAATTTCGTAGCGGAGGAGCACGTCGAGCTCGGCGTCCGGCGGCAGTTCCTCTTTGCGGGCGGTGAGCTCGGCGACCTTGTCGTACATGCGGATCACCCGTTTGGTGCCGTAGCCCCAGACGAGCGAGCGACCGCCGTTCGGCGAGACGTTTTCGGTGCGCAACTTTCGCGCGGCGGCGTACGCCGCCTTCACATGCTCGAGTGTGAACGCGACCGACGGCACCTCGTACTGAAAGCAATAGTCGAGTCGCGTCGGATCGGCCTCACGCAACGTGAGCGCCGGCGGCCCGTCGACGCCGCATCCGTCGACGAGCTCGTGCACCTCGGTGACGAGATCGCGGAGCGCGTTGTGGACGCCGCGCTCGTCAAGCACGACGTCGTTTCGGCCGAGCACGAGCTTCGGCAGCGACGCGCGCGCCTCGAGGCGACCCTCGCGGTAGAGCAGCTCGAGCGTGCCCGTCTTCCAGTGGCCGTAGCGGGTCGGGCCGCCGTCGCCGAAGGTCTTGCTCGTGATCTCACCGTCCGCGCGACCGAGATGCTCGCCGAGACGGTCGAGATCGAGCCTGACCGGCGGCGCCAGAGGCTCGACGCGACCCCGTGCACGCCGCTCGGAGGTGCCGATCGCGTGGCCCCAGACAAGCTGAACGGAGTCGATCACGATCAGCCCGGAGTCCCGCCTAACTGGGACTGGGGGCCACTGTCAGAGGAGTTTGGCCCCCCATACGACTTACAAGTCACATGGATCACGGCTCTCGCCGTCCGCGCGCCGGTGTACGTTCACCGGGCCCGTAAGGGCTGGGGAGCCCCGTCCGGGGCTCTCCGGCCGTCAGGGGGCGTCCAGCGAGCCGAGAGCGGGCCGGCAACGCCTCGATCAGCGCGTTCACCAGGTCGTCGATCGCGTCCCAGGTGCGCGGGCTCACCTCGCCGACGACGTCGAGCTCCGCACGGCCCACCCTGCACGCCGCGAGCAGGGCATCCGCGATCACCACGGACGCCCCACCCACACGCGACGCCGGCGCGTCGCCGATCACGTGCCTCTCCGCAATCGCAACTTGCGACCCGTCTCGGTCAGCTCGATCCGCGTCAACATCGGCGTGTACTTCGCGAAGCCGTTGTCGACGAGCCAACGCGCGGTCTGCCAATACACGAACGCGTGCCCAACTCGGTTGAGGTGCGTCTGGTTGCTCACAAACGCAGTGCCGGTCTTCGACCTACGCAGAACGGTCAGCGCGCGCGTACGCGCCGGCGTGAACGTGATCGCCATCAGTACGGGATGTCGTCGGTCGGCGTCGACGGTGCGATCGGCGCGATCGGGACGGGGAGGGAGCCCGCGATCGCGGCGAGGTTCGCGCCGGCGGCGATCGGCTTGACCATCTCGAGCACGGTCGTCTTGCCGTTCGGCGTCGTCGCGTCGACGATCCGCACAACGGCGGGGAGGTCGCCGGCCTGGAACCGCTTGCACTGCGCGACGATGCCGGCGGCGAAGCCCGAGAAGAGCCGGGTCTTGGTCGCGTCGATCGTCTGCACGCGCAGGTCGGCCGGGGTGCGCTTCACCTTCCGGCCCTCGATCTCGACGTCGACCGGCTCACGCACGGTGACGTCGACGAGCACGAACTCGCCCGCCGTCTTCAAGACGTCGAACTTCTCGCCGATCTCGGGCGGCACGTACGGTGCCCACATCCCCGACGACGGCTGCTGTTGCGCATTCATGCTGCTCTCCTTTCGGTTGGCCGGCGCGGCGCGCCGGCGTGGGCGGAACGGCTCGCCCAAAACGCGGCGAGCAGATCACGGAAAACGGTCTGAATGAAGTCGGGCTCGCTCGCGAGCACGACCGGGATCAGCACGCCGTCGAGCTCGTCGACGACGTACAACCGCGCGCACTCAACGCACGGCACGTACGCGCCCGGCTGCAACGGCCACGACCACTCCTCGAGCGGCTCGCCACACGACATACAACAGCGCGGACGAAACGGCCGCGCGATCACGACGCACGTTCCGCGTCGACAGCGCCACCGCAACGCGGGCAACACACGACGCCGGGAACGGCGCGCCACGCGTACCGGCAACGCCGGCAAACCCAGCTCACCATGGCGAGCGGTCCCGTAGACGATCAGGAGCTCGCTCGAACTGATCGACGTCGAACATCCGCGGCCGCCGGCGGAGCTCGTCCTTCAACCGGCGTACTCGCGCGAGCAGAAACACGTTCGACACCGTCATTGCGATCGCCGTCAGCGCGAGCAGCCCGACCAGCGCGTTCACAGCAGGTCTCCGTGCTTGTCGACATCGCCGCCGCGGCGTAGAGTCGCGACGTGGCGATGCCGCCGGTCTCGCGCAAAGAGCTCTCCGAGGAGGGGAGCCGCGCCGGCGTCGGCTGCGTGATCGGGATCATCCTCGGCGCCGTCATCGGTTGGCTCGTGATCACGATCTACAACCACGATCAGTGCTCGACGGTCGCAGCAGCCTTTCAGGGTTGCCGCGTGATCAAGCCCGTCGTGGGCGCCCTCGGCGGCATCCTGATCGGCGCGATCGTCGGCGGCCTGCTCGGCGCCCAATTCCGAGCTCGGGGCTGACTTTGTGACACCACCGAACGGTGCTGTATGCTGCATCCGACTTCACCTCTTGGAGTCGTGAGGCGCCCAAACTGTTCAGGTGGGGGCGCCTCTTTTTTTGGCTTAACCGCGCACGTTCTCCCGACTTGACATAAGACCCGTTCTCGTGCACGGGCTTTTGCGGCCACGGAGAGCGCCGTCGACGCGCGGAACTACACCTAGGTCGTCAGGTACGCCTGGAGCCCGGGCGCGACCGCCCGCAGCTGGCGCAGCGCCCGCGTCTCGATCTGCCGCACGCGCTCGCGCGTGATGCCGAGGTCGGCGCCGAGCTCCTCGAGCGTCTGCGGCCGCTCGCCGTCGAGGCCGAAGCGCCGAAAGAGCACGTGGCGCATCCGCGGGTCGAGCGCCTCGAGCGCGTCTGCGAGCTCGCTCGCGCGTGCGTTCTGGGCGCTCAGGGCATCGGGCGACTCGGAGCGGACGTCCTCGATCAGGTCGGCGTAGAGACTCTCGCCGTCCCCGACGGGCGTCTCGAGCGAGACCGGCTCGGTGATGAGCTCGAAGAGCTCCTCGACGCGCTCCGGCGTCAGGCCCGCCTCGGCCGCGATCTCCTCCGTCGACGGGTCGCGGTTCAGGCGCTGGGCGAGCTGGCGACGGGCCCGCTGGGCCCGGCGAACCTGCTCGGCGACGTGGACCGGCAGCCGGATCGTCCGGCCCTGGTCGGCGAGGGCGCGGGTGATCGACTGGCGGATCCACCAGGTCGCATAGGTCGAGAGCTTGAACCCGAGCTTGTAGTCGAACTTCTCGACGGCGCGGATGAGGCCGAGGTTCCCCTCCTGGATCAGGTCGAGGAGCGGCACCTCCGCGCGCGTGTAGTGGCGCGTGATCGACATGACGAGGCGGAGGTTCGACTCGATCAGCCGGCGCTTCGCGTTCTCGTCGCCCTCGTCCTTGCGGCGCGCGAGCTCGCGCTCCTCGGTCGGCGTCAGCAGGCGGCCGTCGCCGAGCTGGCGAACGTAGAGCTTGAGGGGATCGGCGGTCTGGAGGCGCTCGGCGTCGGTGAGCCCAACGTTCCCCGGCTCGTCGTCGACCTCGTCCTCGTCGACCTCGTCGAGCAACGGCAGGAGGCCGACCGCAGGCTCAGCACTGTCGTCCAGATGGGGTTCTGGGAGCGCCACCTTCAGTCTCCTTCCGTATCGGCCGCTACCCTAGAGGACTTGAGGGCGCCGACAACTGCGGATTTCCCGTCGCCTGAAGGACTGGTATGTGCGGCATAGCCGGTTACAGCCTTGCTCCTGGCTCGCGGGTCGAGCGGACCCTGGCCGCCCAGGCCCTGCTGGCGGCGATCGCCGAGCGGGGTGCCGACGCGGTCGGCTACGCCTACCGGCTTCCGGGCGAGGGGCAGCCGACCGTGGTCAAGCAGCGGACGGCCGCCTCGAAGCTCATCGAGCGGATCTCCGTGCCCGGGGAGGCCCGCCAGCTCCTCGTCCACGTCCGCGACTACACCAAGGGCCACCCGTCGATCGCGGCGAACAACCACCCGGTCCGCCACGGGCCGGTGGTCGGCATCCACAACGGGATCATCGTCAACGACGACGAGCTGCTCGGGTGCCACGACTGCGCCCGCGCCGAGCCCCGGATGACGGTCGACTCGGAGGCGATCTTCGCGGTGGCCGCCCACTCCCGCTCGAACGCCGCCGCGCTCGAGGAGCTGCACGGGTCGCTGGCGGCAGCCTGGCTCGACGAGCGCGAGCCGGAGCTCGTCCATCTCGCCCGCGGCGTCGGCCGGCCGCTGTGGCTCGGGGCAGGCAGCGAGGGGATCTTCTTCGCCTCGACGAAGCACGGGCTCGAGGTCGTCGAGCGCTATTGCCGGATCTCGCTCCGGAAGCGCGAGCTTCGCGACGGCACGCTGCTCGCACTCGCGGACGGCCGCCCTGTCCGCCGGGCCCGCTGGCGCCCGCAGCGCTACGTCGAGCCCGACCCGCTGCCGGCGGTGCGTGCGCCGGGCGAGCGCGAGTCCTGTCTCAGGCGACTCGCTACGCTCGCCGCCTGAGCACGTGAGCCGGGCGCGGCTCATTCCGCCTGCCCTCGCCGCTTGACCGAGACGCTCCCGTCGGGTGCGACCGCGGCGCCCTCTTCGAGCAGCCGCTTGCGTACGAGGAACTGGAACGCGGCCCACGCCCCGCGGCGCGAGTCGAACAGCCGGTAGACCTGCCATTCGGTCAGCAGCGTGCCGTCGCCGCCGCCCGGCGCCGAGCGCGCCGCCGACCAGTCCGCGAACTTCGGCAGGCGTCCGAGGCGGCGCGCGAGCCCGGCGCCCTGGCCGATCGCCCGCTCGAGCCGCTCCTCCCCCACCGCGACGTCGAAACCCGCCTCGCGGAGCGCGGCCGACAGCGAGCCGAAGGTGTGCCAGTAGAGCGACTTCGACGGCACCCGGCCGCGGCGGTCGTCGAGATCGCGCGCGGTTGGCGGGCGGTCGAGCTCGACCCCGAGGCGGCGCAGCACCGCGATCAGCTCGTCGCGCGTGACGAACCTGCGCGGCACGAGCCCGGCCGCGCGCTTCGCTGCGTTCCAGGTGCCGAAGTGCTCGATCACGGTCTGCGGATGGACGCGCGCGCCGCTGTCGGCCGCGAACTCCTTCATCGTCGGGGAGCGGCCGAGCCGGTCGGCGGAGCTGCGCAGCTCCGCGAGGATCTCGTCGTCCGAGTACCGCTTGCGGATCGCCGTCCGGAACGCGGCCAGCTCGACCGGATCGATCTGCGTGATCGCCCGGTAGCGGGGCTTTCCAGCCATGCAATCATGCTAGAGCAACCTGGACGAACCGCAAGTACGGCCGAGCGAAGGCCCGATCGGGGGCGCATCCGGGCTTGCGATCCGAGGGTCGGACCCCCGGGCGGCAGGCGTCACGACGCGACGGCGGAGAGATGCGGTTTCGCGGGAGGCTCGGCGAGCGGGGCCTCGGCGAGGTGCAGGTCCGGGTACCCGACCTCCACCCCGTCCCGCTCCACGAGGCTCTCGAGCGCGCCGACGCACCGCGGGCAGAACTGCTTGCCCGCATGGTCGCGCAGCTCGCGAAGCGCGTCCCGGGGCGCACGGGCCGGCCGGTAGACGCGCGTCGAGAGCATCGAATCGAAGGCGTCGGCCACGTGGATGATCCGGGCACCGAGCGGGATCTCCTCGCCGATCAGGTTGTCCGGGTAGCCGGCCCCGTCGAAACGCTCGTGGTGGTGGCGGATCGCCGGCACGGCATCGGTGAGGAAACCGAGCCGATCGATGATCTGGGCGCCCTCCGCTGCGTGCTTCTGCATCACCGTCCACTCGTCCTGCGAGAGCGAGCTCGGCTTGAGGAGGATGTTGTCCGGCACCGCGAGCTTGCCGATGTCGTGGAAGAGCGCAGCGTGGCCGAGCAGGTCGAGCTCCGCTTGCGAGAAGCCGAGCTCGGCGCCGATCGCGAGCGCGAGCTGCTGCACGCGGCGCGAGTGACCGGCGGTGTAGGTGTCGCGGGCGTCCACCGTCGCGGAGAGGCTCTCCATCGCCGCCGTGGAGCGGTCCTTGAGGGCCTTGTTGGCCTCCTCGAGCGAGACGTTCTGCGTCTGAATCGTCTGCGCCGCGTTGCGGAGCTTCTCCGCGCTCCGCTGGGCGTGGGCGACGTAGGCCTGCTGCGTCTGGCGCAACACAAAGAGCGGCACGGCGAAGGCGGCGAGCGCGTACAGCCCCGCGGCGTGGTAGGCGATCGCGATCACGCTGCCGACGAAGCCGTAGGCGACGTAGTGCGTCGTCAACCACCCGAAGCGCTCGCGCCACTCCGCGCGCCAGCTCGTGCGGCCCTCGAGCGCGACCGCGAAGCTGAGGAGACCCATGTTGACCGCGTAGTAGACGGTCCCGCCGACGACGCCGAGGATGGCGAGCACGAAGTCGTTCGTGTTCCCGCGAACGGGGATCGCGAAGACCGCCGCTGCCGCGAGCGACGCGAGCGAGAGCGCGCCGATGTTGAACAGCACCTGGTGGAGCGGCAAGCGGTACTTGCTCCACGCAACCGAGACGCTCGCGATCGCGAGCGGCAACGCCGCCTTCGGGCCGAAGAGCGCCACCCCGGCGAGCGCACCGACCGCTGCAACCGAGATCGAGTTGTCGTCGTAGTCGAATGCAAGTGTCTGCCCGGCGCCCACCATCGCGACGACGGCGACGAGACCGAGCACATCGTGGAGCTGTCCGATCACGAGCCCGGCGACACCCGCACCGATGCCAGCCAGCGAGACGGCGCTGACGAGCACCCGCAGCCGTCCCGAGCTCTTCAGGAACCACGGCCCCGCAAGGGCGTGCGGCTGGGGATGGCGACGGTCGGACGTCGGCGGAGCCACGCGCGCAGACGGCAGGGCCTGCTCGAACTCGCCGTCCTCGCTGATCGTGAGCGTGCGCTGAGCGCGTCCCTCGGGCAGCACGAGCAGCTCCGAGGTCGCCCCAACGACGCGGTTGCGACCCTGGAGCTTCGCGCGGTAGACGGCGAGGTCGGCCTGGTGGACGAGCTCCTGGGACGAAGACGCGTCCTTCGGGAACGACGCGGCGCCGATCGAAACGGTGGCGCGGATCGGATCGTTCGAGGTGTCGACCATGAACGACGCCGCGCCGACGGCCTGGCGGATGCGCTCGGCGATCACCAGCGCCTGATCCGAATCGGTCTCCGGGAGGATGATCGCGAATTCCTCCCCGCCGAAGCGCGCCGGCACGTCGTAGTCGCGCAGCTGGGCGCGGAAGATCGACGAGATGCTCCTCAGGACGACGTCGCCTGCGAGGTGGCCGTAGCGGTTGTTGATCTCGCGGAGCAGGTCGAGGTCGACCATCAAGAGCGAGAGCGGACGGTTGAACCGCTCTGCCCTGGCGAGCTCCTCGCCGAGCGTCACGGCGAAGTGGCGCGTGTTGAAGAGGCCGGTCTTCGGGTCGACGCGCGCCTGCTCCTGGAGGCTCGGGACGGCGAGCGAGCGGTGGATCAGGTACAGCGGCGCGAGCGCGGCCGGCGCAACCCACGGGTCGAGCCGCATCAGGACGGCGATCGCAGTGCCGAGGGCGACGATCACGACGTCGGTGCTGAGGCTCTCGAACTTGAAGAGCCCGCTGGCATGGAAGCTGTGGCCTCGGCCGAGCTTCAGCATCACCGCGAGCAGCAGGTGGTTCAGCAGCACGAAGACGCCCGTCGCCGCGAACCCCGCGACGGCGGTGCGTGCGCCGCTGTGCCCGATGACGCCCGTGCCGAGGACGAGACGCGCCGTCCCGCAAGCGGCGAGCGCGCTCAACACCCAGTTGCTGATGTTGAACGTCTGGATGAACCACGGGTAGCGCTCCTTCAGCCATTCCGGGATGTGGATTGCGATCGCGAGCATCACGACGAGCCCCGGCGGCAGCAGCAGGACAGCCGGGATCGCGAACACGAGGGCGGCGTGCATCGACTGGTCGCGCGTCGTCTCGACCTTGAAGACCTGCGCAATCGCCGCGGCAACTGTGAGGATCACGAAGTCCCGCCACTCGTGCCCGTTCGCGTGGAGACCCGCGACGATGGGCACGGCGGCGGCGGCCGCGGCGGCCGCCACCATCGCCAGGTATGCGCTTGCCGACGTCGACAGGCCGGTGTGGCCGTCCGCGCGACGCCGGACGTGACTGGGCATCACCGTCAGCATTCGCGTTCCGTTTTCGAGATTCGTTTCACCTGGTCAGGTCTCCTCGAGTCACCGGGTCATGGCAGCCAGTTGGCAGAGCTCCACGATGCGGAGCTCCAGGATGCGGAATCCCACGCCGCCGAGCTCCACGCCGCCGAGCTCCAGGCCGCCGAGCTCCACGCGGCCGAGCTCCACGCGGCCGAGCTCCATGCCGCCGAGCTCCACGCGGCCGAGCTCCAGGCCGCCGAGTTCCACGCCGCCGAGCTCCACGCCGCCGACGACCACGCGGCCGAGTCGAACGCCGAGTCGCCCGTCGACGGGTCGGTCGTGATGAACTGGTCGAGGCCGGCGTTCGGGTTCGGCGGATCGGTCACTGCGACAGCGCCAGCAACGTCGAGCTCCCCCACTCCGCCGGCGTCGTCGCTGACGAGCGGCAGCGCATCGGCCGAGACCATCAGCGCGCCCTTGACCTGATCCGGCGTCCAGTCGGGGTGGTAGGCGAGGACCTGTGCCGCCGCGCCGGCGACCATCGGCGAGGCGAACGAGGTGCCCGACATCCACATGTAGCCGGGTGCGACGTCGCGCTCGGGGACCTGGGACGGGATGTAGGCGCCGTCCGGCACCGGCATGATCAGGTAGCGGCCGGGCGCCGAGATGTCCGGCTTCCAGAATCCGTCGTCGGTGGCGCCGAACGCCGACCACGGCGCAACCGTGTCGTCGGCCGTCGTCGCCGTCCCATTCTGGTCGAGCGCGCCGACGGTGATGATGAACGGATCGTTGCCCGGCGCCGTCGACATGTTGATCGCGCTGCCGGTGCCCTCGTTGCCGGCCGCGGCGGTGACGACGACCCCGTTCAGCCACAGGTTCTCGACCGCCTGGTCGAGCGGGTCGTACATGAAGGTCGTCTCCTGCGGCGCGACGAGCGAGAAGTTCGCGACGCGGATGTCGTACTGATCCTTGTTGGCGAGGATCCAGTCGCAGGCGGCGACGACGTCGCTCGTCATCGACTGACCCTGCGCGTCCGCCACGTGCACGTCGACGAGCGGGGCGTTCTGCGCCACGCCGCCCGGCGTCACGGAGTTCGCGGCCCCCGCCGCGATTCCGGCGACCATCGTGCCGTGGCCCTCTCCGTCGGTCGTGTCGTTCGGGTCGAGCGACGAGAGGTCGACGCTCGCGACGACGCGGTCGCCGAAGTCGGCCGCCTTGGTCGCGTCGATACCGCTGTCGACGATCGCGATCGCCGGTGCCTGCGGTGCCGTGAAGGCCGGCGCGGGAACGCAGGTCGGGTCGATCTGCAGCCCGGTGAGCGGGTCGATGGTGCACGTGACGGCGGGCTGATCCCAGAGCGACGAGGCGTCGACGGAGTCGCGCCACATCTCGGCGTTCTCGTAGCCGTCGACCGTCGAGTAGTCGGCTGCGTCGAGCGTCGCGTCCGGCGTGATCGAGACGACGTCTCCCCTGCCCCGGCCCACGATCCCCGTGATCTGCTCGCCCGTCAGCGTCATCGCGACGCCCGTGATCGAGTTGAACTGGTCCTTGACGTGGTGAGTGGCAATCGAGACGGCCGCGTTGCCGAACGCCGCCTGCGCCGCCGATACCTGGTTCTGGGCCTGCGCGAGCGCGTTCTGGGCCGCGCTGAACGCCCGGGCCGCGTCGGCGGCGGCGAGCTTGTCGGCCTTCCGGCCTGTCAGCTTCGCCCTGACGGCGTCCGCGACGTTCGCCGCCTGCGCCTGCGCGTCGTCGCTCTCGGCGCTCTGGAAGGCCGTGTTCGCCGCGTTCGCGGCGTTCTGGAGGCTCGACTCCGACTGCGCCGCCCAGTTCGCGACGTTCTGGAGCAGGGCGCCGGACTGCCCGCGCCCGCCGGCCATGACGATGACGTGGAAGGTCTGCTGCGGATTCGCCTGTGCCGCGGCGAGCAGCGAAGGCGGTACGACCGGGCCCGTCGGGGTCGGAACGTCACCGCGCTGGGCCCCGGCGACCGGGGCGGAGACGCTGAGGACGCAGATCGAGGCCAGGGCGCCGAGGGCGAGGCAGATCCTCATGCCGCCGCCGCGGCCCCGGAGGGAGCCGACAGGCGTAGCCGGACGTCCCGAGCCGCCCCTGCCGCCCCAGAGTCCGTTGCCCCGAACTTCCGAAGTCCCCCGCTTGATGTGCAGTTTCAGTTGTCCCCTTCCCCTGAGTGCACCGTGGTTTCGCACGGGCCGCAGTTTGTTCACACGGGCCGCAGCTGCCTCGTGGAGCGGGCAGAACGTAGGCTCGATCGAGGGACGCCGCCTCACCCTTTAAGGTGGGATCGTTCGAAGATCACTCGAAGGAGTTAGGACCGAGGCGGGGGCGTCAGCGCCGGCTTCGAGAGGCCGGACCGGGTCAGTGGATACCCTCGCGGACGTGCTCCTGCGCCTCGAGCTGCGTGCAGCTCGCCTGGTTGCGGCGGTCTCGCGCCTTGCGGGCAGAGGGGGCGGGACGACGCTGCCGGGCAAGCTTCTCCGGAAGGCTCACCCGGCCGCCGTCGACCGGCTCGCCGCGCTGCTGCCCGAGGGCTCCGTCGCCGTCTCGGCGACGAACGGCAAGACGACCACCACCGCGATGGCGGCGGAGATCCTCGGCCGCAGCCGGCGCCTCGCCCACAACAGCTCGGGCGCGAACCTCGTCTCCGGCGTCGCCTCGACGCTCCTCGCCGAGCGCGGCGCCGATCTCGGCGTGTTCGAGGTCGACGAGGGCGCCCTGCCCGAGGTCGTCAGCCGCGTGCGGCCGCGCGCCGTGCTGCTCGGAAACCTCTTCCGCGACCAGCTCGACCGCTACGGGGAGCTCGAGCTCGTCGCCGAACGCTGGCGTGAGGCGCTCGCCGGGCGGCCGGACACGATCCTCGTCGCGAACGTCGACGACCCGCTGATCGGGGAGCTCGCACGAGACCACGAAGGCCCTCTGCGGACGTTCGGCCTCGACGACCGCAGCCATGCGCGCGCCTCCCTCCAGCACGCCGCCGACTCGAAGTACTGCGTCGCGTGCGGGAGGCCCTACCTCTATGCAGCGGTCTACGTCGGCCACCTCGGCGAGTGGCGGTGCGCCGGCTGCGGACGCTCGCGCCTCTCGCTCGACGTCGCCGCGCGCCAGATCGAGCTGCGCGGGCTCGCGGGCTCGTCGTTCATGCTCTCGACACCGGAGGGAACCGCCCGCATCCGACTCCGGCTCCCGGGCCTCTACAACGTGTACAACGCGACGGCCGCAGCGGCGCTGGCCGGCGCTCTCGGCGTCCCTGTGGACGAGATCGCCGCCGGGCTCGAGGCGTTCACGGCCGCGTTCGGCCGCTTCGAGCGGATCGATGTCGGCGACCGGCGCGTGCTGATGCTCCTCGTCAAGAACCCCGCCGGCGCGAACGAGGCCGTGCGGACGCTGCTCGACGGCCCGCTGCCGGCACTCGCGGTCCTCGCGCTGAACGACGAGATCGCCGACGGGCGGGACGTCTCGTGGATCTGGGACGTCGACTTCGAGCCGCTTCTCGCCGTGCTCGAGCGGGTGATCGTCTCCGGCGGGCGCGCGGAGGAGCTCGCGCTGCGCTGCGCCTACGGCGGCTTCGACCGCTCGCAGATCGAGGTCGTGCCCGGGCTCGAGGCGGCGCTCGACCGCGGGCTCGAGCTGACCCCGCCGGGTGGCGAGCTCGTCCTCCTTCCCACGTACACGGCGATGCTGCGGCTGCGCGGGATCATCGCGCGCCGCGGCCACGTCGGCGAGTACTGGCAGCGGACGGCGTCGCGATGAAGCTTCGCGTCGGACATCTGTACCCGGACTACCTGAACATCTACGCCGACCGCGGCAACATCGCCGTCCTGCGCGACCGCGCCCGCAGGCGTGGGCACGAGCTCGAGGTCGTGCCGATCAGCCTCGACGGCGGCGTGCCCGAGGCGATCGACCTCTTCTACGTCGGCGGCGGACAGGATCGGGAGCAGGCGCTCGTGGCGGGCGATCTCGCCCGCAAGGCGGACGGGTTGCGAGCCGCGGTCGAGGGCGGCGCCGCGTTCCTCGCCGTCTGCGGCGGCTACCAGCTGCTCGGCCGCTTCTATCGCGACCGCGCCGGCGTCGAGCTGCCGGGCATCGGCCTCCTGCCGCTCCACACCGTCGCGGGCGGGCGGCGGATGATCGGCGACGTGCTGCTCGACTGCGCCTGGGCGGGCGAAACGCTTGCCGGATTCGAGAACCACGCCGGACGGACGGTGCTCGACGAGGGGGCCGAGCCGCTCGGGCGCGTGCTCGCCGGCTTCGGGAACGACGGGCGCTCAGGATACGAGGGCTGTCGCGCCGGACGTGTCTACGGGACATACCTCCACGGGCCGCTCCTGCCGCGGAACCCGTGGTTCGCCGACCTCCTGCTCGCCGACGCGCTCCACCACCGCACCGGCGCGGCGGTCGAGCTCGAGGCGGCCGACGACGGCCTCGAGGCCGCCGCCCATGCGGTCGCCGCCGCCCGCGCCCGGCGGCGCGGCGGGCGCCCCTGAAAGCGCGAGTGGCGGCCATGAGGCCGCCACTCGACGTTCCGGGTTTTTGTGGTCAGGACTTCTAGCGGTCGTACGTCGATGCGCTCGCGGTCGATGCGCTCGCGGTCGCCGAGCTCCAGCTCGCGAGCGACTGCATCGCGGCGCTCATGTCCGCCGAGCTCCACGCCGCCGAGCTCCATGCCGCCGAGCTCCATGCCGCCGAGCTCCACGCCGCCGAGCTCCACGCCGCCGAGCTCCACGCCGCCGAGCTCCACGCCGCGTCCGTCTGGACGGCGCTCGACCACGCCGCCGCGTCGAACACCGGCTGGCCGGTCGTCGGATCGGTGGTGATGAACGTGTCGAGGTTCTCGTTCGGGTTCGGCGGGTCGAAGGGGAGAGTCGCCGCCATCGCTCCGTCGACCTCGCCGACACCGGCCTGCTGCCAGTCGACGTTCGGGAGGTAAGCGGCGGTCAGCATCAGCGCGCCCTTGACCTCGTCCGGCGTCCAGTCGGGATTCAGGGCGAGGATCTGGGCGGCCGCGCCCGACACGATGGGCGCCGCGAACGACGTACCGGACATCCACATGTAGCCGGGGGCGACGATGCGGTCTGGCGCGCTCGTGGCGAGCGTCGAGTCCATCGGCACCGGACCGACCATGTAGCGGCCGGGAGCGACGATGTCGGGCTTCGAGAAGCCGTCGGCGGTGTAGCCGTAGGACGACCACCAGGGGACGGTGTCGTCGGACGGGTCGGCGGTCTCGTTCTGGTCGACCGCGCCGACCGTGATGACGAACGGGTCGTTGCCGGGTGCGGCCGACATGTCAACCGGCCCGTCGCCCGTGCCAGCGTTGCCCGCCGCGGCCACGACGACGATGCCGTTGAACCAGAGGCTCTCGACCGCCTGGTCGAGCGGATCGAACTGGAAGCTCGTCGGAACGGAGCCGGCCATCGAGAAGTTCGCGACGCGGATGTCGTACTGATCCTTGTTCGCGAGGATCCAGTCGCAGGCGGCGATCACGTCGCTCTCGAGCGACTCGCCGTTCGCGTCGGCCGTGTGGACGTCGACGATCGGGGCGTTCTGGGCCACGCCCGGGTACTCCGCGGAAGAGCCTGCGGCGATACCCGCGACCATCGTGCCGTGGCCTTCCTGGTCGCCTGTCTCGTTCGGGTCGAGCGACGAGAGATCCACGCTCGCGACGACGCGCCCGTCGAAGTCGGGGCTCGACGCATCGACGCCGCTGTCGACGATCGCGATCGCCGGTGCCTGCGGCGCCGGCCCGGTGATCTCGCCGGTGTTCGGATCGGTCGTGTACCAGAGCGACGCGATGTCGGTCGACGAGGGCCACATCGAGGAGTCGGGGACGTCGGTCGGATCGTTCAGGACCGGTGCCGTCGGGCCGGTCGCCCCGGTCGGACCGGATGCTCCGGTCGGACCCGTTGCGCCGGTCGCCCCGGTCGCGCCGGTCGCCCCGGTCGCGCCAGTTGCGCCCGTTGCCCCGGTCGAGCCGGTCGCGCCGGTCGCCCCGGTTGCGCCAGTTGCGCCCGTTGCCCCGGTCGCGCCGGTCGCCCCGGTCGAGCCGGTCGCCCCGGTCGAGCCCGTTGCGCCGGTCGAGCCGGTCGCCCCGGTCGAGCCAGTCGCCCCGGTCGAGCCAGTCGCCCCGGTCGCCCCGGTCGCCCCGGTCGCCCCGGTCGAGCCGGTCGCCCCGGTCGCCCCGGTCGAGCCGGTCGCCCCGGTCGAGCCCGTCGGGCCGGTCGATCCCGTGCCCTCGTCCTGCCCCACCACCGGCACGTCCGGGGTGACCGAGAGGATGTTGCTGCCGTGGGTGGTGAGACCGACGATCTCCTCACCGGTGAGCGACATCGCGGCGCCCGAGATGACGTTGAAGGTGTCCTTGACGTGGTTGTGGCGGATCGAGTCCGCCGCGGTGCCGAACGCGGCCTGAGCCGAGTTGTCGGCCGACTGAGCCTGTCCGAGCGCGACCTGCGCGGCCTGAGCGTTCTGCTCGGCCTGCGCGGCAGCCTGCGCCTGCGCAGCCGCAGCCTCGGCCGCTTGCGCCGCCGCGGTCCGCTGGGCCTTCGTCGCCGCGAAGCCGGCCCTGATCGCCTTCGAAGCTGCAAACGCCTGTGCGAGACCGGCGTTGTGCTGCGCCTGCGAGGCCTGAGAAGCGAAAGTCGAAGCGGTGGCCTGGTCCTGCTGGAAGGTGGAAGCAGCCTGGTTGGCAGCGTCCACGAGCTGCGACTCGGAATGCGCAGCCCAGTTGGCCACGTCATCGGCGAGCGTGTCGGAGCTGAAATTGCCCCTGCCCTGCACGATCACGTGGAAAAGCTGCTGGGGATTCGCCTGCGCCTGGGCGAGCAGATCCGCCGGCACGAGTGCCGTGTTCGTCGTCCAGCTGTCCTTGGCTGAGGTGATCGATGAGCGTTGCGCCGTACCGGAGGCCGGCAAGACGACTGCGATCATCAAGACGACGAGCGCGACGATGCCGCGACCACCCTTGCCCCAAAGCGCGCTCGAGCGAGTGTCGTTCCCTGAGCTACCGGAACCTGATCTACCCCCCCAGAGCGCGTTGCCCCGGGTCGTGCCGCTGGATTGTGGCCGCATTTTGTGCCTCTCTCTCCGCGCCGGAGCGCGGGCCGCAGTTGCCGCAGTTACCCCAAATCCGGGCTCGGGCAGCGTGCCCCTCCCTCGGGTTCGGGCTCAACCTATTCCGTGACGCCGAGCCGGGCCTCCCCTTTCGGGGTGATCGAGTTCCGAATCCCTGAAACGAGGGACACCGCTCTCACCCGCACGCGCGCGCCGACGCCGTCGTCCGCGCGCCCTTCCGCACGATCGTCAGCTTGATCTCGTCCTGGACGACCTGTCCGCCGATGCTCGCGGTCACGATCACGCGGTAGCTCTTCCCCTTCGAGAGGACGAACGGCAGGCGCAGGTTCAGCGTTCGCGAGCCGGCGTGTACCGGCGCGAGCTTCATCGAGCCGACCCGAACGCCCGCTGCGGTGAGGAAGCGCACGGCGACGTTTGCCTTCCGGTCGAGCTGGATGTGGAGAGCAAGCTGGTTTCCCTGCGCACACGTAACGGACTGCGCGCCGGCGATGCGCACCGCGAGCGGTGCCTTCGCCCCGGACGTCGTGCCGCTGCTCGAGCCGCCGGCGCCGCCCGACTTCACCGAGGGGTCGGCGAACGTGACGAGGACCGTGCTCTGGAGCGGGGCGAGCGTTCCGCCCGTCGGCTGCTGCGAGACGACGAGGCTTCCGGAGTCCGACGCGCCGAGCGTCTGCTTGCCGATCACGAACCCGCGGGCCTGGAGCGTCGCGTCTGCCTGGGACAAGGGAAGGCCGACCAGGTCGGGAACGGCAGTGAGCGCCACCGAGAATGGCCCCTCGTTGCCGGCGCCGTCGATGGCGGCGACGGCGAACGTACGGGTGTCGCCGGTGCTGAAGTCACCGACGGTCGTGGAGGTCGTTCCACCGTCGACGCGAGTCGTGGCGATGCCGTTGACGTAGAGCACGTACTGGGCGATCGGCCCGCCGGCCGGCGCCGTCCAGCTCAGCTTCAAGCCGCCCGCTCCGGTGGTCCCGGTGAGTGAGCCGGGGGCACCCGGCGGCGTCGTGTCGACCGTCCACGTGACCGACGGCGGGCTCGGGTCGGTGTTGCCGGCCGCATCGGTCGCCTCGACCTGGAACGTGTGGGTCCCAGGCGCGAGACCGCTGAAGGCGGCGGGACTCGTGCAGGCGCTGAAGCCACCGCCGTCGAGCTGACACTGGAAGGTCGAACTCTCGGTCGAGCCGAAGCCGAAGGTCGCGCTCGTCGCGTTGGTGAGGCTCGGCGGGCCCGAGGTGATCGTCGTGGTCGGCGGCGTCGTGTCGACCGTCCACGTCACGGCCGCGGGCGTCGGGTCGGTGTTGCCCGCCCCGTCGGTCGCCTCGACGCGGAAGGTGTGGCTTCCGTCGGCGAGGCCCGTGTAGCTCTGCGGGCTGGTGCAGGCCGAGTAGCCGCCGCCGTCGAGCTGGCACTGGAAGGTCGAGCCGGATTTGCTCGATCCGAAGCTGAGCGTCGCCGCGGCCGTGTTGACGGGGCTCGCCGGCGCCGAGCTGATCGTCGTGTCGGGCGGCGTCGTGTCCACCGTCCAGCTGGACGACGCCGAGCCGGTGTTGCCCGCCGTGTCGGTCGCCTTGACCTGGAAGGTGTGGCTGCCGTCGGCGAGCCCGCTGTAGGAGGCCGGGCTCGTACAGGCGCTGAAGCTGCCGCCGTCGAGCCGGCACTGGAAGGTCGAGCCGGCCTTGTTCGCGCCGAAGCTGAAGCTCGCGCCCGTCGCGTTCGTGAGGTTCGCGGGGCTCGCCGTGATCGACGTCACGGGTGCGACCGTGTCGACGGTCCACGTGGAGCTCGCGGGAGTCGGGTCGGTGTTACCGGCCGCATCGGTCGCCTCGACCTGGAAGGTGTGGCTCCCGTTGGCGAGGGCGTTGTAGCTCATCGGGCTCGTGCAGGCCGAGAAGCCGCCGCTGTCGAGCTCGCATTGGAAGGTGGAGCCGGTCTCACTCGAGCTGAAGGTGAAGGTCGCGCTCGTCGAGTTGTTCGGGTTCGCGGGGCCGGTGCCGATCGTCGTGTTCGGCGGCGTCGTGTCATACGTGAAGCTCTGGGTCGGCGTCCAACTCGACTGACCGCCGGCCGCATCGGTCGCCTGCGCCTGCCACCAGTACGTGCCGTCGGCGAGCCCGGTCGGCGTCCAGGAGGCGTTCGCGCCGTTTGCCACGGTTGAGGAGGTGCCGCTCGCGACGACGTCCGAGCACGCCGAGTCCGAGCAGACGTTGAAGGTGACGGTGCCCGTGTCGGTCGCGTCGGCGCCGAAGGTGGCCGTCAGCGCGTCCGAGTTCGTGTCCGCCGCCGTGGCCGGCGTCACCAGTGTCGCGGTGATGTTGGACGCTGCTGCCGGGAGATCGATCTGGGCCAGGCTGTCGTACGCCATCATCGTCGCCAGGTGGCTGGTGGTCGAACCGGTGGTGTAGGCCGTCGTCTGCCGCCGCCAGAACTGCACGTAGAGATGCTGGCCGGCGGTCAGGGAAACCGCGGGCAGGCTGACCTGGAACGTGACCGTTTGGACGGTGCCAGCAGTGGTGACGAGGTTCGTCGCCGTGTCCTCGGCGCTGGCGGAGGTCGGGTCGAGAATCGTGGTGGGGTTCGCGGCGATGGCGCCGCCCGAGGTCGTGACCTTCCAGACGCCGACGACGAGGTGGGCGACCCCGTTCGGGTTGGAGCTCTTCGTGCGCACCTGGAACGTCCAGGTTCCGGCCGGGATCGCCACGCTGCCTGTGCCGTCGACGATCCAGCCATAGTTGTTGGGCGTGGTCGAAGGCGAGGTCGTGAGTGTCGGCGGTGTTAGGTTCGTCGACGCGCCAGGTGCCGGTTCGACGCCGGGCGAGAAGTTGAGGTAGCCGCACGTCGTCGCCGCGCAGGTCGACGTGCCGGCGTACGTGATGCGGTTGGACGCTTCGGGCAGGACCTTGTTCAACGCCGCCGAGGCGTCGGAGAGACTGTCCGTGAAGGTGGTCGCCCCGCCGGAGTTGCCGACGTAGTAGAAGGGGCAGCTGCTCCCGGCGGGGAGGCACCCCGTCTTCTGACGGTAGATGTCGACGGCCGTGCCCGAGGGCAGGTTGCCGACGGTGATGTTCTGGCTCGACGCCACCGCCGAGGTGGAGATGAGGCTGGCGGTGTAGGACCCGCTACTACCGGCGACGGCGATGTAGCTGTAGGTGCCGGTGAGGCTGCCGCCGCTTACGAGGCTCACGGTCGGCGTCCCCGGCGTCGAGGGGCCCGCGGTGCCGACCAGTTGGAAGCTGCCGTTGACCAGGCTCGACGGCCCTCCTGAGAGATACAGCGTCGACGGGTACGAGGACGAGTCGCCCGTTGCCGGCCCGCCGCCGATCGTCAGGGCGACGAGGACTGCTCCGAGAAGGAGCACGGAACTCCGCAGGGATGTCAGCCGCAGTTGCATTCGCTTGTCCCACACCCGCCCGTGCGTGAAGACCGAACGGTTCAGCTGCTCCTATCGGCTGCTCGGCCGAAGGGCTTGAGTACCTTCCTAAGCGCTTCGACGAAAACCTCATCCCTCTCTTGGGGGAACTCGAACCGGGCCCCGCTGCCGATCTATTGCGACGAATCAGCGTCACTGCGGCGTTCTCGATTTGCGGCATCCGCTCGGGTGCGGAGGAGAACATGACTCAAACGTCCAGCTCGACCGAAAGGCGCGCGTCCGCGTGAGCGCGGTACCGACGCTGCCGGGCGCCGTCGAGGCGGTCGAGGCCGAGCCGAGCTCCTCCCATCAGCTCGACTCGCTCCCGACCAAAGCGCGGGCCTACTTCACCTTCATCGTCGTCGCTTCGCTCGCAGCGGCGGCGCCCGCCCTCGCCGGCGTCCATCCGAACCTCCAACGGCTCGTGGGCTTCGTCGTGCTCGCGAGTTGCGCGGCGATCGCGCAGCTCTACGTCGTGATCACGCCCAGGCACCAGGCCTACCACGCGTCGGTCGTCTTCATGCTCGCGGCGGCGCTCTTCCTCCGGCCCGGCCTCGTCGTCCTTGTCGGCATTGTCGCGCACGTGCCGGAGTGGCTGAAGCTCCGCTACCCCTGGTTCATCCAGGCCTTCAATCTCTCGAACTTCACGCTCGACGGGCTCGCCGCGTGGGGAGTCGCACGACTGATCATGCGCTCATCCGTCGACGGCGACCTGCGTTTCGCCCTCGCCGGCTTCGCCGCGTGCGTCGTCTTCGTCGCGCTCAACCACCTCCTGCTCTCGACGATGCTGCTGCTCGCCCGCGGGCAGTCGTTCCAAGCCAGCGGCCTCTTCGGCGCGGAAAGCCTCTCGACGGACCTCGTGCTCGGAGTGCTCGGCGTCGCCGTCGCCGGGTTCTGGCATGTCAACCCCTGGCTCGTCCCGGCCGTGATCGCGCCCCTCGCCCTCATCCAGCGCTCGTTCACGGTTCCGGTCCTGCTCGAGCAGGCACGCGTCGATCCGAAGACAGGTCTCTTCAACGCGCGCCACTTCGCCGACGCGCTCAGCGACGAGCTCACGCGGGCGGAGCGCTTCGGGCGGCCGCTCTCCGTGCTGATGGCGGACCTCGACCTGCTCCGCGACATCAACAACACCTACGGCCACCTCGCGGGCGACTCGGTCCTGACCGGCATCGCCGACATCTTCCGGTCGGAGCTGCGCACCTATGACGTCCCGGCGCGCTTCGGCGGCGAGGAGTTCTCGATCCTCCTTCCGGAGACGCCGCAGGCGCAGGCGCTCGAGATCGCCGAGCGAATCCGCCGGGCGGTGGCGGAGCGCGAATTCGAGGTGGAGACGTCCGAGCGGCCGATCCACGCGACGCTCTCGATCGGCGTCGCCGCCTATCCGGACGACGGCACCGACGGGAACCAGTTGCTCCACAGGGCCGACTTCGCCGTCTACCGCGCGAAGCTCCACGGACGCAACCGCGTGCTCGCCGCCGCCGACGAGGAGTACGGGGCGCTCCGCCCTGCCCCGCCGCTCGAGGAAGACGACTACCCGGAGACGCCCCCCGCAGCGGCGACGGCCGATCTGCTGTCTCCGCCGCACGAGAACCCTCACCCCCGGTCGATCCACCAGCCGCGCTTCCTCTCTCTCTCGCTGCCGCTCGCAACGCTCGTCGGGCTCGTCTCGGTGATCGGGATCGGCGCGGGGCTCGCAGGTGCGATCTTCGGCTCCAGCGACGACGTCGTCGGCCTGATCGCGGTCGTCGCCCTCGTCGCAGCCGGCCAGGCGCTCTCGCTCGGAACCGACGACGGCACGATCTCGGTCGCCGCGGTGGGCTCGATCGCAGCGGCGTCGCTGTTCGGCCTGCGCGGAGCGCTTGCAGTCGCCTTCGCAACCGCGATCGTCGAGTGGAGCGCACGCCGCCAGTCGCTGCACTACGTCCTCTTCAACATCGGCACCCTGACGCTCGCGACGCTTGCGGCCGTCGGCGTCTTCTGGGCGGCGCCTCACGCGAACGGCGGCGCGCACGACCTTGCCGTCACGGCGCTCGGCGTCGCTGCCGGGGCGACCTACTTCGCCGTCAACATGAGCCTCGTCAGCCTCGCGATGGCGATGGAAGGCCACGAGCGCTGGTGGACGATCTTCAGGGAGCGCTTCGGCTGGCTCCTCTCCCACTACGTCTTCTACGGGTTCGTCGGCGCGGTGATGGCGATCGCGTACGAAGCCGCCGGCCTCTACACCCTTGCCGTCTTCGCCGTCCCGCTCCTGCTGATGCGGCGCACACAGGCCGCCTACCTCGCCCACACGCAGCGCAGCGTGCGCAAGCTTCGCGAGGCGGCGAAGACGATCCAGTCCCAGAACGTCTCGCTCGAAGACGCGAACCGGCTGCTCAAGGAACGCACGACGGCGGCGATGCAGTCGCTCGCGGCCACCGTCGACGCGCGCGACAGCTACACCGCCGGCCACTCGCGGCGCGTGCAGCAGCTCGCGCTGGCGATCGGGACCGAGCTCGGCCTCACGGACACGGAGCTCGACCTGCTCGGCCATGCGGCGCTCTTCCACGACATCGGCAAGCTCGCGATTCCCGACGCCATCCTGCTGAAGCCGACGAGCTTGACCCCCGAGGAGCTCGCGCTCATGCAGCGCCACGCGGAGGACGGCGCACGGCTCGTCGCCCGGCTCGGCTTCCTCGACGACGCCGTGCCCCTGATCCGGCACCACCACGAGCGCTACGACGGGCTCGGCTACCCGGCCGGCCTCGCGGGGGACGAGATCCCGTTCGGCGCGCGGATCATCCACGTCGCCGACGCACTCGACTCGATGCTCACGAACCGCGTCTACCGCGCGGCCCTGACACGCGAAGCGGCGCTCGAGGAGCTGGAGCGCAACACCGGAACGCAGTTCTGCCCCCTCACCGCCGACGCGCTCCTGCGCATCGCCTTCACGGCGCCCGACCCGCGCGTCGCCCTGCTCGCCTGAGCAGGCGCTGCTAGCGGGCCCAGAGCGAGCCGAGGTAGACGGCCGGGTCTCCCGGCCGCCAGCGCTGGACGAAACGCGTGATCGGCGGGTGCAGCACGATCTCCCCCAGCTCGTCGATCGAGAACAGGCGGGCGCCTCGGACCGCGGCATCCCGGGTCTCGACGTCCTCGAGCGAGCGGTGCGAGAGGTCGGCGCCGAAGACGACGTGGATGATGTGGCGGTCGCCCGGCTGCCAGCCGGGTGCGATCGAATCGGCCACGGCGATCGGGCCCTCGAGCGGGAAGTGCTCGCCGATCCCGAGCTCCTCGGCGAGCTCGCGCCGCAAGGCGTCGGTCAGCGTCTCGCCGCCGTCGACGCCGCCGCCCGGGAGCAGCCAGTACTCGCGCCCCGGCTTCTCCTGGCGGCAGAGCAGCACGCGGTTCTGCCAGCGCAGCAGCAAGCCGACGCGGACGCGGGGCTCGCTCAATGCGCCGACGACCCGAAACCGCGAACGCCGCGTTCCGACTCGGGCAGAGCGTCGACCTCCACGAGCTCGACGTCGGGCAGCTCGAGGACGACGAGCTGCGCGATGCGCATCCCGGGCTCGACCACGAACGGCCGCGCACGATCGGTGTTCACGAGGTTGACCTTCAGCTCGCCGCGATACCCCGAGTCGACGAGCCCGGGCGTGTTCACGATCGAGATGCCGTGCTTCGCCGCGAGCCCCGAGCGAGGCTGCACGTAGCCGGCGTATCCCTCGGGGATCGCGATCGCGAGGCCGGTCGCGACGAGCGCGCGCTCCCCGGGCGCGAGCTCGACGCGCTCGCACGCGGCGAGATCGAAGCCGGCGTCGCCCGCATAGGCGCGCGAAGGAAGCGCCGCGTCCGGGTGCAGCCGCTTCACCGAGATCTCGATGGCTACGCGGTCTCCCGATGCGACTCGGCGATCAGGTACGGCGCGAAGCGGTGCACCTCGCGGCGCGGCAGGCGCGCCACGACGTGGACGCCCTCGGGCGTGTCGTCGCGCTCGAGGATCGGCGCCCCGAGCGCGTAGAGCTCCGAGAGCTTCGCGCCGTCCTCGTAGGGAATGAGCAGCCGCACCGGCTCCCAGAGCGTCCCGAAGTGCTCTGCGACGCGGGCCCGCAGCTCGTCGAGCCCCTCACCCGTCGTGGCAGAGACCTGCGGCGCACCCGGGAAGCGGTTTGCGATCCGCCGGCGCCCGATCTCGTCGAGCAGGTCGATCTTGTTCAGCACGAGCTCGCGCGGCAGCTCGGCGGCGCCGATCTCGGCGAGCACGTCGTCGACGGCCTTCACCTGCCGGTCGAGCTCCTCGTCGGCAGCAGAGGCGTCGACTACGTGCAGCACCACGTCCGCCACGAGCGTCTCCTCGAGCGTCGCCGCAAATCCTTCCACCAGCTGATGGGGCAGGCGGCGGATGAAGCCGACCGTGTCGGTGACGAGATACCGGCGGCCTTCGTGCTCGAAGCCGCGCGTCGTCGGGTCGAGCGTCTCGAACAGGCGGTTCTCGACGGAGACCTCTGCACCGGTCAGCGCGTTCAGGAGCGTCGACTTGCCGACGTTCGTGTACCCGGCGAGCGCAACCTGCGGCGTCTCCGTGCGGCGGCGCTCGCGGCGGCGGGTCGCACGCTGCTTCTCGAGGTCCTTGAGGCGGCGCCTGAGGATCGACACCCGCCGCCGGGCCAGCCGGCGGTCGGTCTCGAGCTGCGACTCACCGGGACCGCGTGTGCCCAGACCGCCGCCGAGACGCTCGAGGTGCTGCCACATCCCGCGCATGCGCGGCAGGTTGTACTCGAGCTGCGCGAGCTCGACCTGGAGCTTGCCCTCGGCGGTCACCGCATGCTGCGCGAAGATGTCGAGGATCAGCTGCGTCCGGTCGACGACGCGCGCCTCGAGCGCGTCCTCAAGGAACCGCTGCTGGGCCGGCTCGAGCTCGCCGTCGACGAGGAGGCACTCGGCCTCCGAGTCGGCGTAGCGCTCCTTCAGCTCCTCGAGCTTGCCCTTGCCGACGTAGGTGAGCCGCGCGGGCTGCGTGCGGTGCTGGACGACGCGGCCGACGGGTTCGACCCCCGCCGTGCGGGCGAGCTCCTCTACCTCGGCCAGCTCGTCGTCGGCGTCTGCCCCCTGCGCCAGGACCGCGAGGACCAACCCGCGCTCCGGCTCCGGAGAACGTGGGATCATCGAGGGAAGTATGCCCCTTTCCGAAGTGGAAACCGCGCTCGCGGAGCGCACGCTGGCGCTCGTCGACCTGCCCTCGCCCTCCCACGACGAGGAGCTCGTCTACGACTACGTCCGCGGCGCCGTTCATCTCCCGGTCGCCCACGACGACGGCGAGACCATCCTCTACGCGAAGCGCGACGGCAAGCCGCTCGTCCTCCTCGCCGGCCACACCGACACCGTCCCGCCGCAGGACAACCTGCCGGGACGCATCGAAGGCGGCGCGGTGCACGGTCTCGGCGCGACCGACATGAAGGGCGGCCTCGCGGTGATGATCGAGCTCGCCCACTGGGCCCGCCACACCGAGCTCGCCTACGACCTCGGCCTGCTCTTCTTCCCGCGCGAGGAGGTCGGGCCGGAGCACAACCCGCTCCCCGCGCTCTTCGAGGCGGCGCCGCTCGTCGACGAAGCCGCGCTTGTCGTCTGCCTCGAACCGACGGACAACACGCTCCAGCTCGGCTGCCTCGGCAACCTCGTCGCGCGCGTCGTGTTCGAGGGCCGCTCCGCGCACTCGGCCCGGCCCTGGCTCGGCGTGAACGCGATCGAGCTTGCGATCGACGGGTTGCGACCCGTGACCGAGCTCGAGCCGCACGACGTCGACGTCGAAGGCCTCGTCTTCCGAGAGGTCCTGAGCGTGACCGAGATCCACGGCGGGATCGCGTCGAACGTGATCCCCGGCCGCTGCGAGGCGACGCTCAACTTCCGCTACGCCCCCGGGCGGACGATGGCCGACGCCGAAGCCCGCGTGCGCGAGCTCGCCGGCCGCGAGCTCGAGATCGAGCATCACGCACCGGCCGCGCACGTCGCGCTGCACGCGCCGCTCGTGGAGCGCCTGCGCGAGGCCGGCGGCTTCGACGTCCAGCCGAAGCAGGCCTGGACGAACGTCGCCGACTTCGCCGCACGCGGGCTCGACGCCGTCAACCTCGGGCCCGGCGCGACGCACTACGCACACACCGCCGACGAGCAGGTCGAGATCGCGGCGCTCGGCCGGACCTTCGAGGCGTTGCAGCGCTTCCTCGGCGGTAGCGTCTGACCATGCAGCTCGAGAAGTATCCGTTCGTCCGCCTCGACGAGTGGCGCACCGACGCACGCGCGCGCGGTATCGACGTGATCGACTTCGGCGTCGGCGACCCGCGCGAGATCACACCCGCCTTCATCCGCGAGGCGCTCAAGGACGCGATCGAGGAGCGCTCGTCGTATCCACGCGCGGCCGGGCTGCCCGAGCTGCGCAGCGCGATCGCGACGTGGATCGCGCGGCGCCACGGCGCCGGTGTCGATGCCGACGTCGAGATCGTTCCGACGCTCGGCTCGAAGGAGGCGATCTTCTCGTTCGCGCAGGTCGCGCTCGGCGAGCGGCGTCTCGTCGCGATTCCCGAGCTCGCCTATCCCGTCTACGAGCGCGGGGCGGTGGCGGCAGGGGCGTCGGTCGTCTCCGTACCGATGCGCGAGGAGACGGGTTGGCTACCCGACCTCGACGCGATCGACGCGTGGGACGAGATCGCGCTTCTCTGGGTCTGCTATCCGAACAACCCGACCGGCGCGACCGCGCCGCTCTCGTTCTACGAGGAGCTCGCCGGCCTCGCGCGCGAGCACGGCTTCCTCGTCTGCTCCGACGAGGCCTATTCGGAGCTCTGGTTCGACGAGCCGCCCGCGTCGATGCTTCAGGTCGCGGACCGGGAGCACGTCGTCGTCTTCAACACGCTCTCGAAGCGGTCGTCGATGACGGGCTATCGCTCGGGGTTCGTGTGCGCGCCGGCCCAGGTCGCCGACGCGCTGCGCGCGTTTCGCCCCTCGGTCGGAACCGCGCCGCAGGAGTTCGTCCAGCGCGCCTCGATCGCCGCCTGGTCCGACGAAGAGCACGTGAGCGCGGTCCGCGACGTCTACCGGCGAAAGCGCGACACGCTCTTGCCCGTGCTCGAGCGGAAGGGGCTTCGCTCCGCCGGAGGCAACGCGACGTTCTTTCTCTGGCTCGCGGTCGACGGACCGTCGGAGGCGTTCGCGCAGAGCCTGCTCGAGCACGGCATCCTCGTCGCGCCGGGCTCGTTCTTCGGCGCCGCCGGCGAGGGCTACGTCCGCCTCGCGCTCGTGCCGACCGAGGAAGACTGCGAGCGCGCCGCCGCGATCCTGGAGCGCGTCCTGTGACGACCGAGGAGACGATTGCGGCACTCGATCGCGGCGAGGTCCGCGTCGCCGAGCCCGGCGACGGCGGGTGGCACGTGAACGCTGATGTGCAGGAGGCGATCCTCGACTACTTCCGCCTGCGGCAGATGGAGCCGCGCGAGGTCGGGCCGTTCGAGTACCGCGACAAGATCCCGCTGAAGACGGGCTACGAGGAGCTCGGCGTGCGCGTCGTGCCGCCGGCGGTCGCGCGCTACGGCGCCTACCTCTCGCCGGGCGTCGTGCTGATGCCGTCCTACGTGAACATCGGCGCGTGGATCGGCCCGAACACGATGGTCGACACGTGGGCGACCGTCGGCTCGGGCGCGCAGATCGGCGCCGGCGTGCACCTGGCGGGTGGCGTCGGCATCGGCGGCGTCCTCGAGCCGCCGGGCGCGAAGCCGGTGATCGTCGAGGACGGGGCGTTCATCGGCTCGCGGTGCATCGTCGTCGAGGGAGTGCGCATCGGCCGCGAGGCCGTGCTCGCACCGAACGTGACGCTCACCGCGTCGGTCCCGATCATCGACGTCACCGGCCCCGAGCCGTTCGAGTACCGCGGCGAGGTGCCGCCGCGCGCGGTCGTCGTGCCCGGGACTCGGCCGAAGGAGTTCCCGGCCGGGACGTATCACCTCGCGTGTGCGCTGATCATCGGCCGGCGGTCGGAATCGACCGACCTGAAGACGTCGCTGAACGACGCCCTGCGCGAGTACGGCATCGGCATTTGACTCAGGCCGGCTCGGCCGTGCCCGTGAGATACGCGCGGCCGTCGTCGAGGCGGACGCGCAGGTCGCCGCCGGGGAAGCGGATCCTCACGTTGCCCGCGCCGAACGCGGCCGCCACCGCGATCGCGCTCGTTCCCGACGAGCCCGTCTCCCCCACGCCGCGCTCCCAGACGCGCGCCTCGATCGTCTCGTCGTCGACGCGCCGCGCGACCTGTACGTTCGTGCGGTTCGGGAATTGCGGATCGTTCTCGATCGCGGGGCCGAGTCGCGTCACCTCGACCGGATCGCCCTCGACGACCGCGTGCGGGTTGCCGACGTCGACCGGCGTGAAGCGCACGCCTGCCGCGTTGCCCGGCTCGCCGACGCTGTACGAGAGCTCCTGCTCGACCGACGCACCGCCGAGCATGCGCGCGTGCACCTCGCGCGGACCGACGCGCACGACGACTTCGTCCGCGCCCGTCTGCTCGGCCAGCCAGCGCGCCGCGATCCTCGTGCCGTTGCCCGACATCTCGGCGAGCGAGCCGTCCGGGTTCCAGATCGCGATCTCGAGCCAGTCGAGACCGCGCGCCCTCACCTCGAGAATCCCGTCCGCGTCGCCGACCGCGGCGCGAACCGCGTCGGCCGTCAGCGGCTCCTCGGCGACGAGGTAGACGTTTCCCTCAGCCTGCCAGCGCGCAAACGTCATCCGCGATCTCCTCCGGTGCCCGGTCTGCCGCGAGGGTAACCGCGGGGGCAAGTCGCCGGAGCCACTTGCGCTGGTACCGCGCGAGGCGCTGCGTCGCCGAGACGACCGCCTCGGCCGCCTCGTCCACTGGGAGGGTCGCGAACTCCTCGAGCCCGAGCACGTTCCGCGCCGTCTCCGACAGCGGCTGCGACCAGGCGCGCTGCGCCTCCTCCACCACCCCCGCCTCGACCTGCGCCGCCACGCGCCGGCGAATGGCGTCGTCGGAGCCGCCTTCGATCCCGACGAGAACGGTCGTGCGGCGCACGTCGCCGGACCAGAGCCGGTCGGCCCTCGGCGCGAGCGACGCTCCCGCCTCGGCCAGCTCGAGCGCACGCACGACGCGGCGCTTGTCGTTCGCGTGCACGCGCGCCGCCGCCGCAGGGTCGCGCTCTGCGAGCAGGGCATGCGCGCCCTCCGCGCCGAGCCGCTCGTACTCGGCCTCCCAGCGCTCGCGCTCGCCGGGCGCCGGCGGTGGCGGCAGCTCGAGCGACGACAGCGCCGCACGCAGATAGAGACCGGTGCCGCCGACGATGATCGCCGTCTTCCCCTCGCCGACGATCTCGTCGATCGCCGCGTGCGCAAGCTGCTGGAACCTGCCGACCGAGACGTCCTCGGTAAGCGGAACGACGCCGACGAGCCGCGCGGGATAGCCGGGCGCCGCCGTCAGGATCGGTATGCCCGCGTAGAGCGCCGCCGAGTCGGCGGAGACGACCTCGGCGTCGAGGCGCTCGCGGAGGACGCCGGCGACGGCCGACTTGCCGCTCGCCGTCGGGCCGTAGATCGCGAGGACGTCAAGCTTCGGCGGCGGCAGGCTGCTTGAACCCGTGCGGGATCTCGTCGGCGCGATCGCGCGCGAGCGGTTGCGTCTCATCGAAAGGGTGGTCGGTGCGCCACTCGCGGAACCAGCTGACCGCCTTCGGGATGCCCTGGTCGAGCGGCGTCGCCGGCTGCCAGTCGAGCAGTGCGCGCGCCTTGCGGATGTCGGCGACGTAGCGCGTCACCTCGCCGAGCAGCGCGGGCGCGCGGTTGATCTGCGGCTCGACGCCGAGCTCGGCCGCGATCAACTCCGCTGCGCGCACGAGCGTGTTGCCCTCGCCGTAGGCGAGGTTGATCGTCTCGTTCGCGACCTCGCCGCGGGCAAGGCGGTCGATGCCACGCGTGATTCCGTCGATGCAGTCGTCGATGTAGGTGAAGTCGAGCACCTTCTCCTCGCCGCCGAACACGGTGATCGGCTCGTCGCGGCTCATCTGGTGGATGAAGAGCGGGATCACGCGTTCCATTCGCTGCAGGTCGCTGTCGTAGCGGCCGTAGACGTTCGAGAAGCGGAAGACCAGGTAGCGCAGCGCGTAGCAGCGCGCGTATGCGTAGACGAACGCCTCGGATGCGATCTTCGATCCGGAGTACGGACTCTCGGTGTAGGCAAAGTCGGCCGTCGCCTCTCCGTACTCGTCGAACCGGTGTACGTCGCCGTACACCTCGCGCGTCGAGGAGAACACGAGCGGGAGCTCGAGCTGCCGCGCGTACTCGAGCACGTTGAACGTCATCATCACGTTCTCGAGTGCACGATGCGGCTGTTTGACGAGCTGATGCACCTTCGCGTGCGCGGCCAGGTGGACGACGATGTCGACCTCGGGATACTCGACGCCGTTGATGCCGCCGTAGAAGGCCGCGTACTGCCCGGAGAGATCCTGGAGGAGCGTGTCGAACTCCCTCGTCCACGGGTTCGGGCGCTTGTCGACGCCGAAGACGCTGTGCCCCTCGCTCTGGAGGCGGAGCGCGAGGTTCGTGCCGATCTGCCCGGACGAGCCGGTGAGCAGGACTCTCACCTGGAGTGGTTCCGTCCGTGAGTTCGTTCGTGCATGGGCGGCGAAAAGCGAGCAGGACAAGGACGCAGGGAGGCCGCGCACCCGTAGGTGCGTGGCCGACCGAGGACGTAGTCATGTGACGCTTTGCAGCCGCTCAGGCACACAACCGTACTTGCGGACGGGGCCACTCTCACAAGCCTGCCAGAGCCGCTGGTCGGCGGGACTCCTGAGCGCCCCGGAGCGTCGTCGAGGTGGCTGCTCCGATCGCGACGTGCACGAGCTCGCCCGGAGCCGCGTCGCCCGTGAAGTTGACGGTCGTGTTGCGGCGGGTGCGGCCGCGCAGGAGGCTCTCGTCCGTGCGCGACGGTCCCTCGACGAGCACTTCCTCGAGCCTGCCGACACGCGCGGCGTTCCGCTTCTGGGCAATCCGCTGCGTGAGCTCGACGAGCCGCTCCATGCGCTCGATCTTCAGCTCATGCGGCACCTGCTCGGGCATCGCGGCCGCCTCGGTTCCCCGGCGAGGCGAGTAGACGAACGTGAACGCGCTGTCGAAGCCGACCTCTTCGACGACCTCGAGCGTCTGCGCGAAGTCGTCTTCGGTCTCGCCCGGGAAGCCGACGATCACGTCGGTGCCGAAGGCGACGTCGGGAATCGCAGCGCGCATGCGCTCGACGAGCTCGAGGTAGCGCTCACGCGTGTAGGTGCGGCGCATCGCCTTCAGGATGCGGGACGAACCAGACTGGAGGGGCAGGTGGACGTGCTCGCAGACCGCGTCGCATTCGGCGATCGCGGCGATCACCGGCTCGCGGAAGTCCTTCGGATGCGGGCTCGTGAAGCGGATGCGCTCGATTCCGTCGACAGCGTCGCAGGCGCGTAGGAGCTCTCCGAACTCGGTGTGGATCGCCGGCGCGAGGTCGCGGCCCCACGAGTTGACGTTCTGACCGAGGAGCGTGAGCTCCTTGACGCCGTCGCCCGCGAGGCGCGTCACCTCGCCGAGGATCTCGCCCGGACGCCTGCTCTGCTCCCGGCCCCGTACGGCCGGCACGATGCAGTACGAGCAGACGGAGTTGCAGCCCATCGACACCTGCACCCACGCCTGGAACGGGCGCTCGCGGTGGTCCGGCAACGCGGCGGCGAAGGCGCGATCGTCGAGGCCGAAGCGCCCGCGGGCGACCCCGGCCCCGCCGGCGCCGAGCCAGTCCCCGAGGTGCGCGATCGAGCCCGGCCCGAAGGCGACGTCGATCCCCGGGTAGAGCTCGAAGATCCGCTCGCGCTGAGCCTCCGCGTAGCACCCGCCCACCGCGACCACCCGGGAGGGATCCTCGCGCTTGCGGGCGAGCGCATCGCCGAGGTACGCCGCGAGCTTCGTGTCGGGCTTCTCGCGGATCGTGCACGTGTTGAAGACGACGACGTCGGCGTCGTCCGCGGTCGGCGCCTCGCCCAGCCCGAGCTCCTCGAGCAGCCCCTTGATCCGCTCCGAATCGTGGGCGTTCATCTGGCAGCCGAAGGTGGTGACGTGGTACCGGCGCACGGCCTGCGAAGGGTAGCCCGCATCGCTGACGACACCATGTGGTGTATACTGGCTCCATGGCCCGGACGCAGGTCTATCTCGGCGACGAAGAGCTCGAGCTCCTCGACCGCGTCGCGCTCGCGACGGGTGCGACCCGCTCCGAGCTGATCCGGCGCGCCGTGCGCACGGCGTACGGCGAGCAGACGAAGGCCGAGAAGCTCCGCGCGCTGCGCGCCAGCGCGGGCTCCTGGAAGAACCGCACCTTTACGGGCGCCGAATACGAGGACGCAATCCGCGGCGCCGATTTCAACGAGCGGCTCCGTGAGCTCGGTCTCGGGTGAGGCTCCTCGACACGAACATCGCGATCGACCATCTCCGCGGCACAGCGGAGGCGGTGGAGCTTGTCGGGATGCTCGTCGAGCAGGGCGAGACGATCGGCGCAAGCGAGGTCGTTCGCTTCGAGCTCCTTGCCGGCGTTCGCGAGAGCGAGCTCGGTGCGCTCGAATCGTTCTGCTCGGCGCTCACGTGGTTCCCGGTCGACGAAGACGTCGCTCGCACGGCAGGCCTGCTCGCGCGGAGATATGCGAAGGCACACAGGGGTATCCGGGCGGCCGACTACCTCGTTGCGGCGACCGCAGTCAACGAGGACGCGCTGCTGCTCACGAGGAACGTCCGCCACTTTCCGATGTTCACCACACTGCGGCCGCCGTACTGACGACTACAGGTGCACCAGCGCGGACTCGATCGTGTCCGCGCTGAAGCCCTTTGCCGCAAGTCGCCGGGCGCCGGCGGCCGGCGACTTCGCCGTACGCAAGAGGTCGAGCGCCCGCTCACGCTCGGGCTCGAGCTCACCGAGCGCAGCGGCGATCTCGTCGTCTGCGAGACCGTCGCGCTCGAGCTCGAAACGCACCGCCTCGTCGCCGAAGCCCCGACCCGCGAGCACCTCGGCCCGCGCGGACGCGTAGCGCGCGTCGTTCACGTAGCCGGCGTCACACAGACGCTCGACCGCACGACGGGCCTCGCTCTCGTCCACTCCGCGCCGTTTCAGGTACGCGACGAGGCCGGCAGCCGAGCGGTCGCGCCGCGCGAGCGCCGCGGCGGCGGTCTCGAGGGCCGTCCCGCGTTCCGCCATCGGAGCTAGGCGGCCTTCGTCGCCTCTTCTTCGACCTCGACCGGCGTCGCCTCGACCGGCTCGAGCTGCGCGAGCAACCGCGCCGAGACGACCTGGCCCTCCGCCATCTGCGCCTGGATGCCGTGGAGGATCCCCTGGACGGCGTCGGGATGCTCCTTGAGGAAGGCCGTCGCGTTCTGCCGGCCCTGCCCGAGCCGCTCGTCGCCGAAGCTGAAGTACGAGCCCGACTTGGTGACGACCTTCCGCTCGAGCCCCGAGTCGAGCACGGTGCCCTCCCACGGGATGCCCTCGCCGTAGACGATGTCGAACTCGGCCTGCTTGAACGGCGGCGCCACCTTGTTCTTCGCCACCTTGACGCGCACGCGGTTGCCGTAGGCCTCGACGCCGTCCTTCAGCGTCTCGATGCGCCGGATGTCGAGGCGCACCGACGCGTAGAACTTGAGCGCGCGCCCGCCCGACGTCGTCTCGTTCGAGCCGAACATCACCCCGATCTTCTCGCGGAGCTGGTTCGTGAAGATGCAGATCGTGTCGGTGCGGTTCAACGTCCCGGCGAGCTTGCGCAGCGCCTGCGACATCAGGCGCGCCTGGAGGCCGACGTGCGAATCCCCCATCTCGCCCTCGATCTCGGCCTTCGGCGTCAGTGCCGCCACCGAGTCGATCGCGACGATCGACACCGCACCCGACCGGACGAGCAGCTCGGTGATCTCGAGCGCCTGCTCGCCGGTGTCGGGCTGCGAGACGAGCAGCTCGTCGATGTTGACGCCGATGTGCTTCGCGTACGTCGGGTCCATCGCGTGCTCGGCGTCGATGAACGCGCAGATGCCGCCGCGCCGCTGCGCCTCGGCGATCGCGTGGTAGACGAGCGTCGTCTTGCCCGAGGACTCCGGCCCGTAGATCTCGACGATCCGCCCGCGCGGCAGCCCGCCGATCCCGAGCGCGAGATCGAGTGAGAGCGACCCGGTCGAGATGGCGCCGATCGACACCTGCGCCTGGTCGGACATGCGCATGACCGCACCCTTGCCGAAGTTCCGCTCGATCTGCCCGAGGGCGACGTCCAGTGCCTGTTCGCGATCCACGTGATCAGCCTCCTAGCGCAACCGCTTCGACGGACTCGTACTCCGCCCCGCCGCGGCGGAGCCTGGAAATGAAAACAGCAGCGTCGGACGGCACGACCTCGGCCGGCAGGCCGGGCAGCGCCGGCGAGAGGTGCGGCCGGTCGCGAAAGCGCAGGACGGTCACGTGCGGGAGCCACGGCCGGCCCTCGCGCCGGTAGACGCCGAGCGCCTCGAGCCGGACCTGGAGCCGCTCGGCCAGGGCCGTCGCGCGGCCGCCCTCGTCCTCGAAGGTCAGCATGGCGACGCTCCGGGTCTCGCGGTACCCGCGGAGGCGAAGGCGCAGCCCGCCCGCTCCGACGGCGGCCTCCCGGAGCGCGCCTGCGACCAGGGGCAGCTCGGCCGCGGGGCGCCGGCCGAGGAAGGCGAGCGTGACGTGCAGGTTGCCGGGCGGGACGAGACGGCCGCCTCGCAGCTCACGGCTCTGCCACTCGACGATCCCGTCGACCACGTCACCGGGCAGGCAAAGCGCGCAGAAGAGGCGGAGATGCTCATCTCCGGCCACGCTAGCCCCGAAGCTGTGACGTGTCTGTCACAACTCTGAGACGAATGTGCGAACGAGGTGGAGCGCTCCGACCGTCGCCCGCGCACGGACGGTCGCGCGATCGCCCGGGACGTTCAGATCGGCCGCGCGCCTGCGGCCGTCCGGGCCGGACGCGTGGAGGTAGACGAGGCCGACCGGCTTCTCCGCCGACCCGCCGCCGGGCCCGGCGACGCCGGTCACCGCGACGGCGACGTCGGCGCCGAGCCGTTCGCGGGCACCGCGCGCCATCGCCTCCGCCACCTCCGCCGACACGGCCCCGTGCTTGCGGAGGAGCTCGTCCGGGACGCCGAGCTCACGCACCTTGACGTCGTTCGCGTAGGAGACGATCCCGCCGACGAACACGTCGCTCGAGCCTGCGATCGAGGTCAGCCGCGCGGCGACGAGCCCACCGGTGCACGACTCCGCCGTCGCGAGCGAGAGGCCGCGCGAACGGCAGAGCTCCAGCACGAGCTCTTCCACCGGCGAGTCCGTCCGACCGTACAGGTAGTTGTCCAGCGATGCAACGATCGCTCGCTCGAGCTCCTCCGCGCGCTCCTCCGCGCCCGGCTGCACGAAGAGATCCACGTGGGTCTCGAAGTCGCGGGCGCAGATCGTCACCTCGATTCCGTCGCCGTCGCCGCCTGCGGCCTCGAACGCCTCGGCCACCGACGACTCGCCGACGCCGTAGAAGCGGAGGACGCGACGGGCGGGCACGACAGCTGCCGCGAGCAAGCGCCGGAGCGGCTCTGTCTCCAGCGCGCGGGGCCAGAGCTGCTGGAGCTCCCGCGGCGGACCGGGAAGGACGACGGCGACGCACGCGCCCGTGTCGAGCACGAGCGCCGGCGCCGTGCCCGCGATCCCGACGACGAGCGCGCCGTCGGGCACGGTCGCCTGCTTGCGGATTCCAGGTTCGTACGCGACGCGGGAGCGCGCCGCGATCTCCCGTGAGAGCTCCCGGTCGAACCGGAGCTCACGTCCGGCCGCGCGTGCGAGCAGCTCGACGGTGCGGTCGTCGTGCGTCGGGCCGAGGCCGCCCGAGACGACGAGCAGCTCGTGCGAGAGCCCGTCCCGGAGTGCGCGCTCCAGCTCGGCGGGCGAATCGCCGACGACGCGGATCTGCGCGGGCTCGAGGCCGAGCTCGAGGAGCGCGCGGGCGAGAAACGGCCCGTTCAGGTCGCGCCGGTCGCCGCGCACGAGCTCCGAGCCCGTGACGACGATCGCTGCCCGAGGGCTCAAGCTTCCAATTAGGCCGGGTGCGAGTGCCAGCCGGTCGGCGTCACCGTCAGCACCCACGGCCGGTAGCCGGCGATGTGCACGGGCCGGCCGGCGATCTTGATCACGAGGTTCTCGGGTGAGCCGATGTTCAGCCAGAAGCGCTTGCCGTCGAACGCCTCCGTCTCGCCCCGGCCGAGCGTGCCCTGGAAGAGGATCCGGCCGTCGGCGTCGGTCTTGTTCACGATCACGGTCGAGGGGCCGCCGACGGCGCTGATCTCCAGGTAGGCGCCGACCGTCGCCTTGTGCGTGGCGGCCGGCTTCTTCGCCGGCGGCGGGGCAGCATGATCGCCGCCGGATGTCTTCCAGGCGCTGATCACGACGATCGTCGCGACGGCGATCGCGGCGATCGCAAGGAGCGCGACGTTCCGCTGAACGCGGCGGTCGCGGGGGCCGGCCGGGATGCGCGACTGGCGGTCGAGATCCTCCCCGACGACGAAGCGCGAGTTGTACTCGTCGACGTAGAGCTGCCCGTCGAGCCCGAGGTAGTCGGCATACGTCCGCAGGAATCCCTTGACGTACGTCTGCGACGGCAGTGTGTCGAACCGCTCGTCCTCGAGCGCGCGCAAGTACTTGCCGCGGATCTTCGTCGCCTGCTCCACCTGCGCGAACTCGACGCCGCGCCGGGAGCGCGCCTCGCGGAGGCTGTTGCCGATCTCGAACACCGGTCGAAGCGTAGCTACGAGGTGATGTGGAGCAGCCCGTAGAAGCCGAGCGCGAGGGCGCCCGTGAGCGCGAGGTAGATCCCGGCGAACGCGAGCAGGCGCGCAGCGCGGACAAGCCGCTCCCCCGCCCGCCGCACGTGCTGCTCCAGCTTCGCCCTCGCACGCCGGTACGCCGACCAGGCGGCGAGGCCGATGACGAAGGCGACGGGGACGGCGACGTAGACGGCCTGAAGGAGTTCGACCTTCGGGCTGAAGGCGGCGGCCCCGACCGCAATCGGGATCGCGAGCACCGCCGCCGCGCCGAGCACGACCGCGAGCCGCGCCTCTCTACTGCTTGACATACGGCTGGCCGTCCGCCTTCGGTGGAACCGAGCGCCCGATCACGCCGGCGACCGCGATCAGCGTCAACACGTACGGCAGCGCCTGGAAGAGCGTCGAGGCCGAATTGGAGTACTCCTGCAGCCCGAGCGCGAGCGCCGTCGAGAAGCCGAAGAGCAGCGCCGCCGCCCACGCGCCGAACGGCCGCCAGTTACCGAAGATCATCGCTGCGAGCGCGATGAACCCGCGGCCGGCGGTCATGTTCTCGGTGAAGCTGCCGCCCAGATACCCGATCGAGAGGAATGCGCCGCCGAGCGCTGCAAGCATGCCCGACGTCGTGACTGCCGCGTATCGCACGGCGTAGACGTTGATGCCGACGGTGTCGGCAGCACGCGGATGCTCGCCGCAGGCGCGGATGCGCAGTCCGATCGTCGTCTTGAAGAGGACGACGTACGAGAGCGGCACGAACAAGATCCCGACCCAGATGAGCAGGTTCAAATCCCCGATCGAGCGGTCGGCGAACGACCAGTGCGAGACGAGCGGGAGCTTCACGTTTGGAATCGACGACACGCCTGCCGGGATGTTGTTGTTCCCGTAGAGCTGCTCGAAGAAGTAGCCGGTCACGCCGAGCGCAAGGAAGTTGATCGCCATGCCGCTGACGATCTGGTTCGCGCGCAGGTGGATCGACCAGAAGGCGTGGATCAGGGCGAAGAGCCCGCCGGCGAGCATCGCGCTCAGGATCCCGACAACCCAGCTTCCACCCTTGTCCGCGCCGTAGACACCCCAGAAGCAGCCCATCAGCATCATGCCCTCGAGGCCCACGTTCACGACGCCGCTCCGCTCCGAGACCATCCCCCCGAGCGCGCCGAAGGTGAGCGGGGTCGCGAAAGCGAGCATCTGTGCGATGAGGCCTGCGCTGAAGAGCACTTCGAGGTGCCCTGAGCTCGACCGCGTCGACAGCACCCCGACCCCGATGCCGATCACGCCCGATGCGACCGCGCCCCAGCCGAGCCGTCGCGTTGCGCGTGAAACGGCCCACAAACCGGCAGCGATCGCACAGATCCCGATCACGACCGGCACGAGCGGAGAGCGAAAGGTGAACGGCGGGATCGCACTCCAGAACGCGGCGATGCCGAGCACGCTGCCCAGGATCGCGACCGTCTTCGGGCGGAGCGTCCAGGGCGCGTCGGTGACCGGCGCGGCGTGGTTCGTCATGTCGGCACCGCCTCGGCCGCCCGTTGGCGTCGCACCTTCCGCCGCGCGCTCCAGAGGTACAGGATGAAGACGTCCGCGCCGACGAAGAGCACGACGAGACCCTGGATCATCGACGTGAGGTTGCCGGCAAGGACGGGGTCGAAGACGTTCGAGTTGAGCCCGTGCGTCGTTCCGAAGAGGAGGCCGCCGAACAGGAACGCCGCGATGCCCGTGCCGATGGCCGTGTTACGGCCGAGCAGCGCGACCGCGATCCCGAGGAAGCCGATCTGCGAGGCCTGAATGTCCAGCACACCGAACTGCGTCAGATAGCCGAGCATGTCGAGGGCGCCTGCGAGGCCGGCGAACGCGCCCGAGATCGCCATCGCCTGGATGTACTTGCGCCTGACGTTGATGCCGCCGTACGCAGCCGCCTCGGCGTTGAAGCCGACGGCACGAACTTCGTAGCCGAGCGTCGTCCGGTTCAGGATGAGCCAGAAGACGACGAGGGCCGCGATCGCGACGAAGAATCCGTAGTCGAGGCCCTGGAGCTCCGAGGTCCCCCAGAACGCCGGGATGTGGGCGCTCTGCGCGATCGTGCCCGACTCGGGCGCCGCGGGGTTGTAGGTGTTCTGAAGCGGACCGCCCTGGCCGAAGAGGTACTGGCCGCCCCAGATCGCAATCCAGTTGAGCATGATCGTCGAGATCACCTCGTGTGCACCGGTCGTCGCCTTCAGGAAGCCCGCGATCCCGGCCCACGCCGCACCCGCGACTGCCGCGGCGACGATCCCGAGCACGACGTGCGGAAGCGTCGGCCAGCTGGCGAAGGAGCAGCCGATCCAGTTCGCGACGATCAGACCGACGAGGTACTGGCCCTGGCCGCCGATGTTGAAGAGTCCGCAACGGAACGAGAACGCGACCGCGAGGCCTGTGAGGATCAGCGTGGTCGTGATCAGCAGCGTCTGGCTGAGGTTGTACGCGTCGTTGTGGATCGTGTTTGTGTCCCACGGGATGTTGAAGAGCCAGTTGAAGCCGGCCCCGTCCCAGATCCCGTGGTAGGCGGTCCATGGGTTGTGGCCGGTCGCCGCGACGACGATCCCGCCTGCGAGGAACGCGAGCACGGCGGTGAGGATCGGCACGGCGAGTCCGCCCGCGCGCTGGGCGACGCCGAGCCGGACGACAAAGTCGGTCGACGGCTCTTGCTCGGGCGGGACGTTCGCGGTGGGAGCAGCAGCTTCACTCATGCCGCGTCGGCCTTTCGCCCGCCGAGCATTTCGAGGCCGATCTGCTGCTCGTCGGCGCCGGCGGCGTGCTCGCCGACGATCTGCCCTTCGTACATGACGAGGATGCGGTCGGCGAGCGAGAGCACCTCGTCAAGCTCGAGCGAGACGAGCAGGATCGCGTGACCTGAGTCGCGCTCCTCGACAAGGCGACGGTGGACGTACTCGATCGCGCCCACGTCCAGACCGCGCGTCGGCTGGGCGGCGATCAACACGACGGGGTTCCGGGCCACCTCGCGCGCGACGACCACCTTCTGCTGGTTGCCGCCCGAGAGAGCGCGCGCGAGCGTCAGCGGACCGCCGCCGCGCACGTCGAACTCCCGGATCAGGCGCGCCGCAGTGCGGACGAGCTGCGCAGGGAAGAGCCAGCCCCAATTCGAGTCGGGAGCCTTGTCGTAGTCGTGGAGCGCAACGTTCTCGGCGAGGTTGAACTCGAGCACGAGGCCGCGCCGCTGGCGGTCCTCGGGGATGTGGCCGATGCCGGCGTCGAGCATGCGCTTCGCGGTGAACGGCGCGAGGACCGGACGGCCGCCCACCTCGATCGCCCCACTCTCGGCGCGGCGCAAGCCGGTGAGGGCCTCGATCAGCTCGGTCTGGCCGTTCCCGTCGACGCCGGCGATCGCGACGATCTCCCCCCGGCGCACCGTGAACGAGACGCCTCGCACCTTCTCGAGGTGGCGGTCGTCGACGGCGCGGAGCTCCTCGACCTTCAACGCGACTTCGCCGGGGGAGGCAGGCTTCTTGTCGACGCGCAGCAGGACGTCGCGTCCGACCATCATCCGCGCGAGTGTTTCCTCGGTCGCCTCCCTGCCGGGCACGGTGTCGATCCTCTTGCCGCGACGAAGCACCGTGACCCGGTCGGCGATCTCGAGCACCTCGTTCAGCTTGTGGCTGATGAAGATGATCGACTTGCCGTCCTCCTTCAGGCTTCGGATGATTGCGAAGAGCTCGCCTGCCTCCTGCGGCGTGAGCACGGCCGTCGGCTCGTCGAGGATGAGGATCTGCGCGCCACGGTAGAGCGCCTTCAGGATCTCCACGCGCTGCTGCTGCCCGACGGTGATCGACGAGACGAGTGCGGTCGGGTCGACTGCGAGCCCGAACTGCTGCGAGAGCTCGCGCACGCTCCGCTCCGCGCCGGCCTCGTCCAGGAGCACGTGTTCACGGGTCGGCTCGGTACCGAGGACGATGTTCTCGGCGACCGTCATGACCGGGATCAGCATGAAGTGCTGGTGCACCATCCCGATCCCTGCTTCGATCGCATCCTTCGCCGACGAGAACGTGACGCGCTTCCCCTTGACGACGATCTCACCCTCGTCGGGCTTCGTCAGCCCGTAGAGGATGTTCATCAGCGTCGACTTGCCCGCGCCGTTCTCTCCGAGAAGCGCGTGAACCTCACCGGCGGCAAGGTCGAAGTCGACGTGGTCGTCGGCGACGATCCCCGGATAGCGCTTCGTGATGCCCCGCAGCTCGAGGACGATCTCGCCCGACATCGACGGCGATTCTAAGGCTCGAAGAGTAAGGGGGCGGGCTCGACGCCTGCCCCCTTAACACTGGATCTCAGGTGGGGCCGACCTTCGCGCCCGGCAGGAGGCCGAGCAGGTCAGAGCCCTTTGCAACCGGCACGTGAACCGTGCCCGCGATGATCTTCGCCTTCAGCGCGTTCATCGCCGTGATGTCCATCGTGGGCACCTTCGGGCTGATCTTGCCCACGCCCACGCCGTCGTTGTTCAGGTCGAAGAGCAGGTCAGAGTCGCCCTTGAACTTGCCGCTCTTCGCCTGCTTGATCGCGTCGAAGATGCCGGTGTCGACGCGCTTGAGCGCGCTCGTGAGCACGTTCTTCGCCAGGTTGTACTGGTCGACGTCGACGCCGATCCCCCAGATGCCTGCATCGGCAGCGGCGTTCAGAGCGCCGAGACCGCAACCGCCGGCGACCTGGAACTCGACCTGCGAGCCCTGGTTGATCTGATCCTGGGCAACGGCCTTACACAGGTCCTGCTCGACGAAGTTGTTCGAGTACCCGTCGAGCACCTTGATGCCCGGATCGGCCAGCCCGGCGCAGTACTTGTAGCCGACGATGTAGTCGTCGACTGCCGGGATCTCGATGCCGCCGACGGCGCCGATCACCTGCTTGCCGCCCGCTGCCTTGACCATGAGCCCTGCCAGATAGCCGACGAGGCAGCCCGACTCGTTCGAGGCGTAGACGAGGCCCTCGATGTTCTTGACGTAGTACGTGGCACCGTCTTTCTTGAACGCCGACTGCGAAAAGTCGCCGGTCGGTGACTTGACCGAGTCATCGGTGATCGTGAAGTCGACGTTCGGGAACTGCGAGGCGAGCTTCGCAACCGTCGGTGCGAGCAGGTAGCCGGCCGCCGAGACGATGTTCGCGCCGTCGCGCACCGCTTCGGTGATGTTCGGTGCGTAGTCTGAGCTCGAGTCTGATTGCTTGGCGATCGTATTCACGCCGAGCTTCGCCTTCGCCTCATTCAGGCCCGTGAGCTGATCCTCGTTGAAGCCCTTGTCGTTGAACTTGCCGATATCGCTGACGAGCGCGGCCGTGAAGGTGCCCCTCGGCGCGGCGCTCGCAACGCCCCCGACGATGAACACGGCGACCGTGATGAATGCGGCGGCCGCAAGTAGTGGTTTCCTCAACTTCCCCTCCTCCTGAAAGTAAGTGCGTTGGGGCGATGCTAACCGCCCCTGGAGGGTCGCGCTACCGGTCGACGGTCTGGGCCAGCTCGTGCTCGGAGATGAGCACCCGGCGCGGTTTCGAGCCTTCGTACGGGGAGATGATCCCCCGGCGTTCGAGCATGTCGATCAGGCGGCCGGCGCGGGTGTAACCAACTCGTAACCGTCGCTGGAGCAGGCTGACGGACGCCGTCTGGGCGGTGACGACGACCTCGATCGCCCGGTCGAGCAGCGGGTCCTCGTCGGGGTCGAATTGGTCTTCATCCGAGTCCCCGTCGTCCACGAAGACCTGCGGGAGCTCGAGGAAGGTTTCGTCGACCTCCTGCTCGCGCTGCACGCGGCAGGCCTCGACGACGAGCGCGATCTCCTCCTCGGTGACGAAGGCGCCCTGCACGCGCTGGAGGCGCGAGGTGCCGAGCGGCTTGAAGAGCATGTCTCCCTGGCCGAGCAGCGACTCGGCGCCGTTCGCGTCGAGGATGACGCGGCTGTCGGTCTGGGAGCTGACCGCGAAGGCAACGCGGGACGGAACGTTCGCCTTGATCATCCCCGTGATCACGTCGACCGACGGGCGCTGCGTCGCGAGCACGAGGTGGATGCCGACAGCCCGCGACTTCTGCGCGAGCCGGATGACCGCGTCCTCGACGTCCTGGGGGCTGACCATCATCAGGTCGGCGAGCTCGTCGATCACGACGAGCAGGTACGGGAGCTCGTCCTCGCCGCGCTTGCGCAGCGCGCGGTTCGCCTCGGGAAGGTTGCGCGCGCGCAGGTGCGACAGCCGTTCGTACCGGCGCTCCATCTCGGTGACGACGTTCATCAGCACCGCGCTCGCCTCCTTCGGGCTCGAGACGACGGGCGTCAGGAGGTGCGGGATCGATTCGTAGTAGTTGAGCTCGATCCGCTTCGGATCGATCAGGATCAAGCGCACGTCGTCGGGCGTCGCCCGAAGCAGGATCGAGGTGAGGATCGCGTTGATGCACCCCGACTTGCCGGAGCCGGTCGTGCCCGCGATCAGGATGTGCGGCATGCGCGCGAGATCGGTCCACACCGCCGCGCCGGAGATGTCCTTTCCGAGCCAGACCGAGAGCGGGCTCGCCGACGCCGGCAGGTCGTCGAAGATGTCGCCGAGCGTGACGAGGTTCGGCGACAGGTTCGGGACCTCGACGCCGACGGCCTGCTTGCCCGGGATCGGGGCGAGGATCCGGATCTCGGTCGTGGCGAGCGCGTACGAGAGATCGTCCTTCAGCTGCGCGACCTTGCCGACCTTCGTTCCCGGCTCGAGCTGGAGCTCGTAGCGCGTCACACGCGGACCGGACACCTGCGCGACGACGGTCGCGCCGACGCCGAAGCTCGCGAGGCACTGCACGAGCACCTCGGCGGTGCGCGCGTTCGCCTCCGCGTTCGGTCCGGTGGTCGGGTTCGAGCGGCGGAGCAGCGTCCGGTCCGGGAGCTCGTACTCGGGCAGCGGCTGCTCGTCGAGCGCGAACAGCGAGGTCTGCGTGTCCTCGAACGTGATCTCGTCGTCGCCGTCGTAGACGAGGAGCGGCGCCGGCCCGCCGACGAGGTCGGGGTAGTCGTGCGCGACGTCGACGGGCGGCTCGGCCGAAACGGACAGCTGTGGAACGTCCGTCACAGTTCTGTTACAGCGGCTGCCGCCAGACATGTCCCTTCGGGACGGTGCGCGGCGCGGGAGCCGATGGTGCGCGCGGCGGACGGCGCTTCCCGAGCGGCGCACGATCGCGCCGAGCGACACGCCCGTCAGGAACAGCGCGCCGACGACCGTCAGCAGGATCCCGACGATCGTCGCGCCGGCGGAGCCGATTCCGAGCGCGAGCACCCACTCGAGCCCGCGGCCGACGTAGCCGCCGCGCGCGCTGCCGAGCGCCGCCTCGAGGCCGACGAGGCTGACCGAGAGCCCGACGCGGAACGGCCGCAGCGACACGAGCTCGCTGCGCGTCACGATCAGCGCCCCGAGCGGGCAGGCCACGGCCGGCGTCAGGTACGCGGCCCAGCCGACGAGCAGGCGCGTCGCGTGGGCGACCGGGCCGCCGGAGAGCCCGAACCACAGCACGGCGGCCAGAAAGACGCCGAGCGCGAGGATCCCGAGGCCGACGAGCTCGGGATGGTGATGGCCGCGCGCGCCCGTCTTCCTGCGACGCTTCTTCGCGCGCGACCAGGCAGAGCGCTTTGCCCGCGCCATCCGAGGGGACTTCGCCCCCCGCCCGCGGCCTCCTTCCCGCTCAGCCGAGCGAGGCGATCCGCTCGACGAGCAGGCGGATGAACGCCTCCGAGTCGATCCCGACCGCGACCTTCGCGTTGACCTCGCCGCCGCGCCCTCGGAAGTCGATGTTCGTCCGCCCGCGGCCGAGGCCCCAGTCGCAGTCGACCTCCACGCGGGCCTCGCGCACCTCGAGCAGCTCGGGCCGCAACGCATAGGCGAGCGCGACCGGATCGTGCATCGGCGAGCCGCCGAGCTCCGGGTAGCGCAGCTTGTGGAAGCGCGAATAGAAGTCGACGAGCTCGGCGACGAGCCTTCCCGCCCGGCCCGCGGCGCGCAGCTCCTCCGCGACCGGCGGCGTCACGATCGCCCGGTGCGTCACGTCGAGGCCGACCATCGTCACGTCGATCCCGCTCGCGAAGACCCGCCGCGCCGCCTCCGGATCGGCCCAGATGTTGAACTCCGCCGCCGGCGTCGTGTTGCCCTCCCCGATCGCTCCGCCCATCAACACGATCCGCTCGGGACGCACGCCCGGATGGAGCGCGAACAGGAGCCCGAGGTTCGTCAGCGGCCCGGTCGCGACGACGGTGCGGCCGCCGGCATGCGCGGCGAGGAAGTCGACCGCGTGCTGCCCGACCGGCCTGCCCGTCGCCGCCGGCAGGTCGGGGCCGTCGAGCCCGGTCTCGCCGTGGACGTTCGCCGCGACGTGGCGCTCGCGCACGAGCGGACGGTCCGCTCCGGCCGCAACGGGGACGTCGGTCCGGCCGACGAACTCGAGCACGCGCAGCGCGTTGGCGGTCGTCTTCTCGAGCGTCTGGTTGCCCGCGACCGTCGTCACGCCGGCGAGCCGAGCCTCGGACGACGCGACGGCGAGCAGAAGCGCGACCGCGTCGTCGTGCCCGGGGTCGCAGTCGTGGATCACATCCACAGGAACACGTCCTCGAGCGTCGGCATCGCGAGCTGCGCACCGACCTGCGCCGCGACCCACGCGCCGGCGGTGCACGCGAACCGCAAGGCGTTCTCCGGCGGCGCACCGGCGAGCAGCGTGTAGACGAGCGCGCCCGTGAACGCGTCCCCGGCGCCCGTAGCGTCCTGCGCCTGGATCAGCGGCGCCTCCGAGCGGGCGATCTCCTCGCCGTTCTCGTAGAGCGCCGCACCGTCCTTGCCGCGCGTGACCGCGACGAGCCTCCCGCGGGAGAAGACCTCGTGCTCGAGCTCGTTGACGACGAGCAGGTCCGGCTCGACGTCGAGCTCTCGCGCGGGTGCGGCGTTCAGGGCGAAGAAGTCCGCCTTTGCGGCGGCGGCGAGCACCACCTCGTCCGGAACCTCGAGCTGGCAGAGCACGTTGCCGCTGACCTCGCGCGGCGTCAGCTCGGCGTTCGCGCCCGGGTAGACCGCGATCTCGTTCTCGCCCTGGCCGTCGACGTAGATCATCGCGATTCCCGTCTCCGCCTTCCGCTCGACCTCGAGGTTCACGCGGGCGGCGCGGAGCCCGACGAGCGCCTCCTCGGCGAGCTGGTCCTCGCCGACCGCCCCGACGATGGTCACGCGCGCGCCGAGACGGGCCGCCGCCACCGCCTGGTTCGCGCCCTTGCCGCCCGGCGCGCGCACGAACTGGTACGCCGGCACCGTCTCGCCGGGCCGGGGCAGCGTCTGCATGCGCAGCGTGAAGTCGACGTTGATCGAGCCGACCACGGTCAGGTCGACGGGCTTGAGCTCAGGTTCGCTCACGCGGAGGTGCGGGTCAAACCTCCACCACAACGGGGAGGATCATCGGGCGGCGCCGCGTGCGGTCGTAGATGAGCTGCCCGAGGCCGTCGTGGAGATGCTCCTGGAGCAGCTTGATCTCGCGGATGTCCTCCGCGAGAAGGCCGCGCACGATCTCGTGGGCTTCCTTCCCCATCTCCGACATGAGCTCCTCCGACTCCGCGAAGCCGCGCGAGATCAGCTCGGGCGCCGCGACCATGCCGTCCGAGAGCGTCGTGACGACGATCAGCACGCCGTCTTCGGACAGGTGGCGGCGGTCGCGCAGCGCGACGTCCGAGATGTCGCCGACGCCGAGCCCGTCGACGAACGTCATTCCGACCTCGACGCGATCGACGACCCTCACACCGCTCGCCGAAAGCTCGACGACATCGCCGTTCTCGACGATCACGATCGACGACGCCGCGACGCCGGCGTCCTGCGCGAGCCTCGCGTGCGCAGCCAGCATCCGGAACTCGCCGTGGATCGGCATCATTGCCTTCGGGCGCACGAGCCCGAGCAGCGTGCGCAGCTCCTCTGCGCGCGCGTGGCCCGACACGTGCACCGGCGCGTTCTCCTCGTGCAACACGTCGGCGCCGTTCCGCGTCAGCCGGTTGATCGCGTCGTGGACGCGCAGCTCGTTGCCGGGCACCGGGCGCGCGGAGATGATCACCGTGTCGCCTCGCTCCACCCTCACCGCGGGGTGGTCGTTGTAGGCGATCCGCGTCAGCGCCGAGAGCGGCTCGCCCTGTGAGCCGGTGCAGAGGATGAGCTGCTTCCCCGGCGGGATCTCGTCGAGATCGGCCGGCCGCACGAAGACCTCGTCCGGCGCCTCGACGTAGCCGAGATTGCGGGCGATGTTCATGTTCTTGCGCATCGAGCGGCCGACGACGGTGACGACGCGCCCGACGTCGACGGCGACGTCGATCGCCTGCTGCATCCGGTGGATGTTCGACGCGAATGACGAGATCAGCACCCGCCCCTGCTTGGCCGGGATGATCTGCCGGAACGCCTCGCCGACGACGCGCTCGGAGTGCGTGTAGCCCGGCCGCTCCGCGTTCGTCGAGTCGCCGAGCATCAGATCGACGCCCCGGTTCCCGAGCTCCGCGAGCTTCCCCACGTCCGTGCGCAGGCCGTCGATCGGCGTGTGGTCGAGCTTCCAGTCGCCCGAGTGGAAGACGAGGCCGGCCTCCGTCTCGATCGCGAGCCCGACCGCGTCCGGGACCGAGTGGGCCATGCGGACGAACTCGACCCGGAACGGCCCGAGCTGCACCGGACCGCCCTCCGGGTCCGCCTCGCGGAGCTCCGCCGCCCGCTGGAGCCCGTGCTCGTCGAGCTTCGACTGCACGAGCCCGAGCGTGAGCCGCGTCGCCCACACCTCCCGCACGCGCACCTCCCGAAGGAGGTACGGCAGGGCGCCCACGTGGTCTTCGTGGGCATGGGTCAGCACGACGGCGAGGACGTCGCGGTCGCGGAGGTAGCCGAAGTCCGGGAGGATCAGGTCGACGCCCAGGTGCTCGTCCCGAGGGAAGGCAAGCCCCGCGTCGACGACCAGGGTCTCGCCGCCCGCCTCGTAGACGGTCATGTTCTTGCCGACCTCGCCGAGACCGCCGAGCGGGATCACCCGCAGCACCTCGCCACTCACCGCGTCCAAGCATACGGCCGTCCGGTCAGGGGCACCCTCGGATCAAGTGGCCGCCGCTTGACTCGCCGGCGAGGGGCAAATCGGGAGGTTTCTGGGGTGTTTCCGGTGTGTTTCCGGGGCATTTGGGGCAAAAGATCACTCTCTTGGGGGACTGGACTCGCCCGAAGATCCCTCCGTTGGGGGAGCGCGCGGCGCCGGAAGTCAACTGATAACGAGCCCATGCGCGGGAATGTCTGGAGGGCCCTGGCCGTGGTCCTCGCCCTTTCGGCCCTGGCGATCGGCGCCTCGGGCGCCCAGGCGCGCCCGAATCACGCCAGAGCACACGCCCACGCGAAGGTCCACGCCCGCGTCACGGTGAAGCGCGCCGGCCACGCCGTCACGAAGGCACGCACGACGGCGAAGCCCAAGACGGCGAAGCCCAAGACGGCCACACACAAGACGGTCAAGCACAAGACGCGCCCGAAGACGCAGACGGTGCCGGCGGCCCTGCCCGGGCTGACCGTGCCGCCGGTGATTGCGCCGCCGGCAGCCGCACCTCCTGCCCTTGCGCCCGCGCCCTCCGGGTCCGACGGGAGCGACGACGCGACCTCCTCGCAGGCGGCGAGCGACGCGCTCGCGATCGCCACCGATCCGAAGATCGATCCGACGCTCGCCCAGACAGCCGTCCAGGCGGTGGCAACTTCCATTGCCCCGCCGCTGCACGTGATCGTCTACGGCGCGAACGCCGACGAAGCGCTCGCGAACGTCGACGCGAGCGACGTCCAGGACCTCGACCTGATCGGCGCCGCGAGCGGCACCGTGCTCGCGACCGACCTGCCCACGATCACCGCTGACGACGGCGTCGACCTGGTCGTCGTCGACACGCCGGTCGGCTCGACCGACGCCGGCGTGAGCACGACCACGACCACCACTACGACGACCACGACGACCACCACGCCGACCACGACGAGCACGACGCCGACGACGACCACCACGCCGACGACGACCACCCCGGCGCCGGGCACGACCACCACCACCCAGACGACCACGACGCCGACGACGACGACCACCACCACCACTGCCGCCACGACGACCTCCGCCACGACAACCGCCGCCACGACGACGACTGCCGCCCCGGTTCCGCCGGCACCGAAGACGGGCCTCCAGACGCTCTATCCGCTGATCGACAACGTCGGCCCGGCATGGCAGGCGGGGGACAACGGCGCCGGGATCGGCATCGCGATCATCGACAGCGGCGTCACCGCGGTTCCCGACCTCGCCGGGCGCGTGACGCAGATCCCGCTACCCGGACAGACGGGCAGCCTCGACGACACCTACGGGCACGGCACCTTCGTCGCGAGCATCGCCGCGGGCAAGAGCGCCGACGGCTCCTACGTCGGGATCGCACCGGGCGCCTCGATCTACGCGGTCAACGTCAACAACAACGGTGCCATCTACACGAGCGACGTCGTCAACGCGCTCACGTGGGTCGCCGCAAACTCCCGCGCGAAGAACATCCGCGTCGTCAACCTCTCGCTCGCCGAGACGACGCCGAGCGCCTACCAGACGAGCCCGCTCGACCAGGCGGTCGAGGCGCTGTGGAAGCTCGGGATCACCGTCGTCGTGAGCGCCGGCAACAGCGGGCCCAACTCCGAGTACTACGCGCCCGCCAACGACCCGTTTGCGATCACCGTCGGCGCCTCGGACCCGAACGACACCCTCACCCAGAGCGACGACACGCTCGCGTCGTTCTCGTCCTACGGGACGACCCCCGACGGCTTCGTGAAGCCCGAGATCGTGGCTCCCGGCCGCCACATCGTCGCGGACGAGCCGGCCGGCGACACGCTCGACCTGATGGCGCCCGACGCGAACCACGTCGCGCCCGGCTACCTGATGATGAACGGCACCTCGTTCTCCGCGCCGCAGGTCACCGG